>Ga0247834_1000021_pt1 | contig 232184 bp, 228 predicted proteins | sample LaCruzMarch2015__8_FD_187118 | JGI IMG/M metagenome (GOLD analysis project Ga0247834, IMG submission 187118) | Freshwater microbial communities from meromictic Lake La Cruz, Castile-La Mancha, Spain - LaCruzMarch2015_12m | ecosystem: Environmental > Aquatic > Freshwater > Lake | place: Spain...
CCCGAAACCTTCGGCCGAAACGCCGAGGGCCCCCAATTGGGGGCCCTCGGCGTTAACACCTGCGCTCACCCCAAGTGATGTACTTTTACTCCGCCCGGCTGATGTAATTTTGCTCCGCCGTTGACAGAAATGGGCGGCCTGGAAGGTCTCGTTAGGCGTCGCGCTGTTCTGCGGGTCGTTCTGGGCTGGCGTCTATTACATCCTCGCCGGCGTGCTCGGTTAGGTCTCAGCCGTCATACCAGTCCGGAACCGGCAGGCCTTTCTCCTTGAGAAAGGCTCCGTTGTAGAGCTTCGAGAGATAGCGGTTGCCGTAATCGCACAGGATCGTCACCACTGTTGATCCTGGTCCCAGCTTCCTGGCCAGAGCCATCGCCCCGGCGATATTGATGCCCGAGGAGCCTCCCAGGCACATGCCTTCCTCTCGCGTCAGGGCGAAGATGATGCGCAGTGCATCGGCATCCTCGATCCGCCAGGCGTCATCAATTTCGACCCCCTGCAGGTTGGCCGTGATCCGCGACTGGCCGATCCCCTCGGTTATCGATGTCCCTTCGGCCTTGAGCTCACCTGCCTTGTAGTAGGAGAAGAGGGAGGCCCCGCCTGGATCAGACAGGCCGATCTGGACCTTCCTGTTGCGTTCCTTGAGCGCCATGGAGACGCCGCCCAGCGTCCCGCCTGAACCAACCGCACAGATGAAGCCGTCGACCTTACCCTCGGTCTGCTCCCAGATTTCCGGTCCAGTCGTTTCATAGTGCGCGTTCCGGTTCGCGACGTTATCGAACTGGTTTGCCCAGATCGCGCCGTTCGGCTCGGTCCTTGCCATCTCTTCTGCGAGCCGCTGGGAGTATTTCACGTAGTGGTTCGGATTCGCGTAAGGGACGGCGTCAACCTCCACCAGCCTGGCTCCAAGCGAGCGAACGGCGTCCTTCTTTTCCTGGCTCTGGGTACGCGGCATCACGATCACGGTACGATAGCCGAGTGCATTCCCGACCACGGCCAGACCGATTCCGGTGTTCCCCGCGCTTCCCTCGACAACCACGCCGCCTGGCCGGAGGCGGCCGGATTTTTCAGCGTCCCGGATCATGCCGAGCGCAGCGCGGTCCTTGACCGACTGGCCGGGGTTCAGGAACTCGGCCTTGCCATAGATGTTCGCGCCGCTCAGTTCCGAGGCGCGGCGGAGTTTGATCAGGGGGGTCCGGCCGATGGCCTCGACCACATTGGCGTACGTCCGCATCGCAAGCCCCTCAAGGGTCCCGGCCGTTCCGGAATGATCTATCACCTAGGGAGATTGCGACCATGGATCAACAGTATCTCCCTGATCCGGTACAGGCCTGGGCGCGTAGCATAACGGTCCAAGAGGCTCCGCCATGAGATCGATCGCGCTTTTGCTGGCTCTGGCCGTGACGCCTGCCCAGGCACACGCCTCCCCTTGGTCGCCTTCGGACGGCTCACGCCTCGAATTTGACGTGCTGCGGGATGGCGGAAAATTCGGCACCCATACGCTCACCTTCGACCGGGAAGGTGACACGCTGACCGTCGACACCGACGTGGAGCTCCGGGTCACCCTGGGACCTATCACGCTGTTTGAGCATCTTCATGATGTGACCGAGAAGTACACCAGCGACCGCCTCATCTGGATCGGCTCGCGCACCAAGACGAGTGGTAAATGGAAGACGCTCTCGGTCGAAGCCGTCGCAGGCGGCTTCAACGTGAAGGGCGAGAAGTTCAGCGGGCTCCTGAAATCACCTGTCATCCCGTCGACGCACTGGAACGAGGACCAGATGCGGCAGGGCTTCCTCTTCTCGACCGAGACAGGGGAGAAGCTACCCATGACTGTTACCGATCGCGGCATCGAGAAGATCAAGGCAGGCGGCCGCATGATCGAGGCCCGGCGCTACGACGTGGACTCCGAACTCGACGCAAGCTTCTGGTACGATGCACAGGGCCTCTGGGTGAAGACAGCATTCGATGCGCAGGGCTCGAAAATCGAGTATGTGCTGCGCAACCTGCCCTAGCGCACCTCCGCCCTGCTTGGCTGCGAGCCGCAATCCGACAATCGCGGCAAGGATGAGCAGCCCGGATGCAATACGCATAGGCGTTGCTGCTTCTCCCAGCACCATGATCCCGAGAATGAAAGCGCCGACCGCGCCGATACCGGTCCAGATCGTGTAGGCCGTGCCGAGCGGAAGCTCCTTGCGCGCCAGCGACAACAGCCAGAAACGCGCGATCATTGCGACGATGGCGATGGCGGACTCGACGGGCCTGGAAAAGCCCTCGGAGACTTTGAGCAGATATGCCCAGACGACTTGGAGAAGTCCTGCCGCGCCAAGAAACAACCAGGCCATGACGGCGCACCATCAGATGTCGCGCCGTCCAGAATGTCGAACCGAGCCGGGGAAGGGTGTCCTGGGTCGCGGGGGATATCGGACAGGGGCTTGCGGGGACCAAGCGTGACCCGTTGAGTTTCCGCCGCATCGGCCTATCCCTTCGCCATGTCCGAGTGGAGTGACCAGGCGATCTCTCTGGGGTTGAGGCGTTTCGGGGAGACCGGGGCGATCCTGGAAGTCTTCGCGCGTACCCACGGGCGGCGACGGGGCATGGTCTATGGCGGCGCCAGCCAGAAGAAGCGCGCCCCCATGCAGCCGGGAAACACGCTTTCAGTAACGTGGAAAGCCCGCACGGACGACAGTCTTGGTTTCTTCACTGCAGAGACGCAGACCGAGCGCGCGGCCGTCCACATGTCAAGCGGTGAGGCGCTGGCGGGTCTTTCAGCGCTTGCGGAACTCCTCGCCGCAACGCTGCCGGAAGGCGAGGCGAAGCCCGCCCTCTATGACGCTGCCGAAACCCTGCTGGACATGCTCGGCAATGAGGACGTCTGGCCGGCCCTGTTCATCCGGTGGGAGCTGGGTTTGCTGGCCATGCTCGGTTACGGACTGGACCTTGAGACCTGCGCGATCTCGGGCGCCAATGACGGTATAACCCATGTGAGCCCCAAGTCTGGCCGCGCCGTACGTGGATCGGATGCGGGAGAGTATCTCGACCGCCTCTTGCCGCTTCCGCAATTCCTGGTGGACAACACCGCCCCGGCGACCCCTTTGGATATCCGCGCTGGATTCCGGTTAACCGGACATTTCCTCGCCGAGCGTCTGTTCTCGGATCTCAACAAGCCAGTCCCGGAAGCGCGCTATCTGATGATTGACCGTCTGGAGCGTGCAGGGCGACTGTCTCCGGTCTGATTCGAACGTCTGGAAACGATACGAGCATGGCGAAGAACACGACGATCGATCCCCCCGACAATGGCGGCGACATCATCGAGGAACCGATCAACGAGGCGCTGTCGAAGCGCTACCTTGCCTATGCGCTGTCGACGATAACCGCGCGCGCGCTGCCCGATGCACGCGATGGGTTGAAGCCTGTGCACCGTCGCATTCTCTACGCGATGAGCCAGCTCGGCCTGAACCCGACGGGCGGCCACCGCAAGTCGGCCACCGTGGTCGGCGAAGTGATCGGCAAGTATCACCCGCATGGCGACCAGTCGATCTATGACGCCATGGTGCGCCTCGCGCAGGATTTTGCAACGCGCGCACCTCTGGTCGATGGCCAGGGCAATTTCGGCAACATTGATGGCGATGCTGCCGCTGCCTTCCGCTACACCGAAGCAAAGTTGACCCCGGCGGCGATGTTGCTGCTCGAGGGGCTCGACGACGACGCGGTGGATTTCCGGGAGACCTATGACGGCACCCACAAGGAGCCGGTTGTTCTCGCCTCGGGCTTCCCGAACCTGCTGGTGAACGGCTCTTCCGGCATTGCAGTCGGCATGGCCACGTCGATCCCGCCACACAATCCTGCCGAGTGCATCGACGCGGCGATCCACCTGCTCGATCATCCGAAGGCGACGGTGGACGACCTGCTCAAGATCGTCACTGGACCTGACTTTCCGACAGGTGGCGTGATCGTCGAGACCAAAGAAGGCCTGCGCGAGGTCTATGCGACGGGCCGTGGCGGTATCCGCTGCCAGGCCAAGTGGACCAGGGAAGACCTCGGCCGTGGCATGTGGCGCATAATCGTCACCGAGATCCCCTACCAGGTACAGAAATCCAAGCTGATGGAGCGCCTCGCTGAGCTGATCGAGACCAAGAAGGCCCCGATGCTCGAAGATGCTATGGATGAATCCACCGAGGATGTCCGCATCGTCCTCACGCCGAAAACGCGCGCGGTCGAGCCGGACGTGTTCATGGCCAGCCTGTTCCGCCAGTGTGAGCTGGAGACGCGCTTCCCGGTCAACATGAACGTGCTGGACCATGGCGTGCCCAAGGTGATGGGCCTGCGCGAGCTGTTGAACTGCTATATCGATCACCGCCGCGAAGTGATCGTCCGCCGCGCCACGCACCGGCTGAAGAAGATCGAGAACCGCCTCGAAATCCTCGACGGCCTGCTCAAGGCCTACCTGAACATCGACGAAGTGATCCGCATCATCCGCTACGAGGATGATCCCAAGGCGGTGATGATCAGGAAGTTCCGCCTGAGCGAGGTCCAGGTCGAGGCCATCCTGAACATGCGCCTGCGCGCCCTGCGCAAGCTCGAAGAGATCGAGATCCAGCGCGAGCACAAGGAATTGTCGGACGAGAAGCGCGAGATCGAGCTGCTGCTCGGCTCGACCAGCCGCCAGTGGACAGAGGTCAAGCGCCAGCTGAAGGCGGCGCGCGAGATTTTCGATCCGGCGAAAAAGCTCGGCAAGCGCCGCTCGAACTTCGGTGTCGCGAAGGAGATCGATACGGAAGCTGCGCTTGAAGCTCTGATCGTGAAGGAGCCCGTCACCGTGGTGCTCTCCAGCATGGGCTGGATCCGTGCGCTGAAGGGCCACAATCAGAAGCTCGATGACCTGAAATTCAAGGAAGGTGATGAACTGGCGCTGTCGCTGGAATGCCAGACGACCGACAAGGTGATCCTGATGGCCTCCGGCGGCCGCGCCTTCACCATCGGCGCCGACAAGCTGCCTGGCGGTCGCGGCCATGGCGAACCGATCCGTCTGAATCTGGAAGTGCCCGAGTCCGAGACGATCGTCGAAATGCTGATCCCCGAGGCCAAGGCCCGCCGCGTCGTCGCCTCGAGTAAGGGCTATGGCTTCATCGTCCAGGACGCCGAACTGATTTCGTCGACGCGCAAGGGCAAGATCATCCTCAACGTTGGCCCGAAGGAAAAACTGGCGGTCTGCATCAAGGTCGAGGGCGATCTCACGGCCTCGATCGGCAAGAACCGCAAGCTGGTGATCTTCAAGACCGAAGAGCTGCCCGAAATGGCGCGCGGCAAGGGCGTCAAGATCCAGTCCTTCGCCGATGGCGGGCTGCTGGACCTCAAGACCTTCGCCCGGGCCGATGGCCTCAGCTGGAGCGACAGTGCAGGGCGACAGCAGTCCGCAGACGACTGGAAGGACTGGATCGGCAAGCGCGCCCAGTCCGGCCGTCTGGCCCCGCGCGGGTTCAACAAGAACGGAAAATTCTCCGGCGGCTAACCCTAAGGCGCCTGTTGCTGTTGCGACGCACGCTGACCTAGCCTCCCCCGGGGAGAGCCTCGGGAGAGCGTCATCGCTTCACAATCGCCAACGCTGGGCACGAAGCTCGCTTACGGTTTTGGCTCGGCAGCCTTCGGCATCAAGGACGCCGGGTTCAGCTATTTCCTGCTGATCTTCTACAGCCAGGTAATTGGTCTGGATGCCACGCGCGTCGGTCTCGCGCTCACCATCGCGCTGGTGCTCGATGCAATTTCTGACCCGATCGTCGGTTACTGGTCCGACAATTTCCGCTCGCGCTGGGGGCGACGGCATCCGTTCATGTACGCCTCGGCAATCCCGATCACCGTCAGCTACTTCCTGCTGTGGAGCCCGCCGATCGGATGGAGCAATGACGCGCTGTTCTGGTATGTGCTCACGCTCGCCATCCTGACGCGAACCTTTCTCACCTTTTTCGAGACGCCCAGCGCGGCCCTCGCGCCTGAGCTGACACGCGACTACGACGCACGCTCGTCGCTGCTGTCATGGCGCAGCTTCTTCGGCTGGACGGGCGGCAACGCGATGACGGTGCTGATGTTCTTCATTCTGTTCCCTGCATTCGTGACGGCGACGATCCCCAACGGCCAGTTCAACCGCGAGGCCTACGCCGTCTATGGCTGGATAGCAGCGGGCGTGATCTTTGCGGCGATCGTGGTGTCCTCGCTCGGTACGCACAGGCAGATCGCGAAGCTGCAACTGCCACCGATCCGGAAAATGTCTCTTGGCCTCGTTTTCCGGGAGATGTTCGAGACCCTGGCAAACCGGTCTTTCTTCGCGGTGTTTGCAACAGCCTTGTTTGCGAATGTCGCGTCGGGCCTCGGGGCTGCGTTGTCAGTGTATATGACGACCTACTTCTGGGGGTTCCGGCCGGACCAGATCGGTTTCATCACGCTGGCGATCTTTGTCTCCGCCGTGCTCGGAGCGACGCTTGCTCCGCTGGTGACGCGTCGATGGGGAAAGCGGAATGCCGCGCTGATCATTGGCGGGGTAGGGCTGGTCGTCTCCCCGTTCGCCATCCTTCTGCGCCTTACAGGCGTCGTGGCGCCGGGTACGGACGCAGCCTACTGGATCGTGTTCGCTCAGGGCCAGATCGATGTGATCCTGGTCGTCTGCTTCCAAGTTCTGATCGCGTCGATGATCTCTGACCTGGTCGAGCAGTCGGAACTCAAGACAGGGCGACGGTCGGAGGGCGTGTTCTTCGCTGCGAACACCTTCATCCAGAAGATGACGACCGGCCTTGGCGTCATGGCGGCGACGCTCGTGCTGGCGTTGGCCAACTTCCCTGCAGGCGCGACCCCCGACCAGGTGCCGCAGGACGTGCTGCTGGCGCTGGGCTGGTGGTATCTGCCGGCGATCATGGGGCTGCGGTTGGCAATGCTGTGTGTGATCTTTCTCTACCGGCTCGATCGGAAGGATCACGAAGAGAACCTCCGCAAACTGAGCGAACGGGCCAGCTGATCAATCCAGCCTCATGAACACGCGCGTCGACAGGTCGAGGAAGGCTGCCTGTGAGGCTTCGAGATCAGTCATCCACGGCAGGTAGTCGGCATGCGCGACCTCCCGAAAGCCCATGCGCGCATAGAAGGGCGCGTTCCATGGTGGGGTGCGAAACGTCGCCAGATAGATATGCCGCGCCCGCTTTGCTCGCGCCGCTGCAACGAACGCATCGACGAGCCTAGCACCGTAGCCGCGTTGCTGGTGCGCCAGCGCCACATCCAGCTCGCGCAGATAGGCGTCCTCGCCCTGCATGTTGCCGATTGCAAAGCCCGCAAGCTTGCCGTCCACCTCCATCACCATCGACAGACCCTGCGCGACCGCTTGGAGATGGTCGGACAGCGCAATCACGGAGGTGAGGGCCGATGTATCGATCCCCGGCCAGCCGCGAAACAGCGTGGCGGCGTCACGCTCGATCTCCTGCAGCCGGAATATGTCCGCAGCCGATCCGGGGCGCAACGCACCGCGGGCCGCCTGTTCGCTCATGACGCCACAGAACCCTGCAACGCCGTGAAGAAACGCACAGCCAGCGGGCCGGAGCGAAGCGCGTCCGCAGTCTCGAGCATGTGAACCAGCCGATAGCGCAGGCGCCGAAACGCCATGTCCTCGTCTGCCAGCTTGCGCAATGTGGCTGCCAGCGCGCGGCTCATCGCGGAGTTTGCGGGCCGCTCCCCCTCGGTCTCGGGGTACACATAGTCGGAGTTGATCGAGAGGGTCCAGGCGCGTCCCGATATCTCCCCCGCCTGAAGAAGATACGCACGGGCGAGGTCTTCGAGCGGAGTTGCCTGACACAGCAGCGCCTCAAGCGCATCAGCCTCGCAGGCGGCCACTGTCATGCCCTGCCCATAGGTCGGGTTCACGCTACTCATCGCATCGCCGATAAGGATCAGGCGTTGCGGCCATTTCGTCGCTTCCCAGATACGGTGGCGCGTTGCGGTCGGCTTGCGGAAGGTACGAAGCTCTCCCACGACTGCGGCGTCCTTGATGCGCTGATAAACGTGCGGCTCGACGAGGCCCTTCGCGTATTCCTTGAAGGCCTGCGGGTCGCGCGGCGGAACCGCGCCGCCGCGTGCGCCGAGCGACAGGATCCACTGGCCATCCTCGATCGGCAGCATCAGTCCGAAATGCGTGTCCGGCGGGGAGGGCAGGACGAAGTAGCCGATCTGGTCATCGCGCCACGTCTCCGATCTTCGAAAGCGCCCGGTGGTGTAGGCGACGTTGATGCGGACTTCCTCGGTCGGGAATTCGGCATGACCGTCTTCCTGATGCTGGCGCAGGCGTGGGGCCGTCAGTCCGGTGGAATCGATGGTGAGGTCCGCCGCGAGGATCGCACCATCTTCAAGCGCCACTCCCGTGCACCGGCCATCTTCGACGACAAACCGCAGGACGGGCGTCTCGCCCTGAAATCGGACATTCTCGAGCGCCGCCACGCGGCGCCGCAGGACGCCCTCATAGGCCGGGCGCGACAGGCTGGTCACGGTGAAGCCTGCGTCGCAATCATCCATCCAGCCGCCGAAATCATAGACCTTCACATCCCGGCCAACCGTCATCTGCACGGCGCCGGCGGCGACGAAGTCATCGGTGATCCCAGGCAGCAGGCGCTCAAGCGCCAGCTCACCGGCCTTCAGGAGCTGGTGGGTGTGGGCGCCCTGGCCAACGCCGAGCCGCGCGGCGGTGTCATCCGGAAGAATGTCGCGATCGATGACGAGGACATCCGACATATGCTGCGACAGGGCGGCTGCAGCAGCCAGTCCGCCGATACCTGCGCCGACGACGATGGCTCTGGATCCCTTTGTCATGGTTCAATTCCGGACCGGCAGCTCCATCTTTGGCGATCCTTGCGTCATATCGCAAGGAAAGCGTGAACTGGCTGGCGGCGGCAAATCTCTCGGATTCATTGTGGATTCGCGCTGGCCATGTTGTAGTTTCGCATCGCGGCCGGGAATCGGCCGGTCGGTCAAACACGGGGCGGCGTGATGCTTCCAATCTACATCGGGCTAGGCGTACTCGCCCTCATCGCGCTGGTTGCGATCCTGATCTACAACGGGCTGGTCGCAAAGCGGCAGACCGTGAACGAGGCGTTTTCCGGCATCGACATCCAGCTGAAGCTGCGCCGCGAGCTTGTCCCCAACCTCGTCGAGACAGTGAAGGGCTACGCTGCCCACGAGAAATCCACACTCGACGCGGTCATCGCCGCTCGCAACGCCGCTGCGTCGGCGCAGGGACCCGCCGCGCTGGGCGCGGCCGAGGGTGCTCTAAGCGGCGCGCTGGGCAAGCTGTTCGCGCTCGCCGAGGCCTATCCGGACCTGAAGGCCAGCGCCAACTTCGTCCAGCTCCAGACAGAGCTGTCTGCGATCGAGGACAAGGTTGCCGCCTCTCGCCGGTTCTACAACTCCGCCGTAAACGACTACAACACCGCGATCGAACAGTTTCCCGCCTCGATCATCGCGGGCTCTACCGGTTTCACGAAGCGCGAGATGTTCGACGTTGGTGAAACCGAGCGCGCGCAGATCAACATCGCGCCCACGGTCAAGTTCTGATGCCCATCGTCGTCCGTCCCTTCAGGGCCGGTGATGAGGCGGCCTTTCGCGACATCAATCTCGAATGGATCGAGCGGTTCTTTGCTGTCGAGGCAAAGGACCGCGAGGTTCTGGGCGATCCCCACAGATACGTCCTGAGTGATGGCGGCGCGATCCTGTTCGCATGCGAGGGCGATGAACCTGTTGGGGTGGTGTCGCTGATCGTGATCGGCGATCGAGAAGTCGAATTGGCCAAGATGGGCGTCCGCCCATCTGCGCAGGGTAAGGGCGCCGGCCGAATGCTTGTTGAAGCAGCCCTCGCCCGGGCGCGCGAGATGGGCATGCGCCGCATCTACATCGAAACGAACTCCGGGCTCGGTCCGGCTCTGAAACTCTATCGCGATGCGGGCTTCAAGCCGCTGAAACAGGCTGTGCCGTCGCCTTATGCCCGCGCCGACGTGCAGCTGGAGATTTTCCTCTAGCGGCAGTGCGGAAACCTCCCGCGTTTGGCTGCGTTGCCAATCTGCCGTTATGCGATGCAGCCGCTCCAGGATACGCCGGAGCCATGCGCGAGGCATTCAGAGAGGCAGTTCATCGATGTTCGGTTTGCCTGTTGCAACCGCGCAGTCGCGAAATCTCTGGCTCCAGCTCTCCTGCATGAGCGCCTCGCCGCATGCGCGAACATCGGCGCGGGGATGAGCAGTCTCTACTGCCGGAAGGGCGCGATCTAAGCGGCGGACGAAGTTCCGCTGTTGCTCAAGACACGCGCTGCGATGGTCGAGCAATTGAGCCAGCATGTGAGGACGCTGCACCCGTATGAGGCTCCATGCTTCATTGCCACGGAAGTGGCCGAGGTCGAGCCCACCTTCGCAGCGTGGCTGGAGGCGGAGGCCGGCTAGATCTCTTCCTCGCGAAGCGGCCGCCAGCTTTCCCCGTCGAACACCTCAAGCGGTGTGAAGTCCGCCTTGTAGCCCATCTTCTCCGAGCCGCGGACCCAGTAGCCAAGATAGACGTAGGGCAGGCCAAGTTCCAGCGCGAGGCGGACATGGTCGAGCACCATGAATGAACCGACGCTGCGATCCGCCAGTTCAGGGCGATAGAATGAATACACCATGGACAGCCCGTCGCGCAGCACGTCGGTGAGGGCGGCCGCCTGCAGAACGCCATCGTCGCCTGGCTTTCCGTTCAGGCGGTTGCGGTATTCGAACACCGCCGTGTGAACCGGGCTTGCGTCTACCATTCCGGCGTAGTCACGGATTTCCATGTCGGTCATCCCCCCTCCGGGATGACGCCGGTCGAGATAGCGCTTCAGCAGGCGAAACTGCTCGCGCGTCGCGCGGGCGAGGTTGGCTTCGCGCTCAAGATCGGCATTGCGCGCCAGCACCCGCCGCCAGCGCCTGGACATCTGGAACGCAGCCACATCGATCCGGACGGAACGGCAGGCGCCGCAGGTCTTGCAGGCCGGTCTGTACGCAATAGTCTGCGAGCGTCGGAACCCCGAGCGCGTGAGGCTGTCATTGAGGTCGACCGCGCCATCAACGGCAAGATTGGCGAACACTTTCCGCTCCGTCCTGCCGGGCAGGTAGGGGCAGGGCTGGGGCGAAGTCAGGTAAAACTTCATCCGTCGGACAAAATCCGGCGGTATGATTTCCCTGGTGTCAGTTTCTTTCATGTCGATTCGACTGTAACCGCCGCCGGGCCGGGCGCGCCACTGGAAAGTAGCCTGCACTGCTTTCCCTCGCGCGTCGATGCGGCCCAGACGGGCAGCGGCGTCAGCTCAGAGCTCGTGGTCTGACGGCATCACCGGCGCTTCGCGCAGAAGGACGATGCTGATCCGGCGGTTTGCGGGAAGGTCGGGATCATCGGGATACAGCGGTTCGCGATCGCCCTTGCCAGCCACCTGATAGAGGCGGTCCGCATCGACTCCCGCCTTTTCGAGGATGCGGCGCGCCGCATTCGCCCGGTCGGCTGACAGGTCCCAGTTGGAGTAACCGGCCCGGCCCGGAGCGACGCTGTCGGTATGACCCGAAATGCTGATCCGGTTCGGCAGCTGCTCGATCGCCCGGGAGACCATCTCCAGAAGTTGCTGGGTCCGGGGCAGTGGCTCGGCGGACGAGCCCTGGAACATCGCCCGGCCCTCCTGGTCGACCAGCTGGATGTTGAGGCCTTCCGGCGTGTGCTCGATGATCAGGTTGCGGGACAATTCGGCATAATCCGGCAGGTCCTGCATCGCCTGGCGCAGGGAAGCCTGTGCACTGGCGAAATCTGCAGTCTCGCGATTGGCCATCGCCTCTGTGAGTGCGTCTTCTGTCGGCTCGCTCGAGCTTTTCTCGCCCTCAGCTGTGCTCAGCTCTTCGTCGAGCTTGCGGTTTGACCCGGAGGCGCGCGCGCCGTCTTCCTGAAAGGCCGTGCCTCCCAGAAGGCCATCGGAACCCTGCGATGAACGCGAAACGCTGGCCGGGGCGAAATAGTCGGCGATCCCGCGTTTTTGTTCCGGGGACGTGGTATTGATCAGCCACATGAGCAGAAAGAACGCCATCATCGCGGTGACGAAGTCGGCATAGGCCACTTTCCAGGCGCCGCCATGATGGCCGCCGCCAATGACCTTCTTCACTTTCTTGATGACGACTGGCTTATTGCCGCTCATTACGAATTTCTTCCCGGGTATTAACCGGGACTTATAGACACCGTACAGTTAAGGTCGCGTGCATGAGCGGTTCGAACGGCCCTTCAGACTTCGATCCACGGGCGTACAGGAGCGCCCTGGGCGGCTTCGGCACGGGTGTGGCGCTGGTGGCCGCCCGCGATCCGGATGGCAACGCGCACGGCATGATCATAAACTCGCTGACGTCGGTGTCGCTTCACCCGCCGATCATGCTCTGGTGCCTCGCCAATTCCAGTGCCGCGTTCAAGGTCTACACCGAGGTTCCTGCCTTCTCGCTCAATATTCTGCGCTCCGACGACGCAGACGTGGCGCAGCGCTTCTCGCGCAAGGGCGACCGCTTGATCCCGCCCGAGCAGATCACGACCATGGAAAGCGGCGCCCCCGTCCTTGCCGCCGCCGTTGCCAGCCTCGACTGCCGCCTGCGCCTGCGCCAGCCCATGGGCGATCACGAGGTGATCTATGGCGACGTCGTCGCCTACCGCGCCGACCCGGGCGTCGATGCACTTGGTTTCTTCCGTGGAAGGTTCGTGACCCTCAGATCGGGGGACTAGGTGGGCGGCCAGGTCGCCGTCACCTCTCTCAGACTGCATGGCTGCCATCCCGGAGCCAAAGGCAAGGCGTCCGAGCGCTACCGTCCGGCCTGAGGCTGCGCTAGAAGGCGCAAGTCTCAAGCACGGACGAATCTCATGGCGACCTGCGCATTTCTGGGCCTTGGCGTTATGGGCGGGCCTATGGCTCGCCATCTCGCTGCGAAAGGCCACGACGTGACGGTGTGGAATCGCACCGCAGCCAAGGCCGGCGCGTGGGCGGAAGCCAACAAGGGGAAAGCAGCCGCAACCCCCGCCGAAGCAATCGCCGGCGCCAGCCACATCTTCATGTGCCTTGGCGACGATCCGGACGTGCAGTCCGTGTTTGACGCCTTCGCTCCATCGCTGCAGCCAGGGCAGGTCATTGCCGACCACACCACGGCCTCTGCCGGCCTCGCCCGCATGCTGGAAGCGGCAGCTAGGGAAAAGGGCGCCGGCTTCATCGATGCGCCTGTATCCGGCGGGCAGGCCGGCGCTGAGAACGGCCAACTCACCGTTATGTGTGGCGGCGCCGCAGCCACTTTTGCGAAGGCCGAGCCCGTGATGATGGGCTATTCCAAGGCGATCACGCTGATCGGCGAGGCTGGCGCTGGCCAGCTTGCCAAGTCGGTGAACCAGATCTGCATCGCAGGCGTCGTCCAGGGCCTGGCCGAAGGCCTGCACTTCGCCCGCGCCAACGGCCTAAGTGAAGCGAAGGTCATTGAGGCGATCTCCGCAGGCGCGGCGCAAAGCTGGCAGATGCAGAACCGTTGGAAGACCATGGTCGACGGAAAGTTCGACTTCGGCTTCGCGGTCGACTGGATGCGCAAGGACCTTCGCATCGCTCTCGACGCCGCCCGTACCAGCGGCGCGTCCCTGCCGCTGACCTCGCTGGTCGATCAGTTCTACGCCGACGTGCAGGCCGAGGGCCATGGTCGCTGGGATACCTCCAGCCTGCTGTCGCGACTGAACAGGTAGGCAGTGGCAAAAGTCTTCCTGCACAATTTCGAGCACGAGCTGGAAGAGAAGTTCGTTACCGCCGGCGGCCCCGGCGGACAGAACGTCAACAAGGTCGCCACCGCCGTGCAGCTGCGCTTCAACATAAAGACAAGCAGCGCCTTCGACGACGAGCAGAAATGGATGATCCGCCGCGCGCTCACCAACCGGATCAACGATGAAGGCGAGCTCGTGCTCTTCATCCAGACCCACCGCAGCCAGGCCCGCAACCGGGAGGAAGCGCGTGAACGGCTGGTCGAACTTCTCGAAAAGGCCCTGATCAAGCCCAAGCGCCGCCTCGCCACCAAGCCAAGCAAGGCGCAGAAGCAGCGGCGTCTGGAGGGAAAAGCCCATCGCTCCGAAACCAAGAAGAACCGCGGCCGGATCGATGGCGACTAGGGGCTAGCCCCGGCTGGCCAATCCTCCTCATTTATCTGCAGCCGAGAGCTGTTGACGGGGGACGATGACGTGTCTGACCAGATACCCATGACAAGGATTTCTGTTGGCGTTGATGACGCGGAACGCCTGTGCGCCTTCATCCACTGCGCCTCGGCTTGATTCAGATGGGGGAGGTGATTTCCATCAAGCCGGATGGCGGGGTGCGACCATCCATTTACTGGAAAATGTCCTGCGAAGACGGGCGCAACGCCCGGGCCCTCAAGCACGCTGGCTGACCGATGCCCGCAGATTTGCACGAAATTCCGTAGGCTACCTCGCGCCATTCTTAAGCGGCCCTGAACATCGTTTGGCAGGGTCACGAGGCGAGCTCCGATGAAGACTGCGGCCATCCAGAACCAACCACCGATCGAAAATCGCGTCGCGCAGCAGGTGCGTCGCGACCTGATGATCTTCGCGGGGTTCATCGCGGCGGGGTTCATCCTGTCGGTAAACCTAGACGTGCTCGGGCTGATCCATGCCTGGGCGACAGACTTCGAGGATCCCCAGATGTCGAAGTTTCTCGGTACGGTAATCGTCATACCCGTCGGTCTCACCCTGTACATCATCACGCGCTGCCACACCCATATCCGCGCCCTGCGCGAGCGGCTGCATGCAGAAGACCGCACGCGCCGCGTCGCGATGCATGACCAGCTCACAGGCCTTCCGAATCGCAGGCATCTGAAGGGCGTGCTAAACTGGCTGCTCAGCGAGACTGACGGCGGCAAGCGTCTCGCTGTCGTGATCCTCAACCTCGACAGGTTCCGCGAATTCAACGACGCGCACGGACGTCCCGCCGGCGACGAAGTGATGATGCAGGTCAGCAAGGTGCTGGACATACGCGCCGGCGTCGATGGCTTTGTTGCACGCCTTGAGTCCGATGATTTCGTCGTGCTGCTGCCAGATCAGGCCGAAGAAGAGCTGATGGATTGGCTGTCCGCTACGCTGACAGCTATCGAAGCGCCGATCATGTCTGGCGAGAAGTGGCTAACGATCAGCGCCACGGCCGGCGCTGCGGTCGGTCTCGTGGATGGCCGCGATGCCGAAACGCTTCTGCATCGCGCCAGCCTCGCCCTGCGTCGCGCCAAGGATGCCCATCGCGGCTGGTTCGCCTTCTTCAAGACCGGTATGGACGACCTCGTCCGCCAGCGCGCGATGTTCGAAGGCGAGCTCTCTGCCGCCGTCCGCGATGACCAGATCGCAACCTACTTCCAGCCCCTGGTGAACCTGCAGGATGGCAGCGTGCCCGGTTATGAAATTCTCGCACGCTGGACCCATCCGACCCGGGGCCCCATCCCGCCCACGCACTTTATCCCTGCGGCGGAGGCGAGTGGCGCGATCTGTGCGCTGACGTTCAATCTGCTCCGCCGCGCCTGTGCGGAGGCCGACAGTCTGCCGGGAACACCTCACCTTTCGCTCAACGTGTCCCCGGTCCAGCTGGAACGGCGTGACTTTGCACACGAGCTGCTGGAAATTCTCGAAGAGGCCAGCTTCCCGGCCAACCGGCTCGAGGTGGAAATCACAGAAGCTGCACTTGTGACTGACCGTGAAGCTGCCCGCGCGACTGTCGACGTGCTGCAGGCAAAAGGCGTGCGCGTCGCCCTCGACAATTTCGGCACTGGCCACTCCAGTCTTCTCCAGCTGCGCCAGCTGCCGTTCGACAAGCTGAAGATCGACCGGTCATTCGTCCGAGCCATGACGACAGACAAGGAAGCCGCCGTGATGGTGCGCACAATGATCTCTATGGCCAAGAGCCTCGGCCTCGTCGTTGTTGCTGAAGGTGTGGAATCCGAAGATCAGGCGCGCGCACTCACGGGTCTGGGCTGCGACATGGCGCAGGGCTATTACTTCGGCCGTGCAGCGGCCAGCGCCGACACTCAAAAGACTGCGCGTTCGAAGGCACAGGTTTCAGCCGCCGCGCCAAGCCTCGCAGACGCTACATCCTGAGCCCGATTTCCTTGAGCCGGATCTCGAGGAAGTCCTGCGCCTTCAGCGGCTCGGGATACTTGTTCGGCCGCTCTGACGAGATCGTGCCGGCCAGGGTGGTGATCTCGTAGTCCGGATTGAAGTGCAGGAAGAACGGCGTTGAGTAGCGCGGGAACCGCGACCGCTCTGGCGCCGGGTTCACCACGCGGTGCGTCGTCGATGGTAGCACGTCATTGGTCAGCCGTTGCAGCATGTCGCCGATATTGACCACCAGCGATCCCGGCGGCGGATTGACCGGCAGCCACTGGCCATTCCGGTGCAGAACTTCCAGCCCGCCTTCCTCTGCGCCGAGCAGCAGCGTGATCACGTTGATGTCTTCGTGAGCACCGGCGCGGACTGATCCTTCCGGCGGCGGCTCGATCTGCGGCGGATAGTGCAGCAGGCGCAGGATCGAATTCCCCTCCTGTACCTTGTCGTTGAAGAAGTCCGGAGGCAGCTTCAGGTGCATCGCGATCGCTTCGAGGATGTCGAGCCCGAACTCATCCAGCGCGCTGAACATCGCGTTGGTGGCTTCCTTCCAGCCCGGCACTTCCTTGACAAAGAGGTTGGCTCCCATCAGGTCGGCATACTTGTGGTCCCGCGGCAGCTCGCGCGCAACATGCCAGAACTCCTTCAGGTCTTTCGCCGTTGCGCCCTTGGCCACTTCGGTTGCGAACGGTGTGTAGGCGCGCTGGCCGCCGCCACCCGGAATGAAATAGCTGCGCTTTGTCTGATCCGGCAGCGCAAAGAATTGCTTGCCGGCGCCGACGCCTGTGTCGATCACGCTCTGGTCGATGGGGTGATCGCTGATCACCGCGAACCCCGTTTCGCGAAAGCTCTGTCCCAGCCGCTCGGCGAAGGCCTTCGGGTCCTGCTTCCAGAGTTTGTAGGAGATGGGGTCGAAGCGGCTCATGGTCGTTGTCATGGCGGGCTCTCGGATATCCTGAAAACGTATGTTGTTGCGTTATGCTGGCGTGTGCGGACCCGGCCCGCTGCATCGCGAATATACAAGGAGACGGCGACAAATGCCCATGGCCTCCTCAACCGCGATTTTGAAGCTTTTGTCGGACGTTTCCGCCAGCGCGCCTTGTCGTGCAGTGTACAAGGCCCAGGCCTGATGGGTCAGAACCAGGTGCTGAGGATGCGGCGCGATCTATCCGGCATAACGAAAGCAACACTGTGGCCGCATGGCATTATGCCGGCCACGCTTGGTCCAAAGCCCGACAGGAAGCTGGTTCAAGCCGCCCACGGCGTGCTCGCAGCAGGCTTCCGGGAGGGCGGGGGCGGCGCGCCGATCTTCCGCCAGTGGTGGCAAGCCCTCCGCAGGGACGAGGGGTTCGATCCAGCGCGCGTTTTCGTCGCGGCGGAAGGCACGGACGTCATCGGCATGGCGCATTTCTGAACGTCGGCATTTATGAAGGATCTTGCCGTCCATCCGCGTGCGCGACGGCGCGGCGTCGGCCGCGCCCTCATGCTGGCAGCCTTCAACGCTTTCGCTGCACGCTGTGCGAGGCGTGTCGATCCCGAGGTATGCGAGGAAAACACCGCGGCCATCGCTTTCTGTCACTCGATCCGTATGCAGACGGTCGCGCGCGAGTGCGGCTAAAGTCGTAAATCCGCGCTAATACTTGTGTAGGCGCGATTCAGACTCGTGAATCATTGTAAACACAGATAATTCGAAGAATACTGTCGGAAATCTGCAGTATTAACTACGACGCAAAGCTTCTCCGCTTCAATCACCTTCAAGGCCGCAGATGCGGCGGTGGGTTGGAAGCGGCGGCGCCCAGAGGCGAGGCCAGCTTCCCGCAAGTCAAAGGGATGCCAGAATGGCGTACGCAGATATCCGGATCGAAGCCCCCGAAACCTTCCTCACCAGGGAAGCTACAGGAGAGGATTTCTACCGAGTGGCGCTGGCCTATTCCGAGGGGCTCGACGTCGCTGTTGACCTTGTTGCGGCGCACAAGTTCTTCAACCTCGCCGCCACGCGCGGGCATCGCGAAGCGAAGCTCTGCCGCCAGGAAATGTCCGAGATGATGTCCCAGGTCGAAATCCAGAAGGCGCAGCGCGCAGCGCGCGAATGGATGAAGAAGGCCAACTAGGTCTTCAGCTCGCCGCCAGCGAACACGATCGTCCTCTCCACCAGGATGTCCGTCGAGCTGACGAGTTCGCCTTCGATGTCATCCGCCGTCAGCACGATAGGTATCTCCGTGCACCCGGCGATGATCACCTCCGCGCCCTGCGCCTCGAGCTTCCGCGCCAGCGTCACCATGGAGCGCTTCACCGTCTCGCCGCTGTCGCCTGACTTGATGCGGTAGACCAGCTCCATGAACGTCTTCTGCGAGTCCGCACTGAGCAGGACGGTCTTCAGTCCCGCGCCTTTCAGCGCATTCTGATAGAGGCTCGCCGAGAGGCACGCATCGACCGCCAGTACGCCCACCGCCTCGGGGCGCAGCTCCGCGACGGCATCGACGGTTTCCTTGATGATGCTGAGAAACGGAACCGAGATCGCCGCACGTATCTCGCCTTCCCAGGTGTGAGTCGTATTGCAGGCCATCACGATGACGTCCGCCCCGGCGGCCTGAAGCCCCTTCGCGCACGCTGCCAGAGCAGGGCCAGGCGATGGCCCTTCACCGCGCGCGTACGCATTTCGGTCGGGAAATTTCGGGTTGTTGTCGATGATCAGCCGCAGGTGATCCTGCTCGCGCACCGCCCGCGTCCGCCGCAACACCCGCTCGAAGAAATCCAGCGTCGCCAGCGGCCCAAGTCCGCCTATGACACCGACAGTTTTCGTGTCGGCCATGGCTTCACCCGCGCCGGAACATGAACATCGGCGCGATGGCAAGCCCGGCGAACGCCACCGCCAGGCAGATCAGCACATACTGGCCCGGTGGGCGCAGAATGCTCAGCATGTCCGCAATAGCATGCCGGCCAAGGCCAACGACCACTGTCGTCAGGCCCACAACCAGCATCCATACAAGCCGAAACGATCTCATCAGCCGGCCAGCACGCTCTGATACGCAAACAGCGAAGGCGCGCCGCCCGTGTGGACGAAGAGAACGCGGCCATCCTTCGCGAAATGCCCACGACGCACGAGGCCGATCAGGCCTGCCGCCGCTTTTCCCGTGTAGACTGGATCGAGCAGAATGCCTTCAAGCTGCCCAAACATCCGCACCGCCTCCACCATCTCGTCTGTTGGCAAAGAATAGCCCGGTCCGACCCATTCATCGAGCGCGACCACGCTCTCGCGCGACGGCCCCGGCAAGCCGGCGAATGCCGCCGCCTCCATCGCCAGCTTGTGGACATTGCCTTCCTGTTCGGCGCGTGGCCGTCGCACGTTCACACCCGTCAGCGGCACGCCGGCATTGGCCGCCGTGAAGCCGACCAGCAATCCGGCGTGTGTCCCCGCACTGCCCGACGCCACCACGAAGTCGGTGAAGGACAGGCTGGCATCAAGCGATTGCGCCAGGATCTCCCGCGCGCACACCACATAGCCCATCGCCCCCAACGCATTCGATCCGCCGCCGGGGATCACATACCCCTTGCGCCCAAGCGCCTTCAGCTTGTCAGCTTCCGCCTGCATCGCTGCACCCAGATCGCTGCCGCCTTCAACGACAGTCTGCGTCTCGGCGCCGAGCAGGTCGAACAGGAAGTTGTTGCCGCTCGCGTCCCTGCGGTAGCTGCCCGGTACGCGTTGCTCGAGCACAAGCCGGCATTTCAGCCCCTCATGCGCCGCAGCTGCGAGCGTCAGCCTGCAATGGTTGGATTGTACGGCGCCGACGGTGATCAGCGTATCCGCACCCTGGCTGAGGGCGTCGGCGACCAGGAATTCCAGCTTGCGCGTCTTGTTGCCGCCGCCCGCCAGCCCCGTGAGATCGTCCCGCTTGATCCAGATCTCCGGCCCGCCGAGATGCCTGGACAGTCGCTCCAGCTTCTGGATCGGCGTGGGGTTCGGCGTATAGCGCCGGCGGGGCAGGGCTTCGAGTTTCATGAATCTTTTCTAGGACGCGTCGCTGCAAGTTGGAAGTGCAGCAGCCCCTAGAACCGCGCCACGTCGTAGAACAGCGAGAAATCGATCGGCAGAGCATCGCGGACATACTGCCGCACGAACTGGTTCTCGTCCGCAATTGCGCTGCGCGTCACATACACGACATCGAAGCGCCGCAACGGCCCAATGTCATAGAGCGCCTGCCGCGCCAGCCCGCCACGCGCATCGACCACGCGCGTCATCATCTGCCCACCTGGCTGGCGGCGCATGACGATCACTTTGGTCGGCTCGCTCTCCAGCGTCCATCCGCCTGCCATCACGATCGCCTGCAGCACGTCGATCTCGCCTGGCAACTCGAACACGCCGGGCTCCTTCACCTCGCCGCCGACGAACACCTTCTGCGAGCCGAACTCGGTCGGCGTGATCACCATCTCCGGATCGCGCAGTTCGTTGGCGTAGATCTCTTCCAGTGTCGCCTTCAATTCCCCCACTGTCTGCCCGCTGGCCATCACGGGACCGACCGCGGGCAGGGAAATCCGGCCATCCGGCGCAATTGTCAGCTCCGCCGAAAGCTCCGGGGCCGTGCGCACGTCCATCCGGAACTTGTCGCCTGGATAGAACCGGTACGCCGTATCATCCGGCCGCCACGAAGGGAAGGAAGCCATTGGAAAGTCAGGGGATTGTGCGGGCACAGGATCGCCCATGCAGCCCGAAAGCGTTGCAAGCCCGGCAAGGTACGCCAGCGCGAAAGGACGCAATCCCGACATTTGGCCCGACATAACGCAGGTGTCGCCCGGAATGGATAACTGGTTCTTAAGCGGCGCGGGCGAAGGCTGACACGTTAACAACGGGACATGTCCCCTGAGTAGAGAGCCGTGAGCGTCGAAACCTGGACCGAGCGTGCGCCCGCGGGCGCGCCGGAACGCCCTGCCGCGCCCCCGCGCGTCGGCCGTGCGCGTCCGCGTCTCGGCGTCGCCGACACGCTGCTTCACCTCTGGCGCGCCAGATGGCTTATGCTTCTGGTCTTCCTGCCGATCCTGCTGCTTGGCCTCGCCTTCACGCTGCTCACCCCCGCCAAGTACACGGCCAGCACGCGGCTTCTGGTGCGGCTGGGCGCGGAGTACGTGTTCGATCCGGTGGTCGGCGATGCAGCCAAGGGCGCGTTTCCGCAGCAGGAAGAAGTTCTGCAGGCCGAAGGGGAGCTCGCGCGCTCGCCCGTGATCGCCGAGCGTGTGATCAAGAATGTGGGCCTGTCGCGCCTTTATCCGCAACTGGCCGAAGCAAAGCTGCGCTCGCGCAATGGCAATGCTTATGTCGTCGACCAGGAAGCGCTGGAAGCCTTCGCGAAAAATCTCGATATCTCATCCGCGCCGAAATCATCCATCCTGCACATGACGTTCGCGCACGAAGGCCCCGAGCTTGCGGCCGAAACGCTCAATCGTTTCGTCGCTGAATACCTCTCCTACCGTCAGCAGGTTCTCTCCGGCCGCGGCGCCGAAGGCCTGTCTGAGCAGCGCGGCCTGATCGAGGACCGCCTCGGCGCCGCCGACAAGGCGCTGCGCGATTATCTCGCGCGCAATGCACTCAGTGAATACGACGCCGAAGCTGCATCCGCCACAAAGCTTTTCAGCGACATTATCGACGAGCAGTCGAAGGTCGAAGCCTCGCTGCGCGAAGCCGAAGCCAAATCTGCCGGGCTAGCCCGCCAGCTGGCCTCGACGCCCCGCGAAGTTGACCTCTATGTCGAGACGACATCCGAACAGGAGCTCGTCAAGCTGCGGCTAGAACGCGAAGACCTGCTGACCCGCTACCTTCCGGACAGCCGCGCGGTCAAAGACATCGATCGCAAGATCGTCCAGCTCCAGAGTTTCCTTGCAACCGCACCTACCCAGGGCCTGCGCCGCGTCGGGCCCAACCCCACCTGGCAGGCGCTCGAAGCCGAGCGCGCCGTGCAGACCGCCAACATCAGCGCCCTTATGGGCCGCGCCGCCGCGCTGGCCACTCAGAAGCAGCAGGCGGCCGACCGCATCACAGGTCTCGCCGATCTCGAGCCTGAGTATCTCCGCCTCAAACGCGAACGCGACGCTCTCGAAAGCTCCGCCGGGGCCTTCGCGACGCGCGAACAGGCCGAACGCGCCCGCGCTGAACTGGCCTCACGCAATGTCGACAACATATCGGTCTACGAAGCGGCCCGCGCGCCCACGCGCGGCGACGCGGGCCGTCGCACCATCGCAATCGCCGTCGCCATTTTTGGCCTGCTCTCTGCAATCGCCGTCGGCCTCCTGCGCGCCTGGTCTGTCTCCAGCTTCGCCACCGGTAACGCGATGGAGCGCACGCTGGGTCTGCCCGTGCTCGCCACCGTGCGGGAGCGGTAGATGAAGGACCTCCGCAAAGACCTCCGCGATCTTCACCGTTCGCTTTCACAGTCACCCGGCTCCGAAGGCGGGCGCAGCGTGATGTTCATCGCCGCACGCGCAGGTGAGGGCGTATCCAGCGTCGCCGCGTCCTTCGCCCTTCTTGCCGCTGAACAGGCGCACCGAGCCGTCTGGCTGGTCGACCTCGATCTCAAGCGCAACCACCTCTTCAACAGCTTCGCCGTCGGCCGCTTCGCGGACGCAATGGGCGGCGTCGGCCCGCCTTACTCAGCGGGGCTGAAGACCCAGCCCTTCTTCTCGATCGAACCTGCCGATCCCGACGCCATGTCCGGTCTCGGCCTGTTCACGGCGCACCGCGTCGGCGACACGCGCCTAATGGTTACGCAGTTCGACGCAGCGCGCCTCAAGCCTAACCACGCCATCCGCATCCGCACGCAACCAGCCTACTGGCAGACCGTACGCTCCGTCACAGACTGGGCTGTCGTCGATGCGCCCGCCCTCGAACTCGCCAGCGCCGGCCTCGCCATCACGTCCCAGATCGACCGCACCGTCATCGTCGTCCGCGCTGACTCCACCACGCCATCGGAAGTGGATGCGCTCAGCCGCGAGATCGCGGCTCATGGCGGAAAGGTCGCTGGCGTCGTCCTCAACAGGCTGAAAGGCGATGCGCTGATCGCCGATCGTTTCGCGAGATGACCGCGCAGTCGCGCATCACCCGGCTTGAGTTCGCGCTCGCCGGGCTGACGTTGTTCATGTTCGCCGAAGCTTTCCTGCCGCGCCTCCTCGCGCCCGGCCCGGCCGACGTCACGGGCGAGGTGCCGGAAAGCACGCTGCTCCGCTACTTGTGGCTGCCCTTCTATGGTCTTGTTGCGGTTGGCTTGTTCCTCGCTATCGGCCAGGCATGGCGAGCCGTCCTTCGTGCGCCATGGCTGATCCTGCTGGCCCTTGTCGCTATGGCCTCTGCGATCTGGTCGATCGACCCGGAGCTCAGCTTCCGGCGCGGTATCGCGCTGCTCGCCACCACCATGATGGGCGTCTATCTGGCCGCGCGCTTCGACTGGCTGTCGGCGCTCAGGCTCCTCGGCGCCGTCTGGTTGTTCCTGATGGCCGCCAGCTTCATCGCGGGCCTTGTCGTCCCCGGCTTCGCGCGCATGAGCGAAGTCCATGTCGGCGCGTGGATGGGAGGTTGGAGCGAGAAGAACGCGCTCGGCGGCCATGCAGCCCGCGCATCGTTCCTGCTGGCCTTTCTCGCCTGGCGCGACCCGGCCTATCGTCGCTGGTGGATAGGCGGCGCACTGCTTGCGCTCGCCCTCGTGATCTTCTCCCGTTCGGCCACCGCGCTACTCGGCGCCGGGGTCGGTCTCGGCATTCTCTTTGGCGCGTGGTGGATGCTGAAGGGAAAGCACTGGTCGCTCGTGCTCGTCTGGTCCGGCGTCACCGTTCTTGGCCTGATCGTGCTGGCTTACATCACCATGCCGGATGCCCTGCTGGGACTGCTCGGCAAGGATGAAACGCTCACGGGCCGCACAGACATCTGGGCCTCGCTTGGTGAAGCGATCGAGAAGAGGCCTGTTCTGGGCTATGGCTATCTGGCCTTCTGGGGCCTCGATTCAGAGCCCCGCTACTGGCTTGAACGCGCCATCGACTGGAACGCCCCCTCCGGCCACAATGGCTGGCTCGATCTCGCCATCTCACTCGGCGTTGTCGGCGTGGCGATCTACACAATCGACCTTGCGATCACCCTCTGGCGCGCAGGCTGTCTGTCACTGTCCTCGCCAGCTGGTGTCTTCGCGCTCGGATTCCTCGCGCAATTCATGTTGTTCGCAATGTCTGAAAGCATCATCATCGCCCAGAACAGCATTCTCTGGGCAACTTATGCCTTCGTCGGCGCCAAGCTCGCGCTGGGCGCACACGCGTCTCAGTCAATGACGCCGCTCAACACCGCGCCGAGCGTCGGCGCCGCAAGAACTGCGCCCGCCTCAACCGTACGCGCCGCCAGTTCCTCGATCAGGTCCGCTGGCGCGCCATAGCTGGTCGGCGTCTCGCCGACATCATGCGTGAAAAAGAACAGCCAGGCCTTCCTTGCGATGCACGCATCAAGGGCTGAAAGCGCGCGCCTGCGATGCATCGCCGACGCACCAAGCTCGACAGCGTGCAGCTGGCTGCGATCAACCTCGTTCATATTCAGCCCGGGCAGGATACCGCGCCCCGTTGCAAACAGGTCGCCCACCCATTGCTTTGCCGAATAGGTCGTCTCGCCATAGGGAAAGGCGAAAGCTGAAACTGTCGTATTATGCCCCGCCTCGGCCAGCGCCACGAGATTCTCGCCGATATCCCGCTCGACCTGGCAAAGCTGCGCGCGTGAGCAATCGAGATGGGCGTGCGTATGCGCACCAATCTCATGTCCACGTTCACGAAGCTCCGCCAGCGTGGCCGCATCAAACATCTCGCCCATCACAGGGCTGCGCTGACCCATGAACGACGTGCAGGCGTAGAAGCCAGCGCGCCCGCCATGCTTCTCGACGATGTCAGCGCCGTTCAGCGCCGACTTCGGGAAGTCGTCGAAGGTGAAGGTTACAACCGGGCGATCCGGGGCCACAAATGCCTGGTTCGCCTTGCGCCACATCGTGACGCGGCGTTGCACCCTGGCGGGGAGTGTACGCGAGGGGGCGTAACGCCACTGCATCATCCCAGTGTCTCAGCATAGACGAGCGCGCGCCATGTCTTCAGCGCGCGGCCGCGCAGGGCCAGTGGGAGACCGCGGAACAAGGCGACCCAACGGGCTAGACTTGCCGCATGTCTGCGCATCGGCAGGGTGCGAAGCCGCTTTGCCATCCGGTAGAGCGGCATTCGCTCCGCCTCGTCGCGGTGGCGGGTCGTCATCAGCGCGAAGTTCTCGCCGGATCGCGCGTATTTGGCGACCAGATCCCTGTCGGCATCGAGCCCCATGTGCGTGGCGGTATTGTCGATATGCCGGACAGAGAACCAATGCTGCGCGCGCAGGCCCCAGTCTGTATCCTCCCATCCCCATGCGGCGAAGCGCTCGTCGAAGGGACACGCCTGGAGAACCAGACGGTGAACCAGCACGTTGGAGGTGAACACATAGCGGCCCGGCGCAGCGTTACGTATGGCCGCCGTCAGGCATTCCGAGGCTTCCGCCTGCCACCTGTGGAGAGCAAACTTGATGTCCTTCGGCGCCGAGTTGAGCGAGTAGCCGCCGACGATCACGGCCGGTTCCCAGGTCGCGTCGATCACATCGAGATAGTTCTCGAGAAACTGGACATCGTCCGGGATCATGTCTGCGTCGAGCAGCAGGTACCAATCAGTGCGCGCATGGCGGATGGCAGCGTTGCGTGCTGCTGATCGGCCGCGATTGGCAGCCGCCGAAACGACACGGACAGCCGTCGCCGTGCGTCCCGCCTGCGATTCCAGCTTCGCGAGCAGGTCGTGATCGCAACTGCCATCATCGTAGAGGATGATCTCCACCAGCGAAGACGAAGCACAGCCCGCCAGGGCATCCAGCAGCCTGGTTGCATCATACCGGTAGACGGGTACGCAAACGGAAAGCTGCGGCGCTGCACCACGCCAGTAGACGTTGTCGTGGATCCGCTCGCCCGAAAGGGCGGGCTTCATCTGGTCATGGACAAGCTTGGCTGCGTGCATGGTGCTCACCGGCCCTTCTCCCGATCACCCATGAGGCAGGGCAGGGTCTTCATGACGATCCAGATATCGACCCAGATCGATGCTCGATTGACATAATCCATGTCGAGACGAACGCGCTCGCGTACCTCGTCGGGCGTGTGACATGGCCCACGCGAGCCGTTGACTTGCGCCCAGCCGGTCATCCCCGGCTTCATGCGATGGCGATGCGCATAGTCGCCCACCGTGCGCGTGACTTCGATCGACCCGGCGGTCATGCCAATGGCATGCGGACGCGGACCGACGATCGACATCTCGCCCTTCAGCACGTTGAAGATCTGCGGCAGTTCATCAAGGCTGGACATGCGCAGGAAGCGGCCGATGCGCGTCACGCGCGGATCGTTTGCGACGGTCTGGCTGATGATGCCGTTTTCTGCCGCCTTGTCAGGGCGCATGGTGCGGAACTTCCAGACACGGATGATCTCGTTGTTGAAGCCGTGGCGCTTCTGCCGGAACAGTACAGGCCCTTTGCTGTCGAGCCGGATCAGCAACGCGATGATCGCCATCGGGATTGCCAGCACTACGGCAGCCGTCGCCGCGACGAAAAGATCGAAGGCGCGCTTCAGCGCTGCGCGGCGAACATCCTTCGGCGCGCCAGAGACATAGGCCGCTGGAGCATCCACCACGCGTGCAAGCGAAGTATGTTCGGGGTTGAACCCGTCGAGATCGAGCACAAGTATGATCTCATGCGGAAGGTTGCGAATGCGGTCTATCAGTTCGCGCACACGCGCCTGGGCGGTGGACGTTACTGTCACAACAATCCGGTCAATCTCGGGCAGTCCGTGCCAGTTCAGCAGGTCTTCGACCCCGCCGAGATGAGGCGTGTCGCCCATCATGGTTGCGTTTGCGCGCAAGGTTCGGTCGTCGAAATAGCCCACGATGTTGAGTTCGCGTTCCTGCACGTTGCGCGAAATGATCCGCGCCGCAGCCTGCGTCGCGCCCACGATGACGACATTGTCTGACAGATGTCCCTTGCGCGTTGCCGCACGCACGACGCCAAGATAGTTGGCGTGCAGGGCGATCACCGCCAGTGCGTTTGCAATGCACACATTGGCAAACAGCGCCGGCATCGGAAATCCGCTCGCCAGCGCGAACAGGAAAACTGCTCCAAGGCCCGCGGCGCTGCCGGCCGCTGCGCGCAGCAGATGCAACAACACCGATCCAGCATAGCGGAACCGGTAGGCCCCCGCGATCCAGCAACTCGCCACTGTGGCAGGCGCCAGCAGCACGAAAGGCAGCGCCATGCCGAGCGGCAGACGCCACAGGTCAATGCCTGCGGCCACGCACAGGGCCACCGTCACGACGAGTACGGCAACGGCGTCAACGCCGCGCGCAAGCACGCGCACGCTGCTTCGGTGCATCAGCCGCCGCCGCCGCGTCATCGCCCCCGCAGGCGCAGATCCGCGATCGCTTTCGCGCCGCCCCGCTTCCACGTTTCTGGGGCGATCAGTCCAGGCTAGCCGTTCAGCACCCATCACACACCGCGGTTACGAGAGACTCTCGCGATGCCAGTAACCTAGCTAAACAGGGTCAAAGCCCACTTCAGGCAATCGGTGAAATTCGATCGAAGCACCATCATCAGGCCCAGCTGATGCAGTGCCAGTCCGCCCCCTCCGTTAACAAGGAAACAATTGTGAAACCCGGGCAGGAGCGCTCCCGATCACACCGCCCGCAACGCTTTCTGAAGCCCAACGTTTCCATGTTGAGCTGTGACGTCAACGCGCTGCACCAGCGCATCGCCTTGAAAAGGTCGTCTGTTGCGCCAGCAGCGCCGACAGCCGCGCCACGCCAATCGAGGCTCCCGTCTGGCCGAAAAACCTCGCCGCCGGAGCGGCGGCTGCACGCATCTGGCCCGTATGGCGCCCGACCTCGTACGCGCCGCCAGCATGATGATCCTGATCCGGGTGCATCCGATGGCAAGCGCCAGCGTGATCGGCGCTGCCCATGTCAGCATGCGAGCGGCAGCTGAGCTGCGTCACAGTTCAGAGACAGCCTGCTCTTGTACGCGGGCCATCAGCCCTTGCGGTTGTCGAACACCAGAATGCAGCCCTCGGGCGCCACGAAGGACGGCGTCACCGGTTTGCCGGCCAGCATCGCGTCCACCACGCTACCAACATACTGTTGATCCGCCTTGGCGCGGGCGCGGCCATAGGTGACGCGATCATTGATCGGCCCCTGGTAAAGCACCTTCCAGGTGCCTGGCTGGATCACCAGCGTTTCGGTCGCGCGCTCGACGCCCAGCGGCTCGCCCACCTTCTGGTCGGCGTCTTTCAGAACCGGGATGGTCGACCCGAAGCTCTTCATCTCTTCAGCGATCGCCGCCGGCGTGTCGTAGAGGTTCGAATTCAGCATGAGGAACTTCACGCCCTTCGCCTCATATTTCGCCTGCAGCTCCTTGAAGTCAGGCGTCAGCTGCTGTCCGATCGGGCAGCCCTTGGTGTGCATGGTGAGCACGATCGCCTTGGCGTCTGTCATCTTGTAAAGCTCGTAAGCCTTCCCGCTCTGGTCCTTGAGCTTGAAGTTGGCGATCCTGGCGATCGGCAGTGTGTGGTTGGTGATGCCGGGCGCGTGCGCGCTCGCCGATTGCTGCTCCTCCTCCATTGCGACGGGCGCGGGGGCCGGCTTGGCGTCCGCCGACATGTCCATGGCCGAATGATCCATCCCGGCATGGTCCATCGCAGCGGAATCAAGTGTTCCAGCAGCAGGCCCCGGGGCCGACGCTGGTTCGGCGGAGGTCGTCGCGATCGGCGCCTCGATCGCGGCGGGCGCCGCGGCCGCGGTCTGCACCGGAGCATCCGTGGCAGCCGTCTCGCCGCCTGAGCAGGCGGCCATCGACGCGGCCAGAGCGGCAATGGCTGTGGTCGTCAGAATCCGGTTGAGCATGGGGGAGCGCTCCTCTTGCCTCTGATAAATTGGGCCCCCGCAATATCGGTCAAGCCCCTGACAGCGTCAAACCGGTCTGGCCGCCGCACACCGCCTTGTGTTGCAGCTTGAGCCGGCAGAGAGGCGACTACCCGCCCTGAGTCGCCCAGAAACGAAAACAGGCGGCCTAAGCCGCCTGTTCCAGTCAGATCTGCAAGGAAATGAGACTAGAAATCCGCCTTCAAACTGACTTCGATCGTACGGCCAAGGGCGCTGCCGAGGCGGGCGTCATACCCGTATTCGATCTCGTACTTCGCCGGGTCGCGGTCAAAGATGTTCTCAACCGCAGCCGTGAAGCGGAGGTTCTCCGTCACGTTGAAGAGGTAGATCAGGTCGATGTAGATCGGGTCTTCGCCGTTCTCGCCGAACTGGTTACCCGGACGGTCGTCGACGACCTTCGAGCGCCAGTCAGCCTGCAGACGGAACACATGGTCGTCGAAGCGATAGGTCGTAAACGCGTTGACGGACCATTCCGGCGCAGCGCGAGCAGCGCCAAGCAGGTTGAGTTCGCCGAGGCGGTTCGAGGCGCCTTCGACGGTGAACCCGTCGAGAAGAGCCGCCGTGTCGCGCAGTTCGAGCACCTGTGTCGCCGTCGCGCCGATCGAGAAATCGCCCGGGCCGATCGGCATGCTGTAATTGATCTGGTAGTCGATACCGTTCGTGAGAACGCCCGGACCGTTGCCGAACACCGTCGTTACGCCGGCGAGCGATGTGGTCAGGGTCGCCGTTGCCGCCGGCGTGGTCGTCGGTGGGCTCAACGGGTTGCAGACGCCGCCCGGGGTGGCTGGCGTGTCCTGATAGCGGACGCGGCCGGCCAGCGGGTGGTTGCAGGCGTTGAATGCGTCCGTTGTGCTGTAGACCGCGTTCAGGATCTGGTTGGTCGTCGCCAGCGACCGGAACTCGTTACCAGTCTCGATGTTGAAGTAGTCGATGATGATGCTGAGATCGTGGTCCGCGGCAAAGCCTTCGCTCTGCCAGATTACGCCTGCATTCCACGACGTTGCTGTTGCAGGCCCGATCTGGGCATCCGTCACAGTGACTGACGGGAGCCATTGGCTGCCAGCGAGTGCGTAGTTGGTGACGCCGTTGTTGACTTCACCGGCCTGCAGACCGATCGGCGGCGCGAGATAGTTCGTGCCATAGGAGCCGCGGACAGACAGCGGACCCCAGACGTCCCACTTGCCCGACACCTTGTAGACGGTGTCGCCGATGCCGCCGGAGAACTCTTCGTTACGAACCGCAGCCGACAAGTTCAGGTTGTCCAGAACCGGGATCTGGAGTTCGCCGAAGAACGCCGTTTGCTGCTGGTCAGCGCGCTCCGGGGTTTGTGGAGCGAAGAAGACAAACGGCCCCGCTTGTTCACAACCGGTAAAGCCTGGGCGGCCCGCCGCGATCGGGTCCTGGCCTGGCCACTGGCACGGCGTGGATCCATTGTGGAAAGGGCTCGGGACCGTCTCCCGGTTCTCAAGTTGACGTCCCTGCAGACCGACGGCCCAGGCAAGCGCGCCGCCCGGCAGGTCAACGCCCGTTTCACCGCTGAAGATGAGGTCCAGAGTGAGGCCCGTTGCGACGGTTTCGCTTTCGCGATCATCGTAGAGCCAGCGCTGAAGCTGCTGAGAGTTCTCCCAGCCTGAGACACCCGCGGGTGTCGCGAGATTTCGGTTGGAGCCACTCTGCGGGTTGAGAAGGCCCAGCGCCGGGTTGCTCTGGAACGACGTCATGAACGGGTTGAGCCAGAGGCAGCCATTCTTTCCGGCGGCTGCCGGGTTCTGCGTGCCCAGGCGGCCGGCATCCAGGTCAGGCGCACTGCAGTTCGGGCCGCCAAAGCCATTCAGGGCCTGCTGAACGCGATGACCGAGCATGTCGGGAGCGGTAAGGCGCGTGATGGTCTGGTTGTAGGTCAGGCTCGCGTCATAGTTGACATTGCTGGCCATGCCCGCCCAGTCGCCCAGACGGCCTGCGAGACCGGCTGATACGCGGAAGCCCTGATAGTCATACTCGTTGAGGGCTGTGTCATCCCCATAGGCGCTCGTCCCCTGGAAGGCGAAGGTGCGGTAAAGCGAGCTTGCGGCGCCAGCGATCGTGAAGCCCGAGGCAGTGGGCGCCAAAGTTGAGCCCGTATCAGCAAGGAACTGGTTCACGTAGGGGTTGGTGCGCGGAATAAAGAGTTCAGCGCCCGTCTGAGCCTGCGCGGGGCCGCGCGAGGTCGGCAGCGACGGCGACACATGGGTTGCTGACCGGACCTGACCATAGGCCACGTCCAGGTGGAAATCCATGTCATCGTTGACCGCAGCGTTAACTTGACCGTAGGCGCGGTAGACGTCCTGGTCTTCAACAAGGTTGTAGAACGGGAAGTAGCCGAACCGGCAGAAGCCGGCATTGGGGGACGTCGGCGTCGACCAGGCGCCGCCGATGGCTTCGCAGTTCGCCAGGCGAGAGCCGACGGTGAGGCTGTTATCATAGATGCCTGCGCCCAGAGCGGCGCCAAATTCGTCGGCTGTTGTGAACTGACCACCCGGACCGGTCGGCGTGATTACGGCGGGAAGCGCGCCGCGCGGCGTGTAAACACCGATGTTGGAAAGCGCAGACCACGGAGAAAGGTTCCTTGAGTAGGGCGTGACCGCCCAGTCGCGCTTGTCGGGGGTCAGGGCAGAGCGATGCTCGTACTCGACCGACCACAGGAAGTTGACGTCACCTTCGCCGATACCGCCCAGCAGGCTCGCCGTGTAGTCGCCGTCTGACCCATCGACATATTTGTAGCTCGCGTTTGCTTCGAGGCCTACAAAGTCCGTGCGCGTGATGAAGTTGATGACCCCACCTACGGCGTCGGCGCCGTAGGTCACCGCCGCGCCGTCCTTGAGCAGTTCAGTTCGGGCGAGGGCGACGCCAGGAATGAACGAGACATTCTGTGAAACACGCTTGCCGTTGAGCAGGGTCAATGACTTCTCGGCGCCGATGCCGCGAAGGTTGAAGCTGACTGCGCCCGGGGCAGAGCCGCCCTGGAAGTTCGCTTCGCCTTGCGTGAACCCCGAGATCGTCAGGTTCTTGGCGAACTCGAGCGCCGTCGGTGAGCCTTGCTCTTCAAGGTCCTCCTGGGTGAAGACCTCGACCGGAAGCGCGGCGTCTTCCGGCGTGCCGGCAATCAGCGAGCCCGTAACGACGACGCGGTCGCTGTCGCCGCTGGCCTCAGCCGGCGGCTGTGGTCCGGAAACCGTGTCCTGAGCCCAGGCCGGAAACGATCCGGCCAAACCAAACAAAAGCGCAGCGCTGGACGCGCCGCGGAGCGTGAATTTCATGGCAATAACTCCCCGTGCTGAGCCTGTTGGCGACTCTTGATTCTATTAATGACTATATTGCGACGTGAGGTCAACCGACCGGCCTGCCGTCGATTTGAATTTCTCACGCCTCTGCGGGGCGCCTGAGTTTTTGCGCGATCCCGATCGACGCTGCCGGTCCGGATCCGCGCCAATCTCATGACGTAACGTCATGAAAGCATTTGCGCGTATCGTGTTTGCGGCATGCGGCGACGGACGGCGCTTGCGTGGCGCGAAAGTCGCAATCGATGGCAATCAAGCAAAGCAGAAGCGGCCTATGCGCTGTGGCCTGTCACGCTGACCGTGTCTGAGGCGTGCTGCGGTGCAGCAGAACGCGTTCTCGCGTTTGATGTTTGACGATCGCAGCAATCGCGGACTTATGTGCGGCGATGATCGTAGTAATGGGTCGGCGGGCATGCTCGAACTGAAGGAGGTGTCGCGCCGCATCAATGGCGTCGACCATCTCGCTGGAATTTCAATGCGCATCGAGAGCGGCGTGATGAACGTGCTGCTCGGCCCCGCGCGCGCGGGCAAGACCAGCCTGATGCGCGCCATGGCAGGCCTCGATCGGCCCGGCAGCGGCGAAATCTGGTTCAACGGCGTCAATGTCACCGGCACGCCGGTCGCCAGGCGCAACGTCGCGATGGTCTACCAGCAATTCATCAACTACCCCGGCTGGACCGTCCGCGAGAACATCGCCTCGCCACTGAAGGTCAAGCGTACGCCCGCCGCCGAAATCGAGCGCGACGTGCAACGCGTCGCCGAACTGCTCCGCCTGACGCCCTATCTGGATCGCAAGCCGCTCGAACTCTCTGGCGGCCAGCAGCAGCGCGTCGCCATGGCCCGCGCCATCGTCAAGAAAGCCGGCCTCGTCCTGCTCGATGAGCCGCTCGCCAACCTCGACTACAAGCTGCGCGAGGAACTGCGCGCCGAACTGCCCAAACTCTTTGCAGATAGCGGCGCTGTGGTTGTCTACGCCACCACAGAACCCCTCGAAGCCCTTCTGCTCGGCGGCATGACCGCCACCATGAGCGAGGGCCGCGTCACGCAATTCGGCCCCAGCCATCAGGTCTACCGGGCGCCAGCCGATCTCATCACCGCCGAGACTTATTCCGACCCGCCGCTGAACGTCTTTCCTGTCACCGCAGCCGCCCGACCGGCCCTTTTCCCGGGCGCCGCAACGCTCGCCGTGCGTCCCCACCATGTCCGTCTGTCGCCAAAGTCGGGAGAGGCCGACGCCTACTCGGCGACGGTCCTCTCCATGGAGACCAATGGCTCCGAAACCTTCGTCCACCTCCGTGTCGGCGACGCGCGCTGGGTGATGCTGACCCACGGCGTCCACGCCTTCGAGATCGGCTCGGCGCTCACCGTGCATGTCGAATCCGGCGACGTGATGAGTTTTGACTCAGCTGGCCGCGCGCTCGCGCTCACCGCAAGGGCAGCCTGAGCCATGGCCCGCATTGACCTGCAGAACATCCGTCACGCCTACGCGCCTGATCCGAAGTCCGACGCCGACTATGCATTGAAGCGCGTCGACCAGTCCTTCGATGATGGCGGCGCCTATGCGCTGCTCGGACCATCCGGCTGCGGCAAGACCTCCTTGCTCAATATCATCTCTGGTCTCGTCGCGCCGACCGAAGGTTGCGTTCTGTTCAGCGGCGACGACGTCACAGCGCGCCCCACCGAGAAGCGCAACATTGCCCAGGTGTTCCAGTTCCCCGTCGTCTACGACTCCATGACTGTCCGCGAGAACCTGGCTTTCCCCCTCCGCAACCGTCGCATGAAGCCTGACGACATCGCCCGCCGCGTCAACGAAGTGCTCGATCTCGTCAGCCTCACCGCGCTCGCAGACCGCCGCGCCCGTGGCCTGACCGCGGACGAGAAGCAGAAGATCTCCCTCGGCCGCGGTCTCGTCCGCTCCGACGTCAACGCCATCCTGTTCGACGAGCCGCTCACGGTCGTCGATCCGCAGGTGAAGTGGGAGCTGCGTGCCAGCCTGCGCGACGTTCACCGCCGCACGCGCACCACCATGGTCTACGTCACCCACGACCAGACCGAAGCGCTTACCTTTGCCGACAAGGTTGTGGTGATGTACGATGGCGAGATCGTGCAGGTCGGCTCGCCCGCCGATCTATTCGATCGCCCCCAGCATACATTTGTCGGTCACTTCATCGGCTCGCCCGGGATGAACATCATGCCCGCCAGCGTCGACGGCGCCACCGTGCGCCTCGGCGAGCACAGCGTCCCGCTCGCCTCCGCCCCGCGTCTCGATGCATCGCAGAAGCTGCAGCTCGGCGTCCGCCCCGAATTCGTCCGCCTGTCCACCACCGGCATTCCCGCCACCATCGTCCGCATGGAAGACGCCGGTCGCTACCGGGTCGCCCACCTCGACATGCTGGGCATGCCTGTCGCCGCCATGCTGCGGGAAGGCGAGGCAGCCCCCGCCGCCCCACACATCAGCTTCGATCCCGCGGGGGTGCATCTTTACGCCGACAGCTGGCGCGTTGACCTTGGCGGAGCCGCCCAATGAAGCCCGTCAACCAGCAAGCCTGGTTCCTCGTCGCGCCCGTGCTCCTGCTCGTGGCGTTCACCGCCATCATTCCGCTGATGACGGTCGTGAACTATTCGGTGCAGTACGTCGCCACGAACGCGCAATTCCACTGGGTCGGCGATCTCTGGTATCGCGAAGTGCTGCACGCGGAGAAATTCTGGAATGCGCTTTGGCGCAACCTCGTCTTCTCTGGCATCATCCTCGCCATCCAGATCCCGCTCGGCGTCCTCATCGCGCTGAACATGCCGCGCAAAGGGTGGGGCGTGCCCACCTGCCTCGTGCTGATGTCCCTGCCGCTGCTGATCCCATGGTATGTCGTCGGCATGATCTGGCAGATGTTCGGCCGCGTCGACATCGGCCTTATGGGCGTGATGCTGCGCGACTTTGGGTATAATTACGAAGGCGATCCGATGGATGCCTGGTTTACGCTGATCATCATGGATGTCTGGCACTGGACCAGCCTCGTCGCCCTGCTGGCGTATGCAGGGCTCGTTTCGATCCCCAACGCCTACTACCAGGCCGCCCGTATCGACGGCGCGTCTGGCTGGCAGGTCTTCCTCCATGTGCAGCTGCCGCGCATAGCCCGCGTGCTCACCATCGCGGTGCTGCTGCGCTTCATGGACTCGTTCATGATCTTCACAGAGCCCTTTGCCGTCATTGCCGGCGGCGACCCGGTCTTCCTCTCCACCGAACTCAGCCAGACGGTCGAGCTTGGCCAGAGGGCGGCCATGTCGATCATCTACTTCCTGATCATCCTGCTGCTCAGCTGGGTTTTCTACACCGTGATGACGCGTGACGATGGCGAACCGGTCCAGCCCGGCGGCAAATCCGGGAGCGCCTCATGAAACAGGGCCGCTTTGCCTTTGTCGTCCCCGCGCTCTACATCCTCTTCCTGATGACGCCGATCTACTGGCTCGTCGCGATGAGCTTCAAGACCAATCTCGAGATCACGACGCGCTTCACGCTCTTCCCGGAGACGTTCAACCTCGACAACTATGTGAAGGTGTTCAGCGACGAACGCTGGCGCGCCGTGTTCAGCAACTCGCTGATCTATGTCGGCCTCAACACGATAATCTCCATCGCTGTCGCGCTGCCCGCCGCCTATGCCTTCTCGCGTTACCGCTTCTTCGGCGACAAGCATCTGTTCTTCTGGCTGCTCACCAATCGCATGGCCCCCGCCGCCGTGTTCACGTTGCCATTCTTCCAGCTCTATTCCGCCTTCGGACTGTTCGACACGCACATCGCCGTCGCGCTCGCGCACTGTCTGTTCAACGTCCCCCTTGCGGTCTGGATTCTCGAAGGCTTTATGTCCGGCGTCCCGCGCGAGATTGACGAGACCGCCTATGTCGATGGCCATTCCTTCCCCAGCTTCTTCGTGAAGATCTTCATGCCGCTCATCGCCAGCGGCATCGGCGTCGCTGCCTTCTTCTGCTTCATGTTCTCCTGGGTCGAATACCTGATTGCGGACTCGCTCGCCCGCTCCGCAGTCCTGCCCATCACGACACGCCTGCAGGCGCTGTCACAGGCCTCCGGCACAGACTGGGGCGTCCTCGCCGCCGCCGGATCACTCACGCTGATCCCCGGCGCCATCGTCATCTGGTTCGTCCGTAACTACATCGCGAAGGGCTTTGCGCTGGGAAGGGTGTGACCATCGTCGTCCGATTGGACCGAAGGGCCAATGCAAGACGCAGCGTCCTTCTGTCGCTCGTCGGTCTGGGGCTGCTGCCGCTTCCCTGGCTGCTGATGCTCTTTTTGGCTTTCGCCAGAAATGTCGCGCCCGCCATCGCGGGATGGCCCGCCGACATTGCCCGGCTGATCGCGCTGGTCTTTGCGAGCACGTTGGGGTTGGCAGCGTTGCGGCGGTGTCGCGGTTTTCTCATCGCGATCCAGAACATGAGAGGTCAGCCGAAGCTTCGGGCTGCACTCGCTGACGACCGCAACGACTTCGCCAAACGCGTCTGACTGGGCAAAGTGTGATGAGCCCAGAAGGCCAGGGTTGCCGCGGCCTGACGCCACATCGCTGATTATTCGAGTAAACAGTCGATCCGACCAGTTGAAATGGGATTGACAGTGCGAAGCATTCGCATCTCTAACTGAAACTCATTCTCAGTTGTGACCGTCTGGTTCTGGATTGTTCATGCGTCTCGTATACTCGGCCTCCCTCGCAGTGCTTGCGGCGGCCATGGGGGAAGCCCCGGCGCTGGCCCAGGAATCCGACAGTGCCGTCGTGGTTGTCATCGGCAAACGCGAGAACCTCGAGAATATTGCCGGATCGGCCTCGACGATTGAAACGGAAGACCTCGAGAAAGCTCGCGTCTTCACCGTCAATGAAGCCTTGCGACAGGCGCCGGGCGTGTTCCCGCGCGATGAGGAGGGGCTGGGCCTTCGCCCCAATATCGGTATTCGCGGCCTGTCCCCCACGCGGTCGAGCGAGGTCCTCCTGCTCGAGGACGGCCTGCCGCTGACCTACGGGCCCTACGGCGACAACGCCACGTACTCGCATCCGCCCCTGCGCCGGTTCGAGCGCATCGAAATCCTGAAAGGCGCCAGCCAGATCCGCTTCGGCCCGCATACCGTCGGCGGCGTCGTGAACTACATCTCACCGCGCGCGCCCAGCGATTTCGGCGGCGATCTCTACCTCGCCGGCGGCGAACGCGGCTATGGCGAGCTCGCCGGCTCGATGGGCGGCGAGCTCGCCGGCTTTCGCGTGCTCGGGCATGCAAGCGCCACGGTGTTCGATGGCATCCGCAAGAACCACGACCTTGCCTTCCAGGACTACAGCCTGCGCGCCGAGCGGGAGATCGCTCCAGGGCATGAATTGATCCTCCGTGGCGCCATCAACCGCGAAGACAGCCAGGTCTCCTATTCGGGACTGACACAAGCCGAGTTTGAAGCAGATCCGTTCGCCAACCCTTTCCCCAATGATCGCTTCGAGACGCAGCGCTACACCAGCGCCATCTCTCACGGCTGGACCCTGACAGACGACCTCAGGCTGACGACCTCGGCCTATGCGCTTTACTTCAATCGCGACTGGTGGCGGCAGTCGTCGAACTCGAGCCAGCGGCCATCCGATGCGACATGCGGCGGGATGGCCAGCATCAGCACGACCTGCGGCACGGAAGGCCGCCTGCGCGAATATCACCAGTACGGCGTCGAGAGCCGGTTGAACTGGTACGGCGCGCTCCTTGGTGCCGAAGCGCGTATCGAGACCGGTGCGCGCTGGCATACCGAGCGCCAGCGCCGATTCCAGGTCAACGCGGCATCGCCGACCGGTCGTACGGGCGCGATCGTCGAGAACAATACGCGCAATGCCGACGCCGTTTCCGGATTTGTCGTCGCCAATCTCGACTACGGAGCGCTCAGCATAAGCCCGGGGGTCCGCGTCGAGTCGATCGCGTTCGAGCGTCTCAACGGACTGAGCGGCGCGCGGGGCAGCGTGGATCTCACGGAGGTCATACCCGGACTTGGCCTCACCTACGCGCTCGATCCCTCGCTGGTCGTGTATGCAGGCGTGCACCGCGGCTTTTCCCCGCCGCGAGCTGAAGATGTCGTCAGCAATGCGGGCGGGGTCGTCGAACTGGATGCCGAGCGCAGTGTGAACTGGGAGCTGGGCCTTCGCGGCGCTCCCATCGACGGGCTCGACATCGACGTCGGCGCCTACGTAATGGACTTCGAGAACCAGATCGTCCCGGCCTCCGTCGCCGGGGGCGTCGGCGCCACACTGACCAGCGCCGGGGAAACCCGCCATTCCGGCGTCGAATCCAGCATTCGTTACTCCCTCAACGACGCTGGCATCATGGCCGTCGACGACCTCTATCTGCGCGCAGCGATCACTTGGGTCGGTGAGGCCGAGTATGCCGGGCAGCGCTTTTCCAACATCTCCGGCTTCGGCGCGACGTCCATCGCAGGCAATCGCCTGCCTTACGCCCCTGAATGGATTGCATCGCTCGCCGTCGGCTACGGGTTCGGCAACTGGCTCAACCTGCAGGCAGAGGTGCAATTCACGGGTGAGATGTTCACCGACGATCTCAACACCTTTGCCCCAACAGCCAACGGCCAGCGCGGACTGATCGAAGACGCCACGATCCTGAACCTGACCGCGAACTGGACGCCGGGCGATGGCGCGATCGCCTATTTTGCAACGGTCAAGAACGCGACCGGCGAGGTCTACATTGTCGACCGTTCGCGCGGCATCCTGCCGGGCGCGCCGCGTATGGTCCAGGCCGGCATCAGCCTGAAATACTGAGAGCGCAGGGCGGGGGTGATTTCCAGCAGGTCGCTGCGTGGCTAAAGACGCGCATGGCCACGCTCGCTGACGTTCGCAAAACCGCGCTCGCCCTGCCGGGCGCCGTCGAGCTGAGCGACCATGGCGGCAACTGGTTCAACGTCGGAAGTAAGACATTCGTCCTCTACGGCTTCCCCAGCAAGCGCTGGATCTTCAAGCTGCCGAAGCCGCGTCAGGACCTCCTCTTCGAAGCCCGCCCCGATGTCTTCCAGCCCTACCGCGCCGGCGGCATGCTGTGGAGCTATGTCGACATCGCAAAGCTCGCCCGCGCAGACGTTGCCGACTTCGTCACCGATGCGTGGACAACCATCGTTCCCAGGAAGGTGCTACAGGCCTACCTCGCGGGCAGGGCGTGAGCCACCAAACGCGTCACCTGTTTGTCACGTCCCCAGCGGAAGCTGGGCCCGCATCGAAATGGAGTCGGCAATGAAGCGCACACTGGTCCTCTTTGCGAGCGTCCTGCTTGCCTCCTGCGCCAGCATGGCACCTCCTCCGGGAGACGGCCTCGACAATGCCCTCCGCCTCAACCAGATCCAGGCCATCGGCACGCACAACTCCTACAAGCTGCAGATCGATCCGCCTCTGATGGAGCTCATCAAGCAGCGCAACGCCAATACCGCCCTCACGCTCGACTACTTCCACCGCTCCATCGCCGAACAGCTCGACGCCGGCGCGCGCCAGGTCGAGATCGATCCTGTCGACGATCCCGTGGGTGGCACCTTCGCCGATCCGCTGGGCGTCCGTCTCCTCGCGCAGCAAGGCGTCACCATCCCGCCACCCGATCGCGCCGCACTCGCAAAGCCCGGCATCAAGGTCATACATGCCACCGACATCGACTTCCGCACCAGCTGCCCGACTTTCGTGAATTGCCTCAGCCAGGTGAAGGCCTGGTCCGATGCACACCGTACGCACACCCCGATCCTGATCATGATCAACCCGAAGCACACGCCCATCTCATGGGAAGGCGCAACGCCCGTGCGCGCATTCGGCAAGGACGGGTTCAATCGCATCGAAGCGGAGATCCTGTCCGTCTTTGCGCGAGATCGCATCGTTACGCCGGACGAGGTACGCGGCACCCATGCCACGCTGCGCGAGGGCGTCCTCGCCGGCGGCTGGCCGACGCTCGGCGAGTCGCGGGGCAAGGTTATCTTCGTGATCGACGACGCGCCCGCCCGCTGGTCAGCTTATGTCGATGGCCACCCTTCGCTGAAAGGCCGCGTCGCCTTCGTCGGCGCAGGCGCAGCGTTCGAGGCGCCCGAAGCCGCGATCCTCGTCATGAACGAGCCGCACGAAGACGAAGCACTCATCCGCGAGCGTGTCGCGCAGGGCTTCATCATCCGCACCCGCGCTGACGCCGACACACGCGAAGCCCGCTCCGGCGACACAAAACGCCGCGACGCCGCACTCGCCTCCGGCGCCCAGTACGTCTCGACCGACTACATCTGGCCAGACGCCCGCTTCGCCACCGGCTACACCGCGCGCCTGCCGGGCAATGCCGCGGCCCGGTGCAATCCGGTGAACGCGGGCGGCGCCTGCTGATGTGTGGTTTCCATGCTGGCTTTGGCTGACGCCGGGGAGCGCATGCAGAACGCCAGCTTGAACCGGGACAAGGCTTCCGCCTGGCGTTGCCTGTTCCGGGGCGTCGCGATGCCGGCGCTGCCCTAAGCCGTGCTCAGCGCGTGGGCCGTGTCCGGCTCGCCGTCGCCTGCGGGTCGGTCAGGAGGCGTCTTTCGGACTCATGCTTCAGGCCGCGCCGGAGGCTTGATTTTTCGCGTCGGGGCGGGGTGTCTGCTCGCCGCAATCGTCCCTGTTCATCTCGGCTGATGTTGCGCGGGACTGGCCCCCTGTGCCTCCCCCCCAAATCTGTTATCGTCCACCCGTCAAACGTCCCGATCGGCACAAGAGGACGCAGGGCAGATACGAGTAGAAACGCAAAAAATCAGAGCCAGGAGAACAACATGGCCAGATACGGATACACCCCTCCCGAAGCCGCGCATGCACGCAAGGAAGCTCAGGGCCGCCAGATGACGCTGATCGGCACCGTCCTCGTCGGCTTCGGCGGCATCGGCATCATTCTCTCAACAGTTCTCAAGGCCGTGTGGCTTGGAATTCTCGGCGGCCCGATCGGCGCGCTGTCCTGGCTTGCGCTGCTGATCGGCGCCGGCGTGTTCGGGTGGGGCTTCACCAGCATCCGCGACGCCCGCGCGAACCGGCGCTGACGAATGTCGGCCGAGCCCGCTGCCGCCACGCCCGACGCTGACCGCCTCAAACGCGGCCAGCGCCAGTTCATGACCGGACTTGCGCTGGTCATGGGCGGGATGGTGTTCGGCGGCGGGCTCGCCATGGTTTTCTACTTCCTGGGTCAGCGCCCCGGCGCGATCGTCTCCGCCGTCATCGGCGTTGGCGCCATCCTGCTCGGTATCCTGATGCAGGCCTCCGCCGCCAGGATCCTGCGGAGCAAGTCGCCATGACCTTTGCCTGGATGGGCTGGACGCTGCCGACCGCGCTGTTCTTCGGCTTCATCGCGCTCTCCCTCGTCACGCTCGGCGTCCTGACGAAGCTCGCGCCTAACAACCAGCCGCGTATCGGCGTCCTCGGCGTCGCCACCCAGCGCGGCGACCGCTTCTTTCTTGCCCTGCTCGGGGCCGCCTTCATCCACCTCGCCTGGATCGGACTTGTCCCCAAGGACGTGCCGCTCTGGTTTGCCACCGCGGCGTCCGTGGTTTACGCAGGTCTGGTTTTCCGGTTTGTTTGAGCCGAAACAGGTCCGAAGCCGCAAGAGCTTCGTCAGGGAGGAACTCATGTCTGTCATGCGCCCGCGCGGGCTTCTGCTCGCCATGGTGTCTGCGATTGCGCTGGCCGCCTGCGGCCCCCAGCAACCCGTTGCAGCCAAGGATCCCAACCCCAACGCAGGCGCCGAGATCGCAAAATTCCTCGACGCCGAGATCAAGGACCTGTCCACGCTCGACCGCGTAGCGCAGGAGGCTGAGCTCAACTGGTTCGCCACCGCCGCCGCCCCCTATCAGGGCATGGAAATCACCGTCGTGTCCGAGAACATCTCGACGCACGAATATGAATCCCGCGTCCTCGCGCCCGCCTTCAGCGCCATTACCGGCATCAAGGTCACGCACGAGCTGATCGGCGAGGGCGATGTCGTCGCCAAGCTCGAACAGCAGATGCAATCGGGTCAGAACATCTACGACGCCTACATCAACGATAGCGACCTGATCGGCACGCACTGGCGCTACCAGCAAGTCCGCAACCTCACCGACTGGATGGCCGGCGAGGGCAAGGCTGTCACCAGCCCGACGCTCGACATCGCGGATTTCGTTGGCGCCAGCTTCACCACCGCGCCCGACGGCAAGCTCTACCAGCTGCCCGACCAGCAGTTCGCGAACCTCTACTGGTTCCGCTATGACTGGTTCACCGACGCGAAGAACAAGGCCGACTTCAAGGCGAAGTACGGCTATGATCTCGGCGTTCCGGTCAACTGGTCCGCCTACGAAGACATCGCCGAATTCTTCACCGGTCGCGAGATCGACGGGAAAAAAGTGTACGGCCACATGGACTACGGCAAGAAGGACCCGTCGCTCGGCTGGCGCTTCACCGACTCATGGCTCTCCATGGCCGGCAATGGCGACAAGACCAACGGCCATCCCAATGGCTTCCCCGTCGATGAGTGGGGCATCCGCGTCGACGACGCCTCGCGCCCGGTCGGCTCGTGCGTTGCGCGTGGCGGCGACACCAACGGTCCCGCATCGGTCTATGCCGTCACCAAATACATCGACTGGCTGAAGAAATTTGCTCCGCCCGCCGCGCAAGGAATGACGTTCTCCGAGTCCGGGCCGATCCCGTCACAAGGCGAGATCGCGCAGCAGATGTTCTGGTACACCACCTTCACCGCCGACATGGTCAAGGAAGGTCTCCCCGTCCTCAACGCCGACGGTTCTCCGAAATGGCGGATGGCGCCGTCGCCGCACGGCGCCTACTGGGAAGAGGGCCAGAAGCTCGGCTACCAGGACGCCGGCTCGTGGACGCTGATGACCACGACACCGACCGACCGCGCACAGGCCGCCTGGCTCTATGCGCAGTTCGTCACCTCGAAGACGGTGGACGTGAAGAAGAGCCACACCGGCCTCACCTTCATCCGCGAGAGCACGATCCAGCACCCGTCCTTCACCGAGCGCGCGCCGAAGCTCGGTGGGCTGATCGAGTTCTACCGCTCGCCCGCGCGCACGCAGTGGTCGCCCACCGGCACCAACGTCCCTGACTATCCGAAACTGTCCCAGCTCTGGTGGCAGAATATCGGCGACGCCGCCGCCGGCACGAAGACGCCGCAACAGGCGATGGACGCACTTTGCAAGGCCCAGGAAGACGTGCTTGCCCGCCTCGAACAGCTCAACGTGCAGGGTGACAAGGGACCGAAGCTGAACCCGGAAGAGCCGGCGCAAGCCTGGTTCGACCGCCCCGGCGCCCCCAAGGCCAGGCTCGCCAACGAGGACCCGGCACCCGAGACCATCGACTATGACACGCTGATCAAGGGCTGGCAGAACTGAGCGGAAACAAATTGGCCTCGCGGACTTGCCGCGAGGCCAGGTTTCCGGGTTGAGATAAAGCCATGCGCGCAGCGGGTCATCCGCGCCGCACGTCGCAATCAGCCCGAAATGCATGGCCCTGTTGACGCGCGCCATCAGGACCGGCTGGGCGGATTGCTGTTGCCATGCCCGTGAACGGCCGATGTTTCAGGCATCTGGCGCTGGTCCATGTCTGAAATCATCGCAACGATGCGAATGCGGACGGCAGGCGAAGGGCGTGTCTTTCCGGATGCTACAGGCGGTGTGCGGTCAGATGTTGGTCTCGAAAGGATCCACCACCACCTGCCCCTCGGCCACACGGTTGAATGCCAGAGGCATCCGCTTAGCCGACGTGCAATGCCCATCCTCCGCGCAAGCTCAATACGTCCCGCGAGCAGGGCGGTCGCGCAGCCCGGTCACGCGGCGAAAGTCGAGCAAAACCGCGCCGAGTTGACGTGACAGCCGCCCCGCAGCCTGCAAAAGAACAAGGGCATATGAAGCTGGAGGTCTGTGGTGCCGCACTTTCGCCTGTCTGGATCGTCGATTCTGGTCAACTCGGTCGCTGTTGCTGCCCTCCTGGGTATGTCGGCCTGCGCCCAGCAGCCGCCGCTGATTCAGCCGGGTGCGCCGGGCCAGGAAAGCCGGACGCTTGAGGGTCGCGAAGCCGCCCGCGTGGCAGACAACCGCTACTCGGACGCCGATGTCGCGTTCATGCAGGGCATGATCCATCACCACGGTCAGGCCGTGGAAATGGCAGTCCTCGTTCAGGGCCGCACCGCAACAACTCCCCTTGTCGAACTGGCGGGGCGGATCAATGCGTCCCAGGCGGACGAGATCGCCTTCATGCAGGGCTGGTTGCGCGAGCGTGGCGAAGACGCTCCCGCACCAGCGCCGACCGCGGCAGATCGTCATGCCGGGCACGCCGCAGCAGGACACACAGTCTCAGCGCATGGCGCTGGCCATGGCGGTATGGCGGGAATGGCGACAGCTGCGCAATTGACCCAGCTGAAAGCATCAAGCGGATCGGAGTTCGACAGGCAGTTCCTGCAACTCATGATTGCCCATCACGAGGGCGCCATCACGATGGTCACGAGCCTGCTGGCGGAGCCCGGCTCTGCCTATGATCCTGTGCTCTATCGCTTTGCAACCGACGTCACGAATGAGCAGCAGGCAGAGATCAAGCGCATGGCGGCTCTGCTGCGCGGTCTCTCGCCAGACCCGCGCGCGACACTGAAGGCAGGCTTTCTCGACGCCGGGCAGGCGATCAGCAACATGCGTCTGGTTGCCAGCCTTCCCAAGCCGGCCGGGTTCTTCGATCCGTCCAATCCCGAAGGTTTGCCCCTGCAACTGCCTGCCGAAAACAAGGACGGCGATGCACGTCTCGGCACGGCAGACGAGGCGAGCCGGCGCGCGCCTTTCCTCAGCTTCGCCAACACGGACATGGCCTTCTCGGGCGATTTGCTCGCCATCGGCAGCTATCAGGGCGTGCAGTTCTATCGGCTGGGCGGGACCGAGCCGAAACTGGTCAGCGCCATCGTCTGCCCCGGGGGGCAAGGCGACGTTTCCATCGTCGGCAATCTCCTGCTCATGTCGGTGGAAGCCCCGAGCGGCCGCGTGGATTGCGGCCGCGAAGGCGTGGGCCCTGAAGCCAGCCCGGATCGCTTCCGCGGCCTGCGTATCTTCGATATCTCGAACATCATGCGGCCACGTCAGGTCGGCCAGGTCCAGACATGCCGTGGATCGCATACCCACTCAGTCGTCTCGGCCGACGACCAGCGGCTGATCGTCTACAACTCTGGAACGGCAGGCGTACGCGACAAGGACGAGCTGGCCGGCTGCATCATGGGTCAGCCGGGCGATAGCCGAACCGCGCTTTTCCGTGTCGACGTCATCGAGATCCCGCTGGCAGACCCGTCAAAGGCCCGCATCATCGACAGCCCGACCGTGTTTGCTGACGGCCAGAGCGGTCAGCTTGGCGGCCTTTGGCTTGGCGGTGATCACGGTGAAGGCACGCAGACCACAAACCGCACGGATCATTGCCACGACATCACGCTTTTCCCGTCACGCAAGATCGCTGGCGGCGCCTGCTCAGGTAACGGCATCATCTTCGACATCAGTGATCCGCGAGCGCCAAAGCGGATCGACACCGTCGTCGATTCCGGGTTCGCCTACTGGCATTCGGCGACCTTCAACAATGAGGGAACCAAGGTCATCTTCACCGATGAGTGGGGTGGCGGCGCCCGGCCGCGTTGCCGTGTTCAGGATCCACCGACCTGGGGTGCAAACGCTATTTACGACATCGTCGACGGCAAGCTCGTCTTCCGCAGCTACTACAAGCTGCCGGCAGCCCAAACGGATCTTGAGAACTGCGTCGCGCACAATGGCTCCCTGCTTCCGGTGCCGGGGCGCGACCTCTTTGTGCAGGCGTGGTATCAGGGCGGGCTCTCGATCAGCGACTTCACCGACTCGGCTAACCCGCGCGAGATCGCGTATTTTGATCGCGGCCCGGTGAACGCTGATCGTCAGACCCTGGGTGGATACTGGTCAGTCTACTGGTATGAAGGCCGTATCTATGGAACGGAAATCGCACGCGGTCTTGACGTGTTCGAGCTGACGCCAAGCGAATATCTGTCGGCAAATGAAATCGCTGCTGCACGCATGGCGGAGCAGGGCCGCACCGTGAACCCGCAGCAGCAATACCCGGTAACCTGGCCAGCGCATCCCGTCGTGGCGCGCGCCTACATGGATCAGCTGGCGAGGGACAAGGCCCTGAAAGCTGATGTCGCGAACCGGCTGGGCGCTGTGCTGGATGCTGCAACACCTCTTGTCGACCAGGCTCGCCGAAGCGCTGCCGTGGCCCTTGATCTTCGCACCGCCGCACAGACCCTTGATGTCTCAGGCAACGGTCCGACCGTCCAGCGGCTAACCGCGCTGCGCGATACGCTTGTCCGCATCGCAGATCGGGTGAGCTAGGGGCGATCGACGATCACCTTAGCCGGTGCAGGCGGGCTAACCGGAGCGGCAGCGCGGCTTGTAACGACGCCAGCGGGGCCTTCGCGTAGATGCTCGCAAGGTGCGGCTTTGCGATTACGTGCGCTTCTTTCGCGCGCATTGGCATCGCACGCCGTTTCGGCATTCCGGAAAGTGTTTTTTATCAAGCCATTATGCGGCAGCGCTGGCGGAGAGGAAGGGATTCGAACCCTCGATACCGTTACCGGTATACACCCTTAGCAGGGGTGCGCCTTCGACCACTCGGCCACCTCCCCGTACCGCGCTGGCGGTAAGCGAGCGGCTTTCCTACCGGGATTTGAGGCTGGCGCAAGGCGAAAGGCCCGCCATCGCCTGAATCCTTGGTCTTGCCGGGCCAATTGGGCCGCCAGCTGCCCTCTTCGATCTGAAACGAGGTCGGGTCTTTGCGTTCTGGTGGAAGAGTGGCGTGGCCCTGACCATGCGATCAGGAATTGTCTCGATTGGCGCCGTGGCGGCAGTTCAGCTTTCAAACACTCCGTCACGGCCTCCGCTCAGAGCGCCGCGACCCCTTCCATACGAAGACGTTGTCACGCCAGGCGCCGCGGCCGTCCATGCTGATGGCGATCTCAGTCTTCTACATAGACGTGTTGCGACGACCGATTGAGCCCGCCCTGGCTGCCGTGATCCGTATTGAAGATCGTCGGCTTGCCATGGCGCGCCAGTGTTCGGAAGCTTACGCGGCCTTCGGCCACGGTCCGCCTCACACTCCACCGCCTCGATGCAGAAGCTTGTGTCCAGAGAGATCAACACCCGCCAGGACAACACCTTGCGGCTGATCCAATCGACCGCCGCCGCCAGATAGATGAAGCCTCGCGACATCGGTACGTAGGTTACGTCCATTGCCCACGCCTGATTGGGCTGTGTCACCGGGACGTATGGCAAGAGATAGGGAAAGATCTTGTGCCCCGGCTCCGGTTTCGAGGTGTTCGACCGGCGATAGATCGCTTCGATGCCCATTTTCCGTATCCTTGTCGAGGAAACCAGCGTTGCGTCGGCCATCGCCTCTAGACTTGCGACCTCGCGAGCCCGTTGGCCTGTGTCCGTTGCCTCGGCAGTATCCAGAGGCGCGAAGCAGGACGAGCGATGTCTGCTTCACCGCCAGCTGGGCATCAGAAATCGAGCGCCAGCAGCGCAAATGTGGCCAGCCAGTGCTCGCCCATGTAGTCGCCGCTTACGTGCGGCAGGCTCGCATCGGTATGCCGCTCCGCCGCCTCGCGCCCGCGCTGCGCCACCGGGTGATCCCCCAGCAGCGCCGCCATCGATCGCCAGCACCACGCCCGCGATAAATTCAGGCCGTCGAGATGCGCGATCTTGCCGTCGGTCCGGTCGCTGACCTTTGCGGGCGCAAATAGACAGGCCGGATATCCCTGCGCCAGACGCGGCAGGAAACGCCCAAGCCACTCGCGAAACTCGTGCGGCTCCAGCACGCGCCGCATGCACTCGACCTCCATCAGCGCAGGCGACAGGAAATCATCCTGCGAAGGCTCCCACGCCTGACAGTCGCGATCCCCGCCATACCAGGCGATGCACTTCGCGCGCATCAGGTCGAACAGATCTGGATCGAACGCCTCCGCCCAGTCCGCCGCCATGCGGATCGCAAACGCCGTCGATGAGTGCACGCCTGTGCGCACGGGATAATCCGACAGCGGCAGGTAGTCGCGAAACCTCTGCGCAAATGCCTCCGCAAGCGGTCGCAATTTCAACCCAGCCTCAGCAATCGCATCGCCCTCATGCAATTCCAGTTCTGCCTGCAGCGCCAGCAACCAGCCCCAGCCATAGGGTCGCTCGAAACCACGCGCCAAAGGCCGCGCCAGATACGCCAACTCGCCGGAGACATTCGCCTCGGTGATCCGCTCCGCAAACAGCGCCTTCACTTGCGCCGTCGCCGTAATCTCCGGATGCCGCCGCACCAGGCGCGCCATCAGCCAGAATCCATGTACGCAGCTGTGCCAGTCGAACGACCCAAAGAAGATCGGATGCACCGATCGCGGCAGCGCCGCATCCTTCGGCCCCGTCAGCACATGATCCATCTTGTAGGGAAATTCGCGACCGATGTGGCTCAAGGCCAGCCCAGCGAACGCCTCCGCCAACTCGCGCGTCAGTATCGTCATGGCTTGGCCCCAAAGCCGCCGCCTCCCGGCGTCTCGATGATGAAGGCATCGCCTGCGGCCATCTCGACCTTTGCAGTTGCCGGCAGCATCTCCACATCTCCACTAGCGCGCCGCACGGAATTGATCCCCGGCTTGCCATCCCCGCCGCCCGCCACACCGAACGGCGCTGTCGCTCGCCTGTTCGAAAGCATCGCCGCTGTCATCGCCTGGCGGAACCGGACGACGCGCACAGCCCCATCTCCGCCGCGCCAGGCGCCATCGCCGCCCGATCCACGCCGCACGCCAAACCGCTCGATCAGTATGGGATAGCGGCTTTCGAGTATCTCCGGATCCGTCAGCCGCGAATTTGTCATGTGCGTCTGCACCACGCTTGCGCCGTTGAACCCGGCTCCGGCGCCTGACCCGCCGCAAATTGTCTCGTAGTATTGGTAACGGTCATTGCCGAAGGTGAAATTGTTCATCGTCCCCTGCGAAGCGGCCAGCCGCCCCATCGCGCCATACAGCGCATCCACCACCACCATGCTCGTCTCGACATTTCCCGCCACCACAGCTGCGCCCTTCCGCGGATTCAGCAGGCAACCCTCCGGGGTGATGATATCGACCGGCTTCAGGCATCCCTCGTTCAGTGGGATTGCATCGTCCACCAGTGTCCGGAAAACATAGAGCACAGCGGCTCGCGTGATCGACAATGGTGCGTTGAAGTTGCTCGCGTCCTGGGAGCTTGTTCCAGAGAAGTCGATCGTCACGCGTCGCATCGCCTTGTCCGGCAGAACCGAAACACGGATCACGGCGCCATTGTCCATCGACGCCTCGAAGCTTCCAGTCTCAAGTGTATCGATCACCCGCCGCACATGCTCTTCGGCATTGTCCTGCACATGGCGCATGTAAGCGACGACCCCTTCGCGGCCATAGTGCGAGACCAGCCGCTGCAACTCTTCTTCGCCGCGCCGGCAAGCCGCGATCTGCGCCTTCAGGTCCGCCAGATTGTTGTCGATATTGCGGGCAGGGAGTGGTCCCGAACCAAACAGCGCCCGCGTCTCCGCCTCGCGCAGCTGTCCGGATTGCACCAGCAGGAAGTTGTCGATCAGTACCCCTTCGTCCTCGATCGTCCTGCTGTCCGGCGGCATCGATCCCGGCGTGATCCCGCCAACATCGGCATGGTGCCCGCGTGCCGCGGAGAAGAAGGCCGGCGCCGTCTCTCGTTCCAGGATCACCGGTGCAATCACCGTGATATCGGGCAGGTGCGTGCCTCCCGCGTGCGGTGCATTGAGCATGTAGATATCGCCACGCTTCATCGTCTCGCCGCGCTCGCGGATCACTGTTCTGATCGACTCACCCATCGAGCCCAGATGCACCGGAATATGTGGCGCATTCGCCACCAGCCCGCCCGTCGCATCGAACACCGCGCACGAGAAATCCAGCCGCTCGCGAATGTTCACCGAAGCCGCTGTGGTCTGCAGCGCCAGCCCCATCTCCTCGGCCACGCCCATGAACCGATTGTTGAAGACTTCCAGCAACACCGGATCCACCTGCGTCCCGATCGCCGCTCCAGCCGGCGCCGGTGCAGTGCGCGTCAGCACAAGATCGCCATCGGCCGTCATCATTCCGCGCCAGCTGGGTTCGATGAAGGTTGTCGCGCCATTCTCCAGCACAAGTGCAGGACCATCAATGGTGAACCCGGCCGGAATGTCCGCACGCCGAAACACCGGCGCCTGGCGCGCCGAACCTGCAACTCGCATGTCCACGCTGGCGAGGGGCGAGGGCGTCGCCTCCGGCATCGTGACGGTTGCCTTCGGCGGCGCCTCGTCGGCGCCGACAGCCTCCGCCGATAGCTTCGCCACAACGATGTTGCGCGACGGATCGAGAAATCCGAACCGTGCACGATGCCCCGTCTCGAATGCCTCGCGCATCGATGCATCATCGGTGAGCGCTACCGCAAGCAGAGCCTCCGCGCCATCATAGCGCAGATACGCCTTCAGTTCGGTTGTGTGCACCGCGACGTCACGCTCCGCGAGCGCTTCATGCGTCCGTTGCGCCAGCGCATCGCGACGCTCCAGCAAGTTGACGCCCAGTGCCTGCTCAACCGAAACTTCCCGCACGGCCCGTACATCTGCCAGTCCCGTGCCCCACGCCGACAGAACGCCTGCCAGAGGATGCAGCAGAACGCTCCTCGCCCCCACCGCATCCGCGACTGCGCAGGCATGCTGTCCGCCCGCGCCGCCAAACGCGCACAGCACATACTCACGCGGATCATAGCCGCGCTGGATGGAAATCTTCCGGATCGCTTCCGCCATGTGCTGGTTCGCAATCGCGATGAAACCCTCTGCCGCCGCTTCAGGCGTGAGAGCCGTACCGGTGGCCTGTTTCACCTCCCAGCACAGATCGCCGAACCGCTGCGCCACGATCTTCGCATCGAGTGGTCGGTCGCCCTTCGGTCCGAAGATTGCCGGAAAGAATTCCGGCCGCACACGCCCCAGCAGCACATTGCAGTCAGTGATCGTCAGCGGCCCGCCGCGCCGATAGCAAGCCGGCCCCGGATCGGCCCCGGCCGACTGCGGCCCCACACGCAGCCGCGCGCCATCGAAGTAGCAGATCGATCCGCCGCCCGCCGCCACCGTATGGATCTGCAGCATCGGCGTCGTCAGCCGAACGCCCGCCACCACCGTGTCATTCGTCCGCTCGAACGCTCCGGCATAGTGTGAGACGTCTGTCGATGTCCCTCCCATGTCGAAACCCAGCGCCTTGCCGAACCCCGCCCGTTTCGCCGCTGCCGCCATCCCGATGATGCCGCCGGCTGGACCGGAGAGCACCGCGTCGCGTCCACGAAATGCCGAGGCAGGCGTCAGTCCGCCGTTCGACTGCATGAAGTACAGGCGCGTCGCCTTGTCGAATGCCCCCGCCACGCGCTGCACGTAAGCATCCAGCACTGGCGTCAGATACGCATCGGCCACCGTCGTGTCTGTCCGCGGCACATAGCGCGTCAGCCCGGACACCTCCGAGCTCACCGACACATGTGCAAACGCAACCTCCCGCGCGATCTCTGCAATCCGTTGCTCATGTGCCGGAAATGCCCAGCCATGCAGGCAGGCAATCGCACAACTCGTGATCCCTGCTTCGCGTGCATCAATCAGGTCTGCCCGAACCCGCGCCTCGTCCAGTCGCGTGAGTACCTCGCCCTCCGCCGTCACCCGCTCTCGCGCCTGGATCACGCGCGCCTGCAACTGGTCTGGCTTCATGATGTTCAGCGCAAAGATATCCGGCCGCGCCTGGTTGCCGATCTCCAGAAGGTCGGCGAACCCTTCCGTGACCACAAGCACGGTCGCTGCGCCCTTGCGCTCCAGCAGTGCATTCGTCGCCACGGTCGTGCCCATCCGGATGGAGGCAATCTCCGTCGTCCCATGCTCAGCCAGGATCGTGCGAATGGCCTCGACAGCTGCATCCGCATACTGTCCCGCATTCTCAGACAGCAGCTTGCGCACCACCTCGCGCCCGTCCGGCGCGCGCGCTACCACGTCGGTGAAAGTACCGCCCCGATCGATCCAGAAATGCCAGCCCGCCATGCATCCAGCTTTGGAAGCCAAGCAATGCTTTGACAAGACGCCTGCAGGCCCCGATCCTCACTTCCAATACGTCGAACGGTGGAGGGTTCTGCAATGAAGAAATGGGTGCTTGGCGCTGCCGCCGCAGCCGCCATCGGCGTGGCCACACTCGTTGCCTTCGCCGAAAATCCCATATCCACGGCCGTTGCCCGCGATGAGTGGCGGGTGAAAGGCCTGTCCGCCCCCGCCGAGCTGGTCGTCGATCACTGGGGCATTCCCCACATCTTCGCCGCCTCGCAGCGCGACGCCTTCTTCCTGCAGGGCTACAATGCCGCGCGTGACCGCCTCTGGCAGATCGATCTCTGGCGCAAGCGAGGCCTCGGCCTGCTGTCGAAATCCTTCGGCTCTGCCTATGTGGAGCAGGACAGGGCGGCCCGCCTCTTCCTCTATCGCGGCGACATGCAGGCGGAATGGAACGCCTACGCACCCGACGCACGCGCCAGCGTCGAGGCCTTTGCCGCCGGCATCAATGCCTTTGTCGCCGAGGTTTCTGCTGGTGACAAACCGCTCCCCGTCGAGTTCAAACTGACAGGCTCCACGCCAGACACATGGAAACCCGAAGACATCCTCCGCATCCGCAGCCACGCGCTCGTCTCGAACGTCACGTCCGAGGTCGCCCGGGCCCGAGTCGCATGCGCTGCCGGCGTCGATGCCGACGAACTCCGCCGCAAGCTCGATCCTGATGGCCACAAGCGCGTCGTCCCCGCCGGCCTCAATCCGTGTGACGTTCCCGCCGATGTCCTCGACGACTATGTCCTCGCCACCCAGCAGGTCGATTTCGCCCCGCTGGCCAATCGACAGCGCGCCGGGGTCGATCCCGCAACACAGCTCGCCACCCTTATGGACAGGCAGAAATACGAAGGCTCCAACAACTGGGTCGTCGCGCCCTCGAAATCCGAAACCGGCCGCGCCATCCTTGCCAATGACCCGCATCGCCAGCTCGGCGTCCCCTCCCTCCGCTATGTCGTCGGCCTCAATGCGCCCGGCATGGCGATCATCGGCGCGGGCGAGCCAGCGCTGCCCGGCGTCTCGATCGGCCACAACAACGATATCGCGTTCGGCATCACCATTTTCGCGATGGATCAGGAAGACCTCTACGTCTACGAGACGCGCGTGAACGATCCGAACGCCTACCGCTACAAGAACGGCTGGGAGAAGATGACGGTCGAGAAGCAGATGATCGAGGTCAAGGGCGAAGCCCCGCGCGAGGTCGAACTCCGCTACACCCGCCACGGACCCGTCCTCAAATCCGACGGGGCCTCACGCCGCGCCTTCGCCATGCGCACCATCTGGTCCGAACCCGGCCTTGCCGGCTATTTCGGCGCGTCGCGCCTCACCCACGCGAAGGACTGGAACGACTTCAAGGCCGCCAGCCACGCCTGGGGCGCCCCGCCGCTCAACCTCGTTTATGCGGACACCAAGGGAAACATCGGCTGGGCCGCTTCAGGCCGCACCCCGGTCCGCAAGAACTGGGATGGCCTGATGCCCGTGCCCGGCGATGGCCGCTACGAATGGAACGCCTTCTTCGCAAAGGACATGCTGCCCTCCAGCTACAATCCCTCAGAAGGTTTCTTCGCCACAGCCAATGAATACAATCTGCCCGCAGGCTATCCGGCGGAAGATCGCAAGGTCGCGTTCGAATGGACCGATCCCTCACGCGTCAGCCGCATCAATGAAGTGCTCGCAGCCGACGGCCAGGTCAGCCTGCTCGACTCCATGAAGCTGCAGGGCGACGCCGTCAGCCCCCAGGCCCGGCGCTTTGTGAAGCTGCTGCGCGATGTTCCCGGCGGCACGGTGAACATCAATGTCGATCACGCCATCAAGCTGCTCACCAGCTGGGACGGACATCTGGCGATCGATAGCCCGGCCGCCGCCATCTACGAAGTCTGGACCAACAAGCATCTGGGCAAGGCGGTTGTCGCGAGGGTTACGCCCGCCGCCGCACGCGAGCTTGTGGGCAGCGGCCATCTCGAAGCCATCCTGACCTATCTCGAGAATCCCGACACGCGCCTCGGGCCCAATCCACGCGAAGCCCGCACCGCAATCATGCTGGAAACACTGAAATCCGCCACCGACGAAATTGCCGGCCTGCTCGGCCCCGATCCTCACAGCTGGGCATGGGGCCGCCTCCACGTCGCGAAGTGGGAGCCCGCGGTCGCCGTTCTTGCCGACCCCCAGCTGCGCGCCCAGATGACCCTCGGCCCGCTCGCCACGCCCGGCTCCGCCTCCACGCCGCGCGCGCAGACCTATCGCGCCTCTGACTTCAACGTCACCGCCGGGGCCTCCGTCCGCATGGTGATGGATGCAGGCGCCTGGGACAATTCCATGGTGATGAACACGCCGGGGCAGTCGGCCGACCCCTACAGCGCCCACTATCGCGACCTCTTTCCGCTCTGGGCCGAAGGCGCCTACGTCCCACTCGCCTTCTCGCGCGAAGCGGTCGACCGCGTTGCGGAGCGCGTGATCAAGCTGACGCCTGCGAACTGAGGTCGGGGGTCTCACCTTCGTCCCGAGGAGCGTCCGCAAGGTGCGTCTCGAAGGTCGGGGTGGGGCTTACCCGCCAGGCGGCAGCCACATGGGACTGGCGCGCCCAATGCATGGTGAAGCTCAAACCACTGCTCCGCACGCCATCCCGCGCGCTGGCAGCCATGCTGGCCCGTTTCGGAACAGGGATCGCGACCCATGACGATTTCCGTGGTCATTCCGTACGATCAGGAACAGCCCGGCATACTCGTCCGCGCCCTGCAGTCGCTCTACGCGCAGGGGATTAGCGGCGAGACATTTCTCGACGTGATCATCGTTAACGACTCCTCGCCGGTCGACCCCTCCATCGACGTGCAGGCCGCCGTCGCATGGTCTGCTACCTGCTGATACGCCGCGTCCTGTCGAAACGCGGCCCGGACATGTCCTCGCCCCAGCTCGTCTGGTCGCTTGGTCGCACGACCGTCCTTTTCGCGCCCTGACGCTTCACCTGAGCGAACGCTCCAGAAAGCCCCGGTGCTCGGGCGCTGCAATTGCGATCAGAGCTGCCGCGCGCGTACGGCCCGCCAGACCCTTCAGCCGTGCAACGCCATGCTCGGTCACCACCACGTCCGTCAGGTCGTCAGAGATGGAGGGCGCCGTCAGCTTCGGCACGATGCGCGATGCGCCGCTGGCCGTCGCGGGCAGGGCGATGATCGACAGCCCACCCGCCGAAGCCTTCGCACCGCGCATATAGTCCGGTGCTCCGCCAACGCTGCTGATCCGCCGTCCCGCACGCCATTCCAGGTTCAGATTGCCCTCCAGGTCCACTTCCAGCGCCGAGCCGATCGACACGAAACCGTCAAGTGCAGCAAGCGCTGCATGGCCATGCGTCTCCCTGGCCGAGCGAAACCCAAATCCCGACTGTGGCAACCACATCTGAAACGCCGCATCGCCCCAGGCGACACCTGTCACGTGTTTGGCGCCTGAATCCAGCGCGCCCGCCTCGGCCAGCTGCATGTAATCCGGCGTGATGATCCCCGTATACACCCGTAATCCACGATGCAGTTTCAGCGCCGACACCACCGCTCCCGGCGCCTCGCCAATCCCCGACTGGATCGTCGCTCCATCCGGCACAAGTTCCGCACACCGCCGCGCGATCTCAATCAGCGCTTCACTTGGCGGACGCGCCGAGACAGCAGGCGTCATCAGCGGTTCGTCGATCGGAACACCGAGGCTGATCGCGTCTGCCGGTATGAATTCCGCGCCCGGGATCGTGGGCATTCGCTCATTCACGAACGCCACGCATCGCCCTGCCTTTGGCCACACCAGCCCCGGCATGTCGCAAGCGACCCCGAACGAGCACCTCCCATCCCGATCCGGCGGAGCGACGTGGAGCACGGCCACGTCGAACTCTGTCGCCGCCATCAGTTCGCCGATATCGGAATACGGCATCGCCCTCAGCTTCGTCCGTCCCGAAGCGAGCGACGCCTCCAGAGCAGGCGAGGCCATGAACGTCGTCAACGTCACATTGCCCCGCAGCAAACCATAGTCGCGCGTGTTGATCCCCGGGATAAGGCATGACCAGAGCTCGACACCGTTGGCCAGTCCCGGATTGTCGCGCAGCGCATTGTAGAACGCCCCGCACTCGCCCGGCCCGCCCTGGAAATACACGCGCTGCCCCGGCCGCAGGGCGCGAACAACATCATCAGGATAGCCGGTGATCACGCGAGATCCACAGACGCTAGCAGCCGCCGCGCGCGCTCCACCACGGGCAGGTCGATCATCTTGCCATTGTGGTTGACCACGCCGTCCGCGCGGCTCTCCCACGCCGTCAGTATGGCGCGCGCCTCCGCCACATCGGCCTCACTCGCGCCGAAACCCGCATTCAGCGCTGCGATCTGGTTCGGATGCACGCACATTGCGCCCGTCAGCCCCATCGCATGCGCCCGTCGCGCATCCGCCGCGAACGTATCGAGGTCGGTGAAGTTGGCGATGCTCGACGCCATTCCGATCCCCATCATCCCGCGCGCCGCCGCAGCATACGCAATTGTCTGCGCCGCAAGATCCAGCGACAACGGCCCCGGTTTCCGGCCCAGTGCCAGCGAGAAATCCTCGCTCCCCAGCGCCAGCCCGATCAGCCGCGGTCCATCGGCAATCTGAACCACCCGTTCCAGCGCCCGCGGGCTCTCGACCACTGCAACCACGCCCACCGAAAGCCGATCCAGCCCCGCCTCATACTCCAGCGCATCCATCATCGCTGACAGGCTTTCCAGCTCCGACGCCTGCTCCACCTTGGGCATCACAATCGCCCGCAGCCCTGGTTTCACCACCGCCTCAAGATCGTCAGCGAGGAGGTCGGCGTCATTGTTCACGCGCACCGTCACGACCGCGCCCTGCGCAGCGAGGAAAGCCACCGCCTCCGTCGCCTGCACGCGCGCACCCGCCTTCGCGTCTGCCTGCGTCGAATCCTCCAAATCGATGATCAAGGCATCCGCCCCGCGCGTATGGGCCTTCTGCCACCGCTGCGGCGCCGCCGCCGGTACAAACAGCATCGAACGCCAGTTCATGTCGTTCCCTCGCTCCTAGAACGATTTCGGCATGCCCAGCACATGCGTCGCCACATGGCTAAGGATCAGGTTGGTCGAGATTGGCGCGACCTGGTAGAGCCGCGTCTCGCGGAACTTCCGCTCGATGTCGTACTCCTCCGCAAATCCAAACCCGCCATGGGTCTGCACACAGACATCGGCGGCGAACCAGCTGGCTTCTGACGCCGTCATCTTGGCCATGTTGGCCTCCGACCCGCACGGCTCGCCTGCCTCGAACAGCTGCGCTGCATGATCCACCATCAGCTCCGCCGCCGTCACCTGCACATGCGCCCGCGCAATCGGAAACTGCACGCCCTGGTTCTCACCGATCGGCCCGCCGAACACCGATCGCTCTTTCGCATAGGCCGACGCGCGGTCAACGAAGAACTTCCCGTCACCGATGCACTCTGCCGCGATCAGGATGCGTTCTGCGTTCATTCCATCGATGATGTACTTGAACCCGGCGCCTTCACGCCCGATCAGGTTTTCCGCCGGCACTTCCATGTCGTCGAAGAACAGCTCCGTCGTTGCGTGGTTCAGCATCGTGCGAACCGGCTTGATCGTCAGCCCCCGTCCCCCATTGGTTTTGCGTGCCTCGCGCATATCGACCAACAGTACGCTCATCCCGTCCGACGCCTTGCCCGCATCATCGCGTGGACTGGTCCGGCACAGCAGCACCATCAGGTCCGAGTGCTCCGCCCGGCTGATCCAGATCTTGGATCCGTTGACGACATACTTGTCCGCTACGCGTTTCGCGAACGTCTGTATCCGCGTCGTGTCCGTGCCACTCGTCGGCTCAGTCACGCCGAAAGCCTGAAGCCTGATTTCGCCGCTCGCCACCTTCGGCAGCCAGCGCTGCTTCTGCTCCTCGCTGCCATGCCTTAGCAGCGTACCCATCGTGTACATCTGCGCATGACATGCCGCGCCATTTGCGCCCGAACGATGGATCTCCTCCAGCACCGCACACGCCGCCGAAAGCCCCAGACCCGCGCCGCCATACTCCTCCGGGATCAAAACCGAAAGCCACCCAGCTTCGGTGAGCGCTCTCACGAACTCAGTCGGATAGGCCCGTTCGCGATCCAGTGCACGCCAGTACGGCCCCGGAAACCGCGCGCACAATTTGCGCACCGCTTCACGAATCTCAGGATGTGTTTCGGTCTTGCTCATGTCGTCAGTCTGCGGCGCCCTGCGGCATTCGTCATCAGCCTTTCAGTCCGGCAAGGCATCCGGTCCGCTCCAGCAACGGATCAAGCTCGGCTTTTGCCTCGACCGGCGTCTCCGCATACATCCGCCGCAGGGTCTCCAGACACTTCACCTGGTACTTGAACGCCCCCTGCTCATAGGACATGCCCAGCGCCGCAAAACTGAACGTCTGCTTGCCCGTCGCCACCGCCTGCGCATTTGCGATCAGGAACGGGAAATACACCTCGCCCGCAAACCTCAGCAGCTTTTCCACCACCGGCCCGCGCGCGTCTCCTGATGAGCGCCATGCGCCTTCCAGTCCGGACAGATCGTCCATCTGCTCCAGCCAGCGGAAGGTCAACGGCGCGATCTTCCGCATCAGCCGCTCCGGCGTCGGATCCGACGCCAGCTGCGAGAACTGGCCCATCCAGGCAAACTCCGCGAGAGACGGCCGCGACCCGAACCAGAACTGCGAGACCGTGCACTGCTCCTCCAGCATCGCGCATAGGCGCTGCATCGTTTGCTCGATCAGCGGCGCATTGCCCGGCGTGCAGCCGACCAGCGCCATCCGCCCCGTCTGGCGCGCACGGAAGAAATCCGCGAAAGCCTGGATCTGCTCCATCCCGCCGCCGCGATGGCGATCATAGGAAAGCCAGCGCGACACAGCCTCCTGATCCTCTGCGTAGAACCAGCGATAGTGGAACATCAGCTTCGTTGCCCACTCATCGCCCATGTCTTCCAGCAGGCAGGCCAGAAACCTGTCCGCCGCATCTACCGGCACGATGCTGCGTTCGGCATGCCGCTGCTCAAGCTCGAAGATCAGCGGCGTCGAGTCATTGCGCCATTCCCCGCCTGGATACTGGATCACGGGGATCACAGGCGCCTTCACATTTGCGAACACGGTTTCCATGTTCGCCCCGATCGGCTCCCAGACATGGGGCAGGCGGCGATACCGCATGATCGCCCGCATCTTCATCGAGTAGGGCGAGCCGAGGCCGCCGATGACCCGATAATGTCCCGCCACCTGCGTATCCCCGTGCTTTGGCTGTCGGCAAGGATCGACCAGCAGAACAGCCAGCCTGATACGAACCATCCGGCCGCCCGCGTCAAGTCGGCACGACGCGCCCGCCGGTTGTGTCCCCTGCGCCCGCCGCTATGTTGCGCGCGCTTCCAGAGGATTCCCGCATGACCAAGCTTCGCCGCGCCGCCATCGTCAGCCCGCTCCGCACGGCGGTGGGCAAATTCCAGGGCGCGCTCGCCCCGATGCAGGCGGGCGATCTCGGCGCGGTGATCCTCAAGGCCCTCGTCGAGCGCACGAAGATCGACCCCCAGCGGATTGACGATGTCGTGTTCGCGCAGGGTTACCCGTCAGGTGAGGCGCCCTGTGTCGCCCGCTGGTCTGCGCTCGCCGCCGATCTCCCCATCTCCGTACCCGGCTATCAGCTCGACCGCCGCTGCGGCTCCGGGCTGCAGTCCATCATCGACGCCGCCATGTTCGTGCAGACGGGCGCGGCCGACGTCGTCGTCGCCGGCGGGGTGGAAAGCATGACCAACGTCGAATACTATTCGACAGACATGCGCTCCGGCGCCCGCGCCGGCTCCGTCACGATGCACGATCGCCTGCAACGCGGCCGCGTGATGAGCCAGCCAATCTCCCGCTTCGGTGTGATCACCGGCATGATCGAGACCGCCGAGAACCTCGCCAAGGACTACCAGATTGGCCGCGAGGAGTGTGACGCGTATGCCGCCCGTAGCCAGCAACGCGCCGCTGCCGCCTGGAAGGCGGGAAAGTTCGACAACGAGCTCGTCCCCGTCGCCGTCCCGCAGAAAAAGGGTGACCCGATCATCTTCAAGATGGACGAAGGTGTCCGCGGCGACGCCACAGCAGCCTCTCTCGGGGCTCTGAAGCCCATCGAGAAGGGCGGGGTGGTTACCGCCGGCAACGCCTCGCAACAGAACGATGCGGCAGCCGCCTGCCTGGTTGTCGCAGAAGACAAGCTCGAAGAACTCGGCCTCGAGCCGATGGGGTGGTTTGTCGGCTGGGCCGCCGCCGGCGTCGAGCCGTCCCGCATGGGCATCGGTCCGGTCCCCGCCGTCGAGCGCCTCTTCGCCCGCACCGGCCTCAAATGGAAGGACATCGACCTCGTCGAACTCAACGAAGCCTTCGCCCCGCAAGTCCTGGCGGTTCTGAAAGGCTGGGGCTGGAACGACGCTGACAAGCTCAATGTCAACGGCTCCGGCATCTCGCTTGGCCATCCCATCGGCGCCACAGGGGGGCGCATCCTCGCCAACCTGATGAACGAACTCCAGCGCCGCGAAGCCCGCTACGGGCTCGAAACCATGTGCATCGGCGGCGGCCAGGGCATCGCCGCCATCTTCGAACGCGCAGCCTGATCGCAGGCGTCCACGCAGCGCGTACATCCTGTTCCACTCATTCTGAGCTGGTCGAGGGACGGGAAAGGAACCATTCGGCGCACGCCCGGCCGGCGCTCGCGCCCCATCCGAGCCGGACCCCTGCGCCCCGCAGCATGGGTTGCCAATGCGCGACCTACTTCTCCGGATACGATGCCGTGTTGGCGCGGTCGCCAGACCAGATCGCCTCGCCATCAAGCGGATAGGACGCCACCACCTGAGCCTCGAGGTTTACATGCTTCTGGCCCTTGACCTCGAACAGCGCCTCGAAGTCGCCTTTGGAAGGTGTCTTGCGCACGACGCGCGCCAGCCGGTCCAGTTGCGTAACGGCCTCGGCCACACCCATCACAGCCGTGTCGCGTGAGCCGGAGAGGATGGCGATACGATTTCCCGTCGGCCCCTCGAACGACGAGAAGAATCCATAGTCACGATACATCTGGTCGCCAGGCGCCGCCAGAAAAGCCTCGCTGGTGTAAGTCTTGCCCGACTTTCGGTCTACGATCTGGTCGTAGCTCTCGCCCAGTGCAAACCGCGATGACGAGAATACCGGATCGCGCAATGGCCCAAGACCGCTCAGCAGGCCAACATAGATGATGTCGTTCGTCTTCATTCTATCCGGCGTCAGCTCCGACGCCAGCGTCACTTGAACATCCCGCCCCTCGCGCAGCAGGGGCGCAAGGTCAGCCAGCGCAAATGCGGCTGATGCAGGCAGGTATTGCATGGCGACATCGGAATAGGTCTCGATGCTGTCCGGATCTCCACGCTGGGCGGAGATGAGGTCTTCCTTGTTGTTGATCGCAAAGTCGCGGATCAGGCGCTTCAGCACCACGCGATCCTCGTACTCGCCGAACATGTAGTAGTCCCCGACCACGATCAGCAGCGGCCGGTTGCTGGCCGCGATCTCGCTCCAGATATCCGTATCGGCAAGCCGTTGCTCGGCGCCTGCCGGCCGCCCCGCCAGCATGCTCCACGCCACGATATTCCCGCCGATCGCCAGAACGGCAACGCAGGCGGCGATCATCCCCCAGTTCATCTTGCGCCGGGCAGGGGCTTCCATCATCTCCACTGCAGCGGGTGTCTCCGCGTCAGCTGGATCGGCGGCGTTCGGGTTGATGCCTGCAATCCGATAGTCGCCCTTCGGAATGTCCAGGCGCATGCCCGCAGGCGTCCCGTTGCGCAGGTAGAACTCGTCGAGCCGCTTGCGCAGCCGGTGGATGTAGACCCGCGCAACAGGATCATCGCGCATCGCCTCGGCGTCGCTTTTCCCGAACACGGCAAGGGCAATTTCTGCCTCTTTCGGCGGGCGGCCGTCAGCCGAGCGCTGCGCAAGAAAGTCGAACAGCTCGAGCAGCCGTCCTGACTGGCCGAGTAACCCTGACGCCCGCACGCGTGCGATCTCCGCAGTGGTCGCAGGATCGAGCGGCGAGTTCGGTTCGGTGGGCGTAACGCTCATGTAACGTCCGGAAATCCAACGTTTCTTTTACCGCACCGGAAGGGGCCGAGTCTCTGCCCGGAGACTTCACGTTGTCGGTACGGCTGCCATTGGCGGCGGCTGAGGCAGGCTTCACACAGCCCGGTCCGACGCGTCAATCCGGTCGAGGCGCTGCAACGGCTGCTGCTCGGACCCTGTCAGTTTCTTGCGAAGGTTGAATACCCAGCCGGCTCAGCGCGTCGCCGCGGTCTTCTTGTCCAGGCGCAGCCTCTGCCGCGCGATCAGATCCCCGCGCATCGCCTGCAGCGTCCACGACACATTTTCTTCGACACGGATGTTGGTTACGGCGCCAGAGCCAGACGCGCCGGTGCACTTGACGGCAGCTTCGAGGATCTGCCGTCAGGTTGCGGCCGAGTGTTCCACTCATGCGCTGTTCGCGCCGTTTCGGCGCGCCGCCCGGCATCACCGACAACATGGAGCCCGAAAGCAGCCACGGGCGAAGGTATGCACGAGCCGACTTGCGCGCTAAAACGGCTGCAAAGCAATCAGGGAGTTCACATGGGTGCGATTGAGCAGGTCGATCCGGCTGAGGCCGGGCTCAATGCCGAACGGCTCAAGCGCATTCCGGCCTATTTCGACACCTATATCGAGAAGCGGAAGCTGCCCTGCGTCGCTGCTCTGGTGGCGCGGGGCGGGCAGGTGGCGCACCTGTCCTTTCAGGGGACCACCGAAATGGGTGGCGGCCGGCCAATCGATGCGGACACGATCTATCGCATCTACTCGATGACCAAGCCCATAACCTCGGTCGCGGCGATGATGCTGTTCGAGGAGGGTGCGTTGCGCCTCGATCACGAAGTCTATCGCTACATCCCTGAGTTCCAGGACGTCATGGTGATGGGCGAGGATGGCCAGCTGCACAAGCCGGCACGGGCAATGACCGTCCGCGACCTGTTCCTGCATACCTCGGGCCTCACCTATTCCTTCATCATCCAGACCCCGGTCGATGCACTCTATCGCCAGCGCAAGCTCGACTACTCAAGCTGGAAGGGAGACCTCAAATCCTTCTGCGAAGCGCTCGCCCAGGCGCCGCTTGTCTTCTCGCCGGGCGACAGGTGGAACTACTCCAATTCCACCGACGTGCTCGGCCGCGTCGTCGAGGTCGCGTCAGGCATGAGTCTCGACCGCTTCTTCCAGACCCGCATCTTCGGCCCGCTCGGCATGAAGGACACCGGCTTCCATGTGCCGGCCGAAAGCATTGATCGTCTGATGGCCTGCTACGCCCGCAATCCGGACACCGGGGTTATCTCTCTCGCTGACGCGGCCGGCGCCGGGAGCCGTTATGCTGCGGCGCCAAATGTCTTCTCCGGCGGTGGCGGCCTCGCCTCGACCATCGGCGACTATTTCCGCTTCTGCCTGATGCTGGCTGGCGGCGGCGAACTTGATGGCGTGCGCATCCTGTCGCCCAAGACGCTGGAATTCATGACAATGAACCACCTGCCGGGAAACAAGACGCTCAAGGACATGGGCGACAGGACATTCTCGGAGTCCCGCATGGACGGGTCCGGCTTCGGTCTTGGCTGGGCCGTCACAACGGATGTCGTCGCCACCACGCAGCCTGGCTCTGTCGGCACATATTCATGGGGCGGCATGGCTTCCACCTTCTTCTGGATCGATCCGGTGGAGGACATCATCGCCATCCAGATGACCCAGCTGATGCCATCTGGCGCCTACCCCATCCGCCCCCAGCTGCAGCAGCTGGTCTATGCGGCGATCGACGACTAGGTGTCAGGTCACGGCCGCCCGCGCGTGAAAATCCGGTTGATCCCACGCCCGTGTTGCGAGCACGTCGGCCAATGCGTCCATCGCATCCCACACATCGACATGACGCACATACAGTGGCGCCACGCCGAACCGCATCGCGTCGGGTGCGCGAAAGTCCGGAATGATCCCCCGCGCGATCAATGCCTGCACCACGGCATAGCCATGCTCATGCCGCACGCTCACATGTCCACCGCGCCGGGCAGCCTCTCCCGGTGAAATCGTCTTGAGGCCCATCGCCTCGGTGCGCGCAATTACCAGATCGCCCAGCGCGCGCGCCTTCGCGCATGTCTGGGCAAGATCGACGCCATCGAAGGCGTCGAGAGCGGCATCAAGCGCCGACAGCGACAGGACGGGGGGGGTGCCGGTCGCAAAACGGGCCGCACCATCCTTCGCCTCATAGGTTGCGCCAAAGTCGAACTGATACTTCTGACCGAACCAGCCAAGGATCGGCGATTGTAGCTGCTGCGCAATATCTGCCCGCGCATAGATGAATGCCGGCGCGCCCGGACCACCGTTGAGAAACTTGTAGGTGCAACCCACCGCCAGCTTCGCCCCGCGCTCTGCAAGCCGAAGGTCGAGCACGCCCGTGGCATGGCTGAGGTCCCACACGATCAGATTACCCGCCCGATGCGCCACCTGCTCCCACGCGTCGATGTCGGCCGCCTCGCCCGTCCGATAGTTCACCGCGCTCCGGATGATCACGCCGCGATAGGCGCCAAACGACGCCAGTGCGTCGTCGGGCGCAAGGCGCTTCAGTTCGCCCAGTCCCGCATCAGCGATGCCAGCAGCGATGCTCTGGTCAGTCGGAAAATCGTCGCTCTGGACCATCACCGTGCGCGAACCGAGGACACGCAGCCCTGCGACCGCCAGCTTGAAGAGGTTTACTGAAACGCTGTCCGTCACCGTGACCTCATCGGGCGCGACGCCGACCAGCCTTGCCAGCTTGGCGCCTGTCCGCGCGGGCAGGTCGAACCAGCCGGCATCATTCCATGACCGGATCAGGCCGCGCCCCCATTCCTCGCCAGCCGCGCGTGCGACGCGCTGCAGCGCGCCATGCGTCGCCGGTCCAAGCGAATGCCCGTCGAGGTAGATCATGCCGTCAGGCAGATCGAACCGCGCACGCAGGGCGCCCAGCGGATCGGCGCGGTCGAGCGCTTCGCATTCCTGCCGTGTCCGGGGTATCTGGGTCATCCCGTATCTGCGATGACAGACCCCCGGCTTGCAATGCCCGCAATCCCTTGCGAGGGAACGATATGCGCAACTTTGTATCCATCCTGGCTCTGGCCGTCTCCGCCTGCTCTGGTCCCGCGCCCCCGCCGGGCACGCGTGCTGCCGAGCAACCGCGCTACACCGCGCCTGGCCAGATCATGACGTGGAATGATCTCCTGTCGCGGCCGGAGGTCTCAGCGACTCACACCATCCAGTGGGGCGAGGGGCCCACCGATATTGCAGATCTCTGGCTGCCAGAGAGGGCTGGTCCGCATCCCGTTGTGCTGATGGTCCATGGCGGCTGCTGGCAGAAGGCAATTGCAGACCGCACGCTGATGAACTGGGCGGCGGACGATCTCCGCAAGCGCGGCATGGCTGTCTGGAATATAGAGTATCGCGGCGTCGACGAAGCTGGCGGCGGCTACCCCGGCACCTTTACCGATGTCGCCCGCGCCGCAGACGCGATTCGGGGTCAAGCCGCCACGTACAACCTCGACCTCAATCGCGTCGCCGCATTCGGACACTCGGCCGGCGGCCATCTTGCGCTCTGGCTTGCTGGCCGCAATCGTCTGCCACCAACCAGCCCCACGCGCATCGACAATCCGCTCCCTCTCGTTGGCGTTGTAAATTCTGGCGGGCTCGCCGACCTCGCCGGTTCGGTCGGCGTAACTGACCGGAGCTGTCTGGCCGACATCTACGATGATCTGGTTGGCAAGATCGGTCCCGGGCGGGCCAACGTCCTGTCCGACACCTCGCCTGCCGAACTCCTGCCCCTGCGCGTCCCGCAGGTCAGCGTGAACGGTCATCGCGACCGCATCGCGCCGCCTGTGCTCGGCGAGAACTGGGCGCGGAAGGCGAGGGCCGCGGGAGATGAATCAACAGTCGAGGTCGTCCTCGATACCGGCCATGTCGAACTGGTGAGCCCAGGTTCAAAGGCATGGGAGATCGAGGCTGCGGCGCTCGCACGCATGCTGGGCTTGAAAAAGGTCGGTGGCTGACCTGTTGCTCGCCAATTCTGGAAGCGCCGCCGCGAGGCGCAGGGTTTGTGCGCTCCTTTAAATTGCGCAGGGGGGGCCACCCTCCCCAGAACGTCGAGATCGTCGGTCACCTCCGCTGGCTGCGGAAAGGTGCTATCCCGTCGTCACGAATGGCCTTCACGACAGGGTTGATGTGCACTGCTTGCCCCTGGAAACAGTCGCCCGGCTGGCTCCGGGTCATCGGCAGGTTGAATTCCCGCGTGTCTCGGGAGATCGAACCCGACCCAACCAAACGCCCATGCCGTTCGGCAACGAGCATCGCCAGTCTTTCCTCTGCGCTGCCGGGGCGGAGGCTGACGATCTGGCTGTGCTGGTGGCGCTCCCTCTCGACGATCTGCCCGACGACCATGTCGGACAACGCGGCAATCGAGTCGGGATGCCGATTTGCGAACATGCTCTTCACCGCGAAGAGATCGGCCGGCAGCAATATGAGAATGTATTGATTGCCTCGCGGCTCTTCTCCAGGAACGTACGAAGCGCCATCGCGTCATCTGTCATCGATGAGTCCTCAGTTCAGGTTGCGGGTGTCGCAACCTAACCCTACCGGCGATTCCCGATGACAACCCAGCGCGATGGCCGGCGCGCGCTGACTCTTGCGGTCCGCGCGCCACCCCTCGCTAAACGCCTACACCACGTCCCGGGACACGACCCAAGAAAATGCTCGCACGCATGTTACATGTGCGGAAGAAGCTTCACTGTTTGTTGGTTCCAGTCGTTGACGCAAGTTAAGGCGCTTGAGGAGATCGCCCTAGGTTCTTCCGCCCGTCATGCGGACAATCACCTCGACCGAGCGCACCTTGGCGCCAGCCGGTATGGCGGGAAGGCCTTCCACCCGGATCGCGTCGCCGGGGATGTCATGCAGCACGCCGTTCTCTTCAAAGAAGAGATGGTGGTGGTCAGAAACATTGGTGTCGAAATAGGTCCGGTCGGTATCCAGCGTGATGCGCTTCATCAGGCCTGCCGACACGAACTGGTTGAGTGTATTGTACACCGTCGCCAGTGACACGCGGACCCCTGCCTTGCGCGCCATTGCTGCAACGTCGTCGGCAGTAACGTGCCGGTCCGGGCCATCGAACAACAGGGCGCCGATCGCGATCCGCTTGGGGGTCGCGCGCAGGCCGGCAGATTGCAGTCGTGTCTCTGTCTTCATTACCGCTCTAGAATGGTTCTAGTCTGCCGCCTTTGCAAGTACCTTGGCGTCACAGGCGAAATCCCGCAAATCCAGTCCCTTCAGCGCGAGTCCCATCAAGCCGGCGTGACCGCCGGTAGCCGCCCTTGCGCCGCCCGCCGCGCCGCCCGATAGCAGGCCAGAAACTGCCGGGGAGTGAATACGCGTGACCACGACGTCGACCGGCCCGCTCGCGGGCGTCAAGATCCTGGACCTCTCAACGGTCGTGCTAGGTCCTTACGCCACGCAGCTGATGGGCGACATGGGCGCCGACGTCATCAAGGTGGAGAACGGTGCAGGCGACATCATGCGCCACGCCGGGCCCTCGCCCGCCCCCGGGATGGGCGCGATCTACATGGGCTGCAATCGAAACAAGCGCGCCATCCTGCTCGATCTCAAGAATCCGGAAGGTCTCGAGGCGCTGCGCCGCCTCGTTAAGCAGTCCGACGTGTTCTTCACCAATGTCCGCATTGATGGGCTGAAGCGGCTTGGCCTCGGCTATGAAGACCTCAAGGCCCTTAAGCATGACATCATCTACGTCCACTGCGCAGGCTACGGCGCAGACGGTCCGTACGCTGGCAAACCCGCCTATGACGATCTCATCCAGGCGGGCTCGGGCATTGCTGATCTGTTCCATGTCCGCGATGGTGGGCCGCCGCGCTACATGCCAGCGCTGATGGCCGACAAGGTCTCCGGCCTGCACGCGACCTACGCCACGATCGCAGGGCTCTACGCCAAGGCCACTACGGGCGAGGGGCAGTTCATCGAAGCGCCGATGCTGGAGTCCTTTACCGCGTTCAACCTCGTCGAGAATCTCTACGGCCACACCTTCAAGCCGCCCATGGCGCAGATGGCCTATACGCGCTCATCCAGCATCAACCGAATGCCGTACCCGACCAGGGACGGCTATATCGGGATCATGCCCTACAGCGACAAGCAGTGGGTTACCTTCTTCGAACTGGGCGGCCGCCCCGAAGTGATGACCGAAGACCCGCGCTTCTCGACCTACAACGCCCGCACCGCCAACATCGGCGCACTCTACCAGCTCGTTGGTGAAGTTGCCGCCACGAAGACGACGGATGAATGGCTCGACCTTCTCGGCAAGGCCGACATTCCCTGTGCGCGCTGCGCCACCCTGCAGGAAGTGCTCGAAGACCCGCACCTTCGCGACACCGGTTTCATCCACGAGCGCGACCACCCGGCGGGCTTTCCCTACATCGCGATGAAACACCCGGTGAAGTTCACCGGCACCCCTGCCGACATCCGCCTTGAGCCGCCCTTGCTCGGCGAGCACACGGTTGAAGTTCTGCTTGAACTGGGCTTCTCGCCAGCCGACGCCGAGCGGATGGCGAAGGAAGCTGCGAAGACGTAGAGCCTACCTCAACGCATCCACCACCGCGTTTACCAGCGCATCCTTGCGCCGTTCGAACAGGGGCAGGCTGCGATAGGGGATCATCATGGGGTGCGTCTTCTTGTTCGCATCCTTCATCTTCCCGAACCTCCAGCCGTCCGTCTTCTTCTCTGCTATCCACTGATCGTGCTGGGCCGATGTGGGCGCATTCGGATTATTGATGCGCCAGCTCACCGAGGCGACAGACGACACCTTCATCCATTTCGGCGCGCGCGACCAGGGTGGGGCAGGCGCCTGCCCATTCGCCTTCTGCCAGGCGCGCATCGCCTCATGCGTCACCTGAGCGATCCTTTGGATCGCTTCCGCATCGGGTTTCGAAGCGCTGTTCCTGATTGTCTGCCTCCCGTGCCTGGCCATCTCTGCTGCCGCGAAGGATCCCCCTTCTAGCACGTGAATTCTTCACACTGTAGCCTTTGCGCGGACCGCGATTTGTCCCTAACGTCCTGATGCCCTCCCTCGGGAGGCAAGGGGATATCGTTCATGGTCGTCGCCCATGCCGAGGTGAGTGCCCGTCCCGTCGGCGGCCGTGGTCAGGCCTTCCTGAGCGTGTGGTGGGCCTTCGCAATCGTTTCCGGAATGGCAGCGCTCGCGCTTGCCGGAACGGGCTGGTTCATCGAGTTCGGGACACCGAAAGACGCGCCGGACGTGATCGATATCGTCGTCCGTACCGTGAAAGTCCTGTTACTGTCCGACATCTACTACGACCCGGTACAAAACCCGGAAGCAGCCGCCCTCCTTGAGTATGCCCGCGCCCTCGGCGTTCTCGCTTCTCTCCTCGTCGGTCTCCGCCTGCTGGCGCTGGCGATAGGCGCGCGCCTGTCGGATTTCATGTACGCGCTCTTCATCGGCCGCCACCAGGTCGTGATCGGCGACGGCCCCGCCGCGCAGGAATACGCAGCCGCACACAACGCCATGTTCAAGGGCCGCGCGATCCATCTGGCCTCCGCGCGCATGTCTACGAGCCACCGCCTGGCGACATGGCAGCGCCGGGGCCAGCTCAAGGCGCAGCTGCGCCAGGCGAGGGCTGCATCTGCCCGCCGCATCATTGTCGACGAGGGCGATGACGCCGACACATGGCAGACGGCTCACCTGATCGCCCGCGCCTGCCCCAGGGCAGACGTGCTCGCTCATATCGCGGATCCATGGATCCGCGACCGCCTCAGCCGCGACCGTGCGATCGACCAGCGCGCCACGCCGCGTCTGATGCCATTCTCCTATGCCGGCGGCGCTGCGAGACAGGTCATGCTGGCCCATCCGCCCTACCTGCTGGCACAGGCGATCAGTGCGGGCGTCCAGCATATTCTCGTCGTCGGGTTCGGACAGGTCGGGGAGGCCATCGCCTGCGAGTTCATCGTCACCTGCGTCACCCCGGGCGACCACAAGCTGATGGTGACCGTTGTTGATCCTGCCGCGGCTTCCACAATTGAGCCGGACTTTCGCGGTCGCCACGAGGAACTCGTCAAGCACGTCGACTTCGAATTCATCGCCGGCGACCTGCGCCTCGCAGACACGCGCGCTGACGGCCTCATTGATCGCCTGAAGAAGCGCGCGGCGAAGGCGCCGATCTGCGCTGTCTATGTGGCGATCGATCTCGAGCACCAGCCGCTTGGCCTCGCCTTCGCCATCCGCGCCATGGCGCTGCGCCACGACCTCTTCCTCGCGCCCATCTTTGTCTGTGCCCAGCATGGCGCCGGCCTGCCGAGCGTGCGCCACGGCGCAGGTCTCGTTGGCGGCCCCGCCGATGTCCAGGATGAACGTGAGAAGCAGGCACTCGCCGAGGGAAAGCTCTGCAACCTGCGTGTCGTCTCTTTCGGCTCCTGGGCCGCAGCATTCGATGGCGCAGGCATGCTGGAGCAGCCCTATGACGCGCAGGCGCGCCGCTATCATGAGGAATATGCCCGCCAGTACGCCAGCCACGAACGTCGCAGCGCGGGCGCCGTAACCGGGGCTCCAAGATCCTGGGACGAACTTCCCGATCAGCTCCGCGTCTCGAACCGCCGCGCCGCGGCACACATGCGCACGAAGGCGTTCGTGATGACCTACGACCTGGGCCGCTGGCTCGATGCCGACGCCGGCTATCGCGAATGTCACGAATTGCCACCGGCCGCCGGAGCGTTTCCGACACCGGAGGAGCCGGACATGGCCATGGCGAAGCTGGAGCATCAGCGCTGGATGCTGGACCGTTTCCTGGATGGCTGGAGACCCGGCGGCCGCAGTGACTATCACCGCATGCGCCAGACACTGATCCCCTTCGAACAGCTGGCGCCAGAAGAGGTCGCAAGGGACAATGCGGTGGTGGAAACAACGCGCACGCTGATGCAAGAGGCAGCGGCGAAAAAGCGGAAGTCCAGAACCTGACCGGTGTCAGGACGGATCAGCCGGCTGGCGTCTCGGGGTGATGATCACGCCACGCGGCGGATGAAGAAGTTCTTCGGCTTGGGGGTTTCAGAGGCTTCGGAGATTTCGTGGAAGGTGGTGCGGACGTCCAGACCAAACGTGTCCAGCGCGTTCATGGCGGCCTCGAGATCGGCCATCGCGATGCGCCAGACGGGAACGCCGTCGATCCGGTCGTCGGCATCTTCGCCTATCAAGGCGCAGTAGCGTCGTGCAAGCTGCTCATAGCTCGTCATGGGGCCCATCCCTGATGGTTCCTAGAAACCATGGAGCAAGGCTCAGGCCAACAAGCTGAGTTTTTCGTTAATCCCCGGTTCATGACGAAAAACAGGGCTTCCTGATAATTGCCGCGGCGCGGAATTCGCGGTTGTGTGAGCTGAGGTGTTTTCGCCTGGCACGGGAAGCATAGGTGTCATGACAGGGGAAACTCAGGATGAGACAGCGGGACCGCCTCCTGGCGCCCGGTTCCAGCGCCGTCGCGCGGACATAATCGCGGCCGCAATCCCCATCCTCAACGGCCAGGGCTTCGACGGCATGCACCTTACGGACGTTGCCGAACGGATCGGCCTGCGGGCGACCGGCGTCACCTACTACTTCCCTCGCAAGGAAGAACTGGCGGTCGCCTGCCTCGAGGCGGGGTTCGACATCTTCCACCGCATGCTCGACGCAGCCGAGGGGGAACCCGATGCGGCCTCCCGCATCGGTCGGCTGATCGGCCTGCATATCGCCCGCGACGCCGATGTGCGCAGGGGGAAGGCCACGCCGATAGCCTCTTTCGCCGCCATCCGGGCTCTTGAAGGCGCTTCCCTTGCGCGCGTGGATGACAGCTACACGCGCTTGTTTCGCCGCGTCCGTGGCTTGCTGGACGCCCCGGAGCTTGCCCGTCTCGATGCAGCGGACCGCACCATCCGCGCCATCGTGCTGATCGAACAGCTGGCCCGGTCCAGCTCGTGGCTCGACGGATACGACCTCGATCTTTTCCCGCGCCTAGCCGCGCGGATGACGGACATCACAACCAACGGCATGGTCCGCGCCGGCGATGTTCCTGGATTGCACGCGATCGAGTTCGGCACAGGCGCGGCCGATATGTCGAAGGAAGGATTCCTCGTCGCCGCCACGCGCCAGATAAACGCGCATGGCTATCGCGGCGCATCGGTGGACCGCATCTCGGCGAGCCTGAACCGCACCAAGGGCGCCTTCTATCATCACAACGAGGCGAAGGATGATCTTGTCGCCGCCTGTTTCCGCCGCTCGTTCAGCATTGCCAGCGAGGCGCAGCGCCAGTCGCGTGCGTTGCCGGGGACTGAACGCGATCGCCTCATCTCCGCCGTGGCGGGCCTCATCCGGTTCCAGCTCGGCGCCGAGGGGCCGCTGCTGCGCGCTTCGGTCCTGTCGTCGATGCCTCACGCCTATCAGGTCGAGATCATCTCACAGTCCGACCGCGTGAGCCGCCAGTTCGGGGCCATGATCGCCGACGCCATCGCCGACGGCTCGATCCGCCCGGTGGATCCCGCCATTGCCGGCGCACTCGTGCACGCCGCAGTCAACGTCGCATCCGACATTCGCGACCTCACATTTGCCGCCGAGCCGGACATCGTCGACCGACTGGTGCGCGCGATCTTCAGCGGCCTGGATTCAGCCTGAGCCGCTATTCGGAATCGCCAACAATCCCCGTCACACGTCCCTCGCGATCGTCCATGCGCGCGCCGCCGAGAATGCCGGGCAGGGCGTGGTTGCCTTCATGGCAGGCGTACTCGTACATCGGCTCCTTGCTGGACGTGAGCGTCATCTCCCCGCGCCAAGGGCGCGTGAAGGCTTCCCGATCTTCCACCACGAACTCGTAGTGGATCGCCTCCGGCCCTGCGCGCGAGAAGCGCTCGGTCACTACCGGGTTCTCGCCGACATAGTAGCTATCGCCCATGTTCGGCCGCACCCGGATGTCGTGGTGGAAGTTGCGCGTCTGCACCACCAGCGTGTCGCCCTCCCACCAGCCCACCGAATTGCCTAGCCAGGTGTCGAAGCCTTTCGCATCACGCTTCTCGCCGATCGGAATGATGCGCGCGTCGTGGATCATCTCGACCGTGATCGCCACATGCGTCGGCGTCTGCACGATCTGGTAGTGATTGTTGTACAGCACGTTGATCATTGGCGGGCCGGCGGTCGAGCCGAAGCCGACAATGCAACGCTCACCCTGCGGCCGGATCTCGGGCCCGTCCCATGTGCCGCGTACCTTGGCCAGACGGTCCTCGAGATGCTCCTTCGCTGCAGCTGTGTAGGGAATGCGGCCGTCAGGCGGATCAATGATCCACGACGACCGCGTCTCGCCCTTCACCACGCCGTACTGCGTGCCGGGATCGATCCAGAACGCATTGTAGCCGGCATTTGCGTTGCCATCGGTCGGCGCGCCCTCGTTGGGATTGGATGGCGCGTTCGACGCCGCCATCATCCGCGCCCGCGCCTGTTCCATCTGCTGCGCGCGGTCGGCCGGGATCGTCTGTGTCTTGAACTGCGCAGGTCGTTCGAGCGTGGTCAGGCTCGCATTGCTCCATGTCCCCTGCAGGTCCGGCTTGCCATCCGGCGTCCGCGGTGGCTGCCAGCTCTCTTGCGCTGCGGCCTGACCGCAGGCCAAAGCCAGCATCGCAATACCCAGAAGCAACTTCTTCATGACCGCTCCTCCAATGCGTCCGCCGCATTCAGCTTGACGCCATATTCGCGCGCGAGAGGCCGCCCGGGTCAATCTCCGCTGATGAGCCTCGACGCGACGTCAGGCTGTGAATTGAAGGTGAGACGCAAACGAAAAGCGCCGGCCCCGTGGGGGGGCCGGCGCAGTCTTGGATCACCAACCGCTGCGCGCCGAAGCGCGCGCAGGCCTAGTAGCTGACCAGAAGGTCGACGCCGAATGTACGCGGCGGCGTGAAGTCGAAGTTCTGATACGTGGCGTTGTCATCCCTGCGGAATGAGTTGGCGCCGACGTTGGCAGTCTGCTCCTCGTCCGTCAGGTTGCGGACCCAGAAGGTCAGGCCCAGCACTTCGTCAGAGGACTTCCAGTTCAGACGTGCGTCGAGGTTGTCGTAGGCGGGCGAGATCTGGTTGTCGTTGTTGAAGAACGAACCATAGAACTCGTCGCGCCAGGAGTAGCTGATCGTCGGCAGGAAGTAGGATCCATCATCCATGTCGATCCGGTACGAGGCGTTGATGGCAACCTTGTTATTCGGCGACTGGGACAGCTCATTGCCTTCAACCGACCGTGAAGACTGCGGATCGACGGCAATGTTCCTGAACGTCGCTCCTTGCGTTGCAACGCATGCCCCCAGCGAGGTTGGGGCCGCGGCCGAACGGCAACGATCATCACGCGTCGGGTCGATGTAGACACCCGACTCGGTGATCTCGGTGTTCAGGTAGGCGTAAGTGAAGCCGATATTCAGCGCATCGATCGGGCTCCAGTTGCCTTCGAGCTCGAAGCCGGTCGTTTGAACTTCAGGCAGGTTCACGAACGCGGTCGATGTCGTGCGAATACCCCCGTCATTATTCACGATCGTCAGCGGAGCCTGGGAGTCGGTGTAGCTGTAGAGGAACACCGCCGCGTTGGTCGTGAGGCCGTAATCGGCCCACGCCTGCTTCCAGCCCGCTTCGTACGAATCGACGAACTCGGCGTCTGTGTAGGGGTTGAGCACGAAGCCAAGGTTGTTGAAGCCGCCGGCCTTGTAGCCTCGCGAGTACTTCGCGAAGGTCAGCGTGTCGTCCCACGGGCGGTATTCGACGCCCGCCGTGCCGGTCACAGCCTCCCAGTCGCCTTTGAGACGGCGCACCGCATAGCCGCGGCTGTCGAGGGACGCCGTGTATCCGTTGACCGCTTGAGTCGCCGTCAGCCTGTTGCCGAACGCCACCGGGGTAATGTTGGCGTAGGGCAGCGGGATGCCGAGGCCGGAGCAGATGATGTAGCAGGCGACGAAACCCTCTTCTGCGGACTCCTTGATGTCTTTCGAATAGCGCAGACCGGCGGTCAGTTTCAGCTGGTCGTTCAGCGTGTAGTCGACCTGACCATAGAGGCCGTAGGCGTTGTAGAGGCCGGTGTTGCTGAAGTGCTGCAGGCGGCGCTCGGGGTTCGCGATGAACGTTCCGGTCGTCGGGTTGAAGTAGCTGCCGGCCAGCGGCTCTTCTTTGAGCGTAAGCGACAGGCCGGGCTGCTTGTTGTTCTCCTGGTACTGGTAGATGCCGCCGATCCACTGCAGCGGACCGTCCATCGTCGAGATAAGGTTGATCTCGTTAGAGAAGAAGGCGCGGCTCTCTCCATATGTGTCGGTGGAGTTAGGGAAGATCGTGCGTGGAGCGGCGCCCGAGATGCAGCCGCCGCCGCCAACCGACGTCAGCGTCGAGGTCGGGAAGCCGATAAGCTGGTTTGCGCCAAAGGCAGCGCAAGGACCAGCCGTGATCTGCGAGGTGATCGCATTGTACGTCACCGATTTGATCGGCGTGCCGTCAGCGTCGAGGCTGCGGCTGTAGTCGAAGTAAACGTACCCGCCGACATATTTGATGTCGAACCAGTCGGTCGAATAAACGGCTTCCAGAACGTACTCGTCATTCTGATCGACCGTGCCGATCTGGGCGCGGTTCGAGTTGTAGGCATGCTCGCCATTCGTCGCGAACGGGTTGTCCCGGCGCGAGCCGGCCTGCGTGAACGAAATTACGGACGGGTTGCTGTAGGCGAAGGACGGGTTCACAGCCGTCGCGCCATTGGTGTTGAACTGCGGCAGGTACGGCGCGTCCGTGAAGCTCGACGTGGCGCCGCCCGGAGGCCCAGCCTTGTCGTAGCCGGTTTCACTTGTCTTGAACCACCACGAGAAGCGGTCGCCGATCTCGCCTTCCAGCTGGAGTTCGAGGTAGTAGTCGTCGAGCGCCCAGCTTTCGTTTTCGCCGGTTCCGTAGTTGAAGTCGACGCCGTCGCGCTGTTCGCGCTGACCCGCGACGCGATAGCGGAGATAATCCGTGATCGGGCCGGAAACGGACGCCACGGCGTTCGTATAGTTGTAGTTGCCGGCGCCGACTTTCAGGTCGACTGAGAGTTCGTCGGTCGGGCGCTTTGAGATGATGTTGATCGCGCCGCCGATGGCGTTGCGGCCGTAGAGCGTGCCTTGCGGGCCGCGCAGGACTTCGACGCGTTCGATCAGCATCGCGTCCCGGCCAGCAGTGGTGGCAAAGGATGTGTACAGACCGTCGGTGTAGTTGGCGACGCCCGGATCGGCGCCAATGCTGTTCGACAGACGGCCGATGCCACGCAGCGTCACGCGCTCGTTGCTGGGGGTATAGGACAGGCCCGGCGTGACGTTCGTCATGTCGGTGATGGTGATGATGCCGAGTTCCTGCTTGGCGTCGGAGCTGATTGCCGTAACGGCGACAGCGACGTCCTGGACGGTCTCTTCACGCTTGTTGGCGGTGATGACGATGACGTCGCGGCCTTCATCGGCGTCGACGGGTGGTTGAGGTCCTTCCTGTGCGAAAGCGGGCATGGCCACGCTCAAGGCAAGTAGGCTCACGACCGAAATACGATGCTTATGCGCCATTAGCGCGTCTCCCTGCTGGACTGGTGCTCCCGCGGCGTCCTGAGTGTTTTTTTCTTACGGACGACGACGCCGCCGCGTGTTGCTACACGTGACGAACGCGGTCTGAACCTGCGGTTTGCGCAGCTAGCCGTCAACCGCGATGTATCTGCTACGCCACGGTTTTCGCGGATTTCGACCAAAAAGTCACGGGTAATGCCGCAACCGCGAAGTGCTGGCGGAACGAAATCAGCGCCGCCACGAACCGCAAATTCGAATCACCAGTATGGCGGGGAGCGCCATAAAACGCCAGTTTGGCCAGCAATTCCGAATTGTTGCCGCGCGCGTCAATTGCCGCGAGGGCGTGCCCGGCTGGTTGGCGTAGCGGCCGCAGGGTCTTCCGGCCAATCGTGTTTCGGGTAGCGGCCCTTCATGTCCTTTTTCATGTCGAGATACCCGCCGCGCCAGAAAGAGGGGATGTCTCGGGTCACAGCGACCGGCCTGAACGCAGGGGAAAGCAACGCGACTGTCAGAGCGATTCGCCCCTCGGCGATCGTGGGATGAGCTGCGAGGCCAAAGGCTTCCTGGACCTTGCATTCCACCGTGGGGCCGCCGTCACTGGAGTAGTCGATCGGCACGGCGCGACCGACCGGCGCTGCCCAATGCGTCGGCGCCAGCCGGGCAAGATCGCGCGGTAGCGGCCAATCGAGCAGGGTGAGCGCCGCGTCCGCCAGTTGCCCGCCGCTCAGCGTGTCGAGAGCAGCCGCAGACTCAAGCTGCGGACCCAGCCAGTCCTCGAGGCGCTCCAGCACAAGCGCGCCAAATCCGGCTGGCCAGGGCGCGCCGATGACTCTGCCGAGAAGTTCGACGCGCCCAATCATGCTCTGCAACGCTTCCGCACTGCGGAGCAGGCCGAGGCCCTGTTCCCGGATTGCCTCCAGCAGCGCCGTCCGCACCAACTCGCCCTTCGGCGCAGGCAGGGGCGCTTCTTCCAGAACGACCGCGCCGAGCCGGCGAACCCGTCGCGCGCGAACGCGGCGCGTTTCGGGATCGTAGCGCGCCTCTTCCTTCACATCGATTGCGCCAGACGCCAGCGCGTCTTCCTCCGTGATCCGCGCTGCCAGCGTGATGCGCAGATCGGGTCCCGCACCTGTCATGTCCGCGACCGCAAGCCATCCCTGCGTCGCCAGCGGATCAGCCTCGTCGAGCATCGCGCCGCGCCCGCCCGCCAGCAGGAACCGTCCCGCCGTCTGGCCCCGCAGGCGCGCGACCCGCTCCGGAAAGCCAAGCGCCAGCACGGCCCCCGGGCTGATCGCAGGCGCGTCCTTGCCGCCCGCCAGCCGCGCCCATCGCGCCGCGAGATCGCGCATCGCACGGGCGCGTTGTCCGTTCTCGGTGCGGAAGCGCGACAGACGCTGGTCGAGATCGGTCGACCTCCCGCCAAGATCGCGCTCGCTGAGGATCGCCGCGATGTCGGCGGCAAGCCGCGCCTGTCCTCGCTCCGCGGCGCGCAGCACCATCAGCGCCAGTCGCGGCGGAAGCGGCAGGTCACCCAGCCGCTTGCCCAGCGTCGTCAGTTCGCCCTCTGCCGTCAGCGCCTTGCTCGCGGCCAGCAGATTTCGCGCAGCCCGCCAGGGCGCCTCGCGCGGCGGCGTCAGCCAACGCAGGTCATCGGGTGACTTCGCGCCCCAGCGTGCAAGGTCAAGCGCCAGGCCGGTCAGATCGGCATTCTCGATCTCGGGCGAGGGCGAGGCCGCAAAGCCTCGCATCTCCGCCTCGCGCCAGAGCCTGTAGCAGACCCCGGGACCCGTACGTCCAGCGCGGCCGCGCCGCTGATCCGCATTCGCCACCGCCAGCCGCACCGTCTCCAGCCGCGACACGCCAAGCGATGGATCAAAGCGCGGCACACGCGCAAAACCTGCATCGACGACAACGCGCACGCCTTCAATGGTAATGGCGCTCTCCGCGATGTCCGTCGCCACCACGACCTTGCGCGAGCCCTTGGGCGCAGGCGAGATCGCAGCCGTCTGCTCCTGCGGCGAGAGTGCGCCATAGAGTGGGGTGACGATCACATTGTCGGCGACGGGCCCGATGCGATCGACGGTGCGCTGGATTTCGGCCACGCCGGGCAGAAAGGCGAGCACCGAGCCGCCCTCCTCCGAAAGCGCCTTGCGGATCGCCGCCGCCACCTGATCCTCGAGCCGCTGCCTTGGCTCATAACCCAGATACCGCGTCTCCACCGGCCACGCGCGTCCAAGGCTCTCGACAACTGGCGCGTCGAAGAAAGCCTGCGTCAGACCAGCGGGCAGGGTGGCTGACATCAGCACGATGCGCAGGTCCTCGCGCAGCACCGATTGGGCATCGAGCGCGAACGCCAGTCCTTCGTCAGCGTCCAGCGAGCGCTCGTGAAACTCGTCGAACAACACCGCAGCAATTCCATCCAGCCCCGGGTCTGACAGGATCATCCGGCTGAACACCCCTTCGGTGACGACCTCCAGCCGTGTCGCCTGCGACGTCCGCACGTCGAGGCGCGAGCGCAGGCCAATCGTCTGCCCGACCTTCTCCCCGATCGTCGCAGCCATCCGCTCCGCCGCAGCACGCGCGGCGATCCGGCGTGGCTCAACGAGGATAATCCGGCGTCCTGCGATCCACGCCTCGTCCAGCAGCGTCAGCGGCACGCGTGTCGTCTTGCCAGCGCCCGGGGGCGCCGAGATCACGAGGCGCGTCCGCTCCCGCAGTTCGGAAACGATCTGCGGGATCACATCCTCGATCGGCAGGCCGGACGGGGTGGACATCGCCGTCCGCCTATCAGCCAAAGGCCCGATGGTCGACCAGCACCTTGGCGCCGATCACGACCAGGATCAGTCCGCCGACAATCTCCGCCTGCGGTCCCAGGGCTTTGGCGCCGCCGCGTCCGATCAGGACGCCAGCAGCCGAGAGAATGAAGGTGACGAGGCCGATCACGGCGATGCTGATCAGGACCGGTGTGCCCAGCGTCGGGAGCGTGATCCCGGCGGCGGCGGCGTCGATGCTCACGGCAATCGAGAGCGTGACCAGCGTCCAGCCGCTCGCCAGCTTCTCCTTACCCGGGTCACTCTCCTCGCCGGGCGGGTCCTTCGTCAGACCTTCGTGGATCATCTTGCCACCCACCAGCGCGAGCAGGCCGAACGCGATCCAGTGATCGACGCTTTCGATCAAGCCGGCGAACACCAGGCTTAGTGACCATCCAATCAGCGGTGCAATGGCCTGCGCCACGCCGAAGGCCGCTCCCACAAGAAGCGCGCTGCGCCAGGGATTGCCGCGCGCGACTGCGCCCTGACCCAGTGCAACGGCAAAGGCATCTGCCGCCAGTCCCAGCGCCAGAAGAACAAGTGACACGTTCATGCGGACGTCCGCTCCAGCGCGGCGACGATTTCGATGTGGGGCGACCAGAGAAACTGGTCCACCGGCGTTATGCGGTTCACGCGCCAGCCTGCAGAGGTCAGCAGCTTGAGATCGCGCGCGAAGGTCGTCGCGCTGCACGAAACCATGGCGATGCGTCTGAGGCTGGAAGTCGCAAGCTCGCGCGTCTGCGCCTCCGCGCCAGCGCGCGGCGGGTCGATCACGGCAGCGTCGAAGCGTTTGAGGTCCTTCCAGTCCAGCGGATTGCGGAAAAGGTCACGTACCTCCGTTGTCACGGGCTTGAGGCCGGATGTCTTCCTGGCTGCCCGCCCCAGCGCCCGGATACCGGCTTCCTCGCCCTCAACAGCATGGACGCTGGAGGCGGCGGCGAGGGGCAGGGTGAATGTACCGGCGCCCGCAAACAGGTCAACAATGCGCTCAGCGCCCCCGATCGCCTCCTTCACAAGCCCCAGCATCGCAGTTTCCGACGGCCTGCATGCCTGCAAAAAGCCGCCCGGCGGCGGCGTCACATCGGCTTCGCCAAACCGCAGGACGGGAGCGACGCGTTCCATCTCGACCACGCCATTGATCGACAGGCGCGCCAGCCCGCGCGTTTCCGCCTCCTTAGCTGCTGATGCACGTGCATCAGCGGACATTCCCTTCGGCGCGCCTGTCAGAGCGACATCGAACCCGGTCTCCGTTTCTGTCGCTGTTATCGTCAGTGCGTCCTGCCGGGGCGCAGCGATCCCCGCGAGGGGGGCAAGATGCGCAAGCAAAGCGACCAGCCCGGGCGTGAGTATCGCACAGTCGCGGATGCCCACGATGTGATGGCTTCGTTTGCCGTGAAATCCGACGACGATCTCGTTGTTGCGCCGGTGGGCCGCGAACACGGCGCGGCGCCGCGTGCCCGGCGGAACCTGAACCACGTCGTCGACCGCTGCGCTGATCCCCTGAAAGGACAGCGCTGTGACAACGAGGTCTCGCTTCAGCTTGACGTAGAGATCGGCCGGCAGGTGCTGCAGCGAACATCCCCCGCATTCACCATAGTGGCTGCATCGCGCTGGCTGGCGCGCCGGGTCGGGTGCAATGATCGACAGGAGCCGGGCCCGGTCGCCCGCGATGTCCGCCTCGACAGTTTCGCCCGGCAGCGCCAGCGGCACGAAGACCTGCTGGCCTTCGTGCTCGGCGACGCCGTCGCCCTGCGCGCCAAGGCGCAGGATGGTCAGTGTCGTGGGCGGCGGGTTCATCGCGGCGCTTCAAGCAGTTTCCGCACGCATTGGCCAGTCTCGCCCCGTGGGGGAATCGCGGCATCGCGGCAGGAACTATTGTCTTGAGGGCGCCAGCCTGCCGCGACATGGTGCCGGCCATGCTGACGCCCCCATCATGCTGACACCAGACGAGCTGCAGATCCTGTCCACCAGCCTCGGCGTCGCCGGGCGCGCCGTGCTGTTCTCGCTGCCGGTCGCCATCGCGTTTGCATGGGCGTTGTCGCGCCCGCGTTTTCCGGGCAAGTCGGTTGTCGACACGATCGCTCACCTGCCGCTGGTCCTGCCGCCTGTGCTCGTAGGCTATCTCCTGCTGCTGGCTCTCGGGGCAAAGAGCCCCGTGGGCGCCTGGCTGAAGTCTTCGTTCGGGGTCCAGCTCGCATTCACCGCTGAAGGCGCAGCGGTCGCCACCGCCGTCATGGCCTTCCCGCTGATGGTGCGTGCAATCCGACTGTCATTCGAAGCAACCGACCCGGGCTTGTTCGAGGCGGCCTCCGTCCTGCGCGCCGGGCCATGGGATCGCTTCTGGTCGCTGACACTGCCGCTTGCCTGGCCCGGCGTTCTGGCCGGCGCCGTCACAGCCTTCGCCGCAGGTCTTGGCGAATTCGGCGCCGTCATCACCTTTGCATCGAACGTCGAAGGCGAGACGCAGACCCTGCCGCTTGCCATCAACGCCGCGCTCAACACGCCCGGCCGCGACGACATCGCCTTCCGTCTCGCTCTGATCTCGCTCGCCGCCGCTGTCACCGGACTCGTGCTCGCCGAGATGTTGCAGCGCTGGGCGCGCCGGAGGCTCGAGGCGTGACGCTGAAGCTGCGCGAGGTTGTCGTCCACAGGGGCTCGTTCCGGCTCGCTGCCGATCTGGAGGTGGCGGCCGATGGCGTGACTGTGGTCTTCGGCCCGTCCGGTTCGGGCAAATCGAGCCTGCTCGCCACGATTGCTGGCCTGTCCCGTCTCGAAGCCGGGAGTATCAGCCTGCACGATCGCGTGCTCGAGGACACGCCTAAAGCTGTGCGTGTGCCTGCCCACGCGCGCGGCATAGGCCTCGTCTTCCAGGACGCGCGCCTGTTTCCGCACCTCACCGTGCGCGGCAATCTGGAATATGCAGAACATCGCCGCCCAGCCGCCCGCAACGCACCCATCGTCATCGAGATCGCGCGGCGCCTGGAGTTTGAGGATCTGCTTGACCGGCCCGTCCGCAATCTGTCCGGCGGAGAGCGCAGTCGCATCGCGCTTGCCCGCGCCATCGTGTCTGCGCCCGAGCTTCTGCTGCTCGATGAACCCTTCGCCGCGCTCGACGGCCGCCGCCGCCGCGATTTCCTGGCGCTCCTGCGCGAGCTGTCGAACGAGCAGAGCCTGCCGATGGTGGTGGTCACCCACAACATTGATGACGCAGCCGAGTTGGCGAACGACGTCATAGCCATGCGAGACGGCCGTGTAATTGCTTTTGGCGCCGCGGCCGACGTCATGTCGCGACCCGAGTTTGCAGGCCTGCTCGACCGTCGGGATCTCGGCGCCCGCGTGCCCGCTGACGCGGTTGCCGGCGGCGCGGTCGAGGGCGTGTGGGTAAGGGCGGACAGCGTACTGCTTGCCTCGGAGCGACCGCGAGGAATTTCGGCCCGGCACGTCTGGGAGGGAAGGATCGACGCGATCGCCCGCGAGGACGCGCGGGGCGTGCTGGTTTCACTTGCGACGGAAGCGGGCTATATTCTGTCGCGTATAACGCCAGAGGCGCTCGCCGATCTCCAGCTGGAGCAGGGCAAACAGGCCTGGGCGGTGGTGAAGGCGCACGCTCTTTAGGGTTCGCATTATGAAATCTGCGCTCGCGGCGCTGGCCGCCACGCTCCTGCTAGCGGCCTGCAGCGACCCCGCCCCGAAATCCGCCGCTGATCAGGCTTCCCCGATCGTGTTTGCTGCTGCGAGCCTGACCGATGTCCTTCAGGCCGTGGGCGACCTCTACGCTGCCGAGGGTCATCCCAAACCACGCTTCAGCTTTGCAGGGAGTTCAGCCCTGGTGAAACAGCTGGAGCAGGGAGCGGAGGCGGATGTCTTCATCTCGGCGGACAAAGCCTGGATGGATTATGTGGCTGAGAAATCGCTGATTGACCCCGCCACACGGGTCACACTCCTCACCAATGAGCTCGTCCTGGTGGCTCCCGCGGGAGCGCCGATCAAGCTTGAACTCGCCAAAGGCATGGACCTTGCCGGCGCGCTCAGGGGCGGCAAGCTTGCGCTGGCCGACCCCGACGCCGTCCCAGCCGGGAAGTACGCGCGTGAAGCGCTGATGCATCTCGGGGCGTGGAACGCGGTCGCTCCCGGCGTCGCCCGCGCCGAGAACGTCCGCAGTGCATTGCGGTTCGTCGAGACGGGGGATGCAGCTGCGGGGATCGTGTATGCGACCGACGCAGCCGCGGCTGGGAGTGCGGTGCAGGTCGTGGGCGTCTTCCCGCCGGAATCGCACACGCCGATCACCTATCCTGCCGCTTTGCTGGCAGGGAAAAGTGACGGTCCTGGCGCAGCGTTCCTCGCCTTCCTTGCTTCAGATGTCGCGCGAAAGGCGTTCGCGGATGCAGGCTTTGGCCTTGCGCGCTGAAGGGACAACGCGGCCTACCTCTCGGCACCGTGAAGAATTCCCTGATTTACGAGAGCGGGCGCCCTAACGGCGCCCCTGTTGCCGTTTGGGGCAAGTGCAGTCACTATCCGCCGCACCTGCGCCGCATCGGATCTGCGCACATGGGGAGATGAATATGAAGCGTTCGCACAAGCTCGGCTTTTTGGCCCTTGGGCTCGCCGGAGCCGCCTCTGTGATCGCGCTGAGCGCAACCGCTGCGCCCGAGAGCGTCAAGTTGACCGGAACCCGCGTCGACAACTTCATGCTGCCCGACCAGACCGGCATGGGCCACGAGTTGTTCTACTTCAAGAACGCCCCCGCGGTCGTCATCGTCTCGGGCGCACTCGGTGACGACACCACCAAGAAAGCCGCCGCCGAACTCCAGAAGCTCAAGGCCCAGTACGAGGCCAAGGGCGTCCACTTCGTGATGCTGAACTCCTCGCTGGAAGACAGCCGCGACGAAATCATTCATGAAGCCGCCCACCTTGGCGTCCCAATGCTTGCCGACAGCCTGCAGCTGGTCGGCCGCTCGCTGGGCGTGACCAAGACCGGCGAAGCCTTCGTCGTGAACCCGAAAACCTGGACCGTCGCCTATCACGGTCCTGTCACCGAAGCGCTCGGCGACAAGAAGGTAAAGGGCGCCGGCGTTTCCGCAGCGATCGACTCGCTGCTGGCCGGCGGCATGCCGAAAGTCACGGAAGCTTCGGTCAAGGGCAAGGCGATCGCCTTCCCGGACCGCGTCAAGGCCCCGCAATGGAAGAGCATCTCCTACGCCAAGGACGTTGCGCCCGTTCTGCAGGCCAAGTGCGTCGTCTGCCACACGGAAGGCGGCATGGGCCCGTTCCCGATGGACGGCTATCAGACCGTCAAGACCATGGCCCCGATGATCCGCGAGTCGCTGCGCACCAAGCGCATGCCTCCGTTCCACTCGGATGCGCACTGGGGCAACTGGTCGAATGACATGCTGCTCTCTAACGAGCAGATCAAGACCGTGATCAACTGGGTCGAGGCTGGCGCGCCGCGCGGCGAAGGCGGCGACCCGCTCGCCGAGAAGAAGTACGTCCCGCCGGAATGGCCGCTGGGTCAACCCGACGCGATCGTCGAGATCCCGGCTTTCGACGTCCCGGAAAGCGGTTACATCGACTATCAGGAGCGTTCGGTCGACGCCAAGCTCACGGAAGGCAAGTGGCTGAAGGCGACTGCCTGGTCTGGTTCCTCGCCCGCTGTGCACCACGCGCTGGCAGGCTGGATTCCGGAAGTTCGCGAAGACGGCAAGGGCTTCTCGTGGAACACATCGCTGGGTGGCTATGGCCCGGGCGGCGACGCCAACCTTACGCCTGACGACACCGGCATCTACATCCCGCCGGGCGGCTCGTACGCCTACCAGATGCACTACACGAGCAACGGCAAGAAGATCACCGACAAGACGAAGGTCGGGTACTATTTCTACAAGGAAGCGCCCACCAAGATCCTGCGTCAGACCAGCGTGACCGACTTCTCGCTCGAGATTCCGGCCGGCGCCGCCCGTCACCACGAGACGGCGTATCTCATCTTCCCGGATGACGCCGAGATCTTCGGCACCCAGCCGCACTGCCACTCGCGTTGCTATTCGACCAAGCTCACCATCCGTTACCCTGATGGCCGCGAGGAAGTTCTCCTCAACCAGCCGCGCTATGACTTCGGCTGGCAGCGCGAATACCATTTCGAGCCGATGCTGCAGGTCCCCAAGGGCTCGCTGATGATCGCCGACTACGTGTTCGACAATTCGGCAAACAATCCGGCAAACCCGGACCCGGCCCACAAGGTCACATTCGGCGAGCAGACCTCGGAAGAGATGCTCTTCACCTTCATGCGCTTCCGCTTCAAGAACGAGACGGTCGCCAATCGTCGTGATGATCTGATGAAGGCGCTGCAGTCCTCGGTTGTGTTCGGCGCCTTCGACGATGATCGCAATGGTGAGATCGTGCCGGCTGAACTCCGCAGCGACCCCCGGTTCGGCCCGCTGAAGGGCTATATCGGCATGGTTGACGCCAACAAGAACGGGTCGCTGAACATGGCTGAATGGACCACCGCCATGAACATGATGCAGCAGATGCGTAACCGGCCAGGCGCGGCTCCCGCCGCGGCCGCCCCGGCGGCCAAGCCGGATGCGGGCGCAAAAGCGATACTCGATAACGTCACCGGCCAGTAGATCCAAAGCACTCTGACAACTGATGATCCCGCCGGGAAACTGGCGGGATCATTGTTTTCGGGCTCGGGTCCAATCATGCCACGACCGCTGCTGGAGCGTGGCGTTGCAACCGTGCGTCGATGATCTATCTCCCGGACATAACGCGACAGAGCAGTGGCTTCCGCAACCGCGGTGTCTCGGCGGCGCCAGATCGATATCGATGAAAGTGCGATTGAGTTTGCGAGGAACGTCTTGACCGGAACAGCTGAGAGCGGGTCGACAGGGTCACTGCTCGTGCTGGCGGTCGATGACGACGCACTCATCCGGATGAACACTATGGCCATGCTCGAAGAGCTGGGCCATCACGTCCTCGAAGCCGCCAATGGCGCCGAGGCGCTCGACATCGTCCGGCAGAATCCGGCAATCGACGTCGTCCTCACCGACTTCGCCATGCCGAAGATGACCGGCCGTGATCTTGCTATCGCGGTTGCGCGTGAGAGGCCGGGCCTGCCGGTGATCCTTGCGACGGGTTATGCTGAGCTGCCCCCCGGCGAAAAGATCGACGTAAGGTTGCTGCCCAAGCCTTTCGGCCTCAAGGAGTTGGCGCGCGTGCTGAAGCGCTGACCGGTCAGTATTCGGGGAAGAATTCCGTCCCGACATAGCCGATATCGAAATGCCGGCGGTTGTAATCGGCGAACCGGGCCGCATGATGCTCTGCACCGACGCTGGTTGCGAAGCGGCGATACCCCAGCCATGTCCCATCGCCCAGCGGCAGCGCGCCCTGCTGACGCGCGAGGTGCGCATGGCGCTCAGGCACCGACCAGCGGTTGCGCCAGTGGCCAGGTTCCACATCGACCGGCTCCTGTATCGGGCCTGCGCGTTCGAGAACTGTCACGGGACCAGACGAACCAGAAGACTGCAGCGGTTTCACGGCGTCGCCCTTCATTGCTGGCATAACGCCGGCAAAAGGAATGGCTCCCTGAGCTGGACTCGAACCAGCGACCATTCGATTAACAGTCGAATGCTCTACCAACTGAGCTATCAGGGAGCACGGTCGGAGGCGGGGGTATAGCCGCCAGATATTACTGGTTCAATAGCGGTTCTCTGCTGCATGCCGTAAATCGGTCCGCCGGGTGCGCGCATCTGTGAAAAACCGAAACATCCAAAAGCAGAAGAAGAGGGCGGGAGCCAGAGGCTCCCGCAAAGGCGTTTGGGTGATGGTGGGGTGTCTTCAAGAGAAGACAATTTCACCATCGCCCGGTTCGGTAAACAGGAGGTTAATGCTTAACGGGTTCCCAAAATTCGACGGGAACGCGTTACGAAAGTCGAAGATGGAGGCCTCGCCCGGAATCGAACCGGGGTGCAAGGATTTGCAGTCCTCTGCGTCACCACTCCGCCACGAGGCCTCACTCAAACCGGCGCTGGCGGAGCGTCGGTAGGGCGCGTTGCGCGGGTTGGTGCGTATGCTAAGAGCCCTCAGCGCACAAGACCCCGGGCCTATGCTGGCGATTCTGTGCATCAGATATGGGACTGGATCGTGGACCTGGAAGCCGCCCGCATCGCGATGATCGACAGTCAGGTGCGCGTCAACGACGTCACCGACCGACGGCTGATCTCGGCCATGATCGCCGTGCCACGCGAGGTTTTTGTGCCGGCCGCCAAGCGCGCCTCGGCCTATGCCGATATCGCCGTCGAAACCCGCCCCGGCCGCTGGATGGCGGCGGCGCGGGATTTTTCCAAGCTGCTCAACATCGCTGCTGTCCGGCCCGACGATCGCGTTCTCGATATCGCGCCCGGCACAGGCTATTCGAGCGCTGTTCTCGCCCGCCTGGCCGCCTCGGTCGTTGCGCTGGAGGACGATGAGGCCAGTGCGAAACAATTGCGCGATGGCCTTGCCGCCGCCAACGTGACCGGTGTCGAGGTTGTCACGGGGCCGCTGAGAGCCGGCTTCCCCAGCAAGGGCCCGTTCGACGTGATTATCGTCAATGGCGCCGTCGAAGAGGTGCCCGCCGCCTGGCTGGCGCAGCTGGCGGATGGGGGCAGGCTCGCGGTTCCGGTGGCCGAAGGCGGTGTCCGAAGAGCACGGCTCTATACGGCTTCAGGCGGCAATACAGCATGGCGCACGCCCTTCGATACACCCTTCCCATCGCTGCCGGGCTTTGAAAAAGCAGCGGAATTTCGCTTTTAGAGAGAATCTCAACCTTTCTGACCGCGTCTGCTGGCAGCATTCATCTGCGTTGCAGACAGCTTCGCCTGCACTGCTGGAAGGGCGCTGTGCTGGGACAGTCAGACCTGAGGTATTCGTCATGAGATTTCTGGCAGCCGCCGTGCTGATGTGCTCGGTCTCGGCCCCCGCGCTGGCGCAGGTCAGTCAGGACACGCTTGCCGAGGCGGTAGATTCTGCCATCGGCAACAATCCCGAACTGCTGGCGCAGCAAAAGATCCGCGCCTTCGCCGACGAGAACCTCAATCAGGCGGAAGCCCAGATGGGGCCGCAGCTGAACCTCACTGGCTCATTCGGCGCCGAGTACACCACTGTTGGACGGCAGGTGACCTCCGCATCCGGCGCCTTTCCCTATGATGGAGAGCAGCAGCGCGCGACCGTCGGCCTTGAAGCGCGCCAGTCGCTGTGGTCCGGCGGTTCTCTCTCCGCGCAGCGCGACCAGGCGATGGCGGGCGTCACCGCCGCGCAGGCCGAGCTCATCGGCGCCGAACAGAATCTCGTTCTCCAGGTCGTGACCGTGTTCATGGACGTCCGCCGCGCTGAGCGCGAAGTCGAAATCCGTGGCCGAAATGTCAGCTCGCTTGGACAGCAGGTTAGGGCTGCACGCGATCGCTTCGATGTGGGCGACGTCACCCGCACCGACGTTGCGCAAGCTGAAGCGCGCGAAGGCGCATCGAAAGCCGAACTTGCTGCCGCAACCTCGCGCCGCGCCCGCGCGCATGCCGATTACGAACAGGTCGTTGGCCGTCCGCCGGTCCAGCTTGCTGCGCCGCCGCAGACCCCGGTGCTGCCGGCTTCGCTGAACGAAGCCATCGCTGTCGCCCGCGCCAACAATCCCGCTGTCGCCGCTGCCCGCGCGCGTGAAACGCAGAGCGAGCGTGGCGTCGATATCGCCCGCGGCCGCCTTGCGCCGCAGTTCGACCTCGTCGGCAATGCTGGCTTTGTCGAGTCGCGCCAGGACGACACGTTCCGCGACTCCAATGTCGGACTTGTCGCGGAATTCCGGTTCCCGCTGTTCGACAGCGGCTTGCTGCAGTCGCGCACACGCGGCGCCCAACTCGAGGCCGACCGCGCCCGCTATGACCGGATGGCGGTGGAGCGCTCGATTACCGCACAGGTCACCGCATCCTGGAACCAGCTGATCGCGGCGCGCGAGGAAATTGCGGCGTCCATAAGCCGCGTGAGCGCAGCCGAAATCGCGCTTGAGGGCGCCGAACAGGAACTGGCCGTGGGCGAGCGAATCACGCTCGACGTGCTCGATCAGGAGCGCGAACTCCTCGAGGCCCAGCTGGGTCAGGTGGACGCAGAACGGGCGGCCTACATGGCGGCGCACGAATTGCTTGCGGCGATGGGCGAACTGCGCCCGGAGCTGATTGCCGAATAATAGCCCCCGGGGATCGGCACGCCCCGGCGTTAACGAATTCCACACCATAGGGCTGTCTTATCGTTAATGCCTCGGGGGCTGGTGAGTCGTGCCTTCTCCGAGCCTTGGGGATTTGGTGAACCGTGTCTTCCCCGAGCCTTGGGAAACAAGAGGACGGCCATGTCTGCCGAACAAGCTCAACGCGAACCGACAATGGAGGAGATCCTCGCCTCCATCCGCCGGATCATTTCCGAGGAAGACCGCCCTTCAGATGACGGCGTAAAGGTTCTCGACCTGCAGCCGCCGACCCCGCCGGCGGTCGAGGTCAAGGCGCCGCCGCGGCCAGAGCCTGCGCCAGAGCCAGTTATCGCCCGCACGCCGCCCCCGCGCATCGTTGACGAACCAACCCAGCCGGCCGCGAGCGCGCTGGATGAAGAGTTAATGATCGTCGATCACGAAGCCGAAGCCGAAGCCGAAGCCGAAGCCGAGCCTGCGCCCGCTCCAAAACCGGCGCCGCCGTCTCCCCCTCCGCAGGCCGCAGTCCCGCAAGCAGAGTGGCGTCCGATAAGTCAGGAAACGCTCACCAGCAAACCCGTCGCCCACCAGGCCGCCGGTTCGCTGTCCAAACTCATGGGTTCCATGCTCGTCACCTCCGGAGCGACGCTGGACGATGTCGTGCGCGAACTGTTGAAGCCAATGCTGAAGGAGTGGCTGGACGCCAACCTGTCGGCGATCGTCGAGGCCGAAGTTGCAAAGGAGATCGATCGCATCCGCCGCATGGCTCGCTAGGAGCCGCGGGGAACAGGCCGCATCGGCGGCATACAAGGACGTCGGACTGACCCAACAAGCTTACGCCACAGGGCGCACCTTAACTGGTGCGCCTTTTGCGTTTTGGTCGCTGTTGCAGCGAAGCCGGGTAGGCGCCAGCCTGATGACAACCCTGCCGCCCCGCGTTATCCGCAGGGCATGATTGACGATCGTTTCGACCACAAATCCGCAGAACCCCGCCTCTATGAGGGCTGGGAAAGCTCTGGTGCGTTCAAGCCTTCCGGCGAGGGCGAGCCCTATGCCATCGTGATACCGCCCCCGAACGTGACCGGCGTCCTGCACATGGGGCACGCGCTCAACAACACACTCCAGGATGTGCTGATCCGTTATCACCGCATGCGCGGCTACAAGACGCTGTGGCAGCCCGGCACGGATCACGCCGGCATCGCGACGCAGATGGTCGTCGAGCGCCAGCTGGCGCAGGAAGGTAATGTCGGGCGCCGCGACCTCGGACGCGACAGGTTCGTCGAGCGCGTTTGGCAGTGGAAAGAGAAGTCCGGCGGGTCGATCACCAACCAGCTGAAGCGCCTCGGCGCCAGCTGTGACTGGAGCCGCGAGCGCTTCACGCTTGACGATGGGCTCAACAAGGCGGTCACGAAAGTGTTCGTCGAGCTGTTCCGCGAGGGCCTGATCTATCGCGACAAGCGGCTGGTGAACTGGGACCCGCATTTCCAGACTGCAATCTCGGATCTCGAAGTGGAGAACCGCGAAGTGAAGGGCCATTTCTGGCACTTCAAGTATCCGCTGGCCGACGGGGCGACCTATCAATACCCGACGCAGTTCGACGAACTGGGCAAGCCGGTTGTGTTCGAGGAGCGCGACTACATCGTCGTCGCCACGACCCGGCCGGAGACGATGCTTGGCGACACTGGCGTCGCCGTGCATCCGGATGACGAGCGCTACAGGTCGCTTATCGGCAAGATGGTGAAGCTGCCACTGGTCGGCCGCCTTATTCCGATCGTGGCTGATGAGCATGCCGATCCCGCGCAGGGCTCGGGCGCCGTGAAGATCACACCGGCGCACGACTTCAACGACTATCAGGTGGGCAAGCGCAACGGACTGGAGATGATCAACATCTTCACCGACACGGCGCATCTCAACGACAACGTGCCGGAGAGATACCGCGGGCAGGAGCGGTTCGCCGCACGCAAGATGATCGTCGCCGATATCGATGCGGAAGGCTGCCTGTTACAGATCGAGGACAAGCTGATCATGCAGCCCTTCGGCGACCGCAGCCAGGTCGTCATCGAGCCCTATCTGACGGACCAGTGGTATGTAGACGCAGCAACCCTTGCGAAGCCGGCGATTGCCGCCGTCGAGAGCGGCCAGACGAAGTTCGTGCCCGAGAACTGGTCGAAGACGTATTACGAGTGGATGCGCAACATCGAGCCCTGGTGCGTCAGCCGCCAGCTCTGGTGGGGGCATCGCATTCCGGCATGGTATGGTCCTGCGCTGACGACTGAGCCGGATGGCAATGGTGGCTACGCTGCGGCGATCGACTCGCTCGGAGACCTGACGCCAAGATTCTTTGTCGCCTTCACCGAGCAAGAAGCGCTGGAGCAGGCGCGGGCCTACTATGGCGACCGCAAGATCGAACTGGCTGCCGATCGCGATGCTGCGCGCCAACAGATGCTGTCGGGCGATCACGACCAGCATGTCCGCCTCTGGCAGGACGAAGACGTCCTCGATACGTGGTTCTCCTCAGCATTGTGGCCGTTCTCGACCCAGGGCTGGCCGGAGCGTGACCCGACAGTCGAGGGCTTCTATCCCGGCGCGGTACTCGTCACGGCGTTCGACATCATCTTCTTCTGGGTCGCCCGCATGATGATGCAGGGCATCCACTTCATGGGCGAGGTTCCGTTCAAGGACGTCTACATCCACGCGCTCGTCCGTGACGAGAAGGGCCGGAAGATGTCGAAGTCCCTCGGCAACGCCATCGATCCGCTCGAGCTGGTGGACGAGTTCGGCGCCGACGCGCTGCGCATGACGCTGGCGGCGATGGCGGCGCAGGGGCGCGACATCAAGCTGGCGAAGCAGCGCGTCGAAGGCTATCGCAACTTCTCGACCAAGCTGTGGAACGCCACGAAGTTCGCGCAGATGAATGGCTGCGCGCTTGTCGACGGGTTTGATCCCTCATCCGTGAAACACACGCTGAACAAGTGGATCGTCTCCGAAGCTGTGCGCACGACCAAGGCGGTGGAGCAGGGCATTGCCGCCTACCGCTTCAACGAGGCGGCGGGCGCCATCTATGGTTATGTCTGGAACGTGTTTTGTGACTGGTACATCGAGCTCACCAAGCCGATCTTCCTGGGCTCGGACGAAGCAACGAAAACAGAAACACGCGCAACGGCGGCGTGGGCGCTCGACCAGATCGTTCACCTTCTCCATCCGTTCATGCCGTATATCACCGAAGAGCTGTTCCAGGAATTCGGTAAACCGATCTCCCGCAATGGCCTGCTGATCTCGCAGCCATGGCCTGCACTCGATGAATCGCTGATCGACGCGAAGGCGAACGCCGAAGTCGAATGGGTGATCCGCCTGATCACCTCGATCCGCTCGACACGCTCGGACCTCAACGTGCCCGCGGGCGCCAAGGTGCCGATGACGCTGGTGGGCGCGTCCGCCGAAACGCAGCAACGGCTCGCGACATACCAGACGTTGATCGAACGCCTCGCGCGTCTCGAGTCCATGCAACTTGCGGCCGAGCCGCCCAAGGGCGCCGTCCGCATCGTGCTCGATGAATCGACCGCCTGTCTCGACGTGGCCGCGCTGATCGATCTCAAGGCCGAGATCGCGCGCCTCGAAAAGGAGATCGCGCGCCTGAAAGGCGAGATAGCGGGCATCGACAAGAAGCTGTCGAACGAGCAGTTCGTCGCCAAGGCGCCGCCGGAAGTGGTTGATGAACAGCACGAGCGTCGCGCCACGGCGGAGGCCGCTGTGGTAAAGCTCGGCGATGCGCTGGTGCAGCTGAAGGCTGCCGGGTGATGGGTTTCAACATGCGCGCTTTGGTCGTCGGTCTCATTGCCCTCTTCGCAACAGCCTGCACGACAATGGAGACGCCTGTGGCCAAGCCCGAATGGACGCTGCTGATCCATGGCGGCGCCGGTGTCATGCGGCGCGCCGAGATGACGCCGGAGCTGGATGCGGAGTATCGCGCCGGCCTCAACGCTGCGCTGGAAGCCGGCTCGCGCGTGCTGGCGAGCGGCGGTGCGGCGGTCGATGCGGTGCAGGCGGCTGTGATCGTGCTGGAGGACAACCCCAACTTCAACGCGGGCCGTGGCGCGGTGCTTACGCGCGAGGGGGTGGCGGAGCTCGACGCATCCATCATGGACGGTCGTGATCGGCGCGCTGGCGCCGTGGCCCAGGTGCGTACGGTGAAAAACCCCATCCGCGCGGCACGCCATGTGATGGACAAGAGCGGCCGCGTCATGTTCGCGGGGCCGGACGTGGACGAGATGGCAAAGGCGGCGGGGCTGGAGATCGTGCCGCCGGAATACTTCATAACCCCGCGCCGGCAGGAAGCCTTGCGCCGCGCGATGGCGGGTACGTTTGTCCCGATGGACCGCTTCGGCACGGTGGGTGCTGTCGCGATGGATCGGGCCGGCAACCTTGCGGCCGCCACGTCGACCGGCGGCATGAACGCCAAGCCGCCTGGCCGTGTGGGCGATGCGCCCATCATCGGCGCGGGCACCTATGCCGACAACGCCTCCTGCGCCGTCTCGGCCACAGGCGATGGCGAATACTTCATCCGCGTCAGTGTCGCACGCATGATCTGCGCGCGTGTGGCGATGCAGGGCATGGCTGCTGAGGAAGCCGCGAATGCGACGCTCGAGGAGGTGAAAGCGCTCGGCGGCACGGGCGGCGTCATCGTGCTGGATCGTGAAGGCTCAATTGCGCTCAGCATGAACACCGAAGGCATGTTCCGCGGCCACGCCGACGCGAACGGCGCTCGCGAGGTGGCCATCTACGCCGACGAATGATGTGATCGGGCCATGAACCTGCCCGTCACGGATTTCATCTTCCGCAATCCAGACTGGGTGACACTGCCGATACGGATCTGGGTCGGCGGCTTGTTCCTGGTGCTGTTTCTGCTTTCGCTCAGCTATGGGCCGTCGGGTGCGGTGGAGGTGGTCAAGCGCTTTCGCTGGGTGTTCATTACGACGCTGATTGTTGTCGCGATGTGGGGCATCTATGGTTCCATCGTCCTCAACGGCTCAGCGAGCGGCTGAACAGCGCTTGTGAGCACAGGCTCGCCATCGCATGATGTTTCCCCATCCGGAGACCCCGATGCACAAACGCAAGCTTGGAAACTCAGGCCTTGAGATTGCGCCACTCGTCCTCGGCGGCAACGTCTTCGGCTGGACCGCGGACAAGGATGCGTCCTTCGCCGTGCTCGACGCCTTCGTCGGCGCCGGCTTCAACGCCATCGATACCGCTGACGTCTATTCGCGCTGGGCGCCTGGGCATCAGGGTGGTGAATCTGAAACCGTCATCGGCGAGTGGATGAAGGCGCGAGGCAATCGCGACAAGGTCGTGCTGATCACCAAGGTCGGCAGCGAGATGCCCGCCGGCAAGGGGCTCAAGGCGGCCTATATCCAGAGCGCCTGCGAGGCGTCGTTGAAGCGTCTGCAAACCGACCACATCGATCTCTATTTCTCGCACTTTCCGGACAAGGACACGCCCATCGCGGAAACGCTGGAGGCGTACGAGCGCCTGATCGAGCGGGGAAAGGTCCGCGCGATCGGCGGTTCGAATTACGATGCCGACGGGCTGACAGAGGCCATGGAAGCGGGCGATGGCAAGATCCACGGACGCTACAGCGTGCTCCAGCCGCACTACAATCTGCTGGTGCGCGACCAGTATGAGGGCGCGCTGGAAGACATCTGCGTCAGTGAGAATCTCGGCGTCATTCCTTACTTCGCCTTGGCGAGCGGTTTCCTGACCGGCAAGTACCGGACCGAGGCCGATCTGAAGAAGTCTGCCCGCGGCGGCCGCATGAAGGATCTCCTTAAGGGTCGCGGTCCAGCGCTGCTTGCCGCGATGGATGTCGTCGCTGCCCGGCACAACGCGACCCTGGCGCAGGTCGCGCTCGCCTGGCTGATGGCGCGGCCGAGCATCGCGGCGCCCATCGCCTCTGCCACGAGCGTGGCGCAGTTGAACGAGCTGATGTCTGCCGTGAACATCAGGCTGACGGCAGACGACATCAAAGAACTGGTCCTGTGATCCTGGTCTTCGTGAGCGTCCTGCTGGTGACGCATGGCGCGGGCTCCCCGCCGCTGGACCGCCTGCTGCTGTGCGACTGAGCAGTGCGGTCCGGTGACAAGGGAATCCGCTGACAGCCTTAGTCGCGTGCGGAGATATCCAGCCTGGCGCCCTGCACGGCGACATTGGGTTCCTCGATCGGTCTGTGCCCAACCGCGTGGACCAGGGCATTGAACAGCAGATAGCGGGCGTCAGGTTCTTTCGCGGCTAGCGCGCTTGCTGGACCACGATAGATGATCTTCCATCCTGCAGGATCGATGATGATGGCCTCGCCCGTCTGCGTGAATCCGAGGTCGCGACCAACCGCCTGCGACTCATCGTCGAGAATGGGTATCGTGCTGCCCAACGCCTTTGCCTCCGCCGCGATCGTGGCGCTGGTGTCCACTGAGCTGGAGTTCAGCAGGAAATACGTTGCGGTGCGGAAGATCGATTTGACGGATTCAAGCGACTGTACAGCGTCCCTGGAAACCGGGTCTCCGTTCACCTGAGCGACGATCACAATGGCGGGGGCGTCGATAAGGCTGCGGAGTTCATGCGGTGTCCCTGCGTGGTCGCTGAGGGTGAAGTTCTCGACCACTGCCGAAGCACTAGGCCCGCCAGGTGTCGGCGGTTCAGCCAGTGCGGCCTGGCAGACGACCGCCATGCTGGCAGCGGCCAAAGCGATTGCGGCGCCTGTCCTTTTCATTTCTGTCCTCATCACGAGCGTCCTCCTGTCTCTGGTCACGGGTGTCTCTGGCCGGCTGCAGCCCGCTCCTGGGAAGCCCCAGTCCGCCCGCAACGGCCCGGCACGGCGTTGATCCAGATCAAGGTGGTTCGCTGATCCTGCCTGGCGGCGTGCCGTCAGCACGATCACATGTTATGCGAGGCGCAGCCGAGGAGGGATCGTGATGGACCTGCTGATCAAAAAGAGTGCGTTGGCGGAATCGAAACTTGCCGACAAACCGCTCGTGCCGCTGGCCGAGGGCGAGGCGCGCATGCGCGTGGACCTGTTCTCGCTGACAGCCAATAACGTCACTTACGGCGCGATGGGCGACTTCCTCAAATACTGGAGTTTCTTCCCGACCGATGAGGATGGCTGGGGGCGTGTTCCCGTCTGGGGCTTTGCGACGGCGATCGAAAGCCGCTCGCCATCAGTTGCCGTCGGCGAGCGCGTCTATGGCTACCTGCCGATGTCCGACACCTTCACGCTGGCGCCCGGCGAGCGCAAGCACGGCGGCTTTGCCGAGACCGCGCCGCATCGCACTGGTCTTGCACCGGTCTACAACAGCTATGTGCTCAACGCGGGCGATCCGCTCTATGCACCGGACACCGAGGCGCTGCAGGTGCTGTTCCGCCCGCTGTTCACCACATCCTTCCTGATCGACGACTTCATCGCCGACGCAGGATATTTCGGCACGAAGCAGGTGATCTTTTCCAGCGCTTCGGCCAAGACGGCGTATGCCGCAGCCCAGCTGATGAAGGCGCGCGGAGACGTAAGGGTGATCGGCCTCACCTCGCCGTCGAACGTCGCCTATACGAAGCAGCTCGGCTTCTATGACGAGGTTATCCCGTATGACGACGTTGCGCAGATGGACGGTGCCGTGCCGTCTGTCTTCATCGACATCGCCGGCAATGCGAGCGTGCAGGCGGCAGTGCATGCGAAGTTTGCGGACAACCTGAGATACAGCTGCTCAGTCGGTGCGACACACTGGGACGCAATGCGACCGGGCCAACCACTCACAGGCCCCGCGCCCAAGATGTTCTTCGCGCCGGATGTGGTGCGCAAGCGCATCACTGACTGGGGCCCCGCCGGCTTCCAGCAGAAGCTGTCCGAAGCGTGGCGCGCTTTCCTGCCGACTGCTGCGCGCACCACGCGGGTGGTGGAGGGTAAGGGCCTCAACGCCGCCGCCAGCGTGTTCGCCGATCTCGCGGGCGGGAGGTCCGATCCGCGCGATGGGCATGTGGTACGTTTGGCGTAACAGGCGCTCATCGGGCTGAAACTGGTTGTGGCGGCGATCTTCGGCGTCAGCCCATCCAATCCGTTAGCCTTTCGCAGCCTATCCTGCCAGATGACCACCCGCGTCGAAGCTGTGATCGATCGCCTGCGCGAACTGCCTGAAGCCGAGCAGGAGATGCTGGCGGGTGAGATCGAGGCGCTGCTGATGGAGCCGGCGTCCCTGCTGGATGCAGCGCAATGGCGCGAGGTCGAGGACGAGATCGACACGGATGACGGCGTACGCCTGTCCCATGCCGATGTGATGGGCCGCATGCGCGCGAGGTTCGGCCGATAACATGCTGACGATGAAAATCTCCTGACGTCCTCGCGCGGCCGACGATTTCGAGGCTCTGATTACCCAGTCCGCGGCAGGTCATGTCGCCCATGCCTCCCGTGACAAGTCGCTGGTCGAAACCCGCATCCAGCAGCTGGTCCGCTTCGATCAGCTTGGCCGAAAAACCCGCCGCCAGGGCGTCCGCGAACTGCCGATCGAAGGCACGCCCTATGTCGTGGTCAGCAAGCGCCACAATGGTGAAATCCTGATTCTGCGGATGTTCTCCAACGGGTCAGCCGTCCAGAGCCGATAGAAAAGCTATTGCGCCGAACAAGCGCTTGTCACTTGCGAAATGGCTTGTTTTGCCTTTTTAGCTAGACGCATGCCCGCTTACCGTTCACGCACCACCACCTTTGGCCGCAACATGGCCGGCGCCCGCGCCCTCTGGCGTGCGACCGGCATGAAGGATGGCGACTTTTCGAAACCGATCATCGCGGTCGTCAACTCGTTCACGCAGTTCGTGCCCGGCCACGTCCACCTCAAGGACATGGGCCAGCTGGTCGCGCGCGAGATCGAGGCGGCGGGCGGCGTCGCGAAGGAGTTTAACACCATCGCGGTCGATGACGGCATCGCGATGGGCCATGGCGGCATGCTCTACAGCTTGCCCAGCCGCGACCTGATCGCGGACTCGGTCGAGTATATGGTCAATGCGCACTGCGCCGACGCGATGGTCTGCATCTCCAATTGCGACAAGATCACGCCCGGCATGCTCAATGCGGCGATGCGTCTCAACATTCCCGCCGTGTTCGTCTCGGGCGGCCCGATGGAAGCCGGCAAGGTCGTCTGGAAGGACGCCAAGACCGGCGTCTCCAAGGAACACAAGCTCGATCTGATCGACGCCATGATGCAGGCGGGCGACGATCGGATCTCGGATGAGCAGGTTGCGGCCGTCGAAGCCGAAGCCTGCCCGACATGCGGCTCATGCTCGGGCATGTTCACGGCCAACTCGATGAACTGTCTCACCGAAGCGCTTGGCCTCTCGCTACCGGGCAATGGTACGGTCGTCGCGACGCACAAGGATCGCGAGCGCCTCTTCAAGCGCGCCGGTCACCTGATCGTCGACATCTCGAAACGCTACTACGAGAAGGACGACGTCAGCGTTCTGCCGCGCAACGTCGCGAGCAAGCAGGCCTTCGAGAACGCCATGGCGCTCGACGTCGCCATGGGTGGCTCCACCAACACCGTCCTGCACGTCCTCGCCGCGGCGCAGGAAGGCGGCATCGATTTCACGATGGACGACATCGACCGCATCTCGCGTGTGACGCCCTGCATCTGCAAGGTTGCGCCTGCGGTGTCGAATGTACACATCGAGGACGTGCATCGCGCCGGCGGCATCATGAGCATCCTCGGCGAGCTTGCGCGCGCCGGCCTGCTGAACACCGACGCCAGCACGGTGCATGCGCCAACCCTTGGTCATGCCATCGCCAACTGGGATATACGCCAGTCCAATGATGAAGACGTCGAGACCTTCTTCAAGGCAGCCCCCGGCGGCGTGCGCACGACAGTCGCCTTCAGCCAGGAAAAGCGCTGGCCGGAGCTCGACCGCGATCGCGCCAAGGGTGTCATCCGCTCGGCGGACAATGCCTTCACCAAGGACGGCGGTCTCGCTGTGCTCTGCGGCAACATCGCCGAGAAGGGCTGCATCGTTAAGACGGCTGGCGTCGACGAAGAGATCTGGAAGTTCAACGGCATCGCCCGTGTCTTCGAAAGCCAGGACGAAGCAGCGGCTGCGATCCTCAACAACAAGATCGTCGCTGGCGATGTGGTGGTCATCCGCTATGAGGGGCCCAAGGGCGGGCCGGGCATGCAGGAAATGCTGTACCCGACCACCTACCTGAAATCGCGCGGCCTCGGCAAAGTGTGCGCCCTGTTGACGGACGGCCGCTTCTCCGGCGGCACATCGGGTCTCTCCATTGGCCACGCCTCGCCTGAAGCTGCTGCTGGCGGCCTGATCGCGCTGGTGGAAGAGGGAGACCCGATCGAGATCGATATTCCAAACCGCTCCATCCGCCTCGCTGTTCCGGACGATGTGATCGGCCAGCGCCGCCGGGCAGAAGAAGCCCGCGGCAAGGACGCCTACACACCACACAACCGCAAACGCGTCGTCTCTGCCGCGCTGCAGGCCTATGCGGCGCTGGTCACGTCCGCCGACACCGGCGCCGTGCGCGATCTGGGGCAGATCCGGAAGTAGGCTGCGGCCCTAAGCCGGCTTTCGCCTGTTGCCCGACTCGGTCACGCTTACCCGTGAGGTCAGGGCTTCGTCCATGCAACCGGCTCAAAGCATCTTTATCAAGCGCGACCTGCTCGGCGTCGGGCGGAAGCGCAAGCCGCTCTGGCGCTGCGCGCTGTGAGGGATCGTTCGCATCGCCCCCTGCAAGCGTGATCAGGGCGCTGTCGATCTGATCTGCTTCTATACCTGGTGCGAGACCGACGCAGAGTGGATGGTCGCCGCCCACGAAGACCTCGAGGGCTGGGAAGAACTCACCGCATGCCTGCGTGACCTGCCGGGTTTCGACGCCGACTGGTTCGCCAACGTCTCCCAGCCGCCATTCGCCGAGTGCCGGACCCTCGTGTATGTAGGGCGCTGAGGGAACCGACTCGGGGCGCACATGGCTGACAAACGTGAAATCCTGTCGCTCAGTGAGGCCATGGAAGGCCTGCCGGAAGACTTCGCCTTCTTCGCCGACCGTTTCACCGGCACAATCCAGCCGGCCCTCGCTGGCCGCGAAGCCGAACGCGTAAAGGCAGTCCAGCGGCAATGGAACTTCATCGTCATCGGCGTGGTGCTGGGCGTGGCCATCTTCGCGGGCTTCACCTTCCTGATGCCGGAAGACGGGATGATGTTCGGCGGCATCATCGGTCTCGTCGCTGCGGTCGGCATGGCCGCCTGGGGCTCGATGGCGCTCGACAAGCTGGGCAAGGAAACCAAGCTGATGCTGGTCGAACCCGTCGCGCAGGAGTTCAACATCGCCTACCAGGTGGCGCCGGGCCGTCCCGACGACATCATGCAGTTCCGTTCGCTCGATCTCGTCCCCGGCTGGGACCGCGAGAAGTTCGAGGACAGGCTTACCGGCGCGCGCAACGACACGCCGTTCGAATTCTTCGAGGCGCACCTCGAAGAGAAGCGAACGACGACCGACGGTAAGGGCCGCACGCGCACCACATGGGTGACCGTGTTCAAGGGCCAGTGTCTCGTCGCCAACTTCCACAAACAGTTCAACGGCGTGACCAAGGTCTATCGCGACGCGGGCGCGCTCAACTTCTTCAAGAAGCTCGGCCAGATGGGCAAGGGCCAGCGCGTGAAGCTCGAAGACCCCGAATTCGAGAAGGCCTTCGAAGTCTATTCGACGGACCAGATCGAAGCGCGCTTCATCCTGACGCCCGATTTCATGGAACGGCTCATCGGCCTTGAGCGCACCTTCAAGGGCAGGCAAGTCCGCTGCGCATTCTCCGGCGGTTGCATGTTCCTCGCCTGCGAAGGCAAGAACCTGCTTGAGCCCGGCTCGATGCACCGAAAGATGGATGATCTCGGCCGTGTCCGTGAAATACTACAGGATTTCGCGGCGATCTTCCTGCTGATCGACGCGATGAGCCAGCGTCTCACGCCGGATGCGCTGCGGGATAAGCAGCCCTAGGTTCGCCCCTCACGTGTTTCCCCGCGCCACACCGGGCGGGAATCGCGATAACCCGCTCAGACAACGAAACCGACCGGGACCAAGATGGCCAAGAAACCCTTCTTCGAACGCGCGCTTGAGGGCGGGCTGTTCTCTTCGCGCTGGCTCATGGCGCCGTTCTATGTCGGCCTCGTCGCCGCCCTGATTGCGCTGATGGTCGTATTCTTCCAGGAACTTATCCATCAGATCCCCATGTTGTGGACGTTCGATCCGGTCACCCACGCCTACGCAATGACCGCCAATGACGCGATCATGCTGGCCCTGTCGCTGATCGACCTGTCGTTGGCGGCCAACCTTGTGCTGATCGTGATGTTTTCGGGCTACGAGAACTTTGTGTCCAAGTTCGACGTGGGTGACCACGAGGACCGGCCCGACTGGATGGGCACGGTCGATTTCTCCGCGCTGAAGCTGAAGCTGGTTGCCTCCATCGTCGCCATTTCAGGCATCGCCCTGCTGAAAAGCTTCCTAGACCTCGGAGCCGAGGACAAAGACCTTACGCCCTCTGATGAGAAGTCGCTGATGTGGCAGGTGATCGTCCACCTCACCTTCGTCATCTCCGGCGTGCTGCTGGCTTTCATGGATTGGCTCACCGGCCACCAGAAAGCGCACTGATCCCTGATCCCACATAAGAAAACTCCCCGTCGGCTGGGCCGACGGGGATCAAAGTGCGATTCTCGGGGGAGAGCATGACCCTGCTTACGCAACTCAAGGGGCGCTGGATCGTTCAGAAAGCGGCATTGCGGGGAAATTTTGCGGCGGGAATAAGGCGGAGGCAAAATCCTTGCCGCTAGCAGGGCGACCAGATGTCCCGCGTTCCAGCTGTGATGTCCTCGACCACGAGATTGAAATTCCTGGGTGCTGCCGTGGCGACATACTCCGGGGTCAGGCGATATTCCTGGCCCGCTGCGTCTTCCGGTTCCAGAACACATCGATGCCGCGCGCCGTCAGCGTTTCCTGCAGGCGCTCCGCCGCCGCCCGGTCCCGGCTCGAATGGCAGAGGAAGACATCAGCCATCTGTGTCCCTCAATCTGCAAACGTCGCCAGCACGGGCACATGGTCGGAAGGCTTGTCCATCGCCCGCGCCATGCGGTGGATGGATATGGACTTCAGCCTGTCCGCAGCCTGTGGCGAACACATCAGGTGATCGATGCGAATACCCCAGTCCTTCTGCCACGCCCCGGCCTGATAGTCCCAGAACGTGTATTTCTGGATGCGCCCATCGCACGCCATGAAGGCGTCGGTATAGCCCATCCATTGCAGCTCCCGGAAACGGTCGCGCGTTTCGGGCCAGGCGAGCGCGTCGTCGCCCCAAACCCTGGGGTCCCAGCAATCCTCGTCGCGCGGGATACAGTTGAAATCGCCCGCCAGAACGACAGGCTCTTCCAGGGCGAGCAGCTCCCTGGCCCGCGAATTCAGCCGGTCCATCCAGCGCAGCTTGTAGTCATATTTCGGACCCGGCCGCGGATTGCCATTGGGCAGGTACACCGTCGCAACGCGCACCGGCCGCGGCGCTTCAACAAGCACCTCAAGATACCGGCTCTGCTCGTCTTCCGCCTCGCCCGGAAGACCGCGCACTTCGTCAGAGATCGGATGCTTCGAAATGATCGCAACGCCGTTATAGGTCTTCTGGCCGAACACTGCGCAATTGAAACCCAGCGCCTCGATCTCGGCGCGCGGGAACTTCTCGTCGACGCACTTGATCTCCTGCAGGCACCAGACATCAGCCGGGCAGGCGGCCAGTACCTCCAGTACGGTCGGCAACCGCGCATTCACCGAGTTGACGTTCCAGGTTGCGATTCTCATTGCGTCATTCCACCTTGAACCGCACAGGCAGCCGCACCGCCATGCCGGGCGCGACACCCGGATAGTCCTCCCGCACGACGAAAAGACGTGACACCTGCAGCGCAGCCGAAGAGAAGCCGAATCCTGCCGGCGCCTCCGTCCCCTCGATGCAATCGAGCGCGCGCGTCTCCTTCACAGTGCAATTGAGATAGGCGACGCCTTCCACCGCATCGCTCAGCGCCCTCACGGGATAGACCCTCATGATGTCCCGCACCGTGGGCGCGCGTTCGGCCCATGCCGGCGTCAGCACCGTGTCGGAGCTTTCCGGCGGTGGCGTCCACGCCATTGCGGGCTCCACCGGAACGGCTTCGCACGCAACCGCCAGCAGCAAAGCCATCCCAATCAGGCCACGACGCATACTAACGCCCCTCTCCACAAGCGCCCCTTGATAGCCCGATCCGCGGGAAACGAAAGCGCTTGCGCGATCAGGAGACTATGCCAGCGCCGTCCGTATCGCGCGCTCAACCGGCGATGCGCCATGCTCGACGTTTGGCCCCTCGCGCCAGCCGAGCCCCGGCTGTGCAAGAAAACGCGCCGTCCTGCCGTGATGCGCCTGCGCCGCATGCACGGTGAACGGATGCAGCAACCACACAGTCCCAGCCTCGCCCGTCGCCAGCGCAATCTCGCAACCCGCGCTGCTCTCAAAACCTTCGCGTGCAAGATCCGCCAGCGAAACGCCCGCTTCGCCATGCGCCAGCAGCTGCCGCGCCGTCGGCAGGTGAGAGCCCACTCTCACGCGTGTCGGCGCATCGTCCGGCCCGCAATCCGACAGCAGGAACAGCATCAGCATCGACCGGCTGCGCGAGGCGAAGTTCACGCGCCACTGGAAGTAGTCCTGCGATGAAGGATCGTCCGGCGGCGGGAAACTCGCATCGATGTGCCAGCCATCGTCCCACGGCTTGTCCTTCGCGGGAAAGCGCACGACCAACGCGCCCAGCCCCGTGGGCATCACCCACCGGCCTTCGCCCGCCAACTGGTCCAACGCGCCATGCAGGCGTTGAGAGTCCAGCGCCTCGAGAAACGGCGGTTGCTGGTACATGCCCAGACGCATCACCGGCTGCATCCATTGGTCGGGCCGGTCCGGCGACAGGCCCAGATCGCGCCAGAGAATCTCCCGGCAAGCTGCCGCCGCTTGCCGCGAAAACGCCCCTTCAACCTTCACGAGGCCGTCGTGAATGAACTGCGCGATCTCATCAGACTGAAGCATCGTGAGCGCGATCAGAACCCGCGGAACTCCACCACCTCATGCTGCGGCGCCCTGTCGGCGTAGATGTCATTCACCGGATTGTTCGGGTCAGGCACGCCAATCGCCATGCCGGCATAGACCATGTGGTTCTCGTCCAGCCCGAAATGCGCGTGCAGCTCCACGCGCAGGCGCGCCCAGCATTCCTGCATGCATGTGCCCCAGCCGCGCTCCTCGGCGAGCAGGGCGATGGTCTGCATGTACATACCCATATGCGCCCACTGACCGTGGCCCATGCGTCGGTCGATGATCATGAAAAGGCCTACCGGCGCGCCGAAGAAGCGATAGTTGTTTGCGAACCACATCATGCGCCCCGCGCGGTCTTCCTTCGGGATGCCGATCTTCTCGTACATCATTTCGCCGACGCGTTTGCGCCGCTCGTTGTACACCTGATCAATCACGGTGAGGTCCGGATAGACCGGCCTGTCGCCCGGCACCGGGCCCATCGGGTCTGCGGCCAGCACGCGCTGCGCCATCACGATGATCTCGTCCTTCGCCGCGCCCGTCAACGCGATCACCTTCCACGGCTGCAGGTTGCCGCCAGAAGGCGAGCGCTGCGCTGTCTGCAGGAGATCTGCGAGCGCGTCCTGGGGGATCGGATCGTCGAGAAACGCCCGGGTCGAAATACGTTGGCGGACGGCTTCGGTCACTGTCATGCGTAAACCCCGTTTGTGCAGGCGTGGATCACGGCGCAATCATGGCCGGCAACATGACCATTTGTTCGCTTGCCCCCCCTCATGGCAAGCGGTGAGTCTCCCGCTTCAGATAGCGCAATCGAGAGGGCCAAGAATGACCCAGCAGATGGTGGCGGCGCTTATCGCCGTCGGTGTCGTGACGTTAGCCTTGATGGCTGTTCTTCGTCTTATGCGACCTCGCACTGTCACCCCGCCAGACCTTCCCGAATTGCCACCTCCGCCAAAGCCGGCCTCGCCCCAGGAGGGGTCACTGCCACCCCGCCAAGGCTGACCTCTCTGCGCGGAAGCGCAACGAAATGCAGCTGGCCAAGGGTTCGTTGTGCTGTGTTCAGGTTGCGCAGGCAGAATGACATTCATGAAAATGCGCTTTGCTCTCATCGCTCTCCCCCTTGCTTTCGCGGGCCTCGGCGCCTGCTCGACCTACGGGTACGGCTACGACGACTACGGATACAGCGAGTACGGGTACAGCACCGGCTATGGGTACGGCGACTACGGCTATGGCTACGGTCAGGGCGGTTCGTACAGCGGCGGCGTTTGGCACGACGCCTATTACGACAACCATTACGGCGCCGTGCACGGCGGCTACTGGGATCTGGACGGATTCTTCTGGTATCAGTCCGTCTTGAACGGACCCTACCTCCGCGATCACAATCGTCATTTCCGTCGCGACGACTGGAACGGCGGCAAGCACTATCGCTACGTCGATCGCCGCAACCATGGCGGCCGGGACTGGAACGATCGTGATCGTGACCGCGACCGCAACACTTACCCGCCGCTCTTCGCAGGCCAGCAGGGCGGCAATCGCGACTGGAACCAGAATCGCAAAAACGACCGCAATGGCGGGCGTAGCAGCAATGACGGCCGCGATCGAAACGATGACCGAGGCCGCAACGACGACCGCGCGCGCAACGAAGGCGGCAATCGCTACAACCCGCCGCCGCTCTTCAGCGGACAGCAATCGCGTGCGACCCCTCCGCCGCCTCCGCAACTCGACGGTGCGCCGCGCGGCGGTGACAATGACCGCAGCCTTGATCGCGGCAATGACAACGACCGAAGCCGCGGCAACGGTGACCGACGAAACGATGATCGTGGCCGCAACGACAATGGCGGCCAGGGCGGCAGCCCCCCACTATTCAGCGGTCAGCAGCAACAGCGCGCCGTGCCTGCGCCCCCGCCTCCGCAGCAGGCGCCAAAAGCCCAGCCCCGCCAGCGTAGCGATGACGACGGTGATCGTCCGCAGCGTGGCCAGCGCAACAACGACGACAGCAATGGCGACAGCAATGGCGATCGCGGGCGTAGTCGCGGCAAGGACCGACGCGGCGAGCGGGACCGGGACTGACGGGTAATCCAATCGCGCGAACGGCGGTCGCACCTCGCGAGATGTCGAGGCCTGCAACCCAGATAAGGTTTCAGAACCTGTCCGGCGGGCTCAAACCGAAAAACTGGTGCCGCATCCGCAGCCGGACGTCGCGTTCGGATTGTGGATTCGGAACGACGCGCCGATGATCTCGTCGACGAAGTCGATCTCCGATCCAGCCAGGAAGGGCAGGCTGGCTTCGTCCACCACCGCCTTCACGCCATCCCGCTCAATCACCCGGTCATCCGCATTGGCCTTGTCCGCGAACCCGAACCGGTAGGAAAACCCGGAACACCCGCCGCCGACGACCTCGACGCGCAGCATCGTCCCATCCGGCTGCCCGGCAACAATTTTCGTGATGCGCCGCGCCGCTGAAGCGGAGAGGGTGACCTCTGGCGATGTTGTCGCAGTATCTGGCATGGCAGCCCTGCTTAGGTGTTTCAGACGATTCAGATATGACCTCCGCACCCTATATGGAAGGCGCCGTCATGGCCAAACCATTCTCCCCGCCGCCACGGGCCATCTTCGCCAGCGATCCGGACCGGTCGCGGGGCCGCCTTCATGCCGAGCCGCCGAGCGCCACGCGGACGGATTTCCAGCGCGACCGCGACCGGATCATCCATGCCGACGCCTTCCGCCGGTTGAAGCAGAAGACACAGGTGTTCGTTGCCCACGAGGGCGATCACTACCGCACACGGCTCACGCATTCGCTGGAAGTGGCCCAGATCGCGCGCACGGCTGCCCGTGTCCTCGGCCTGGACGAGGACCTTGCCGAAACCCTTTCGCTCGCCCACGACATCGGCCATCCGCCGTTCGGTCATGCGGGCGAGAGCGCCCTCAATACCGCGATGGCGCCTTATGGCGGCTTCGACCATAACGCCCAGGCGCTCCGTGTGCTGACAAAGCTCGAACAGCGCTATCCGAAATTCGATGGCCTGAATCTCACATGGGAGACCCTCGAAGGTGTCATCAAGCACAACGGCCCGCTGGTGACGTCTGAAAGCGGCATCGACAAGCTGCCGACCGCCTTCCGGGACTACGACGCGCTCCAGTCCCTTGGCCTGCATACATTCGCAGGACCGGAGGCGCAGGTCGCCGCGCTCGCCGACGACATCGCCTACAACAATCACGACGTGCAGGACGGGCTCCGCGCCGGCCTCTTCACCGTCGACGAGTTGATGGATGTGCCGCTCGCGGGTGATGTCTTCCGCGATGTGATGAAGCAATACCCCGACCTCGAGCGCGAACGGCTGATCGCGGAATCCGTGCGCCGCCTGATCGGCGTATGGCTGGGCGATCTCATCGCAGAGTTCCGCCGCCGCGCCGCCGCCGAAGACCCACGCTCGGTAGAAGAGGTGAGGGCGCTGCCCCGCCCGCTGGCTGCCTTTTCCGACGATATCGCCGAACGCCAGAAACCGATGCGCGCCTTCCTGTTTCAGCGCATGTACCGGCATCACAAGGTCAACCGCATGATGAGCCAGGCGCGACGCATCGTCAGTGAGCTGTTCACGCTCTTCCTCACCGAGCCCGATACGCTCCCGCCGCCGTGGAGCAACCGCGCCCGCGCGCCCGGCGCCGACATGACGCGCCGCGCCCGCGTCGTCTGCGACTATATTGCCGGCATGACCGACACCTACGCCATCGACGAGCACCGTCGCCTGTTCAATCTCGAGCGTTGGGTGTGAGGCCTCACGTCCCGAAGATCAGTCCGAAGATCAGTTCCGCGATCGCCGACGGCAGGCGTTGCGCCTGCACGATCTAGTACCGGCTCGCTCGCGCGTCTGGGTGGGCTCGCAAAGAGCGACCCCAGCGCCTGGTCTGTCATGCTCATCCCCACTGAGCCGCACCGCGGCGACCAGCGTGCGCCATCGGCGAGCCGTCGGGCGCCTGCCCGCGCCGCTTCAGGCGCTTCGCGCCTGTTGCCCTTGAGCAGATGACACTAGGCGAGGGGGCCGTGGCGCCAGCGCGGCTGGCACGGGTTAATCGTGGTCGCCTTCTCTGCAAGGTCCCGTGCGCGTGATGGCCTCGAGGCCATTCTGCGCGCTCGCGCGCGGACCTGCAGCACGCTCCTGTTTGATTACCAGCTGCCTGGCAAGGACGGCGTCGATGTGCTGACTTGGGTCCGCCACAACGTCGCCGCGCGACGGGCAGAACGGGTCTATTCAGGCGAACGCCTGGATTTCCTTCAGAATCGCGTCGGCAGCTTGGGCGTCCGCGCGACGCTGCTTGACCCGTTGAGCGCGCATGACCTGATCGGGGCGCTGCCGGCCTCAACGGCCGCGTTTTGACCGGGGTCTTTGCTGTTCCTTAAGCCTCGTCGCTCAGGGTGACAGGCTCGCCGGTCTGCACGTCCGCCGGTGGAAGAACCCGGTTCCAGCCATGACACGCTATTCTCGATCGGTGATCCCCGGCCGCCCGGCCGGCGCCCCGCAAAACGATCCTAACCTCGACCGGCTGGTCTTCGGCGCCAGGCGCGTGCCGCCGGCCGCCGCAAATGACCGCGCTGAACCCGACTTTCTCCCGCCTGTCGATGAGGACGAAGCTGACATCCTCGCCAGCCGCGCCAATCTCGACCGCCGCAAGTCCGCCGACCGTCGCGCACAATCCAGTGGCCGCCGCGCGTCCGAGTATGCGCCACTTCGTGATGCCGCTCGCCCGGCTCGCGCCGATGAAAGCAGGCGTGGCCCGCTACTCCTTGGCGGGGCGCTTCTGATCGTCGCCGTCTTCGGTTTCGTGGTCTGGACCGCCTACAGCGATGGCATCGCCACGGACGAGCCCGAGGTTACGCCCCAACTCAGCACGGCCGGCGCGTTCAAGACGTCGCCGCGCGTGATCGACGCAGCGCCCCTCGTCACCGAATCGGTCGGGCCGGTCGCCGACCCCGCCGATACGCCGAGCCTCGATGGCGGGACAACCGACACGTTCGCCGAAGAACGGCCCAAACCGCCTGCGCCCGCCGAAGCTGCTGCCGCGCCGCCGCCGTCCAAGGTCATGGCGCCGCCGCCCGCGCCGCTGAAATCACCTGCGCCAGCCGCCGCCCTCACGCCGCCTGCAGCGAAGTTGGAAGCACCGAAAGTCGAGCCGCCCAGGCCAGATCCGGCCAAGCCCGTCGCCGCCGTCCCCACGCCTGCGCCCGTCGCGACGACGCCCTCAGCCTACCGCCCCGCTTTCGCGCCCTATGGCGATCACGTCGTCCAGATCGCCGCCACCTCCAGCACCGCCTCGGCCGACGCCGAGTTTGCGCGCATGTCAAAGGCTTGGCCCGAACTGCTTTCGGGCGCAGAAAGGTTCGTCCAGGTGGCAGACGTCAACGGCAAAACCGTCTACCGACTGCGCGTCGGATCGTTCCCATCCAAAGCCGACGCCGCTGCCTTCTGCACGGCGTTCAAGGCCAGGGGCGGCAACTGCTATCCGGCAGTAAAATAGCCCGGACCTTTCGATGACGTCTCCTCGCGCGTGTATCCTGTCCGTCTCCGGTCACACGCTCACGGACGGAGAGAAAGCCCTACTCGCGCGCGCGAACCCGTGGGGCATTATCCTCATGGGCCGCAGTTGCGGAAACCCCGCGCAGGTCACAGCCCTAACCGACACCGTCCGCCAGACCACGGGCCGCGATACGCTCATTTTTATTGATCAGGAAGGCGGGCGCGTGCGCCGCCTCCGCCCGCCCGAATGGCCGGACGTCCCCGCGCCGCTCACCTGGCTTCCACTTTACAAGCAGGATGCAGACCTTGGCCGCGAAGCCGTCTGGCTCCACCACCGGATGATGGCCGCCGAGCTCGAACCCATGGGCATTCGTGCCGACTGTGCGCCAGTGGTCGATCTTCTTCATCCCCACATGCACAAGATCGTCGGAGACCGCGCACTCGGTGAAACGGCAGAGCAGGTCGCCGATCTCGCGCAAGTCGCGCTAAGGGGCCTAAGTGATGGCGGCGTCTCAGGCGTCATCAAGCATATGCCCGGCCATGGCCGCGCAGAAGTCGACAGCCACGAAACCATGCCGGTCGTCCGCGCCTCCCGCGCCGATGTCGAACAGGACATCGCCCCGTTCCGCGCCGTGCGCCACGCCACCATGGGAATGACCGCCCATCTCGCCTACGCCGCCCTCGACGACGAGACGACGCCTGCCACGCATTCGCGGAAGATCATCGCAAACATCATCCGCGGCGAAATCGGCTTCGACGGCCTCCTGATGACCGACGACCTCGGCATGAAAGCCCTGGGCGGCACACTCGCCAGCCGCGCAACACGCGCCCGCGGCGCCGGCTGCGACGTCATCCTCCACTGCTCCGGCCTCGACGCATGGGGCAAGGTCCTGCGCGACCCCGACATGGTCCTGAGAGAGATGTCCGAAATCGTCGACGCCTGCCCGGAGCTCTCCGGAGAAAGCCTGCGTCGGGCCAAGGCGGCCGACGCCGCTATCGGCGAGCCGAAGCCGTTCCACAAGGCCGAGGGCAGGGCGCGTATGGAAGCGTTGCTGGCGATGCTGCCGTCGGGCGCGGTGGCGTGAGCCCACCTTCCGTCCTCGTGGTTCGAAGGTTGCTCCCCTCGGTCGCTGCTTGCCGTGAGGGCTCTCTCAACCGTCGCGTTGCCAGCAAACGCCCGTAATGGTGAGCCTCTGCGAAGCTGCGCCCGCCGGACCGGGAGGGGGTGGTCTCGCCCCCCCATCCCGGCACTGCAAGCCTCAGGCGAAACCAAGTTGCCCCGCCCGCCCGCCTCGTCTAGTCCCATCCCATGAGCGTCATTCCCGTTGAAAACGAGGACATGCTGGCCCAGGCCGCCGCCGAGGCTGCCGACGCCGGGGATGCGTTCACTGTCGATCTCGACGGCTATGAAGGCCCGCTTCACCTGCTGCTGGACCTTGCCCGCCGCCACAAGATCGACCTCGTGAAGGTCTCGATCCTCGCGCTCGCCGACCAATACCTGGAATGGATCCACGAGGCTCGCGAGAAGCGGATCGACCTCGCCGCCGATTATCTCCTGATGGCCGCCTGGCTCGCCTTCCTGAAATCGAAACTGCTGCTCCCATCCGAGCGCAAGGCCGACGACGAGACCGACCCCGACGAACTCGCCGGCCGTCTTGCCTTCCGCCTGCGCCGCCTCGACGCCATGCGCCGCGCGGTCAACGATCTCTACGAAGGCAATCTCGATCGTCGCGATGTCTTCGCGCGCGGTGATCCGCAGCTCGCCAAGATCATTCGCAAGCCGCTCTGGAACAGCACGCTGCACGACATCCTCAAGGCCTTCGGCGATATCAACACGCGCAAGGTGAAACTCCGCGCGCATGTCATCGCGCGCCAGCCGGTCGTCCCGCTCGACTCGGCCCGCCGCAGGCTCGAGCAACTCGTGCCTGATCTCATCGACTGGGCCTCGATACAGCTGATGCATGCCGAGGACGAAGCCTCGAAGGACGCCCCACGCCGCTCCGAAGTCGCCAGCTTCTTCTCCGCTGCGCTGGAGTTGACCAAGAACCGCGCCGTCGACATCCGCCAGGACCAGCTCTTTTCCGACGTCTACGTCCGCAGGGTCCGCCAGGACCTGAAGGCAGCCGAATGAGCGGAGAGGAAAAGCCAGACCTGCAGTCCATGCGCGACGCAGTGGCCAAGCTGGCCAAGCAGCGCAAGCAGAAGCCTGCGCCGGCAAGTCGTCCTCATCCCGAGGAGCCGCAAAGCGGCGTCTCGAAGGACGAAGAGGGGCTCACTGATGTTCCGCCTCAAGCAACATCGCCAGACCCGGAACGCCTGGCCGACGCGCTGCGCCGCGCCGAAGCCATCCTCTTCGCCTCCAACGAACCGATCGACGCCACTACCCTGACCGAAGCGCTCCCCCAGGGCGTGGAAGCTGGTGACGTGTTGCTCAAGCTCAAAGCCGCCTACGCCACGCGCGGCGTCCAGCTGGTCGAACTCGCCGGCAAGTGGCGCTTCCAGACCGCGCCCGATCTCGCCTTCCTGTTCGAGGAGACCCGCGAACAGCCCCGGGCCCTGTCGCGCGCCGCCCTCGAAACCCTCGCCATCGTCGCCTACTGCCAGCCCGTCACCCGTCCCGAGATCGAGGACGTCCGCGGCGTCGCGGTTTCGACCGGCACGCTGGATATCCTGATGGAAGCCGGCTGGATCCGTCCCCGCGGCCGCCGCCGCACGCCCGGCCGGCCTGTGACATTTGGAACCACAGACGCCTTCCTCATACACTTCGGCCTCGACGCCATCGACAGCCTGCCGGGCAGGGACGACCTCAGGGCCGCCGGCCTGCTCAGCGCCGATATCCCCCGCGACTTCGAATTTGCGAGCGCCCCGCGCGATCCCGAGACCGGCGAACTTCTGGGCGAGGACCCGCTCGAAGACGCCGATTTCCAGCCCGACTTCCTGGAAGGCGCCGAGGACCGCCCCTGAGCGGTTTCAATCGACTTGCTGTGAGGCCTTGCTCGCCGGGTTTGCGCTTGGGAGGTTGAGGGGTTACCTTACCAAGAGGAAGCGGACCAATGGTTACATCGCCCGGCTTCGGAATCGGCCTGATTTCCGCCGCCATGATTATCCTGCTGGCCCCCGGGCCGTTGAAGTTTCTGGGCGTGGCGGCCCTGTGGGGCGTTGGTTAGGGCGGGGCGTGGAATAAAGCTGGGCATTCTCGCCCGACGTACATGCCGCGCTGGCGGCGAACGGAGTAGACACAATGGGACGCATCGGTCCTGTCGAGATTATCATCTTCCTGGTTGTCGTGCTGCTGATCTTCGGCGGCCGCGGCAAGATCTCGGGAATCATGGGCGACTTCGCGAAAGGCATCAAAAGCTTTCGCAAGGGCATGAAAGAGCCGGACGTCGACACGAGCCAGACCACGTCCGGCGCGCTGGTCAACGAGCCGATCAACGTCACCCCGGACAAAGAGAAGTCGAAGGTCTGATCGTTCAGGCCCCGGGCGCCGCCATGGCCGCCTCTGACCTCTGTTCTCCGGAAGGAGCGACATCGCCATGATGCCGGGCGTCGGCTTCGAGGAAATGATCCTGCTGGTTCTCGTGGCGATCGTCGTGATCGGCCCGAAGGACCTGCCGCTCATGATGCGCAAGTTCGGCCGCTTCACTGGCAAGATGCGCGCGATGGCGTTCGAGTTCAAGCAGGGCTTCGACGAACTGGGCCGCCAGGCCGAGCTTGAGGAACTCCGCAAGGAAGTCGCCGACCTCAAGAAGAGCACCGGTCTCGAAGACCTCCGCCGCGACTTCGAAGAGGACAAACGCGCTCTGGAAGCCGACGTGAACTCCGCACTCGCCGATCCAGCCCCGCCAAAACCTGCCGCGCTGGCGCCCCTCGGTGAGCCCGCCGCCGGAACCCAACTACCCCCCCTCGCCACACCTCCCGCAACAGCCAGCACTGCGCCCATCGCCGCCGTCGCTGTTGCAGCCGACAAGGTGGAACCCGAATTCGTCCCCGCCATGACGGTCCACGCGGCGGACAAGTTTCCCAAGCCTGCCAGGCGCCCGCCGACGCATCCTGCCGCCGCCTCCGCCGTCACTGCGGCCCGCCCAGATCCCGCTCCCTATGCTGGCCTTTCCGCCGACCATCCCGGCTACGACAACGGCGAGGATTTCCGTCTCGAAGGCCTCCCGCCGGAAACTTTCGCGCCCGCCAATGGCAAGGCAGACGGACACGTCCACATCATCCCTGACGATGAAGTCCGCCCGCCCGCGCAAGCGCCCGTCAAGCAGGACACGACTGCCTGATGAGCAAGCCGTCGAAGAAAGGGAAGAATGCATCGGACGCGCCGCCCGAGCCCGCCATTGACGAGGTCGAGGCCAGCCGCGCACCGCTGATGGATCACCTGCTGGAATTGCGCGACCGTCTGGTGCGCATACTCGTCGTGATCGGCGTGCTGTTCCTCGGCGGCTGGTACGTCACGGAGTTCGTGCTCGCCTTCCTGCTCCAGCCGCTCAGCGACGCCGCCCATCGCGCCGGACGCCCTCTGGAGGAGACGATCGAGACGGTCACCACGGCGCCGATGGAGATGATCTTCGTCAAGCTGAAGATGTCGTTCCTGATCGCCATCGCCGCCGGCTTTCCTTACATCGCCTACCAGATCTACGCCTTCGTCGCACCCGGCCTCTACAAGAACGAGCGCGCCGCTGTGCTGCCCTACCTTTTCGTGATGCCGCTGCTGTTCGTGGCCGGCGGCGCGCTGGTCTATCAGTATGTCCTGCCGACCTTCATGGACCTATCCTTCAGCCAGGAATTCACCGCTGCGGGCGCCAAGGTTGTCTACCTGCCAAAGGTCAAGGAATACTACGAGCTCACGATCTCGCTGCTCGCCGCCTTCGGCTTTGCGTTCCAGCTGCCGATTGTGATGTCGCTGCTCGCGCGCGCTGGCGTCGTCAATGCGGGCGGCCTGCGCAAGGGTCGCAAGTTTGCCCTCGTGGTCATCGTCTTCGCCGCGATGTTCATGACCCCGCCCGACCCGTTCAGCTGGGTCCTGCTCTCTGTCCCGCTCTTCCTGCTTTACGAAAGCGGCATCATCGCCGCCATGCTGATCGATCGCGCCCGCAAGCGCCGCGAAGCCGCCGACGCCAAGCGCGAGGAAGAAGAAGCCCGCCGCGAAGCTGCCGAAGAAGAATCCCGCCGCCGCGCCGCCGCAGCAGCCCAGTCCGCGAGGCAAGGCGCACTGCCCGCGGGCGAATAGCCGACGTCTCACCCGCGAACGGGCCCCCTTTTCAACGCGACCCGAACAATCTCAATCACTTGGACGAACCCATCCGAGCGATTCCGGAGACGTGCGCACCCCGCGTCCGGACCTGCGAGATACTGCTCGCTTTCATTCCGCATGTCGGGCGGCCGATCACCGTGCAAAGGCGCAGGGTGGATTCAGGCGAGCGTGAAGAGCCTCTAGCACCAGCGCTCTGACGCATTTTCGGGGGACTGGTCCTGAACAGGCCGCGGTGCGCAGGCTGCCGTCCAACACCTGCCGGCGTTTCAGGTCCAGGTTTCTTCTTCCCGCCGGCAGCGCTGGCAACAGCGTCGCCAAACACGCGGGGCGTCCTGCGTCCCGGGGGCCTCCATCGATCTGGCGGCCCATAACAACAGCCTCACAGGCAGTTCACACCGGCCTGATTGCGAGATTGTGTCCAAGACCCGAGAGCCCGGGCTCTCTAGCGGCGCCACCCAATCCCTGCACTTTGCGCCTTGCCCGCATCACGCTAGACCCCGGCACCAGCTCAAGACCGCCCCAAGAGACAGCCATGCACGACATCCGCGCCATCCGCGAAAACCCGACTGCCTACGCCGCAGCCCTGTCGCGCCGGCCGACGGTCGATGGCGTCTCCGAGATCGCGGCCATCATGGCGCTCGACGAAAAGGTCCGGGCCGCAATCCTGCGCAAGCAGGAGGCCGAGCAGGCCCGCAACGCGAAGTCGAAGGAGATCGGCAAGGCCAAGGCGTCGAAGGACGAAGCCCTCGCACAGAGCCTGATGGCGGACGTCTCCGCCGCCAAGCAGACGATCGAGGACGCCGGCAAGGAAGAAGCCGACGCCACACGCGAACGCGACGATCTCCTCGCGCGGCTACCTAATGTACCGCTTGAAGATGTGCCTCAAGGCGCCGATGAACATGGGAATGTCGAGGTCCGCCGCCACGGCGATCCCCGCAAGTTCAGCTATGCCCCCAAAGACCACGCTGACATCGGCGAGAAACTCGGCCTCATGGATTTCGAAGCCGCCACCCGCATGAGCGGCGCCCGCTTCGTCGTGCTGAAAGGCCAGCTCGCAAGACTGGAACGGGCGCTGACACAGTTCATGCTGGACATCCAGACGGGCGAGAACGGATACGTCGAACACGCTGCACCGCTGCTGGTTCGCGGGCATGCAATGTATGGGACTGGTCAGCTTCCGAAGTTTGAGGATGACCTGTTCCAAACTCTCGAAGTCTTGGTTTCGCCTGCTATTGGCGGAGGCGCGGTCTCAATCGAACAACCGAAAGGGTCGGGCCACTACCTCATCCCCACCGCCGAAGTCTCGCTCACCAACATCTACCGCGAGCAGATCGTCGACGGCGACGTCCTGCCCGTCCGCATGACAGCCGCAACGCCGTGCTTCCGCTCCGAAGCGGGCAGCGCAGGGCGCGATACCAAAGGCATGATCCGCCAGCACCAGTTCATCAAGGTTGAGCTTGTATCGATCACGAAGCCGGAAGATTCCGAAGCGGAGCACCTGCGCATGACGAAATGCGCTGAAGGCATTCTCGAACGCCTCGGCCTGCCTTATCGAACCGTGCTGCTCTGCACTGGCGACATGGGCTTCGGCGCCCGCAAGACCTATGACCTCGAAGTCTGGCTGCCCTCGCAGAACACATACCGCGAGATCTCGTCCTGCTCGAACTGCGGTGATTTCCAGGCCCGTCGCATGGATGCGAAGTTCCGCAGAGAGCAGGGCGCCAAGCCCGAATTCATGCATACTCTCAACGGCTCCGGCCTCGCTGTCGGCCGCACGCTGGTCGCCATCCTCGAGAACTACCAGCGCGAGGATGGCAAGGTCGACGTGCCCGACGCGCTGCGCCCCTACATGGGCGGGCTGGAGGTGATCGGATGATCCGCAAGCTGTTCATGGTGCTGGCCGCCCTCGCAGCAGCGTCCTGCGCCGCGCTCACGCCAGCAACCGAAACACCCTCAACCGCCACCGTCATCGGCATCGACGGCCGCCCGCTCGTCTTGGCCGACGGCGTCATCGACAACTCAGTCCAGGAAGCGCTCACCGCAAACCCGGCCGCCTGCATCAGGGCCGGCGGCACGCTGCAGCCGGTGTGCCGGATGCAGATGCCGATGTGCCTCATCACCTTCACTGACGCGGGCAAGTCCTGCACCGACGGCGCGCAATGCGGCTCTGGCCGCTGCTATGCTGCGACCCCCACCGCCGCTTCCGGCGGCGCGGGCGCAACTGGCCAGTGCGCGCCCACCAACAACCCATGCGGCTGCAACCAACGCCTCGAAGACGGCGTCGCGCTTCCCACGCTCTGCGTCGACTGATGGAGCAGGCAATGGGATTCTCGCTCGCCTGGTTCGCGGCCCAAGGCATTGATCGCGACGACTTCCTCGAACGCCTCGGCTTCACCGACACCGGCGAGGTCGACGAGTATTTCGATCAGGATCATTCCGGCGGCGAGCTTCCCGGCGGCTGGTACATCATCCTGACCAGCGATCTTGGCCTCCTCGCGCCGGACAAGCTGGCGCAATGGTCCGCAGGCTGCCGTCTCATCGCGACGGTGGTTCACGAAGGCTCGGCGAATTCGCTCGCCACCGAATGGAAGGACGGCCGCCTGATCTGGTCTGTCTCACACGACGGCAGCGAAGGCGGCGATCAACTCGCCGTCGAAGGCCAGCTGCCCGACGTGTTCGAGGAGCTTAAGCACGAAGCCGACGCGCTGCAGGTCGCCGACGTCGTCTTCGACATCCCGCTCGACCTCGCCGCCGAACTCACCGGATTCCGTCACGACGAGATGGGCTTCGACGATGACATCCCGCCCTTCACCATTCTGGAGCGGACGCACCTGACATGATGCGGGTAGGCCAGTGCCGATGAACGACGCGGACACCCGCTTTCAGGCCGCACGCCTCGTGCTGCAGCTGCGTCAGGCGGGCGTCACCGATCACAATGTCGCCGAGGCGCTGGAAATGACGCCGCGCGACCAGTTCACGCCCCGGCCCTTCGAGGCCAATGCGTGGGAGAATGTTGAACTCCCGATCGACTGCGGGCAGAGCATGACGCGCCCGGTGACAGTCGGCGTGATGGTGCAGGCGCTCGGCGCGGAGAAGGGCCACACCGTTCTCGAGATCGGCTGCGGCACCGGCTATGTCGCCGCCGTGCTCAGCCGTCTCGCCCGCCGCGTCTACAGCATGGACCGTTACCGCACGCTCCTGGAAAAGGCCCGCGCCCTGATCGAACGCCTCGACATGGCAGCCCGGATCGAGCTGCGCCACGGCGATGGCATCGCCGGCTGGCCGGAGGCCGCGCCGTTCGATCGCATCCTGATCATGGGCGCCGTACCGGAATTACCGCTTGAACTTTCCCGCCAGCTCGCTCCCGGCGGCATAGCCGTCATGCCGGCCGAACGCGCCGGCCGCGTGGTCATCGTGCGCATGATGAAGCGGCCGGACGGCTCGTTTGCCGAAGCCGTGATCGCCCCGGCCAGTTTCGCCTCGCTAGAACCGGGAATTGCAAGGGAACTCTGACCGCAGGCCGCTTCAGCTTCCGGTAAGCATGATTGGTGCAGTCTCGGCCGGATTTACCGGAGGACCAATGGCGATCTCCTTCGCCCTGCGCGCCTGTCTGCTTGCCTCCGCTTCAGCGGTGATGACCGCGTGCGCCACGAATCCGCCCCTGCAGGCCGCCGCCATCGACTATCGCGGCGACGATCCAGCCCGGCCGTTAACGCGTGAAGCCCCACGCCCGACCGTGCTCGCCGATAAATCGCGACCTTCCGCTGCCGCCGCTTCGACTGCTCCGCCCGCACGCATGGCCCCGAGGCCGATGCCAGGCGCGCCCAGCGACCTCGAGCCATTCCAGCGCGTCGCCGACCTCGGCGCGTCCCCCGGCACATCCGCCGTCGCCGAGGCCCGAAGCCTTGCGCCGGAGACGGGCAATCGCCCCGGCGGCACGCGCAAGCTGCCCGATGACACCCCCTCCGCCCGCGCCGTGGAGATCCAGTCGTCGGACACGCTGTACGACATCTCGCGCCGCTACTCGGTCAACATGCGCGCCCTCATCGAGACCAATGCGCTCGAACCTCCCTATGCGCTGGACGTCGGCGGCACGATCTACCTGCCGCCGCCCAACCTCCACGTGGTCGAAGCCGGTGAGACGCTCTACGCCGTCTCCCGCCGCTATAATGTTGATACCCGCTCGCTTGCCCTGCTTAATGGCATTGCGCGTCCCTTCACCGTCTGGCCGGGTGATGAACTCCTTTTGCCGCCACTCGCCCGCGACCAGGCGCGCGAGCCTGCAAGGCCAGCCCTGGCGCCACCGCCAACCACAAGGCCGCCCGTCGCGAATCCCCCGACCAGGGCGCGACCATCTCAGGATGGGCCCATCCCGCTGGTTGGAACGGCCGCCACGACCGCCGCTGTCGCGTCAAAACCTCTGACGAAAGCGCCCGCCATTGTCGCGGCTTGGCCTCCACCGCCGCCTCCTTCGCCGCAGCAACCGAAGTCCACTCCGTCGACCGCCTCTGGCGAATTCATCTGGCCTGTCTTGGGCCGGGTCCTGAAGGGCTACGGCCCAGGCTCCGACGGCAGCCGCAATGACGGGATCAACATTGCAGCGGCCAAGGGGGCTGAACTGCGCGCCTCTGCCGGAGGGGAAGTCGTCTATGCGGGCAACGAGCTGGCCGGCTTCGGTAACCTGATCCTGATCCGCCACCCGGGTGGCTGGGTTACGGCCTATGCCCATTGCGACACCATGGCTGTTAGCGAAGGTGACCTTGTCCGGCAGGCCCAGGTCATCGGTACGGCAGGGTCTACGGGCAATGCGGGCGCGCCACAGGTGCATTTCGAGCTTCGCAAGGGCAAGGAGCCGGTCGATCCGACCCGCCACCTGCCGCCGCTGCAGGGCTGACCAGCCAGGGGCCTGCAAAAACAGCGCACATTGCCAAGGTGGCGCCTCCCGATATAGTCCGCCCGCTTCAGCCTCCCCATATCCGCGGGAGCGCACAGAGATTCTCACGGAGACCCGATGCTGCCGATCCCGATGTTCTTCCAGCAAGCCGCGCCGGCCGCCGCCGCCCCCGGCGGCGGCGATATGCTGATGAGCCTCATGCTGCCGATCGGCATGATCGTGATCTTCTACTTCCTGCTCATCCGCCCCCAGAACCAGCGCATGAAGAAGCACCGCGCCATGATCGCGGCGGTGAAGAAGGGCGATACCGTGATCACCCAGGGTGGCATCATCGGCCGCATTTTCAAGCTCGGCGACGATGAAGTCACCATCGACACAGGCGAGGGCGGCAAACTCCGCGTCGTGCGTTCAATGATCGTCGACGTGAAGAACAAGCCCGACCAGGCCCCGGCCAACGACGTCAAGGAAGGCTGATCCTTCCATGCTGCTGCGCTTTCCGCCATGGAAGGTGGCTCTCGTCCTTGCGACGCTGATGCTCGGCCTTCTGCTGACCCTGCCGAACGTGCTGACTGAAAAGCAGCGCGAGGACTATTTCAGCTGGTGGCCGACGCAGCCGCTCAAGCTTGGCCTCGACCTGAAGGGTGGGGCTTCAATATCGCTTGAGATTCCCGAGAACGACCTGCGTACCAACGAGTTGCGTCAGGTCAACCGCATGGTGGGTGAGAAGCTGCGTGAAACGCCGCTTATTCCCGTCCGCGAGCGCACGCCACAGGGCGATTCCGTTCTCGTACGCGTCACCAACTCAGCTGACACGCAGCGCGCAATGGACCGGCTCAGGACGTTGGGCGCGGCGGATGTATACACCATTGGCCAGCGCGCCGACGGCGCCATCGAGATCAAGTTCACCGAGGCGCGGTTCGACCAGCTGATGGAGAGCGCCATTCAGGCGTCCCGACAGGCAATCCAGCGGCGCGCCGACGGTTCGGGCCTGGTCGAACCGAATATCGTTCAGCAGGGCGAAAACCGCGTTTTGATTGAGGTTCCGGGCCTGACCCCGGAGCGTGTCAACGAACTTGTCGACCTGCTGACGCAGGCGGGCGTGCTGACATTCAACATGGTCGACACCCAGGCGGATCCGAGCCAGTACCAGATCGGCGTGCCGCGCAACAACCGCATTGCTTTGCCGAACGAAAGCATGGGCGGCGCGCCGCAGGTGATCATGCTCGACCCGATCATCACGGGCAATGATCTGGCGAACGCATTCCAGGCCTATGATGAAAGGAATCAGCCCAGCATCTCCTTCAGCCTTCACGCTCAGGGCGCTCAGAAATTCGGGCGCGCGACGACAACGAATGTCGGTCGTCCGTTCGCTATCGTACTCGACAACAAGATCATTTCCGCCCCCACCATCGAGACCCCGATCATGGGTGGAACCGGGCGTATTACCGGTTCATTCACGATGCAGGAGGCCAACGACCTCGCCGTTGTGCTCAAGTCCGGACAGCTCCCGGCGAAGCTTGTCGTTGTCGAGCGCCGTGTCGTCGATCCCAGTCTCGGGGCGGATTCGATCCAGGCTGGCGTCACAGCGTCGATTGTCGGCGTGATCCTGGTGGCGATCTTCATGATCGCCACCTACGGCCTGCTCGGAATCTTCGCCGTCCTCGCCCTCATCTGCAACATGTGGATGATGATCGGCGTGTTGTCAGGTTTCGGCGCGACACTCACCTTGCCAGGCATCGCCGGCATCCTGCTTACCATGGGCATGGCGGTCGACTACAACGTGCTGATCTTCGAGCGGATTCGCGAGGAGAAGCGGGCGGGGCGTTCGCCGATCACCTCGGTCGAGGCCGGTTATGAAATGGCCATGGCGACCATTGTCGACGCCAACGTGACCCACCTTGTCGCGGCGCTGGTGATGTTCAATCTGGGCGAGGGTCCGGTGCGTGGTTTCGCCTTGACGCTTGCGATCGGCGTCCTCACCTCGATCTTCACGGCGGTCATCGTGGCCCGCTGGGTCATGTCGATCTGGCTGCGCACCGCCCGGCCTAAATGGATACCTATCTAGCAGACGCGGCCTGAAGCACACTTTTCCCCATGGACGGGCCGACGCCTTTGTCTTAGACGGACGCCTTCAACCCCCCGGAATATCATGAAATCGCCTACCGGAACGTCCGAAGCCAATGCACCTGCCCCGAAGAAGCGGGTCGGACCGCTGACCTTCATCAGCCAGGTCCGGGCCGAGGCGCGCAAGGTGACCTGGACGAGCCGCAAGGAAACGATTGCGGCGTCGATCATGGTGGCGATCATGGTGGTCATGGCAGCGATCTTCTTCTACGCGACGGATTCCCTCGTGAAACTGCTAGTCTGGCTTGTTACGGGCATCTCAACAGGGACGCCGAACTGATGGCTGACGCGCGCTGGTATATCGTTCACGCCTACTCGAACTTCGAGAAGAAGGTCGCCTCGACCATTCGCGAGCAGGCCGACATGCAGGGTCTGACGGACCTGATCGAGGAGATCGAGGTTCCGACCGAGGAGGTCGTTGAGGTCGTCCGCGGTCGCAAGCGCACCATCGAGAAGCGCCATATGCCGGGCTATGTGCTCGTGAAAATGCGCATGACGGACGAGGCCTACCACCTCATCAAGAACACTCCTAAAGTCACCGGCTTCCTCGGCGCCGAGGGCGGCAAGAAGCCGCTTCCGGTCCCGCAGCGGGAAGTCGACCAGATCCTCGGCAAGGTCGAAGCCGGCACGATCGAGCGCGCCCGTCCGAAAATGCAGTTCGAGATCGGCGAGAAGGTCAAGGTCACCGACGGCCCGTTCGCCTCGTTCGAGGGCGCAGTGGATTCGATCGACGAAGACACCGGCCGCCTCAAGGTCACGGTAACCATCTTCGGCCGCGCGACGCCGGTGGATCTGGAATACGGCCAGGTTACGAAGGTCTGATCGCGCTCGGTGCATGCCGCAAAAGCGCTTGCAATTGAGCCGGGCAGCCCGTATTGGCCCGCATCCGCGTGGGAGGCTCAAGCCAGCCCCACCACGCACCCCCCGCCTTTCCGGATGGTCCGGTGAGGCCCGCTTGCCGGTGAAACACCCGTCAGGCCGCCACAAGTGAGGGAAACATGGCAAAGAAACTGCTGGGGAGCCTGAAGCTTCAGGTTCCCGCCGGAGCCGCCAACCCGTCTCCGCCAATCGGTCCCGCTCTTGGTCAGCGGGGCATCAACATCATGGAGTTCTGCAAGGCTTTCAACGCCCGCACGGCGCAGGAAACGAAGGGCACGCCCCTTCCCGTGGTCATCACCTATTACCAGGACAAGTCGTTCACCTTCGAGATCAAGTCGCCCCCGGCGTCCTACTTCCTGAAGCAGGCGGCGAAGATCCAGTCCGGCTCGAAACTTCCGGGCCGCGACAGCGCCGGCACGGTCACGATGGCCCAGTGCCGCGAGATCGCTCAGAAAAAACTCAAGGACCTGAACACGAACGACGTTGAAGCAGGCGCCAAGATCATCGCCGGCTCCGCCCGCGCGATGGGTCTGCAAGTGACGGGAGCGTAGTCCAATGGCACTCGGAAAACGCACCACCGCGGCTCGCAAGACCGTTGACCCGACCAAGGTCTACAAGGTCATGGACGCTGTTAAGCTCGTGAAGGGCAACGCCAAGGCGAAGTTCGACGAGACGATCGAGATCGCCGTCAACCTCGGCATCGATCCGAAACAGGCGGACCAGAACGTCCGCGGCGTCGTCAACCTGCCGGCCGGAACCGGCCGGACGGTCCGCGTCGCCGTGTTCGCACGCGACAAGAAAGCCGATGAGGCCCGCGCTGCCGGCGCTGACATCGTTGGCGCCGAAGACCTGTTCGAGACCGTGAACGGAGGCAAGGTCGACTTTGACCGCGTCATCGCCACGCCGGACATGATGGCCCTCGTCGGCCGCCTTGGTAAGGTGCTGGGCCCGCGCGGCCTGATGCCCAACCCGAAAGTCGGCACTGTGACCCCAAACGTCACGCAAGCCGTGAAAGACGCCAAGGGCGGCTCCGTCGAGTTCCGCGCCGAAAAGACCGGCATCATTCATGCCGGCGTCGGCAAGGCCTCGTTCTCGGAAGCTGACCTCGAGAGGAACGTCCGCGCCTTCGTTGGCGCGCTGGTCAAGGCTCGCCCGTCTGGCGCCAAAGGCACCTATGTGAAGAAGATCGCGATCTCCTCGACCATGGGGCCCGGCGTCTCCGTCGACGTGACCGACATCTCGTCGGCCCCGGCACCGTAAGCTGGACTGGCCAATCGGATCGGCAAAGGCGGGCGGAGCGATCCGCCGGCCTTTCCATCTGGGTTGATCATCCCCCATCAGCCGTTGCTCCGGTCCGATCCTTCGACTTTGCTGCCCATTCAAGGGGCCGGATCAGCATTCTGGAAAAAAGCAAGGCCCCGCTTGCAACAAACCGGGGAGGGGGCTATAGACGCCCCCTGAACGGGAGATTCGTTAACGCGAGCCTCCCGTTTCTCGTCCGAGATTGCAGGTGGAGCAAAGCACAAGGCCAGACTAACTACCTGGTCTTGCTCCTCAATTTCCTGCATGAGACGGGGTGTGACGTGTCAGGGAGCGGCGTTTGCCAATGGGAAATTTCCATTGGTCGGGCGACGTGGCCCTGGAGTTCGTTTTGCCCTGGGACGGGGGCGCGCTGGTCAGGTGACCGCGAGCCCTCTCCGTGTACCGGCCGGTAGCCTAACAGGCGTCCGGGCGTGCTGGAAGGGGCTAAGGCGGGTGCCGCGTCCTGCGTGCGCTTCCTGGGGCGATCGGGATTGTCCGGTCGTCCAACCTGGAGACCGCATATGGATAAAGCTGGAAAAGCGGTGGCGCTGGAGGCCTACAAGAAGGTCTTCGCCGACGCCGGCGTGATCGTTGTCACGCAATATTCCGGGTTGACCGTAAAGCAGCTCACGGATCTGCGCGTCAAGCTCAAGGGCGAGGGCGCAAATCTCAAGGTCATCAAGAACCGGCTTGCGAAAATCGCGCTGGACGGAAAAGGCGGGGAAGCTGCAGCCAACATGTTCGTTGGCCCTGTGGCGATCGCCTTCTCTCCGGATCCGGTCGCGGCTTCAAAAGTCGTGGCGGAGTTCGCAAAGGGGAACGAAAAGCTCGTTCTCGTCGGCGCGCTCATGGGCGACATAGTGCTCGACCAGAACGGCGTGAAGCAGCTTGCTTCGCTCCCGTCGCTGGACCAGCTCCGTGGCAAGATCATCGGCCTCATCCAGGCTCCGGCGACCAAGATCGCTGGCGTCGTGGCTGCGCCGGCGGCTCAGCTCGCTCGCGTTATTGGCGCCTACGCCAACAAGGACGCCGCCTGAGACCTTCTGCTCAACGAGACACCCCTAGTCACACACCCGAACTCAAGGAAAACCTCAAATGTCGAAACTTGATAAAATCGTCGAAGACCTGTCGTCGCTGACGGTCCTCGAAGCCGCCGACCTCGCCAAGCTTCTCGAAGAGAAGTGGGGCGTCTCGGCCGCTGCTCCGGTCGCTGCCGCTGCCGGCCCGGCCGCTGCTGCTGCTCCGGCTGCTGAAGTCCAGACCGAATTCTCCGTCATCCTGAAGGATGCCGGCGACAAGAAAATCAATGTCATCAAAGTCGTTCGCGAAGTCGTGCCGAGCCTTGGCCTGAAAGAAGCGAAAGACCTCGTCGAAGCTGCTCCCAAGGCCGTCAAGGAAGGCGTCACCAAGGAAGAAGCCGAGACCATCAAGAAGAAGCTGGAAGAGTCCGGCGCCAAGGTCGAAATCAAGTAAGGCCTTGTTCGCGTCGCCGGAGGGCCAAGTCTCTCCGGCGACGCATACTGCCTTCTTCCCCCAGCGCAGGAGGGAGTGACGGCGGTGGTAGAGTTCTCCCGACGGTCCGATTCCGGACCGTCCCTGCGCACCGGATACTAACGGTCCAACGGCGCCTCCCGGCCATCGCGGGTGGAAGCTGCGGCCCAGAAAAAAGCGAGCTGACCAGCACATGGCTCTGTCGTTCACGGCGAAGAAACGTATTCGGAAGTCCTACGGCCAACTTAGTGAAACGGTGCAGATGCCGAACCTCATCGAGGTTCAGCGCTCCTCCTACGAGCAATTCCTCCAGATGCACACGCCGGTCGAGAAACGCGATCCGGACGGCCTGGAAGCCGTGTTCAAATCGGTTTTCCCGATCAAGGACTTTTCCGATCGTGCGACGCTCGAATACATTTCCTATGAATTCGAGCAGCCGAAATTCGACGTCCAGGAGTGCATGCAGCGCGACCTGAACTTCGCAGCCCCCCTGAAGGTGAAGCTGCGCCTTATCGTGTTCGAGACGGACGAAGAGACCGGCGCCAAGTCGATCAAGGATATCAAGGAACAGGACGTCTATCTCGGCGACATCCCGCTGATGACGGACAAAGGCACGTTCATCATCAATGGCACCGAGCGCGTTATCGTGTCCCAGATGCACCGCTCGCCGGGCGTCTTCTTCGACCACGACAAGGGCAAGACCCACGCCTCGGGCAAGCTGCTTTTCGCCGCCCGTGTAATCCCTTACCGCGGCTCGTGGCTCGACTTCGAATTCGACGCCAAGGACATCCTGCACGTCCGCATCGATCGCAAGCGCAAGCTGCCGGCCACCGTGCTGCTGCAGGCACTGGGCTATTCCGCCGCCAAGATCATGGACACCTTCTACAACAAGGTGACCTACAAGCTCGACAAGGCCGGCTGGGTCACGGGCTTCTCCGCTGACCGCTGGAAGGGCGCGCGACCCGAGTTCGAGCTGATCGACAAGAAGACCGGCAAGGCCGTCTTCCCGGCCGGCAAGAAGATCACCCCGGTCAAGGCCAAGAAGGCTGAAGCCGATGGCCTGCAGGACATCCTTGTCCCGTCGAGTTTCCTCGAGAACAAGTATATCGGCGAGGATGTGGTCAACGCGGCAACCGGCGAAATCTACGCCGAAGCTGGCGACCAGCTGACCGAAGAGACCGTGGCGGCGCTGCGCGAAGCCAAGATCAAGTCGATCCAGCTCCTCGACACCGATGGCGACAACGCCCGCGGCCCGTGGCTGCGCAACACGCTGAAGGTCGACAAGGCGACGTCGCGCATCGATGCGCTCTCGGACATCTACCGTGTCATGCGTCCCGGCGAACCGCCGACGCTCGAAGCCGGCGAGGCCCTGTTCGGCCAGCTGTTCTTCGACTCAGAGCGCTATGATCTGTCGGCCGTCGGTCGCGTGAAGATGAACATGCGCCTCAGCCTCGATGCTCCCGACACGCAGCGCACGCTGCGCGAGGAAGACATCATCGCCGTCATGCGCACCGTGCTCGACCTCAAGGATGGCAAGGGGGAAGTCGATGACATCGACAACCTGGGCAACCGCCGCGTCCGTTCGGTGGGCGAACTGCTCGAGAACTCGTTCCGCGTTGGTCTCGTCCGCATGGAGCGGGCGATCAAGGAGCGCATGTCGTCGGTCGATATCGACACCGTTATGCCGCACGACCTGATCAATGCAAAACCGGCGGTCGCTGCGGTCCGCGAATTCTTCGGCTCCTCGCAGCTGTCGCAGTTCATGGATCAGACCAACCCGCTGTCGGAAATCGCGCACAAGCGCCGTCTCTCGGCCCTTGGACCGGGCGGTCTGACACGGGAGCGCGCAGGCTTCGAAGTGCGCGACGTGCACCCGACCCACTACGGCCGCATCTGCCCGATCGAAACGCCGGAAGGTCCGAACATCGGCCTGATCAACAACCTCGCGACGCATGCCCGCATCAACAAGTACGGCTTCATCGAGAGCCCGTACCGGCGCGTGAAGGATGGCAAGCTGACGTCGGAGGTCAAATACCTCTCGGCGATGGAAGAGCAGCGATACTCGATCGCTCAGGCTAACGCGAAGATGGACAACAAGGGCGTCCTGCAAAACGAATTCGTCAACGCACGCGTCGGTCCGGCGCGTGACGCGATGCTCGTTGCGCGCGAAGACATCGAATACATCGACGTCTCGCCTAAGCAGGTCGTGTCTGTGCCTGCGGCTCTCATCCCGTTCCTCGAGAACGACGATGCGAACCGCGCGCTCATGGGCTCGAACATGCAACGCCAGGCCGTGCCCCTGATCCAGACCGACGCTCCGCTCGTGGGCACGGGAATGGAAGCCATCGTGGCGCGCGACAGCCGTGCGGCGGTCTCCGCCCGCCGTGCTGGCGTCATCGAACAGGTCGACGCGACACGTATCGTCGTGCGTGCGACGGAGGATCTCGTAGGCTCGAAGTCGGGCGTCGATATCTACCGCCTCGCCAAGTACCAGCGCTCGAACCAGAACACCTGCATCAACCAGCGCCCGATCGTTAAGGTCGGCGACAAGGTGACGAAGGGCGACATTATCGCTGACGGTCCCTCGACCGATCTCGGCGAACTGGCGCTCGGCCGCAACGTGCTCGTCGCGTTCATGCCTTGGAACGGCTACAACTTCGAGGACTCGATCCTCATCTCCGAGCGCATCGTGCGCGATGACGTTTTCACCTCGATCCACATCGAGGAATTCGAGATCGCCGCCCGCGACACAAAGCTCGGGCCGGAAGAGATCACGCGCGACATCCCGAACGTCGGCGAGGAAGCCCTGCGCAACCTCGACGAAGCGGGCATTGTTGCCGTTGGCGCGGAAGTGCAGGCGGGTGACATCCTGGTCGGCAAGGTCACGCCGAAAGGCGAATCGCCTATGACGCCGGAAGAGAAACTCCTCCGCGCCATCTTCGGCGAGAAGGCGTCTGACGTCCGCGACACCTCGCTCAAGATGCCGCCGGGTGCTACCGGAACGGTCGTTGAAGTGCGCGTGTTCAACCGCCACGGCGTGGACAAGGACCAGCGCGCGCTCCAGATCGAGCGCGAGCAGATCGACCAGCTGATGACCGACAAGGAAGACGAGCGCGCCATCATCGAGCGCGACGCCCTCTCGCGTCTGAAGACGCTGATCGTCGGCCAGAAGGCCGTCGCACGCGGCGGTAAGAAGACCGACATCACCCCGGAGTTCTTCGCAGAGCACGCCCCGGCGGATCTCTGGAAGATCGGCGTGGATGACGATGCCGTCGACGCCCAGGTGAAATCTCTGCGCTCCTCATACGAGGAGTCGGTGAACCTCATCGAGGCACGCATCGCCGACAAGATCGAGAAGGTCCAGCGCGGCGACGACCTGCCGCCGGGCGTCATGAAGGTCGTGAAGGTCTTCGTGGCCGTGAAGCGCAAGCTTCAGCCGGGCGACAAGATGGCCGGCCGTCACGGCAACAAGGGCGTGATCTCCAAGATCAACCCGCTCGAAGACATGCCCTACCTGGACGACGGCACCGCCGTGGATATCGTGCTGAACCCGCTCGGCGTGCCCTCGCGCATGAACGTCGGTCAGATCCTCGAGACCCACCTCGGCTGGGCCTGCGCCGGCATCGGCAAGATGATCGACGCAGCTCTGAAGGAGTACCGTCACAGCCATGACGGCAAGATCCTGACGAAGGCGCTTCGAGACGCCTACGGCGAGGACGAGGAGCTTCCAAAGACGATGGAAGAGCTGGAGGAACTCGCCTCCAACCTCACCAAGGGCATACCGGTGGCGACGCCTGTGTTCGACGGCGCCGACGAAGACGACATCGCCGTGATGCTGAAGAAGGCCGGTCTCGACACCTCGGGTCAGGTCTATCTCAACGATGGCCGCACGGGCGAGCGCTTCACCCGCAAGGTCACGGTGGGCTACAAGTATCTGCTCAAGCTCCACCACCTGGTGGACGAGAAGATCCACGCCCGCTCGACCGGCCCGTACTCGCTCGTCACCCAGCAGCCGCTGGGCGGCAAGGCGCAGTTCGGCGGACAGCGCTTCGGCGAGATGGAGGTGTGGGCGCTCGAAGCATACGGCGCGGCTTACACGCTGCAGGAGATGCTCACGGTCAAGTCGGACGACACCGCCGGCCGTGCCAAGGTCTACGAAGCGATCGTCCGCGGGGACGACAACTTCGAAGCCGGCATTCCCGAGTCCTTCAACGTGCTCGTGAAGGAGATGCGTTCGCTGGGTCTCAATGTCGAGCTGCTCGAAGCCGAGCCCGAGGCGGAGGAGGGCGACGAGACTTAAACGTCATCGCAGCCTGCCTTTCGCAATGAATATCCGTGGGGCCCGAGGGCTCCACGGTCACCCCAAGAGGGAGACTAATCAGGATGAGCCAGGAAATTACCAACCTGTTCAACCCCAACACGCCGGTTCCGACGTTTGAGGCCATCCGCATCGCGATCGCGAGCCCGGAAGAGATCCGCAAATGGTCGTCGGGCGAGATCAAGAAGCCCGAGACCATCAACTACCGCACGTTCAAGCCCGAGCGTGACGGCCTGTTCTGCGCGCGCATCTTCGGGCCGATCAAGGACTACGAGTGCCTTTGCGGCAAGTACAAGCGCATCAAGTATCGCGGCGTGACCTGCGAGAAGTGCGGCGTCGAAGTGACACTTGCACGTGTCCGGCGCGAGCGCATGGGCCATATCGATCTCGCCGCCCCGGTCGCCCACATCTGGTTCCTGAAGTCGCTGCCGTCGCGTATCTCGCTGATGCTCGACATGGCGCTGAAGGATGTGGAGCGCGTGCTCTACTTCGAAAGCTATATCGTCACCGAGCCGGGCATCACCCCGCTGAAGGAAAAGCAACTCCTCACCGAGGAGGAGTACATCCAGATGCAGGACGATCTGGGCGAGGATTCCTTCACGGCCCAAATCGGCGCTGAAGCCGTTCGCGAACTGCTGAAGACGATCGACCTCGAAGCCGAGGCTGACCGCCTGCGCGTGGATCTGGTCGAAGCCACCGGCGAACTGAAGCCGAAGAAGATCGCCAAGCGTCTCAAGCTGGTCGAAAGCTTCCTCGCGTCGGGCTGCCGCCCGGAGTGGATGGTGCTGACAATCGTCCCGGTCATCCCGCCGGACCTGCGTCCGCTGGTGCCGCTGGATGGCGGCCGCTTCGCGACATCGGATCTCAACGATCTCTATCGCCGCGTGATCAACCGCAACAACCGCCTCAAGCGGCTCATGGAATTGCGCGCGCCCGACATCATCATCCGCAACGAGAAGCGGATGCTGCAGGAATCGGTGGATGCGCTGTTCGACAACGGCCGTCGCGGCCGCGTCATCACCGGCACCAACAAGCGCCCGCTGAAGTCGCTGTCCGATATGCTGAAGGGCAAGCAGGGCCGCTTCCGTCAGAACCTGCTCGGCAAGCGCGTCGACTACTCCGGCCGCTCGGTCATCGTCGTCGGTCCGGAACTCAAGCTGCACCAGTGCGGCCTGCCGAAGAAGATGGCGCTCGAACTGTTCAAGCCTTTCATCTACGCGCGCCTTGACGCCAAGGGGCTCGCTGGCACGGTCAAGGCCGCCAAGAAGCTGGTCGAGAAAGAGAAGCCGGAAGTCTGGGACATCCTCGAAGAGGTGATCCGCGAACACCCGGTCCTGCTTAACCGCGCGCCGACGCTCCACCGCCTGGGCATCCAGGCGTTCGAGCCGAAGCTGATCGAGGGCAAGGCCATCCAGCTGCACCCGCTGGTGTGCGCCGCCTTCAACGCTGACTTCGATGGCGACCAGATGGCCGTGCACGTCCCGCTGAGCATGGAAGCCCAGCTGGAAGCGCGCGTGCTGATGATGTCGACCAACAACATCCTTTCGCCCGCCAACGGCCGCCCGATCATCGTGCCCTCGCAGGACATCGTCCTCGGCCTCTACTATCTCTCGATCGAGCGCGAGAAGGAGAAGGGCGAAGGCATGCTGTTCTCTGACCTCGCGGAGATCGAGCACGCCCTGTCGGCCGGCAAGGTCTCGCTGCATGCACGCGTCAAGGCGCGATTCATCACGAAGGACGAGAACGGCAAGGACGTCGCGAAGGTGTTCAACACCACGCCTGGTCGCATGATGATCGCGGACTGCCTGCCCCGTGAGAAGGGCATGGACCCCATGGTCACGAACGAGCTGATGACCAAGAAGGCGGTCGGCAAGCTGATTGACATCGTCTACCGGAACTGCGGTCAGAAGGCGACGGTCATCTTCTGCGACCGGATGATGGCGCTTGGCTTCAAGGAAGCCGCCCGCGCCGGCATCTCGTTCGGCAAGGACGACATGGTCATCCCGAAGTCGAAGGACAAGCTGGTCGCCGATACGCGCAAGCTGGTGAACGAGTACGAACGGCAATACGCCGACGGCCTCATCACGCGCGGCGAGAAGTTCAACAAGGTCGTCGACGCCTGGTCCGCCTGCACGGACAAGGTCGCCGACGCGATGATGGACGCCGCTGGCTCGACGTCGGGCGAACTGAACTCCGTGTTCATGATGGCCCACTCCGGCGCCCGCGGTTCGAAGAACCAGATGAAGCAGCTCGCCGGCATGCGCGGCCTGATGGCCAAGCCCTCGGGCGAGATCATCGAGACGCCGATCGTGTCGAACTTCAAGGAAGGACTCACTGTTCTCGAGTACTTCAACTCGACGCACGGCGCGCGTAAGGGCCTCGCCGACACCGCGCTCAAGACCGCCAACTCGGGCTACCTCACGCGTCGTCTCGTCGACGTGGCGCAGGACTGCATCATCACCGAGGAAGATTGCGGCACCGACAAGGGCATCACGCTCGGCGCGGTCATGGAAGGCGCAGACGTCATCGTTTCGCTCGCCGAGCGCACGCTCGGCCGCACCACGGCGGAAGACGTCAAGCACCCGAACACGGGCGCCATTATCGCTCCGGCGAACACCTATATCGATGAAGACATTGCTGCCGCGGTCGACAAGGCCGGCGTCGACAAGATCCTCGTCCGGTCGGTGCTCACTTGCGAAAGCCGCAGTGGAACCTGCGCCTCGTGCTATGGTCGCGACCTTGCACGCGGCACGCGCGTCAACGTCGGCGAAGCTGTCGGCGTCATCGCCGCGCAGTCGATCGGCGAACCGGGCACGCAGCTCACCATGCGTACGTTCCACATCGGCGGCGCCGCCCAGGTCACGACGGAAAGCTCGCTCGAAGCTGCCTTCGACTCCGAAGTGCGCTTCGAGAACGCTTCGGTCGTCAAGCGCGACGACGGTACGCTCGTGGTCAACGGCCGCTCGATGGAGGTCAAGCTCATCGACGCCGACGGCCGCATCCGCCAGACCTTCAAGCCGGTCTATGGCTGCCGCCTCCGGTACGGCGACGGCGACAAGGTCAAGCGTGGTGAGCGCGTGGCCGACTGGGATCCGTTCGCGACCCCGATCGTCACCGACCTCGCTGGCAAGGTGAAGTATGAGGACCTCATCGAAGGCGTCACCACGCGTGACGAAACCGACGAAGCCACCGGTATCGCCAACAAGGTAGTCATCGACCCCCGGACGGGTCCGAAGAAAGTCGAGCTCAAGCCGGCCATCGTGCTGGTCAATGACAAGGGCGAGGCGATCAAGCATCCGGGCGGCGTTCAGGCGCGTTACTACCTGCCGATCGATGCCATCCTCTCGGTGGCCGAAGGCGACGACGTCCGTCCTGGCGATACACTCGCGCGTGTCCAGACCGGCGGCGCCACGACGCGCGACATCACGGGCGGTCTGCCGCGCGTGGCTGAGCTGTTCGAGGCGCGCCGTCCGAAGGACCACGCCATCATCGCCGACATCACCGGCAAGGTGGAGTTCGGCCGCGACTACAAGAACAAGCGTCGCGTCCGCATCGTGCCCGAGGAAGAGGGCGCAGAGCCGATGGAATACCTCGTTCCGAAGACCAAGCACTTGATGGTCCAGGAAGGCGACATGCTGAAGAAGGGCGAATACCTGCTTGAGGGCAACCCCGCGCCGCAGGACATTCTTACCATCCTCGGCGTCGAGGCGCTGGCCGACTATCTCGTCAATGAGATCCAGAAGGTCTACCGCCTGCAGGGCGTGCCGATCGACGACAAGCACATCGAAGTCATCGTGCGCCAGATGCTGCAGAAGGTGGAAATCACCGGCGGCGGCTCGACCACAATGCTCGCCGGCGAAGCCGTCGATGCGCTGGAGTTCGAGGAAGCCAACGCTGCGGCGATCAAGGCCGGCCGCGAGCCAGCAACGGGCATGCGCGTCCTGCTGGGCATCACGAAAGCCTCGCTGCAGACCCGCTCCTTCTTCTCGGCAGCGTCCTTCCAGGAAACCACCCGCGTCCTCACCGAAGCGGCTATCCAGGGCAAGGTCGACCCCCTCGAGGGCCTCAAGGAGAACGTTATCGTCGGCCGTCTCATCCCGGCTGGCACCGGCGGCGCGCTGCGTAAATACCGCAAGCTTGCTGGCGATCGCGACGTCCGCCTCAAGGAACAGCGCAAGATGGCGCAACCTGTCCCGGCTCTGCCCGCGGCAGAGTAGTCCAGACCAGACCAGACCAGAACGATCGAGGCGGCGGGCGAAAGTCCGCCGCCTTCGTTTTTGGCGCACCCGCTTCGCTTCCCATCGGCCGCGACGCCCCTACACTGCGAGCCAGCCTCACTCCGGAGCCACGATGCGCGCCCTCCTCATGTCAGCCATCGCCGCGCTCGTCGCGTGTGCGCCCCAGCCTGCCATCTTGCCTCCGCCGATGGTTGCCATGCCGGCGCCACTGACGTCCGAGCAGCAATTGCTGGAAGATGTCCGGATACTCTCGGCCGACGACATGGAGGGCAGGCTGGTCGGCAGCCCGGGCGGCGCCAGGGCGCGGGCCTACATCCTGGGCCGGCTCAATCAGATCGGCCTTGCACCCGCGCTTGGCCCGTCACGCGAGCACCCGTTCGAGATCAAGCGGCAGGCAGACACGTTGACCGGCGTCAACCTGCTGGCAATGGTTCCGGGGACGGGTGGGTCCAGCCGCGCGCTGGTTGTTATGGCTCACTACGACCATGTCGGCGTCCGAAACGGAGAAATCTTCAACGGTGCTGATGATAACGCGTCGGGCGTTGCGGCGCTGCTGCAGATTGCGGCCTCGATGAAAGCCCGCCCACCGCTCCATGATGTGATCTTCGCCATCGTTGACGCGGAAGAGGGCGGCCTGCGCGGCGCCCGCGCCATGGTGGCCGACCCGGCATTCAAACCGCTGCTGGACCGCACTGTCCTGGCCGTCAATTTTGACATGATCAGCCGGTCCGACAAAAACGAGCTTTATGCCGCCGGCGCCTGCCATTTTCCCTGGCTGAAACCCCGCCTCGACGCCATTGCCGCCGACGCCAGGGTCACCCTGAAACAGGGCCACGATTCGCCACTTCCCAGGGAACAGGACTGGAGCACCCAGTCCGACCATGGCGCGTTTCATCAGCTGAAGCGCCCCTGGGTGTATTTCGGGGTCGAAGATCATGCCGACTACCACAGGCCGACCGATGATTTCGGCGCCATACCCCAGGACTTTTTCCTGCGCTCCGCCGCGACGGTTGAGCTTGCAACAAGGGCGTTTGATCGCGATCTGGAAGCGATCGCGCAGGAGGCGGGGCGCTAGAGTCGGGTTTCGCGCGTGAGGCGGGTGCGTTCGGGACATCCTGCCGGCAGATTCCGGCTCCGGTCGCACTTGACCCCGACAGGGCAGGCCAGTATAGCCCCGCCTCACATCGACTGACCGGCCGTGGGCCAAGGTCCAAACGCGGTTAAGGCGATGTGTCCTAAGAGAGCGAAAGCCTCCTATAGAGTTCGGCCGGGGCAGCCTTATGGGTTGTCGCGGCCAATGTTTTTGCAGCAAGACACGCCGATTTGGCTGAGAAAAGCCCGGCGATCCGGTGTGACGAGCGAGGGTAGATGCCTACGATCCAGCAGCTGATCCGCAAACCGCGGCATGACAAGCCGAAGCGGAACAAGGTTCCGGCTCTGAAGTCGTGCCCGCAGCGCCGCGGCGTCTGCACGCGCGTCTACACGACCACGCCGAAGAAGCCGAACTCGGCGCTCCGGAAGGTCGCCAAGGTCCGCCTTACCACGCAGTATGAGGCGGTCTGCTACATCCCCGGCGAAGGCCACAACCTTCAGGAGCACTCGGTCGTGCTGATCCGCGGCGGCCGCGTGAAAGACTTGCCCGGCGTCCGCTACCACATCCTTCGCGGCGTGCTCGACACGCAAGGCGTCAAAGACCGTAAGCAGCGTCGCTCGCACTACGGCGTGAAACGTCCGAAATAACAGGTAACAAGCATGTCCCGTCGTCACCGCGCAGAGAAACGCCAAGTCCTTCCCGACGCCCAGTATGGCGATCAGGTTATCACCCGCTTCATGAACCAGGTGATGTACCAGGGCAAAAAATCCGTCGCCGAAAAGATCGTCTACGGCGCCCTGGAAACCGTCGCCACGAAGTCCAAGCGCCCGGCGACCGAAATCTTTCACGAAGCCCTCGGCAATGTCGCGCCGTCGGTTGAGGTGCGTTCGCGCCGCGTCGGCGGCGCCACCTATCAGGTTCCGGTCGAGGTTCGTCCTGAGCGCCGGCAGGCTCTCGCCATCCGCTGGCTGATCGAGTACGCGCGCGCCCGTTCGGAAAACACGATGGAAGAGCGTCTCGCCGCCGAGATGCTCGATGCATCCCATGGCCGCGGTTCAGCTGTGAAGAAGCGTGAAGACACACACCGGATGGCGGAAGCCAACCGCGCCTTCTCGCACTATCGCTGGTAATCCAGCGGTCCGCCGCAATACGAATTCAGAGGGCTCCCCATGCCTCGCAGCCATCAACTTACCGATTACCGAAATTTCGGGATCATGGCGCATATCGACGCCGGCAAGACCACTGTCACCGAGCGCATTCTTTACTACACCGGCAAGTCGCACAAGATCGGCGAAGTCCACGATGGCGCAGCCACTATGGACTGGATGGAACAGGAACAAGAGCGCGGCATCACGATCACGTCCGCCGCGACAACCTGCTTCTGGCAGGACAAGCGCCTGAACATCATCGACACGCCCGGGCACGTCGACTTCACGATTGAGGTCGAACGCTCACTGCGCGTTCTCGACGGGGCCGTTACGGTTCTCGACGGCAACCAGGGCGTTGAGCCGCAGACGGAAACCGTCTGGCGCCAGGCTGACAAGTACAAAGTTCCGCGGATCGTCTTCGCGAACAAGATGGACAAGATCGGCGCGGACTTCTTCGCCTGCGTTAGCGACCTCGTGAAGCGTCTCGGCGTGAAACCGGTTCCGCTGCAGCTACCGATCGGCATCGAGAACACGTTCAAGGGCGTGGTCGATCTCGTCGAGATGCGCGGCATCGTGTGGCAAGGCGAAGACCTCGGGGCGAAGTTCGACATCGTGCCGATCCCCGACGACATGGCCGACCAGGCCGCTGAATACCGCGCCATCCTGATCGAGGCCGTTGCGGAACTCGACGACGACGTCATGGCTGCGTTCTTCGACGGCAAGGAGCCGGATGTCGCGACGATCAAGCGCCTCATCCGCAAGGCCGTTCTGACCGGCGCCTTCTACCCGGTGCTGTGCGGCTCGGCGTTCAAGAACAAGGGTGTTCAGCCGCTGCTCGACGCGGTTGTCGACTACCTGCCGTCGCCGCTCGACGTGCCGGCCGTCAAGGGCATCGACCCCAAGGACGATTCCGAAATCGAACGCCCGCAGACCGATGATGCTCCGTTGTCGATGCTCGCATTCAAGATCATGGACGACCCTTTCGTCGGCTCGATCACGTTCTGCCGCATCTATTCCGGCACGCTTAACTCCGGTACCACGCTCCTCAACTCCACCAAGGACAAGAAAGAGCGTATCGGCCGCATGCTCGAAATGCATGCGAACGATCGCAAAGACATCAAGGAAGCCTTCGCCGGCGACATCGTCGCCGTCGCGGCGCTCAAGGAATCGACCACGGGCGACACGCTCTGCGACCCGGCCAAACCTGTCATTCTCGAAAAGATGGAATTCCCCGAGCCGGTCATCGAGATCGCGATCGAGCCGAAAACCAAGGCAGACCAGGAGAAGCTGGGCCTCGCGCTTCAGCGTCTGGCCGCCGAGGACCCTTCCTTCCGCGTCTCGACCGATCACGAGTCCGGCCAGACCCGCCTCAAGGGCATGGGCGAACTCCACCTTGACATCAAGGTCGACATCCTGCGCCGTACCTACAAGGTCGACGCAAACATCGGCGCGCCGCAGGTCGCCTATCGTGAGACGCTGGGCCGCAAGGCCGAGATCGATTACACCCACAAGAAGCAGACCGGCGGCACGGGCCAGTTCGCCCGCGTGAAGCTGATCTTCGAACCCCTTCCGCCGGGCTCGGGCTTCGTGTTCGAGAACGAAATCGTCGGTGGCTCGATCCCGAAGGAATTCATTCCGGGCGTGGAGAAGGGCATCAAGTCGGTCATGAACGCCGGTCCGCTCGTTGGCTTCCCGGTCATCGACTTCAAGGTTAGCCTGATCGACGGCGCTTATCACGATGTCGACTCCAGCGTGCTGGCGTTCGAGATCGCCTCGCGGGCCGCTTTCCGCGAAGCATCGGAGAAAGTGGCCATGAAGCTGCTCGAGCCGATCATGAAGGTCGAGGTTGTCTCGCCGGAAGATTACGTCGGCACGGTGATCGGCGATCTGAATTCCCGGCGCGGTATGATCCTCGGTCAGGAGATGCGCGGCAACGCGACGGTCATCAATTCGATGGTGCCGCTTGCCAACATGTTCGGTTACGTTAACAACCTGCGGTCTTCGACCCAGGGCCGAGCGAACTATACGATGCAGTTCGACCACTACGAGGCGGTGCCCAGCGCAGTCGCCAAGGAAGTCATTGAAAAACTCAGCGGCTGATGAAGCCCAACTGGCGGCCAACCCCCGCTGAACGAAGCTACGGAGTAGGATATCATGGGTAAGGAAAAATTCGCGCGTACGAAGCCGCACGTGAACGTTGGCACGATTGGCCACGTTGACCACGGCAAGACGACGCTGACGGCGGCGATCACGATCGTGCTCGCCAAGTCGGGCGGCGCCACGGCCAAGCAGTACGCAGACATTGACGCTGCGCCGGAAGAAAAGGCTCGCGGCATCACGATCAACACGGCTCACGTCGAGTACGAGACGGCCAACCGTCACTACGCGCACGTCGACTGCCCCGGCCACGCCGACTATGTGAAGAACATGATCACGGGCGCAGCGCAGATGGACGGCGGCATCCTCGTGGTGTCCGCTGCCGACGGCCCGATGCCGCAGACCCGCGAGCATATCCTGCTCGCCCGTCAGGTCGGCGTCCCGGCGCTGGTGATCTTCCTGAACAAGGTCGACATGGTCGACGACAAGGAACTGCTCGAGCTGGTCGAACTCGAAGTTCGCGAACTGCTGTCGTCCTACGATTTCCCGGGCGACGATATTCCGATCATCCCGGGCTCGGCCCTGGCAGCCGTTGAAGGCCGCGATCCGGAAATCGGCGAGCAGGCGATCCTGAAGCTGATGGCTGCCGTCGACGCCTACATCCCGACGCCTGAGCGTCCGCTAGACATGCCGTTCCTGATGGCGATCGAAGATGTGTTCTCGATCTCCGGTCGCGGAACCGTCGTCACCGGCAAGGTTGATCGCGGTATCGTGAAGGTTGGCGACGAAGTCGAAATCGTCGGCATCCGCGACACGCAGAAAACCATCTGCACGGGCGTCGAGATGTTCCGCAAGCTGCTCGATCAGGGCCAGGCTGGCGACAACGTCGGCATCCTCGTTCGCGGCATCGATCGCGAGCAGGTCGAGCGCGGCCAGGTGCTGTGCAAGCCCGGCTCGGTCAAGCCGCACAAGAAGTTCGAAGCCGAGGTATACGTCCTCAACAAGGACGAGGGTGGCCGTCACACGCCGTTCTTCGCCAACTACCGTCCGCAGTTCTACTTCCGTACGACCGACGTGACGGGCATCGTTGAGCTCCCGGCCGGCACCGAGATGGTCATGCCTGGCGACAACATCAAGCTCGTCGTCTCGCTGATCGCACCGATCGCGCTCGAAGAGAAACAGCGCTTCGCCATCCGCGAAGGCGGCCGTACCGTTGGTTCGGGCGTCGTCGCCAAGATCATCGAGTAGTCCTCGATTGATCGATTGAACACGAGAAGGGGCGTCAGGGAAACCTGGCGCCCTTTCGCTTTAACAACGATGGGATGCTTGGCTGGACATCAGTCTCTGGATCAATCCAGTGCAGGAGGGCGCGTTTGAGGCCCAAGAGCGCGAGGCCGCGCGGACCATGGGTCCCCTATGGCTGCCCTATCGGGCCGGCGATCTGGAATGTGGGGCAGGTGGGCGATGCGCCATTTGAGGTCCAACGCGTCAGCTTCCCGACCCCCGCGAGAACTGATTCCTGCGCCAGAAATCCAGAAACCGTGAAGCTGACGTGGCCCAGATCAGGAATCATTGTCCGGCCCTCGAGCCTGGAGGGGCCGCCAAGCCGGTCGCTGGCAAGTCGATCTGCCGAAAACATTGGGCTGATTGACCCCGGATACAGATTCTTGCCGCCTGCGGCAGCTCGCCTCAAACTCGCGCTTGACGGGACCGGGGAGGGCGCGTAGTACCCCGGTTCGTTTCCGACCGGCTTAGCCGTATCCGAGGATTCTCGGGTAAACGTAAGCCACGGAAGCAAAAGGAAAAACTCAACGCGTGCGGCGGCCCTCCGGGGGATACTTCCCGGTAAGGCGGCTTTTGCGCTGTTTCGGTGGTACCGATGGCACAGCAGAATATCCGAATCCGCCTGAAGGCGTTCGATCACAGGGCGCTGGACATGTCTGCGCGCGAGATCGTGTCGACCGCAAAGCGCACGGGCGCCCAGGTTCGCGGCCCGGTTCCGCTGCCCACCCGCATCGAGAAATTCACCGTCAACCGTTCGCCCCACATCGACAAGAAGTCGCGCGAGCAGTTCGAGATCCGCACGCACAAGCGCGTGCTCGACATCGTTGACCCGACCCCGCAGACGGTCGACGCCCTCATGAAACTCGACCTCTCGGCCGGCGTCGCCGTCGAGATCAAGCTGGGGAACAGCTAATGCGTACCGGAGTCCTCGCCAAGAAAATCGGGATGACTCGCGTGTTCGCCGCTGACGGCGCGCACGTCCCCGTGACCGTGCTCTCTCTGGAAGGCTGCCAGGTCGTCGGCGTCAAGAAGGACGAAGTCCGCCAGGCTGACATCATCAAGAAGGGCGAGAAAGTCGGCACGCGTCAGGCCAATGACGGCTATAGCGCGCTCGTCCTCGGCGCGGGCACGCGCAAGGCCAAGAACGTCAACAAGTCGCTCCGCGGCGCCTTCGCCAAGGCCGCTGTCGAGCCGAAGGCCGTCCTGCGCGAATTCCGTGTTCCTGCCGACATGCTGCTCGAAGTCGGCGCCGAGATCAGCGCAGACCACTTCGTCGCAGGCCAGAAGGTCGACGTTGTCGGCATCACCAAGGGCAAGGGTTTTGCCGGCGCGATGAAGCGCTGGAACTTCGGCGGTCTCGAGGCCTCGCACGGCGTGTCCGTGTCGCACCGCTCGCACGGCTCCACCGGTCAGCGTCAGGACCCGGGCCGCGTGTTCAAGGGCAAGAAGATGGCCGGCCACCTCGGCATGGAGCGCGTCACGACCCAGAACCTGGAAATCGTGCGCACCGATGCAGAGCGCGGCCTGATCCTCGTGAAAGGCGCCGTCCCCGGCGCTGACAACAGCTGGGTCGAGATCCGCGACGCCGTGAAGGCCAAGGACAACAAGGGCGCTCCGTCGCCCGCCGGCCTCGTGAAGAAGGGCTGAGTCTCATGAAACTCCCAGTCGTCAAACTTGATTCAGCCAAGGCCGGCGAGATCGAACTTTCGGACGCCGTGTTCGGCATCTCCGAGATCCGCTCGGACATCCTCCAGCGCATGGTTCGCTACCAGCTCTCCAAGCGCCAGGCTGGCACGCACTCGACGCAGAACCGCGACGACGTCTCGGTCACCACCAAGAAGCTCTATCGCCAGAAGGGCACGGGCGGCGCTCGTCACGGTTCGCGCAACGCACCGATCTTCGTCGGCGGTGGTGTCGCCCACGGTCCGCACCCGCACAGCCACGCGCATGGCCTTCCGAAAAAGGTCCGCGCCATGGCGATGAAGCACGCGCTCTCCGCCAAGGTGAAGGACGAAGCCCTGATCGTTCTCGACGGCTTCGAAGGCGAGAAGACCAAGGACCTGGTCGCCCAGCTCAAGGCGCTCGGAATCAAGAACGCCCTGTTCATCGGCGGCTCTGAAGTGAACGAGAAGTTCGCCAAGGCCGCCCGCAACATCCCCAACATCGATGTGCTCCCGCTCGCCGGCCTGAATGTCTACGACGTTCTCCGCCGCAAGACGCTGGTGCTGTCGCGTGAAGCGGTCGAAGGCGTGAATGCGCGCTTCGCCGAAGCCGAGAAGGCGTAAGTCATGGCCGCTCCCAAGGCTCTCCACTACACGCGCCTCACGGCGCCGATCATTACCGAGAAGTCGACCATGCTCTCCGAGCAGAACAAGGTTGTCTTCCGCGTGCCTCTCGACGCGACAAAGCCGCAGATCAAGGAAGCGGTTGAAGCGCTGTTCAACGTCAACGTGGTTGGCGTCAACACGCTCATCGTCAAAGGCAAATCGAAGTTTTTCCGCGGCGTCCCGGGCAAGCGCTCGGACGTCAAGAAAGCGATCGTGACGTTGAAGGACGGACAGTCCATCGACGTGACGACCGGGCTCTGAGGATAAGGCGTCATGGCACTTAAAACCTTCAACCCGACTTCGCCAGGCCGTCGCCAGCTCGTGCTGGTCGACCGTTCGGGCCTGCACAAGGGCGCGCCGGTCAAGGCGCTCACAGAGGGCAAGCACTCATCGGGCGGCCGCAACAACCTTGGCCGCCGCACGTCGCGCTGGCGTGGGGGCGGCGCCAAGAAGCGCTACCGCATCATCGACTTCAAGCGCCGCAAGTGGGATATGCCCGCGACTGTCGAACGGCTGGAGTACGATCCGAACCGCACGGCGTTTATCGCGCTGATCAAGTACACCGATGGCGAGCTGGCCTACATCATTGCCCCGCAGCGCGTTGATGTCGGTGACACGGTCATTGCCGGCGAAGGCGTCGACATCAAGCCGGGCAATGCCCTGCCGCTCAAGTCGATCCCGGTTGGCACGATCATCCACAACATCGAGATGAAGCCGCTCAAGGGCGCGCAGATCGCGCGTTCGGCTGGTTCCTACGCCCAGCTCGTCGGTCGTGGCGATGGCTACGCTCAGGTGAAGCTCTCGTCCGGCGAAGTCCGTCTGATCCCGGAAGGCTGCATGGCCTCGATCGGCGCGGTCTCGAACCCGGACAACATGAACGAAGTGCTCGGCAAGGCCGGCCGCAACGTGAACAAGGGCTGGCGTCCGCACGTTCGCGGCGTCGCGATGAACCCGGTCGATCACCCGCATGGTGGTGGTGAAGGCAAGACGTCCGGCGGACGTCACCCGGTCACGCCGTGGGGCAAGAAGACCCGCGGTCCGAAGACCCGCAAGAACAAGTCGACCGATCGCCTGATCGTGCGTCGTCGGCACAAAGCGTAACGGAGAGAAGCAAGATGTCCCGTTCCGTATGGAAAGGCCCCTTCGTCGACGGTTACCTGCTCAAGAAGGCAGGCACCGCCCGTGGAGCCGCGCGCTCGACGCCGATCAAGACCTGGTCGCGCCGCTCGACGATCCTGCCCGATTTCATCGGCCTGACCTTCCAGGTTCACAACGGCAAGAGCTTCGTGCCGGTCAACGTCTCGGAAGAGATGGTGGGCCACAAGTTCGGCGAGTTCGCGCCGACGCGCACGTTCCATGGCCATGGCGGCGACAAGAAAGTCGCCAGAAAGCCGGCAGGTAAATAATCATGGGTAAGCCAAAAGCCCCCCCGAAGCAGGCCTCCAACGAGTCCCGCGCCGTGCTGAAGATGTACCGCATCTCGGACCAGAAGCTGAACCTTCTGGCCCAGCAGATCCGCGGCCTGAAAGTCGACAAGGCGATGGCCGAGCTCGAGTTCTCGCGCAAGCGCGCCGCCGTTGACGTGCTCAAGCTCCTGAAGTCCGCCGTCGCGAACGCCGACAACAACCATAACCTCGACATCGACAGCCTGATCGTTGCCGAGGCCCATGTGGGCAAGAACCTCGTGATGAAGCGCATGCATGCGCGCGCACGCGGCCGTGGCGTTCGTGTCGAAAAGCCGTTCTCGCAACTTACCATCGTGCTCCGCGACACGTCTGCAGTCGCGCAAACCTCCGAGGCCGCATAATGGGTCAGAAGATCAACCCGATCGGATTTCGTCTCGGCGTCAACCGCACGGCTGACAGCCGCTGGTATGCCGACAGCGCCGACTTCGGTCGCCTGCTTCACGAAGACATCAAGATCCGCAAATACATCAAGGAGAAGCTGAAGCAGGCCGGCGTCTCCAAGGTCATAATCGAGCGTCCGCACCGTAAGTGCCGCATCACCGTTCATACCGCCCGTCCGGGTATGGTGATCGGTAAGAAGGGTGCGGACATCGAGACGCTGCGCAAGGAAATCAACAAGCTCTGCAAGGACGAGGTGTTCGTGAACCTCGTTGAAATCCGCAAACCCGAAACGGACTCGAACCTGGTAGCGGAAGACGTTGCCCGTCAGCTTGAGCGCCGCGTCTCGTTCCGTCGCGCCATGAAGCGCGCGATGCAGACGACGATGCGGATGGGCGCGCAGGGCGTTCGTCTCACTGTCGCCGGCCGCCTCGGCGGCGCGGAGATCGCCCGCACGGAATGGTATCGTGAAGGTCGCGTTCCGCTTCATACGCTTCGCGCCGACATCGACTACGGCACGGCGGAAGCCAAGACCACGTACGGCATCATCGGTATCAAGTGCTGGATCTTCAAAGGCGAGATCATGGAGCACGACCCGATGGCCCTCGACCGCAAGCAGGAAGCAGTCGGTGACTCGCGTCCGCGTCGCGATCGCGACCGGCAAGACCAGCGCGGCTAGGTGAGATAGGACAATGCTTCAACCCAAGCGCACAAAATACCGGAAGGCCTTCAAGGGCCGCATTCACGGTGTCGCTAAGTCCGGCTTTACGCTGAACAACGGCAGCCACGGCCTCAAGGCCCTGGAGCCGAACCGCGTCACCGCCCGCGAGATCGAAGCCGCCCGCCGCGCCCTGACGCGCGAGATGAAACGTCTCGGCAAGGTCTGGTGCCGCGTGTTCCCGGACGTGCCGGTCTCGAAGAAGCCGATCGAAGTCCGCATGGGCTCCGGCAAGGGCGCGCCTGAGTTCTGGGTCGTCCGCGTCAAGCCGGGCCGCATTCTGTTCGAGATCGACGGCGTGCCGGATGCGATCGCGCGTCAGGCCCTCACGCTCGGCGCCGCCAAGCTGTCGGTCAAGACCAAGATCGTCACGCGGATCGGGGAATAGCGATGACCAAGCTTTTTGAAATCCGCAAGGACCTCGAAACCTACCGCAAGTCCACCGTGGAACAGCTGCGCAATGAGCTCAGCGGTCTCCGCAAGGAGCAGTTCAACCTGCGTTTCCAGCGCGCCACCGGGCAGCTGGAAAAGACCTCTCGCGTCGGCGACATCCGCCGCTCGATAGCCCGTATCGAAGCGGTGCTGTCCGAGAAGTCCAAGCAGTCGGCCTAAGGAGAGCACGATGCCCAGACGAGTCATGGAAGGCACGGTTGTCTCCAACAAGATGGACAAGACCGCTGTCGTGAAAGTCGAGCGGACCTTCCTCCATCCGCTGTTCAAGAAGACCGTGCGGAAGTCGAAGCGTTACCACGCGCACGACGAAGCCAACAAAGCGCAAGTCGGCCAGATCGTTGAGATCCAGGAGTGCCCGCCGCGCTCCAAGCTGAAGCGCTGGGAAATCGTATCCTTCAAAGGGGATGCCGCATGATTCAGATGCAGACCAATCTCGACGTCGCCGACAATTCCGGCGCCCGTCGTGTCCAGTGCATCAAGGTGCTGGGCGGCTCCAAGCGGCGCTATGCGTCGGTTGGCGACGTGATCGTCGTGTCGATCAAGGAAGCTGCGCCGAAGGGGCGTGTTAAGAAGGGCGAGGTCAAGCGCGCCGTCGTCGTTCGCGTGTCGAAAGACCTGCAGCGCCGCGATGGATCGGTGATCCGCTTCGACTCGAACGCCGCCGTCCTGGTCAACAACCAGAACGAGCCGATCGGCACCCGCATCTTTGGACCGGTTCCGCGCGAACTCCGGGCCAAGAACCATATGAAGATCATCTCGCTCGCGCCGGAGGTCCTGTAATGGCCGCCAAGATTCGCAAAGGCGACACTGTCATCGTCCTGACCGGCAAGGATAAAGGCCGGAAGGGCGAAGTGCTGAAGTCGTTCCCGGAAGAAAACCGCGTGCTCGTCTCCGGCGTCAACATCAAGGCGCGCCACACGAAGCCGAGCCAGGCTGATCCGCAGGGCGGGATCAAGCGCAATGAAGCGCCAATCCATGTCTCCAACGTCGCCCATGCCGATCCGACATCTGGCAAGCCAACGCGCGTCGGTTTCAAGATGGTGGCCGACGGCAAGGGCGAACAGAAGAAGGTCCGTTTCGCGAAACGGTCCGGGGTGGAAATCGATGGCTGAAGCTAGATATACTCCGCGCCTCAAGTCGCTCTATGACCAGAGCATTCGTGAGAAGCTGACCCAGCAGTTCAGCTACACGAACGGTCTCCAGGTCCCGGCGCTCGACAAGGTGGTGATCAACATGGGTGTTGGCGAAGCTGTCGCCGACTCCAAGAAGATCCGCTCGGCTGTCGCCGACCTCGCAGCGATCAGCGGCCAGAAGCCGATCGAGACGAAATCGCGCAAGTCGATCGCATCGTTCAAGCTGCGCGATGGCATGACGATTGGCGCGAAGGTCACCCTTCGCCGCGAGCGCATGTACGAATTCGTCGACCGCCTGACCACCATCGCGCTCCCGCGCATGAAGGACTTCCGTGGCCTCAACGGCAAGTCGTTCGACGGGCGTGGCAACTTCGCCATGGGACTCAAGGAGCACACCGTGTTCCCGGAGATCAGCTACGATAATATCGAGACCGTCTGGGGCATGGACATCATTGTGTGCACCACGGCGCGCAGCAACGAAGAAGCGAAAGCGCTCCTCACGGAGTTTGGCTTTCCCTTCCGCACTTAAGCGCGCTGGAGAAAAACGATGGCTAAGAAAAGCTCGATCGAAAAGAACAACCGGCGCCGCCGCCTGGTCGATCAGTACGCCAAGAAGCGCGCTGATCTTAAGGCGACTGCTCTCAACGAGAGCCTGCCTCTCGAGGATCGGTTCGAGGCGCGCATGAAGCTGGCAAAGCTTCCGCGCAACTCGGCGCCGAACCGGATCCGCAACCGCTGCGAGATCTCGGGCCGTCCACGCGCCTATTATCGGAAGCTCAAGATGTCCCGCATCGCCCTGCGCGAATACGGCGCCTCGGGAATGATCCCGGGCCTCGTCAAGTCGAGCTGGTAGGGGAGGTCAGACCAATGCAAATGAATGATCCTGTTGGTGACCTGTTGACCCGCATCCGCAATGCTCAGCATCGCGGCCGCTCGTCGGTGCAGTCGCCCTCGTCCAAGCTCCGCGTCAACGTGCTCGAAGTTCTCCAGCGCGAAGGCTACATCCGCGGCTTCACGGAAGTGGAGAAGGATGGTCGCAAGGAGCTCGACATCGAGCTGAAGTATTACGATGGCGCGCCGGTGATCTCCGAAATCCGGCGCATCTCGAAGCCTGGCCGCCGGGTTTACTCGGCGGTTCGTGACCTGCCGCTGGTCCGCAATGGCCTGGGTATCTCGGTCCTGTCGACGCCCAAGGGCGTTATGTCGGACGCCGAGGCGCGCACCCAGAACGTTGGCGGCGAAATCCTGTGCAGGGTGAGCTGACATGTCTCGCGTTGGAAAGAAGATCATTCCGCAGGTCAAAGGCGTCGACATCAAGGTCGCCGACGGCCACGTCACGGTGAAAGGCCCCAAGGGCGAGCTCAAGATGGCTCTGTCCGACGAGGTCTCCGTGAAGATCGAGAATGGCGAGCTGAACATCCAGCCGCGCAATGCTGACGAGCGTCGCTCGAAGGCGATGTGGGGCACGACCCGCGCCAACATCAGCAACATGGTGACGGGCGTCACGACGGGCTTCGAGAAGAACCTCGAACTCATCGGCGTCGGCTACCGTGCTGCGATGAAGGGTAAGGATCTCGAGCTTTCGCTCGGCTACTCGCACCCGGTCGTCTACAAGGCGCCCGCCGGCATCACCTTCGCGTCCGCCAAGCCGACGGAGATCAAGATCTCCGGCGCCGACAAGCAGACGGTTGGCCAGGTCGCCGCCGAAATCCGTTCGTTCCGTCCGCCCGAGCCTTACAAGGGCAAGGGCGTGCGCAAGGTGGGCGAATACGTCCGCCGCAAGGAAGGCAAGAAGAAGTAAGCCATGGCCTCGCTTCAGCACAGACAGTTCGACCGCCGCGCACAGCGCGTCCGCACCAAGCTTCGCAAGGTTGCAGACGGCAAGCCACGCCTGTCGGTCACCCGCTCGTCCAAGCACATCTCGGTGCAGCTCATCGACGACGCCAAGGGCGTCACCGTCGCTGCCGCCTCTTCTCTCGAGAAGGAATTCAAGGGCGGCACCAAGTCGGAAGATGCAGCCATCGTTGGCAAGCTCATCGCTGAGCGCGCCAAGAAGGCTGGCGTCAGCGACGTGGTGTTCGACCGCGGCGGCTATATCTTTCATGGCCGCGTGAAAGCGCTCGCCGATGCCGCCCGTGAGGGCGGCCTGAAATTCTAGGAGTCGCGAATGGCCCGTGAAGGCGAACGTAGCGAGCGTGGTGGTGAACGCGGTGAACGCGGTCGCGGCCGTCGTCGTGAAGGCGGTGATGATCGCGAACAGTCCGAGATCATCGACAAGCTGGTTGCGATCAACCGCGTCGCCAAGGTTGTGAAGGGCGGCAAGAACTTCGCGTTCGCGGCCCTCGTCGTGGTCGGCGACCAGAAGGGCCGCATCGGCTTCGGTCACGGCAAGGCCCGCGAGGTCCCCGAGGCGATCCGCAAGGCGACCGAGGAAGCCAAGAAATCAATGGTCCGCGTGCCGTTGCGCGAAGGCCGCACGCTGCACCATGACACCCACGGCCGCTGGGGCGCTGGCAAGGTCATCATGCGTTCGGCTCCCGCCGGTACGGGCGTCATCGCCGGTGGTCCGATGCGGGCAGTGTTCGACGTGCTCGGCGTGCGTGACGTCGTGGCGAAGTCGACAGGTTCGTCGAACCCTTACAACATGGTTCGCGCGACGGTCGACGCGCTCAAGCGCCAGGCTTCGCCCCGCCAGATCGCGTCCAAGCGCGGCCTGAAGGTTCAGGACATCATCGCCCGCCGCACCGACGGTTCGGGCAACGCTGAAGTGGCGTAAGGTCTAGGAGACGGTCGAGATGGCTGCCAAGAAAACCCTCCGCGTGAAGCAGGTAAAGAGCCCGCAGCGCCGCGAAGCTTCGCAGCGCGCGACGCTGGTCGGCCTCGGACTAAACAAGGTCGCCCGCGAGCGCGAGCTCGAGGACACCCCTTCGGTTCGCGGCATGATCGCGAAAGTCGCGCACCTCGTCGAAGTCGTGACGGACTAAGGAATTCGCTGGTCGCCCCTGGGGCAGGTCAGTCTGGAGCGTAAGATGAAACTGAACGAGATCTCTGACAAACCCGGCGCCCGCAAGAAGCGGATGCGCGTCGGCTTGGGCGTCGGCTCGGGCAAGGGCAAGACAGCCGGTCGCGGCGTCAAGGGCCAGAAGGCGCGCCGCGGCGTTGCCATCAATGGCTTCGAAGGCGGCCAGATGCCGATCTACATGCGTCTTCCCAAGCGCGGCTTCACCCCGCATCGCGCGGCAAGCTATGCTGAAGTCAACATCGGCCGCATCGAGGACGCAGTGAAAGCTGGCAAACTCGACGTCAAGAAGCCGATCGACGCTGACGCGCTCATCGCTGCCGGCGTGGTGCGTCGCAGCAAGGACGGCGTTCGCCTCCTTGCAAAGGGCGAGATCAAGTCCAAAGTTGAGCTGGTCGTGCACGGCGCTTCCAAGGCGGCGATCGAAGCGGTGGAAAAAGCCGGCGGCAAGGTTACTGTGACGAAGCCGGTTGCCGCTGAGGCTGCCGAGTAGGCGATCCTCGTCGGGGATAGTCGCGCGCTTGGCTGAGCCTGCCATTCCGGCAGCGTGACGGTCACGCGATCTGGGAGGCGGGCTTCATGGTTTCCGCGGCCGAGCAACTGGCTCGCAATATCTCCTTCTCGACCTTCGGCAAGGCGAAGGAACTGCAGGCGCGTATCTGGTTCACGCTGGCAGCGCTCGTGGTTTACCGCATCGGTGCGCAGATCCCGATCCCCGGGCTCGACATGGTGCAGTACACGCAGGCCTTCGCCGGCATGAAGGAAGGCATCCTGGGAATGTGGAACACATTCTCAGGCGGCGCCGTGGAGCGCATGGCGATCTTTGCATTGAACGTGATGCCGTACATCTCGGCGTCGATCATCATCCAGATCCTGTCTACCGCCGTTCCCGCGCTCGAGCGCCTCAAGAAGGAGGGCGAAGTCGGCCGGAAACAGCTGAACCAGTACACCCGCTATCTCACTGTCGTGCTTGCTCTTGCGCAGGCCTGGGGCGTCGCGCTGGCGCTCAACAACGACACGATGGCCTATTCACCCGGCCCCTATTTCATTGCCTCGACCGTTGTCACGCTGGTCGGCGGCACGATCTTCCTGATGTGGCTGGGCGAGCAGGTCACCGCGCGCGGCGTCGGCAACGGCATCTCGCTCATCATCTTCGCCGGCATCGTGGCAGAGCTTCCGAACTACATCGTCCAGACCTGGGGTCAGCTCTATGCCGGCCAGCTCGACTTCATCGTCGTGGTCGCGCTCATCGGCCTGGCGCTCGCCATGGTTCTGTTCATCGTCTTCGTGGAACGCTCCCAGCGCCGGCTGCTGATCCAGTATCCCAAGCGACAGCAGGGCAATCGCATGGTTGGCGGGGAATCGTCCTTCCTGCCGCTGAAGGTGAATGCCGCTGGCGTCATTCCGGCCATCTTCGCCTCGTCGCTGCTGATGCTTCCCAACACGCTCGCTGGATTCAACGGCGCCCCTGCGGTCGCCGCCGGCGCAACTGCAGATCAGGCAGCGGCGACCCAGGCTGGCTGGTGGGGCGAAGTGCTGAGCTTCATCCAGGCCTATCTCGGGCCCGGCCAGCCGCTCTACATCATAGCCTTCGCCGCCCTGATCATTTTCTTCTGCTTCTTCTACACCTCGATCGTCTTCAACCCGGAAGAGACGGCCGAGAACCTGCGAAAGTATGGCGGGTTCATTCCTGGCTATCGCCCGGGCAAGCGGACAGCGGAACACCTCGACTATGTGCTCACCCGTCTGACCGTGCTGGGCGCGATCTACATGGCCACGATCTGCGTGCTGCCGGAATTGCTCCGCAACGAGTTCAACGGACGGTTCTATATCGGGGGCACATCGCTGCTGATTGTGGTTTCTGTCACAATGGATACCGTCGCGCAGATCCAGTCGCATCTGATCGGCCACCAGTATGAAGGCATGATCAAGCGTTCGAGGCTCGGGGGGAAGAAGAAGTGAACCTGATCCTGTTCGGCCCCCCAGCTGCGGGCAAAGGCACCCAGGCCAAGAAGCTGATGGGCGAGCGGGGGTTCATCCAGCTCTCGACCGGCGATATGCTGCGCGCCGCCCGGTCTTCGGGCTCCGAGCTCGGCAGACGTGTCGCCGCGATCATGGATTCGGGATCTCTGGTCTCCGACGAGGTGGTGATTTCGCTGATCGAGGAACAGCTCGCCAAGAACCCGAAGGTCGCGGGGTTCATCTTTGACGGTTTCCCGCGCACCATTCCACAGGCAAAAGTGCTGGACGAATCGCTCGCGCGCAGCAGCCAGAAGGTGGATGTGGTGATCCGCCTCAAGGTTGACGAACAGGCCCTGATCGACCGGATTACCCTTCGTTTTGCCGCCGAGGGCCGCGCCGACGACAATCCGGAAGCCTTCAAGAAGCGGCTCGTCGCTTACAATTCGCAGACCGCCCCGCTGGTCGAGGTGTATTCCGGACAGGGCAAGCTGCGCGAAATCGACGGCATGGCGGATGTGGAGACAGTGTCGGCGTCTATCGCCCGGATCCTCGACGCGACGCTGGTAGAAAAATCCAAGTAAAACGGGGGAAAAACCCGTTCGCGGCGAGGGTGCGCAAGGTGGGGTGCAAAAGGGAAATAAGCGGTTGACGGGGCGAGTTCGCCTCCTATAAGTAGCGGCCTTCGCGATGGGCCCTTGTTTCGCCGCGCCGGTATGGCGTTGGGCGAGCATTGTCGTTGCGCTGGCATTTCGAAAGAGTTTTTGAGCCCATCCTCCAGGGGGATGCAGGCGGACGTTCAGGAGAGGCAGTTTGGCCCGTATCGCTGGTGTAAACCTTCCGACGGCGAAGCGCGTTGAAATCGCGCTGACCTACATTCATGGCATTGGACCCTCCAAGGCCAAGGAGATCACCGGCAAGCTCGGCATCGAGCCGGCGCGCCGCGTAAACCAGCTGACAGACGCAGAAGTCCTGAAAATCCGCGAAACGATCGACGCCGATTACATCGTCGAGGGCGACCTGCGCCGCGAAGTCGCGATGAACATCAAGCGCCTGATGGACCTCGGCTGCTATCGCGGCCTCCGTCACCGCAAGGGCCTGCCGGTCCGCGGCCAGCGCACCCACACCAACGCCCGCACCCGCAAAGGCCCCGCAAAGGCCATCGCCGGCAAGAAGAAGTAGGATAGACAATGGCTCGCGAAGCAGCTGGCGCCGACAAAGGTCGGGTCAAGAAGCGGGAACGCAAGAACATCGCGTCGGGCGTCGCCCACGTGAATGCGTCCTTCAACAACACGATCATCACCATCACAGACGCGCAGGGCAACACCATCTCCTGGTCGTCCGCCGGCACGATGGGCTTCAAGGGCTCGCGCAAGTCGACGCCTTATGCCGCCCAGGTAGCCGCCGAAGACGCCGGCAAGAAGGCGATGGAACACGGGATGCGCACGATCGAAGTGCTCGTGCACGGGCCGGGTTCGGGCCGCGAGTCGGCGCTTCGCGCCCTGCAGGCCGTCGGCTTCACGGTTACGACGATTCACGACACCACCGCCGTACCCCACAACGGCTGCCGCCCGCCGAAGCGTCGCCGCGTCTAACGCGCGCCTGTCTTTCCGTCTGGCAATTCTTGAGAGGTCCAATCCATGGCGATGTCCGCCGGTTCGGTGAACGACAAAAACTGGAAAGACCTGATCCGCCCCAACCGTCCGGTTGTTGAGCACGATCGGGACGCCCAGCGCAAAGCCAAGCTCGTAATCGAACCGCTCGAGCGCGGCTTCGGAACGACGCTGGGCAACGCCCTCCGCCGCGTTCTTCTCTCCTCGCTGCAGGGCGCCGCGATCACCGGCATCCAGATCGATGGCGTGGTCCACGAGTTCTCCTCCATCCCTGGCGTCCGCGAGGACGTCACCGACATCGTGCTGAACCTGAAGCGCATCGCGATCCGCATGGTCTCCGACACGCCGAAGCGCATGACGCTGAAGGCCACAGGCGGCGGTCCCATCCGCGCCGGACAGATCGAGGTTTCGGGCGACATCGAAATCCTGAACCCTGACCACATCATCTGCCACCTCGATGAAGGCTCGGAGCTCCGCATGGAGTTCACGGTCGCCACCGGCAAGGGCTACGTCCCCGCCGATCGCAACCGTCCGGATGACGCCCCGCTTGGCTACATCCCGATCGACTCGATCTTCTCGCCGGTTGAGCGCGTTGGCGTGTTTGTCGAAGACACCCGCGCCGGCCAGGTACTGGACTATGACAAGCTGACCCTCGATATTCAGACGGACGGTTCGGTCACGCCGGAAAACGCTGTCGCCTATGCTGCGCGCATCCTGCAGGACCAGCTGCAACTGCTCATCACCTTCGATGAGCCGGTTGCCGCCTCGTCGTCCGATGACGAGCCGGATCTGGGCTTCAACCCTGTCCTGCTCAAGAAGGTCGACGAACTGGAGCTGTCGGTACGTTCGGCCAACTGTCTGCGCAACGACAACATCGTCTACATCGGCGATCTCATCCAGAAGTCCGAGGCGGAAATGCTCCGCACTCCGAACTTCGGCCGCAAGTCGCTCAACGAAATCAAGGAAGTGCTCGCCTCGATGGGCCTCCACCTCGGCATGGACGTCCCGTCCTGGCCGCCGGAGAACATCGAAGAGCTCGCCAAGAAATACGAAGACCACACCTGATCAGGAGCCGGCCTGCTGAGGGCCGGATTGTAACATGCGCCACGGTTTCGCGCTCCGTAAATTCAATCGCACTGCCTCGCACCGCAAGGCGATGTTCGCCAACCTGTCGGGCGCGCTGATCCGCCATGAGCAGATCACGACGACCCTGCCGAAGGCAAAAGAGCTCAAGGCCGTCGTCGACAAGCTGATCACGCTTGGCAAGAAGGGCGGCCTCTCCAACCGCCGCCTGGCAGCTGCGCAGCTGAAAGAAGCCGATGTCGTCGTGAAGCTCTTCGACACGCTGGCGGATCGCTACAAGGACCGCGCCGGTGGCTACACCCGTGTCCTGAAAGCCGGCTTCCGTCATGGCGACAACGCCCCGCTGGCGATCATCGAACTGGTCGACCGCGACGTTGACGCCAAGGGCGCTGACGACCGCGCCCGCGCCGAAGCCGCTGCCGAGGCGGCAGAATAGGCCTGAGGACCTGAGTGTTATGGAAAGGCCGCCCGTCAGGGCGGCCTTTTTGTTGTCCCGACCTTTCGCCAGGCTGCATCCGAGCCTTGTTTGCGCCGGAATCCGCACCTTAATTTCCATGCTGAATCAAGCGCGGTCTTCCTCGGGCCAGCGTGCGGAGAAATGGCATGAACCGGCAGAACATCATCCTCGCTGCGTCCACTGGTCTCGCGACCGCTCTCGCGATGCTCGCCCTGCCGGCCCTCGGCCAGCTCGTGAACCAGGGGGCTCCGCCATCGGCTGTCGCCCCGCTGCAGGCCAGCCCAGAGCCTGCGCCGCAGGAGATCGTGCCCCAGACGCAAGCAGGCCTGCAGCAGTCCTTCGCCCCCGTCGTGCGCCGTACGGCGCCGGCCGTGGTGAACGTCTACGCCTCGGTCAACGTCACCCGCTCGTCCTGCCAGTGGGCGGGAACACCATGGGAGGCGTATTGCCGGAACGCCCCAACCCGCAGCGAGAAGGTCGAGAACTCGCTTGGGTCCGGCGTGCTCGTCGGACCCGATGGCGTCATCGTAACCAACAACCATGTCGTGGAAGGCGGAGATGCCTTCCGCGTGGTGCTGAACGATCGGCGTGAGTTCGCCGCCGAACTCGTGATGAAAGACCCGCGCACCGATCTCGCCGTGCTGCGCATCGACACCAAGGGCCAGACACTCCCGTCGCTGACCTTCGCAGACACGCGTGAACTTGAAGTGGGCGATCTCGTCCTCGCCATCGGCAACCCGTTCGGCGTCGGCCAGACGGTGACCAGCGGCATCGTCTCAGCGCTTGCGCGCACCGATGTCGGCGTGTCGGACTACTCGTCATTCATCCAGACAGATGCCTCGATCAATCCCGGCAATTCGGGCGGCGCTCTGGTGGACATGCAGGGCCGGCTGATCGGCGTGAACTCGATGATCTTCTCGCGCGGCGGCGGCTCCAATGGGATCGGCTTCGCCATTCCCGCTGAAATGGCCAAGCGGGTGGTCGACGCCGCCGTGAATGGCGGAACGCTGGTGCGCCCATGGCTCGGCGCCAAGGGTGAGGTGATCGACAGCGCAAAGGCCGCGGCCCTCGGTATGGATCGCCCGCGCGGCGTCTTGATCGCTGACCTCTACGCCGGTGGTCCTGCCGACAGGGGCGGGCTGCGCGAAGGCGATGTGGTGCTCACCGTCGATGGCCGCGAAGTTTTCGACGATCGTGGCATGAAGTTCATCGCCGCGACGAAGGCGGAAGGCGAAACTGTCAATCTCTCCATCCTGCGCGGCGGCCGTCCGCAGCAACTCTCGGTCCGCCTCGCCTCGCCTCCCGGCGCGACCCAGCAGGAGTTGGTGCAGGTCCAGGGCGCCAACCCGTTTGCCGGCGCCGTCGTGGTGGAACTGACGCCGGCGCTCGGCGAGCAGGTCGGCATGGACGCATTCAGCGGCGGGATGCTGGTCTACAGCGTGCCGCGGCGGACGATTGCCGGAAACGTCGGCTTCCAGCCGGGCGACATCATCCGCGAGATCAACGGCGCCGCGATCCGCACCAAGCGCGATTTCGACGCAGCCCTGAAGCGCGCCGAAAACTCCCCGCCCGCCACCTGGCGTCTTGCAACCGAGCGCAACGGTCAGCGTATCGAGTCGGAACTTCGCGGCCGCATCTGAAGGGTGGATGGCGAGGCTCCGGCGCGCTAAAGCAGCGGTGTGAGCGACCTGTTCCAAGCCGCAGGACTGACCGAGGAAGCGCCCCGTCCGCTTGCAGACCGCCTGCGCCCGGAGAGTATCGAAGACGTGGTCGGCCAGGATCACCTGCTCGGCGCTGAAGGCCCGTTAGGCCGCATGCTCGCGCAGGGCCGGCTCGCCAGCCTCATCCTCTGGGGGCCGCCGGGCACCGGCAAGACAACCATCGCCCGCCTGCTGGCCAAGCGCGCCAATCTCGGTTTCGAACAGTTGTCGGCCATCTTCTCGGGCGTGAAGGACCTGCGCGCCGCCTTCGAGAAGGCGGAAGGCCGCCGCGCATCGGGCAAGGGCACGCTGCTGTTCGTCGATGAGATCCATCGCTTCAATCGGGCCCAGCAGGACGGCTTCCTGCCATTCGTGGAGCGCGGTGTCGTCACGCTCGTCGGCGCCACGACCGAGAACCCCAGCTTCGAACTCAACAGCGCGCTGCTGTCGCGGACGCAAGTGATGGTGTTGAAGCGGCTCGACGAGGCTGCGCTGGGCAAGCTGCTCGCGCGCGCCGAGGCGCTTTTCGGCAAGTCAGCCCCGCTCACCGAAGAAGGCAAGGCTGCGCTGATGGCGATGGCCGATGGCGACGGGCGCTACTTTCTCAACCTGGTCGAGGAAGTCTTCGCCTGGAACCGGAAGAACCTGATCGACGCCAACGGCCTGATGGCGGCGCTGCAGAAACGCGCGCCGAGCTACGACAAGGATCGCGAGGAGCACTACAATCTCATCTCCGCCTGGCACAAGGCGACGCGCGGATCCGATCCGGATGCGGCGCTCTACTGGTTCTGCCGCATGCTCGAAGGCGGCGAGGATCCATTGTTTCTCGCGCGCCGCATGATCCGCGCAGCCAGCGAGGATGTTGGCCTTGCCGACCCGACCGCCCTGATGATCTGCAATGAGGCAGCTGCGGCGTATGAGCGTCTGGGCTCCCCGGAGGGCGAGCTGGCGCTGGCGCAGGCGGCGCTGCATCTGGCCACCGCTCCGAAGTCGAACGCTGCCTACGTCGCCTACAAGGCCGCGCGCGCAGCGGCGCGCGAGACGGGTTCATTGACGCCGCCGGCGCACATCCTGAACGCCCCCACGACGTTGATGAAACAACTCGGCTATGGTGCCGGGTACCAGTACGATCACGACACCGAGGGCCAGTTCTCCGGTCAGAACTATTTTCCAGACGACATGGAGCGCCAGACCTTCTACCAGCCCGGGGGCGCCGGCCGCGAAGCGCCGATCCGGGAGAAGCTGGAACAATGGGCAAAGCAGCGCCGCGAGCGCTCCGGTGACTAAAGGCGTCAAGCGCAACTATGAGAGCCTGCCGGTCTCGGAGGACGACGCAGCATTCGTGCGGGGCATTGTCATCCACGAGGACGGCGGCATCATCGCATTCAACAAGCCGTCCGGCTTGCCCGTCCAGACGCGTAACCCGGAAGACCGCACGCTCGACCGGCTGATGGCGGCGTTCGCCCGATCCAACGGCAAGCGACCGCGACTGGTCCATCGCCTCGATGCGCCGACATCCGGCGTGATCGTCGCGTGCAAGACCCAGCCCGCCGCCGCAGCCCTGAGCCAGTCCTTTGCCGATCGGCTGGTGGACAAGACCTATCTTGCCGTGGTCACCGGCTCGCCCTTTCCGAAAGGCGAGACAGAGTTCTCGATGCCGCTGACCCGTCACATCGCCCGCCCCGGACTGGAGCTCATGCGCGCCGCGCGGCCAGGGGATCAGGGAAGCCAGTCAGCCGTAACGCGCTGGCGGGTGCTCGCCAGCAGCGGACAGACGCACCTGCTCTGCGTCGAGCCCCAGACGGGGCGCATGCACCAGATCAGGGTCCACCTGTCGATCGAGGGAAGGCCTATCCTCGGCGACCCCTATTACGGTGGCGCATCCACGCTTAAGGGCCTGCCCGTGCCGCGGCTCATGCTCCACGCCTTCCGACTGGAGATACCGCACCCAACGGCCGGCGGGCGTTTCGTGATTAACGCCCCGCCGCCGGCGGACTTCCTCGCCGTCCTGTCTGCCGCAGGGCTGGAAATGCCTGCTGATCTGGCTTCCGGGGCCGGTTAGCCCTATGAGCAGGGCGAAATGTTCAATGTCCTTCTCGTAGCCCTCGGGGGCGGCCTCGGCGCCGCGGCCCGCTTCGGCGTCTCGCTGGCGATGCCGCTGCGAGGTGATGGCTGGCCTGTGGCGACGTTCATCATCAACGTCTCCGGCAGCCTCGCCATCGGCCTCCTTGCCGGCTGGCTTGCGACGCGCGGGGACGCGGCCGAGCCATGGCGGCTGTTCCTCGGCGTCGGCGTGCTCGGCGGCTTCACGACCTTTTCGGCCTACTCGCTCGAGACGATGCGCATGATCGCGCGCAGCGACTGGCTCGGCGCTTCAACCTACTCCATCGGCTCCGTTCTCGCCGGCCTCGCCGCCGTCGCCATCGGCATGATGATCGCGAAACGGATTCTCGGATGAGCTGGAACGTCGGACAGGTTGTCACCCTCAGCGTCGATGCGGACGAGGACGACACACGCCTCGATCGCTGGCTGAAGCGCAAATTCCATGGCCTGACCCAGGGCCAGATCGAGAAGGCGTGCCGCACCGGCGAGATCCGCGTCGATGGCGCGCGCGCCAAGGCGAACACGCGGGTGAAGGCCGGGCAGACCGTGCGTATCCCGCCCATGACCGCCGCGAAGGGCCGCGAGGGCGACGATGAGGACGACAAGCCGCGCACGCGCGTGAAGGCGTCCGACGCCGACATGATGCGCTCGCTGGTGATCTACGAGGACGACCACATCATTGCGCTCAACAAGCCGCCGGGCCTCGCCGTGCAGGGCGGCACGGGGACGACGCGCCACATCGATGCGCTGTCTCGCGCGCTGGTGCCGGATACCGCCGAGAAGCCGCGTCTCGTTCATCGCCTCGACCGCGACACGTCGGGCGTGCTCGTCCTGGCCAAGACAGTGGGGACTGCCAACCGGCTGGGCGCGCTGTTCCGCTCGCGCGAACTCGACAAGATCTACTGGGCCGTCGTGCTTGGCGTGCCGCATCCGACGACGGGCGATATCCGCGGCTGGATGATCAAGTCGACCGGGCCGAAGGACGACAAGGAAAAGATGCGCGCCGCCGAGCAGAACGAGAAGGGCGCGGTGCACGCCTCCACGCTGTACTCGGTTGTCCAGAATGCCGGCCGCAAGGCTGCGTGGGTCGCGCTGAAGCCGGAGACGGGGCGCACCCACCAGCTGCGCTTCCACATGGCCGGCATCGGCTGCGCAATCGTGGGCGATCGCAAGTATACGTGCGATCGCGAGCTGCCGCAGGGGCTGGCCGATGGCCTGCATCTGCATGCGCGCGCGCTTCGCCTGCCCAACCCCGGCGGCCGAGATGTGGAGATCGTGGCGGAGCTTTCCCCGCACATGAAGCAGACGTTTGAGGTCCTCGGCTTTGACGAGGACAGCGCGGAGAATTTCTTCGACCTGCGCAAGCCGCGGCGCATCCGGTAATTGAGGCGCAGACGATGGAATACGCCAAGGGCGTGAAGGGCGAGATCGACCAGCGGCCGAAGCGGTTCTACACGGATGTGTCGATCGCGCCCGTGCAGCCCGGATGGACCGTCCTGCTCGATGCCCGCGCGTTGCGCTCGCAGGCGGGGCGGCCGTTCATCCTGCCGACACATGATCTCGCCGAGACCATCGCCGCTGAATGGCGGGCTCAGGTTGAGCGCATCGATCTGCCCACCATGTTCAATACGCGCCAGGCGTATGGCGTTCTGGATCGGCCGGATGAAGCCGTTACAGCGCTCGCCGCGCAGGTGGCGCGATACGTCGAGACCGATCTTGTCTGCTATCTCGCAGAAGGGCCTGCAGCCCTGCTTGACCGGCAGGAGGCCGCTTGGGGCCCGCTGCGCGAATGGGCCGCTGGTCTCGGCGTCGCGTTGACGCCAAGCGTCGGAATCATGCCGAAACCGCAGTCCTTGGCTTCGATCGCGGCCATTCGCGCGCACGCTGCCAGCCTTGACCGCTTCCGGCTGGCGGGACTGGCGCATGGCGTAGCGCTGTTCGGATCAGCAGTGCTCGGCCTTGCCGTCGAGCGTGGCCGTCTGAGCGCGGCGGACGCGTATGAGCTGTCGCGCATCGACGAGGCCTATCAGGCTGAGCACTGGGGCGAGGATGCGGAAGCTGTCCGCCGCACGACAAGCGCCCGCGCCGAGGCGCGGGCGCTTGACCAGTGGTTCGGCGCGCTTGCGCGAAGCTAGAGCGCCTCAGGTCATCCCCGCGCGTTGCGCACAGGCATAGGCAAACTGTGCCAGTGGCTGGACCCGTCCCTCGTTCTGGGCGGCCGCAGCGTTCGACGCCGTGCCGTCGCGGACACGGCCCACAATTCCCTGCAGGATGCCTGCGAGGCGGAAGGCGTTGTATGCAAAATAGAAGTCCAGCTCGGGCAGGCCGCTTCGGCCGGTCAGTTCGCAATAGCGGGCGAGGTACTGCTCCTTGTTCGGGATGCCGTAGCCAGGTGCATCAACGACGCCGGCGATGCTCGGCCGTTGCGGGTCGGACGACGGCATGACCCACGACATGAGATGATAGGTGAAATCGGCGAGCGGATCGCCCAGCGTGGACAGCTCCCAGTCGAGGACCGCCAGGACGCGCGGTTCGGTCGGATGCAGCACCATGTTGTCGATGCGGTAGTCGCCATGGACGATGGTCGTGGTCTCTCCCGGCGGGATGTTCTTCGGCAGCCATTCGATCAGCTTGTCCATCTCAGGGATCTTGGAGGTCTCGGACATCTGGTACTGTTTCGTCCAGCGGTGGATCTGGCGTGCGATATAGTCGCCTTCCTTGCCGAAGCCTTCGAGGCCCGCCTTTTTCCAGCCGACATTGTGCAGGGCCGCAAAGGTGGAGACTTTGGCGTCGTAAATCGCAGCGCGCTGTTGTGGCGAGTAGTCGGGCAGGGTCGCGTCCCAGATGATGCGACCCTCGACCATGTCCATCACATAGAACATCGTGCCGGTAACGCTGTCGTCCTCGCAGAGACCGTAAGGCTTCGCGACCGGGAAGCCGAGCGGATACAAGGCCGCGATGACGCGATACTCGCGATCGACGGCGTGCGCCGAGGGCAGGAGCTTGCCGGGCGGCTTGCGGCGCATGACGTATTTTTTCGTCGGTGTGATCAGCTGGTAGGTCGGGTTGGACTGGCCGCCCTTGAACTGGCGCACTGTCAGCGGCCCCCTGTAGCCCTCGACATTCGCCTCCATCCACGCCGCGAGTTTCGCTTCGTCGAAGCGGTGGCTTTCGGCGACGTCCTTGGTGCCGGAAAAGAGGTCCGTCGGGTTCGCTTCGGTCATGTCCTGCCCTGCTGTCGTCGGCCGGTCTGACGCCGGCATCCTGTCGAAAGGTCTGATCTGCTAAACACCGTTCCGGGCGTGAGGTCGAGTGGGTTTGTTCCAGCGAGCGCTAGACGTCGCGCGCCAGCGCCCGCCAACCAATATCGCGCCTGCAAAAACCGTCCGTCCAGTCGATCAGGTCGACGGCGTGGTAGGCGCGTTCGACGGCCTCCTTCAAGGTTGGACCGGTGGCTGTAACGTTCAGGACGCGGCCGCCATTTGCGACGATGTCATTGCCCTTCCGCGCGGTGCCGGCATGGAAGATCGTGACGCCCCCGACCTCGCCCGCCGTGTCGAGCCCCCGGATGACGCCGCCTTTTTTCGGTTCCCCAGGGTAACCGGCGCCCGCCATCACGACGGTGACCGCCGGATCGGAGAAGCGCTCGAGGCGCTTGCACCCCGCGAGGCCGCCCGTCGCGCAGGCGAGCAGCTGGGGCAGAGGATCTTCCTTCAGCCGGGTCATGATCACCTGGCATTCCGGGTCGCCGAAGCGGACATTGTATTCGATGACGCGCGGGCCGTGTCTGTCGTCGATCATCAGGCCAACGAAGAGTACGCCGCGATAGGGGCGACCGTCCTTCTTCATGCCTGCGATCGTGGGGGTCACGATCTCGTCCATGACGCGCTGCTGCATCACTTCGTCGAGAATCGGCGCGGGCGAGTAGGCGCCCATGCCGCCCGTGTTGGGCCCAGTGTCGCCGTCGCCAACACGCTTGTGGTCCTGTGCGCCCGCGAGCGGCACGGCCGTCTCGCCATCGCAGAGCGCGAAGAAGCTTGCCTCCTCGCCGGGCATGAATTCCTCGATAACCATCGAGGACGATGCGTGTCCAAACTTGCCGCCGAGCATGGCGTCGATCTCGGCTTCAGCCTCAGCGCGCGTCTCGGCGATGACGACGCCCTTGCCCGCCGCCAGCCCGTCCGCCTTCAGGACGTAGGGAGGGCTATCGAAAGTCTCAAGGTAGGCCTTCGCCTCGGTTGCCTGCTCGCTGTTGAAGCGACGGTAGCGGGCGGTGGGAATACTGTGCCGCGCCATGAAGTCCTTCGAGAAGCCTTTCGAGCCTTCGAGCATCGCTGCGCGCGCCGACGGGCCGAAGACGGGGATGTCGATCGCACGCAGCCTGTCCGCGAGGCCGTGAACAAGCGCGACTTCCGGGCCGATAATGACGAGGTTCGGGCGCTCGAGCCGGGCGAGGTCAACAAGGCCCTCGATGTTGTCGGCCGCAACGGGGACGCAGTCGGCCAGTTCCGCGATGCCAGGATTGCCTGGGGCTGCCATGATCTGGGTAACGCGTGGGCTCTGTTTCAGGCGCCAGGCGAGCGCGTGTTCACGGCCGCCGCTGCCCACGATCAGAATCTTCATGGAGGTTTCCCCTGGCGACAATTCGGGGCTTATACTGGGCCTGAACTCCTCACGCCAGCAGGGCGCCATGGCAGCAACAAACGCGTTCTCGCGGGAGACCGATCTCACCGGTGTCTGGTCCGGCGCCTACTGGTATGGCGCGGCGGGGATGCCGGTGCCGTTCACGGCGCATATCATCGAGCAAGGCGGGAGCCTGAGCGGCACGACGCTGGAGCCGGCGACGTTCGGATCGCCGGGGCTGGCGGAACTGTCGGCAGACATCAGGGGCGTGCTGGGCGCGCTTAGCGTGCGGTTCACCAAGGTGTATCACTCGGCGCCGGGCGTTCATCGCGAACCGATCGCGTACGCGGGGACGGTCGACGCCAAGCTGACGACGATCGAGGGCGACTGGCGCCTGCCCGGTGGTTTTTCCGGCAGGTTCGTGCTGCAGCGTGCATCGCGTGGCGTCGCGGCGAGCGAGGCGCAACGCGAGGTCGAGCTGAAGCTGGCGCGCTAGGGACGCGGCAACCGGAAACTGCCCCGCCGCCCGACAGGTCGGGCAGCGGGGGGCTCTGGATCAGCTTCTGACGGAGATATCGTTCTGGACGGACGTCGCGCCTGGAGCGGCCCAGGCCGTCATGCCGGCCATCTGACGGTCTGACCAGGTATGCACTGTTCCCGTCAGCTCAACCTTGCCGTCCCGGGCGGTTACCTTGACGTTGTTGTCGTCATACCAGGAGCGGTGAAGGGCGTGGCGAATGCCTTCGCTGATGTCGCCGACATTCGGGCGGGTCTTCACCGATATCTGGTTGGAAACACCCGTGACGCCCATCAGGCCACGAATCTCGACGGCGGCTGCGTCCTTCTGGAAGAACCACTCGACCTGACCCGAGAGTGTGACCCAGCCATCCTGCACCTTGACCTTCACCGCGTCCTTCGGGATCGAGGGGTCCCAGACAAGACGGTTGACCGCCGCCGCGGCGATATCATCGTCGCCACGCCGGGAGAGCGAGGGGAGTTTGATCTCGATCTTTTCGGCGAGTGCCTTTACGCCCTTGACGCGGCCGACGGCTGCTTCGGCTGCAACCTTCTCGGCATACGCATCGACGTGGCCCATCAGCGTCACCACGCCGTTGTTGGCTGTAACGCCAATATGGGCCGCGTTGATGCTCGGTTCCCAGGCCAGTTCGTCGAGAACGGCCTGTCTGAGTTGAATGTCGTTGGACATGGGGTTTCCTGGAATAATTCGTGGCGCGTGCGGGCTGCGACGCGTGCACTGATCGCCCGGTTTTCCGGGAGGTCACGGCGTGAACGCGGCCATGGTTTGCCCGTTCCGGCTCAGGCCTGCGTCATGCTGGCATGGGCTTCGTCCATCGAAGTCGAGGCGACTGACACGGATACTGCGGTGTATATGATCCTCCCCATGGATGACCTCACCGAATCGCAACCGCAGCCCGGCTCCAATTCTCCGGAGATGACGGTCTCGGAACTGGCTGGCGCGCTGAAGCGCACGGTGGAGGAGAATTACGCGTTCGTTCGGGTGCGGGGTGAACTGGGGCGTGTGGTTCTGGCCAAGTCGGGGCATCTGTATTTCGACATCAAGGATGAGGGCGCGACGCTCAACACCATCATGTGGAAGGGCAGCGCCGGGAAGCTGTCGTTCAAGCCCGAGGAAGGTCTTGAGGTGGTGGCCGAGGGGCGGCTGTCGACTTATCCCGGCCGCTCCAACTATCAGATGATCGCAGAGCGGATGCGGCCGGCGGGTGTTGGCGCGCTGATGCAGCTGCTCGAGGAGCGGAAGAAGAAACTGGCGGCGGAGGGGCTGTTCGCGGCGGAGCGAAAGAAGCCGCTGCCATTCCTGCCGGCCGTGATCGGCGTTGTCACCAGCCCGACCGGCGCTGTCATCCGCGATATCCTGCACCGGGTGCGCGATCGCTTTCCGGTGCACGTCATCATCTGGCCGGCGCTGGTGCAGGGCGAGCGGGCTGCTTCTGAAGTGGAGGCGGGCATTCGCGGGTTCAATGCCCTGACGCCCGGTGGCCCGATCCCTCGCCCTGATGTGATCATCGTTGCGCGCGGCGGCGGGTCGATCGAGGACCTGTGGCCGTTCAACGAGGAGCGCGTGGTGCGCGCCGCCGCTGAGAGTGTGATCCCGCTGATCTCTGCGGTCGGGCATGAGACGGATACCACGCTGATCGACTATGCGTCTGACCGGCGCGCGCCGACGCCGACCGGGGCTGCGGAGATGGCGCTGCCGGTCCGGGCTGATCTCCTTGCGACACTTGCCACGTTGGGCGCGCGGCTGGAGCGGCGCACGGTGGCGGGGTTCGAGAAGCGACGGCTGCAATTGCAGTCTGCGGCCGGGCGCTTGCCGAAGCCGGATGCGCTTCTGGCGAGGGCGCGCCAGCGGCTCGATCTGGCGTCGGAGCGTTTTGGTGGATCGCTGTCGCGCATGCTGTCGCGAAAGCGGGCGCGGTTCGATCAGGCCGGTGGCGGGTTGCGGCCGGCGACCCTGCTTCGCGAGATTGCCGGACGGCGCGGCGAGGTTGCGCGCCTGGCGGGGCGGCTGGCGCCCGCGATGGACAGAAGGTTGCGGCGGGCGCAGGACGCGCTGAGCCAGCAGGCGCGGGTGCTGCAGTCTGTGTCGTATGAACGCGTGCTGGCGAGAGGCTTTGCGCTGGTGACGCGGGCGGACGGCGCGCTGGTGCGGTCGGCGGCAGGCGTCGCCGATGGCGATGCGCTGCGGCTGCGCTTTGCCGATGCTGAGGTGGCGGCGACGGCCGGGGCGTCTTTGACAGTTTCCCCTCGACCGGAGACGGCGCCTGCTGCGGAGCAAACGCAGCGTCCCCGCATTCGGCGACGGATGCGCAGCGAGGACGATCAGGGCAACCTCTTCTAGGAGATCCGTATGCGTTTCGGTTTTGCCGCGCTGGCGCTGCTGGCAGTGTCCTGTGCGTCGGTGCAGGCTCCCTCTGTTGGCAGGGATGCGGATACTGTCGCGTGGTGGAGCATCACAGGTGATCTTTCCAGCGACGCGATGGAGGGTCGCGATACGGGGGCTGCCGGGCATGATCGTGCAGCGAAGTACGTGGCGGAGCGGTTCGCGAAGGCGGGGCTGCAGCCAGCGGGCGAGAATGGCGGCTGGTTCCAGACGCTGTCATTGCAGGAGGTGCGGGTCGAGAAGGAAGGAACGTCGTTTAGCGTGGTGCGGGATCAGGGCGCTCGCGTCGATCTTCGCTTCCTGCATCAGATAACGGTTCGGCCCTCGCCGATCTTGCCCGCGAACCTCAACGCGCCGCTGGCGTTTCGCGGATACTGTTCGGCAAGCGAGATCGGCAATGTGAGGGGCAAGGTCGTTGTGTGCTTCGGTGCGCGCCGCACCGGGATGACGACGGGCGGGCAGCGCCTTGAGGCAGCGGCGAAGGCGGGGGCGCTGGGGATCATCAATGTGGATGATCCCGGCTTCACGATCGAGCCGTCGCGTTGGCCCGAAGCCTATGCGCGGTCGGTCGGGTTTCGTGATGCAGCGCTGCCCGCTTATGCCGAGATGGTTGTCATGCGGCTGAGCGCGGATGCGCTGGCGGTTGTCCTTGAGGGAGCGGGCCCGCGTGCGGATGCGATTCTGAAGGCGGGCGCCGCGTCGCAGCCGCTGCCGAGCTTCGACATTCCAGCGCGAATGAGCGGGACGTTCGCGATTTCGCAGCGGCAGCTGCAGTCAGACAATGTGCTGGCGATCCTGCCGGGGACGGACCCGGTGCTGAAGGACGAGTTCGTGCTCGCGTCGGCCCATCTCGATGGCTATGGCTTTGGCGAGCCGGTGAAGGGCGATGCGCTCTATAATGGTACGTTTGACGATGCAGCGTATGTCGCGACCCTGATCAGGCTTGCGGAGAGCCAGGCGGGCAAGGGCTTCAAGCGGAGCGTGGTGTTTGCGGCCTATACGGGCGAGGAGAAGGGGCTGCTTGGCTCCACCTGGTTCTCGACGCATCTGACCGTGCCGAAGGAGAAGATCGCGGCAGTGATCAATCTCGATCAGCTGCGGCCGCTGTTTCCGCTCAAGATCCTGACGATGCATGCGATTGATGACACGACGCTGGCGGGCAATGTGCGGCGCGTGGCGTCGGGCATGGGGATCGAGATCCGGCCCGACATGGAGCCGGAGCGCAATCTCAACCAGCGCACGGATCACTGGCCGTTCCTGCGCATCGGCGTGCCGGCGACCAATTTCGTGTTCGGCTTTGATCCGGGGACGGACGCCGAGGTGCGGTATCGCGAGTGGTACCACTCCCGCTACCACCGTCCCCAGGACGACATGGGCCAGCCGATCGACTGGGACGCGGCGCGCGACATGAACACGTTTTTCTATCGGCTTGTGGCGGATGTAGCGAACGATCCGGTGCGGCCGAGCTTCGTGGCGGGGAGCCAGTGGGCACCTGGATAGACAGGCGCCGCTGACGCCGAACGCGCGGCGTTGCCTGGCGCGGCTGCCGCCAGCGCTACCGGCAGGCAGGAGAAGCGCGGATCCCACGTCCACGGCAGGTTGCTGGACGGCATCCCGCGCATCGCGTCATGGTTTCATCCGCCTTGTGCTTTGCGCCTTTCGCATTTCGCTTGGCTTGGGGCGTGCGGGCCGGCCTGCTCAGGACCAGTCCCTGTCGAGCGCCTCATCTCGTCAACGGCTCCACAGTTTCTCGAGAGGTTCTTCACGCTCGGCTGCACCCACCCGGCCGCGTTGCACGGTGGCAGGCCGCCCTGCAAGCGGGATGACTGCGGGCATTCTGCGACAGCTCTGCACCTGGGGGACGGCGGTTCTGGGATCAGCTGGTTTGCGGGGCCTGTGAGGCGATTGTCCGTTGCGCCACATGTGACCGTGGAACAGTTCGTCGACTGGGCGCACCGCAGCGAACGCATGCGAGACGGGTGCTTTGCGCCGTCCCCGGGGATATGGTCTCGGGAATGACCTGTCGTGGCTCAGGCACCCAATCGCTTCACGAACCACTCGGTGAGCTTGTTCCAGACGTCGCGGTCGGCTTCGTCTTCGACGCCGTGTTCGAGATTGGGGTTGTCGTTCACTTCGATGACCATTGGGCCGTCGGGGCTGCTCTTGAGGTCGACGCCATAGAAGCCGTCGCCGATCAGGTTGGCGGCGCGGACAGCGACGTCGACGACGTCAGCGGGGGCTTCTGCGACCGGGATGGATTTGTGGCCGCCTTCGACGGACTCGCCGCCTTCCTGGTGTTTGATGATCTGCCAGTGGCCGCGCGCCATCTTGTACTGGCAGACGAAAAGCGGACGGCGGTCGAGGACGCCGACGCGCCAGTCGAACTCGGTGGGGACGAATTTCTGCGCGATGCAGAGATCGGACTCTTCGAGGAATTGCGCGACGATCTCGCGGAGTTCCTGCATCGAGGACGCCTTGCGGATGCCGCGTGAGAATGAGCCGTCGGGGATTTTCAGCACGACGGGAAAGTTGAGGCGGTCGGCGACGTCTTCAAGGTCGGTCTTGTCCTGGACAATCATGGTCTCAGGCGCAGGAAGGCCTGCACCAAGCAGCCGCTCCCAGAGATAGACCTTGTTGGTGCAGCGGATCATCGAGATCGGGTCGTCGATCACCGGCATGCCTTCGGCAACAGCCTTACGCGCGAAGCGGTAGGTGTGGTTCTTGATCGAGGTCGTCTCGCGGATCATCAGGGCGTCAAACTCGCCGAGGCGGTTGAAGTCGCGCCGGGTGATCGGCTCGATCTCGACGCCGTCCTTTTCAGCCAGCCGGGCCCAGTGCTCCAGGCTTTCGAGGTTGGAGGGGGCGAGCTTCTCGTTGGGGTCATGCAGCACGGCGATCGACCATTTGGGCACGACGCGGGCCTTCGGGCTCTTCCAGGTGCGGCCAGTGTAGGCCGTAAGGCTTTTCACGAAGAAGTCGAGTTCGTCGTCCTCCAGCTTGGTGAAGGGCGTGATGCGGATGCGCTTGATCTTGTACTTCCCCGGCGAGCCGTTGGCGGTGGTTGTGACGATCACGACGGGCGCACGGTACCAGTCGAAGAGCTGGCGGCCGAATTTACGGAAGCGGTCGTCATCGACCTCGCCGAAGCAGACCACGAGGCGTTCGGGGGCGGGACCCTTGGCGGGGTTCTTGTTGAGGTCCTTGTGCAGGAGCTCTTCAAGGATGGAGGCGGTGTCATCCGGGATTTCGCGGTCGTAGAGGTCGAGCAGGGTCTCCACCGTGGGGACGACGCGGTGGCCGCGGGCCTCGCCCAGGAGCGAGGCGTAGTATCCGTCGGTCTGGTAATTGTAGTTACGGGCGAGGTTGATGATCTTGGGGCGCGACCCGGAGAGAAGTTTCGGCTGCAGGACATAGTCGCGCGTCGTCATCATGCGGAACGGTGCGCCCAGGGCGGCGAGGTCCCGCAGGTCGTCCGCGATCAGGATCCAGTCATACCTCAAAGTATCTCAGCATCCTGATTGCGCCCCATCCGTCTGCATAGAAGCCGGGTTCGATCTCGAAGCACTTGTAGCCATAGCCGTGATAGCGCTTCAGCAGGGCGTAGTTGGTTTCCTTGATCTCAAGATTAAGCCTCGGAATGGCATTGTCGTGGCAATATCGCTCGACATGGCGAAAAAGCTTCTCGCCAAGGCCCTTGCCCTGATGTGCGGGGGAGACGGCGAGGCTGTCGAAGTTGGCGGCGCCATCTTCGATGATCAGGAACGCGTAGCCAGCGACCACATCCCCGTCGAGGGCGCAGAAAAGGGCGCTGTGCTCGTCGTCCAGGACGTCGGCGAAATCCTCGGCGCTCATCATCTTGTCGGCATAACCGGCGGTAAAGCAGGCCAGCTCGATTGCGACCAGGGCGTCAATGTCGTCAGAAGCGATATTGCGGATCATGCCATTCATCATTCAGACAGGGCACGGCGATCCTCGTTTGGCGCGCCAGGTGTTGGAGTGTCGCGAAGAGCTGGGATTAATACCAGTCGTGTGAGTCTGTCGATAGAGCCGGGCTGCGCGTGGAGTGAGGCTGATGCAGAAGCATGGCGAGCGGGCAATGTGGGCGGCCCTGGGCGTGATGTCCGGGCTCGGCATGGCGCTGGCGGCATGGTTGTTCATTGCGCCGGATGTGGGGCCGCCGCCGGCGATACCGTTTCAGGACAAGATCTTTCACGCAGCGGCATTTGCATGCCTGACCGGCCCGGCCGTGCTGGTGCTGCCGCCCCGCTATCTGTGGTTCTGGGTGGCGCACATGATGGCGCTTGGCGGCGGCATCGAGATCGCGCAGGCGCAAGGAGACGACGGGCGATCGGGCGATGTGCTCGACTTTGCTGCAGATGTGTTGGGTATTGTGGTGGCGCTTGGGGTCGGGCGATGGCTCAGGGCGCGTTTCGAGCGAACCTAGCCAACATCCTGGATGCCACCTTCGCCGCCCCGGGGCAGCATCTGCGCCGAGGCCCAAGACGCGAAGGCGGGCGCCGCCGGCAGTCAGTTCATGCTGGTAGGGTTTGCCTCAAGGGGCGGCCGGGAGATCGCCGCCCGCAACAGAGTGCCCGCGCCAGTTGGCGCCGCCGGGGCCGCCTTCAGGCATGAATCCAGCCCCTCGGCCGAGGACCGTTAGCGGCCCTTGTCAAGAAGGAAGAGGCTGAGAGCGGGTTTGAGATTACCGATCTGGATCTTTGCGGCGTCGGCTCTCGCGCGGCCAAGATAGCCAAGCACTTGCAGGCCACGAGGCCAGCGATCGGGGCGAGGATAACAAGCGCATCCAGCAGCTCGATCAGCGAGAAGCCAGCGTCCCGTTTGCTGGATTTCGGCTTCATGGCAGGCTACGCAAGGATGTAGTTCAGCATCCAAGTTGCATGCTTGCAGCAGATCAACACATGTTGGCCAGCGGGAACGCCAGGTAAAGACATGCCCCCGGGCGATGGCCTTTTTCTCCTTAACGTTGGTGTTGCGCTTGCCGCGCCACTTGTCGGCTCGGCTGCGGACGCTGCTGCGGTGCGGCTGGCCAATGGCCGCTCATCGGGCCTCTCGCCCTCGACATGCCCAGCGTGCGGGCGGCGGCTAGGACTGATCGAGCTTGTCCCGGTGGTGAGCTGGCTTGTGCAGCGGGGCAAGTGCAGGGGCTGCGGGTCGGCAATTTCTCCGGCCTATCCGGTCATCGAGCTGGCGGCTGTCGGCATTGCTGCGTGGGCATGGCTTGCGACACCAGATTACCTGTTCGTGGCGACGTGTTTGTTTGGCTGGCTCCTGCTGGCACTGTCGGCAATTGATTTTCGCACATTCCGACTGCCGGATGTGCTGAATGCTACACTGCTGCTGTGCGGCTTGCTGACTGCGCAACTGTTCTATCCGGACCGGATGCTGGAGCAGCTGGCGGGCGCGGCGCTTGGGTTTGGCGGGCTGCTTGCGGTCGAGCTCACTTATCGCTTCCTGCGCAAGCGGGATGGGCTCGGGCGAGGCGATTCCAAGCTGCTTGGCGCTATCGGCGCCTGGATCGGGCCAGCAGGAATTGCTCCATGTGTCTTTGTTGGTGCAAGTGCGGCGATCCTCTTTGTGCTGATCAGCACCCGGATCCGGAAACGTCCGCTGACGGGGGATATGGCAATTCCGTTTGGCCCGTTCCTCGCTGCGGGGGGGTGGCTCGTTTGGGTGACCGGTTCAGCACAGGTCTGAGCATGGAGGCCTGCAGCGGGCAGGCCTGTCGACGGTCGCCGCCCGACCTGGACAAGGCCAGACGAAGACGGGGCCAGACGAGGACGGGGCCAGACCGGGTCGGGGATTGTGTCATCGGACCTTGCAAAGGGGTCCCGAGCTCCGGTTCGCGGAGCGAACAAGACCGTATGCGCGGGGCCCTCCGCCCGATTGTCATCGGGGGTCGCCCTTGGGGGTCGGTTGCAATATCAGCAACCTGAACCGAAAACGCAGCAATGACAGACGACGTGGCGGCGCTTGGCGCGCTACCAGAGAAGAGCCCGGCGTCGCGGTCCGCGGGACATAACCGGCTCTGCAGCCGAGCTGCGCGCTCTCGCGATCAGGCGCATTTTTCTCGCATGACTCGTCGGGTTGGGTGGTACCGCCACCCCGGCTCGAACGGGGGACCTCTGGATCCACAATCCAGCGCTCTAACCAACTGAGCTATGGCGGCAACCGGCTCGGCGCTGTCGCGCGATGAGGGGTATTAGCTCTGGACATGCGCCGGGGCAAGCGCGGGTTTCCGGGGCGCGGAACGCCGGGGAATCCGCGCTGCAGCCGCCCTCAGTTGTCGCCAAACAGACGGCCGAGCGCCTTTTGCGCTTCGGCCTTCAGGCGGTCCTCGGCCGACTGCGGAGCCGGGATCGTCGGGGTTGGCGGAACAGCGAGCTGGCCTTCCGCCGGCGCCGGGGTTCCGGCTGCGGGGGTGTCTGGCGCCGCGGCTGGCGCGGGAGCCGGCGCGGCCGGAGGGGCTGGTTTCTTCGCGCCCAGGCCGAGGCGGCCACGAATGCTGTCGCCGAGATCCTTGAGCTCGTCTTCGATCTTTGACTCGGCCTCGGCCTTTGCAGAGGCCGTCGCCTTGTCGATAAGCCAGCCCCAGTCAGGTGCGAAGGTGACCCCGGTCCATGAGCCGGACAGTTTCATCGGCAGGCCATAGCCGTTGAGCCCGGCACTCCTGTCGTCGAACCGGGGGAAGAGGTTCAGCGTCAGCTGCTGGCGACCGATGTCCAGCGCGCCGCCGGCGGCGATGGTCATGGCGCCGGTGTCGATGTCCATGTCGGTGAGCATGGCGACGCCATCCGCCATCACGAAGTTCGTCCGCAAGGCGCCAAAGCGTGTCTGCGCAATCGGCGAGATGGCGGCGGCAGAGAACTTCTTGCTGGTGAAGGCGTTGACGGCGGCCGAGGCAAGTTCCTGCAGGTTGACGCCCTTGAGAACGCCTTCGTCCGAGGTGATGGCGCCTTTTCCGACGAGCGAACTCATAAGCGCATCGAGACTGGCGCCTGAACCGGCGAGGTCGATGTCGAGGCCCCCTGCGCCTTCGAGCATGGTGAAGTTGGCGGCAGCGCCAAGTAGGTCCTTCAGCGCCAGCTTTTCCATTTTCGCCCTAAGTTCGATCCCGGGCTTCGCGCCGCTGCCGTCAGCGACGAAGCGCGCGGTTCCGGAGCCGCCGAACAGCGAGGTTTGCTTGAGGTCGGCGACCAGCTTGCCGCTCTTGAGGCCGACGGCGACGTTGGACGGGCCGAAGTCGAACTTGTCGAACCTGATGCCTTCGGACTTCAGCGTGAGGTCCGCATCGACCAGGCGCAGCGGCGACAGGTCTATCGGTGTTGCGCCCCAGCCCGTCGGAGCGGCGGCGGGCTTGCCGGCAGGCGCGCCGGAGGCTTGCGCGTAGGGCGTCACGTCGATGGCGCTGGTGCTCAGCGTGCCGGTAAGGCGCGGTTTGGCGCCGAAGCTGAGCGCAGCTGCGCCCGTGCCGGTGATGTTGTCGAACTTCACCGTGGCGTTCTTCAACAAAACATCCTGCGTGCCGCCCGAGGTCTGTCCCGTCAGCGAGAATGCATTGTAGATGTCACCCGGCGGCAGTTGCGTGCCTGCAGCGGCCGCAAGCTTGCGAAGGTCGGGCGCTGCGATGGTTACGTTGCCGGCATAGGTGAGCTGGTCCGTCAGCTTCGCTGAGCCCTGGAACAGCAGGTTCAGCAGCCCGCTGGCGTGCTCGAAATTCACATCGCTGAAGACGAGGTTGTCCAGCGTGCCGGTGATTTTGGATGAAACCGTAGCCTTGCCGAGGGCGGCTTCGGCGGGCGCAGCGATGTCGAGGGCGCGCGCGAGTTCGGCGAGCTTCGGCGCATCGGCGCTGGCGTCGAGCTGGAGCGCGATTGTCTTGGCCAGTCGCGCCTCGCCCTTGAGGTCTGCGTTGAGCAGTGGGCTCTCGTGGCGCGCGGAGGCGACCTTGATCGTGATGTCGTCGAACGAGCCATAGGCCCGGCCTGAAAGCGTCAGCCTGCCAAGCACTGCGGGCACTGGCAGCGACGTCTGGAAGGCGTCGCCCAGCGCGGGCAGATTCGGGATCTCGCCTGTCAAAGCGAAGTCGAACTCGGGCGTATCGCCGAGACCAAGCGTGCCTTTCAGGTCTGTGCGGATAAGGTCGGTCTGCAGCTTGATCTCGACGGGCGAGGCGAGGCCATCGATCATCGCCTGCGGGTTTTCAAGCCGCGACTCGACGCGAAACCTCAGCGCGTTGGCGAGGCCTTCGGCTTTGAACGACAGCGGCTTGTCGAGCGCCTGCATGTCCGCCCAGAGATTGAGATCGCTCAGCGTCTGGATCGTCTTTTCCCTGCGGTCGTCGAACGAGACGATGCCCTTTTCGATTCGCACGTCGCGAAGGGACGCGCCCACCTGACCGCCCTGCTGTGGGTCGCCGGGCGCGCCTGCGGGTCCGGTGGGAGGGTTGAAGGTCCAGTTGTTCCTGCCGTCCTCGAGGCTGACGAGCGAGATGCTCGGTTCCACCAGGACGAACTCCTCGACTTCGACATTGCCTGAGAACAGCGGCCAGAGCGCTACGGCGGCGCGGAGCTCCTTCATCGAGGCGAAATCACTTCCCTCGAAGCCTTCCGGATTGGCAATGGTCGAGGCGCCGGCGCGGGCCTCGATGCGGGGAAACACGGCGACGTCGATCCGGCCGGTGACAGCGACTTTCCGGCCTGTGACCTGGTAGGCGACCTTCTCGATCTCGGCCCGATAGACTTCCTGCGGGATCAGGTTCGGGACCACCAGAACGGCGACAACGGCCAGCGCGAGGAGGCCGCCGGCGACGCTTCCGCCTGTAATCCAGTACTTCCGCATCGAATCCTCCGCAGGTCCCGTCTTTAAGCACACCGTGTCCATGGGGCGCCAACAAGGCGGCTAGCGTTAAGGCACGGTCAGGTCTGACTTCAGATGCATGCGCTTTACCCTATAGGGCATAGCCCCTAAGTCGGGTCTCCAATCGAGCCTAGGACGGGCACGGCTTTGACACTCGACACCGATCTGACGGCGTATGCCGAACGCTTCACCTCGCGCCGCGGGCGCAGGAAGCCGTTGCCCGCTCACCTGCAAAGGCTTGAGGCGGAAAGCATTTTCATCATGCGGGAGGTTGCAGCCGGGTTCGAAAATCCGGTCATGCTGTACTCTATCGGCAAGGATTCCTCGGTGATGCTGCACCTCGCGATTAAGGCCTTCTGGCCCTCGCGCCCGCCTTTCCCCTTCATGCATATCGACACCACCTGGAAGTTCCAGGAGATGGTGCAGTTCCGCGACCTGATCACAAGAAAACTCGGGCTGGACCTGATCGTTCACATCAATGAGGACGGGCTGAAGCGCGGGATCAACCCTTACGCGTCGGGCTCCAACCTCCACACGCAGGTGATGAAGACGGAGGGCCTGCGTCAGGCGATGGACAAGTATCGCTTCGATGCGGCGTTCGGCGGCGCGCGGCGCGACGAAGAAAAGAGCCGGGCGAAGGAGCGGATCTTCTCGTTCCGCACCGAGAGCCATGGCTGGGATCCGAAGAGCCAGCGGCCGGAGCTGTGGAGCCTCTACAACACGCGCAAGGCGCGCGGCGAAAGCATCCGTGTCTTCCCGATCTCGAATTGGACCGAGCTGGATATCTGGGCGTACATCGCCGAGGAGGAAATCCCGATCATGCCGCTGTATTTCGGCCAGGAGCGGCCGACCGTCATTCGCAACGGCCAGATCTTCATGGTCGATGACGAGCGTACGCCGATGGAGCCGGGCGAGGTCGCTGTGGATCGGATGATCCGTTTCCGCACGCTGGGCTGCTATCCGCTTACCGCCGCCATCGAAAGCGACGCTGCGACGCTCGACGACATTGTCGGTGAGATGCTGACGGCGCGCACGTCTGAACGCTCCGGCCGGCTTATCGACCATGACGAGAGCGGGTCGATGGAGAAGAAGAAGCGCGAGGGGTATTTCTGATGGCCACGAAAGTGACCCCCCTGCGTACCAAGGAACAGCGCCAATCGGTTCGCAAACTGGCGGCCGCTGAAATGGGCGTGCTGCGTTTCATCACCTGCGGTTCGGTTGACGATGGCAAGTCGACGCTGATCGGCCGCCTGCTGTACGACACCAAGCTGTTGTTCGAGGACCAGCTTGCCACGCTGAAGAAAGACAGCGTGAAGCACGGCACGCAGGGCGATAACATGGATTTCGCCCTGCTGCTCGACGGGCTGGAGGCCGAGCGCGAACAGGGCATCACGATCGATGTCGCCTATCGCTTCTTCTCGACCGACAAGCGCAAGTTCATCGTCGCGGACACGCCGGGGCACGAACAATACACGCGCAACATGGCGACCGGCGCCTCGACGGCAGATCTCGCCATCATCCTGATCGATGCGCGAAAGGGCGTGCTGCAGCAGACCAAGCGCCACACATACATCGCCAACATGCTGGGTGTCCGCCACCTCGTGCTGGCGGTCAACAAGATGGACCTGGTGGACTACAGCCGCGCACGCTTCCATGAGGTCGTGGCGAGCTATCTGGGCGTTGCGGACAATCTCGGCTTCGAGTCGATCACGCCGATCCCGATGTCGGCGCTGAAGGGCGACAACATCATCGCCAGGTCGGACAGGATGGCCTGGCACGCAGGGCCGACTTTGCTGGAGCATCTCGAGAAGATCGAGATTGCGGACCAGCGCGCCGATGCGCCCTTCCGCCTGCCGGTGCAGTGGGTGAACCGTCCCAACCTCGATTTCCGGGGGTTCTCCGGAACGGTGATCTCGGGATCAATCAAGCCGGGCGATGAAGTTGTCGTCGCCAAGTCGGGCAAGATATCGAGGGTGAAAGCGCTGGTTACGGCCGATGGCGACCTGCCGGTCGCCAAGGCCGGTGACGCGATCACGCTGGTGATCGAGGACGAGATCGACGCCTCGCGCGGGGACGTGTTCGCCGTGCCGGATGCGCGGCCGGAAGTCTCCAACCAGTTCACCGCCAACATCCTCTGGATGCACGAAGACCCGCTCACCACGGGCCATGCCTATGTGCTGAAGATCGGGTCGCAGACGGTGCAGGCGGCTGTGACGTCGATCCGGCACAAGATCGACATCAACACGCTGGACAAGGCGGCAGGCTCGTCGCTTGGCCTCAACGAGATAGGTTTCTGCAACATCTCGGCGAACCAGCCGGTCGCTTTCGATGCCTACACGACCATCCGCGCAACAGGCGCATTTATCCTGATCGACCGGTTCACCAACCTGACGGTTGGCGCGGGCATGATCGAGTTCTCGTTGAACCGTGCCACCAACGTCCACCGGCATGCAATGGACGTGACCAAGTCCAGCCGCTCGATGATCAAGGGTCACAAGCCGGCTGTGTTGTGGTTCACAGGGCTGTCCGGCGCGGGCAAGTCGACCATCGCCAACATTGTGGAGCGCAAGTTATCGGCAATGGGCGCGCACACATATTCACTCGATGGCGACAACATCCGGCAGGGCCTCAACAAGGATCTCGGCTTCACCGACCAGGACCGGATTGAGAACATCCGGCGCATCGGGGAAGTGGCAAAGCTCTTCGTCGACGCCGGGATGATCGTCACTGCCTCATTCATTTCGCCGTTCCGCGTGGAGCGCGACATGGTGCGGGGGCTGGTCGAGAAGGGCGAGTTCTTCGAGGTGTTTGTCGATACGCCGCTGCACCTTGCCGAACAGCGCGATACGAAAGGCCTCTACAAGAAAGCGCGTGCGGGCCAGATCCGCAACTTCACCGGCATCGACAGCCCTTACGAAGCGCCGACCTCGCCCGAGCTTCGCCTGGACACGTCGTCGGCGACCGCAGACTCACTGGCAGACCAGGTCATCGACCATCTGCGGCAGTCAGGCATCATCGGCTCTTATGGCGAGGCGCTGAGCGACTTCTCGATCTGACGCTTGCGCGGCCAATTGTTATACTATAACAGGCGCGGATGACGAACTCCGAAGCCGCCATCGTGCTGGGCGCCGGCGCGCTCAGCGTGGCGGGTGTTGCGTTCGCTTTGCTTGCTGCGACCATGGCGCGGCGCATCGCCGACCTCGTGGGCATGGCCGGCGGCGGGGTGATTCTTTTCGTCGGGCTGACGCATCTTGCGCCGGAGGCCTTCGCGGCCGGTGATATCGAGCGCATTTTTCTCCTCGGCGGTGCAGGTGTCGGAATCCTGCTGGAGGTCATCTTCCGTGCGCGTAACCTTTCCTCGCCCGCCACCGAGCAGATCGGGGCGTGGCTTGGCATCGTCGTGCTCGGCCTGCACTCAACGCTTGATGGCGCGGTTTACACGGCCGTGTTCTGGCACAACCACGCATCCGGTCTGATGGCGTCAGCCGGTCTGATCCTGCACGAGGCGCCCGAGGGCATTGTTGCTATGGCGCTGGCGCTCAGAGCGGGACTGAAGCCGCCGGTGGCCGCGGTGACCGCCGTGCTGGCGTCCTCCGTCACCACGCCACTGGGGTGGATCATCGCGCATGCGATCGGCGAATCGGGACAGGGCGTGATGCAGATCATGTTCGCTGCTTCCGCTGGCCTGCTGCTTTACGTGGGCTGGCACATGATCGCCGGGGGCATCAGGTCGTTGCGGCGGACCTGACGCACGGAATTGGGCAAAACAGGCGAGCCCGCGCACAGGTCTTGCGAACTTTCCTGCTCAACCCGTTTCGGGCGCCCTTCGTTCGCAGGGGCTCGCGGTATATATCTCCGTCAAACGCCGGAGAAACCGATGGCAGACCTGTTCGACAATCCCCTGGGCACTGACGGCTTCGAGTTCGTCGAATACACCTCGCCCGACCCGCATACGCTGGGCAAGCTGTTCGAGGGGTTTGGTTTCACGGCGGTGTCGAAACACCGCTCGAAGAATGTCATCCGCTACAAGCAGGGCGACATCAACTTCATCCTGAACATGGAGCCGTCAGGCCAGCCGGCGGCGTTTCGTGGCGTGCATGGACAGGGCGCCAACGCAATGGCGTTCCGCGTGAAGGACGCTGCCAGGGCCTACGCGGAAGCAATCAAGCGCGGCGCGGAGCCCGCTTTCACCAATGTCGGGCCGATGGAGCTGAACATCCCCGCAATCCAGGCGATCGGCGGGGCGTACATATATCTGGTCGATCGCTATGGGGCGCACGGCATCTATGACGTCGACTTCGTGCCGATCCCGGGCGCTGACGAGACGAGGAACTCCGTAGGCCTCACCTATCTCGACCACCTCACGCACAATCTGTTCCGGGGGAACATGGCGAAGTGGGCGGACTACTACGAGCGGATCTTCAACTTCCGCGAGATCCGTTTTTTCGACATCGAGGGCAAGCAGACGGGTCTGGTGTCGAAGGCAATGACCTCGCCGTGCGGCAAGATCCGCATCCCGCTCAACGAGAGCCGCGACGACAAGAGCCAGATCGAAGAGTTCCTCAAGGACTATGGCGGGGAAGGCATCCAGCACATCGCGCTCGGCACTGACGACATTTACGCCAGCGTTGAGGCGCTGCGGAAGCGCGGCGTGCCGTTCCAGTCGGCGCCGGACACGTATTTCGAAGGTATCGGCCAGCGCCTCGGCCAGCATGGCGAGGACGTGCAGCGCCTGCACAGGAACCAGATCCTGATCGATGGCGCGCCAACCAAGGGTCAGGGCCTGCTGCTGCAGATTTTCACCGCCAACCAGATCGGTCCGATCTTCTTCGAACTGATCCAGCGCAAGGGCAATGAAGGATTTGGCGAGGGGAATTTCCGGGCGCTGTTCGAGAGCATCGAGGCAGACCAGATCCGGCGCGGGGTGTTGAAGCAGGGTTAAGTCCAGGCAACCAAGACGCTCACGCTCGCACGTCGTTTGGGCAAGCAGCATCTGAGGCGCTCGAGCCCTCCACTGTTCGTCCCACATAACCGCGATACCCCCTCTGGACAGACACCCGCAAAAGGAGAAGCATCCGTAGGCAGGGACGCTATAGTCTGCGGCACATATCGATATCGCCGCATGTGCGCCTTGCCAGCCGGGCTCCGGCGTGGAGCCGCTTGATGGCGGAACGTAAATGACGACCTTCACACTCAACGGAAAGGCAATGACGGTCGATGTCGATGCCGACACGCCATTGCTCTGGGTTATCCGCGATCAGGCGGGATTGACCGGCACCAAGTTCGGCTGCGGTATCGGCATGTGCGGCGCTTGCACCGTGCACATCGGCGGCAAGCCTGCGCGCTCCTGCGTCGTTCCGGTCAGCGCGGCTGAAGGCCAGACCATCGTGACGATCGAAGGGCTCGATCCCAAGGGCGAGCATCCGGTGCAGAAGGCATGGCAGGAAATCCAGGTGCCGCAATGCGGCTACTGCCAGTCGGGCCAGATCATGCAGGCCGCCGCCGTGCTGAAGGACAATCCGAGCATCACCGACGCTGACATCGACGCACAGATGACGGCCAATCTCTGCCGCTGCATGACGTACACGCGCATCCGTGCTGCCGTTCGTCAGGCCGCGAATGCAATGAAGGGAGGCTGATCCATGGATACGCCAATCAACAAGTCTTCCGCCATTCTCTCCCGCCGCGGCTTTCTCGTCGCCGCCGCTGGCACGGGCGTCGCCTTCTCATTCCTTACCGCGTGCACCACCGGAGAGACAGCCAGCACGGCGCCCGCCTACGAGCCGACGCAATGGTATTCGATCGACAATAACGGCATCGTCACTGTCAACGTGATCCGCGCCGAGATGGGCCAGCATGTCGGCACGTCGCTGGCGCGCATCCTTGCCGATGAACTTGAGGCGCCGTGGGACAATGTCCGCATCAACCACGTCGATAGTGATCCGAAATGGGGCCTGATGGTCACGGGCGGCTCATGGTCAGTCTGGCAGACCTACCCGCTCTACAGCCAGGCCGGCGCCGCTGGTCGTGCGGCGCTGATCGAAGCAGGCGCAACTGCACTTGGCGTGGATCCCGCCACATGCTCGGCCGCCAATGGCGAGATCGTCTCGGGCGACAGGAAGATTTCCTACAAGGATATCGTGCGCAAGGGTGGCCTTACCAAGACATACACGCCTGAGGAGCTCGGCGCGATCAAGCTGAAGCCTGTCACCGATCGCAAGCTGATCGGCAAACCGGTGACGTCGCTCGACATTGTCGAGAAGACCAACGGCGCGGCAGTTTATGGCATCGACGCAAAAGTCGAGGGCATGGTCTATGGCTGTCCGATCATTCCGCCGACGCGCAATGGTACGCTCGTCACCTATGTGATGGATGCGCCAGCGAAGGAGATCAAAGGTTATATCGAGACCGTCGTCCTCAAAGACCCGTCCAACACGGTTTCCGGCTGGTGCATGGTCATCGCCGATAGCTGGTATGCCGCAAAAAAAGCGGCGGCTGCCGTGGTGATCGAATACCAGCCCGGCCCGACCACGGATGTTTCGGAGAAGGACCTTCAGGACCATGCAACGAAGCTGATCGCGGATCCGTCGAAAGGATCAGTGCTGCCTCTCGGCAATACGGATACCGCGCCCGCCTTCCGCGCGGCGAAGTCCACGCTGGATGCCACTTACACCACCGCGACCGCACTCCATTTCGCGATGGAGCCCCTCAACGCGCTCGCGCTGCAGAAGGACGGCAAGTGGGAAATCCATACTGGCAACCAGTGGCAGAGCCTTGTGCTTCCCTGGCTGGCGACCGCACTTGAGGTGCCGGAAACCGATATCGTCATGAAGACCTATCGCCTCGGCGGAGGTTTTGGCCGTCGTCTCAACGGCGATTATGCCGTCGGCGCCGCGCTGGCTGCGAAAGCCGTGGGCAAGCCGGTCAAGATGATCATGACGCGCGAGGACGATTCAAGGTTCGACAGCGTTCGCTCGCCCTCCGTGCAGAAACTTCGCATGGCATTCGACAAGGACGGCAATGTCACCGGCATGGAGCAGCATGTCGCGTGTGGCTGGCCAACAGAGGTGATGGCGCCGTTCTTCATGCCGAAGGGCGAGAAGGACGTACCCTTCGATCCCTTCGCGATTTCTGGAGCAAACCACTGGTATGCAGTCGGCGCGCACAAGGTGCGGGCGATATCGAATGACCTTGCGAACCAGACCTTCCGCCCCGGATGGCTGCGCTCTGTCGGTCCGGGTTTCACCAACTGGGCACTGGAAAGCTTCATGGATGAAGCGGCACACAAGCTGAAGATGGACCCTGTCGACTTCCGCCTGAAGCTGCTTACAGCAGAAGGTGCCAACGCAGGCTCCGCGCCCAACGCGGTCGGCGGCGCCAGGAGACAGGCGAATGTGGTCCAGCTTGCCGCACTGAAGGCTGGCTGGGGCTCGGCATTGCCTGCAGGCACGGGTCTGGGCCTCGCCACCAGCTTTGGCCAGGAACGCGACATGCCGACCTGGGTTGCGTGTGTTGCGCGCGTGAATGTCGACAGGGCCACCGGCAAGGTGAAGGTCGAGAAACTCACGCTCGTGGCCGACGCTGGAACCATCGTTGATCCGGATGGTGCGCTGGCACAGATGCAAGGCGCCTCGCTCTGGGGCCTGTCGCTTGCATTGCATGAGGGAACCGAGTTCGAGAACGGCAACGTCAAGGCGCTCAATCTTGGCGCCTACACGCCGCTTCGCCTCGCAGATGTGCCTGAGCTCGACATCACCCTTGTCGATTCTGCGGAAGTGCCGGTCGGCCTTGGCGAGCCGGCGACCACCGTCGTCGGACCCGCCATCGGCAACGCCATCTTCAACGCTGTCGGCGCGCGCCTGCGGCATATTCCGATCACGGCTGAGGCTGTGAAGGCGGCGATCTGAGTTTACTGCAATCGGGCGTCCAGCCGTCGCGAGTCGGCTGGACGCCTGGTCGCTTGCGACCCGTCACGGCCTCGGCGTCGCAGCCCCAGACTCTCATCCACGGCTTTGGCCTTTTGCGTGCTGATCGATTACCCGTCATCTGGCCGCCCGTAGCGTAGCCTTTCGCGCCTCCGCCAGCCCGTGCTAGGCCTCTGACCACAAGAAACGTCAGGGAGTTTTGCCATGCGTGCACGGGTCCTCTTGCTCGGATCGGCAATTGCGCTTGCAGCATGCAGTGCCGCGCCCACGGTCGATGAAGGATCCGCCGCAAGCCCGCGCTTTACTGCCGAGATCCGCCGTACGGCCTTTGGTGTCCCGCATATCAAGGCCGAAGACATGGGCGGCATCGGGTATGGCTATGGTTATGCCAGCGCGCAGGACAATGTCTGCGAGATCGCGGATCGCCTTCTCACCGTTTCAGGCGAACGCGCCAAGTTCCTTGGTCCGGGCGACAACGACGCGAACGTCGTGAGCGACCTCTATCACCGGCGCATCATCCAGTCGCGGCGCGTGGAAGACCTGCTCAACGGCCCGTCCGGCTCGCCCAACACCCCCACACGCGAGGCGCTTGCGCTCGCAGAAGGCTACGCAGCCGGATACAACCGTCATCTGCGCGAGAGCAGGGACAAGATCGCCGATCCGCGCTGTGCGGGCGCAGCTTGGGTGCGTGAAATCACAGCACTGGATTTCTGGCGCCATATGTATGTCGGCCAGACGGTAGATGGTTTCTTTGCACCGACCACCACAGCCGCGCCTCCCGGCGCCGACCGCGCCGCGATCGCGCCAGACATGATCCCCGAAGACGCCTCAGGCTGGGGCTCCAACGCCTACGCCATCGGCCGTGAGATGACGAAGAACGGCAAGGGCGTGCTGCTGGGCAATCCACACTATCCGTGGGATGGCGTGAACCGGTTCTACCGCACGCACTTTATCATTCCCGACGACATCAACATTGTCGGGATCAGCTATATCGGCATGCCGATGATCCGCATCGGCCACAACGAAACGCTGGCGTGGAGCAACACGGTCTCCACCGCGCGCCGCCACGGCTATTACGAGCTCACGCTCAACCCAGATGACCCGACCCAGTACCGCTATGAAGGCGCGTGGATTCCGATGGAGAAGCAGGACGTCGCCGTCTCCGTGATGCGTGACGGCCTCGCCCGGAGCGAAACACGCCCGCTTTATTCCACCCGCTGGGGCCCGCTGTTCGAATCCGAAAGCTTCCCGTGGACGCGGGAGAGGGCTTACGCCCTGCGCACGATGGAGACCGGACTGCGCGATCCTGATCAGTACATGGCCGTGTGGCGCGCAAAGACCGTGCGCGAAATGAAGGCCGCGCTCGCCCGCTGGCAGTCGTTCCGCTTCAACGCCACCGCCGTCGATTCAACCGGTGAGGCGCTGTATGGCGACATGGGCCTGATCCCCAACGTAACGCGCGACCTTGCGGCCAGATGTGCTACATCCGGCTTCGCGAAGGACCAGTGGGAGAAGACGCGCTTCCCCGTGCTGGATGGATCGCGCCGCGCCTGCGACTGGGAGTCGGACCCGGACGCCTCTGCTCCCGGCGCCGTTGGCGCCGCGGCCGGGCCCCACCAGTTTCGCACCGACTATGTCCTGCAGAGCAATGACAGCTACTGGCTCACCAACATGTATGCGCCGATCACCGGCCTCAGCCCGGTGTTTGGCGACGAGGCAACTCCACGAAGCCTGCGCACCCGCGCCGCGCACGAGCAGGTCGAGCGCCGCATGAAGGGTACGGACGGCATCGGCGCGCCGAAATTCGATCTCGAAACCATGAAGCAGGTCATGCTCTCGAACCGTCACTATGGCGGCGAGCTCATCCGTGACGACCTCGTGGCGGCGTGCCGTGCGGCGAACAAGCCCAAGCTTGCGCCTGCCTGTGATGCGCTCTCCAGGTGGGACCTAAAGGTCAATCTCGATAGCCGCGGCGCGCATCTGTTCCACCTCTTCGCTGAAGCTGGCGGCATCCGCTTCAAGGATGCGTTCGATCCGAAGAACGCCGTGCATACCCCGGCAAAGCTCGATACCGGCGATGCGCGCGTCATCGCCGCGCTTGATGCGGCGGTCGACAAGCTCGCCGAACTGAAGATTCCGGTCGATGCGCGTCTGGGCGACGTTCAGGCCGAAACACGAAACGGCAAGCGCATTCCTGTTCATGGTGGAGCTGGTCCTGAGGGCGTGTTCAACGTGATCACCGTGGAGGATCTCGAACCGGAGAAGGGCTGGACCAGCATCCGCCACGGTGCGAGCTGGATCTATGCGGTGGAGTTCACGGAGCAGGGCCCGAAATCACAGGGCTTCCTGTCCTATTCGCAGTCCACTGATCCGACCTCACCACACTATAGCGACCAGACGGAACTGTATTCACGCAAGGGCTGGGACGACCTGCTCTGGCGCGACACTGACGTGGAGAAGGCCACCGTCTCGCGCTTGACGATCAGCGAGTGACGCGAATGAGCGAGACGATCCTTTATGGCTACTGGCGTTCATCGGCCACCTACCGCACGCGTATCGCGCTCAATCTCAAGGGCGTCAGCTATCGCACAGTCGACGTTCATCTTCTGAAGGACGAGCAGACCAGGCCTGAGCATCTCGCGCGCCACCCCTCTGGACGCGTACCCATTCTCGAGATCGATGGCCATCGCATCGGCCAGTCGATGGCGATGATCGACTATCTCGACGAGACCCGGCCCGACCCGCCCCTGCTGCCGCGCGATCCCTGTCTCCGTGCTCACGTGCGCGATCTGAAGGACCAGATCGTCGCCGACATCCACCCCCTCAACAATACGTCTGTACTGGCTCGCCTGCGCAGCCATTTCGGCGCAGACGATACGGCAATCGCCAGCTGGTACGAACACTGGATCGTTCGCGGATTTGAGGTTCTCGAACAGATGTTGCCGTCCACCGGCGATTATTGCCTCGGCGATGCCGTGACGCTGGCCGATATCGTCCTTGTTCCCCAGGTCGCCAATGCCCGGCGCTATCCGCAGATCGATCTGACCCAGTTTCCCAACGTCGTCCGTATCGACGCGGCGGTGAAGAGGCTGAAAGCGTTCCATGACGCAGCGCCGGAACAGCAGCCGGAGGCCAGGCAGCAATGACCAAAGGCAAGTGGATCCCGGTTCAGGGGGCCGAGGGCAGGCATTCCAGGCAGGCGCATACGGATCTTCCCGAGGGCACGTATGAGCGCGAGATGTCGAAAGAAGGCTTCTTCGGTCCCGCCGCCTTTTTCTATCATCCCAAGCCGCCGACCGGCTGGACGGCGTTCGAAGGGCCGCTGCGTCCGCGTGCGTTCGATCTGACACGGGCGGACGGCGGCATATCATCGCCTTGGAAGGCGCCGGTCATCCTGCACAACAAGGCGTGCGAGTTGCGCTATTGGCGTAAGGCGGCCACGCAGGAGCGCATCGCCAGAAACTCCGATGGCGACACCCTGTTGTTCATCCATTCCGGCGCTGGCGCCCTTTACTGCGACTGGGGCCATATGGCGGTTGAGGCAGGCGACTATGTCTACCTGCCGCGCGGTGCAATGTGGCTCGTCGATGGTGGCGCAGGCGCTGTTGAAGTCCTGATCATCGAAGCGACCAACGCGCATTTCACGCTGCCTGACCGCGGGCTGCTGGGTCCGCACGCGATCTTCGATCCGGCGATTCTGCAGACGCCGCGCATCGATGACGCACATCTGGCGATGCAGGCCAGGGCTGGCGCATGGACGGTCGAGGTCAAGAAGCGCGGGCAGGTGTCGACGATCACTTATCCCTATTTCCCGATGAATGCTGTCGGCTGGCATGGCGATCTTGCGCCGGTTAAGTTGAACGTGCGCGACATACGCCCCGTCGTCTCGCACCGCTATCACCTGCCGCCCAGCGTCCACACGACCTTCCTGTCCGATCGTTTTGTCGTCTGCACCTTCGCGCCGCGCCCGTTCGAAACCGATCCCGGCGCGATCAAGGTGCCCTTCTTCCACAACAACGACGATTTCGATGAGGTGCTGTTCTACCACGCGGGCGACTTCTTCAGCCGCGACAACATCAAGGCCGGCATGATGACCTTCCACCCCTCCGGCTTCACGCACGGCCCCCACCCGAAGGCGCTGAAGAAGATGTTCGTGCAGGAAAAGCCGATGACAGACGAGTACGCTGTGATGATCGACACGCGCGATCCGCTCGATGTGGGCGAGGCGGCTGAGGTGCTGGAGAGCAGGGATTACGTCAACAGCTGGAAGATGGGCGAGTAGGGCGTGAGCTACGACCTCTACCTGCGTCCAGATGCGTTCGACGCCGATGCGATCCGCCACTGGTTCAATGCGCGGCCCAACTATGAAGTCGAAGGCGATCAGGTCAGGTACGCCAATCCCGAAACGGGCGTATTCTTGAGCTTCAACATCGATGAAGCTACCGAGGCGGTCGAAGGCGACGAAGAGCCCGGTGGCCCGTCTGTCGCCTTCAACATGAACTACTTCCGGCCGCACACTTTTGCGCTGGAGGCCGAGCCGGAGGTGGCCGCCTTCCTCGCGCGCTTTCCGTCACGTATTGATGATCCTCAGCGAAAGGGCGACGGGCCGTACGCGCGCGAGGGATTTCTCGAAGGGTGGAACTCCGGTAACCGCTCTACCTTCGACATCGCTGCAAAGCGGGGCATGGAACGCCCGCTTTGCGCCGACGAGGCCCGTGTCGAAGCCGCCTGGGCTTGGAATTTCGGCCGCGCCCAGCTTCAGGCAGAGGCGGGGGAGAACCTTTTCGTGCCCAAGATCGTCTGGCTCCATCCAGGCCCCGGCGCAGGCCCCGAGCCCGCCATCACCTGGACGTTCGGCGTCGCCACCCTGATCCCCGAAAATCTGATCACCCGCGTCGTGCTGGTGCGGCAGGAGCGACCAAAACTGCTCAAGATGTTCGCCCGCAATCCCGATCCGAAGTTCGAGTACAAGCTGCTTGGCGTTGAAAGCGGTATCCGCATCGCCGGCATCGAACGCGGCGAGATCGACGGTCAGCCCGCACTGTTCACGCCGGCCACCGGCTCACTGGAAATGCAGGCGCTTTTCTCAGGTGTCTGGTCCGCCCCAGAATTCCAGTTGCTTGGACCCGAGGCCGTGTTCGGCGCCGATCTGGTGCATAAAGCCTGGCCCGAATGAACCTTGCCGGCGCGCCCCGGCGTCCCATGTCCGGGCGCAGGCGCCAGGAGAGCCCGGACCCCGCGCCCGATTCCTCGCGGTTGAGTCATCACAGTCAGACAGCATCGGTGTGATGATGATCCGCTGCGGCGGCGACACCGCCACCCAGATGCGCTTTGCCCGCTGGCGCACAAGGACGAGACCTGCGTTGCGCTGCCAGCACCAGGATTTGCAGAATCTCGTCTGGTCGCCATTTGCCTCTGTCGCGCGCGCGTCCTAGAAGACGCTCATGAAGCTCGCATCCCTCAAGCATGGCCGCGATGGACGGCTGGTCGTGGTTTCGCGTGATCTCACGCGTTTTGCCGACGCTGGCCACATTGCGCCGACGCTGCAGGCTGCGCTCGATAACTGGAAGCGTCATGCACCTCGCCTGCATACGCTGGCGGACGAAGTCGAGATCGGCTCCGTTCCTACCGACCGCTTCCACGAGAAGGATTGTGCCTCACCTCTGCCGCGCGCCTATCAGTGGGCCGACGGCTCGGCCTATGTGAATCACGTGGCGCTGGTGCGCAAGGCGCGCAACGCCGAAATGCCCGAGACGTTCTGGACCGATCCGCTGATGTATCAGGGGGGGTCGGACGCATTCCTCGGCCCGCGTGATTCAATCCCGCTTGCGGACGAAAGCTGGGGCTGCGACATGGAAGGCGAGGTCGCCGTCGTGACCGGCGATGTCCCCCTCGGCGCGGGTCACGAGGACGCACAGCGGGCGATCCGCCTCGTCATGCTGTGCAACGATGTCAGCCTGCGTAACCTCATCCCCAACGAGCTTGCGAAGGGCTTCGGTTTCTTCCAGTCGAAGCCATCCTCCGCTTTCTCGCCCGTCGCCGTGACGCCGGACGAGTTCGAGGGCATGTGGGATGGCGATCGGCTGAACGGCACGCTGTCTGTCCGGCTCAATGGCGAGCACTTTGGTCGCGCGAATACACGGGCCGACATGACATTCGATTTTCCGACCCTGATCGCGCACGCAGCAAAGACGCGCGCTCTGTCTGCTGGCGCCATCATCGGCTCGGGCACGGTATCCAATCGCGGCGAGGATGGCGGGCCAGGCAAGGCCATCGCCGATGGTGGCGTTGGATATTCGTGCATCGCCGAGCTCCGCATGGTCGAAACGATCACAAAGGGCGCGGCCAGGACCGGATTTCTCAAGCGCGGCGATCGCGTCGAGATCGAAATGCTGGATGATCGCGGCCGCTCCATCTTCGGGCGGATCGACCAGGTCGTCGGCGGCTAGCAAGGGATAAGGGCATGGCGAGCAAGATCTATCCCAGCGCGCAGGCGGCGCTTGATGGCGTGCTGTTCGACGGAATGACCATCATGGCGGGCGGTTTTGGGCTGTGCGGTATCCCCGAGAATCTGATCGCCGAAGTGAAGCGGCAAGGCACGAAGAACCTCACCGTCATCTCGAACAACGCCGGCGTCGACGGTTTCGGGCTAGGCGTGTTGCTCAACACGCGCCAGGTAAAGAAGATGATCTCGTCCTATGTCGGCGAAAACAAGGAGTTCGAGCGGCAGTATCTCTCCGGCGAACTTGAGCTTGAATTCAATCCGCAGGGCACGCTCGCCGAACGCTGCCGGGCCGGCGGGGCGGGAATTCCGGGGTTCTACACCAAGACTGGCGTCGGCACGATTGTCGCCGAGGGCAAGGAACACCGCGAGTTCAATGGCCAGACCTACATCCTCGAAACCGGCCTCGTGTCGGACCTGTCGATCGTGAAGGCCTGGAAAGCCGACACCCAGGGGAACCTCGTCTTCCGCAAGACGGCGCGGAACTTCAACCCAGACATGGCGACCGCCGGAAAGCTCTGCGTTGTCGAGGTCGAGGAAATCGTTCCCGTTGGCTCGCTGGACCCTGATCACATCCACCTGCCGGGCATTTTCGTGAACCGCCTGATCAAGGGCGACTTCGAGAAGCGCATCGAGCAGCGCACCGTTCGCAAGAAGGAGTCCGTCTGATGGCCTGGAACCGCGATCAGATGGCTGCCCGCGCCGCGCAGGAGTTGCAGGACGGGTTCTATGTGAACCTTGGCATTGGAATCCCGACGCTGGTGGCCAACCACATTCCCCAAGGCGTCGATGTCACGCTGCAGTCGGAGAACGGCATGCTGGGCATGGGCCCGTTTCCGATCGAGGGTGAGGAAGACGCAGACCTCATCAACGCCGGCAAGCAGACGATCACAGAGCTTGACCGCTCAGTCTATTTCTCGTCATCGCAATCCTTCGCAATGATCCGCGGCGGCCATATCGACCTCGCCATCCTCGGCGCGATGGAAGTGTCTGAAACAGGAGACCTTGCGAACTGGATGATCCCGGGCAAGCTGGTGAAGGGGATGGGCGGCGCCATGGATCTTGTGGCTGGCGTGAAGCGCGTCGTTGTCATCATGGATCACACCAGCAAGGCTGGTGAGACCAAGCTGCTGAAACAATGCTCTCTGCCGCTGACGGGAAAGCGCGTTGTGAACCGCATCATCACGAATCTGGGTGTGTTCGATGTCGTGGAAGGCGGCCTGAAGCTGGTTGAAGCAGCACCGGGCGTCTCCCACGAGGAGATCGTCTCCAGTACGGAAGCGACGCTCGTCTGACGGGCGACATCGCGCGCACCCAGGGGATCGCTGTGCGGATGCGCGCTGACTCGGCAGGCTGCCTTTCGCCTAAAGTGGACGAATGCGGATGTTGCGATACCAAACGCGATCGCCATGGTCCTGCAGCGCGATATGCCCGCGAGCAAACGTCCCGAACAGTGGCCATTGCTTGAACTTAGTAGCCGCGACTTTCGTCTTCCAGGCGTCGTCGCCATAGCTCGACTCTGACACGAGTTTGCCGTTCAGCCAGTGCTCGATCTCGGATCCGGTGAAGCGCACAACGGCCTCATTCCATTCGCCCACCGGCTTCACCGCTCCATCGGGTGGTACGGTGAAATCATAAAGCGCGCCGGCGCGATGCGAGGGGATCTTGCCATCCGGATGCCCGTCATTGTCGAGCACCTGCATCTCCGGCCCGGTGTTGTAGGTGTTCTCGGCGGCGGGATCCTCATTGACGAGGTAGAGGATGCCGCTGTTTCCGTTGGGCGATATCTTCCACTCGAGCGACAGCTCGAACGGCCCGAACTGCTCGGTCGTCATGATGTCGCCGGCGCCCGCGGTCGCCAGGGTCAGCTCGCCATTCTCGACAACCCAGCCAGCGCCCGGCGCATCCTTCTTGTAACCCTTCCACCCGGTGAGATCCGTCCCGTTGAACAGCGCCTTCCAGCCTTGAGTCTTTTGCTCTGCAGTCAGCGTGTCCGCCACAGGCGTCTGTGCAACAGGCGGCGCAACTTCCGCAGCGGTTTGCGGCGCAGGCGTCGGTTCGCCGCCGCAAGCCACCAGCATGATCGACGCCGCCGTCAGTCCAGCCATCATCCGCATGTCAGATCTCCCTCAGTCCAGCGCAGTCCATGCGCCATTGTTTTCACTGGAGGCGATAGCCGCCTCGATGAACTTCACGCCGCGCAGGCCATCGCTCACGCCCGGCGCAAGCGTCGCATATGGATCTGGCGCCCGCTTCTCCCGATACGCGCGCACCAGTTCTGCCGCATCCGAATAGATCTGCGCAAAGCCTTCAAGATAACCTTCCGGATGCCCGCCTGGCACTCTGGTTGCATGATTTGCGGCAGCGGAAATGCCGGCGCCGCCACGACGCAGGATACGCTGCTGCCCGCCCAGTGGCGTGAACAGCAATGTCTCCGGAGCCTCCTGCGCCCATTCGAGGCCGCCCTTGTCGCCAAATACGCGCAGCTTCAGCCCATTGACAGATCCCGTCGCCACCTGGCTCGCCCACAGCATGCCGCGGGCATCACCAAGCCGCAGCATGACGTTGACATTGTCGTCTAACTTGCGCCCCGGCACGAAGGCGGAAAGGTCAGCGGCGAGGGACCCGGCTTTCAGTCCAGTGACGAATTCCATCAGCTGAAAAGCATGCGTTGCAATGTCACCCAGCGCCCCGCCGGGGCCGGCTCGCGCGGGGTCGCCACGCCAGTCCGCCTGCTTGTTGCCGGGAAGCTCGGTCGCGAGCCAGTCCTGTGCATACTCGGCCTGGACGATGCGGATGTTTCCGAGTTCTCCAGCATCGATCATCACGCGCGCCTGCCGCACCATCGGATAGCCCGAATAGTTGTGCGTCAGGATGAAGGGCAGCCCAGTGCGCTTGACGGCGTCCGCCAGGTCGTCTGCCTGCCTGCGTCCGATCGTCATCGGCTTGTCGCAGATCACGGCGATGCCCACGTCCAGAAATGCATGCGCAATCGCGTGGTGCGTGGAGTTCGGCGTCACGATCGCAACCGCATCGATGCGGTCCGTGCGTGCGGCCTCGCCTGCCGCCATCGCACGGAAGTCAGGATAGGCGCGCGCCTCATCCAGGCCGAGCGCCTTGCCGAAGGCAACCGACTTCGTCGGGTCAGACTGGAAACTTCCCGCAACAAGATCCCAGTGCCCGTCCAATCTTGCAGCCATGCGATGCACGCCGCCGATGAACGCGCCTTCGCCGCCGCCGACCATGCCGAGGCGCAGGCGCCTCAACGGTCGAGGCCGAGCAGGCGGCGGTTGGCCTTTTCATCCGTGCCGCTCGCCGCAAAATCGTCGAACGCGCGCGGCGTCACCTGGATGATGTGGTCGCGGATGAAGGCCGCGCCTTCGCGCGCGCCATCTTCCGGATGCTTGATGCAGCACTCCCACTCCAGCACCGCCCAGCCTTCGTAGTCGTAACCCGCCAGCTTCGAGAAGATGCCCTTGAAGTCCACTTGCCCGTCACCGACCGAGCGGAACCGCCCGGCGCGTTCCAGCCACGGCGCATAGCCCGAATAGACACCCTGCCGTCCTGTCGGATTGAACTCCGCATCCTTCACGTGGAACATCTTGATCCGCTCGTGATACAGATCGATGTAGTCGAGATAGTTCAGCTGCTGCAGCACGAAATGGCTCGGGTCGAAAAGGATGTTGCAGCGCCGGTGACCCTTCACACGGTCGAGAAACATCTCGAACGTCGTTCCGTCGAACAGGTCCTCGCTGGGGTGGATCTCATAGCAGAGATCGACGCCTGCTTCCTCGTAGGCGTCAAGGATCGGATGCCAGCGTTTCGCCAGTTCTTCGAAAGCTGTTTCGAACAGTCCCGGCGGGCGCTGCGGCCAGGGGAAGAAATAGGGCCAGGCGAGCGAGCCCGAGAACGTCACGCTGGCGTCGAGACCAAGGCGCCGCGAAGCCTTCGCGGCGAGATAAAGCTGCTCAACCGCCCATTCCTGCCGGGCCTTTGGATTGCCGCGCACCTGGGGCGGCGCGAAGGCGTCGAACAGCGTGTCGTAGGCTGGGTGAACGGCGACCAGCTGGCCTTGCAGGTGTGTGGACAGTTCCGTGATGACGATGCCGGCGTCCTTCAGCATGCCCTTGATCTCGTCGCAGTATGCATCGCTTTCCGCCGCCTTGCGCAGATCGAACAGCGATGCTTCGCCTGTCGGAATCTGAACGCCGACAAAGCCCTTCTCCTTCGCCCATTTTGCTATGGTGGGAAGTGAATTGAATGGCGCATCCGGCCCCACGAACTGCGCGAGGAAGATGCCCGGTCCCTTCATGGTCTTCATGGTCAGTCCTCAGATTTCCAGTGTGCTGAGGAACCTATACCCGTTTGCCGCCGCTTCCAGCCTCGGCTTGTCGAAAGGCGGTTCCTGCTCGAGGAAGTAGTTCCGTACGCCCGCTGCGTGAGCCGCTGGAAGAATGGTCTTCCAGTCGAGTTTGCCAGATCCCACATCCGACGGGTCCATCTTCAGCGCGATGTTGGCTTGCGTTGTCGCCTTCACATCCTTGATGTGCATGCCGGTATAGCGGCCGGAATACCTCGCGAACAGCGCCGGGATGTCTTCGCCCGCAGCTGCCGCCCAGCCTACGTCGAGTTCGAACGACACCGTTGCCGGATCGCTCTCCTGCACCAGGATGTCGAAGCCCGAACGATTGCCGACTTTCACAAATTCATAGTTGTGATTGTGGTAGCCGAACTTTATGCCGTCTGCGTTCAGCTTGCGGCCGACTTCGGACAGTTCGTTCGCAAAGCGCTTCCAGCGATCCTCGCCCATGGCGGCGGCGGCGCGGACAATGAAGGCGTAGCCTTCGCCCGCATTCGGCGTCAGGCCGATATCTGCTGGCGCAGGCATGGATGGCGCATAGACGAAGCCCGTCCCCAGCGTGTGCATGTCGGCGGCGAGTTTGGCGAGGTCGCCGCGCAGGCCAGGCGCTGCAGACGTTCCGGGTGCCATCTGGATGTGGGCGGCGCTGCAAGCGACGCCGTTGCGCGAGAACAGTTCGCGAAGCTGCGCCGGCGTCTTGCCCATGTAGGAAGGGATTTCGACCGTCTTGTAGCCGATCCGTGCGACTTCGGCGATGGCGCCTTCCAGGTTGGTCGCAAGCATGTCCGACAGCGTATAGAGCTGGATGCCGATCGGCGCTGCGCGTCCCTGAAAGAACGGACCGCTAGGCATGGTCTGGCACGCAGCAGCGAGCGGCGCCGCGGCGCCCGTTGCGGCGAGAGCCTGCATGAAGCGGCGACGGGAAAGATCGGTCATGGTTCGCTCCATTGTGAAATCTCATGCCGCTGCAACGCTTGCAGGCGCGCGCTCCGCGGGCCGGAAGAACAAGGCCAGCAGCAGGACGGCGACAAGCGCCATGCCGGCCGGGACCATGAACAGTTTCTGGTAGTCGATCGCGGTCGTCCCCGGCTCGCTCCCGCCGATCGTGAACTGAGCCATCAATGCCGGGAAGAGGAAGCTTGCGGCGACGTTGCCGATGCCAAGGATCAGCAGGTTGAACAGGCCCTGTGCGCTGGACCGCACATCCTTCGGGAAGGCGGCGTCGACGAAGATGTACACGGTCGCGAAGAAAAATGCATAACAGACGCCGTGCAGCAACTGGACCGTTATGATCGTCGGCACGCTGTCCGGGAAGAACGCGAACACCAGGAACCGCGCGGCGTGACCCAGGATGCCGATGATCATCGTGGCCTTCCAGCCGATCCGGATCAGCACGGCGCCGAGTATGAACATCGTCACGATCTCGGCGACCTGGCCGATGCTGAGCACGATCATGGACAGGTTAGCGTCGATACCGACGCGGTTGGTGAGATAGCCATCCGCCATCACGAAATAGCCGTTGTGCACAACGCTATCAATGAAGGTGACGACGAACAGAACGGCGATCGACGGGATGCCCAGAAGCTTGATCGCCTTGCGCCAGGCCAGAGGATCGCTGTCAGCTGCATCGCGGCGCGGCGGCGTATGCGGTAATGTCAGGCTGTAGGCGGCGAAGGCGAACGAGACGATGGCCGCGACCACGAAGATCAGGCGCACTTGCTCCGGCCCGGCGTCCGCGCTCAGCAGGAATACGAACGGCCAGCTGACCATGATCCAGCCGATCGTGCCGCCCATGCGGATCGTGCCGAACTGGGCGGCTGGATCGCGCAGGTTGGCAAAGGCGATCGCATTGGAGACCGACATCGACGGAACGTAAACAAGGCTGAAGGCGAGATAGCACCAGAAGAACGACCAGAAGTCGGTGAAGTACGCACAGCCGAGAAGCGCCAGGCCCCCAATGACGTTGCTCACGGCAAGGAAGCGCTCGGCCGAGAAGTTACGGTCTGCGAACTGGTTGGAAAAGAAGATACCGAGGATTGACGCGATGCCCCAGGCGCTGCCGACCAGCGATTGCTGCCACGCCTCGAAACCCAGCTGCCCCATGTAGGGAAACAGCTTCGGCATGTACGCGCCCCAGATCGCGAGCTGGAGAAGCATCATAAGGAACAGGCGTGTCTGAATCACGTATCGTCCTCCCTTGCGCTCTGCTGGTCTGTCGCCAGCGCGCCGCGCGTGTTCTAGGATCAAGTGTTAGCAGCGTGAGGCGCCGTGTCCACGGGGCAGGCGTGAGGGGACAGGAAGATCGCCATGAAATCATGGATAAATCGCATTGCCGTCGCGACTATCGCGCTTTGCATTGGCGGATGTACCGCAATGCCGCAAGGCGGCGAGGCCTGGCAGTCGCTGTTCGACGGCAAGACGCTGGATGGCTGGATTCCCAAGGTTCGCGGCTTTCCGCTGGGCGAGAATTACCGAGATACCTTCCGCGTTCGCGACGGGGCTATCGTGGTCAGCTACGACAAGTACGACCAGTTCGGTGAGCGCTTTGGCCATCTGTTCCACAGGGAGCCCGTCTATGGCCCCTACCGCCTGCGCTTCGAATACCGCTTCCTGAACGCGCATCCGGCGGACACGCCGGCCTGGGCCATCGCCAATTCAGGTGTGATGATCTTTGGGGAGGACCCAAAGGGGATGGCGGTCGGTGACAGCTTCCCTGTGTCGGTTGAAGCCCAGCTGCTCGGCCAGGCGCCGGGCCAGGTGCGCTTCAACGGCAACATGTGCTCACCCGGCACGCATGTGGTTATCGATGGAAAGCTCGAGACGACGCACTGCATCAATTCGAAGACGCCGTCTGGCCCGAACGAGGTCTGGGCTGAATTCGAGGTCGAGGTGGCGTCAGATGGAACCGTGACGCAGAAAATCAACGGCGTCCCCACGATCATCTATTCAGGGGTTCAACTTGATCCGGAGGGCCGCATGGCCAACTCGAAACCGCTCGTCGCGGCGGCGGCAGGCAGACTTGTGCTCGATGGCGGCACGATCTCGCTGCAGAGCGAGGGCAACCCGATCGAATTCAGGAAGATCGAGATCTTGCGGAAATAGGCGGATTACGGGCGCCCGGACGAACTCATGGCAAAGCCCTCATAGCCCTTTGCCACCACGTCGTTGCAGAGCTGGCGATAGACGCCCACGCCGCCCGGATACGGCATGAACACGCGCGCCTTGCCTTCCACATTCGCGCCGACATACCAGGAGTTCGCCTGCGGATAGAGCGTCATGTTGGCGACTTCGTTGACGTGCGCGATCCACCCCTCCTCGGCAGCCGGCGTCGCCTCGATCACGTCCATCTGGCGCTGGCCCATGGCGGCGATGCAGTCGCTGATCCAGTCGATATGCTGTTCGATTGACACGATCATGTTCGACAGCACGGACGGGCTGCCGGGTCCGGTTACCATGAACATGTTGGGAAAGCCCGAGACCATCAGGCCGAGATAGGTGCGTGGACCACCCTCCCATTTGTCCCTCAGCGTTTCACCACCGCGCCCGCGAATGTCGATCTTGGACAGCGCGCCTGTCATGGCGTCGAAGCCCAGCGCGAAGATGAGGCAGTCGAATGCGTAGTCTGTCCCGCCCGTCGTCACGCCTTTCGGCGTCACAGAGACGGGCGCCTGTGAGATATCGACCAGCGTGACGTTCTCGCGATTGAACACCTCGAAATAGCCGGTGTCGACGCAGATGCGTTTCGAGCCGACAGGATAGGTGCGGGGGATCAGCTTCTCGGCTGTCTCGGGGTCCTTCACGATCCCGCGTACCTTCTCGGCGATGAAGTCGACGAAGGTATCGTTGGCTTCCTTGGTAATCAGGAAGTCAGCGAAGCAGCCGCCAATGGCGAACCCGCCCCTGGCCCAGCGTTCTTCATAGACGCGGTTGCGTTCCTCGGCCGGCGTCTCCATCGCGAGCTTGTCGCTTGCGACTGCTGCAACAATCCCGATTGCATTCTCGCGTTCCGCCTGTCGGTAGCCCTGGCGATTGGCGCGCCAGTCGCGCACCACGTCCGGACTGGCGGGCCCGTTGTGTGCGGGAATGCTGAAGCTGGGAGTGCGCTGGAAGACGTGGAGGCTTCCAACCTCAGGTGCAATCTGCGTGATTGTCTGCACAGCAGAGGATCCAGTGCCGATTATGCCGACCCGCTTGCCTCGGAAATCGACACCCGAACTGGGCCAGCTTGATGTGTTGTAGACCTCGCCCCTGAAAGTCTCTGCGCCAGGTATGTCGATCGTTTTCGGAACGGAGAGGCAGCCTGTCGCCATGACGCAATAGCGAGCCGAGATGCGATCACCCTTGTCCGTAATCAGCGTCCATCGGTGCGCCACTTCGTCAAAAACGGCCGTCGTGACGCGCGTTTCAAAGCGGATGTCGCGGCGGAGGTCGAACCTGTCGGCGACGTGGTTGAGATAACGAAGCAACTCAGGCTGCGCGGCGTAGCGCTCGCTCCAGTTCCACGTCTCTTCGAGGTCTGGAGAGAACGAGTACGAATACTCGTGGCTCTCCACGTCCACCCGTGCGCCGGGATAGCGGTTCCAGTACCAGGTGCCGCCAACCCCGTCGGCGGCCTCGATCACGCACGCCGACAGGCCACGCTCGCGCGCCTTGTGCAGCATGTAGAGGCCGGAGAACCCGGCGCCGACGATTGCAACGTCGAGTTGCTCCACTTGTTTGACCTGATGCGTCATGGCCTTTTTCCTCGATGGAAGTTCGGCCGCGTCGTCACAGCGCCGAGGCTTTTCCAACGTCGCTCAGCGCCACGTCGCCGCGGAACGGACCGGGGCTCTGCGCATAGTTCATCAGTTTCGTCGCGCCAGCCTCCGACATGCAGAAGCCGATGATGGTAAGCTCCTTCACCAGCCTGAAGTAGTGGGGCGATGCTCCCTGTACGTTCGCATTTGCGCGCGTCTGGTCGAACTGAGCTTTGTCGTATTCACGCATCAGAGCGACCTGCTCATCAACCGTCAGCTCGGCGAACGATTTTCCGCGAAGCTTGACTGCGTCTGCGTTCGCTGAAGCGACCCCCGTGCGGACGATGCCGCGCTCGTTGTCGGTGTAGTAGCCAGACAGCATGCGGTCGATGAAGGCGGGCACGCCGACATCCAGCGCGCCGGGTGTGTCCGTGCGCGGGATGATCTGCTCGGCCATCGCACTCACGGTCGCCGTTTCCTCAGCGGTGAGAAAGCCGGACTTCACCTCGCCCAGACCGTCAGGCCCTGTTGTGCACCCCGCAAGCACCCCGGAGGCCGCGCTTGCGGTGATCACGCCTCCCAGCAGCATCGAGGCGCGGTAGAGGAGTTCGCGACGGTCCATCATGTCCGGTCTCCGTCCTAGAGTTCGCCGCGCTTCAGCGCGTTCACGGCGTGGTCCGCCGCGCGCACTGTCAGCGCCATGTAGGTCAATGAGGGGTTCACGCATGCAGCTGAGGTCATCGCTGCGCCGTCAGTCACATAAACGTTCTTGCAGGCGTGTATCTGGTTGTCGGCGTTGAGCACCGATGTTTTCGGATCGCGGCCCATGCGCGCCGTGCCCATCTCGTGAATGCCCAGACCGGGCGCGTAGGGACGGTCATACGGGCGAACATTCTTGAAGCCTGCTGTCTCCATCATCTCGACGGCGGCAGCCTGCATGTCCTTGCGCATGTTGAGTTCGTTCTGACGGATCGTGACGTCCATGGTCAGCGTCGGCAGGCCGTTCACGTCCTTCACGTCGTTGTTCAGCCAGACGCGGTTGTCGCGGTACGGCAGCATCTCGCCGAAGCCGGTCAGGCCCATCGTCCAGTTGCCGGGCTCGGAGATTTCCTCCTTCAGCTCGCGACCGAAACCTATCTCGGCAACCAGCCGCTGCCAGCCCGACCGGCTGGCGCCGCCCTGATAGCCATAGCCGCGTGTGAAGTCCTTCTGTTTTGTGCCGCTGTCGCCGAGATTGCGGAAGCGCGGGACGTAGATGCCCGTCGGCCGCCGGCCCGCGTAGTAGCGGTCGTCATATCCGTCCACCTCGGACTGCGCGCCTGCGAGGAAATGATGGTCCATCACATTGCGACCAAGTTCATCGGAGTCGTTGCCAAGGCCGTTCGGGAAGCGGTCGCTCTTCGAGTGGAGCATGATCCAGGTTGTGGCCAGCGCAGACGCGTTGAGGAAGATCACCTTCGCGAAGTATTCCGTCATCTCGCCGGTATTGCCGTTCTTGACGCGCACGCCGGTCGCCTTGTTCGCCTGCGGATCGAAGATCACCTCGGTGACGATCGAGTCGGGCGCGAGGGTCATGTTGCCGGTATGGTCGGCGGCGATCAGGGTCGCGGCGTTCGACGAGAAATAGGCCCCGAAGGCACAGCCACGCATGCAGAGGTTTCTGGTCTGGCAGGTGCCCCGGCCGATCTTCATCTGCTCGTCTGTCGGCTTCGTCAGGTGAGCGGTGCGCCCCATGGTGACGCGCCGCTCGGGGAACTTGTTCTCGACCTTCCCCTTGAACGACTTCTCGACGACGTTGAACTCCATAGGCGGCTGGAACACGCCATCCGGCAGTTGCGGCAATCCCTCATTCGAACCGCTGACGCCCATCCAGCGTTCGACATAGTCGTACCATGGCGCAAGGTCGGCATAACGGATGGGCCAGTCGACGGCGACGCCTTCCTTCGCGTTGGCCTCGAAATCGAGATCGCTCCAACGATAGCTCTGCCGCCCCCAGGTGATCGAGCGACCGCCGACATGGTAGCCGCGGATCCAGTCGAAGCGGTTCACCTCGGTATAAGGATGCTCGTCATCCTTCACGAACCAGTGGTTCCACTGGTCGTTGACGGTGTAGCCTGTGCGCTTCTGCTTGAAGTAATGCTTCTCCACTTCGTCCTGCGGCGTGCGGCCGCCAGCGTAGCGGAAGTCCCATGGGTCCTTGTTGAAGGTCGTGTAGTCCTTGACATGCTTAACCTGACGCCCGCGCTCGAGCACCAGTGTCTTCAGGCCCCTTTCGCAAAGCTCTTTGGCAGCCCATCCGCCGGCGATGCCGCTGCCGACCACGATCGCATCGAAGGTGCGCTCTTCGCGCGAACCCTGTTCAAGCGGCGTCATGTCGACCTCCCGATTTCGCGTCCGCTCGTGTGATCGTCGTTACGCGTGGCGGCACCCTGTAGCGAATTGTCCGGCACGGCAAGCCGACGCCGCGCTGTTCGCAGGTGCGGAATCGATACCGTTGCGTCAGCCATCAGAATTGCGCGTTCATAAGTCTCTGGGTCAGAACGATCTGCTCAATGCCGTCTGGCGACATGGATTGCAGGTGCGCCACACGCGGCTGAACGCAATCTTGCACGCGTGCATCATTTACCCAGCAGCTGTGCAGCGCGCTCGGCAAAATATGTGATTACGCCTGATGCTCCCGCGCGCTTGAAGGCTGACATCGTCTCGATGATTGCCTTGTCCTCGTCCAGCCAGCCCCGGGCGGCGGCGGCCTTGATCTGCGCGTACTCGCCGGAAATCTGGAACACGAGCGTTGGCATGCCGAATTCCGACGACACCCGCTGGACGATGTCCAGGTAAGGCAGGCCGGGTTTCACCATTACCATGTCAGCGCCTTCCTCGATGTCCATGGCGACTTCGCGAAGGGCTTCTTCCGTGTTCCCGAAATCCATCTGGTAGGTCTTCTTGTCGCCCTTCAGCACGGACGCCGTGCCGACCGCGTCGCGATAGGGGCCGTAGAAGGCCGAGGCGTACTTGGCGGCGTAGGACAGGATCGAGACGTTCTCGAAGCCCTCCTCGTCGAGGGTGTCGCGGATCGCGCCGATGCGGCCATCCATCATGTCGGACGGGGCAACGATGTCGGCGCCCGCGCGGGCCTGGATGAGGGCCTGCTCTGTCAGCATGGCGACGGTTTCGTCATTGAGAACGTAGCCGTCTTCGTTCAGCAGCCCGTCATGGCCGTGGCTGGTGAACGGATCGAGCGCGACATCGCACGCGATGCCGACTTCGGGGGCGGCTGCCTTCATCGCCTGGATGACTGTCGGCACCAGCCCTTCCGGATTGATCGCCTCCTCGCCGCCATCATTCTTTTTCGCCGCATTGATGTGCGGGAAGACGGCGATCGCGGGGATACCAAGTTCGCGGGCGCGGACGGCGGCCTTTGCGGCCTCGTCGACATTCAGGCGATCGACGCCGGGCATCGTCCTGACCGGAATGCGCGGCTCCTTGCCGTCATGGACGATCATGCCCCAGACGATGTCGTCGGGGCTCGGCTTTGTCTCGCGCATCAGGCGGCGCGACCAGTCGTGCTGGCGCAGGCGGCGCAGGCGCGTGGACGGAAAAGCGCCGGTGATAAGGGACTTGGGCATGGGTCGTTCCTTCCTGCCCCGCTTGGTAGCGGGCGTGGAACGAAAAGTCACGGATGGGCGGCGACAGCCGGCCTACCGCGCACGTTTCACCGACCGATGCATGAAGCAGCGGAGGCGGATGTCCATGGTCTGCCGCTGCAGCTCGCGGATTTCCAGCTGCCAGTCGTTCAATCGCCAGACCGGCACTTCGCGGAAACCGAGGTTACGATAGAAAGGGCCGTTCCATGGCACCTTTCGGAAGGTCGACAGCGATACCCGCCGGAAGGCGCGGGCTTCAGCCTCCTGCAGGCAGCGGCGCACAAGTCGGGTGCCAAGACCCCGCCGGCTGTGACGCGGCAGGACCGAGAGTTGGTCGAGGTAGAGATCTTCCCGCCGGTCGGAACACAGAGCGAAGCCCACAAGCTCTTCGCGGTCATCGACAGCCACCCAGATCAGCCCTTCGCCAAAACCCCTGCGCAGCCTGTCCTCGGGGATCGGTTGGGTCGGCTCGCCCAGCGGGCCGAAATCGATAAGGCCGGTGCCGCGGAAAAGCGTTGCCGAGGCCAGGTCTATGTTCTGCAATTCACCGATTTCGTTGCCGCGCGCCGGACGCACGCGATAGGCGGGCGCGGGATCATCGATGAGGGTCGCCATGGGAAGGACAGGCCTGTCGCGGGAGGTCGTTTTCTGAAGTCTTTGAGTGCGCGCGGAACTGGACGTATGGTTAGCGCCGGATTCGACGTCGGACCAGACCGTATGACAGCGCTGACCCCTGAACAGATTTTGATTAGACAGACGGCAGCCGATTTTGCCGCGGAAAGACTGCGGCCCTTCGCCGGAGAGTGGGACGAAAAGAAGCATTTTCCCGTCGACGTGATTCGGGAAGCCGCAGGCCTGGGGTTTGCGGGGCTTTATGTGAACGAAGATGTCGGCGGATCGGCCCTCAGTCGTTTCGATGCCGTTCTGGTTTTTGAGCAACTGAGCCAAGGCTGCGTTTCGACGGCGGCCTACATTTCGATCCACAACATGTGTTCGTGGATGATCGACCGGTTCGCCTCCGAGGAGATGCGGAAGGAATGGCTGCCGCAACTCACGTCCATGGAGCACCTCTCATCATACTGTCTTACCGAGCCGGGGGCCGGATCGGACGCGGCGGGGCTTAAGACCAGGGCCGTCAAGGACGGCGGCGACTACATTCTCAACGGCGCCAAGCAGTTCATCTCGGGCGCTGGGGTCAGCGACGTTTATGTCGTGATGGCGCGGACGGGACAGGACGGGCCGAAGGGCGTCTCCACCTTCATCGTGCACAAGGACGACAAGGGAATCTCGTTCGGCGCAAACGAGAAGAAGATGGGCTGGAACTCACAGCCCACCCGTCAGGTGATCTTCGAGGATCTGCGAATCCCCGCCAGCCGCCGCGTGGGCGCCGAGGGCGATGGCTTCCGGTTCGCTATGGCGGGGCTGGATGGCGGACGGCTGAACATCGCTGCGTGTTCTCTTGGTGGGATGCAGGATGCGCTGGACAAGGCGCTGGCCTACACAAAGGAGCGCAAGCAGTTCGGACAGGCGATCGCGGACTTCCAGGCGACGCAGTTCAAGCTTGCCGACATGGAAACGGAAACGCAGGCCGCTCGCGCGATGCTTTACAACGCGGCGCAGGAGCTGGATGCGAAGACGCCGCAAGCGACGCGCTGGTGTGCGATGGCCAAGCGGTTCGTGACGGACACCGGCTTCAAGGTGGCGAACGACGCGCTGCAGCTGCATGGCGGCTATGGGTATCTCTCGGACTATGGCGTGGAGCGGATCGTGCGCGATCTGCGGGTGCACCAGATCCTGGAAGGCACGAACGAGGTGATGCGGGTGATCATCTCGCGGGATATGCTGCGGCAGTAGTTCGCGGCCTCACCCGATTCCCGACGCCTTGCTGGCCGCCGGGGTGTCCGCCAGCACGATACGGACCATCCAGGTCGCGAGGGCTTCGGCGCCATCGGGCGACTGGCCAAATCGCCCGACGTTGACCTCGATCAGGATCAGCGGGTCGCCATCGCAGAAATCGTCGGCGTGCCGGTAGATCTCGATGCGGTTGGCGCGCGCGTCGAAGCGAACAGTGAGCCAGCGCACGGGCCACCTCCTTCGAATTGGTGCTTTCGGGACGCTACGCACCGCGCACGCTCGGCTGTTTCCGTGACAGTTGGGATTCGCGCGCCCTGCATGTTAGGCGGGGGATCGGAGGCGTCATCATGGCTGAGATCATTATCCATCGTCAGGGCGTCGCAGGGCGGATCACGCTGAACCGGCCGCAGGCGCTACATGCGCTGAACGAGGAGATGTGCCTCGCGATGGATTCGGCCCTGAAGGCGTGGGCGAGTGATCCGGAGATCAAGCTGGTGGTGGTCGACCATGCCAGGGACACGCGCGGATTCTGCGCCGGCGGCGATATTCGGATGCTGGCGGAAAGCGGTGCGGCAGACGGGTCGGCGGCGCAGGCGTTTTTCCGGGCGGAGTACCGGCTGAACACGCGGATCAAGAACTATCCCAAGCCCTATGTCGCCTTCATGGATGGCGTAACGATGGGCGGTGGCGTGGGCATCAGCGTTCATGGATCGCACCGGGTGGCGACGGAGCGGACGCTGTTTGCGATGCCCGAGACGGGGATCGGGCTGTTTCCGGATGTCGGTGGGGGATGGTTTCTGCCGCGGCTCGGGCCGCCGCTGGGGATGTGGCTGGCGCTGACGGGGGAGCGGCTGAAGGGCGGCGATGTCTGCGCGGCCGGGATCGCAACCAATTTCTGCGAGTCGAATGTGGTCGAGGCGGTGAAGACTTCGGTGTGCGAAGGGGAGCTGGGGCTGCTCGAGGCGATGGACTGGGATGAAGCGGCGGCGTTCGAGAAGCATCTCGACACGATGCAGCGGACATTCGGCAAGCCGAGCGTCGAGGAGATTTTTGCGGCTCTGGCGCATGAGCCGGACGAATGGTCGGCAAAGCAGCTGGCCACGCTGAAGACCAAGAGCCCGCGGACGCTGAAGGTTGCGCACCGGCAATTGTCGCTTGGGCTGCAGATGCAGTCGTTCGAGGACAACATGCGGATGGAATACCGCATCGGCAGCCGGCAGGTGCACAGCCATGATTTCCAGGAGGGCGTGCGCGCAGTGATCATTGACAAGGACAACGCGCCGAAATGGGATCCCGCCGGGCTGAGCGGCGTAAGTGGGCAGGAGCTGGACGCGGTGTTCGCGCCGCTGGGCGATGACGAACTGACCTTCGATTGAGGCGCGCGGGCGCGATCCCTGCCGCGTGGGGCCGGGGTTGTATGGTTTGGCGCGCTGCTGGTTACGCTTGCGCTGGTCATGTGGGGGACCTGGTCCGTCCTGTCCGGACGGTGTGATTGGCAAGAGGCGTCCCCCACCTGAGTCCCGATGGTTCTGGCTCTGTGCGGGCAGCGCATCCTCCTGTCTGGGGCGCCCATTCTTGTGCGCGTTCCTGCAACGCGAGTGCCCCGTCGGTGGTGCTGGGTCGGTGAGATGAAATCCCGGACGCCGCATGCGGCAGGTCTTCGCGCGCGGTCTGCGTGCGCCAGTTACGGCGCGTGCGGTTGACGATCATCCCAAGCGTCGAGCCGGCGCCTTGCAAGCGGCTCACGCGCGCGCACTGCAAAGTCTCCAGCAAAAGGTGGATGAGCGGTGGGTTGCCAAGGCCGAGTGTATGGTTTCGTGCTCGTATCATGTGAGCGATTATACGGCCGCAAATGGCCCCGCCGATCTGCCCCCAGTGTTTCTTCCCCAACCTCGCCGCCTTCTGCAAAAGCAAAAGGCCCGGCTTGTGGCCGGGCCTTCCGCGATTTTCAGGTGATCAGGCCGAGGGGCCGGTGGTCTGTGTTTGGCCCTTGGGGTCGCCCTGAGTGAGGGCTTCCTTCGTGGCGTTGCCGTCTTCGTCCAGCGCGCCGACCGGGAGCACTTTGGCGCCCATGTGCCAGAGATAGGTCAGCGGCAGGGTGACGATGACCGCGGCGATCATCGCCCATTTGAGCGACCACTGCTTCACCTCTTCGACCGTCGTGCCAATCCACGGGGCAGCTTCGGCGATCGATGCAGCGGAGCCGCCGACCGCGTCAGACAGGATGCCGACCACGAACGGGCCGGTGCCGAGGCCGATGATGTTCAGGATGAAGAACAGCACGGCGGACGACATGGCGCGCATCGAGGCGGGCACAAGGTGGTGGGTGATCGCAAGTGATGGCCCGAGATACATCGCAGCCAGCGTGATGCCCGGGAAGTAGAGCAGGAGCGCGAGCTCCGGCGTCGGGGCCAGCAGGGCGCAGATGAACAGCGGGGCGCCGACAACCTTGCCCCACATCGGAACCCAGAGGAACCAGCGGCGGTCCTTGGCGCCGAGCCGGTCGGCGATGTAGCCGCCCGCAATGGTGCCGATCGCGCCGCCAACGCCGGTGACGGTCCCGTACATGAGGCCGATCTCGGTCGTGCTCATGCGCGTGCAGTCGGCTGCCAGCGTTCTGACGCCATCGACCATGGAGGTCTGGCACATGCCGAAGAAGGCCTGCATCTCCGGCATGCTCCAGGTGCCGACATACTTCATCGTTTCCGGATCGAGCACGCCATAGGTGCGCGGCAGGAAGGACGGCATCCAGTTACCGAGACCATAGGTAACGAAGGTGCCCGCGCCGGTGGCGATCGAGTAATAGCGGAACGCCTTCAGCGACCAGAGTTTCTTGAACGACTCGATGAAGGTGACCTTCTGGGTCGACGGCTTGGTGCCCGAAAGACCGCGGACGGGCTCGCGAACGGTCGTCCAGACGATGATCGCAAAGATGAGGCCGGGAATGCCGACGACGAAGAAGGCTTCGCGCCAGCTCATCGCTTCTGACAGCCAGCCGCCGAGATAATAGCCGAGCAGCGTGCCGGCATAGAGACCGGCCGAGTAGAGCGCGAGGGCGCGGCCGCGTTTCTCTTTCTCGTAGAGATCCGAGATCATGGCGTGGGCGGGCGGGCTGCCGCCTGCCTCGCCGAGGCCGACGCCCATGCGGGCCAGCAACAGGGTCCAGAAGTTGGTGGCGAGGCCGCAAAGCGCCGTGAAGCCGCTCCAGACCGCCAGCGAGACGGCCATGACCCCCTTGCGGCTCGTCGAGTCCGCGATGCGGGCGACCGGAATGCCGAACGTGCAGTAGACGATCGCGAACGTCAGCCCGGTCATCGTGCCGAGCTGCCAGTCGAGCAGGCCGAGGTCGGCCTTGATGTCTTCCTGCAGGATGTTGACGATCTGACGGTCGATGAAGTTGAAAATGTAGACGATCACCATGATCCAGAGCGCCCAGGTGCGGTGCTTCCTGGCATGCTCCATGGTCGTGATCTTGCTTGGCGACAGAAACGCCATGCCGATTTCCCTCCCGGTTTTGCGGATTTTTCTGGTTTGCAACCCGCTTGGATTGCAGCCTTCCCAAAAGGAAAGCCTCATGTCCACGGGAAACCCCCCGAAAGCGGGTCGCCCCGGGCATCACAACACGGACAGCAGGGTGTCCAGATCGGCCAAACCTTGACGCCTCGCGGCGACGGGGCCTATGAACCCCCTCCCCAAAACTGGGTCCCAATGCGGGTCCGGGCGATTAGCTCAGCGGGAGAGCACTCCCTTCACACGGGAGGGGTCGCAGGTTCAATCCCTGCATCGCCCACCAGCCTTCACGCTTTGCGCCGCCGCTCGGCAACCCAGACTTTTTCCAGGTACCGAGAAGAAAGCAGTCCGTGAGCGCGTCGATCCGAGTCGGGTGCGTCGGGCTGTCGCGGTTTGGCTCTTGGGTGTGCCGGTTCGCGTTTGCTGGGGTTTCCGAGTTTTCTGAACAGTTGTTGGGGTAACCGTGGCGCGTTTTAACCTGCTGCCACAATTGATCTTCAAAATACCTCAGCGGCTTCATGCGCCGTCTCAACTGCATTCCTAGGTTGACTTCACGCCCACACTGCAAAGCGGGGGGCGAGAACTGAGGGACCTACCGGGCCGATTGGCGTTGTTGCGTCAGAAGCGCCCCACAAGGTGTCTGGAGCGAACCAAATGAATAGCGACTTTTGTGACAATGACGGCGCGCGCAAGCTCAAGGCCAAGATTGAGGAATATTGGACCAATCGCGGTTTCGATGTTTCGATCAACCTGATCGATGCCGGCTTCGTCCCCGCCATGCGCTCGGCCCGCACCGACGTGCGGAGCAACATGGTCAACGGGATGCCGCCGCGCAAGAAAAGCGCGCGCGCTGAGTCGGGCAGGCCCGCAGGTTTCGCCCGCGGGATGGGCTAAGGTTTCAGCAGACGGACAAGAAGGTCCGTAAGGTCAGTGAATTGCGTAAACACGGCGTCGGCCCCTAACAGGTCCGGCGCCGTGTCGGTATAGCCATGTGCGTAAATCGCGACGGGGGCGCCGGCGGCCTTTGCCGACAGCACGTCGTTGATCGAATCGCCAACCATGGCGGAGCGTGCGGGATCGCCGCCGGTCGCCCGAACGGCCTGGAGGTAATGGTCGGGGTGGGGCTTGCGGTTTGTGACGCGGTCTGACCCGACGACGGCAGCGAAATGGTGGTTGAGACCGAGGGCGATCAGGAGCTGGACGGACAGGTCCGTCCGCTTGTTGGTGCAGACGCAGAGCATCGCACCGGCGTCCTGCAGCTTGTCCAGCGCTTCGACCAGACCGGGATAGGCTCGGGAGTGCACTGCGATGTCTGCAGCATAGGCCTTGATGTAGGCTTCCGTAAGCTGGTCCAGACTGGCCGCATCGGGATGGATCCCGTGGACGGCGCAGCAGCGCATGATCAGGGCGCGGGCGCCCTGGCCGACGCGATTCCGGATATCCTCCAGCGTTGCGGTGGGTAGCCCTTCGGCGGCCAGAACCTTGTTCAGTGCGGCGTGGATGTCGCCTGCCGTCTCGACCAGCGTGCCGTCGAGGTCGAAGGCGATGGTGTAGCCGGACAGGTTTGTCATGGTACTCAGGGCGGACTGGATTCGACCCTGAAGGACAGGCCATGGCCGACCGTTTCGCAATCATCCTGGCAGCGGGCAAGGGCACGCGGATGAAATCGCCGCGCCCCAAGGTGCTGCACGAGATCGGCGGCCGCTCGATGCTGGCCTGGAGCGTGGCGCTGGCGAAGGAGCTGGGATGCAAGCGGTCGGTCGTGGTGGTCGGGCCGGACATGCCGCAGCTCAGCGGGGCGGCGGCGAAGCTGGTGGGAGCGGAGAATGTCGTCGTGCAGCACGAACAGCTGGGGACGGCGAACGCCGTCGATGCGGCGCGGCAGGCGCTGAGCGAGGCCGATGGTGAGGCGATCGTGCTCTATGCGGACACGCCTCTGATCCCGGCGGAGGCGGGCGAGCGTGCTTTTGCGGAACTGGGCAAGGGGGCCAGCGTTTGCGTGCTTGGCTTCGAGGCCAGGCTGCCAAACAGGTATGGGCGGCTGGTGACGACGGGCGATGGCGCGCTGGAGGCCATTGTCGAGGCGAATGATGCGAGCGCGGAACAGCTGAAGATCGCGCTGGCCAATTCGGGCGTCATGGCCGCGCCGGTCAAGCTGATGTTCGAGCTTCTGGCCGAGGTGAAGAGCGACAACGCCAAGGGCGAATTCTATCTCACCGATCTGGTCGCGCTGGCGCGCGGGCGCGGGCTCAAGGCGGGTGTGGCGCTGTGCGAGGAGCGCGATGTACAGGGCGTCAACAGCCAGGCGGAGCTGGCGCAGGTGGAGCGGGTGTTCCAGGACGGCGTGCGCGAGCGGATGATGGTGGCAGGCGTCACCATTCCTGCGCCGGAGACGGTGTTCTTTTCTCACGACACGAAGATCGCGCCGGGTGTGACGGTCGAGCCGAACGTGGTGTTCGCGACAGGTGTGAGTGTTGAGAGTGGCGCTGTGGTTCGTGCCTTCTCGCATCTCGAAGGCGCGAAAGTGGGCGCGGGCGCTCTGGTGGGGCCGTATGCGCGGCTGCGGCCGGGAGCCGTCATCGGGAAGGACGCGCACATCGGAAACTTCGTCGAGGTGAAGAATGTCACCGTGGGCGAAGGCGCGAAGGCAAACCATCTCTCGTATCTGGGCGATGGTGAAGTGGGCGCAGGCGCGAACATCGGTGCAGGCACGATCTTCTGCAATTACGACGGCTTCTTCAAATATCGCACGGTGGTAGGTGAAGGAGCGTTTGTGGGCTCGAACGCATCTCTGGTGGCGCCCGTGACGATTGGGGCGGGCGGCTATATCGCGTCGGGCTCCGTCGTGACGGAGAATGTACCCGCCGATGCACTCGCGATTGCGCGCGGGCGGCAGGCGCACAAGGACGGCTGGGCGAAGGCGTTCCGGGCGGAGAAGTCGGCTGCGAAGAAGGCGGGCGACAAACCTGAGGGGGCTGTCTGACGTCGCTGCGGCGGCCGCCGGATCAGCTGATTTCCGTGGCTGCCTGCGCGCGGAGATCCTTCTTCAGAATCTTGCCTGTCGCGCCGCGGGGGAGTGGTTCTGTCGTGAAGCGGAAGTAGCGCGGGATCTGGAATTTCGCGAGGCGGGTTTCGAGGAAGGCGCGCAGCTCCGGATCCGAGACGGGTCGGCTGATGTAAAGCGTGGCGCCGACTTCCTCGCCGAGGCGTTCGTCGGGCACGCCATAGACGCAGGCTTCTTCCACCGCGGGATGTTCCTGCAGGGCGTATTCGACCGCGCCGCACCCGATATTCTCGCCGCCGCGGATGACGAGGTCCTTGATGCGGTCGACGATGAAGACGAAGCCTTCGTCATCGATAATGGCGACATCGCCCGTCTTGAACCAGTCGCCGTCGACGAAGTTCTCGGCGTTGGCTTTGGGGTTCTGGTAGTAACCGCGCATGATCGATGCGCCGCGGATCTGGAGTTCGCCGCGCTCGCCCGCCGGTACAGGCCTGTTGTTCTCATCCACAACGCGGATGTCGAGTACGGCGGAGACGCGGCCGGAGCTTTCGGGTTTGCGCAGGTAGTCGCCCGCCGCGATGCCGACGCCGATGGCGTTGGTCTCGGTCATGCCCCAGCCGGTGCCGGGAAAGGCTTTCTCGAAGACGCTGTCGATCGCGCGGACCTGCTCGGGCGCGCGTGAGGCGCCGCCGCCGCCGATCGTGATCAGGCTCGGGAACTTTCGGCCGGCGCGTCGCGAATAGGCGACGAGGTCACCCGTGATGGCAGGCGTGGCGGTCATGTGCGTGACGCCTTCACGCTCGATGATGTCTGCGCCTTTCTCGACATCCCACTTGTACATCATCACGATGCGGCGCTGGTAGCGGAGGCAGGACATTGTGCAGGCCAGCAGGCCGGTGACGTGGAAAAGCGGGATCGCCAGCAGCATGGTGGATTGCGGCGGCGGCGGGTCACTCGGGGGACGGGCAAGAAGCCCGATCTCGAATGCAGCGAGCAGGTCGAGCTCCCATGACAGCAACGCATGGATGACATTGCGGTGGGTGGACACGGCGCCTTTCGGGTTGCCGGTGGAGCCCGATGTGAAGAGCATGTGGAGGTCGTCGTCGGGGGCGACGTCGATGTCCGGCATGTCTGATGTGTAGGGCGCGTGGACAAGCTCGCCCCAGGCTTTGGCCCCGGGGGGCAGCGGCTTTGTGGTGCGGACCCCGATCACGTCGAAGCTGGAAGGCGGAGCGGGCAGCGCGGCGAGACGGTCGAGGCGTTCCTGATCCGCGATGAAGACGCGCGGCGTGGAAAGGTTGAGGCCGTAGGCCATTTCGTCCGCAGTCCACAGCGCGTTCATGGCGACGAACATGCCGCCGATGGACGCGACGGCCATGTAGCTGATGATCCACTCGGGATAGTTGCGCATCGACACGGCGACGCGATCGCCCCTGGCGACGCCGAAATCCTGCACCAGCGACTGCGCAAGGGCGCAGGCGCGTTGCCAGGTCTCGTCGAATGTCAGTGTCTCGCCTTCGTAGACGAGGAAGGGCTTGTCGCTGCGCGTTTCCGCAAACAGCTGGCGCATGTTGCGTGGCGCATTCCTGAAGGTGCGGACGTCGCGGCCGAGCGCATTGGTCTCGACGATCTCGAAAGGCTGGCCGGGCGCAGTCAGCTGCGCAAGCGCCTGATCTCTGGTCAACACGTCAGCTTCCTTCCCCAGTCAGCCCGCAGCCGTTCTGTGACGGCTTGCGGGGTTTCACGCAGAGGCGCTTCTCTAGCACGCTGCGGGGTCAGGGGAAGGCGGTGCAGCGCCTCAGAGGCTGGGGTTTATCAGGAACTTCTCGCCGGTGGCCTTGCGGTTGTAGGCGCGGATGGTGTCGGGATCGAGCGCATCGCGCAGCGAGATTGTGCGGGTGTAGTGGCTGGCGAAGGTGGTTTTCAGCTCGGCCGCGACGCGCGCGCGCAGCTTGCCTGCCTCCTCATTGCCGACTTTCTGCAGGAAGGGCGTCAGGAGGAAGCCGCCCACGCCCCAGGCCATGCCGTAGGCTGCGCCGAGGATGGTGGGCTCGAGGCTGAGGCGGCCGTAGATGTAGACCTGCTTGTGCGTGGACGAGCCGTAGCGGCTGTAGGCGCCCGGCCTGGCGTTCAGCATGATTTCCATCGCCGCCAGGATCTGGCCGGCGAGCTTGCCGCCGCCGATGGCGTCGAAGGCGAGCGTCGCGCCGGTGGCGCTGAGGGCGGCGATCAGGTCTTCCATGAAGGTCGACTTTGTCGAGTCGACGATGTACGTCGCCCCGATATCCTTGAGGATCTTCGCCTGCTCGTCGGAGCGGACGATGTTGACCAGACCGACGCCGTCCTTGAGGCAGATGCGGTTCAGCATCTGGCCGAGATTGGACGCGGCTGCAGTGTGGACCAGCGCAGTGTGGCCTTCCATCTGCATCGTCCTGACCATGGCGAGCGCGGTCAGCGGATTGACGAAGCACGAGGCGCCGTCGGCGGCGCTGGCGCCTGCGGGCAGTGGCAGGGCGGCCTTGGCCTTGACAGTGCGGTAGGTGGCGTACATTTCACCGCCGAGAATGGCGACGAGCTTGCCCATCAGGGCCTGAGCTTCGGGCGAGGAGCCGGCGGCGACGACCGTGCCGGCGCCTTCATTGCCGACGGGCAGGTCCTGGTCGAGTCGGGCGGCGACCATGCGCAGGGCCTGATCCGGCACGGCGGCCGTGACGACGGGCAGCTCCTTCGAGCCGGAGACCTGGAGCGTGGAGACGTCGGCGGGACCGATGAGCAGGCCGAGGTCGGACGGGTTGATCGGCGTGCCTTCGATGCGGACCACGATTTCGTCCGGGGCCGGGTCAGCGACGGGGAGCTTCACCAGCGAGAGTTTGAGTTCGCCGGATTTGCTGACCTGCGAGCGAAGCTGGATGTTCTCGAGCGCCATGCTGGTTTCTCTCAATTGGTCATCTGTGGGATCGTTTCTATGGGGCATCCCTAGCACGGTTGCGTGGCGAGGCCAGAGCGGGAGGGGTGAAAGGCGGCGCGTGTCCAGCTATCTGGTCTGCGCCCATCCTTCGTCATCGCAGGCAATTTCGCAGCCAAGTCGTGCGAGCTGCCTGTTAAAGCGCTTGACCGCTGCCAAGCCATCGTCAGCCACCTTCTGCCAGAGGGGGTCGGCGAGATCGGCGATTGGACCGATGTGGCCCGGCGCGGCTTCCACCAGAACGTCGATTTCGATCAGGTTGTTGATCTTCCCGCGCACGCTCTCGCGAGGAATGCCGGTGATGTCCGCCACTGCTGAGCGCGAGATCGATCCGCGCTGGTCATCTGGCGGATTGGCTGCTCCGATCAGATCAAGCGGCGCGCCTGGCCCGGTAAGCAGCGGACGCATTGTTGCGTGGTTCACGACGCAGGCGATGGTGATCGCGTTGTTGTCGAGCTGGGGGCTTCCCGCAGGATATGCACGCGTTCAAGCCGTAACGCGACGCCAGCATATGCGCGCGGGCGGGATTTGCGGGGGATGACGGGGCCTGCGCCTGTCGAGGCGCTCAAGCGACAATTCTCCCGGGCGTGGAAGATGCATGGCTTGCGGCCATTGCGATCGTGCGGGCTGACGGTGTCGTCATGCGCTTATGCCGGTCCTTGCAGGTGACGCACGGTGCGCAGCAGCAGGCCGCGCGGTGCGATGCGCGTCGCGCCAATGAGGGTCTTGTTGAGGGCGCCGGCGACGACGACGCGCTTGTTGTTGCGGAAGCCGTCATAGCCCCTCTGCGCGACGGGCATTGAGGCCATGGGTCTGGCGGCGCCGAACAGGCGGGTCTTGTCGGTGCCGGCGCGGCCGTGGAAGCTGGAGACGGTGGGGCCGGGGCAGAGGGCGGTGACGTGGACGCCTGTGCCGCGCGCTTCTTCCCAGAGCGCTTCGGTGAAGGAGAGCACGAAGGCTTTCGAGGCGTAGTACACCGACATCAGCGGGCCTGGCTGGAAGGCGGCGGTGGAGGCCACATTTAGGATACCGCCGCGCTTTTTCGTGAGCATCGACTTCCAGTAGATGTGCGTGAGCTCGGTGAGCGCACGGACGTTGAGGTCGATCATGCCAAGATGCTGGTCGATCGGCGCCTCGGCGAATGGTCCGGTGAAACCGAAGCCGGCATTGTTGACGAGCACATCGACGGCGAGGCCGCGCTGGGCAATGTCGGCCGCGAGCCGCGCGCCGCCGCCGGGCGCGCCGAGGTCGCAGGTGATGGGCGTGACTTTAACACCGTGCGCTTTGGAGATGCGGTCAGCAACGTCGCGCAAGGCGGCCTCTGTGCGCGCTGTGATGATGAGATCGTAGCCGTCCTTCGCGAAGCACGTGGCAAGATCGACGCCGATGCCGGCGGAGGCGCCCGTGATCAGGGCCGTCTGTCCGCTACCGCGTTTGCCGGCCATGACTGATCTCCGCTTCAGCGCGAGGAATGCGCCTGCGGGTCAGGTGCGGTCAAGCGTGTGGCGGGCCGAATGCGAGGCGACGCGCGTGGTCGCGGACATCGGCTGGCCAGCTGGCGGTGAGCTGGCGGAAGCGATCAGCATCGCTTGCGAACAGGGCGCGGTTTGCTTCCTCGTAGTTCGGCCAGTCGCCGGCGATGGCGGACATGAAGCGATAGGCAGCTTCCTGCCGCGACCGGACAGTGTCGGTATCGCCATGCGCCTTGCGGGCCTCCTCGACGAGCTTGCGCAGGGCGACGGATGCGCCGCCGGGCTGTGCGTTGAGCCAGTCCCAGTGGCGCGGCAGCAGCGTGACTTCGCGCGCGATAACGCCGAGCCGGGGCCGTCCGGGGCCGCGTGACGCAGCGCTGACGGTGTCGTCTGAGGCTTCGGCAGGGAGGTTGGCGGCAAGCCTTGCCCGCAAATCCTTTTCCGAGCCGCTGAGATCGATCTGTAGGCTTTTGCCGGTATCGTAGGCGAAGACGAGAATGGCTTCGTGTGTCGCCTTGCCGGCGCGCCCGCGCATCGCGACGGCGACATCGGCGAGCGGGCCCTCGGCGATCTTGTGACCGCCTTCGAAGGCGATTGCGGTGGGAGGGAGGGTCATCGGCGGCTCCGTCGAGCGGTGGGTATTACCCGGGTAGAATGTGTCCGTCAATTTCATCCGGGTAAAATTCTGCAGCCCACAAGCTCTCCGTTAGGGCGGCGCAAGGTTTTCAAAGCTAGGGGAATGAGGTCTGGTGCCTGTGGGCCAAGGAGTGACGCGATGAAGATGAACATCACGGTCGAATGCACGCCGGAGGAAGCGCGCGCGTTTCTAGGCCTGCCGGATGTCAGCCCGATCAACGAGACGCTGGTGGCGTCGGTCAAGCAGCGGATCGAGCAGAATGTCGAGCTGGTGAGCCCCGAATTCTATCTCAAGCAGTGGTACTCCATGGGCGGCCAGGCGACCGACAGCTTCATGCAGCTGATGGGCGCAGGCGCACGCGCCGCGGCGGGCGATGCCGGCAAGAAGACCTGAGCCGTGTCTGAAATAGCGAAACGGAACGCAGCGCAGGCTGCACTTGATCTGGTGCAGCCCGACATGGTGCTGGGCCTTGGCACGGGATCGACGGCGGCGATCTTTGTGCGGCTGCTGGCCGAGCGGGTGGCGCAGGGACTGAAGGTGGTGGGCACGCCGACGTCGGAGGCGACGGACAAGCTGGCGCGGGCGCTGGGCGTGCCGATCGTGTCGCCGGATGAGCTGGAGCGTATCGACCTGACGATCGATGGCGCGGACGAGTTCGACCCCGACCTCAATCTGATCAAGGGCGGCGGGGCGGCGCTGCTGCGCGAGAAGATCATTGCGGAGGCGTCCGACCGGATGGTCGTGATCACGGACCTGTCAAAGCAGGTCGAGCATCTTGGCAGATTTGCCCTGCCGGTGGAGATCAATGGTTTCGGGGCCGAGCTGACGCGGCGGCGGATCCACTGGCGGATGGCCGATGCTGGTATGGCGGCTGCCACATCGTCGTGGCGGATGGCGACGGCGGAAAGCCTGCTGCATACAGATGGCGGTCACCTGATTCTCGACCTCGCCTGCGGGGTGATTGCCGACCCGATCGAACTTTCCGTGCTGCTCGATAACCTGCCGGGCGTGGTGGAGCACGGGCTGTTCATCGGCATGGCGGACCGCGTGATCGTTGGGGAAGAGGCCGGCGCGCGGTTTGTCGATGCGCGCTAGGATCCCGCGACGCCAAAAGCTCTAGGGATTGGTCGCGACGGATGGTACAGGCCAGCCGCAACCGGATACCGATACGGACAGGAAAGACCCGATGACCTTGTGGAAAACCGCTCTCGCCGGCGCCGTGCTTGGCCTGGCTGCCTGCCAGCCGGTGGGGGTTCCGGTGGGCGAGGAAAGGCTGGCCGCCAAGATCGCCGACGTGGTGATCAACGAGGGCATGACCGCCCAGTTTGCCCGCCAGCAGGTGCAAGGCCTGATGTATCAGGGCTCGATCAGCCAGGATCAGGTGAACCAGACGCTGATCGCCATCAATCGCGAGATGGAAAGCAAGCTTCCTGACGTGAAGAAGTCGCTGGTCGCCAGCCTGAGCCGGGAGTTCAACATCAAGGAGCTCGATTTCCTGCACAAGCTCCTGGTCTCGAAAGAAGGCAAGGCGGTTGTGGAACGGCAGGAGATCGCGATGCAGGACCCGATGGCCCTGCTGGACGGGCTCGCCAAGGAAGCTGCGACGCGTGCCGTTGCGCGCGTGAATTCCGGCTGGCCGACGGGGGCGGCCCCCGCCCCGCCGCCGCAGCCTGAGGGCGTGCCCCAGCTGCCGCCGGGCATGGTGCTCCCGAACTGAGATTGCCCGCCAGCGTATGAGTGGTAGCCTGTCGCGTGGCGCTGAACTGCGCCGGTTGCAGGAATGATTACGATGCGCTCTCTTGCTGGTCTGGTTGTTGTCACGATGATCGCCCTGAGCGGCGCTGCGTGGGCGAGCCCTCCGGGGGTCACAGAGAAAGACGGCGCGTTCATCGCGCCGGATGGCAAGCCGCTCTACACGTTTGCGAACGATCGCATGGCGGGCAAGTCGGCTTGCAACAATGCCTGCGCGACGGCGTGGCCTCCGCTGGCTGCTGCGGCCGCCGCGGCGGATGACGGCGACTGGACCGTGGTCACACGCGATGATGGTTCGAAGCAGTGGGCCTACAAGGGCAAGCCGCTCTACACTTATCGCGCGGATGCGCCGGGCAAGCCGGCGAGCGGTGTTGGCCCGGCCTGGCCGCTGGCTGTGAAGTAAGGGCAGGCTTTCGCCATCGCCCGCAAATCCCTAGATAAGGCCATGTTAGCACCTCGGGGCGCCTGATGGCCTTTGACTATGACCTGTTCGTGATCGGCGCCGGTTCAGGCGGCGTCCGCGCCTCGCGGCTGGCGGCAATGTCCGGCGCGAAGGTGGCAGTGGCGGAGGAATATCGCACTGGCGGTACCTGCGTGGTGCGCGGCTGCATTCCCAAGAAGTACATGGTCTATGCGAGTGAGTTCGGCAGCGCGATCGCCCACGCGAAGGGCTATGGCTGGAACGTCGACAACGCGACCTATGACCACAACCTGTTCATGGACCGGATGCACCGGGAGATCGACCGGCTGTCCGGCATCTATGCCCGCAACCTGCGCAATTCGGGCGCGGAGATCATCGAGGAGCGGGTGGAGTTCGTCGATGCGCGCACGTTGAAGCTGGTGATGTCCGGCCGCACGGTGACGGCGAAGAAAATCCTGATCGCGACGGGTGGCTCGCCGATCATGCCCAGGGATGTCGAGGGCATCGACCTCGCGATCTCGTCCAACGAGATGTTTCACTTGGATGAGATACCCGAGCACATCGTGATCATCGGCGGAGGCTATATCGCCGTCGAGTTCGCAGGGATCATGCGCGGGCTCGGCGCGCGCGTGTGCCTCGTCTATCGCGGCGAGACAGTGCTGCGCGGATTTGACGATGATGTTCGCACGCATGTGCATGATGAGTTGAAGCGGAAGGGCGTGAGGGTGATCACACATGCCTCGCCCAAGGCCATCGCGAAGGATGAAGGCAAGCTCACTGTGACGCTGTCGAATGGCGAGAGCGTGACAGCGGACAAGGTGTTGTTCGCTGTCGGTCGCGAACCGCATACGCGCGGGCTTGGTCTTGAGAAGGCCGGCGTGAAAGTGAACGACAAGGGTGCGGTCGAGGTAGACGGCTATTCGCGCTCAAGCACGGCGCACATCTTCGCCGTGGGAGACGTGACGGACAGGCTGAATCTGACCCCCGTCGCGATCCGCGAAGCGCAGGCGTTTGCCCAGACGGAATACATGAACCTGCCGACCCAGTTCGATCATGCCCACGTGCCGATCGCCGTTTTCGCCCAGCCGCCCGTTGGCGTGGTGGGGATGACCGAGGCGGAGGCGCGCCGCCAGTTCGGGCAGGTGGACATCTACAAGACACGGTTTCGTCCCATGAAAGATATGCTCACGGGGGATGAGGAACGTGTGCTAATGAAGATCGTGGTGCGGGCCGAGGATGAGCGCGTGGTGGGCGTTCATATTGTTGGACCGGACGCTCCGGAAATCATCCAGGCGGTGGCGATCGCCGTAAAGATGGGCGCGACAAAGGCCGATTTCGACCGCACCTGCGCGTTGCATCCCTCGGTCGCCGAGGAGCTTGTAACGTTGCGCGAAAAGTTTGTGCCGCCAGAATTGAAGCCGGTTTGAGATGCAAGACGATTCAAAATCCTCATCGTACTGGAAGCCGATAAACTTTGGCTGGAAGTACTGGAACTACGCAATCATCGGCGCTGGCCTGATCGTTGGGTTCTGCGTCTGGGTCCTGCCCAACCAGTGGGCCGATCCCGAGGTTCAGGCGGGCCTCGAGCGGGTCAGGGACCAGCAGGCGCTGACGAAGGAGCGCAGGCGGATCGACGCCATCAACAAGGCCGAGGAAGAGCGTGTTGCCCGCTACAACGAGGAAGTCGGACTGGTTTATATCGAGCCCGGCACGAACCCGTTCCTGCCGCCCGAACCGCCGCCCCCGGCCACGCCTCCGGCCGGCGGGCCGTAGGGTTTTCGTCGCCAAAATCACCTTTGGTTGCTTGACCTCGGCGCCAAAGCGCACGACGGCTTGAACGTCCGGTTATTCCCTCTGGCACAAGTGGAGTTGCGCTGGTGACGCCGCGCGTGGTTTCCGTCGTCAACATGAAGGGCGGCGTGGGCAAGTCGACCACGGTCGCGAGCCTCGCCGAGGCGCTGGCGAGCGAGGGGATGCGTGTGCTCGTGATCGACCTCGATCCGCAGTCCAACGTCTCGATGATGCTGGCCGGGCAGGATCGCTGGATCGACGTGCGCAGGAACGGGCGGACGATCGACGAATACTTCAACCAGTATGTCTATGGCGGTGAGCCGCGGTTTTTTCGCGAGTTCATCGCCAGCCGTGTGAGCGACATCGCCGGTGATCCGGCGCTCGACCTTCTGATCTCGACCCCGGAGTTCCGCTATATCGAGCGTCATGCGCTGGAGAAATGGGTGTCGCAGGGGTTCGACATTCGCCAGCTGAACACCCGGTTCTCTCGGCTGACCAGTTCGGCGATCGAGAATGTGGGCGACAGTTACGACCTTGTGCTGTTCGATTGCCCGCCGGGCATCTCGATGTTTGCCGAGGCCGCAATCGAGTTGTCGGAATTCATCGTGATCCCGACGATTCCGGATTATGTCTCGCGCCTGGGCATCTTCGCATTTCGCAAGCGCGCGCTGCGATCGATGGAGCAGAGGCGTTTCACCGACGAGCGTATCTGGACGCTGATCACCAAGTTCGAGGATCACAACACCTTGCATGCGAGTGAGGCGGCGATGCTGAAGGAACAGTTCCACGTGTTCGACACCCGAATTCCTCAGGCTGAGCAGATCGCACGGGCTGCGGAGTGGTCTGAACAGAAGCGTACGCTCGAGCAGAAGTATGGCGCAGCGGCGCAGGTGATCCGGACTTTCGCGGCCGAGTTCCGCGAGCGTGCCGGGCTGATCTGAGGTGGCGAGATGATCGACCGTGCGCTGTCGAGCCTTTTCAAGGTTGTAACGGAAGAGGCCGCTTCCAATCCTGCATTCGGAAAGAAGCTCGAGGATGCGCTGGCGAAGTTTGGTCAGGAGTTGGCCGAGAAGCGTCTCGCCGATCGCAGCATCGAGAACTTTCATCCGCTGGTGGAATACAGGAAGGATGCTTCTGGCTTTGAGGCGCGGCTGGCGAAATTCGACGCCAGGGAGCTAAGGGCACTGGTTGACCGCCACCATCTCGATGCGGCGGCGACGCTGAAGGGCAAGGGGACCAAGAAGGTCTTGGCTGCGCATATTCTTGAAGCGGCGAAGAAGCGCGCCGAGCGGGATGCGAAGCTGTTTGAGTATTAGCGCAGGTTTCGCGCGAACAGGCTCAGCACCCGCTCCCAATGCTGCTCCGCCGCGAGCTTGCGATAGGCCGGGCGTTGCGGGAAGCCGAAGCCGTGGTCGGTGTCGGGGTATTGTTCGACTTCGCCGTGGGCGCCCTTCAGGTCGCGCTTCATCTGGTCGACCATCTCCTGTGGCGCCCAGTGATCACGTTCGGCGCAGGCGAAATAGAATTCGGCGGGTGCGCGCCTGGCGACAAGATGCGGGCTGGTCTCTTTGTCGGTGACGAGGCGGACGCCGTAGATGGAGGCGGTGGCTTTGACACAGTCAGGGCGGCTGCCGCCGGCGCAGACGGCGAAGCGGCCGCTCATGCAGTAGCCGATCGTGCCGACCAGGCCAGCGTTCGCGATCGGGTCCTTCGCGGCGAAAGCGATCATGGCGTCGACATCCGCGAGCACCATGTCGATCTCGAGGCTGTCCATCAGCGCGAACATCTTCCTGCGCCATGGGCCTTCGGGGTCGAACTCGATCGGGCCAAGCTCCATCTCGCCCGCGCGATAGTAGAGGTTCGGCAGCATCACATAATAGCCGGAGGTCGCGAAGCGCCGGGCCATGTCGCGCAACTCTTCGCGGATGGCGGGGGCGTCCATCAGGAAGACGATCACCGGGAAGGGGCCGCCGCGATCGGGGTGGACGATGAAGGTGGTGCTGGCGCCATCCTTCGTCGCGATGTCGAGCTGGCGTTCGATCATGATGTGTCCCCTTGTTCTGCCTGAAGCTGACATGCCAGCCGCCTCGCGTGCAATCCGCCTTGCCGCTCCCCGAATAGGGTCCTAGAAATGCGGGAGACGTGGAGGGGCGATGAGACCGAAGGCCGAGGCCGGGACCTTTGCTGTGCTCGCGGTGGGGCTGGCTGTGCTGGTCGCCTGCGTCGGCGGCGTGGCGACTGTTTCCGCCCCGAAGGCCCCCGAAACGCCAATGGCCGGCGCCCAGCTGACGCAGGTGGCTGCTGCCCGGCCCCTGGGTTTCCTTGATCCGACGACGATGCCCAGCGCAATTGCGACGATCCCGCCGGCGCCGAAGGAAGGCGAGACGCGCAACACGCTCGACTGGGAGATTTTCGTCAAGACCCGCGCCCTGGAGGGAGGCGAGCGCTGGAAGCTGGCGCAGGCGGATGACAGTTATCGGCCCGCCGACTTGCTCAAGAATTTTTCCTGCGCGCTGGGCGTGGAGCTGACGCCGGAGAACTCGCCGGCGCTTGCGGGCATTCTTGCCAAGACCACGATCGACGCCGGGATGGCGGCAGAAGCAGCCAAACAGCTCTACCGGCGCACGCGGCCCTTCATGCACAATCCAGGCAACATCTGCATCGCCCGAACGCCGGGGCTGGAGGCAAGTTTCGACTATCCGTCCGGCCATGGCTCGCTTGGCTGGGTCGCGGGCCTGGTCGTGGCGCAGCTGGCGCCTGAGCGCGCCAGCGCGGCACTGGCGCGCGGACGGGCGTTCGGGGAGAGCCGGGTCGTGTGCGGGCTCCATAACATGAGCGCGATCGAGGCGGCGCGGACGAACGCGGCTGGCGTGTTCGCGGCGGTGCAGGCCTCGCCCGACTATCGCGATGCACTGGCCAGGGCGCGGACAGAGCTTGAGGCGGCGCGCACTTCAGCGGCCGTCCCAGATGCGGCGTGGTGCGCGAAAGAGGCCGAGCTCGTGAAGCCGCTGGCTGTGAACTGACACGCAGAACAGGGTTGATCCAGGAGTCTTTCGGGCACACGTTCGCTCGTGATTCCCATGACCAGCTCCCATTTCCTCGGTGTTTCAAATTCGTTGTCGGGCAAGGCCTGGCGGCAGCGTCCAGGTGATGACCAGCTGGCGCTGGAACATTCGCGCCGGCTGAAGCAGCCGGATCTTGTGGGCCGGTTGCTGGCGTCGCGCGGCGTGAAGCCGGACGAGGCGGAAGCGTTTCTCAATCCCACGCTCAAGGATCTGTTTCCCGATCCATCATCGTTTGCCGACATGGACAAGGCGGCGGCGGTGATCCTCGATGCGATCATCGCGGGCAAGAAGGTGGCCGTCTTTGCGGACTATGACGTCGATGGCGGAACGTCGTCGGCGATCCTGTCGCGCTATTTTCGTGCCTGGGGACGGGAGCTGATCCTCTACGTGCCTGACCGACTGACCGAAGGTTTCGGGCCGACGCCGGGGGCGTTTCGGGCGCTCAAGACGATGGGCGCTGAGCTGGTGGTCACGGTCGATTGCGGAGCGGCGGCGTTGGCGGCGCTGCAGACGGCAAACGAGATCGGGCTCGATGTCGTGGTGATGGACCACCACCTGATGCATGACGATCAAATGCCGTCGATCCTCGCGCTGGTGAATCCAAACCGGCCTGATGATACGTCGGGGCATGGGTTTCTGGCGGCAGCGGGCGTCGTGTTCGTGCTGGCGGCCGCGTTGAACCGGCTGGCGCGGCAGCGTGGCGTTGCGCCCGAGGGTGGACTGCCTGATCCGATGAAGTGGCTCGATCTCGCAGCGCTTGGCACGCTGTGTGACATGGCGCCGCTCAAGGGCGTCAATCGCGCGTTTGTCACGAGGGGGCTTAAGGTTCTCGAGCGGTTGGAGAACCAGGGGCTGAAGGCGCTGGCTGAAGTTGCGGGCATCGAGGCGCCGAAGTCGGTCTATCACGCGACATTTGTGCTGGGGCCACGTCTCAATGCAGGCGGGCGGATCGGTGATCCATGGACGGCGGCGAAACTGCTGGCCACAGATGATCGTGCAGAGGCGATCCTGCTTGCGGAGAAGCTGCACTTCCAGAACCAGGAGCGGAAGGAAGTGGAGGCCGGCATCCAGACGGCTGCGATCGCACAGGTCGAGCAACGCCTGATCGAGAAGCCGGATGCGGCGATCCTCGTGGTGGGCGGTGAGGGCTGGCACCCGGGCGTGATCGGCATTGTCGCTGGGCGGCTGAAGGAGAAGTTTCACCGGCCGGCGATTGTTGTCGGCTGGGGAGATGGACTGGGGCCTGTGGCGCGCGGGTCGGGAAGATCCGTGCAGGGCGTCAATCTTGGCGAGCTGGTTTCGAGAGCTGCGAAGTCGGGGCTGCTGCTGTCGGGCGGCGGGCATGCGATGGCCGCTGGGCTGAGCATGGACCCGGCGCGGCTTATCGCGTTGCGCGATCACATGGAAGCGGCGGCGCAGGATGCGACGTTCGAACTGGAAGAAGCACGTGTGCTGGAGATTGATGGGCCGCTGGCGCCGGGGGCGGCGGATGGCGCGCTGCTGGATATCATCGAACGGCTGGGGCCGTTTGGATCGAATGCGCCCGAGCCACTGTTCGTCGTGCCGAATGTGCGCCCCGCCGGGGCGCGGCGCGTGGGCGAAAACCATGTGGCCTTCGACATGATCGGGGAGGACGGCGCGCGCGTGCGTGCGATTGCATTTCGCGTGGCCGATGGGCCGGAGGGGGAGGCGATCCGCGCCGGCGTCGCGATCCACGTGGCGGGACGGTTGCGGCCCGATACGTGGCGCGGGCCGGGCAAGGTGCAGATCGAAGTCGCGGACATCGCGCTGGCCTGAGTTCTGTGGAGGGCAGAGCTTGCCCTTGTCGTTGCCGGATCCAGCGCAAGAGCGGGGCAAGAGCGTATGCGCCGCGTCGACGGGCTGAAAACAAGAGCGGAAGCGGCGAATATGATGCGTCCTGTTCGTTGAGCGGTGGTGGGGGGCGGGCCGACAAGTCCACGCCGGGCGCAGGGTCGAAGGCGGGCATGCGGGTCTGTCGTTCCGACATGCCGGACGGGCCGTGCGTTTCGGTGCTCAAGACCCTGCTGCGCCCGCCGGACGAGGATGCAAAAAGCTCAGGAATATGCGCGGTTTGTGGGGGTGCTGGCGCAAGCGCGGGCGCTGGCCGGGCAGATGCCGGGTGACGCACCAGAGAGCCGATCCTGACCGCTTGCGCGGTTTGGGCGATGCAGCTATATCGCCGACCTCCGCCGCGTGGTCCCTTCGTCTATCGGTTAGGACATCTGGTTTTCAACCAGGGAAGAGGGGTTCGACTCCCCTAGGGACTGCCAGCGGCGGCTTGGGCCATCGATCCATCAAGCGCTTTTCGCCGGCTTGGCCCCACCAAGGTCAACAGGCGGGACCATTTGCCTGTGAACCGGCGTGGGGTCAGGGTGCCGACATACGCGCTACGCGATTGATTTCGTAGCATGCGGAGCGGGCCTCGCCCGGCGCCTGTTCACACTCTTTCGCCGCAGGGCGCGCAATGACCGGGACCGGCGATGCTCCAGCGCCGCGCATAATGATGGTCGCGTGCATGTTCGTCCCATCCGGATGACAATCACCTCTTCGGGCGACGGGGGCCCCTGTTCCAGCAATCCACCCGGCCCCGGCACCTTCCTGGCTCCGGCAGCATGGCAGGATGCAGAAGGCGTTCCCGCACGCTCGAGCCGATCACAATTATCTCGCTTGCAGGCAATCGTTCTGCTGTTGACTTGGCGCAAGGCGGCGCGTTGCGCGCCGAACGATTGATCGTCCGGACGTTCAAAATGGAGGGTCGAGATGCCTGAAAGAGTGTTTTCCGGATATACAGCGCTTGTTACCGGAGCAGCCTCCGGAATCGGCGCAGCCACCGCCCGGGGATTTGCCGCAGAAGGCGCTGCAGTCCTGCTCGCGGACGTCCAGACCGAACTCGGGGAACAACTTGCTTCGAACCTGCGCGCGCAGGGTGGGCGGGCGACTTTTGTTAAGTGCGACATGCAGAACGAGGACGATATCAAGTCGGCAGTGCGCCGGGCCGTCGATGAGTTTGGCGCGCTACATATCGCCTTCAATAATGCCGGCATCGAAGGCAAGCCCGCACCAACCGCTGAGTGCACCAACGAGAATTGGAATCACGTGATCAACGTCAACCTGCGGGGAGTGTGGCTCTGCATGAAGCATGAGATACCGGCAATGCTGGCGGCGGGTGGCGGCTCAATCGTCAACTGCTCGTCGATTGCAGGCATCGCCGGCTTCCCCAACATCCCCGCCTACGTCGCAAGCAAGCATGGAGTGGTCGGCCTCACCAAAGCGGCTGCGCTTGAATACGCAAAGCAGAAAATTCGCGTGAACGCTGTTTGTCCGGGGGTCATTCAAACCCCGATGATCGACCGCTTTGTTGGCAACGACGCCCACGCCCGCGAGGATCTCGTGGCCGGCGAACCGATGGGACGTGTGGGTCAGCCTGAGGAGGTCGCCAGCGCCGTACTCTGGCTGTCCGGCCCGGGTGCCGCCTTCACCACGGGTCATGCCCTCGTCGTCGACGGCGGATGGGTCGCTCGGTGAGAGTGAGAGTAACCGCGCTGCGGTTCCGTCAGGTCGCCGGACAGTCGCCAGGACCCTTTCTTCTACCCCTTGAGACTTGATCTTCTACGGCTCGCGACTGCGAGCTCTTGGTTGCCTCACTCGCTTGCCTGCGCAACTGGCTTGGGGCGCAGCACCAACCGATTTGTCAGGGCTTGCGGATTCGCTTCACGAGAGGAGATTTGAATTCCTTGAGGATCGCGCGCTGCAGGTGGGCGCCGTTGACGGTTCTGAAAAGTGCGGCCGAACGTACCATGGCGACTGGCATCAACCCGAGCGTGGCGGCCATGATGTGACGCTTGCGCCCCTTGATCTTCTTGCCAGCGTCAAAGCCTGTTGCACTGCCGCTTTCTGTGGTTTTGACACTCTGGCTGTCGATCACTCCGGCGGTGGGAGAGACGGCACGAAACTCCAGGACGCGCGCCCAGCCGACCAGGACTTCGTTGATCGCAGGCCACAAACCCATATCGCGCCAAGCATAGAAATAGCCCTGCACGGTCGACACTGGCGCAAACCCTTCGGCAACATTCGCCACTGGCATCCGCTCGAAGCCATGTAGAGGATCGCCTCCATCACATCGCGCAGCTTCGTCGTGCGCGGTCGGCCACCCGGCCTCGGGCCCGGCAGGAGCGCCGCAACCACTACCCATTCCCCATCACTCAAATCGCTTGGATACCGGTCCATCTCCCGTCTATGCTTCGCACGCGCGATATCGTCCCAAGCCATCGATTTCTCCATCTCTTTGCAAAGACGGTTGAATCACAGCCCGATGATATCGCTCAATTTCTCTTCGTTCAGGCTCGAAGGGAATTTCGCGCCCGGCGCGGCGCGCCGATGACCCCTTCTGATTGGCAGTGAAGCTGCTCAGCCAGCGAGCTCTCAAGCGATTTCGATCACCACCCGCCCACGAATCCTGCCTTCAATGATGGCGCGCGCTGACTCGATGGCCTCCTCCAAGCGGATGGTGGTCGTCATGGCGGCGAGCTTTGCACGGTCGAGATCGGTCGCGAGTCGTCGCCAGGCTTCCAGTCGCAGCGTTTTCGGCGCCATCACCGAGTCGATCCCCAGCAGCGCCACGTTCCGGAGAATGAAGGGCGCGACAGAAGCGGGAAGGTCCATGCCTCCGGCAAGGCCGCACGCCGCAATGGCGCCGCCATAGCGTGTCATCGCCAGCATGTTCGCCAGGGTCGTCGACCCTACCGAGTCCACGCCCGCAGCCCAGCGTTCCTTCCCCAGTGGACGGCCCGGCGCAGACAAGCTCGCACGCTCGATGATCTCGCTCGCGCCGAGTCCCTTGAGATAGTCCGACTCTTCCGGCCGGCCGGTTGAGGCAATGACGCTCCAGCCCGCGTCCGCAAGAAGAGCGATCGCGACTGACCCGACGCCACCTGCCGCCCCGGTCACAAGCGCGGGCCCGTCAGACGGCTTTAGGCCATGACGCTCCAGCGCCATCAGACATAGCATCGCCGTGTATCCGGCAGTGCCAATCGACATCGCCTCGCCAGCACTAAGCCCCTCTGGAAGCGGGACCAGCCAATCTCCTTTTACGCGGCTGCGTTCGGCCCAGGCGCCGAGGTGGGTCTCTCCGGTGCCCCAGCCATTCAGCAGCACAGCGTCGCCCGCACGGAAATCGGGGTGCTCGGAACGCTCCACCACGCCAGCGAGATCGATGCCGGGGATCATCGGAAAGCGACGTACCACAGGCGCCTTGCCGGTAACGGCCAGCCCATCCTTGTAGTTGATCGTCGAGTGGCTGACGCGAACGACGACGTCTCCTTCCATCAGGTCCGTCTCGGGAAAATCGCCAAAGCCAGCGGATTGCCCTGCGTCGCTCTTGTCGATGACTACGGCACGCATGCTCTCGCCTCCTGATTTGTGATGCGGAAATGTACGCCCCGCCCGCGCGCCTGTTACCAGATGTTGATGCCCACCGCCAACGTACTGGACGACTGCTTGTGACGGAGTTGCTGCCGGGCGCGTGAGTTGAGTGGAAAGGAGGGTCTCGAGCAGCAGTGACGGTCGTGACACTGCGGCGCCCAACCGCTGGTGGACCATTCGGGTCGTGCGCTCACGCGCCCACCCGGAATAGGCGGTCGTGTTCTGGATCTGCTCATCCCCCGACTGTCTCTGCAAGGGGCGCCTTCGGCAAACATGGTCCAGTTCAAGCCACGGATCTATCGGTGTCGGAGCAGGCTTTGATTCGAGCATGTCTGCCTTGTCTGCAGATGAATTCCGGCTCTACTGTCGCGTCATGGCGCACGATCATCACGATCACGACGACGATCATCCCGACAACGCGTTCGACCCGATGGCGGCGCGCGTCCGGGCGCTGGAAACCATCCTTGTCGGCAAGGGGCTGGTCGATCCCGCCGCCATCGACGCCATTGTGGAGACCTACGAAACGAAGATCGGACCGCGCAATGGCGCGCATGTCGTCGCGAAGGCCTGGACCGATCCAGGCTACGCCGCGTGGCTGAAGACCGACGCCACCGCCGCCATCGCTTCATTGGGGTATAAAGGCCGTCAGGGCGAACACATGCGGGCGGTGTTCAACACGGAAAGTATGCACAACCTCGTCGTATGCACGCTGTGCTCCTGCTATCCGTGGTCGGTGCTTGGTCTGCCGCCGGTCTGGTACAAGTCTCCGCCTTACCGTTCGCGCGCAGTTATCGATCCGCGCAGCGTGCTGGCGGAGTTCGGGCTTGGGCTGCCCGCCGACACATCAATTCGTGTATGGGATTCCACGGCGGAGTTGCGCTATCTCGTAATCCCTCAGCGTCCCGCCGGGACCGACGATCTCGATGCCGAGGCGCTTGCTGCTCTGGTCACGCGCGACAGCATGATCGGGACAGGCCTTGCCCGGTCTCCAGATAAGCCATGAACGGGCCACAGGATCTCGGCGGCCAGATGGGCTTCGGGCGGGTTGCTCCTGAAATCGACGAGCCTGTGTTTCATGCGGCCTGGGAAAAGCGGGCACTCGGCCTCACGCTGTGCGCGGGCGCGCTGGGCAAATGGACGATCGACGAGAGCCGCCACGCGCGCGAGTCGTTGCATCCGGCGGACTACTATACGTCGAGCTATTACGAGATATGGACCAAGGCGCTTGAGGCGCTCCTGCTGCGGCATGGCCTCATCACGGCAGCTGATCTTGCCGCGCAGCGCGCCGTCGACCCGGCGCCTCGGTCGATGCGGATCCTGACTGCTGACAACGTCGCGGCGGCGCTGGCGCGTGGCGGGCCGTGCGACCGGCCGATGGCGGTCTCGCCGCGTTTTGCTGCTGGCGACCGCGTCCGCACACGCAGGACCAATCCGACGGGTCACACCCGCCTGCCACGTTATGCGCGCGATTGTTTTGGCACGATCGAGGCGGTGCACGTTGGCTTTGTGTTTCCCGATACCAACGCGCACGGCGCTGGCGAAGCGCAGGAATACGTCTACACGGTCGCGTTTACCGGAGAGGCGTTGTGGGGTGAGGCTGCCAATCCCGGCCTAACCATCAGCATCGATGCGTGGGAGAGCTATCTTGTCCCGGCTTGATCCATCGTCGGATGCCCCTGTCTTCGCAGAGCCGTGGCAGGCTGAAGCCTTTGCGATGGTGGTCGCGCTGCATGAGCGCGGCGTGTTCAGCTGGAGCCAGTGGGCCGATGCGCTGTCCACGCAGGTGAAGGCGCCCGGCGGCGAGAACGATTACGCTGCATGGCTCGCCGCGCTTGAAAGCCTGCTGGTGTCCCTGAATGTCACCGCGACAGCGGAGGTCGATGCGCTGACCGAAGCCTGGCAGCGTGCGGCCCATGCCACGCCGCATGGCCAGCCGGTTCTACTTGAAAACGATCCTGCGGGGTCGACGTAAGACTGAGTTCGCGTGAACTGGGTCATGCCTGGACATCGGAGCCAGACTTGGCGGCATTGCAAGACCGAATGTGCATATTCCAAGCGACCGTCTCTGGCCCGGTATAGCCTTTGCGGGGGCGGCGTCCGACTGTAATCTCTGGCAGGACAAGGTGGCGGTTCAGGGATGGCGGTTGACTGAAGAACTTATCCTCGAGCTTGGCCTCGACGAGACGGGGTGCCTATACGTCCGGCCAGAGCGGACGGTCTTTTCACACATCTACCTCGCTGCCATGGAAGTTCGATGGATCGATGACAGCCGCGTACTTTCAACGCCGGCCAAACCCGAACTGTCCACTCTCGATTGGTTCAGGCAAATTCAAAAAGCTGCGTTAGAGGAGTATGGCGTCATGCTGAAAGTTGGAGCCGGCACCGCTTGGATGAATATCCCGACCGATCTCCGTGACCAGATTGAAAACGACTGGTCAACGCATCAGAGCAAAACAGTGAAGCCTGTCCCATACCTGTCACAAGGTGACGGCTGAGCCGAGCAGTTCGCGTTGGAGGTGCTGGCAAGCCAGCTTCGCCCCAAGGCAGAGACGGCGTTTCGTGATGGAAGATATGGCGAGGCTGCGCAACGGCTCAGCCAGATAGAGGGCGTGCTAACGCCTGCCGAGCGGAAAAAGCTGGCGATAGCCAAGACACGATCGGTCTGATCACTTGCCAGTCAACTGGCGGATATCGGCGATCTCCGGCCTGGTTTCCGCGAAGCGGTCGAATGACAGGACTGCGGTGACCCTACCGGCCGCCCAACATCATGATCGGAACCGACCTGGCCCACGCGCGACGCCTTCTGACCTGCCGTCAGACGATGGCGTTTGCTTGGAGCTCTCTATGGCACGATCGTTCGGTCAGTACGTTGAGTGAAATTCCGCACCCCGACGAAGACGCGTGAACTGTCTCAGCTGCGACCGCTCTTGCGATTGACCATTCGGTTCCCTAAGAATCTAACCCATGCGGCGACCTGGTGCGCATGAGTGAGGGCGTGCATGTCGAGACTTCTGATCGTCGGATTACTGCTGAGTCTCTGCGCTTGCTCTGTGTCGCCGAAAACAGATCGAAGCGCGCACGTGAACTGCACTGCGGGTCGTGTCCCGATGAGTGGTGTACGAGCCGGCGCTCGTCTCGGGCCTCGCCGCCAGGCTGGGCCGGTCATGCTGCAGGCAAGGCCGGCAGGCTGACGAGGGGATCATCGCTCATCGGCGCGATT
>Ga0247834_1000022_pt1 | contig 230515 bp, 188 predicted proteins | sample LaCruzMarch2015__8_FD_187118 | JGI IMG/M metagenome (GOLD analysis project Ga0247834, IMG submission 187118) | Freshwater microbial communities from meromictic Lake La Cruz, Castile-La Mancha, Spain - LaCruzMarch2015_12m | ecosystem: Environmental > Aquatic > Freshwater > Lake | place: Spain...
TGTGTCATCGCTACGCGATTGGTCGTTGCAGGTTGACATTGGTAATTTGATCCAATCACCTTTACCTGTAGATCAGGATAGGAAAGCAATTCACATTCAATGTACGGTTTTGTGGGTAATCGACAGACCTCAGACACCTAAGAGTCACCGAGGCAATACAGTTTGGATTCTAAGGTGCATCTTAGGTGTGTGCCTTAGGTGGTGAAAAAATTACAGCAGCGAAGCTGCTATTACACAGGATGAATAAGTAATAACAATTCAATAGCGGTTCAACTGCTTAGCACATCCGTAGAAATCTATCGTTTGAAGTGATCCGAATACCGCGTTTACAGCGTAATGTGAGTAAGTGATTTTTGCGTTTGACTAGCGAATAGACAACCAAAACGACCCACCATGTTGCTCTACACCTTTGAGGTTGGGATGTGCCCAAAGTGGCGCTAAAATTGCGCGCAATTCAGCATCCTGATCCACAAAATAATTGGGCATCAGGGGTTGAAAACGTTGGGCATTGGCCAGCAAAAACGCCGCCAATCCGTATTGCTCGGAGTAAAAGCGATCACACATGAATTGCGGATAATCGTAGGGCAGGTAAATGTCGTGGATGTGTACAATCACTCCCGGCTTGAGCTTTGGCAACACTTCCATGAAGAAAACCATCGCGTCCGAATTGGGGAGGATGCGGTGCGAGTTGTCTACAAACAGGATGTCGTTGGCCTCCAGTTCAAACAGAAAATCAAAATTGGTTTCTTCAAAAGGTGCGCGGATGATTTGATCGGCCAAATGATCGATTTCTGCGCGCGGCATCGGGTCAATGGAGATTATTTGGGTGCTCAGTCCATTGTCTTTTATGGCACGCCGTGCCACTTTGGTGGAATTTCCAGAACCAATTTCCACGTATTTTTTGGGCTGAAAAATGGGCAGAAAAGCGTACAAATTTGCGATATCCATTCCCGGCAAAAAGCCGTTGTTCCAACCAGGTTCGTTTACATCCTTTTGTTGATCAGCGGGTTGGATGGCCTGGATTTGGCTTTGAAAACCCATTACTTTGTGCAACAAATTCCGGTACTCACTCCGCCGGGCATCGATGATTTTGTACAAAAGCTCGTGAGGTGGTTTGCCATGGCCATAACGTGGCTGAAATTCCACCTTGTATTCCAAAAATAAAGACTGAAAACGAGGATGGAGAAAACGGTAGAGGCGCTTCATTTTGTTCGTTTGACTTGAGTTTTGAGGTAAGCCTTTATTTATTTGGTTGATTGTTAGATAATTCCGAAGGAATTTTATGTTTATAGTATGGATGTTCAATTTTGCAACTAGTCCCGAAGGGACTATATGTTTGATTCATTTAACATGCAATCCTTTCAGGATTGAAGACTCATGCGTATTGATGAACTATAAACATACATTCCCTTCGGGAATCTCTGAACTCACATTCGTTTGGCGTTTAAGGCTTAGTTACCCCTTCTTTGATGGCTTCTTCTTGATAACCACGCAATTGAATCGGATCTTGTTTTTTGCGCAAGCGCATGTTCAAGGCTTCAACAAAAAGGGAGAACGCGATAGAGAAGTACAAATAGCCCTTAGGCACTGTGCCTACTTCTGAGCCACCGATGCTCAAGTGCGCGAGGTGGGCACCTTCGGCAATGAGCATGAAGCCAATCATGATCAGGAAAGCCAATCCCAACATTTGTACGGTGGGGTGGCGGTTGACAAAGCGACCTACCGGGCCAGCGAATGCCATCATGATCAGGATGGAAATGACCACAGATACGATCATGATGAACAAGTCTCTAGTCAAACCTACCGCTGTCAAAATTGAATCAAAAGAGAAAACAATGTTGATCAGGGCAATTTGTACAATGACTTTGGGTAGAGAAGCAAAGATTTGCGATCCCTGGTTCATCTCATCATCTACTGCTGTAGCGCCTTCCAGTTTGTGGTGGATTTCGCTGGTTGCCTTGTACAGCAAAAACAATCCGCCAGCAAAGAGGATCAAACTTTGTCCCGTAAAACCTGCATGAATGAAATTTCCGTGGATGTTGAAAATCGGATTCTGCATGGCAATCAGGTAAGAAATCCCGAAGAGCAAGATGATCCGAAAAACCATTGCCAAGAGCATCCCGACGTTGCGGGCTTTGGCCTGGTCCGTAGGATTAAGCTTGTTGGCTGCGATAGAGATGAAAATGATGTTGTCTACACCCAGTACAATTTCCAGAAAAGTAAGGGTGATCAAACTTATCCACACCTGTGGATCGGCAAAATTGGGTAACATTAACGTAGTCGATTCCATATTGGGTCTACTGTGATTTTTGCAATGTTAGTGATTTTTTGTCGGCTAAATCCAATTTTTTGGTACTGATTGTCGACTTTTGAGACTGCTAAAGCAGATCAAACATCTAAAATCTGCGCTCAATTTCCTCAATACCATGAAGTATCGACGTTTTTCTCCATCAGAACTTTCTACCCTTGAACCTGATTTTGTGCGCTTTCTGGCACTCAATGGCATTCCTGCCGATGAGTGGGAGCGGATGAAAGCAAAACAAGATGCTCAGGTAGAAGCACTGATTGATCAATTCAGCGATGCAGTATTTGAGCGTACGCTTCAGGATATCGAATACCTCGAATTCCGATTGCCCAAAGATATTAAGACCTTTCATTGCCAAAAGGAAAAAATCGTTTTAATGGGATTGGTTCTCGACGGAGATACGGAAATTGGCTTCGATGCGGCAGATTCGGTAGAGCTGATTGCCCAAAAAATGCAGGAAGGTCAATTGCACATGCGTGTGTATACCGCTGAGAAAGCTTACCTCAACAACGATCGGGAAGCGGAAATTTTCCGCATGATTGAAAATGGTGCGCGGATTGCCAAAGATGGGTGGATTTTTGAGTTGTTGGCCGCACAATTGGAGCATAAAGATTAGTCTCGATACACCAAGCTTTTAATCTTCCAAAATATCTGGTCTTCTGGCCTGGGTGCGGCGCATGGCTTCGTCGTAGCGCCAATCTTCGATGTCTTTGAAATTACCTGAAAGCAATACATCAGGAACCGACCAGCCCCGGTACTCTGCCGGGCGCGTATAAACAGGTGGCGCAAGCAAATTGTCTTGAAAAGAATCGAAAAGGGCGGAAGTTTCATCGTTGAGCACACCAGGAATCAATCTGCCGATGGCGTCTACCACTAATGCAGCGGGCAATTCTCCGCCTGAAAGTACAAAATCACCAATAGAGATTTCCATGGTAATGAAATGCTCCCGTATACGTTCATCGATGCCTTTGTAGTGGCCGCAAAGGATGATGAGGTTCTCTTTCATCGACAAGCGGTTGGCCGTTTTTTGGTCAAAACGCTGGCCATCGGGGGTCATAAAAATGACTTCGTCGTATTGTCGTTCGGACTGCAACTTTTCCAGACAGGCTACAATCGGCTCGATCATCATCACCATACCTGCTCCGCCGCCAAACTGGTAGTCGTCTACCTGGCGGTGCCGGCCTAAGCCATATTCCCTCAGGTTGTGGGTTTCCACTTGCAACAAACCCTTGTCACTGGCTCGTTTCATGATGGAATGGGCAAAAGGGCTAACCAATAGCTCGGGTACAACGGAGATGATGTCGATGCGCATCTTGATGGGTTGGTTTAAGATTTCGAGATTGGGTTGTACCCAAGTTTTAAGCTTGCGTACAACCCAAGCCCAAATCTTAATTAATTTTCAGCAGTTCCACTTCGAAAACTAGCGTGGAGTAAGGGCCGATTTCTTCACTTGCCGCTTGCTCGCCATATGCCAATTGGTAAGGGATGAAAAACTTGAACTTGGAGCCAAGGGGCATCAATTGCAAGCCTTCTACCCAACCCTGGATAACCTGAGTCACGCCAAAGGTAGCAGGTTGGCCGCGCTCAACAGAGCTGTCAAAAATACTACCATCCAACAAAGTGCCGTGGTAGTGTACGGTAACTTTATCCGCAGCAGTTGGTTTTGCTCCAGTACCCGCCTTCATGATTTCGTATTGCAAGCCAGAAGCAGTAGTGGTAACTCCCGGACGCTTTTTGTTTTCCTCCAGGAATTGTTTGCCTTTGGCAATGTTGCCTTCGAATTTCTTGGCCTGTGCTCCCTGAATGTACTGGGATACAGACTCGTTGCATTTGGCCAAATCAACACTTACGCCAGCCAATGCGTCTTCAACACCTTTGGCCAACTGTGCAGGATTGATTTTCTCCAAACCTTGTCTCTTGAGGTTCTGGGCAATCAAGATGCCAAGATTGTAACTAACAGAATCCATTTTGCTAATTTGATTTTGAGCCCAGAGGCCACTGATGAATAATGAAAAAACGATGCAAAGAATCGTAGTCTTTTTCATGGTTTGAATTTTTTCGAAACAGTATGAGTTGGGAAAAAGAACGCACAAAGGTAAAAAATATTGACTACCAGAGGCGATGCTGTGATAATTTGCTGAAGTGTTGATGCACTTGTTCATTCATTCCAGCGATAAGTGCTGGGATCAAGACCTGCCAGATCCAGCACCCGATCAACAACAGTGAGCGCCAATTCATCGATTGTACTTGGTTTGGAATAAAACGAAGGAGTAGCCGGACAAATGATTCCACCCGCTTCAGTCACGGTTTTCATGTTGTTGATGTGGATCAGGTTGTAAGGCGTTTCGCGCAGTACCAGGATGAGTTTGCGGCGTTCTTTCAAAATCACATCGGCAGCACGGGTACTCAAATCCGAAGACATACCTGTAGCTATTCTCCCCAATAAGCCCATCGAACAAGGGCACACGATCATAGTGGTGTAGCGCGCCGAACCCGAAGCAAAAGGCGCCATGAAGTCGTTTTTGTCATAAAAATCGAAAGGATATTGGTTGTAATCCCGATTGCCGAGTTCATATTCCCAGTTGAATTGGGCATTGTTGCTCATTACCACACCAACTTTTTCCCATTGATCCTGGAGTTGAACCAGCCGATCCATCAGCAATTTGGCGTAGATGGCTCCGCTGGAACCGCCAATTGACAATACTATTTTTTGTACATTTGTAGCCATGCGGACTTAGCAATTTTAAAAAAGTAGGACCATCCAACTTTTAAACAACCCGATTCGTTCTTTAGGAATTCGTCCCTAAATGGTAACGCTAAAATGGTTTAAGCATGAAAAAAGTTTTGACAGGCACATTTTTAATTCTGGGTGTAGCATTGGCTTTATTTGCCTTTCGCCCATTGAATCAGGCCAAAAGCACTCCAAAAGCTGCCGTCATCAAATGGATGACTTGGCAAGAAGCGGTTGAAGCCAATAAAAAAGAGAAGAAGAAAATCTTCATCGACTGTTTTACGGATTGGTGCGGCTGGTGCAAGCGCATGGATGCTTCTACATTTACCGATCCCAAAGTGGCCGAGGTCATGAACAAGCATTTCTATGCGGTAAAGTTCAATACGGAACAAAAAGCCAACGTTACTTTTGGTGACCATACCTTCAAATACATTGCCTCTGGAAACAGAGGGGTGCACGAATTGGCTTATTCGCTATTGGATGGGCAGTTGAGTTATCCTTCGTTTGTGTATTTGGATGAAAAGTTTCAACGGGTAACGATTTCTCCAGGGTACAAAACACCGGAGCAAATCCTTCCAGAGCTTAAATTTGTAGGCGAAGAGCATTACAACGGCAAAACCTATGAGCAATACCTAAAGGCTACCAAGTAACTCCAGGTATTGTTGGATGTAGGCATCCAGATGTCTGCGTTTGTATTGCATGATGAATCGAGGGTGGGGGAGTGGCACTACTTCCTGAAAATATCCTTTGTGCTTGTTCAACTCCTTGAGGAAGGCATAGTTTTTGCCTTCCCCAAGGCAAAAACAACGTTCCTTACTCATGTTGCAAGAATTGATCATGGCTTCGATGTGGTATTCGATAAAAGGAGTTGCCGCATTCTGTAGGGGTTTTTCGTCGTAGTAGTTGTAATTTTTGCCATTTTTGACAAAACCATAAGGACAAACCGAAGTAACGAAAAACCGATCGTAAAATGGTTTAATGCCTCCATACGCATGAATGACCAGGTAAACGAATTGCGCAGAAAGTTCAGGTTTTTTGGGAAAGGTACTGGGAATGTCCAATTCTTTTTCCAAATGCAAGGGATCAGTGAAGGCTACATTGGTGATTCCTCCACCAAATCTGCCGGGATTGATGCCCATAATCAACTCACGAGGGTGGGAATCGGAGTAGAATTTTTCTAAAAAAATTTGAAAAATTTCTCTGGTTTCCTGAATTTCACCCATCGGATTTAGCCATTCTACACCAGAGGGCAATACGGGCATGTGGTCAGCTAAGTTTGAAAAATGAGTAGAAATGCTTTGCGCAACGATCATTGATGGTATATTTGCGGTATGTTTCTCCTTTTTTGTCTAAAAAAAGCGAGAATAAATGGTAAATTCACGTACTTCGTGAACGAATTCGGGGTTGACACGTTTCACCCTGTTCTCAAATAGCTAATGTTTTTTGTTTGTTTATAGTTTATGTGGGTGCTTCTCTTCAAGGAGCACCTTTTTTTTGCTTTAGAGAATTTCCGCCAAAACAAAAATACTTCCACCCACATATACCACATCTTCGGGTTGTGCACGCCTCCGGGCAGCTTTGTACGCATTTCTGACCGAACTATACACCTTCCCCTTACGGCCACTTTCGAGCGCCGCTTGTTGAAGTTCAGCCGCATCCATTCCTCGGGGAATATTGGGTTTAGCGAAATAATATATCCCTTCAGTGGGCAGCAATGGCAGCATTTTACTCAGGTCTTTGTCTTTGAGCACCCCCAATACCAGGTGCAATTGGCGATGTGGAATTTTGTCCAATTCCATCATGGCAAGCTCCAGTCCGGCTTCATTGTGGGCGCTATCGGCAATGATAGTTGGTTCTTGCTGCAGTATTTGCCAGCGACCGATAAAGCGTGTGGAGGCAACCAGGTTTTTCAAACCAGACTTGAATGCCTCTTCGGTGATGTTCCAAGCTTTGGGAAGACAATCGACCGCCTGTAAAACGGTTTGAAGATTAAAGACTTGATAGTTGGCGTGCAGGTTAACGGGCAAGGACTGAAAGCGCAATTTCCCTTCGTGATACACATCATAATAGGTATTTTGCAAGTCTTCCTTCACTATCTTGGCCTGGTAATGCTGGTCGGCAAAAAAGAGGACTGCCTGTTCTTGCTGTGCTTTTTCTATAAAAACGGGCGCGCTTTCCTGGTTCGTTTCACCAATCACCACCGGCACTTTGGGTTTGATGATCCCCGCTTTTTCGCTGGCAATAGAAGTCAGAGTATTTCCCAGAAACTGCATGTGGTCAAAACTGATGTTGGTGATAATGCTCAATTCTGGCGTAATGACATTGGTGCTGTCCAGTCTGCCACCCAGGCCGACTTCGATGACGGCCACATCAACCTTGACTTTGGCAAAGTGATCAAAAGCCATTGCCACCATCAGTTCAAAAAAAGAGGGCTGAATCTCGGCGATGATGGGTTTCATCTTTTCAACGAATTCCACCAGGTTTTTGCGTGGGATGTATTGTCCATTCACCTTGATCCGTTCCCGAATGTCGCGGTAATGCGGGGAAATGTACAAACCAGTTTTCATTCCGTTGGCTTGTAAAATGGAGCTCAACATGTGGGATGTAGAGCCTTTACCGTTGGTGCCACCTACGTGAATGGTTGGATATTGATCTTGTGGATTACCAAGGAAATTCAGTAGTGCGTGGGTATTGGTAAGGTCTTTTTTGAAGGCGGCACCACCGATTCGGTGGTACATAGGGAGTTGTGCAAAGAGGTACTCAAGGACTTGTTGGTAAGACATCTTCAGTGTTTTAGGGCATTGGGGGTTGAGCATGCAAGCCGCCGCCCCCCCCTCCGGTCGCTGAGCGAAGCCGAAGCGCCGGAGAGGGGGGCGGCGGCTTGCATGATCATCAATCCACAATACCTTAAAAAAGGCTATTGTACTTTAAATCGATACGTCACAGTTCCACATTGGCGATCTACGTCACCGGGGGAAAAACGCCATTTCCGGGCGTTATTGAGGGCTAGGTTGACCAGCGTACCATCTGAGGTGGTAGACCCTTTTTGGGTAAAATCGGCAGAAACGACCGAACCTGATTGGTCTACGCATACGGCAACAACCACGGTTCCTTCCAAGGATGAATTGTCAGTAATTCGAGGGGCAGACACAATATTCCGGCTGCCGAGGTTGCCACCTACTGAACCTTTCCCGGTCGTGATTCCCTCCAATACTTTGGAGTTGGGGTCGCCATCGGGATCCCCCTGGTTGCCGGGTTTGCCGGTATTGCCTTTGCCCGAACCTTTGCCACCACCGCCAAACAGACCGCCAATTTGGTCTTTGGTTGCTTTAGCTTCAGCTTCCTTGCGGCGTTTTTCATCGTCGGCCCGGCGTTGAGTTTCTTCATTTTGGCGCGCTACCCGATCTGATTCTTCGCGGGCTTTGCGGTCTTTTTCTTGCCGTTCGCGAATGGCGATGGCATTGGGATCCTCTGTCGTTACCGTTGGTTTGGGTTCCGATTTGTTGGGTTTGCTAGGTGGAGGTGGATTCTTTTTATCCGGTAAAGCCGGCGTTTTTTCGGTCGGATCTGGCTTTACCTTGGGTGGAGCAGGGGTAGGTACAGGCGGGCCAGGGGTGTTTTCGGTCCCTTGACCAACATCCGGCAAGCCCAAATTGACCAATACCCCCTCAATTGGAGGTGGAGGTGGCTTGGGGGTATGGGTTTGCGCTATCAACATCAGCAAGATCACGATGGTGTGAATCACGATGCTGAGGATCAAGCCCTGTTTTCTAACTTTGCTTTCAAAAGCAGATATTTTAGCTGCCATGATCGTAAGGCGTTTCTTATCAAAATAAATCCTTATTCAGCGGTATTCAATATCGCATTGATGCCCAACTGATAAGTAAGATCCATAATCTCAACTACTTTTTCTACCGGTGCCTCTGGAGCAGGAGAGACAGTCACAAAAACATCCTCCAGACTACCTGCACGCAATGACTTGAGCTGATCCTGCACCAGCAACAAACTGGCCAAGCGCCCATTGAGCAAATAACTGCCATCGGGCTCAATCCCTACATCGGTCAGCCGCTCTTTGGCTTTGTTGGCCGTTGTTTTAGAATTGCCAGGCAATTGTAAATTGAGGGCGCTGGGCGCTGTCAAAGTAGAAGTCATCATGAAAAACATCAACAAAATGAAGATGATGTCGGTCATGGAATTCATGCCGTGTTCTCCTCCACCTCGACGTTCTCGATTGCGTAAATTCATGCGCTTTAAGTTTAGGTGTGAGGCTGGGTTGCCAGGATAGCCTTGGTACCCAGGCTATTGGCAATCTTGATCACATCGGTTACTTTTTGAAATTGGACACCCTTTTCAGCAATTATCGTTACGGTAATGTCTTCCTTACTGGCTTTCTTCGCTTCGATGGCCAGTGCAATGACATTTTTCAACTCCTCTTCTGTAGTTGGGGTGTCATTTACTTCATAACCTTGATCTGCCGAGCGGATTTCCACGGTAATCTTGATGGGGGCTTTTGCCCTCGAAAAAGATTCTGGCAACTCAAAGGGTACTACTTTGATCAAAGTAGAAGTCAACATAAAAAAAATGAGCAACATAAAGATAATGTCGGTCATGGAGGTGAGGTTTACCTCTGTCAATTCCCTTTTCTTTTCGCGTATGGCCATGATTACAAAGATATTGCAATGCTCAAAATCAATTTTGAGCACCATTGAATAATGAAAAAGGAATGCTTAGCTCGGCTCCTGCAACATATCGATGAAATCGAAAGTACTGAGTTCCATGTTGTCTACCACGCGGTCAATCATGCCATTGAGCAGGTTGTAAAAAATGAAAGCCATGATCCCTACGATCAATCCCAGGGCTGAGGTAAACATTTTTACATAAATCCCCCCGGCAATAACCCCGATGGTCAAGTTGTTGGACTCTGCCAATGAAGAGAAGGTTTGAATCATCCCCGCAATGGTACCCAAGAAACCAAACATCGGCGCAACACCAGCGATGATGCTCAGGAAATTCAGGTTCTTTTCCATTTTGGACAATTCAATTTTACCCACGTTTTCAATGGCGTGCTCGATATCGCGAACGGGTTTGCCAATGCGCATGATGCCTTTTTCCACCATCATCGCAACCGGTGAGCCGCTGGCCTGGCACAAGGCACGAGCAGCAGCAGTATTGCCGTTTTTCACATTTGCCCGAATGTTATTCATGAAGTTTTCGTCCACTCGAGAGGCACGTTTGATCATCCGGTAACGTTCAAAGAAGATAATCACCGCAATGAAGGACATGACGATAATCAAAAAACTGATGATTACCCCCGCAGGACCGCCTTCCATCAATAAATCAAGGGTACTTCTGGAAGCAACACTTGTACTCTCAACTGCATCTTGTGTAGTGGAATCTAAACCAGCTTGTAGCAACAGAATGTTCAGTAGCATGGAAAAAAAGTTTTGGTTAGCTCGAAATTTCGCTTCAAAACGAAGCGCTTTCTCGGATAAGTATATTCCGAAAGGCCAAAAATAACATTTTAAGAAATCTTTAATCCGAATTTTAAGAAAATTGTTTTTGGAAAATTCGTAGTATTGTGCGATCTTTCCGCCCCAAAACACATTTACTTGGAACCTGGTAATATCTTTTTTAATAAAACATCCCTAAGCTACCTTATTCCCCTATAAAATAAAAATAAGTTGCCCTTTAAGTTGACAATAACGTCCAGATAATGCACGCAGTGTATATTTTTTTGAAAACAGATAAATAATAAATGACAAGCTTTCCAAATTCTAAGACCGGATTAATCCGCATTGGCGTCTTTTACGACGGCCATTATTTTCTGCAGGTGAGTAACTACTACAATTATGTACACGACCGACGTAGCCGAATCAGCATTCGTGGTTTACATGATTTTGTGCGCAAACAAGTAGCTATCGAAGAAGACGAAGAATTTCACCGTTGCCAGATCATCGACGCACATTACTTTCGGGGACGTTTGAGCGCCAGCGAAGCGAGCCAAAGGGGTAACTTACTTTACTTTGAACGTGCTTTTGACGATATTTTGATGAGTGAAGGTGTATCCGTACACTATTTGCCCGTGAGAAACTTTCATGGTCGCTGGCAGGAAAAAGGCATCGATGTATGGTTGGCACTGGAGGCTTTCGAAATGACCTTCTACAAACGCTTCGATGTAGTAGTGATCCTGGCAGCTGATGGCGATTATTCTCCATTGGTACGCAAACTTCACTCGCTGGGTAGCCGGGTAATGTTGCTTCACTGGAATTTTGAATACACCGACGAAGAAGGAAACCGCTTCAGCACGCGTACTTCCAATGAATTGGTTTCCAGTGTTTCCTACCCGATTGCCATGCACGAGATCATCGATGACTATTCACCGAAAAGTGAAGCCATTGTAAGTAGCCTGTTTGTACCCAAAACAGAGGCTAAAATCTCTCACAAGCAAGTCACCAATTGGCAAGGTTCGGGAGAAGCAGCTACGAGTACGGATGAATTCCACGACAGTACCATCCTTTCCTTGAAAGAAGGGTATGGTTTCATCAAATATCCACCCAATAATGTATTCTTCCACTTCAGCAGTTTGGTAGATTACGACTTCAACGACCTTGAAATTGGCGACAGTGTACAGTTTTCGCTGGAACCAAAAGAAGATGGCCGCATGATGGCTAAGGAAGTTATTGTAGTAGAATAGTTTAGCATTTTTACGGGCAAAACAATGGCCAATTTTCGAACGGTAAATCCTCGGAATTGGCCATTGTTTTTTTTATGTGGCAAGACTGTAAATTTTTTATCTGCTTTCGCTTTTCCCTTCCAACTTAATGTCTAAATTTGCATGATTAGCGAAAATTCGCTAAAATTATCATTGCCAATTTCAACCAACCACAACGCTGCTTTTAACATGAAAAGAATCAGAAAAGCTGCGGTATTGGGTTCGGGAGTGATGGGTGCCGGTATTGCTTGCCATTTGGCCAACATTGGCCTGGAAGTACTCATGCTCGACATCGTCCCGTTTGACCTCAAGGAAGAGGACAAAACCAACCCCGCCGCCCGCAATCGCATCGTCAATCAAGCCCTGGACAACGCCCTGAAATCCAAACCAGCCGCCTTGTTTGATAAAAACTTTGCCAGCCGGGTCAAAACAGGGAATTTCGACGACGACATGCCCAAGATCGTAGATTGTGACTGGATCATCGAAGTGGTAGTAGAAAACCTGGACATCAAAAAGAAGGTTTTTGAAAAAGTAGACCAATACCGCAAAGCCGGCTCATACGTTACGTCCAATACTTCAGGTATTCCCATTCACTTGATGCTGGAAGGCCGCAGCGAAGATTTTCAAGCCAATTTTTGTGGCACCCACTTTTTCAACCCACCCCGCTACTTGCGCCTGTTTGAAGTCATCCCAACTGCCAAAACCAAGCCAGAAATGGTGGAATTTTTCATGCAGTATGGAGACATTCACCTGGGCAAACAAACCGTACTTTGCAAAGATACGCCTGCCTTCATTGGCAACCGGGTAGGGGTGTATGCCATGGCCAAAATTTACCAACTTACTATAGAACTGGGCTTGCGCATCGAAGACGTAGACGTACTGACCGGGCCTTCTCTGGCCCGCCCCAAAACGGGTACTTTCCGTCTGGGTGACCTGGTAGGCCACGATACTGCCGCCAATGTGATCAAAGGCATCAAAGCCAATTGCCCCCACGACGAGCAAGCCGGAGCTTTTGAAGTGCCTGCCTATTTGCAGTTTTTGTTGGACAACAAATTTCTCGGAAATAAAACTGGTCAGGGTTTTTACAAAAAGACCAGTGAAAAGGATGACAAAGGCCGCCCAGTCATTCTGGCCCTCAATCTGAACACACTAGAATACGAGCCTTCAGCCAAGTCTGATTTGGCGAGCTTAAAACTGAGCAAAAACATTGAGGATGTGCCCATGCGCATCGCTGCCTTGTACGACTCACCCGATGCGGGTGGGCAACTGGTGCAAAAATCACTCAACGGCTTGTTTGCCTATTCTTCCAACCGCATTCCCGAAATAACCGATCACCTGTACAGCATCGACGATGCCATGAAGGCTGGCTATGGCTGGGAATATGGCCCCTTTGAATATTGGGACCTGATCGGATTGGAAAAAGGCATCCAAACCGCTGAAGCCCAAGGCGAGAAAATTGCAGATTGGGTAAAAGAAATGCACGCTGCCGGCCATACCAGCTTTTACAAGCGAGTAGCTGGACAACGCCTCTGTTACGATCCCACTACCAAGGCATATGCCGCCATCCCTGGCCGCGAGTCCTTGATCGTTTTGGACAACTACCGCGACGCTGCTCCGGTGTTCAAAAACAACGAGGTGATTTTGCACGACATCGGCGATGGCGTTTTGTGCCTGGAATTTACCAGTCCTTATAATTCCATCGGCGAAGGCGTTTTGCGTGGCATCAACGAGGCCATCCAGATTGCCGAAGATGGACAGTGGAATGGTCTGGTAATTGGCAACAACGGCACCAACTTTAGTGTAGGCGCCAACATCTTCATGATTGCGCAATTGGCCTACCAAGGCGAGTTTGAAGAGTTGAACATGGCAGTCAATGTCTTTCAACAAACCACCATGCGGGCCCGTTATTCCAGTATTCCAGTGGTTGTTGCGACCCAAGGATACGTATTTGGCGGTGGCTGCGAATTGCTGATGCACGCAGATGCTGCAACTGTTTCGGCAGAATCGTACATCGGTTTGGTGGAAGTGGGCATTGGAGTAATCCCTGGCGGCGGCGGTACCAAAGAGTTTGCGGTACGCGCCTCCGACGAATTCAAAGAAGGAGAAGTATTGATCCCCACTTTGATCGAACGCTTCAAAACCATTGCTACGGCTGGAGTCAGTACTTCTGGATCAGAAGCTTTCAACCACCGGTACCTGTTGCCAGAGCGCGACCTGATCGTGATGAACAAAGACCGAGCAATTGCCGAAGCCAAGAAAAAAGTACTGGAACTGGCGCCCAATTATACCCAACCCCTGCGTAAGCAAGTAACCGTACTCGGCCAAACCGGTTTGGCTGCCTTGTATGTTGCTGCCAACGAGTTGAAACTGGGCCGGTATGCCTCTGAACACGACATCAAAATCGCCCATAAAATTGCCTGGGTACTTTGTGGTGGCGACCTCAGTGGAACACAGGTGGTGTCGGAACAATACCTACTGGATCTCGAACGCGAAGCATTCCTCAGCCTTTGTGGTGAACAAAAGACCCTGGAACGCATCCAGCACATGTTGCAAACGAACAAACCACTGCGCAACTAAACTTTTGCCACCACCAACCCACGACTTCAGTCGTGGGAGGCCACCCATAACATACCCCACGACTTCAGTCGTGGGAGGGCATATAAAACGCGACGAAAGTCGTGGGGGGGCTTATAAAACGCGACGAAAGTCGTGGGAGGGCATATAAAACGCGACGAAAGTCGTGGGAAAAAGAAAACAATGGAAGCATACATCATCAAAGCATACCGTTCCGCCGTTGGACGCTCCAAAAAAGGCGGATTCAAAAACTACCGCTCAGATGACCTGGCAGTAGACGTGATCAAGCACCTGATGGCCCAAGTGCCAGAGCTTGATCCCAGATTGGTCGACGACGTTTTTGTAGGCTGCGCCAACCCGGAAGGAGAGCAAGGCTTTCAAATTGGCCGCCAGATCTCCTTGCGGGCACTCGGACAAGAAGTACCCGGCGTAACCGTGAACCGCTATTGCGCCTCTGGCTTGGAGACCATTTCGATGGCCGTTTCCAAGATCAAGGCTGGAATGGGGCACATCTACATCGCTGGTGGCACCGAGAGCATGAGCATGATCCCGATGACGGGCTACAAGTTGGCTCCCGCCTATTCGGTAGCCAGCACCACACCCAACTATTTGGCCAGTATGGGACATACGGCTGAAGCTGTTGCCCACAAATACGGCATCAGCCGCGAGAAGGCCGATGAGTTTGCCCTGCGCTCGCATGTCAACGCGGCCAAAGCCATTGACGAGGGTAAATTTGCAGGCGAAATCGTGCCAGTTAAAGTGAAGGAAGTGTTTGTGCAGAACGACAAGCGCGTGGAAAAAGAATTCACCGTAGCCGTAGACGAAGGTGTTCGCCGCGAAACTTCATTGGCTGGCCTGGCTGCCCTCAAACCAGCTTTTGCCATGGGCGGCGTGGTTACAGCGGGCAACTCTTCCCAGACTTCTGATGGTGCATCGTTTGTGCTGGTGGTCAGTGAGGAAATGGTTAAGCAGTTGGGCCTTCAACCCATTGCGCGATTGGCAGCTTGCTCGGTAGGTGGCGTTGATCCAATGTACATGGGCATCGGACCTTGTGCTGCCATCCCTAAAGCCGTAAAGCAAGCGGGCATTTCCCTCAACGACATTGATCTGATCGAATTGAATGAAGCTTTTGCTGCTCAAGCACTGGCGGTTGTTCAAGAGGCTGGATTGGACATTAACAAGGTCAACGTCAACGGTGGTGCCATTGCTTTGGGGCACCCACTGGGTTGTACTGGCGCCAAATTGTCCACGCAATTGTTCAACGAGCTGCGCCGTCAAGGCAAGAAATACGGCATGGTGACCGCCTGTGTTGGCGGCGGACAAGGCATTGCCGGAATTTACGAACTCCTTCAATGATCAATAATCTATTTTCAATAACCAATATCCAATAATCAATATCCAATGTCCAACGCGGATTGAAACGGGAATGGATTGACTTCGTTTTAGCCCGCGTTGGGCAATTTTTAGAATTTGCCTCCGCGAGGAAAAATAGTATTGTCAGCAAGATTTCAAACCGCGTTGGATATTGGACATTGGATATTGGATATTGAAAAAAACTACGGCTTTTTGTTGGCCGTAAACTTTCCATTCGGCTGATCAAAAGTCAAGGTCTTGACCTTCCCGCCTTCTGCCCCAAAGATGATGCGGTATCCTTTAAGCGCTTTGAAGTCAAACTTAAGGTCGTCGGTGGCCAGCAACTCGTAGTCAGGTTGACCAGGTACATTGACATACAGGGTTTCTCCGCGAATGAAGACTTTTATTTTCGCATCCATCAATTCGTAATCGCCGACGTATTTTTCCAAATCGCTTTTTGAAGTTTTGATGCCTTCGTTGAAGCGCTCAAAGCGGATCGGTTTTACCCCTGCTTCCAGCTCGACTTCCATTGCGTCGATCTCGCCTTTGAGGTTGCTCAAGAGGGCTAGATTGACTTTGGTGGCTTCCACTTCTGCGGTGAACACATCGTAATGGTAATGGCTGATTTTTAGCGAAAGCGTATTGAACTGCCCGGCCAGGGTATCGCCGCTGGGTTTGAGTTCAAACGTGCCGTAGGCCTCGTTTTTGTATTTGCCCACATAATCGCTGAGGGGATGGCTGGGCTTGGTGTCTTTTTTGCGGCTGTCTTCTGCTTTTTGTGCCGCTTCTTCCATGGTTTTGAGGGCTTTTTTGAGGGCGCTGAGTTGTTTTTCATTCCAATCCACTTTGGGCAACCCCAATAATTTGTCGGCAACGTAGTTTCTGATTACTCCAGGCAATCCCGTTCCATTCATATTGGTGAGCACCACAATGCCCAGGGAATCGCGCGGATAAAGGGCTACACTGGCCGAAAACCCATCGATGTTGCCGCCGTGTTCGTTGCGCAAATGGCCTCGGTAATCGGTGATGAACCAGCCCATTCCGTACAGGTTGTAAAACGTGTAGTAACTGGAATCCAGTTCAGTAGATACAATACTGCGGGGCCGAAACAACTCCTTGTGCATTTCTGGCGAGATCAAAGCCTGTCCTTCATTTTTACCCTGACGCAGCAGCATGGTGACCCATTTGGCCATCTCGTTGGGGCTGGAGTTGATTGATCCAGCAGGGCCCATCGCGTCGATGTTGCGGAATTCCAGTTTTTTTACTTTGCCCATGGGCTGGTCTTCCCAGCCGTAGGGAAGGGCGAAATCCTTACCTTTTTGCATGTCGGCCACTGAGAAGTTGGTTTCTTTCATGCCCAATGGATTCAGGATCTTGCTGCGGGTAAACTCTTCCCATTTCTGGCCAGAAAGTCGTTCCACCAGGTACCCGGCGGTCATGAACATGAAGTTGTTGTACTGCCATTGCTGGCGAAAACTAAAGGTGGGCTCAAACAAGGGAATGGATTTGTACAACTCCTCGCGGGTACGCGCCGAACCGTACCAGGCCAAATCGTGGCGAGGAAGCCCCGAAACATGGCTCAACATATCGATGGGGGTCAGTTTTTCGCCAGCATACTCATCCTGTAGCTTGAAATCGGGCATGTATTCCACCAGTGGTTTGCTCAAGGACAATTTTCCATCTTGCGCCAACAAACACACATCAAACGCTGTGAAAGCTTTGCTGCATGACCCGATGGCGAATTGGGTATTGGGGCTTACCGGCGTTTTTTGCTCCAGGTCTTTGAATCCAAAGCCTTTGGCGTAAATGATTTTTCCATTGCGTACCACGGCCAAACCCACCCCCGGAACTTGCCAGTCATTGCGGGCTTTTTCGATGTAGGCTTCAATGTCTCGGTAAGGATTTGCGGCTACGGCCGCTGCTGCGGCAGCAGCGGCCTTTTTTTGCGCTAGCAGACCCGAGGGTAGGCTGGTGGTGCAAAGCAGCAATAAGAGGAGAAGGTTATTTTTCATAGAGTAGAGATGAGTTTATTTAAAATAATTGCAGATTGTGGGCAATCTTACCCTAAATAAAGGAAAATAAAGGTGATTTTTAGATAAAACTGTTGCTTTTTCCAACCAATTTGAATTTGGGTGCTGTCTTCCCAATTTGAAGTAGCTGCTTCGGTTTTTGATTCCCATTAAACTTAAAAAACCTGACATGATGTTACGCAAACATTTTCTCACTGGCACACTGGGGCTGGTATTGGCCACCCTACTGAGCAGTTGCTTGAAGGATTCGTGTGAAACTTCAACGACCTACATTCGTTACGATCCGGTTTTTGTTACGCCTGCTGAGCTGCGCAAAGACATTGTCGCCGAGGCACCAAGACCGCTGAAAGAACCTGGAAAAATATACGTCTACGAAGGTTACCTGATCATCAACGAACACGAAGAAGGCCTGCACATCATTGACAATCGCAATCCCAAAAGTCCTGTTCCCATTTCCTTTTTACCCATCCCTGGCAACATCGATATGGCGGTGCGCAACAACATCTTGTATGCCGATAGCTGGATAGACATGGTCATGATCAACATTGAAGATCCAGCCAATCCCAAGTTTGCGGGACGCATTCAGGATGCTTTCCCCAACTTTGGCATTGATCCAACTTTGGGAATTACCGTGACTTACGAGCCCACCAAAGTGACCGAAAGCATACCCAGTTGCGATCAAAGCGGCCCGATTTTTTTTCGCGGAAGAGGACTCTTTATTGATGCTGCATTTGATTCCCAAATTGCTTTGGGGGCAAGTGGTTCTAAAGTGGCAGCGCCAGGCGGAAATACCGTTGGGGTAGGGGGCTCTACTGCCCGGTTTACGATCAACGAAAGCCATTTGTATACGGTGGATCGCTCCAACTTGCGCGTGTTTAACCTCAAAAATGCAATTGCACCTAAACTGGCCAATACCCTGGGCATTGGTTGGGACATTGAGACGATTTACCCGTATGACAACAAGTTGTTCATTGGGGGCATGTCGGGCATGCAAATCTTTGACGCTTCTGACCCAGAAAGACCCAAGTTTTTGTCCAATTTCCAACACGCCCGCAGGTGCGATCCGGTGGTGGCTCAGGACAATCGGGCTTATGTTACGCTCCACGAGGGTACTGCATGTCAGGGCTTTGAAAACGAACTGAATGTGCTGGACATTACCGACGTTACCCAACCCAAGTTGATCAAAACGTATCCGCTGCATCGCCCCATTGGATTGTCGATCACGGGCGAAATCCTGATGATTTGCGACAGCGATGAAGGCCTCAAAGTGTTCAACGCCAAAGATGACTTGGCCATCGACAAAAACCTTTTGCAACACCTCAAGGAATTTGATGCGTTTGATGTGATCGCCTTGGAGAAGCAATCACTGGCCATCATTACGGGTAAAAACGGGATTTATCAATACGATTATTCCAATCCAAAGAAGTTGCAAAAACTGAGTGTACTGAGCATTTCAAAGTAGTGCTCTTTCAAAAAAACACACAACACCAGCGGTTATGAAATATGGTTTACACTTCGTACTCTTTTGTGTATTGATCAGCGCATCGTTGTGGGCACAAGACGCCAGTCCAGCAAAAAAAGTGGCCAAGGATATGGTGGTGCTCAAGTCGGGCGAAAAAATTCCAGGGGAAATCCTCAAGTATGAGCAAAACAAGGAGTTGGTTTTGCGTACTGCCAAAGGCACGGATATGCACATCCCTGTAGGGGTAATTGATAAATTCTTTGCGGGTACGCGTGCGCGCTTGGTTCGACGTTTGTCTGAGCCTCAAAAACCTTTTCTGAAAGCAGGCAGTTTTTATAATAACTTTGCCTTGTTTGTTCCCTTTGGGGCAGAAACCATAGCAAACAGCCATACCGGAATCGGATTCGAATACAGTGCAGGCGTACAGCTCAATTCGCAGCTCGGGGTCGGCTTGGGTACGGGTATAAATCTAATGATTGGTGCCGACCGTTTGGTGCCTATTGTGGCCGAATTGCGGTATTACAACAATGCCGCACGTCGGCACAGGGCTTATGCTTTGCTGGACAGCGGGTACAGCATCGGCTGGGCGGCAGACAATACCAACGATGCCTACAGCTTCAACGGTGGATTCCGAATCCATCCTGCGCTGGGCGTAGTGTGGAACAAAGCTGGAAATACCCACTTCAGTACCGAACTGGGATTTTTGCACCAGCGCGCCAGCATCAAGGAAGACTACTGGGAAACCAGTACCTGGATCAGAGAAAACAAATACCAGATGAACCGCTGGTTGTTTAAAATTGGATTGGTTTTTTGAGGATTTGTGTTTAGGCATTTGCTAAACCGCCGGCATTTCGGCTACGCTCAATGACCGGCGGTTTAGCAAATGCCTAAACGCAAATCATTTCACGATAGCATTTATGCAGCAAAACCCGCAACATACCGAAAAAGAGATCGTAGCCGGCTGTGCAGCAAACAGCCGATACTACCAAGAGCTCCTTTACCGCAAGTACTTTCCGGTAATGATGCGGATGTGTATGCGCTATACCGAAGACCGCAATGTGGCCCTGGAAATCATCAACAACGGTTTTCTGCGGGTTTTTCAAAAGATCGAGACCTTTACTTTCAGTGGATCGCTGGAAGGCTGGATTCGACGGGTGGTATTCCACTGCTTGTCTGATTACTTTCGGCAAAATACCCGCAAGATTGACTTTTTGGAACTGGAGGGCCGTGACGCACCTACCCGTTCGTCGGCCTTGACGGATTTGTACCTCGAAGACCTCCTGAGCCTGGTGGATCGTTTGCCAGATCAGAGTCAGCGGGTGTTTCGCTTGTATGCCATTGAAGGATATACCCACGCCGAAATCGGCGAAATGTTGAGCATGAGTGAAGGTACTTCAAAATGGTACCTGTCTATTGCGCGCAAAGAATTGAAAGAGATGATCAATCGTCAACTCACTAATCAACGGAATTATGCAGGATAATTTACACGACGATTTGTTTACCGACCACGCTTGGCAGGAAATGCACAAGATCCTGGATCGGGAAATGCCAGAGCGGAAACGCCGAGGGTTCCTGTTTTGGCTGTTGCCTGCATTGGGACTGTGCCTCCTGACGGCGCAAGATTCGTTGATGGGCAACAATATTCCGGTGGCCTCTAAAGCCGCAATGGGCAATAAGCCCGCAATCGCGGCAAGAAAAGCAGATGAGCAGACCAAGCCCGACAAATCTGCTAAGGCAAAACCCCACAAAGACATACCGCTGGCTCAAAACCAGACAACCCCGGTCGTTCAGGACAACAAGACTCCTATTCAGCCAGGAATTGCTGCCAGGCCAGTCAAAGAATTCGGGTTAAAGGCATCTGCAACGGAATCAACAAAGCCAACTGATCTATCGGGATGGGAAGATCATGCCCAGGTCGCATATCGAACCAGCCAAGAAACCCCGTTGAATTCCTTTACCGCAAAGCGGCCTGTAGCTTCTGAACCATTACCCGATCAGCAGGGCAGTACAAGCAAACCTGTCTTGGATGATTCCCAGCCACTATCGGAAAAATGGAACACCCTTGACCTTGTTCCCACTGCACATTTTGAGCTAAACCTACCTGATTCAAAGCAGGAAACCCCGGAACTTACTTTTCAAAAACGCCATCAAAAACTGGAATGGTGGGCAGAAGCAGGTACACAAATCACCAATGGAGTGCAAGGTTTGAGTGGCTATCGGGTCGGCATTCTGACAGGTATTCCAATGGGTCAATTCCGCTTGCGGGTAGGTACTGGCTTTACCAAAACCGAAGTGGATTTCAAAAGCGTTAAACTCGATTCTACTGGCCAGGCCCGATCCATGGATGTACTATTCAATAACCAAAATTCGGCTTTTTTAGGGGCAAAAGGATCCAGCACCAATCAAACCGTATCCAGCATCAACCTGCAATTGATAGACCTAAATGTGGCCTTGTACCATCCGCTTGGCAAACGCTTTGGCGCCGCATTGGGCGGCAGTGTGCAGTATGTACAAGGCATTCAATTGGGAGGCCAATACTTCAAAGGCAGCTTGTTTGAATCGGCTAACCAGGATAACGCTGCCCCGGTAACTTCCCAAAATGGCGGATCCACTTCTACGCCCATTCTGCCCCAAAGTTCAAGCTTGACCAAAGCAAGCTTTCACAACCTGGGCATTGCCCTGCATGGAGAGCTGTCTTACCAGCTTGCTTCGCGTTGGAGTACCAGTCTGGGGTACCGGTATTCGACCAGAGGGTTCACCAAATCGAGTGATTTGGTGTTGAAACCGAATTGGTTGGAGCTTGGGGTGAGGTTTCGGGTGAAGTGATGGGAAAGGCTTTGCCTAGGCATAGACGTCATGCCCAGGCAAAGCGCACTAATGCTTACTTACACGTCTTCGCATATTCAAACACGTGCTGCTCAATATCCGCCCACTTTGGATCTTTGCCATATTTGCTGAACAAATCGGCGCAATCTTCAAACAAGGGCTTGAATTCTTCATTATAATCAGCTTTTTTTAGGCGGTATGCCGCTGCGTTACCCTTACGTACATAGTAGGACTTTTCGTCACCGCCAACCATTGTAATGCCCCCAATGCCCAAACTGGTGGTTTCTTTTGCCAATGGATCAAAGTACACTTTCAACTTGCCACTAAACGAAGGATTGACCAACTGTACCAATAAGTTACGTGTTTTTTTGCCTATCCTAATTGGAGCTTGTTCAAAAAAAACGTAGCCTTTACCAATGATGTCTTTGTCTAAATCAACGTTGTCCCATTGGGTCGCATCCGATAAAAAATCGAGGGATTTGCCCAGTTTGTCCCATCCAGAAGGTGGGAGGTACATGTGTTTGATTTCTGCGGGCTTCAATTTGCGTTTTTTGTTGGAGCCGTCTACGTTTTCCAACACCACTTCTTCGATTAAGCCTTTTTTGCGATCAAGGTCTTTGATGTTGCCTTGTAACTGGGTACCGTCTTGTAAAGTTACATAGGCGTTTTTTTTGCCAGAAAAACTAAAGGTTCCGGGTTGGAATTTCTGGGCTTGTAATACACTTAGATTAGTGCTGAGGATCAAAATGATCAGCACAAGTTGCAAAGTTGGTTTCATGATTTGAAATAATTTGTATAAAAATTAGTTAATGTGTGTAATGGTTTAACGATCTTTAACGCAAGTCTCCAAATAAAAATCCTTAATCATAAAGGCTTTTAGATACGTCAAAGCTCTACTTTTTTTTTGATTTAACAAAAATCCTGGGGCTTTCTTTGTTAAAAAAACTCAACTCCCCGCCCTAACCAACAACTTACACACATCCATTTTCAAAATCGCTGCTAAACACCGCTTTTCGAGTCTCATTCAGCCTAAATTGGCCTCAAACAAAAAAAATTAAACATGCTCTTACCCCTCCCATAAATGCTGAACAAAATAACCTCAAATCCAAAGCTGCTCTTCCACATTGATGGGGTGGGGGTAATGCTTTCCGCCGTTCTTTTAGGCGCAGTGTTGGCAAGCGCTGAAACGACCTTCGGAATGCCCCACGAAACACTCTCTATTCCATACCATCTTAAACGCAAAAGAGGGGAAAAACCGTAGCTTTTCCCCTCTTTTTTATGAGCGGTCATGTAACCACTCCAAACAACTTACTGCTGATAGTAAGGCTTTTCATTTTTGCCACCCCCTTGAATCACTTCCAAGCGGCGCTTGAACTCTTTGGAAGCTTCCAGTTCGTTCTTTTTGGCGTGGATTTCTTTCAAGGCGATCAGGGTGTTGGTATCGTTGGGATCCAGGGCTTCTGCGCGCTTGAAGAAAGGCAGTGCCTTTTCAAACTGAGCGAATACCTCTTCCTTCATTTCTTTGTATTTCTTCAAACCTTCTTTGGAATAATCGTTTTCCAAAGTGTTCATTTTTTGAGTGGTCACGGCTGCTTTGTTGTAGTACAAGGCACCGATGCTGTACACTGCGTCAACGTTTTTGGCGTCTTTGGCAATGGCCTGGTTGTAATAATCCAGTGCAGCGTTGAAGTATTCTTCTCCCTTGGCTTTATCACCTGCTGTTTCCGCTTTTTGATACAGGTTGTCGTAAACGCTGCCCAAAACGGTGTACAAAGAAACGTTGTTTGGTTCTTGAGCGATAGCGGCTTTCAGCTTGTCGATCAGGATGTCCAACTTACCCAGTTTCAGGTGGTGGTTGATGTCGGCAAAAAGCAAGCTGATTTCTTCAGGATAACGCTTGCGGCCTTCATCCAGGTAAGTATAAGCAGCGTTGATGTCGGCAGCCGCATTCATGGTATACAGACTTTCGTAGATGGCCGCCTTGTCGTATTTGGCTTGATACAATTTTTCCAACAAAGGCTTGGCAATATCGTTTTTCTCTGCCAGTAGCGCTGCGGTTGCAGTCAGAAACATGGCATAGTTGTAGGCTTCTTCCGCATCAAGGATACTTTTTTGGGCATTCTTTTTTAAATCTTCATGAGAATTCAGCAACAATTGGAAGTTCTCATAAGCCAATTTGTACTTCTGCTCTTCGAAAGCGACCCGACCAAAATTGTCCAAGAAACCTTGTGCAGCTTGAAATCCAGCAAGAATGTCTTTGGTTTCAAATTTTTTGGTCACCAAAGGCAAGGCTTTGGCATAAGCATTGTAAGCTTCTACGGCAGGCGCTTCGGCAGTAGGAAGCTCTTCCAATTTACCCAATCCAGTCGTTTTGACTTGCAAAACTTCCTCCGCGATCGAGTTGTAAATTTTGCCTTTGGTAACCCAGGCATCCAAAATGGCCTGGTTTTCGGCAGCGCCCATCGCTTTGTCGATGGCGTCTTTTGCGTCTTTCAGCTTGGCTTTGTTGTTGAAATGGTCGAGCGTGAAAGTGTTGTATGCTTTTTTTGCATCTTTATAGTCTTGCGCATTGGCTGTTGTAGAGATCAACAGGAATGACAAAGCCAGAAAAAACAGTTGTTTCATGTTAAAGATGATTTAGATTGAATAAAGTCATGATTGTGACGAACCTACTTGTGACGAACTTACTCGTGACGAACCTACTCGTGACTCATCCCGTTGTGACACGCATTCCATTGTGACACGCATAGTTCTGACGCAAATGTCCATGAATGGATCAATTGTTTGGGCTAATGTAGGAAAATTTAACCAAACCTTAATTTTAGGGTTTCAAATTGGCCACAATTTTGCATCTCTTGGAAAATTGTGGGCAACCCTAAAATCCCTCTGCCTAAGTCTGACGCAAAAAATTACTTCCCGATTTTTTGAGAGGGTTTTGAATAGGGAGCTCACTTTAAATGAACCGTTCGACTTCCTATTCAAAACCCAAAATCGGGAAGTTAATTTTTCTGCGTGCTAAGATTCTACAATCTCCGATTCAGTTTCGGTTCCAGTTTCGGTCTCAGTTCCAGTTTCGATTTCGGCCTCTTCTACCTCAGCACCTACAACAGGTTTTACCACTGTTACATCGGCAATATCGTCGTCATCGTCGAGGCGGATGACGCGTACCCCCTGGGTAGCGCGGCCCATCACGCGCAGTTCGTTGATGGCCATGCGAATAATGATGCCAGACCGGTTGGTGATCATGAGATCATCCTCATCCCGAACCGATTTTATGGCCACCAGCATTCCGGTTTTATCGGTAATCTGGATGGTTTTTACCCCTTTGCCACCGCGGTTGGTGAGGCGGTATTCTTCTACTTCAGAGCGTTTTCCGTTGCCTTTTTCAGAAACCACCAGGATGGTCGATTCTTTGTCGTCGGGCGCGATGCACACCATGCCCACTACGGCATCTTTGCCATCGTCGACCAAAGTCATGCCGCGTACCCCAGCGGCACTGCGTCCCATTGAACGGACAGCAGACTCGTTGAAACGCACAGCGTAACCCCGGCGGCTGGCCAGGAATACTTCGTGGTTGCCACTGGTTAGCCAGGCTTCCAACAATTGGTCGTCTTCATTGATGGTGATGGCGTTGATGCCACCCGCCCGTGGGCGAGAGAAAGCTTCAACGGGTGTTTTCTTGATCACGCCCTGTTGGGTACAGAACATGATGAAGTGGTTGTCCACAAATTCCTTGTCCACCAGGCTCTCGATGATGATAAAGGCTTTGACCTTGTCTTCTTTGGGTATCGCGAGGATGTTTTGAATGGCCCTTCCCGCCGCGGTTTTGGCCGCTTCCGGAATCTCGTAGCCTTTCAACCAATAACAACGACCAGCTGAAGTAAACAACAACAGGTAGTGGTGGGTATTGGTCACAAACATGTGCTCGATGAAATCTTCATCGCGGGTTTTGCTGCCCCGAGAACCCCTGCCGCCGCGGGTTTGCTGCCGGAATTCAGATACTGGCGTACGCTTGATGTAACCAAGGTGAGAGATGGTAATGACTACCTCCTCCTCCTTGATCATGTCTTCCATGTTGATCTCGCCGTCGGCAGCTTCGATAACAGTGCGGCGAGCATCTCCAAAATTGGCTTTGATCTCGGCCAATTCCTCTTTGATGATGGATCTGCGCAGTTCTTCGCTGTCCAGAATAGACCGAAGGTAATCGATCAATTTTTTGATTTCCTCGTACTCGTTGCGCACTTTGTCGCGTTCGAGTCCGGTCAGGCGCTGTAGGCGCATATCGAGAATGGCGCGGGCCTGAATTTCTGAAAGACCAAAATTGCTCATCAGTCCTTCACGCGCTTCCTCTACGGTACGCGAACCCCGGATGAGGGCAATCACTTGATCCAGGTGATCCAGGGCGATGAGCAAGCCTTCCAGGATGTGGGCGCGTTCTTCGGCTTTGCGCAGGTCAAACTTGGTACGGCGCACCACCACTTCCAAACGGAATTTGATGAACTCAACAATCATGTCTTTGGTGTTGAGCGTATACGGACGCCCATCTACCAAGGCCACGTTGTTGATCCCGTAGGAACTTTGCAGCGGAGAAAATTTGTACAACTGGCTCAGCACCACTTTGGCAATGGCGTCGCGCTTGACGTCCAATACCACCCGAATCCCCAAACGGTTGGATTGGTTAGAGATGGCCGAAATACCTTCGATCCGTTTCTCATTGACCAATTCGGCGATTTTTTCTTCCAAAGAAGAAATATTGACCTGATAAGGTACTTCGGTAATGATGATCTGCTCTTTGCCGGTTTTGGTGGTTTCGATTTCCACCTTCCCCCGCAATACCACCCGACCACGACCGGTACGGAAAGCATCCCGGATGCCCGACATACCATATATAATGCCTCCGGTAGGAAAATCGGGCGCGAGGATGTATTCCATCAATTCATCCGGGGTGATGTCTGGATTGTCGATGGTAGCCGTTACCCCATCTATGACCTCACTCAGGTTGTGGGGCATCATGTTGGTTGCCATCCCTACTGCTATACCCGTTGCGCCATTGACCAACAAGTTGGGGAAACGGGTGGGCATCACTGAAGGCTCGGTCAGGGTATCATCGAAGTTGTTGGTGAAATTGACGGTGTCTTTTTCAAGGTCGGCCATCAATTCGTCGGCAATTTTGCGCATCCGGGCTTCGGTATAACGCATGGCCGCAGGGCCATCGCCGTCAATGTTGCCAAAGTTACCCTGAGGATCGATGAGTGGGTAGCGCAACGACCAATCCTGGGCCATCCTCACCATGGTATCGTACACCGAGGTGTCACCGTGGGGGTGGTATTTACCCAGTACTTCACCCACAATACGAGCAGATTTCTTGTGCGCTTTGTTGTAGGTTACGCCCAAATCGGACATACCATACATTACCCGGCGCTGAACCGGTTTGAGTCCGTCCCGAACATCAGGCAAAGCACGCGAAACGATCACCGACATCGAATAATCGATGTAGGCTGACTTCATTTCGTCTTCGATGTTTACGGGAATAATGCGCTGATCTAGAGACATGCAAAAAGAGATTTTTACTAAACGCTGTTTCAATCTTTGAAAAACGGTAGGCAAAGATAGCGTTTTTTTTTGGGAAGCCCAAAACGCAATAAAAAAATGAATTTTAGAAATAAATTTGACAATTCAAAAAATAAATGTACTTTTGCACCGCCTTACAGGGCTTACAGTGCAATACTTTCCTTCGAACAATTGCCTACCAAGCCTGCAATCACAGGCTTAATATGTCAAAAGGGTCGCGCGACAACAACAGAAAGTGACGGATAGTGCGCCCCGGACATCTAACACAACTTAATGAAACAAGTTAAATTTTCTGACCTGGCACTGAGCCAGGATGTGCAAAGCGCGATCGATGACATGGGCTTTACCGAGGCCACGCCTATCCAATCTGAAGCTATTCCTCATTTGCTCAACGGGAACGACCTGATCGGTCAGGCCCAAACAGGTACGGGCAAAACTGCTGCATTTGGCATTCCTTTGTTGGAATCCATCGATTGCAGCACCAGAGAAGTAGCCGCAATTGTATTGTGTCCTACTCGCGAACTGGCAGTACAGGTAGCTGAAGAGCTGCGCAAACTGGCCAAGTACAAAAAAGGATTGTTCATTTCTACCATATATGGTGGCGATTCAATCCAGCGTCAATTGAAAGAGCTGAAATCTGGCCCACAAGTGGTAGTCGGTACGCCAGGCCGTGTGATGGATCACCTCAAGCGCAAAACCTTGCGTTTGGACAACATCTCTATGGCAGTTTTGGATGAAGCCGATGAAATGCTCAACATGGGTTTCCGTGAAGACATTGAGAGCATTTTGGCTCAAATGCCGGTTTCTCGCCAAACGGTTTTGTTCTCTGCTACCATGCCAAGACCAATTCTTGACATTGCCAAGCGTTTCCAGAACAGTCCGGTTCACGTCAAAGTGGTCAAAGAAGAACTGACCAATGCCTCAATTGACCAGTATTTCTACGATATTCCGGTACAGGCTAAAGAACCGGTGATTGCGCGTTTGATCGAATACTACGATCTGCAACGGGTAATCATATTCGCCAACATGAAAAAAACCGTTGATGACCTGACCGAAGGCCTCAATGTATTGGGCATTAGCGCCAAAGCAATCCACGGTGATTTGAACCAAAACCAGCGCAACTCAGTATTGACTGCTTTCCGCGCGGGTTCGGTAACGGTCCTGGTGGCTACAGATGTTGCTGCTCGTGGTATCGACGTGAGTGCAGTAGACGGGGTATTCAACTACGACTTGCCCTACGATGCGGAGTATTATGTACACCGGATTGGTCGCACGGGTCGTGCTGGCAAATTGGGTAAATCATTCAGCTTCGTAACTGGTCGCAATGACCGTTACCGCCTGCGTGACATTGAAGACTTCAGCAAAGTGCGCATCGAAAAGCGCACAGTGCCTACTGTACAAGACCTGGCCAAGCAACAGCAAGCCAAGCTTTGGGAAAAAGTTACTGAAACTTTGGCCGAAGGTGAATTGGAGCCTTACGAAATCCTGGCACGCGATTTTTGCAAAGCCAACGGACTCGATAGCCGCCAATTGGCAGTTGCCCTGGTGAAAATGTCCATGCCTGATGTAAACGCGGAAGAAATTCCAAACCTGAACGCAGAGCGCGAAAGACGCCCATTCGTGAAGGACGGTGAACGCGAACCTCGTGGCAACGGCAACTTCAACGGCCCACGTGGCGGCAATGGCGGTGGTTACAATAAATCAGGTCCACCAAGAAAAAAAGAATACGGATCATATAACAAGGGGGAAAGCTTTGGCGGAAAAAAGCCAGGCGGTAAGAAGAAATTCTCTCGCGAGATGGTCTAACGAACGATACAGTACGATACAAAGGCGGCATTCAACTTAAGGTTGGATGTCGCCTTTTTTGTTTGGTCAGATGTCGGTTAATGCAACATGTCCAATTAATTGTATCAACTCTACTACACAATAAATACAATTAATCCCTGGAGCAGAAAGCCCGTTGCTATTTAGCGCGGGCTTTCGTACATTTATCAAAACGCCTGCTGAGATGACTAGCAATAATTTTGGAATCAAGGGCCTAAGTCTCCCTGAAGTAGAAAAAGCCCGCGAAGAATATGGATACAACCGCCTGGCTTTTAAAAAAGAAAGCGGTTTTTTCAACGCTTTGAAAAAAGTGGCCCAAGAACCTATGGTCATTTTGTTGTTTGCAGCGGCTTCCATTTATTTCATCAGCAGAAAAATAGGGGATGGAATTTTTCTTTCGTTTGCCATCTTATTTGAAGCGGCCATCTCATTGTATCAGGATTCCCGCAGCAGGAATGCCCTGGAAAAACTCAAAAATTTTACGCAACCCAACTGTAAGGTGATTCGTGAGGGAGAAATTGTCGAAATCCCCAGTGACGAACTGGTAGTAGGGGACAGTCTCATGGTTGAAGAAGGTACCGCCGTCCCCGCCGACGGCACGATAGTGCATTCCAACGATTTTGCAGTCAACGAATCCATCTTGACGGGAGAATCATTTTCGGTGGAAAAAGACCAGAACGTAGAAGACCATTTCATCTACCGGGGTACACACGTAGTGAGTGGACTGGCCATTGCGACCATTACTGCTGTTGGCAATGAAACCAAAATTGGGAAAATTGGCAAAAGCCTGGAAAGCATCAAGGAAGAAAAAACTCCGCTGGAACTACAAATCGGCAATTTTGTGACCAAAATGGTGATCGTAGGAGCGGTGGTTTTTTGCATCGTTTGGGGCATCAATTACAGTCATTCCAATAATTTGCTGGACAGTCTCCTCAAGGCACTCACGCTGGCCATGAGTATCATGCCCGAAGAAATCCCAGTGGCATTTACCACTTTTATGGCCCTGGGGGCCTGGCGCCTGATGAAAATGGGCATTGTGGTCAAGCAGATGAAAACCGTAGAAACCCTCGGAAGCGCTACCGTTATCTGCACGGATAAAACCGGCACCATCACCGAAAACAAAATGAGTTTGGCCAAACTGTTTGTAATGGCTACCCACCAGACCTCGACCTTAGCGCATAAAAACCTCAGCGATGAAGAAAAAGCGCTGATCCGCACGGCGATGTGGGCCAGTGAACCCATTCCGTTTGACCCCATGGAAGTGGCGTTGCACGATGCCTATGCCTCGGCCGTAGAAACAGATGAAAGAGCCAATTATAAAATGATTCACGAATACCCTTTGGGTGGAAAACCGCCCATGATGACCCACCTGTTTGAAAATGAAAAAGGACAACGGATCATTGCGGCCAAGGGGGCACCCGAAGCACTGATGGCGGTCTCCAACTTGTCTAAAGAAGAACATCACCGCATTGAATCTGCCGTAGAGGCCCTGGCCGCCGATGGCTACCGCTTATTGGCAGTGGCCGAAGCGGAGTTTGAAGGAGCTCATTTTCCCAAAGAACAGCAAGAATTTCATTTCCATTTCAAAGGGCTGGTTGCTTTTTACGATCCGCCCAAACACAACATCCAGGCGGTTTTTGAAGACTTTTACAAAGCAGGTATTGCAGTGAAGATTGTTACGGGAGACAACGCGGCTACAACCAGTGCGATTGCCCAGCAAATAGGCTTCATAGGGCATGAAAAAAGCATGACTGGAGATGAACTCATGAAACTCTCGGATGCAGATTTGCAGGAGCAGGTCATGGACATTCAGGTTTTCACCCGCATGTTTCCAGAAGCCAAGCTCAAGATCATCAATGCCTTAAAAGCGAAAAAACAAGTAGTCGCCATGACAGGCGATGGCGTCAATGATGGACCAGCCCTAAAAGCCGCCCACATTGGCATCGCCATGGGAAAAAAGGGAACGGAGATTGCCAAACAAGCTGCGTCTTTGATATTGATCGACGACGATCTCTCCAAAATGGTGGATGCGGTAGCCATGGGCAGAAAAATCTACGCCAACCTCAAAAAAGCCATTCAATACATCATTTCCATTCACATTCCGATCATTCTGACCGTGTTTGTACCACTGGCCTTGGGCTGGATTTACCCCAACATTTTTTCGCCTGTTCACATCATTTTTCTGGAATTGGTCATGGGCCCCACTTGCTCGATCATTTACGAGAACGAGCCAATGGAAAAGAACACCATGCAACTGCCCCCGCGTGCATTGACCAATACGTTTTTTAACTGGAAAGAGCTGACTACCAGCATCATTCAAGGATTGGTGATCACCTTGGGTACTTTGGGTACCTACCAATACGCTGTGTACGAAGGCTATAATGAGGCGCTTACCCGCACCATGGTTTTTACCGTGCTGATTGCCGCCAATATCATGCTGACCCTGGTGAACCGTTCATTTTTCTATTCGATTATCACTACCCTGAAATACAAAAACAACCTGGTATTGGTGATCATTGGCATCACGGTGTCGCTTTCCGGTTTGATACTCTTTGTGCCGCTCCTGTCAAAATTCTTTGGGTTTGAACCCCTGAATTTGAATCAGCTGCTGATTGCCAGTGGGGTAGGGGTACTCAGTGTAATCTGGTACGAACTGGTGAAAGGGATCAAGCGGATGAGAAAGGGGCATTAATTTACCTTACCTTATGCAGGCAGCTTGGCTGCTGTGATCTTCCACAAATATAGTCGCTTAGCGACGGTGCAATTGTAGCGGCGGGTGTCAACCCGCCGATCAGATGGTACCTATTTTCAAAGGAGTGCCGTAGGTACGACTCATTTTTCACCAAAGAATGTCGTACCTACGGCACTCCCATTTTAATGTTGCGCTATAAACGGCGGGCTTACACCCGCCGCTACAACTGTGTCATCGCTACGCGATTTGTCGGCTTAGCTGGATTTAGAACCAATCGACCCTGTCTTCTAGGGGTTGGTAAGAATGCGTAAAATATTGCATTGCAACAACAATTTTAATGCGTTTGACCTGAGGATTCAGCTTCCCTCTAACCATGTGTGAATGATGCAACTTATCTACAGAGTTGTGTAACACTTCATCCTACGGAATAGCCCACCTTTGTGAGGTGAAAATGTATTCGCAACACAAAAAACCTCACCATGAAAAATAATGAAGAACTGCAAAGAGATGTTCTTGATGCCATCAAATGGGAACCCTTGTTTAAGGCTGCTGAAATTGGCGTAACCGCCAAAGACGGCGTGGTTACCCTGACTGGAAGCGTAGACAGTTATGCCAAAAAATTAGAAGCTGAAGATGCTGCCAAAAACGTGGCCGGCGTAAAGGCCGTAGTTGAAAAAATTGAAATTCAGTTTGGCCATACCCTGAAGAAAGACGACAACGAGATTGCCAAAGATGTATTGAATGCATTCAAGTGGAACTGGGAAGTGCCAGGAGACGATATTAAAATCAAAGTAGAAGATGGCTGGGTTTCCCTCCACGGTGGTGTACAATGGAATTACCAAAGAGAGGCTGCCAAAAAAGCCATCCGCAATCTTCCAGGCATCAGAGGCATCATTGACAACATCACCATCAATACCGCCGCACATGATGGCATCGAAAAGAATGGCATCGAGCGTGCACTGGCCCGCAACTGGTCTATCGACGATCAGCACATCAAAGTTCAGGTTACGGGCAATCGGGTAACGCTCAATGGCAGCGTTCACTCTTTGTACCAAAAAGATGAAGCCGGGCGCATTGCCTGGAACGCACCAGGCGTATGGTCGGTAGAAAATGAACTCACCATTAGCGACAATTGAGCGCATAGATTGATGAAGAATGGACGGGCATTCTGTCCATTCTTCTTCAACAATTACTTGCCTACCTTAAAAGAAAACCAATGAAAAAGATCTTCGTTTTGGCATGTATTGTATGCATGGCATTTATTTTCAATAGTTGCGCCGCGGGCTATGTTGCAGAAAGACCCAACTACATAGATGGAGTTCGCCCAAATCAACCGAGCAATGCACACGTTTGGATCGGTGGGGAATGGGGTTGGAACAGGCGATCACACAATTATGTCCAACGAAATGGCGCTTGGCGTGTACCCAGCAGAGGTCGCTCTTATGCACCTGGGCATTGGAATACCAATCCAAGAGGAAATTACTGGGTACGCGGTCAATGGCGGTAACGCTGTCTTTTTAAACCTTACTCAAAATTTATGTTCATGAAAAGTAGGATCAAAGTATTCACTTTTTTTCTGTTACTCAGCACTCTTTTCTAGACAAGTATTCCACAATTTTTCCTTGATCAACAGCTACTGCTACAACAAAACGTACAACATTTGCTACAATGAAGGCCCACATCGGGTGGATATTGTGAAAGGCGGACTGGCAAAAAAAATATCCAGATGGTCAACCGGACAGGCATTAGAAAGAAGTTTTAAAAGGCAAAACGACCTATGAGCTTTCAACCCTTAAAGCACTGGAAACAACTACGATTGTGTTGGGTTCCTTGGTTGCACAACTGTGCGTATTCATTCTGATTTCCAGACACGACACCTATCTGATGATTGAAAGTTCCCCAGATGAGACAAGCCTTCAAATCGAATCATAAGTAATGAGACCTTCCTTATTCAGTGATTTTAGTTATGCTCAATGACCCATTTATCGAATAAAAAGATCTAGTCTGCTCAAGAAAAGCAATAGTAATATCGTTGGTTCGAGCCGGATGTCGTTGTTGGCGTGGGGTATTGGGGCCATACCCCCATTGGTACTTCACCCACAACGCTTTGGTCGATTGGCTGGTGGTTAAAACAACCCTTCGTACCGACCCAAAATCAGTGAATAATGTAACATTTTGCCAGAATTGTGTAACGCTTGCAAAGCAATCAGCACGTACTTTGAGTTCTGGTGAAAAAAGAAACTCAATTTGAAACTGTACATTAAATACATGGTCAGCATCCGTTGCAAAATGATGGTGAAAGACGAGTTGAAAAAACTTGGTCTGCACTTCATTCTTGTTGATTTGGGGGAAGTAGAAATCATGGAAACCCTTACGGCTGAACAACATCGACAATTGAAAGCAGGGTTACATGAATCTGGGTTGGAATTGATGGACGACAAAAAAGGCATCCTGATTGATAAAATCAAAAACGTGATCATTGAAATGGTACACTACGCCGATGAATTGCCAAAGACTACTTTTTCAGAATACCTGGCTGAAAAACTCCACTACGACTATACCTACATGGCCAACCTCTTTTCCGAAGTCCAGGGTACCACCATTGAGCATTTCATCATCGCCCACAAAATAGAACGGATCAAAGAACTGATCATCTACGACGAACTCAACATCACCGAAATAGCCTGGAAAATGAACTACAGCAGTGTAGCCCATTTGTCCAACCAGTTTAAAAAAGTTACCGGCTTATCGCCATCGCATTTCAAACAATTAAAGAACAAACGAAGGACCCCAATTGATGAGATCGAAAACTGACAACCTTGCATTAATCCATCCGAAACTTAGCTCCCAAAACATTGCGGAGAGCGAGTCCCTTTTTCGGCATATCCTGGAGCAAGCCAAGGATCCCGTTTTGATTTTGAAAGGAAAAAACCTGGTGTTGGAATTGGCCAATGCAGCAGTCTATACGGCCTGGAATGTAGGCCCTGAAGTGTTGGGAAGCCCTATTTTGGAAATTGTACCCGAATTGGACGATCAGCTTTTTATGGATGCGTTGCTGGGGGTTTTACACAATGGGGTCACCAGTTATGGGTACAACCAACCTGCCCATTTCATGCGCAGAAACAAGGAAGACAAAATGCTTTTCTACAATTTTGTATACGAACCCTATCGGGAAGAAGACCGCAGCATCAGTGGCGTGATTGTCTCGGCATCGGATGCCGCTACCCCGGATATGTATGTGCAAACGATTCAAAACAATAATGGTCTTACTGGATTGTTCCCTGGTTTGAAGCAAACTCCAAGTTTAATCCAAAAGCATTCGCCTCAACATACGTTAATGGAAACGGAAGTACCTTCTAATAATACCCCCAACCTGGATAATGATCAGTTGCGTGCCATCGAATTGGAAGAGAAAGTGGTGGAACGCACCATCGAACTGATCAAAGCGAACAAAGCCCTACATCAAAAAAATCAGGAGATTATAGAGTCTAAAGGCAAGCTTTTTTCGGTGTATGCGCGCAGCCTGATCGAGGCAAGTCTGGATCCCTTGATCACCATCAGTACCGAGGGAAAAATCACCGATGTGAATAAGGCCATGGCCAAAATCACCGGGGTATCCCGTCAGAAACTGATCGACACCGACTTCAGCATTTACTTCACTGAGCCAGCCAAGGCCATTGAAGTGTACAAAGAGGTGTTTGCCAAAGGCTATGTCACCAATTATCCCCTGACCATCATTGATGGCAAACTAACCGAAGTATTGTTCAATGGGTCTTTGTACAAAGACGAGCAAGGCCAAGTCTTGGGTGCGGTAGTGGTTGCTCGGGACATTACCGCACAAAAAGCAATCGAAAAAGAATTGATTGAGGCAAAAGTATTTGCGGAATTGGCCGCAGGAATGGCCGAAGAGGCCAAAAGAAACGCAGAAAGTGCCACCTTAATCGCCGAAGATGCCCTGAAAGCAAAACAGCAATTTTTGTCGAACATGAGCCACGAGATCCGCACGCCCATGAATGCAATCATCGGGTTTACCAAGGTAGTGCTAAAAACGGAACTCTCGGACAAGCAAAAAGAATACTTATCGGCCATCAAAATCAGTGGCGATACCCTGATCGTACTCATCAACGACATTCTTGATTTGGCCAAGGTAGATGCCGGTAAAATGACCTTTGAGTTGACTCCTTTCCGCATGGCCTCCTCCATTTCTGCCATGTTGCATTTGTTTGAAGCAAAAATTCAGGAAAAAAACCTGGAATTGATCAAAATATACGACCCGGAAATTCCTGAGATATTGCTCGGCGACCCGGTACGCTTGCATCAGATTATCCTCAATTTGGTAGGAAATGCCGTAAAGTTTACCAGCAAAGGACGCATCTCGATCAGTGTAAGAATGCTGCACGAAAACCACGAATCTGCCACCATCGAATTTTCGATTACAGATACCGGACTTGGCATTGCGCCCAATAAACTGGAATCGATTTTTGAAAACTTCCAACAAGCTTCCAGCAGCACCTCCAGACTGTATGGTGGAACTGGGCTTGGATTGGCCATTGCCAAACAACTGGTAGAAAAACAGGGTGGAAGCATTTCCGTAGTCAGTGAACTAGACAAAGGTTCTACGTTCAGCTTTGTATTGAGTTTTCAAAAAACCACCGAGGAGACCGCCATCGAAATACTGCTCACCGAACTGGATACCGATACCAAAAACATCAAAATCCTGGTGGTGGAAGATATGCCCCTCAATCAGTTGTTGATGAAAACCGTGCTGGATGATTTTGGGTTTGAACGCGACATTGCGGCTAATGGAAAAATCGCAATTGAGAAAATGCTTTTGAAATCCTATGATGTTATTTTGATGGACTTACAGATGCCTGTGATGAATGGCTTTGAAGCTACGGAATACATCCGAAATACCCTGCATTCGCGAGTCCCCATCATCGCTCTTACCGCTGATGTGACTACGGTTGATTTGGCAAAATGCAAAGCAGTAGGAATGAATGATTACATCGCCAAACCCATCGATGAAAGGCTGCTGTACAGTAAAATAATTGGAGTGGTGAAAAAAAATACCTTCAATACGGTACCCAAAGTGCTGGAAAATGACCTGAACAAAAAAATAAAATGTACCGATCTGGAATACCTCATCCAGCGCACAAAAAATGACAATGGGATGATCATGGAAATGATCACCGCTTATTTGGAACAAACTCCACCCTTGATTCTTTCCATGAAATTAAGCTTGCAAAACAAGGATTGGGATGCCTTGTACGCAGCCGTGCACAAAATCATTCCTTCCTTTTTGATCATGGGCATCAGCCCTGATTTTGAAAGCATGGCGAAAAAAGTACAAGAATATGCCCGCACTCAACTGTTGACCGACGGCATCTCCGAGATGGTGAGTCAGCTTGAAAACGTCTGTGTACAGGCTTGTCAGGAATTGGAGGAAGAATTAAAGCGAATTAAGAACAGCAGGCCATGAGCAATGAAATGAAAATCAAACTTTTTTTGGTTGATGACGATGCGGTGTTTTTGAAACTGCTGGAATTTGATTTCCTCCAGCATGGCGATTTTTTGATTGAAACCTTTGCCACCGGCGAACTTTGCTTGCCAAATCTTTACCACTGCCCCGATGTAATCATCCTTGATTATCACCTCGACGGCATTGATAAAAACGCGATGAATGGAATCCAGACCCTGGATGAAATAAAAGCAATCGACCCCAATATTCCCGTGGTGATGTTGTCTTCCCAAGACAGCATTGATGTGGCCATCAATTGTATGCACCACCATGCATTCGATTATGTGGTGAAAAGCGAAACGGCTTTTGTTCGGCTGCAAAAAATCATTACCTCCATATTCAAGTACAAAAAAATGGAGAAAGAATTGAATTGGTACATGGAGCGGATGTAGCGCTAGCCCTGAGGGTAAACGCCTCAAGACATCAAAAATAAATTACTTTGATGGTTTCGTAAAAATTTGATTTTCAACACTGTGCAATGTCTGTTCCTGGATTTCAAAACCCCCGACCCCTGAAGGGGAGTACATTTCAGGTAAGTGAAAACCTTACTTTTTCTCAGAGAAAGGTAGAATATTGACCTAACGTAAGCTATTCTCCCCTCCCAGGGGCTGGGGGTTGGTAAGTATTTGTAAAACATTGCACTGCAACAACAATTTTAATGCGTTTTCCCTGAGTCTAGCTCCTCGCCAATGTGTGAATAATGCAACTCATTTCAAAAATTGTGTAACAGCCTGGAGGGCGAACGGGCTTAACTTTGTAAACATCACTCTAAAATCTCAAATATGCCACTTATCAATGTCATCATCGCCCTAATTGTAGTAGGCGTTATCCTCTGGTTGATCAATACCTACATTCCCATGGATAGCAAGATCAAAAGCATCCTCAATGCAGTCGTGGTGATCTTCACCGTGCTTTGGTTGCTTCGCGCCTTTGGGGTGCTCGATAATTTGACCAACATCCGCATTTAGGAACGCGCCCAGGCATCACAGTATCTTCTTTTTTAACTCCGCAAAATCTATCGACCAATGGATAAGATAAAAAACATCATCGTTCCAACTGATTTTTCAGTCACCGCCCGCAATGCGTACCACTACGCCTTGGGCCTGGCCGAAGCCTTGGATGCAAGCATCACCGTAGTACACGTTAAAGAGTACTTCATCCCCGTTTCTGAGCTCAACGTTGCACCATTTACAGAAACTGATGAAGATTACCTGAACGAGGCCATTGACAACTTCATTGTTGAAGAATACCCCAATGAGGGCGATATCCTTACCCAAAGCAAGATCAAGCCCCAAATCCTCAGAGGCAATCCAGTAAGCAGCCTCCTGGAATTGTCTGCTCAGGAAAATACCGACCTGATGGTGATAGGCACCACCGGATTGCAGGATTTTATCACCCAAATCAGCGGCTCGGTTTCGGTTCAGGTAGCCAATCGTGCCCATTGCCCAGTGATCCTCGTGCCACGTGGCGCGCCCTGGTTGGGGATGGAACAACTTTTGTACGCCAGCAACTTTGAGTCGATGACGCCCAACATGATTGGAGAAGCAACCGATTTTGCGCGCTTCTTTGAGTCTACCACCCATTTTGTGCACGTTGGTGCAGCCGGGTTTGAGGCAGAACAAAAAGAAGTGGCCATCAATTGGGATCATCTTTTTTCTCAAATAGACGCCCATTTGACTTACCGAACGCATTCCATTTTTGGCAAAAACACCACGGCTGAATTGGAAAAATACAGCAAAACGCACCACATCAACCTGATGGTTTTTGTAAGTAAGCACCGCAGTTTTTGGGCAAATCTGATGCACAAGAGCATTATTCAAAGCATGGCCATTGCTACCGAAATTCCCATGATGGTGATGCACGTAGAAGATGAATGGTAATCGCTTCAATTCAGCCGATCTCTGGGTGAAATGTGGGAATTATGTAACTCTCTGTAGAAATTGTGTAACACTTTTTGCCCGTATTGTCAAGTTCTTTGCAATACCCTTTTCCTCAAAAAATCAAATGAAAAACAATGAAAAAATCAATTTTCAACTTCGCTATCCCGATCATTTTTTTTGCTGCATTGCTTTTCACTGGCTGCCAGTCTCCCGCCCAAAAAGTGGACAATGCTGAAACCAATTTGAATGACGCCAATCAAAATCTGAAAGACGCCAAAGCAGATGAAATCGTTGCCAACAAAAAAGCAGTTGCCGCTGAGGAGTGGAAAGCTTTTCGGGCAGAAACCGAAGTCAAGATCAAGGACAACGAAGCACGCATCACGGAGCTTAGAGCGAAAAAGAAATCCACTGGCAAAACGCTCGATGCAGCTTATACCCAGCGGATCGATACCCTGGAACAAAAAAACCTGGGCATGAGAACCATGATGGACGATTACGAAAGCACCAAGATCAGCAGTGACTGGGAAGAATTCAAACGCGAATTCAACCACGACATGGAAGAACTTGGAATGGCCTTGAAAAACCTGACGGTTAGCAATAAGAAGTAATAAACTTCCCCCAGTAATTTTAATGTTTGAATCAAAAGAAAAATCATGATCGTTCCAGAAGTTGAAAAAGCAAAAGTCCTCATTACAGTGGAAATCATTGAGTATGTGCCAAATGCCGTGGTCATAAAAACCATACTTAAAAAATCAACAGGAAACATCAGTGTTATGTCTTTTGATAGCGGCGAAGGCTTAACGGAAAAAACCACGGCTTTTGACACCTTCGCTCAAATCATTGATGGCAAAGCCGAAATCGTGATCAGAGGAGTTTCCAATGTGCTAGATACTGGCCAATCCATTGTAATTCCTGCGCATGCCCCCAATTACATCAAGCCCAATGGCAGGTTCAAAATGGTGCTGACCATTATCAAAAGCGGCTACGAATAGGCCGTACCCCAGTTGATTGCATTTACACATCACTACAAAAGACTAAACAACATGAAAAATTTAATCAGAACACTGATCCTGTCCTTGTTTGCGGTATCCGCTATGGCACAGGTCACCCTGCTTCAACCCACCCAGCGGGGCAATTTCGTAATCGGTTCACGCATCGGGTTTTCAACAGCCAAGTCATCCGTGGATGTTCAATCCACCACAGGTTCAATCAAAGGTGACGGAGGCAGCTCTGCTCAATTTAATTTGTCTCCGGGAATTGGTTATTTCTTTGCCCAAAACTTTGTGGTGGGGATCAGTATGGACTGGCTCAAGACGAACAGTAGTACCGGTGTTGATTTGAACGGCGGCACTTTGGCGCCTCAAAAATCAGAAAACAACAATGTGCTTTTTGGGCCATTCATCCGTTATTTTTTCCCCTCAGGCGAAGACAAAGCATTTTTTCTGGGCACTACAGTCGGTTTTGGCAATTCAAAAAACCAATTCATCAGCAACAACACCACTCAAACAATCAATAACAGTTTGTTGACGATTGGTGTTGGCCCCGGATTTACGATCTACTCTAAAAATGGCCTGGCGCTCGAAGCTTTGGTGAAATACAATTTTGCGCGCAGCAACAGTGAAATCAATGTCCAGGACATCAATAGAATCTCCAAAACCTGGACCAATGCGGTAGATTTTTCCGTAGGCATGCAGTACTATTTTGGCGGATTTAAAGCGGCAATAAAATAATTTTAATGATTTGTAAATGTGTGAATTGTGTAACTTATAGCCAGGATTGTGTAACACTTTTCACTGCCACTGTATCTATTTTTGTATTGTCCTAAAGTAAAAAAACTCGAAAATTCACCACTTCTAAATTCAATACAATGAGCAAGGATAAAGGATCGAAAAACCATAAAAAAGCGCCAGCAGACAAGTCATCAGGCAAATCAAAAGAATCAGATTACAAGTCTGAAGGCAAAAGTGGATCTGCTGCTAACCCCAACTTGGAGGTATTTGCCCCCAAAGCTGACCCCAAGACAGGTGGTGGCAAAAAGAAGTCATAGACTAAGTTACAGCGCAATATTTTGAATGACCCAGAATAGAACACATGCTGGGCAACCCAAACTTCCTTATTCTTCTCGCATCCTTTTGAAAAACAAGGGCATTGCGAGACTATTGTAGTCTCAAACTACCCCACTATCGGTCTGATTGTCGATGTCATAGTTGGCAATCAGCACCATAGCAGGCTGTTATCTTCTTCCTTTTCCAATCTATACCCATGATAACTGTTACAAAGCACGGCGTCATTTTAAGGAAAACCAACCTTGAATTTGAAAACGAAGGTGTACTCAATCCCGCCGCAATCCGGGAAGGAGACAGTGTGCATCTCTTTTATCGTGCGGTAAGCAAAGGCAACTACTCCACCATAGGCTACTGCAAATTGAAAGGGCCAATGGTTCTGGAAGAGCGACGTACTTCGGCCCTGATCACCCCGGAATTTTACTACGAATCTCATGGCCTGGAAGATGCCCGGATTGTCAAAATTGACGACCTGTATTACCTCACGTACACTGCTTATGACGGGATCAACGCACTGGGGGCCTTAGCTACCTCCAAAGACTTGCAGCATTTTGAAAAGTATGGCTTGATTGTACCTCAAATCACCTATGATGAATTCAGTCAGCTTGCCCAGGCAAAAGGACTGATCAATGAAAAATACTTGCGCTACAATGAGCACAAACGGTTGCTCGAAAACGAAGAAAAAGAAGCATTGCTCTGGGACAAAAATTTGATTTTTTTTCCCCGCAAAATCGACGGAAAGTTCTGCTTTTTGCACCGCATCAAACCAGACATTCAAATTCTGGTGGCAGTAACCGATCTGAAAGAGCTCACTCCGGAATTCTGGCAAAACTATTTTAAACACTTTGACGAATGCATTGTACTGGCACCCGAATATGATCACGAAGTCAGTTACATCGGGGGAGGATGCCCACCCATTGAAACCGCTGATGGTTGGCTGGTCATTTACCATGGCGTGCACGATGCCGTTTCAGGATATGTATATTCCGCTTGTGCAGCCTTACTCGATTTGAATGACCCCCGCAAAGAGATTGCCCGACTGCCCTATCCCTTATTTAAGCCCGAACTAGAATGGGAATTAAAAGGCGAAGTCAACAATGTTTGTTTCCCTACGGGAGCAGCCTTGTTTGACGATACCCTTTACATTTATTACGGAGCAGCAGATGAACGCATCGCCTGTGCTTCCGTGAGTTTAACCGATCTCCTCGCGGAGTTATCGCTAAATCGAAAAGAACATGCAAAATGAGGTCACTTTTGAGATCAGAAAACCAAATGCAATTGCCCGCAAATCAGAAGTTGGGGTCAAAAGAAACGTAGAAACCCCACCTGTAAAGCAAAAGCTGCCAGAAATTTTATTCATTACTTCTTATCCGCCCAGGGAATGCGGCATTGCTACCTACTCCCAAGACCTGATCAAGGCCTTGAACAACAAATACCGCAATTCATTTTCGATAAAAGTATGTGCACTGGAATCTGGTGAATCCAATTTTGTTTACCCTCAAGAGGTCAAGCATACCCTGAATACCAACGATTACACCAAGTACCTCGAATTGGCCCATCAGATCAATATAGACCCCTTTATCAGTCTGGTTGTGGTGCAACATGAATTTGGCTTTTTTCAGGGAAAGGGAGAAGCCGCGTTTCTTCGGTTTTTAAATTGGCTTACCAAACCCGTTATCGTCGTTTTTCATACGGTTTTGCCCAATCCTGACGCAGCATTGAAGGAAAAAGTCAGGAGCATTGCATTGGCCAGTGCCTCTCTAGTGGTCATGACCCAAAACGCTGCCCGTATCTTGCAAGAAGAATACGGTGTACCTAAGTTAAACATCGAAGTCATCCCCCATGGTACCCACTTGGTGCCCCACCTGGATGCCAACTTGTTGAAAGAAAAGTACGGTCTGAGTGGTCGGAAAGTGCTCTCCACTTTTGGCTTGCTCAATTCAGGTAAAGGCATCGAGACCACCCTGAATGCTTTACCCGCGATCATCGAAGTCAATCCAGAAGTTTTATTCTTGATCATCGGCAAGACCCATCCAAGTGTAGTCAAATCAGAAGGCGAAAAATACCGCGACCTCTTGCAAGCCAAGGTCAAAGAACTAGACCTTTTTCACCACGTCATTTTCATCAATCGCTACTTGCCGCTGGAGGATTTGTTGGAGTATTTGCAACTTACGGACTTGTACTTGTTCACTTCCCGCGACCCCAACCAGGCAGTAAGTGGCACCTTTTCCTACGCCATGAGTTGTGGTTGCCCCATCATTTCTACGCCAATCCCCCATGCACAGGAAATGCTGACCAAGGATACAGGCATTATTGTAGATTTTCAAGACGCTACCCAACTTGCCAATGGAGTCAATCGCCTGATGAGCGATGATGCCCTGCGCATGGCCTTCCGATCCAATGCCTTGCAACAGATTGTACCAACCGCCTGGGAAAATTCCGCAATCGCTCACGCTTTGTTGGTTCAAAAAACCACCACGCCAATCAATGGAATGGCCCCAATGCCTCACGCTAGATTTAATCACCCTGAAAAAATGGTATTGAAAAACCGCCTCCCGGTAATCAATCTTGAGCATGTTAAGAAGATGACCGATGCGTTTGCCATGTTTCAGTTTGCCAAGATCAATCAACCCGATCCAGAATCGGGTTACACCCTGGATGACAATGCCCGAGCACTGATCGGCATGTGCATGCATTACGAAAACACCCGATCCAACGAAGACTTGGCCTACTTGGATACCTATCTGAATTTTATTAAGTTTTGCTTGCAACCAGATGGGAAGTTTCTGAATTATGTCAATACGGATCGCGATTTTACCGAACAAAACAATACCACCAACCTGGCCGATTCCAATGGCAGAGCCATTTGGGCGCTTGGTTTTTTGCTTTCCAAGCGAGCCTCCCTGCCCAACGAAATGGTGGTCAAAGCTGAAATGGTCATGCAAAGAGCTTTGCTCCAGGTGAATGCCATGCATTCTACGCGGTCGATGGCTTTTGTCATCAAAGGTCTGTACTACAGCACCCGCTCTAAAAAATCCGAGAAAAATTCCGCACTGATCATCATGCTGGCCAATCGCCTGGTGCAAATGTACCGCCACGAATCAGAGCAAGACTGGCGCTGGTATGAGGGGTATCTGACTTACGCCAACAGTATTCTGCCCGAAGCGATGTTGTGTGCCTGGTTGGAAACCGGTGAAGTCATTTACAAAGAAATTGCCCTGGAATCATTCGATTTTTTGTTGTCGCGTACATTTGATCAATCGGGCATCAAGGTGATTTCCAACCAAAGCTGGTTGTACAAAGGCCAGGAAGCGGCTCTTCATGGCGAGCAACCCATCGATGTGGCGTATACCATCCTCACCCTGAGCAAGTTTTACGATGCTTTCCACGATGAAAAATATTTGCATAAAATGGATACCGCTTTCAATTGGTTTCTGGGCAACAACCACTTGCACCAGATCATTTACAACCCTTGTACAGGCGGCTGTTACGATGGACTGGAAGAAAAACAGGTCAACTTGAATCAAGGCGCAGAATCTACGCTCAGTTACTTGATGGCCAGACTGACCATGGAAAAATACCATCCGGTTAATGTGTGTAAGACCTTATAAATTCTCAAGATTGTTTTTGCGTTTTTGCTTCAATTGCTTGTAAAAAGAAGGAGAGAGGCCAGTTATCTTTTTAAACTGGTTGGACAAATGGGCAACGCTGCTGTACTGAAGCTTATAGGAAATCTCGGTAAGGGTCAATTCATCGTACAGCAGCAGCTCTTTTACTTTTTCTATTTTGTGCAGAATGATGAATTGCTGGATGGTGATCCCTTTCACCTCCGAAAATACATTGGATAGATAAGTATAATCGTAGCCCATCTTTTGGCTAATGTATTCTGAATAATTTGTATTGGGAAGCTCGTCTGCGTAGTGCACCATTTCGATGATCACTTTTTTGATTTTGTCAATCAGGATGGCTCTTTTATCGTCCAATAGCTCCAGTCCCGAACGGAGTAGGTTGACGCTGAGTTGCTCCTGCTGAACAGGAGTCATTTCTCCCGAAATTTCAACCATACCCAAATCAACAGAAACCAAATTCAGGCCAAGGTTTTGTAGTTCTTCCTTCACCACCATTTTGCAGCGCAAGCTGACCATGTACTTGATGTATAACTTCACATTTGAGTCTGTTTAGATTGAAAGCATGAATTCACCATAAATTTAAGGGTTTCGCATGTTGAAAACCCAAAAAAATACTATTTTCGAAGCGCATCAAAACCAAATTTCTTAAAAAATCACCACGACAATGAAACCTATTTTCATCCTAGCCATTTTATTACTGGCGCTGAGTGCTTGTGGCACCAAAAAATCAGAACCTTCCATGGAAGAAAAAATCAAAGTAAGTTACCCAACGACCGATACCGTTGGCCATATTGACGATTATCATGGCAACAAAGTAGCCGACCCATACCGTTGGCTGGAAGCGGATACCGCCGAAAATGTAAAAAAATGGGTCAAGTCCCAAAATGCGGTGACTACCGACTACCTCGAAAAAATTCCTTACCGCAAAGCCATCGCTGACCGCTACACCGAATTGTACAATTTTCCCAAGATGGGTTCCCCATTTCGGGCGGGCGAAAATTATTTTTTCACCAAAAACGATGGCCTGCAAAACCAGGCGGTGATCTACATTCAAAAAGGATTGGGCGGTACGCCGGAAGTGTTCATCGATCCCAATCAACTCTCCAAAAACGGCACAGTTACCGTTGGCTTACTCGGCGAAGATCCGAGTAACAAGTACATGGCCATTGCCCGCAATCAGGCGGGATCAGATTGGCAGGAAATTCGGGTAGTGGATATTGCCACCAAAAAAGAACTGACCGACGTACTCAAATGGGTCAAATTTTCGGGTGCTTCCTGGTTCAAAAACGGCTTCTTTTACAGCCGCTACCCCGAACCCGAAAAAGGCCAGGAACTCTCCGGCAACAACCAATTTCATTCGGTGTACTACCACAAACTGGGTGACGACCAGTCCAAAGACAAACTCATTTACGAAGACCGCAAAAATCCCAACATCTACCACAACGCTGGTGTAACCGAGGATTACAAATACCTGGTGCTGTATGCTGCTCCGGGTACGGATGGTTTTGCCACCTATATCAAAGACCTGGAGAAAGACGCCCCTTTTCAAGGGCTGTTTCCTGGCTATGCCAACAAGAGTAGCGTCATTCAGCACCTGGGCAATGGACACTTTTTGGCGCAAACCGATATTGACGCGCCCAATTACCGGGTGATCGAAATCGATGCTGCCAAACCAGAAATGAAAAGCTGGAAAGAAATCATCCCCGAGTCTGAAAACCTGTTGCAGAGTGTGAGTACGGTTGGCAAAAAACTGTTTGCCGATTACCTGCAAAATGCGACTACCCGCTACTACCAAATGGATTACAACGGGAAAAACAAGAAAGAAATCAAGCTCCCAGGGGTAGGTTCTGCAGGTGGTTTTTACGGCAAGGAAGAAGATGGAATCACCTTCTACTCTTTCACTTCCTTTATCTACCCCAACGTGATTTTTAAATACGATCTGAAGACGGGCAAGTCAGAGCAATTTTTCAAAACGCCCCTGAAGTTCAACCCGGAGGATTACGAAGAAAAGCAGGTTTTTTACCCCAGCAAAGACGGCACCAAAGTGTCTATGTTTTTGGTGCACAAAAAGGGCTTGAAGCTGGATGGCAAAAATCCCTGTTTCTTATACGGATACGGTGGTTTCAACGTCAGCTTGAGTCCTTATTTCAGTACCTCCAACTTGATTTTGCTGGAAAACGGAGGCGTATACGCCATGCCCAATCTGCGGGGTGGTGGAGAATATGGCGAAAAATGGCACCAGGCGGGTATGCTGCTCAAGAAGCAAAACGTGTTTGACGACTTCATCGCCGCTGGCGAGTACCTGATCAAGGAGGGCTACACCTCCAAAGAAAAACTGGCCATTGCCGGTGGCTCCAATGGCGGCCTTTTGGTCGGTGCAGCCATGACCCAACGGCCCGATTTGTTTGCCGTTGCTTTCCCGGCGGTAGGGGTGATGGACATGTTGCGTTACCACAAATTTACGGTTGGCAAAGGCTGGATTCCTGAATATGGCTCAGCCGATGATCCAAAATACTTCGAATACCTGAAGTCTTATTCTCCGCTGCACAACCTCAAGCCAGGCGTAGCCTACCCCGCAACCATGGTCACCACCGCTGACCACGACGACCGGGTGGTGCCTGCGCACTCGTTTAAGTTTGCTGCACAATTGCAAAAAAGCCACGTTGGTGACAACCCGGTGCTGATCCGCATTGAAACCGATGCAGGTCACGGCGCTGGAAAACCAACCTCAAAAATCATTGAAGAACAGGCAGATATGTGGTCGTTCTTTTTTTACAACACCAAATCGCCAGTGAAGTATTTCAAGAATTAGGGCTAAAATTACGCTAATGCAAAAGACCATCATCGCCGCAAAATCCGACAACGACGTCATTGGAAACCAACAGACTTTGCCCTGGCACATGCCCGCCGATCTGGCGTTTTTTATGGCTCAAATCCAAAATGGGCATTTGTTGACCGGGCGCAACTCTTACGAAACACCAGAAGGATTGCATGTTTTTGGCAACCGAAGAGACGTCATTCTGGTTACGCGCCAGAAAGATTATCCAGTCAAAGAGGGAGTGGTGCTGGCGCATTCAGTGGATGAAGCATTTGAAAAAGCAGAAAAAATGGGCGTAACCCAATTGAACATCCTGGGTGGTGCCGAAATTTATAAACAAACCATGCACCTCGCTGATGAACTCATCATCACCGAGGTGCATGCCACGGTAAAGGGCGATACTTTTTTTCCAATAATCGACCCTGCATTTTGGGTGGAAAGCCACCGGGAAGATCATCCCGCTGATGCTGAGAATCCATTTGCTTATTCCTTTGTGTGGTATAGGCGCGTTTAGCCCTTTGGTGTTTTCAGCTTCACAAACAAATCCCAGACTACAATCCCCACGCACACCGCAATATTCAAGGAATGTTTGGTGCCAAATTGGGGAATTTCCAAAGCACCATCAACGACCTCCATTACTTCATCGGATACGCCGCTGACTTCATTGCCAAACACGATGGCCAGTTTAGCATCCAGTGGCGGTGCATACATTTCCAAAGACGTGCTGTTTTCGGCTTGTTCGATTGCCAACACTTGCCAACCCTCTGCTTTCAATGCCTCAATTGCAGCAAGCGGGTCTTCGCAGTATTCCCAGGCTACCGATTCGGTAGCCCCAATGGCCGTTTTGAGAATTTCTTTATGTGGAGGCTGTGCCGTTATGCCACACAGGTATATTTTGGTCAGTGCAAAACCATCGGCAGTTCGAAAAGCGGAACCCACATTGAGTGCCGAACGTACATTGTCGAGAACCAAAATCAATGGAGTTTTGGCTTGCGTTTTAAATTCATCTGTGCTGACGCGCTCCAATTCCAGGATGTTCTTTTTTCTAAAATTCATGGTTCTGTTGTGCCGGTTTTTTGAATAAAATGGTTTCTAGCCCTGCCCTTTTGCGGACTAAAACTTTTGTCCATCGTTGCCACAGGATTGCCCTTTGCCCATCACTGAAATCATTCATTGTACTGGAATAGTAAATATATTGGTTGGTATTCAAATTGACCGGACTAAAACCCTCCTGACGGTGGTTTAAATCTCTCCAATGCAGCGGACCCACTTCAGGAAAAACGGTACCGACCTCTGCTAGTGGAATTTTGTTCTGATTGAGATACTGGATCAGTTCCTTACGCATTTCAAAATGTGCCCAATGAGCGGGCGTGCTGTCCCATCCTTGGGCAATGCCGCGTGGGTAAATCCAGCAATTGCCACTGAGCAGCCCCAGCGTTACTACAATCAGTAAGGCAGACTTAAACGCATCATTGAGCTGGCGCTGTGCCAATGAAGACAAAAACAGCAAATGGCCAGCCAAGAATGCCGGAAGTAAGTATCGGTGCGCATTCAAACCTTTAAATAGCAGGAAATGAGGTATTTGAATGAGCAAGGTAAGGATAAAAAGCAGCAAGTAAGGCTGGTTGGTTTGGACAAAAGATCGTTTTTGTACCAAGATAAAAAGAATGCCAAGTACCATAAAAATGCGTCCATAATCCAGCAAACGCCAAAGCAATACGAAGCAGTTTTTGATTAAGCCCTTGAAAGTGACATATTCGAAGCTTGCTTGCCAGGGCGAATCTCCATGAAAACCAATCCAGGATTTGGCTTGTGCGTGGTACAACAAGAATGCCAAAGCAAATAGTCCAGATGGCAAATAGGGGAGGAGTGATTGCAACCATGGGGTAAGGTTTTTCCATGAAAAATCTTTGTGGGAAAATACCTGAAAAAAGTACAATACCACTACTGCCATCATTCCGCGCAAACTAATCGCGGCCAATCCCAAGCAGCAAAGGGTGAGTATAAAATGGGCATACCGAAGTTGAAAACTAAATTTCACGGCAATCAAGCCCCATAAAAACAGGGCAATTAGTGCAATATCCGGACTGACCAAAGATACCTGCCCCAGCATCACTGGATCAACCGCTACCAACAAAGGCAAAAAACGACCCCAGTTTGCTTCTATTGTTGAACCGATGTACAGCAGCCCAATATAGAAAATGCCAATAAAAGGCAACATGGCCAGGTGACTTACCAGAAGGGTTTGCCCAAACAATTTCCAGCACAAGGCCAGGTACATACCAAATCCGCTCGGATGGCCGCTATCGATGGCATCTGGAAGCAACAGTTGTTGGAAGTTTTGATCAAAATACCAACTGGCCTGACGCGATGCCAGTTGAACCGTATCCCAAAAAAAAGGATTTTGGCAATTCCAACTCCAAACGCCCAATAGGAAAAAAAACGGAATCCAAGCCAGCAGCAGGATTCCGTTTTTAGGTGCACTAAGCCGGAACAATCGTGGCTTTGCTTTTTTCATGCGCCTTATGGTAAGCTACCGCCGCCTTAATAAAGTTTACAAACAAGGGATGAGGATTTTCCACGGTACTTTTCAATTCCGGATGAAATTGTACCCCCACAAACCACGGGTGATCTTTGAGCTCTACAATTTCCACCAATCCTGTTTCCGGGTTGATGCCCGTTGCAATCAAGCCAGCCTGCTCAATTTGCTCGCGGTAATGGTTGTTGAACTCGTAGCGATGGCGGTGTCTTTCACTGATTTTGGTACTTCCATAAGCACTCCCTGCTTTTGATCTGCGCTTGACTTCACAGTCAAATGCACCTAAACGCATCGTTCCGCCTTTGCTCGTAATGGCTTTTTGGTCTTCCATCATATTGATCACCGGATGAGGACCATCGGGATTGACTTCTGTAGACGCAGCACCTTCCAAACCAAGTACATTTTTGGCAAACTCAACCACCGCGCATTGCATGCCCAAACAGATGCCAAAGAAAGGAATGTTGTTTTCACGTACGTATTTGATGGATTCTATTTTTCCATTGATGCCCCGCTCTCCAAAACCAGGTGCAACCAACACCCCGTGCAAACCTTCCAGTTTTAGCCGAATTTCTTCCGGGTCTCCTTCCAATTCTTCAGAATGAATGGGAATGACCTTTACCTTGGCTTCGTTGGCTGCACCAGCGTGGATAAAGGACTCATAGATGGATTTGTAAGCGTCTTGCAGCTCATTGTATTTGCCCACTAAACCAATTTTTACCTTGGATTTAGGGTTTTTCAACTTGGTCAAAAATGATTTCCAACGCGCCAAATCAGGCTCCCTACGGTCGGGAAGGCGCAATTTGGTCAATACCGTAGAATCCAGCCGTTCATTGAGCATCAGCAGCGGCACATCGTAGATGGTTTCAGCGTCAATGGATTCAATGACTGAATTCACATCTACATTGCAAAACAAGCCCAATTTGCGGCGAATGTCCATGGTAATGGGGTACTCGGTGCGGCAAACCAAAATATCGGGTTGGATGCCCATGTTGAGCAATTCCTTGACCGAATGCTGGGTCGGCTTGGTCTTTAATTCTTTGGCTGCTTTTAGGTAAGGAATTAAAGTAAGGTGAATCACGAGGCAGTTGTCAGCACCCAGTTCCCAGCGCATTTGCCTCAGGGATTCGAGGTAAGGCAGCGACTCAATGTCGCCAACTGTACCCCCCAACTCCGTAATCACGATGTCAAACTTACCTGTGGTACCCAAAATCTGGATCCGGGTTTTGATTTCATCGGTGATATGGGGTATTACCTGAACGGTTTTACCCAAATACCCTCCTTGACGTTCCCTTTCGATAACGGTTTGGTAAACCCTGCCAGTGGTTACATTATTGGCTTGGGAGGTAGGTACGTTCAGAAAACGCTCATAATGACCCAGGTCGAGATCCGTTTCGGCGCCGTCATCCGTTACGTAGCATTCTCCATGCTCGTAAGGATTTAGTGTGCCGGGATCGACATTGATGTAAGGATCGAACTTTTGGATGGTTACAGAAAAGCCTCTAGCTTGTAGCAATTTAGCCAATGAGGCTGAGATGATACCCTTTCCTAAGGAAGAGGTTACACCACCCGTAACAAAAATGTACTTAGTCATATTCGGTTATCAATGATCAGAGTACAGTCATTAAGAACCAGTTATCCACAATTTTTGAAGTTGGACAATGGTTACCTGTGCTCTGGTTGTGTTACGGGTCATAAAGATACGACAATTGGCTAAAGGCGGGCTATTTGGTGATAAATTTCATTCCAACAAATATTCAAGTCTGCTTGACCTGGGCTTGAAAAAACTATCAAATTATAAAAATATTTTATTTAAATAAAATTGAGGAAGTTATTGAAAATTTGAGTATTATTAAAGAATGTTTAGTGGTTTTATTTAATTAATTAATTGATTTGTAATTACTTAAAAAAACATCTTACAGTTTGTTCATACTTAATTTGCAAATTGTTTACATGTCGTTTACATAAACTTAAACCAAACTTAATCGGAATTGAGCTTTTACGACACAATGAATGCCTTTCTTTGCACCTGATTAATAAATTTCGATTGCTCGATGTGACAGAGCAACAAACACCACGATCTAACTTGCTGATGTTGAATAACTTTCACGATTATTCTTGCAAAATGCAATCAAATGCTTCTGAACGTATTGCTGTTCTCTTCCATTTAAAAATCAACTTCATGAAATACAACTACTACAGTCTTTCTTTGCAAAAAGCACTTATTACAGTTGCTTTACTCCTTGGTTTAGGTTTTTTCATGGGGCTTACCGCTCAAACTAAACCTGGAACAATTGCCGGAAAAATCATTGACAAATCAAATGGCGAAGCCCTGATTGGCGCTACTATTCAGGTAGAAGGCACCGACAATGGTACCGCTACCGATATCGAAGGTAATTTTACTTTTGACGTCAACCCCGGATCTTATGTTTTGGTATGCAGCTACGTTTCTTACCAAAACCAAAAAGTTCAGGTTGAGGTAAAATCTGGCGAAGTTACCAACCTGAGCGTGGTAATGGCCGAAGAAGTGAATGCCTTGCAAGAAGTGGTTATCGTTGCTACAGTGCAAAAATCCAGCGCATTGGCTTTGCTAACCGAACGCAAAAACCTCGCACAGGTTTCTGACGGGATTTCTGCTGACGTGATCAAAAGAACCCCAGACCGGACTACTTCAGATGTATTGAAGCGGGTTACTGGAGCCTCAATCCAGGAAGGGAAATTTGCCATCATCCGTGGTATGAACGACCGTTACAACGCTGGTTACCTTGATGGAGCCTTGTTGCCATCTACGGAATCTGACCGGAAGGCGTTTGCCTTTGATGTAGTTCCAGCAAGTTTATTGGACAACCTGCAAATCATCAAAGCGGGTACTCCAGATTTAATTGGTGACTTTGGTGGTGGGATCATCCGCATCAACACCAAGGCGGTTCCTACCGAGTTTACCCAAAACCTGTCTTTGGGAGCACAAACGCATTCCATAACTACCTTTAAGGACTTTTTCCAATTCAAACGCTACAGCGGCGAAAGCCTGAACTTTTCAAGCAGCAAACGCGATGTGCCAAGTTTCCCGGAAAATGGGCTTAAATCCAGTTCCCTGTTCCCCAGTGCAACTCAAAAACAACAATTTGCAGACATCACCTCGAAGTTCAACAACGACTGGTCCAATGAGACGGTATCGGCCAGCCCGAATACACGCTTTGCTTACTCTTTAGGCTTTCCGATCAAATTTGGTGACAACAAAAAAATGGGGGTAGTTTTTGCCTTAAACTATTCCAATACCCGGAAGTTTAGCGAAGGTCAGATCAATACCTTTGACGGTGCTGGCCAGGTGTCCAGCTTTAGTGACAAAATATATCAGCAAAACTTCAGTTCTGGTGGTTTGTTGAACGTGAACTATGTAGCTGGGAAAACCCAGATTAACTTCCGCAACTTGCTGAACACCAATACCGACAACAATACCATCCGCCGTACCGGGATCAGCAACATCAGTGACAACGTACTGGTGCGCAACTTTGCAAACCTGATCAACTCCAACCGACTCAGCAACTCCATCCTTTCTTTCAAACGGGTATTTGGCGAGAATGCACTGACCCTGAACGCATCGGTGTACTATTCTTCCATCCGCAGAAAAGTACCAGATTACAGAATTGTCAACTATGCCAATACCGACCCGTCTTCTGAACCCAATAATTACCTTGTTTCCGTGGGAGACTTCTTTAATACAAGCTCTGGTCGCTTTTTTTCTGACCTGAAAGAAAACCTGAATGGAGGAACCTTCGAATTGGCCAAACAATTGAATGCAAAGTCCACTACGAAAACAGAACTCAAAGCGGGTTTCTTTATTCAAAACCGCGATCGGGAATTCACCAGCCGGAATTTTGTTTACAACGGTGTTCCCTCTTCTAATACGCAGGATCCTGGAGTTGATTTGGGGCCAAATGGCATTGGTGGAACCAAATTGTATTTGTTTGAAAAAACCTCCAATGACCTTGCTTTCTACTCTGGAAAGTCTACCCTGACTGCTTTTTATGGGATGGCCGATCAAAAATTTGCGGACAAACTGAGAGCAGTTTACGGCCTGCGGTATGAAAATGTAGACATCAATGTACGCAATCAAAAATTGGATAACGAAGTAGCCCGGATCAAGCAAGGTGTTTTGTTGCCTTCCGTCAACTTGTCTTATTCGCTGTCGGAAAAAGCCAACCTTCGTGCAGCCTATTATGGCTCGGTGAACCGTCCTGAATTCCGCGAATTGGCACCTTTTGCTTTCTATGTATTTGACCGCAACGCTGAAATAAAGGGGAACAAAGCCCTGGAAATTGCTACATTGAACAACTACGACCTGCGTTTTGAAATTTATCCTTCCGGAACTCAAGTGATTTCGGTAGGTGGTTTTTACAAGACCATTCAAAACCCGATTGAGTTGAGCATCGACATTACTCAACCCTTTACCACCTTTACTTACGAAAACGAAAAATCTGCCAATGTGTACGGTTTGGAGTTCGAAGTGAGAAGGAATCTGGCATTTTTGGGTGGAAACAAAGAAGGAGGCTTTTTGGCCAGCACTGTGTTCTTTTCCAACCTGGCTTTGATCAAATCACAACTGAGTTTTGACGAAGGTTCCAATGCTAAGCAAGACCGTCCGCTACAAGGCCAATCCCCTTATGTCATCAACGTAGGTTTACAATACGAAAACCCCGACAATGGCTGGTTTGCCAGTGCTGTATTCAATCGGGTTGGTCGCCGCATTGCTTTTGTAGGTGTAGATGCTAAATTTGGAGATACCCGTCAAGACATTTATGAGCAACCTCGTTCAGTGATCGATTTGCAGGTGGGCAAAAACTTCGGCAAACTCAATGTGAAATTGACGGCAGGTGATTTATTGCGCAAAGATTTGGTGTTTTATCAAGATGTTGATGCCGACAAGACCTTTTCTGAAGGAGACCGGACCATGTTCAAATTTACCAATGGGTACACTACTTCGCTGACTTTGAGTTATAATTTTTAATTAACTAAGATTTCCGAGGGTGGGGGCAAAGGAAAAAATCGTTTTTCCCTTTGTCTCCACTTTGTGGGATTATGACTAACAGGGTACAATTTGCCAAGGTTAACAATTTGGTAATTCTGGCTTAACGCTGATTTAATCTTGTTCCTTGAACTTTGAATTGTTTTTAAAAACCAAACACAATGAAGAAGAATCTACAAACTCTAATGATTGTGCTAGCTGCATTTAGCTGGTCATTTCTGGCAGCACAATCCAATTTCAAATTCGAGCAAACCACTTATGTTGGGGCTCTTTCTGGTGACCCAGCAAAAGACTGGACTACTGGTTGGGCCAACTGGGATCCCAAAACTACCGCATACGCTGCTCCAACAGACACGGTTGTCCTGAATGGTATGGTAAGTACTCTTCCAAAACCAGGCGAAAAGTTTATCACCAACACGGTAACCCTGGAAGCATCCAAAGTATATTTGCTAAAAGGTTTGATCGTGGTTAGAAGTGGTGGCAAACTGGTCATTCCTGCGGGTACAGTAATTCGTTGTTTGGCCAATTTAACTTCCAGCCCTGTCAACTACGCTTCTATCGTGGTTGAGCGTGGTGGCCAGATCGAAATCACTGGTTCTGCTGCTCAGCCGGTTGTTTTCACTTCTGCTAAAGCTGCCGGGAGCCGCGATCGTGGTGACTGGGGTGGGATTGTGATTTGCGGAAATGCAATCAACAATCAAGGCGCCAGCGTCCAGGTAGAAGGCTTCAACAACGTTGCCTTTGACAACACCTTGGCTTTCCATGGTGGTACCAACAACAATGATAACTCCGGTATCCTGCGTTACCTGCGCTTGGAATTTGGCGGGTTGGCTTTTGAAGTAAACAGAGAAATCAACGGCTTGACTTTTGGCTCGGTTGGTTCAGCTACTGTAGTGAACAATATCCAGGTTTCTTTTTCCAACGACGACTCTTTTGAGTGGTTTGGCGGAACAGTAAACAGCAAAAACCTGATTGCTTTCAAAGGAACTGATGATGACTTTGACACGGATTTCGGTTACAGTGGGTATAACCAGTTTGGTATTGCCATCCGCGATTTGGATTATTTCGATGCTACTTATGCTGCTACTTCTGGTGCTTCTACCTCTGAAGGTTTTGAAAGTGACAATGAAGGCACTGGCACCTCTAATGTAAAGCCTGTAACCAACGCGGTTTTCTCCAATTATACCATGGTTGGGCCAATCCCGGTTGGTTCCAATTACAGCGCGTTGAGCACTATTCAGAGAGCTGCTTTCCGTCGTGGTGCACGCATTCGCCGCAACTCAGCACTGCGTATTACCAACAGTATCTTCATGGGTTATCGCAACTTCCTGATGATGGACGGCGACAGTACCATTCGCAATACCAACTTCCCTGCGGCGTTGGCTTTGATTCCCCCAAGTACTCCGGTGGATCAGAAGACTCGCCAGACATTCTTTAGCAATAACCTGATTGTCAATACTGCTGCTGCTCAGGCGCCTGCTGACTCTACTTCCAACAGCTTGCTGGAAGTAGCCAGAGCAAGGGGTTCTGCTGCTAAACTGGCAGCGTTGAACAACTGGGCTCGCCAAACTGGTCCATTGGCCAACAACATCAACCCAGTTGCATTTTCAGCGGGTACTTTATTGGTTAACCCACTGGCTGCTTCTACTACACCTGACTTCAAACCAGTGGATGGTTCTCCTGCTTTGACTGGTGCCAACTTTTTTGACAACCCGATTTTGGCTCCATTGACTCAAGCTACTCCTAGTGCAGCTTCCACTTTCAAAATGGAACAAACCAGTTATGTTGGAGCGCTTTCAGCTGATCCGGCAAAAGACTGGACTACTGGTTGGGCCAACTGGAATCCTAAAACTACCGCTTACCCTGTTCCTACCGACACCACTACCCTCAATGGTATGGTAAGTACCCTTCCAAAACCAGGCGAAAGGTTTATCACCGGCACGGTAACTCTGGATGCTACAAAAGTTTATTTACTGAAAGGTTTGATCGTGGTTAGAAGTGGTGGCAAACTGGTCATCCCTGCGGGTACTGTCATTCGTGCATTGGCCAATTTGACTTCCAGCCCGGTCAACTACGCTTCTATCGTGGTTGAACGTGGTGGCCAGATCGAAATTCTTGGTTCTGCTGCTCAGCCGATTGTTTTCACTTCTGCTAAAGCTGCTGGAAGCCGCGATCGTGGTGACTGGGGTGGGATTGTAATTTGCGGAAATGCAGTAAACAATCAAGGCGCCAGCGTCCAGGTTGAAGGTTTTAACAACGTTGCCTTTGACAACACCTTGGCTTTCCATGGTGGTACTAACAACAGCGACAACTCCGGTATCCTACGTTACCTGCGTTTGGAATTTGGTGGTTTGGCTTTTGAAGTAAACAGAGAGATCAATGGTTTGACTTTTGGTTCGGTTGGTTCAGCCACTGAAGTAAACAACATCCAGGTTTCTTTCTCCAACGACGACTCTTTTGAGTGGTTTGGTGGAACGGTAAACAGCAAAAACCTGATCGCTTTCAAAGGAACTGATGATGACTTTGACACCGATTTCGGTTACAGTGGTTTGAACCAGTTTGGGATTGCACTTCGTGATCTGGATTATTTCGATGCTACTTATGCTGCTACTTCTGGTGCTTCTACCTCTGAAGGTTTTGAAAGTGACAATGAAGGCACTGGCACTTCTAACGTAAGGCCGATCACCAACGCGGTATTCTCCAATTATACCATGGTTGGTCCAATTGCAGTGGGTTCCACTTACACCGCCTTAAGCACTATTCAAAGAGCGGCTTTCCGCCGTGGTGCACGCATTCGCCGCAACTCTGCACTGCGCATTTCTAACAGTATCTTCATGGGTTACCGCAACTTCCTGATGATGGACGGCGACAGTACCATTCGCAATACCAACTTCCCTGCGGCGTTGGCTTTGATTCCCCCAAGTACTGCGGTGGATCAGAAGACTCGCCAGACTTTCTTTACCAACAACCTGATCGTTAACACTGCTGCTGCTCAGGCGCCTGCTGACTCTACTTCCAACAGCTTGCTGGAAGTTGCGAGAGCAAGGGGGGCTGGTGCTAAATTGGCTGCATTGAACAACTGGGTACGTCAAACTGGTCCATTGGCCAACAACATCAACCCAGTTGCATTTACTACTGGAACGTTATTGATCAACCCATTGGCTTCCTCTACTACTCCTGACTTCAAGCCGGTGGCTGGTTCACCTGCATTGTCTGGTGCCAACTTTACCGATAACCCGATTTTGAGCGCTTTGGTTACTTCACTGCGTGAAATTTCTCGTGCGCTTGCTGCTGCTCACCCGGTTTATCCAAACCCTGTTTCTGGCAACAGCACCTTGAACTTTGGCCGTGTAGTACCTGCTTATGGCATCTTCGACCTGAATGGCCGTTTGATCAGCTACGGTGTTGAAGTTGACCACGCTAACTTGAAAAATTTGGCGAAAGGCATCTACATCATCAAGTTCAACGACAACGCACAGCGTTTCGTGGTTGAATAATTGTAGTTTTTAGTCAGATCATTTTCGGGGGATTCCCTTTGAAAATATACATTGGTCAGCGGCGCTCAGACATCTGAGCGCCGCTGCTTATTTATAGAAAGTTGATAATCGAAAAAGAGGCTTTGCGGTAATTGATGCTGTAGCGAAACTGGTTTAAAAAAGTTGCGCCAATAATGCCTTGTATTTTAAGCCCCTCCTTATTGGGGAAGAGGTGGTCAAGATTTGAGATGACAAAAGTTTGATTTTGTAGTACAATACCACCAATGCTCAGGTTTTTTAATCTCAGTTTGGGTTCGCGTTTTTCAAACTGATCCAGGCCATTTATGGTGCTCCAACCTACTGGCTCGCTGCCACTCAACGTTCCATTTTCGAAGAGTTTTTGATCCAGAAAATTAACCTCTGCTCCGGTATCTATGCCAAGCAGCACTTTTTTTCCGTTGATTTCCACTTCAACAACCGGAAGGTGATCCTGCTGGTACATGTAAGTTGTAGCTATAACCCTGCTGGGTTCGTAAGGCAATTCCTTGCGATTGCTCAGGAGTTGAATGGTTTGTTGGGATGGATCAACCACAACTTCATAATTCTTTAAAATTTCGTACCCAATCAACCCTTGAATTCCCTGCTTGGAGGATGCTTCGAAGTGTTGCATGTCAACATTTAGACCACTGACATTTTTCCACTCGACGTTGTTCCACCGAAACTGCCTGATGAACGTATCATTCACCATCAAAGCGCCTGTAATACCTTTTGCATGAACGGTGTTGCGCTGACTTGCAAAATTGATTACCAAAGTAGGCGCGCCCGTGTCTAAAATGAATGAGCCTGCTTTGGAGTCTATTTCTGCTTTGACCAGCAGTAAATTGCCCGCTTTTTCAAAAGGGATAAGATTGGCAGTGGTTGCAGTCTGTGGTTTCCCAATGGTTGCATTGTTTTGATCGGATACCAGGTAAGCCGCTTTGGTTTGACTGTGCAAAGCACCTAAAGCAAACCATGCGATCCAAAAGACCGCCATTTTTCTGATTATTTTCATGTTAATTGTTTTAATGACACCAGGAATTTGATGTCCAAACACGCAAAAGTAACATTTAAGTAAATATTAATTTACATTAAATTAACATTGAAAACAAGTTTTTTGTTTCTTTTTTTATGAATTTATTTTAATGTATTGTATATCAGTTTTTTAATGGTTTGTTTTTTATGGTTTAATGTTAATTTTGTGGTGCGTTGGAGTAATACCGCTTGCGCAACCAAAACGCTACATTTACCAACGCAATCAACGCGGGGACTTCTACCAGTGGGCCAATCACACCGACAAAAGCCTCTCCACTATTGATGCCAAAAACGCCAATTGCAACAGCTATGGCCAATTCAAAATTGTTGCCCGCAGCAGTAAAGGCAATCGAAGCGCTTTTTGAGTAATCTGCGCCAAAAGCTTTGCCAATGAGGAAACTAACCAGAAACATGATGGCAAAGTAAATGACCAAGGGCAGCGCAATGCGCAGTACATCCAGCGGAATTTGTACAATCAATTCTCCTTTCAAACTGAACATCACCACGATGGTAAACAACAGGGCAATTAAGGTGATGGGAGAAATAAAGGGTACAAATTTGTTTTGAAACCATTCTTCCCCTTTGATTCTAATCAGGGTATAACGGCTGATTACCCCTGCGGCAAACGGAATACCCAGGTAAATGGCCACACTTTGTGCAATTTGGCCAATGGTGATGTTGACTTCCAGCCCTTTCATCCCAAAGAACGGGGGCAAAATGGTGATGAAAAAATAAGCGTATACACTGTACAGCAACACTTGAAAAATGCTGTTCAAAGCCACCAATCCTGCCGCGTACTCGCGGTTGCCTTCAGCCAGTTCATTCCACACGATTACCATGGCAATGCAACGGGCCAAACCAATCAGGATCAGTCCAATCATGTATGCCGGTTGATCGCGAAGAAAAACAATGGCCAGGAAAAACATCAAGATTGGGCCGATCACCCAGTTTAAGAGCAAGGACGCGGTCAAAATCTTGGTGTTGCGGAATACCTCGCCCATTTGCTCATATTTTACTTTGGCAAGTGGCGGATACATCATCAAAATCAACCCAATTGCCAAGGGAATATTGGTGGTTCCAGAGGAAAAAGAGTTGATGAAGTTGGCAGATGATGGGAAAAAGTAACCGATGCCTACCCCGATACCCATGGCCAGAAAGATCCAGAGCGTGAGGTATTGGTCGAGGAAACTGAGTTTTTTGCGTTCGTGCGCTGGCGCACAGTCGTTGGCAGACATAGTGTGTGGTTTGATTTAAGGTTTGATGCCAATCACATCTATCATCTTGTAACCGCCCGTTTCAACGGGTGGATCCAAACGCAGCCACCCTTCACATCTAACATCCTTCCAGAGGCTTGCATCATGAAATTTTAATAGATGCAAGCCTCTGGAAGGATGTTAGATGTGAGCGTACTCCGGTATTCTACCCCCGACTAAAGTCGAGGGTTACAAGATAATAGATGCATTAGAGCTATAAATCTCTGTTTAATAAATGCCCCTTAATCATGAATAAGCGCCTTTCTTAAGGATAAAGAAGTACGGAATTATTGGAGGTGCTCTTTCGCGAAATCGCCGAAATACACCTTGATCATCCCACGCACCTCACGAAACTGCTGCATGATTTCCTCTTCCGTACCCGTTGCCTTGGCTGGGTCAGGAAAATTGTGGTGAAACTTTTGCGCTTTGCCAGGGAAAATCGGGCAACGTTCATTCGCATTGTCGCATACCGTGATCACGTAGTCGAAGTCTACATCCAGGTATTCGTTGACGTTGTTGGAGGTATGCTGTGATATATCGATGCCATCTTCGTGCATGGTGGCGATGGCGCGGGGATTTACGCCGTGGGTTTCTACTCCGGCGCTGTACACTTTTACTTTGCTCGGGTCGGTAAAATGCTCCAAATACCCGTGGGCAATTTGGCTGCGGCAAGAATTGCCGGTGCAAAGGACCAGGACGTTTTTGTGTGACATCTGTTTAGATTTTTTAACAACAACCGCCGCCAGGAGTACAAGTACCCTGAGTGGCTACGGTCAATTCGGAAAACTTGATTTTAGGTTTTGACTGAGGGATATTGCACTTGATTTTTGCCAGGCAATCTGTTTCCTTTGCAACGAGTACGAAAGCATCTTCATCAATACTCAAACCATATTTTCCTATGGTTTCGGTTTGATATTCCACTTCGATTTCTAAATCCTCATCATTCAATACTTTCTTTGATTGATCAAGGATATTCAACAAATTGCTAGGCGCTAATCGGTGATCTGTATCATCAGCTACCCATATTTGCAGGTTTGCTGATTTTTCTTCGTGAACATCTCCACCACAATCAATAAAATGCTTGGTCGTGCGCCCTACTTCGGTGATATGAAAATGTAGGGGTAAGCATTCACCGTTTGGCAACTTGAAGCCAATCGAATTGAGGCTGGCTAAGTGTGTTTTGAATTCTGAAATTTTCATGTTGTTTTTTTAGAATTTAGTATGCTTTCCTCAACATATCCGCGTATTCATTGGGCAACGGACTGGCTTCAACTGCGCTAGCGATGCTTTCCACATCGTAAGGCACTCGTACAAATTCCACGCTCAGGCTATCAGCCTTGCTCATTGAGGTTGCATTGGTAATCTCCAGAATGACATAACAGGCCCGCACGTCGCCATCTTTGGGTTTACCAACCGAGCCAATGTTGATGGCATGACGGAAAGTGTTGTTGTCTTCATTGCCCAAAATGCGGTGATAAGGTTTGTGCGTATGCCCAAAAGCCATGATGTTGGCTTGGGCTTGTTCCATGATGCGCAGCAGACTCTTTTCGTCCCGGTCTTCAAACAAGTATTCGTTGATTTTGCGTGGACTGCCATGTACCAACAACAAGCGAAATTTTTCTCCATTGAACTCAAAATCCAGCGCAAATTGCCGGGGCAATTCCTTCAAAAAAGCACGCGCTTCAGGTTGAATGATCGAGTTGGTGTAAGCAATGGAAATGGCACCGTGGCTTTTATCAATCGGTTCTTTGTAGGCACAGCCACAATTGTCCGAGGCCAGGCCTATTCCTTCGTCGTAATTCCCGGCAATGGTGGGGATTTTTCGCTGCCGGATTACCTGAATCACCTCGTTGGGGTAAGGCGCATAGCCTACCAAGTCGCCCAAACAATAAATCAGATCTGGGTTTCGGCTGTCAATATCCGCCAATACCGCTTGCAAAGCGGGTAAATTGGCGTGAATGTCACTGAACAGTGCAATTTTCATAAGGTTGGATATTTAACAATTACAATTGATGTCATGAATAGTCAGCGAAAACAATCCTTCAAATTGGGCTTTGATGATCCTCCACTTCTCCACATTAAGGCAATAATTCACGTTGAGACCACTGATCTCTCCCTTAATCAAACCCGCATTTTTTAGCTCCTGCAAATGTTGACAAACGGTAGCCCGACTCAGCGGCAATTCATTGGCAATGTCACCCGAAATGCAACTTTTTTGCGCAGCCAATAGCTTAATGATCGCAATGCGCGCAGGGTGGGAGAGGAGCTTGGCAGAAAGCGCCAGCTCTTGTAGGTCGGGATTAAATTCAGCAGTTTTGGCGTGCATCGTTTTTGACTTATGTTGTATGTCGCAAACATACGAATTAGTTTTGAATGAATTCAAAGCTAAAATATTTTTACTGAAAATTAAATATTTAGTTGTTTTTTATGGCGTAAAAAACTAATTTTGTTTTTAATGCCTACTTCGCCTATGATCGCCAAAGACAAACTCTGGAAAGCCATCATTGAGGATCTCATTGAGGATTTTTTCCACTTCTTCTTTACTGAATATGTCCATCTCATTGATTTTGAGCATGGCTTTGAGTTTCTGGACAAAGAACTTCAGCAACTTTTTCCAGAAAGTGAATCTTCCCATCGACATGCCGACAAACTCATCAAAGTAAAATTATTGGTAACTATTTAGCACCCCAATCTTATTGATAATCAATTGCTTATCACAAAAGCAAAAAATCTTTCAAAAACACAAGTCATTGACTATCATTGACTTGATTTTATTAGGTTTAATGCTAATGCTTTTTACTTTATTGATTGTCAAGTAGTTTAGGTGCTAAATAGTTACAATTATTGAATGGATCTGAACTCTGGTTTTTGGTCCATGTAGAAGTACAAGGCTATAAAGATGAGCGCTTTGATCGACGCATGTTTGAATACGGATACCGCATCGAAGATCGGTATCCTTACCCCCTGACTGCATTGGCAATCTATACGGATGCAAACCGAGCTACCCATTTCAAAGAATATAGACGAGCATTTTTTGGAACCGAACACATTTACCGCTTTAATACTTACGCATTGATCGATCATCCTGTTGATGAACTTCAAAAAATAGACAACCCATTTGCTTTGGTCATGCAAACTGCTTGGATGACAATTCGACGCAAGCCGAAAGATCCTAAATTACTGGATTTAAAACGCAACTTAATCCGTAGCTTGCTTGAGCGCAAATACTCAAAACAAAAAATTTCTGCAGTTTTTGAGTTCATTCGCCATTACGCTCACTTTACAAATTCAGATTTTTCTGTTAAATTTGAACACGATATTGAATTGATCACTCAACCGAATAAACCAATGGGAATCCAAGAAGCCATTTTGCAAGAAGTAAAGAAGCAAGGCATAGCTATTGGCGAAGCCAAAGGCATTGAAAAGGGCATCGAGCAAGGCATTGAAAAAGGTATCGAACAAGGCATTGAAAAGGGTATCGAGCAAGGCATTGAAAAGGGTATCGAACAAGGCATCGAAATTGGAGAATCCATTGGTGCTGATAAAGCATTAAAATCCGCTATCGCTCAATTGCTACAAAAAGGTTTTTCTGCCGAAGAGACGATTGATTTGTTGAATGCGCCTGAAGAAAAGGTAATCGAAGTCGTTTCCGAGTTGGCTAATGAAAATCTGCCCAATTTGCTTGGCGAGTAAAATGATAATCTCGAAATCAATCCATCTTGATGTGGTTCTTCTCAATAAAATCCTTAAATGCCTTACGGTAAGAATCGCTGATGGGCAATAATGCTGCGCCCACCTTTACCTTCTCCTTGTGGATGGAATCCAACCAATCCAATGCAACGATGTAAGAGTTGTGAATCCGAATAAATTGACCTTCCGGGAGTTGTTCTTCCAGTGTTTTTAAGCGTTGTAAGGTGACAATGCGTTGGGTAGGAGTATGGATGGCTACGTAGTCTTTCATTCCTTCTACGTACATGATTTCACTCAATTTAATCTTCACCAATTTGGTGCCATCTTTCACAAAAATGTAAGTTGGAATGGTTTCAGGACTGGCAGGAATCGGTTCGGATTCCTGAGCAGGAATTGCGGTGGATGAACCTTGCAGGCGTTGGTTGATTTTTTCCATGGCCTTCAAAAAACGCTCCAGGGTAATGGGTTTGAGCAAATAATCAACCACATCCAGTTCGTAACTTTCCAGCGCATACTCAGAATAAGCAGTGGTAAGGATGACCAAGGGTTTGTTGGTTAATATTTTCAACAAGGTTAATCCGGTGATTTCAGGCATCTGAATGTCTAAAAACAACAGATCAACCGGATTTTCGCGCAAGAAATCCAGCGCTTCCATGGGGTCTGAACAGGTGCGCAATAAGTTAAGGTAAGGTACTTTTTGCACATAATCACTCAATAACCTTCTGGCCAGCGGTTCATCATCTACAATCAAGCAGCTCAGGTGATTCATTGCAAATTGAGTTTGAGTTCAACATAATACGAATTTCCCCGGTCTTCTTCTACCAAAGTATAGTGTTCTGGGTAGCTCAATTCCAATCGCCGACGCACATTTTGCAGGCCAATCCCCGATTTTTCACCTTCTTTTTGACTGATGAATTTGCTGTTTTCAACAGTGTAGATACAGGTGCTTTTGCATATTTTGATGCTGATGTTCACCCAGGCATGGGAATTGTTGTTGCCCACCCCATGTTTGAAGGCATTTTCCAGAAAAGTGATTAAGATAAGCGGCGTAATGAAGACCTGCTCTGGGCTGCCTTCTATTTCAAATTTAATCGGAATTTGTTCATTCAGGCGCAAATTCTCCAGGCTGATGTAATTTTGCATGTATTCCAACTCCTTGTTCATCGGCACTTTAGGGTGGTTCGAATCGTAGATCATGTAGCGCATCATCTGCGAGAGTTTGGCAATTACTTCAGTCGTATTGGGAGATTGGGTATAGGCCAGGTAATACAGGTTGTTGAGGGTATTGAACAAAAAATGTGGGTTGATTTGTGCCTTGAGAAACCGCAGCTCTGCACTGAGTTTTTCATTGATCATTTCTTGCCGACTCGCTTCGAGCTGAAACCAGTCTTCCAAAAATTTGAGCATGGCAATAAACGAGGCAATAAAGATGGCCGACATGGATACCGTAATCGCAAAACGGGCAGAGTAAGCAAAATCAACTTGATGGGTGTAGCCATCGATGAGGTAACGCTTGAGAATCAAAAAAATCCAGGTGGCAATGACTACGGTAACCAAAAACTCCAAAGTGAATCGCCACCATTGTTTGTGTTTCAAGAAACGGGGCAAGTAGTACAGGTAGTTGGAATAGGCCACCGACATCAAATATGTCACCTGCAATACTGCATTGAGTACAATATCAAACCAGGAATCGTGCACCCCCCGGTGGTCGCGGATTTGATAGCAAAACATCAGAAAATATATACACCAGAAGCATAAGTGAATCAAAAAGACCCGCCGACGTTGGATAAAGGTTTGCATTGTAGTTGCGTTTCTGTTTTTCCAGTTCAAAAGTACAAATAAATACACCTCAGCAGGGGAGTAAGCCGAGCAACTTTTGGGATACTCGGCAAAAGGGGCAGATCAATTGACTGCTGTGGCATTTCAATAGATGACTCGGAATCTTAATTTTTATCTTGGGAAACGTTGAATTGTTGTTAAATCTAAAATATTTTTCCTGATCATGCCGTTACTTTTGTGTTGAATCTTAGTCAGAAGAAGGAATTAAATAGTCGAAATATTTGTTTTTTTATCAATAAATTATAACCTACCATGAACTTTAAAATGCTGACAATCGGCTGTATAGCCACGTTATCCTCCATTTCCCTTTTTGCTCAAGAACCCATCAAGTGGGGTAAAATTCCGGATGAAGATTTGAAGATGACAACTTACCCACTCGATACCAGTGCCGCTGCTTTGGTTCTGGCTGATTTAGGGGATTTGAGTTACGATCTTAAATCTCCGGGGCAACAAACCGACTTATTTGTGCACCGCCGGATCAAAATCTTTAAACGCACTGGATTTGAAGAAGGCAACATCGAAATTCCGTACTATTCCAAAGATCGTTATCAGGATTTACTGCAACTGAAAGCGCAAATTTTCAACCCTGACGGAACCAAACGCAGCATTGAAAAAAAAGATTTTTTTGAGGAAAAAACCGGTGAAGGCTGGACTACCGCCAAGTTTACATTCCCTGAAATCAAAGAGGGAAGCATCATCGAATATACCTACAGTATTCGTACCAAAGACTGGGTTAACCTGAGTGATTGGTATTTTCAGGAGGCTATTCCTGTACGCCTGAGTGAGTACACCCTGCATATACCCGAGTTTTTAGAGTTTGTCATCCTCACGAGAGGCCGTCCGCTGGATCGGAATGAACAAACCATGGAGAACAATCCAATAGCGAGTAGCAGTAACATAAGACTCAGGAAATATGTACTGGCCATGGAAAATGCACCAGGCTTAAAACGAGAGTCGTTCATCACCACTATGCGCGATTACTTAGGGCATGCCTCTTTTCAGCTTAGTGGCATTGTTGAAAACGGCTTGCGAAAACCCCATCTCAGCGACTGGTCTACTGTTGCTAAAGAACTAATGGACACCGAATCATTCGGCAAACGCATCGACCGCCGGGCCAATTATAACGATGTGTACGACAAAGTAGCTCCGCTGGTAGCCGCTGCAACTTTGCCTGAAGATAAAATCAAGGCCATCTATCATTTCATTTTGGACAACTACAAATGGGATGGTACCTATGGCAAGTATGTCAACGAATCCTTGAACAAAAGTTTTGAACTCAAAAAAGGAGACGTAGCTGCTCTGAATTTAACCTTGGTTGCGCTACTTAAGGCATTTGGATTTGATGCCAAGCCTCTCCTGGTTAGCACCCGTGGGCACGGAAAACCAATTGAGCTGTACCCCATTCTTGATCAATTTAATTGTGTCTTGGCGCACGTAAAAGTCGATGACAAAACCTACCTATTGGATGCTACTGATCCCAATCGGCCAATGGGACTTCCCGCAGTAAATGCACTCAATGGTAAAGGCTGGTTGGTTGACCCCCTGCACCCTGAATGGATCGATATCACACCAAGCAAAGCTACTACAATCCGGATGTACAATATTGAACTGAATGAAGAAGGCAAAGCGAGTGGAAAATTGGTTTCTTCCTACGAAGGGTATACCGCACTGGAAATTCGCGAAGAACTGACCAAAAAAACGGAAACGGGAGCAGAGGTGGATGAATCTGAAGAAAACGATGAAGAGGTATCAGCCACGGTAGCCAGTATCGAATACGATTCAGTGGCGATCAAAAATCTGGATAATATTTACAAGCCATTGTCTTACAACGCCAAAATTACCATTCCCGAAGGAGGAACAGTCAACGGTGATTTTATCTATTTTAATCCAGTGGTTCATCCGGCTTTTGATGAAAACCCCTTCAAACAAACCATCCGAGAATATCCGGTCGATCTGGCCTATCCCTTATCACACCGTTATATTCTCAACTTGTACTATCCTGAAGGATATACCATTGAGCAAATGCCACAGCAGGCTATCCTGGTTCTACCCAATAATGGGGGCAAGTTTACCTTTTTGGTGAATAAATCAGCAGGTGTCAAAAACATGTTGCAAATCAACTGCAGCATTCTACTCAACCAGGTTTATTTTGAACCGGAGGAGTATTCTACTATCAAGAAGTTTTTTGACCTGATTATTGAAAAACAACAGGAGCAAGTAGTGCTTAAAAAATTATAACCCATGCGTACAAAATACATCTTCAACTTATTGACCCTGGTTTTGTGCTACAGTTGGCCCAGTTTTTCCAGGGCTCAAATTGATCTTGCCCCTAAACTTATCGACTCTTTGGTGCAAAATGCCAAGGAGATCGTGCAGGAAGAAAAAATTAAAATCCGACTCTATTCTGCTTCCGAGGGCTTGTATACCTACCGCAAAGTGGTCACCGTTTTGAACAAAAACAGCCACTCCAATACAGTTTACGTAGAATACGATGCGGAAACGCCAGTAGCCCAACTCAAGGCCAATCTCTACGACAAAAACGGCATTTTGGTGCGCAAAATCAAAAAAGAGGAGTTTGATGATTTCGCTCGAAGTGACGAAAGCACCATCTTCCAGGACGATCGCATCAAAGGATTGACCATCGAGCACAGCGATTATCCTTTTACCTTAGAATGGGAATACGAACAAAAATTGAAAGGATTGCCTTTGGCGCTGCTTCCTGATTGGGAAATCCAACAATACGGCACTGCTGTACAATACGGCGAATTGGTGGTGGAAGCCCCCTTGTCTCTGCAATTGCACTACCGCAGTGTCAATCTGCAATTGAAACCCAACATCGGTACCAGCAAAGATGGTTTTCAGCAGTTTACCTGGAAGGTTCAGCATCTGAAGGCCATCAAAGAAGAGCCATATGCCCCACATCACACTCAGGTTTTGCCTCAAGTTCAATTGGCGTGCAGCTCTTTTATGATTGCCAATTATGCAGGAAGCATGAGCAGTTGGAAAGAATTTGGTGGATTTATGGCCAAATTGTATCAAGGGCGCGATGAATTGCCGCTCGAACTAAAATCTGAACTCGATGCTGTACTGGCAGGAAGCCGCAACAATCCCGAGAAAATTGAACGTTTGTACCGTTTTATGCAGGGCAAAATGCGTTACGTGAGTGTGCAATTGGGCATTGGTGGTTGGCAGCCTTTTTCAGCAGAATATGTGTACCGCAACAAATACGGCGACTGCAAGGCGCTGACCAATTTTATGAAAGCGCTGCTCAACTACGTCAATATCAAGGCTTATCCGGTCGCCATTCAAAATACCGATGAGGTGCCTCGACCATTGGATGATCAATTTGCCAGCGACCCCGGATTCAATCACGTCGTTTTATACGTGCCCGCTGAAAAAATCTGGCTAGAATGTACCTCTACCGATTATCCCATCAATTACCTCGGCGAAAGCAATGCCAATCGACAGGTAATGTTGATCACAAATGAGGGTGGACAATTGGTGCGAACACCCGCCTTGGGTGTCAATGAAAACCAAGAAGACTGGAAAGTCAGTTTCAACCTTGGTCAAGAAGGTAAAATTTTCAACACGGCCCAAGCCGAATTTTCTGGGGCCAATCACGAAATTTTTCGATTGCTCAAATATCAATTGGAAGCGACAGACCGCAAGAAGTGGTTGGAAGAAAAACTAAACCTGCCATTGCTGTCGCTCGATAGTTTGCAATTGAATTGTGCTGCTGAAAAGGCTACCGCAAGCTTGGCGTTTAAAGCCGAATTGAGTAGAATGGGAAGTCGTTCTGGCAAGCGCTGGTTCATACCGTTTAATCCACTCAATCCCATGACCAAAGCACCTGCCAAGGCCGATGATCGCCAACAGCGAGTTGTCAATCGCAAAGCTTATGTAAAGGAATCTCTCCTTAGCTTTGTCTTGCCCTCTGGTTACAAAGTGGAGAGTCTCCCGTTTACCGATAAGATTTTGGAAGGCCCTTATGGGAAATTCCAAATGAGCGTTCAACAAGAAGATGGAAAAATCAACATCAAACGGCGCTTGCAAATCGAAGCACTGGATTTGCCCGCAAGTGAATACAGCGCATTCAGTAATTTTTACCGCGAAGTGGCCAAACTGGACGCTGCCAAAATGGTGCTGATTAGCAATTAAAACCAAGTCTAAAAACAGCAACAGTTTCATGGGTTTTCGACAACCAAATGAAACTGTTGCTGTAATTTATCAAGAAGTAAAAGCGCAATGCTCCTTATTTACTCCGCACTTTTCACCAATTTCCCCGCAAATACCTTCCCCTCGGTACTCAGTTTGAAGATGTAAATGCCAGGAATCCAGTCGCCAATTTGGAGGTTGTTGTTGAAACGATTGACTTTTTGTTGGTGGATCAATTTTCCGGCTGCATCAAAAACATGGAGTATACCATCCGTTTCTCCAATGCTGGGCAGTGATACCCAGTCTTGAGCTGGATTGGGCGATAGCAATAGTGCTTGATTTGCCAATGGTTCTCTTACCGAAGTAGCTTGGCCACTGCGAAACGAAGTGCTGTACATGCTTAAACCTCCACGTTGGTTGCCCACTATCATATCCAGGTAGCCATCACCGTTGAGGTCGGCCAGGTCCGCTTTGGTGCGGCCTCCCAGGCGCATGCCCCCCAGGTTGCTTTCGCTCATGGTAAATGTGCCGTTTAGGTTGTTGTCGATGTTGTCGTACAAGCGAAGTTCACCTTTTTCCGTACCCAATAGCAAGCGGGTACTTTGGTTCTGGCGAAAGAACAAAGGGGTGCTGTACCCGATAAAGTTGCCTTCCGCAGTGCCGTCTACTTTACCCATGCGCTGTATGTTGGGTGCATCGGTTTCTTTTGCTGCAAAAACAGCCTGTTTGACCGTTCCGGTATTGGGGAAAAAACTCACGTTGCCTCTGCGGTTGCCTACCACCAGGTCGGGCAGTTTGTCGCCATTCAGGTCTACAATTTGCGGTACTGCTCCCTGCCCAATGTCAATGCCCATGTATTTGGATTGCCACAAGCCATACTGAAGAGGTTTGCCTGGCCCCGCTGTATTTTCTGCGTAATACATTTGACCAAATTCTGCCCCAACCAAAATATCCAGGTCTTTGTCGCCGTCCATATCGCCAAAAGTGGGCGCCAGCGCAAAGTTTTCGCGGTTGAATTGATTCATGCCCAACCAATCGCGATCCACTACCTTGAAACGGGGAGCTTTGGTGGTGCCTACATTTTGAAAAAGCGTTAGACCAATGCTGCGCTGCCCTTGGGGCAAAAACCTGGCCCCATTGCCCACTACGATGTCCATCAAGCCATCCGCGTTGTAATCGATAAAACTTGGATAGGCACCGGTGCCCAAATCAATCATATCGGCCACCAAAAAATTATCTTGTTTGAACTTAAATTCAGGAACCTGCTTGCTGCCATTGTTTTCGTATACCCACAGCACATTGACATCCTCTGAACCATTGTTTTCATTGGGGGCTATCAAGGCTTCTTTCTTGCCATCATTGTTGATATCGACCATAAAAACCGCGGGGAAAATAGGCAGGTCAACACCTTTGTCATTTCCTGGGAAACGCGGATCCTGTTTGTTGAACCAGGCCTGGGTACAAGAGCCCCCGTTGGTCAGTAGGTTGATGTTGTTGAAGGACACATCTCCGATAAAAATGTCGAGATCACCATCACTGTCTACATCGTTGGTGGTAAGGGTTGAACCAGAATGGCGGTAATCCACGGAAGGATTGCTCGCGCCAGTTTGAAAACATTTGCCCGGCCCTGTAGACAAATTCATGTTGGCGCTCAATCCATCCTCGTACATGCCTCCCCAGCAATTGTTGGAGAGCTTGAAGATCATGCTGTCGCGGCCATAACCTTTTTCTACTGATAGGTTTTGATAGTATTCGACATAGCCTCCAGACAGATTAAAAGTAAGGATATCCAGGTCGGAATCGCAATCCACATCGTCAATGGCGGGGATGTCAATTCGACTGATGTAAACCTGGGCTTTGCCTCCGCTATTCAGCGGGAAATAGGCCAGATTGAACGGCCCTTTGAACGGATAGCGCTTAAAGGCCAACTTGTTGCCTTGCCAAAATCCAGTGTAGGCCGTCAATCCATCGATTCCCGGTACATCAGAGTAGGCAATGATGTCGGAAATGCCGTCTCCATTGTAATCCTTGAGCAGACACCAATCGGTCAGCGCTGGGAAATGCTCCGTTAATTCTGGTGCAAACACGTACTTGTTGCCTTGCCGAAAATAAGCTAGGTGCAGGTTGGCGGTGCGGTCAAAAAGATAGAGGTCATTCACCCCGTCGTTGTTGAGGTCGGCTTCCGACAATTGCGGACAATTGAGCCCTCCTCCCCAGGGATTTGATAGTAAACCTGTTTCTGATTCTACTTCTATTTTTAGGGGGGTAAAGGTTTGGGCGATGGCTAAACTGCCCAGCAGCAGCAATGCCCAAATGAGGCAAAACTTTGTCCTAATCATCATATGCTATGTTTGTTTGAACGGTGTTCCCCCAATTGCTCGAAGGATTCTGTTGGGTCTTTTGCAAAAGTGATGCCAAACTGATGTGAAGGGCAAAAGAATTAAATAAATTTTTAACGTGTTTTTGCGCCTTACCGCAAGAACAAGAGAAAGATAGCCTTTTTTACGGTAAAAACTTCCTTCTTTGGCGCGCAAAATCCTTATTTGTACTACGTATTCCATTTTATCCTGCTGTTCGACGATACCTGCCTCCATTTTTCACAAGATTTCTTACTTTGGAGCATTGGTCTAAAACCGTGTCTATGCAACGTACATTTACTTTTGTGATGCTTCTCCTGGGGATGCTGACATCCCTCTATGCCCAAAATGACCTGGCCACCGAGCTGTTTCAAAAACTGCAATACCGCAACATCGGGCCCTTTCGCCCTGGCTGCTGGATCGTGGACATTGCTGTACCCGAACAGCCTCAAAGTGAACACCTTTACACCATTTACCTGGCTACCCGAAACGCTGGCCTGTACAAATCCACCAACAACGGTACCACCTGGACTTCGGTATTCAACAACTCCGATGTACATGCACTGGGCGCAGTAGCGGTTGCGCCTTCCAATGCCAACGTGATTTATGTGGGCACCGGCGATTCGTACTACGCCCGTAGTTCGTACAGTGGAAATGGAGTGCATAAAAGTACCGACGGCGGAAAAACCTGGACCCATTGTGGTTTGCCCGAGAGCCAGCACATTGGCAAAATTTTGGTTCACCCCAAAGACCCCAATACGGTTTATGTGGCCGCCATGGGGCACCTCTTTGGCCCCAATCCCGAACGCGGCGTGTTTAAAAGCAGCGATGGGGGCAAAACCTGGAACAAAGCCCTCTTCATCAGCGACAATACCGGAATTGTGGATCTGGCGATGGACGTCAACAATCCCAAGGTCATTTACGCAGCTGCCTACGAAAAATACCGCTATCCCTGGACACTCATCACCGGAGGAAAAGAAACCGGGATCTACAAAAGTGTGGATGCCGGAAAGAGTTGGAAAAAACTCAGTCAGGGGCTGCCTACTGGAGACCTGGGGCGCATTGGCCTGGATGTATGCCGCAGCAAACCCAATGTGGTGTATGCGGTGATTGAAAATGTGAACCTGCGCGATCCCTTCCCTGCTGAAATCAAGGCCGACACCGACGCTGGGCGGGAACCCCAAAAACGCGAAATAGGCGGTGAAGTTTACCGCAGCGATGACGCCGGGGCGACCTGGCGCAAAACCAATCGCGCCGAAGACAATGTAGGCGGCAAAGCCGCTTATTCTTTCAATACTTTGCGCGTCGATCCCCAGGATCCGCAAAAGGTCTACGTCACAGGGTTGAACCTCCAGCACAGTTACGATGGGGGCAAGACCTGGAAAGGCATTGAATGGACCGATACCACTAAAATTTTCCGCGAAGCCTTTGGCGATGTCCGTACCCTTTACATCGATCCCTTTAATCCCCAACGGATGCTGCTGGGTAGCGACGGAGGCTTGCACCTCAGCTACGACGGCGGCATAAGCTGCGATTATTACGACAACATTCCCGGCGGAGAAATTTACGCCATCGGGGTGGACATGGAAGAACCCTACAATATTTACGCAGGTCTGCAAGACCACGACTCCTGGAAAGGGCCCAGCAATGCCTGGTCGGGTGAAATCACCCTTGAAAACTGGGTGCCCGTTGGTGGTGGCGATGGCATGTACAACCAGATCGACCCCAGCAACAACCGCTGGGTGTACAACGAAGAACAATTTGGGAATCACATCCGTGTGGATCAATGGACGGGTGAGCGCAAGGATATTGCGCCCCGCCGCCCGGCGAGCCAGAAACCTTACCGCTGGAATTGGTCGCCGCCTATCCGCTTGTCTCCCCACAACCCTTCGATCATTTACACCGGAGCGGAAGTGTTGCTGCGCTCTTTGGATCGAGGCGACCACTGGCAAGAAATCAGTCCTGATTTGACGACCAACCACCCACGCCACATCAATGGCAAGGGGAACATCCAGTTTTGTACCATCACGACTATCGCTGAATCGCCGCTGCAAGCAGGCGTCATTTGGGTAGGTACGGACGATGGCCGGGTTTGGGTGAGCAAAGACCACGGCAGTACCTGGACGGAAAGTACCGCAGCTTTGATAGAAGTCGGTGGCCCCAAAGAATTGTGGGTGAGCCGGGTATTTGCTTCCGCCCATCGACCTGGCACGGCTTATGTGACCAAAACCGGCTTTCGGGTTGACGATTTCAAGCCCTACGTATTCAAAACCAACGACTTTGGGATGACCTGGACCCGGATTACCACTGATTTGCCCGACAAACCCGTCAACGTGATTTATGAAGACTCTAAAAACCCGGAGCTGCTGTACCTCGGCAACGACAAAGGGGTGTACGTTTCTTTGAATGGCGGTGAAAACTGGCAACATTTCCAAAGCAACATGCCGCCCAGTGTCCCGGTACACGACCTTTTGATCCACCCGCGTGAAAACGACCTGGTAGTTGGCACTTATGGCCGCGGAGTGTTTGTAGCCGACATCAGTCCGCTGCAAGAATGGAAGCCGGAATTGGCCAAGACCAATTTCCATCTTCTGGATATCGAACCCAAAGCCCTGCGCTTGGAAGGCACCCAATTCGCCAATTACCACCTGTACGGCAATCGCCACATTCGTACGCCGAATGAACCGAATGGCCTTTGCATCCGCTATTTCACCCGCAATGCCACGGATTCTACCCAAGTGAGCATCAAAGACATCAATGGCAAAGTGCTGCGTACCTGGAAAGTATTGCCCAAAGCAGGGCTGAATGAACTCATCTGGAATTTTCGGGCTGCAGCAACAGGCGGAAGACGCCGCAATGCAGAAAACCCGGTCGCTCCCGCTGACTATGTGATCACCCTTGAACAAGCTGGACAAAAGCAGCAGAAAATCGGGAAGTTTACGAAAATATTGGGTTGGAAAATTGGCGCAGCGGGCGTAGAAAAAGAGGGGGATTCGGGGCAAAAGTAGGGTTGGTGGATAAGGTGGATTTTTTTGGTGGCGAACCAATTATTTCACCAGAAAAGCCGAGGTGCGGTCACCGAGCGAAGCCGAGGTGTGGTCACCGAGTGAAGTCGAGGTGTGGTCACCGAGCGAAGTCGAGGTGGTGGTCCCAACAGGAATCGAACCTGTATCTAGAGTTTAGGAAACTCCTATTCTATCCGTTGAACTATGAGACCAATGTTTCTCAAAATGCAAATGTAGGAAAAACTTGATGAGTTGAAAAGTTGAAAAGTTTTCCATCGGGAAAGACTCCAGAACTTTTCAACCCTTCAACTCAAAATTACTGCTGAAACGCGTATTGCACCAAATTGGCACCCATGCGCAGCGCCTGAGCCCGCACTTCCGCAGGATCATTGTGCACATCAGGATCTTCCCAGCCATCACCCAGGTCACACTCATGGGAATAAAAGCTGATCAGGCGGCCTTGCCAAATCAGGCCGTAGCCGCGTGGCGGTTTGCCATCGTGCTCATGAATTTTGGGCAATCCACTGGCAAAAGTATATTTCTGGCGGTAAATTTCGTGGTTGTACGGCAATTCAGTGAACTCCAGTTCGGGGAAAACCTTCTTCATGGCCACCCGGACGAACGGATCCATCCCATAGTTGTCGTCGATGTGCAGAAAGCCACCAGCGATCAGGTATTGCCGCAGGTTTTGGGCTTCCATGTCCGAAAAAACCACGTTGCCGTGGCCGGTCATGTGGATGAAGGGGAAATTGAACAATTCAGGGCTGCCCACTTCTACGGTGGCGTATTCGGTTTCGAGGCCTGTTCCCAGGTTTTGGTTGCAAAACCGCGCCAGGTTGGTCAAAGAAGTAGGGTTGGCATACCAGTCGCCTCCACCGTTGTACTTCAGCAAAGCCAATTTCATGCCCGCTGGAGTTGGTGTGGGCTGGATGGGGGTTATAAAATTCATCAAGAGCAATAAAAATAGCATAGTACCTTTTTTTGATTGAAGGTTTTAAAATGTCAACTGTTCATCAACTCAATGGTATGCACGGCCACCACGCCTGCGGTTTCGGTTCGCAATCTGCTGGTGCCCAGGCTTACGGGACTGAAATTGCAAGCTTTGGCCTGCTCGATTTCCTCAGGAGCAAAATCTCCCTCGGGGCCAATCACAACAATAACGCTTTGACCCGGCTGATAAGTTTGTTGCAGCAGCGCCGCGGGCGGATCAGTGATCCAGGCAATGCATTTTTGTCCGTCAAAATCCTTTTGCGCGGGCAAAAAAGTTTTGAGCGGAGTCAGTGGGTTCAAGCGCGGCAAAAAAGTTTTGAGCGATTGTTTCATGGCCGACAGCAAAATTTTTTCCAGGCGATCTGCCCGTACCTGGGCTCGTTCAGAATGCCTGCACACCAGGGGCGTGATTTCATCGACGCCAATTTCGGTTGCTTTTTCCAAAAACCATTCCAGGCGTTCGATGTTTTTGGTGGGCGCAATGGCCAGGTGTAGCCGATACGGTTTGCGTTCTGCTTGCTGAGTGTGGGAAATTATTTTGGCAATGGCCTTCTTTTTTCCCAGTTCCAGCAATGCTGCTTCGTACCAGTTGCCTTTTCCGTCTACCACCTGGATGGCTCGCCCCTGAGCATAGCGCAAAACCTGCAAATGCCGGGTTTCTTCTTCGTCAAACTCCAGCAGTTCGCCCACAATATTGAATGCGTAAAAGATGTTCATAAGCAAATTAAACTAAAAATATTGGCATTTAGTCCAATTTCAGTTGTCTTGGCAAAGGAGGGCTAAACACCAAAGGGTAAATTTTATTACATTTGCCCAACTGGGGGTGCAACCTAAGTCCCCTCGGCAACGTTAAACAACTGCGAAAATAAAATCAAAAAGGAATTATGGGTTATTTGATTATGGCGGGACAATTGTTTTTGAGCCTGTCCATTTTGATTGTGTTGCATGAAATGGGGCATTTTTTTCCTGCCAGATGGTTCAAAACCCGGGTAGAGAAATTTTACCTTTTTTTCGATCCCTGGTTTTCCCTCTTCAAAATAACCAAAGGTGAAACGGAATATGGCATTGGTTGGTTGCCTTTGGGTGGCTACGTCAAAATTTCCGGGATGATTGACGAGAGCATGGATCGCGAGCAAATGGCTGGACCGCCACAACCCTGGGAGTTTCGCTCCAAGCCAGCCTGGCAGCGCCTGATCATCATGCTTGGCGGGGTTACCGTCAATTTCCTACTGGGCTTTTTCTTGTACGCAATGGTACTGTGGACCTGGGGAGAAGAGTATCTGCCTACCCAAAATGCCAAGTACGGAATTGCGGTGAGCGATCTGGGCAAAGACATGGGTTTGCGCGATGGCGACCTTGTACTGGCGATTGACAACAAGGAATTGAAAGAGTTTGGCGACAACCAGGTGCGCCGGGAAATCGTGATCAACAATGCCAAAAAGTTGACCATTTTGCGCGATGGCCAGGAAATGACACTTGCCATCGATCCCAAATTTGTGCAGATCCTTTCGAGCTATGCCAGTAAGGACGAAGGGCTATATGGCGTAAGGTTGCCTTTCGTCATTGATACCGTGGCTCCGAAAATGCCTGCGGCAATAGCCAAACTTCAAAAAGGAGACCGCATCATTGGGGTCAATGGCAAACCAACGGAATACTACCATCAGTTTACGAAAATAGTGACTCCGCTGAAGAGCAAAGCCATCAAACTGACCGTTTTACGCAATTTGGATACCCTGAATGTAGCGCTGACTACTACTGAAAACGGAAAAATTGGCGTTGGAAACTCAAACAAGGAATTCGTCTTTGAACGCAAAGATTACTCCCTGGGGCAAGCCATTCCAGCGGGTGTGAACAAAGGCGTGGCTTTTTTGGGCGACCAAATCAAAGCCTTCGGCCAAATGTTCAAGGGCAAAATCAAGGCTTCCGAAAGCCTGGGCGGATTTACTTCCATCGCCAAGATGTTTGGCGATGTGTGGGACTGGGAGCATTTCTGGCGCATGACGGCGGTTCTGTCCTTGATCCTGGCTTTCATGAACCTGTTGCCGATTCCGGCACTGGACGGCGGCCACGTGATGTTCTTGCTCTTTGAAATGGTCTCTGGGCGCAAACCCAGCGATAAATTCATGGAATACGCCACCATTGTAGGCTTCATCATCGTGATTGGCCTGGTGTTGTTTGCCAATGGCCTGGATATTTTCAGGATATTTCAATAGTGAGTTGAAAAATTGAAAAGTTGAAGGGTTGAAGAGTCCTGGCAGTGCAAATTTTGTGCATTAATGCGAGCACTTTTCAACCCTTCAACTTTTCAACTTTAAGCCTTTCAACAGTTTCAAGTCCCGCTATGAAATTTTTCGATTTTTTTGAACTACCCGTCGCTTTCCAACTCGATGAAGCAGACTTGCGCAAACGCTACCTGAGCAACAGCAAGCGTTTTCACCCTGATTTTTACACCCTGGAAACTCCTGAGAAGCAAGCAGAGATTCTGCAACTCTCCAGTCTCAACAACGAAGCCTACCGCACTTTAAGTGACTTTGACCAACGGATGAAGTACATCCTGGAGGAAAAAGGTTTGCTGGTAGAAGGAAAAAATGAAATTCCTCAAAATTTTTTAATGGACATGATGGACATCAACGAGCAGTTGATGGAATTGGAATTTGATTTTGATCCACAGGTTTTGAACGCTGTAAAACAGGAAGTTGAATCCAAAGAAGCTGCATTGCACGCCGAGCTTGACCCCATCGTTCAGGGGTATTTGGAAGAAACTTCAAGCGAAGTGGAACTAAATACCATCAAAAATTTTTACTTAAAAAAGCGATACCTCTTGCGCATAAAAGAAAACCTTTCTACATTTGCCGACCGCAGAACGAAAAAGGGTTAACGAATCCATCTTTTCGATCATCGGTTCAAGATTTGGTACCGCCGGAGTGGCGGAATCGGTAGACGCGCTGGATTCAAAATCCAGTATTGGCAACAGTGTGCGGGTTCGAGTCCCGCCTCCGGTACCACAAAAATGTTTCTTTCGATTTCTCGATTAATTTCGAAAATTATCGAAAAATGCCGAAGTGGCGAAATTGGTAGACGTGCACGCTTCAGGTGCGTGTGCCTTCGGGCGTGGGGGTTCGAGTCCCTTCTTCGGTACAAAGCCAGTTCTATTGCAGAACTGGCTTTTTTTGTTTTCTAAATGTTGGTGAAAACAAGTAATTTTTTGCGTCATACTAAGAGCAGTTCTATAATTTTGTACTTGTTCTCACTCGAAAGCACCAACACATGAAGGCATTTTTATTGATAGCTCTTGTTTTTACCACTTCCCTTTTTTTACGTGCACAAGAAGGCTTTTGGAGCATCGATCAGCTTCCCGCCTTGCAACTCCAACTGCAATCCGCCGGGATTCAGTTTCCCTTCGAAAAAATTTCAACAACCGATCACCGTGGAATGGACAACACCGTTCTCCGCGTTCCTTTTGGCAACGCCTTATTTGTCAATTCCCATGGACTGGCTATCGGGATTGCTGGCCCTTATTTCGTTCCCGATTCGATCCTAATGCGGATGAAGCAGGGCGTTTGGCTGGCTGCTCCCGGTCAGGAAATTGATTGGAATGGGTATTCGATTGATGCCTATTATGATTCAAGACCAGATAACAGTCAATCGCCAGATCTGGAGGCTGGGTTTTTTTCCAAAACTTTTGTGACCCAGGCGGACGGAACGGTTTTGGGCCTGGAAACCCATGCTGCAGATTCCCAGAGAAAACGGATTTTTACCCAGCAATACCAACAATTCCGCAAAGTCAAATTGATTGGCGTGTTGCGTTTGCCATCGTACCTGGATACTGTTCCTGCTTTGGCCGTAATTTTGCGCATCTCCAATGACCACAAGCCGCAATCCTCTCCCGGCAATCCGTATTTGCCGATGGGCCATTTTGACCCTGCCAAGCCCAATCACCTGATTTTGGGACACCCTGGGGAATCTTCCATTCACCGACAAAAGGACGAACTGGAATATGCCTATGCCCTGGCCAAGTGCCACCAGGATTTGGATCGTGCCCTGGGAGCATATGTAACCCGCCCTCCTTTCATCACCCAGGATGGGGTGTTCAGAAACTTTGAAAACCTGGCAGAACTGGAACGTGCCCTACCATCGAGGGCAATTCGCGAAGCCGAATTCAGGCACCAATTGACTCAACATCCAGATTTAAAAGCACGATACAGTGGATTATTAGATTCCTGCCATCAGGCCTTTGCCGAGCTGAAACGCTTTGCTCCGGCGCAGGTTTATACCAAGGGTGTGGTCTACAGTCCCTGTAGTTTTTTTGAAGCTGTTCGCTTGTACACGATGTGGCGGGGAAAAACAGGTAGTCCCACCCACCGTTTGCCTACGCCGGAAGAGGCCCAATATTTCCCGGAAGTATTTGAGCGCTTGCCACCCACCGAAAATGAGCTGTTGCTGCCCGAATTGCTGCAACGTTACTTCACCCAATTGCCCGCCGATCAATTGTCGCCTTACGCCATTCGCCAAGCCATTTACGCCAACAAAGACTATGCTCGACTGAGCGAAACCCTTTTGATCAAAAGCAAATTCAGCCAACCGGAAGAAGTGAGCAACTTGCTCAAAGCTGATTTTTTGCAACACATTGACCTCATCGCCAGCGACCCTGCGGTGCAACTGGTTGACAGCATGCTGCAATTTTATGCCGAAAAAGTTGTCCCCAGGATGGAGAAAGCCAGGACTAAAGCCTTTAATAAAGCACAGGAAATGAGCGCAGTCATGAGCCAGGCCTTACCCAATTATCCGGCCTATCCTGAAGCCGATCATTCCCTGCGCATCAGTTTTGGAACGAGCCTGAGATCGAATGATACCCAAGCAGCTTATTTGTTGAGCAATGCTCATGTTTTGCAGGATCACCAAGGCAGCCCAGTCATCAATGATCAAGGAGAATTGATTGGCCTGGTCAAGGGGCTGACCAGTGATGCCATTGGAAATTCTTATTACTACGACGCCGAAAAAAGCCGCGCCTGGATCTGGACCATCGATTCCATTCGACAGCTCATTTCCCGCCACCCCGAAGGGGCAGCGTTATTGAAGGAGTGGAAGTAAGCCAGCCCGTTGGGTTTTTAATGCTTCTTGCTGGGCGGTAGGCAAGCGCCGAAAACGGCGATCTGCACGCCATTGAGCCAGGTATTCAAAATAACCCAAGCCAAAATAACCACAAGCTCCCAATGCCAAAGCTGCTGCCAAAATGAACCATTGGCCACTGATTGAAGCCAGCAACAACCAGATGATGTAATAAATCAAAACAGAAAACCAGGACAAAACCGCCCAAACCGGGAGCTTGTACTCCAAGCGGCGCACCCGCTTCACTTTGATGTAGCGGGCCAAATAAGCGGGAGGAAAACAAAAAATGCGTCCAAGCCAGGCTGGCAAAAAGCCCAATACCAGAAACAACCAACTTCCCAACCCACTAGTGCTATTGCTGGTGGCTTTATCGTTGACGCCTGCCTGTTTGAGGGCTTTAAAATAAGCGATTACGCTGTCCTTAGCCTTGTTTTTAACTTCTGCTGACCAGGTATTGATCCGTGTTGCAATGGCTTTCTCCTGCCACAAATACCTTGCATCCCGATCCAAGATGGGAAAGGTTTTCGGACTGCGCTCGGTTCGATCAAGGTCAAATAGACCCTCAGCCAAATCATCATCAGCTGGATCGTCCACGATGACAATATTTTTGGCCATTTCCGTTGTCAGGGTTTCCAATAAGGCGTCTCCTTCGCTATTTGCACCCGTTTGGAAAAAAGAGCGCATGGAAAGTGGTTCTCCAAAATTGATCATGACCTCCCCTCTGGGTTGCAGGCCATCGGTAAAATTGACGCCGACAGGAACGACATACAGGTCTTCTATTACAGGATAGCGCTCCAGCGTTCCAAAGGCAATGCGCACCAAACCGCGCTGCAAAGGCCGCAGGCGCTTTTCCAGTACAGTACGACCTTCTGGGAAAATCATGATGATCTTACCTTCCTTTAAGCCCGCATAGCAAGCTTCAAAAGTAGAAAAGTTACTTTTTACGCCACTAAACCCAGTAGTATCGCGCATCCGAAAGATGGGGATCATGTGTAGGGCGCGCAACAGGTTGCCATAAAATTCTTTGGAAAAAAAGTCGCCACGTACCAGAAAATGCAGTGGTTTGCTAAGTAGAACGGCAATGATGATGGGCTCCAAAAAACCCGTAGGGTGATTGATGGCTAAAATAACCGGTTTGTCCCGAGGAATACGTTCCTCATTGGCGAAGTAAATTTTTCGAAAAAACAAGTATGTCCCCAAACGTGCAATGGGCCGAACCAAGTAGTAAAGCATCTGATCTCAAATTTGTATCAGGCAGTAAAGGTAAGCAACCCGGTTTAAATAGTTTTGATTTTTGAAAACGAAGAAACTTTTTCAACTTGCAGTCGCAAAAACAAGCAAAAGCCAGTGAAGTCAAGCATCGTTTTTCCCGAGAAAAAATACCTCATCGTGGTAGGTGGCCCTACTGCCAGTGGGAAAACTGCGCTATCGATTCGCCTGGCCCAGCATTTTCAAACAGAAATTCTTTCTGCCGATAGCCGCCAGTTTTTCCGCGAAATGTCCATCGGTACGGCCAAGGCCAGCCCGGAAGAACGCGCACAAGTACCCCATCATTTCATCAACAGCCTTTCAATTGCTGATGATTACAGCGTTGGTGATTTTGAGCGGGATGCATTGAATTGCCTGGAGCAGCTTTTTCAACAGCATAAGGTGGTAATTCTGGCAGGTGGATCCAGCTTGTACATCAAGGCATTGTGCGAAGGGTTGGACGTTTTTCCAGAAGTCCCCAATGAAGTCCGTCAATCGGTAGAAAACCTTTATCAAAGCGCTGGAATAGAAGCCCTACAAGCTGAACTCGCGGTGAGCGACCCTGCTTATTTTCAGCAGGTAGACCAGGCCAATCCCCATCGCTTGATTCGGGCCATTTCGGTGTGTCGCGCTGCGGGAGTACCCTTTTCCACTTTCCGTACGCAGCAAACCGAGCCGCGATTTTTTACCCCCATCTACCTCTGGATGGATGTGCCGCGCGAAGAATTGTATCCGCGCATTAACCAACGGGTAGATCAAATGCTTGCCAATGGCCTGGAAACAGAGGCACGTGAGTTGTTTGCTTATCGCCACTTGAATGCCCTGCAAACCGTAGGCTATCAAGAATTGTTTGATTATTTTGCAGGCAGCATATCCCGTGACGAAGCCATTGAACTGATCAAGCGCAACAGTCGCCGCTACGCCAAACGCCAGCTGACCTGGATGCGCAGGGATGGATTTTGGCACTTGTTTGCACCGTCAGATTGGGATGCCATTTTGGATTTTGTACAATCAGATTTTTAATATTTTTTCTACCACCTTAGAATCACACCATGTCAAAAAAAGACAACAACAAAGACAAAGGCCGAACTGGAGTAGTGTATTCCACCGACCCTGATTTTAAATACGAGTACGAAGCGGAAGAAGAAGCGGTTGAAGCACCCGCCAACCAGCAAAAACTCCGGGTTTTCATCGACCGCAAGCAACGCGGAGGCAAAGAAGTCACCCTGATCACGGGTTTCTCCGGGCCATTGTCTGCCCTGGAAGAATTGGGCAAATACCTAAAAACCAAATGCGGCGTAGGTGGATCAGCCAAAGACGGAGAAATCATCGTGCAAGGCGATCACCGCGATAGGGTAGTGCAGTTGCTCCTCGAAAAAGGATATACCCAAACGAAAAAAGCAGGGGGCTAGAACAATCCTCAATCCTACTTCTTTCGGGCATACGCCTCGGCCAACATCACTACGCGGTCATAGTTCAGTACCCCTTCAGCTATGCCTTGGCTTTTTAAATACGCATTGTACAGGCGCGGCTGCAAATCCGGCACAAAATCCGGAAAGCGCAACAAGGCCGTGTTGATTGCTTCCAAATCCAGTTGAATTTCGCGGGGCAATTCGTCGCGCATTTGTTGAAAAACCTCAGGATTGTACCTGCGCAATTGTCCGGCCAGGGTGCGCCAATAATTGAGCCGCCCCGAATACCGAATGGCAGGATCACTGGATTGATCACAGCCCATTAGCGCTATAAAATTGCAAGTTCCCTCGTCGGCAAAACCATAACCGTGTCCCAATTCATGGCTGAGGGTATACGGCCACTGCAGTGCAGCCAAACCTGGATCGATATGGCCTTCGCCGGTATAGGGAAAGTACAAACCTGCCGTGCTGAAGCGCAGGAAAACGCCTTCGGGGTACAACAAGCGTCCCCTCACCCGACCAGGCGTTGGGAAATGTTGGGCAGACAACCAGGCTTCCAAACTTGTGTTCAAACTGCGTTCCAAATGCTGGGGGAAATCAGCTCTACGCAACGCCCGGTTTTGAGCATCGGTAATTTTTGCCCGCAGGCGAATCAAAAGACGGGTTTCCCGTTGAAAAGCACTATCCAGCTCCACCTTTTTCAGCGGCTTTAAACTCAATCCCAACTGGCGCTCGATGGACACTCGACTGTAGTTGAAACCCCACAGCATGAAAAAGAAAAACAGCAGCGCGCCAATAAAAGAAGCTGTTCCCAATAGAAATTGTCCAAGGGCAAAACCGTTTTTGCGCCAACTTTGGATTTTCCTCCAGGCACCCCACAGTACAACGATCCAAAAAAGGTACATCAAGGGAATGGGCAGCCAGGTCAGCAACTCAAAAGCGTACCGCACGCCGATAAACAAGCCTCGGCTGTACCAATGCTCCACTAATTTGGATTCGTTTCCCAAAATAAATTTGAGAATGAGCGCCAAACCTCCTACGATGATCCAAAATAAGTTCCATTTTAAGTTTCTCATTTTCTGATATTTAGCGTCTATGCTGTTCTTTGGGGCTTCAAATTGGCCAAAGATAATTCATTTCAACTTGTCTAAATGCGGACATTAAATCCATCCAATTCCGTATCTTTGAAACTTCATCAACGTCTAAGCTGTTATCAAACGTAAATAAATTTTAACAAAATAAACTGTCACAACATGGCATTCGAATTCACGGATTCAAACTTCACGGAAAAGACCTCTGAAGGAGTTGTATTGGTTGACTTTTGGGCAACCTGGTGCGGCCCTTGTCGTGCCATTGCTCCAGTAGTTGAAGAGCTGTATGCGGACTACAAAGATAAAGCGCTGGTAGGCAAGCTGGATGTAGACAATAACCCAGAAGTAGCGATAAAGTATGAAGTCCGCAGTATCCCAACTTTGTTGATCCTCAAAGATGGACATGTAATTCATAAGCACGTTGGTATTACCACCAAACAAGCTCTGGCCACTAAACTGGATGCAACTTTGGGCGTAGCAACAGAAGTGAAATCTTAAGCTGCGCTGGCTGATACCAATGCTGGCAATCTAGATAGTCCTTAGGATGTGGCCAATTTGTAGGAATTGCTGCAAAAAAAAGGCAACAAGTTCGGAGATTCCACAATTTCTTCTTTCCTTTAAAGCCTTTAGTGCCTCAAAACACTAAAGGCTTTCTTGCGTTTATTCTTAAATTTCATCATGAAGTTACTCGACAACTACGAAGTACGCGACCTTGGCAACCTGGAATTGCTGGCCCAGCAAGTAGTGGAAGGATTCATTATCGGCTTGCACAAAAGTCCTTTTCACGGTTTTTCGGTAGAATTTGCGGAGCACCGCTTGTACAACCAGGGAGAATCTACCAGAAACATCGACTGGAAGGTGTACGCCCGTACGGATAAGATGTTTTCCAAGCGCTTTGAGGAAGAGACCAATCTCCGTTGTCAGATCGTCATTGATGGTTCGTCGTCGATGTATTTTCCGGAAGAGACGGGTCAGAAGCCTTACGTCAACAAATTGATGTTTTCCGCTTTAGCCGCTGCTTCATTGATGAATTTGTTGCAAAGACAACGAGATGCATTCGGACTTTCCTTGTTCGATAGCAATGTCAATCTCCATACCAATTGCAAGTCGAGTACCACGCATTACCGCCTGTTGTTGTCGCACCTGGATCGCTTGCTCAACAACCCTGAACGCAACAAAACCACCGCTGCTGCTGCGGCATTGCACCAAATTGCCGACAGCATTCACAAACGCTCCATGGTGGTGATCTTTAGCGACATGTTTGAGCACCATGCAGAAATGGATGTGGTGTTTGCTGCCCTTCAGCACCTGAAACACAACAAACACGAGGTCGTACTTTTTCATGTAGTTGATAAAGCCAAGGAAATCGATTTTCAGTTTGAAAACCGCCCTTACCTTTTTATCGACATGGAAACCGGCGAAAAACTGCGTTTGCAATCCAATCAGATCAAAAAGCATTACGTAGAGCAAATGGCCAAATTTATGGAAGAGCTCAAAATGAAATGTTTGCAATACAAAATTGACTTTGTGGAAGCCGATATCAATCAGGGCTTTAAAAGCATTTTGCAGACTTATCTCGTGAAGCGCGCTCGGATGAAGGCTTAAGTGTTGTTACCTTTCGTAAAACACGATTTTCATCGTTCCTTATGTAAAGTAAGCGACACTAACTATGGTAGAAGCGTCCTTCCGGCGACCTTCTAGAGCGCCCTTTTTCTGTTTTTTTGTGGTCAAAACCTGATTGACCATGTCAAAATTAATGCTTTCTCTCTCCCTCATTTTGGGAAGCACCATCCTTTTTTTGAGCTCTTGCGAGAACGAAAAGGCTGAAGTCGTTACCCCCGACCCCAACCCCACTTCATCTACCGAGTATGTTGCTGCCGATGCTGATTTTCAAGGTTTTCGCAATTGGACTGTTGTTGTACAACTCAGCAAAGCCCAATCTGCCGACGGACGCGCGCATACCGACGCTGCCCGCACGGTATGGATCAAGCAAGCCAATGCCGTTCGCGACAAGAACGGCCAATACCCCAATGGAACGGTTTTTGTCAAAGAGGTGCTTGGCGGCTACGGAATTGTGGCCATGGTAAAACGGGGTGGAACTTACAATTCGGCCCACAATGGCTGGGAGTGGTTTCATTTGGACAGCGCTGGAAAAATTACCTCTCGCAATAGTTCCAGTGTTTGCAACAATTGCCACGCTCAGGTAAAGAACCAGGATTATGCCTTTACCAAAAACTAACTTCTAAAAAATAGCAACAAAAAAATAGCTTGTTTATTTAGTGGTAATCTTTATTTTACAGACCTGCTTTTCTGTATTGGGCAATAACTTGGCCAATCTGTGAAAGCAGGTTTTTTTATTTCTATTCTTAATCGATTCATTTTCAATGATCAAGATTGCAAAAATTTCGACAGATGCGCCGGCTGAATTGGATAAAGCAGCAACCAAAGAACTTACCCAAGAATATGTAGAGCGTTTGGCCAAGTTGCAAGATGTACTAACTGCCCAAAAAAAATACGCCTTACTGGTCATTTTTCAGGGGATGGATGGCAGTGGCAAAGACGGCGCAACAGACAACGTGTTCAAGGAATGTCACCCCAACAGTTTGCGGGTCATCAGTTTTAAAAAGCCCACCGAAGAAGAATTTGCCCACGATTTTTTGTGGCGCATCCACAAAAACGCTCCTCCCAAAGGCATGATCCATATTTTCAACCGTTCGCAGTACGAAGATGTGATCATCCAGCGGGTGCACAAATGGATAGACGAAGACCGCGTTAAAAAACGCATCGCTTCCATCAATGCCTTGGAAGAATTGCTGACTTACGATTGCAATACCATCGTTTGCAAATTCATGTTGCACATTTCCAAGGAACAGCAAGAAGTAGAGTTGAACCAACGCTTAACCGACCCGGAAAAATTTTGGAAACACAATGCCAATGACTGGAAAGAACGGGAACAATGGGACGATTACATGCGTTGTTACGAAGATGTGTTGAATCAGAGTACCATTCCCTGGACGGTAGTGCCCGTAGACCAGCGTTGGTACCGCGACTACCTCATTGCAAAAACCCTGGTGGAAACCCTGGAAAAACTCCATATGGAATATCCACCTTTACAAAAATAGATCATGGATAAAATTCGCGTCGATAAATGGCTCTGGACGGTACGGATGTTTAAGTCGCGTACTATGGCCTCCGATGCAGTCAAAGGAGGGCGTGTTAAAATCAACGGCGCTCCCATCAAAGCTTCCTACAACATTGGTAGGGGAGAGGTGATTGAATTGAAAAAAAATGGCTTTAGTTTTCAGTTCAAGGTGATCGAATTGCTCAAAAATCGGGTAGCCGCACCGATTGCCATTACCTGTTATGAAAACATGACGCCACCCGAAGAACTCAACAAGTACAACGAATGGTTTGTGGGCAAAGGGGGAATCGAGTTTCGGGATCGAGGCACCGGACGGCCTACCAAAAAGGAACGCCGCGAAATCGATGGTTTCAAAGACGACTGGTTTGATGTGGATTTTGATGAAGATGACTTGTAAATACCCTTATTTCCACCAGGAATACAGCAAATGAACCTCAAATGCCCCTCCGAAATACCGCCCCAAGGGGGCTGCTAGCGGCTGGTCATAAGCGAGGCCCAGCTTGAACTGCCCGTTCTCGATGCGGACTTGTTCGCCCAGTACAAAACCTGTTTCTGCCCTTACCGAAAAGGTTTTTTGTTGCCCGGATGCTGCTGCTCCAAACCCCAGTCCAGCCCAATACAATTCACTGATCTGTAATCTTCCGTTGACATCCAGGCTGATGGGGGCATTGGGCACATACCGCAACCAACTGGATACTTCCAAAAAAGAAGTACTGTTGCCCAAAAATGAATCGAAATATTTGCCAGCTACTGCATACACGTGCGGCAAGCGCTTGACGTCATAGCGGGCATCTTCCGCTTGGAATTTGGTATCCAATCCAAAAACCTGTGGTACCGAAACCCCCAGGTAGTAATTGTCTTCTTCATAAAAAAAAGCGCCCAGCGAAAAATCTGGGAAAAGCAAATTGTCGTTGATGGCAGGTCGGTTGGCCAAATCTGGGAAATCAATTTCACTCAATTTGGCACCGTATTGCACCAATCCTGCCCCCAATCCGATTACCAGCGCCCGATCGGTTCGGCCACCCATATCGAGGATGTAGGCATAATGGCCATAAAACCCGGTTTGACCCAGTTTTCCGGTCTTGTCGCTGATGACATGCGCACCAATCACCGAATTTTGCTCTTCCAAAACCATCTCAAAATTGAGGATTCCGGTCTGCGGTGCGTCTTGTACGTTTAGCCAGTTGCGCCGATAAGATGCGCCCACCGTATAATTCAGCTCATTGATGAGGTAGTTGTTGGACAAGGCTGCCGGATTGATCACATTCCACTGGTCGCGGTAAATCGTGAAATTGGGCAGCTGTTGGGCGCGCAGGCCGCAAGCCAAAAAAACAAAACAAAGGAAGAGGATATGTTGGGTTTTCATGGTGTCGGTTTTAAGGGTTTTCTTTTTTGAACAAATAAATAGCTCCGGTTTGGGGTTTGCCCACCAGTTTGCCATCCTCAAAGGCACTGATCACATAATAGTAAGCGCCAGGAGGCAGGAACGGGCCATTGTCGCCAGCATGGCCGCGCCAGGGCGCATTGTTGTCGTAGTTTTCGTTGCGGTACACCCTGTCCCCCCAGCGGTTGGTAATGGTGATGTCCACGCTGCTGAAACCCTGTAACCCCCTGATTTGCAGACTGCCATTGGGGCCTGGATCTTCAAGTACCAAGCCATCCGTGGGTTTAGGCAGGTTAAATACTTCGATGCTTACGTTGGCGGAATCGCAAGGGGTAGCACAAGCGGAGGCTTTGTTGCACACAATGTATTGAAACTGTAGAATGCCTCTGAATTCGGCATCGGCGGTATACCGGAAACTTTTGTTGCCGGGGATAAACTCAAAATTGCCTTGCGTCGGTGCCCCTGTCCACGAAACCGTAGTGTCTTTGATGCCCGCCAAATTGTCGTTGAGGAGGATATTCATGGCCGCTACGTCTTGGGCGCGCTCGATGGTGTATTTGTCATCGGCCAAAATGGGTGCTTTTTCCAGAAATACCGTGACCGTATCTGCTGCGGCCTGGATGCATTTTCCCAGGGCAATGCGCCACACAAAACGGTTGGCGCCAATGTTCAGGTTTTGTACGGTCGTGTTGGGCGAATTGGGATCCAATACCGAAACTTTGGTTGACAACGACAGCCAACTGGCCTTGCCGTTGGTGGGGGCTTTGGCCTTGAGCGCTATACTATTGCCCTGACAAAGGGTCGTATCCCTGCCCGCACTGAAACTATTGGCTGGAAGGGAAACAACATCCACGATCACCGGGCCAAAAATGCTGGATTTGCAGCCCGCCGAATCCCGGTAAGCCGTGTATTCTCCGTCAAAGTCGCTGCTGGTCGCCTTTAGCTTCAAAGAAGGGGTACTGGATTTCAACTCCTGTCCGTTGGGCAATTGCCAAATGTAGCTCACTTTAGGGCCTGGGAACAGGTCATCGGCACGCAAAGTAAAGGTTTCATTGCCGCAAACGGTATCCGGTGCTACAATACCGTACAGGGGCTTGGGCATTCTGCTGCCCGCCTTGAGGGTTGAACTGAAATTTCCGGTACAGCCCTTGGCATCGGTGACGGTTACAGCGTAGGTGCCTTCATTCAATCCTGTTAAATTCGAAGTATTTGCCCCATTGTTCCAGGTATAAACATAAGGCGCAGTCCCTCCAAGAACGGATAGACTTATTGAGCCAGTTTCTGCACCAGCACAGGCCAAATCGGTGGCAATGCCCGAAACACTTAAGGCGGGGCAACTTTCTCCACCTACAATTCCCGTACGAACGAGGTTGCAAGCATTGGCATCTTGAACGGTGACCGTGTATTGGCCCTGCCCCAAGCCGGAGATGGCCGAAGTTGTTGCTCCGGTGCTCCACTTGTAATTGTAAGGTGTTGTCCCGCCAGTAGCGCTGACGCTGGCCGATCCATTATTGGCATTGGCACTGGTTTCCCGGTTAAAAGCAGCGGTGGCCTGGAGTGCGGCAGGTTGCGTGATGGTGATGCTTTGATTTTGGGCGCATTGCTTGGAATCTGTTACAGTCAGGCTAAAATTGCCCGCAGCTAGATTATTGATGCTGCTGCTGGTTGCGCCATTGCTCCAGCGGTAGGCATATGCGGGAGTTCCACCAGTTACACTTGCGGTGGCCTGACCCGTATTTTGACCATTGCACAAGACATTGGTGGTCGCTATTTGCAGGTTGAGTTTTGGGGCAGATCCTATTTTTTGACTTCCATTGCCTTGGCATCCTGTCGCGTCAGTAACCGTTACTGCATAATCGCCGGGGGGCAATGCACTGAGGGCGGAAGAGGTAGCACCATTGCTCCATGCGTAGCTATAGGGAGCAGTACCTCCGCTGACTTGTACCGCTGCCGTTCCGGTATTGGTTTCATTGCAGGGAATGTCGGTGCCATTGAGCGTAAGTGCCAAAGCCGCTGACTGGGTAATGGGGATATTGGTGCTGACTTGACAAGCCAGGTTGTCCGTTACGGTCACACTGTAGGTATTGGCAGCTAGATTACTGATGGCGGAAGTGGTCGCGCCGTTGCTCCAGATGAAGGCATAAGGACTGGTGCCTCCAGAAACGGTTACTTTTGCTGTGCCGGTTGGATTGCCGCAGCTTGCATTTGTTGCCGATATCACTGCCTGCAACTGGGTGGGGGCGGTAATCAATACCGTTGCGGTATCAGCACAGCCACTTTGATCGGATACGCTCACTCGATACGTTCCTTCTTTTAGATTGGCCAAATCCGCGGTCGTTGCGCCAGTGGTCCAAAGGTAAATATACGGCGCTTTGCCTCCAGTAGTGCTGCTTTGAATTTGGCCAGTACTGGCCCCAAAACAGTTGATGTCAGTGGCTTTGGTTACGACCTCTATGCCCGCACTAGGCGCATTGATGCTAAAAGGGAAGCTCGCCTTGCAACCATTGGCATTGGTGACGGTAAGTCCGTATCGACCTGCACCCAGATTTTGTAGGGAAGCAGTCGTTGCTCCGGTACTCCACAAATACGTATTTGGCCCAGGGCTGGAAACGTCGACGAGGGCAGTTCCGGTATTCAAACCAAAACAGGCCGGATCAGTGGTTACTACCTTAGCCGTGATGGGGGCTGGATCTTTGAGGGTAAAAAGAACAGTCTCGGTGCAACCCAGCACATCGCTGATGCCTAGTTTGTAAGTACCCGCCTTGAGGTTTTTCCGGGAAGCAGTGGTAGCTCCATTTTCCCAAATGAATCGATAAGGGGCCAAACCACCGCTCACTTTGATGTTGATTTCTCCGGCGGAATCTCCGGCACACTTGATTTGCACAAGCGCCGAGTCGATTTTCAGGGGACTGGCCTCAAAAATTTGAAACAAGGCAATTTTCTGACAACGAGCTTGGTCTGTTACGGTTAAGCCATAATTGGCAGGACCAAGATTTGCAATACTGCTGGTAGTCGCTCCGGTGTTCCACAAATAGGTATAAGGTGTTGTTCCTCCCGATACTACCGCCTGGGCAGTGCCGTTTTTGGTACCCGCACATAGCGTATCGCTTGCACTCAGGTTGATGCTGAGGGCATTGGGCTGGGTAATGATGGCCTGGGTGGTATTGGTGCAATTGGAAAAATCGGTGACGGTGAGGGTGTAAGTACCCGCTACGAGATTTACCAGGTTGGCCGTCGTGGCACCATTGCTCCATTTGTAAGTGTAAGGACTATTTCCCCCTGCAACCACGGTATTGATTTGACCAGACTTGTCGCCATTACAGGCTACATTCACCAGCGTTGTGCGCATGGAAATTACAGGAGGCTCGTTGATGAGTACAAGTTGTATAGATCGACATCCTGCGCCGTCGGTTGCCGTGACCGTGTAATCCCCCGCTTTGAGATTCGAAATGGTAGCCGTTGTAGCGGCAGTACTCCACACAAAGTTGATGCCCTGATTGAGGCCGCCACTGGTACTTACCGTTGCTGATCCATCAGAACCTTTGTTGCACGTAACGTTGTTGCTTTTGATGCTGGCTAGGAAATTGGCGCATACATCCACTACGGTTCTGCAAGCCGAAAACTCCGAAGTATTGTTGCTTTGGGTCATCGTTGCGGTGACCTGGTCATTGTTGGACAATCCTGAGGTAATGCTCAAACTCCAGGTACCAAAAGCACCAGCCGTTACCGTGCCCAGAAAAGTTTTGCCCTGACAGGGAATACCCGTACATCCGGTGTTGTCTACCCGATACACTTCCACTTTGGAAGCAGCAGGGGCAGTTCCGGTAATTTGTGATGTAGTCGCATTGGTAATCGTTGGAATGGTAAAGGTGCTGGCCCTGGAAATACCTCCACTGCGGTTGCAAAAAATACTGTTGTTGCTGATCACCACATTGCGGGCAGTTCCAACCTGAATTCCCAGGGTGTTTTGGCCAATGGTATTGGTGGTGATGTTGGCCACTGGAGCAGCCGCAGCACCTACATAGGCTTCAAATTGAATGCCCGCTACACTGTTGGACAAATTGGTACCACTCTTGTCTACGCCAATGTAATTGCTGCTGATGTTGACTCCACCTGCGCTGCGGGCAATCGAGATGCCTACCTGATTGTCAAAAATCTGGCAATTGGAGACCTCATGCCCTGATCCTGAGTTGAGTCGAAGCGGATAAGGTGCGGCTGTCGCACTAAAATTGCGCAAGGTGAGGCCCACTATTTTTGCCGAATTGGCACTGATGTTCAAGCCTTGACCCTGCCCTAAAGAACCATCAATGACAATATTGTCGGTACTGCCATCAATGAGAGCATTCGCTTTGGTGATGGTAGGGAAAGGGCCATTGGTAATTGGCTGAATGATGTGCGGGCCTGCACCGGGAATATTGAATTGGATGGTGGTCAGGGTCGTAACGTTGTTCAAGCAGTTGATGGCCCAGGGTAGACTACCACTGGTGCCCGTGCTACCCGTGGTGCGGGTAACCGTAATGGGGTTGGCAGTAGGGCAAGCTACCTGAGCCCAGGCAGACCCACTTGCAAAAATGAGTAAGATTAGAATCGGAATTTGGGATTTTCTCATGGGTAATCGGTGTGCGTTTTTTTGGGGGGCTTTCAGAACCCTCTGTTTCGATCCCTCCCTCACCACCGCGCCCTTCGGCTACGCTCAGGGAACGGTGGTGAGGAAGGGATCGAAACAGAAGATTCTAAACCCCAAAACGCTATTTTTGAATAAAATAAATCGGCATGTTGCGATCCAGTTGGTCTTCCGGCATAAATGGAACCTGACTGGTGGGTGCATTGGGTATCACGGTTTTGACCAATTGAGGTACACGGCGTTGTATAAAATCGTACAATTCTCCCAGGTTGATAATGCGGTCGTTGTTGGTATCCGCATTGTAGGTTCCACGGCTATCGCTGAAAGTGGCATTGGAAAATGCTTCCAAAATCGCTTCAGTAAAGGCACCATTGCCCCAGTTTTGGGCTTCGTAAGATTTTTCATCTGCTTTGCAGGAAGACAAGGTGCTCACCCCGGGTTGGGCTTTAGCCAGGTCAATCACGGCTTTGCTCAAGCCGCCATAGCCTTCTTTGGCTCCGCCACTGTGGCAAGCATCTAAAAAGATCAACTTCTTGCAATTGAGATTGTTCAGCACTTCCAAAATATCGGTTTTGTAATCCACCGATAGGTTTTCATACTTAGGGTTATAGCCACTTTGCAGGATTTTGAATCGATTTTCCACGATTTTTCCATGGGAAGACAAAAAGACGATCACCACATCACTGGGGGAAATGACCTTGTCTTTCCACATGTAGTTCAAGTCGTAAACGGCTTCTTTGATCCCGGTCAGATTGGTGGTTTCCGGGCTGGTTATTTCTTGCACATGGACGTTGGGGTACAGTTTTTCTACGCCGCCTTGGTTACGGAAGGCTTCTGCAAAGTCCCGGGCATCTTTGGCGGTGTACATCAAGTCGCTATGGGCCGGGCCGATGGCCAGGATGAACAAATTGGAGCGTTGCGGCGCGTATTCGATGAAGATCGGAGAAGAAGGCTTGCCGTCAATGACAACCTCCACCCGGTTGACCCCAATGATCAGAGGGATTTTGTTGCGGTAGGTGTAAGAATAATACCCGGTATCTATTTTTGGCTTAGACAGCTCTTGTTCGTTGAATTTGGAGCCTTCCATTTCGACGCCATTCACGCGCAATTTGAAGTTTTTGGGTTCCAAACCTTTATCGGATACCACGTTCATTTTGATCTCACGCTGATTGGTGGAGGATTTTACCCGATTCCCCCCTTCATTGGGGTCTGGATTTGTCCAAATCGAGATGGTGCCACCATTGCCCAATCCACCGCCACTGCGGCCTTCGAGCGTTTTGCGAATTTTTTCAGCACCTCCTTCTTTTACCACCAGCACAATATTGACCGCTGATCCCGTAAACTGGGGCGTTTTGTTGAACAAAAAGTCGATTTCCCGTTTTGATCGGGCTGCAATAGGACCGATATTGGAACTGGCCGCCGAATTGGCCCGGATGCCCGCCGGCGGTAAAAAGCTGACATCGGTTGCACCAGAATTGGCGTCGCCTGTGTTTTCAAGGGTGACCCTTAGCGTGATTTCGTCAGACCTGGTGCTGGCAAAATAATTGTAGGCAGCGATATGTAGAGAGGCGGGTAGGGGCACTCTGGTCACCAATTTGACATCGGTTTCGGTCAGGTATTTGTTGCCAGAAGACACCTTCAGGTTGAAATTGTGCTCTCCATTGCTGATGTCCTTACTGCGCACGGGGATGCGCACAATTTTGCCACTGCGGTCGCCGCTTATTTGCCCAAGGTAATTGATGGCCCAGTATTCCAGCCGCGAATTGCCCGTGCGGTCTTCTACTTCTACTTTGATGTCGCTCAGTTCTGCACCTGATTTGTTGTTCAAACGGAAGCTCAAGAAAGCATTTTCGTTGCGTTGAATGCTTTGATTGTCTTGAGAGTTCAGTTTCAATTCGGCAATTTCAACGGCGTTTTGGTCCCGAATGCCAATGATTGGTGGATTGTCTTGGTCTGCAAAAGGCAAGCGCCCTACAAAAGCCCCTTTTCCGGGTTCTCTTCCGGCTACTACAATACTCCCATCGTGTAGGAGGGTTGAGGCATCCCAGGATTCATTGTTCCCTTCGCCCCAATAGCCCACCGATTCCCTACGCCCATCGCTGCCTGTTCGGATGCGCAGTGCCTTGGCCGTACGCGCACCGGAACGGTAAGAGTTGGAATTGCCCAATAAGCAATAGGCTCCGTTGTTGTATTGGATCAACGTATTTGCTATGTCAAAATCCCGACTTCCTATCCGGCTTTCCCAGAGCAAGCTTCCGTCTTTGGCAATTTTCAGCAACCAGGCATCAGCGTCTCCGGCGGTTTGGGTCTTGGTCAGTCCAGCCAGGGCGAAATTGCCATCGCGGGTATTGATTTGATCGAGGGCTTCCTCGTAGTCTTTGCCTCCATAAGTTTGTGACCAAAGCTCTGCACCACGGGCATCGATTTTGGCCAGGTAGATGTTTTCACCTTTGCGGGTATTGCCACTGAATACCGCACCTCCATCGTTGGTGAGCGTCAATCCGTTGGGTATGCCGTATTTGTCCCGACCCAGTTGTTTTTCCCAAATCAGTTCAAATTTCAGGTTGAGCTTGACCAACCAGGCATCGCCTTCTTTTTGGTCATTTTTGAAACCTGCCAATACGATAGCCGTTCCATCCGGGGTGATTTCAACCTGGCGAAATTCATCCTTTCCAGCACTCCCCAGGTATTTTTCCTGTATTTTTTTTCCTTTTTCATCGATCAGCAGCAGCCAGCCATCCCGAGATCCCTGTCCGATTGATTCTGTATACCCTACCAGAATAAAGAATCCATGAGGGGTTTGGGCTACGTCAAAGATGACATCGTCTTTGCTGCCGCCAAAGCGCGCTTCTTTCACCACAGCTCCGGTGCTGTAATTGACGATGGCTACCAGTCCGTCCTTGCCGCCCAAAGATTGGAAATTGCTTTCGCCAACCGAGATGACCGAACCATTTCCAGCTTCAATTACCCGATGGAAGCTAGCTCCGCTACCACCAAAGTTATTTTTCCAATCCAGACTTACATCTTGGGCAATCGAGCCAAAAGACAACAACATACCGCAGAGCAATACAATAAACTTGTTCATTGTGGAAAATTTAAGGAATTTCACCGACTTCTGGATGCTTTTGCACCAATATTTACTTCGCTTCTACTTCCAGCAGCAAAGGTACAATATAGCCTTCACTGCGCGTAGATGCTTCAAACCCAATTTTACTTGGGTAATAACGAATATCACTGGGCGGAATCGCATGTCGGTTGAGGATTCTTAACAAATGTTGCCAAAAATCGCCCTGGTACTGCGCCAAGGCTTGCGCCAAGCCTTTAAGATCGTTGATGGGCTGCCTGCTGTACAACACGATCAGGCGATCGGTGCCAGGAGTTTCAATCTTGAGTGCTTTGTTGGGACCAGGTACCACCAAAGTACTGCCCTGATTGAGTACCAAGGCGCTTTCGTTCTGTCCAGCAAATTTTACATTTAATGCTTCCTGACGGGGGAAATGGACATGGATTTGCCGCTGGGCATCAATGCTCAGGACGTAAAGGTATTCATCGGCTTTTTGGGTGTTGACCACCAGTTGGAAAAGCTGCCCCAGGGGCCAATCCCGTTTGGGAAGTACATACCGACCGTTTTGAAAGCGCACACTGTCGATTTCAAACTGGGCCTGGTTGTTGTAATTGTCGTAACCCGTAAAATGTTGGAAAGCGAAGGTGCCACCCAATTGGGTCAAGGGACGGGTTTCGGTAGGCTGGCTGCTGGCTTGCATGTTCGTTTGGCCACCAGTCAGTTGAATGATGTAGGCATATTTGCAAAACTGGGCGAAGTTTTCGTATTTGACCCAGATGTAACCTTTGTCGCCCCAGTTTTGTCCCCAGGAATTGAAAAGGCGAAATGCCCCAGCCCGGTCATCGTAACCCACAACTACCATGGCGTGGCCTCCGGCAGGCGTTACATTGCCGATTTCCGGCCACCAGAATTTGGCATTTTGCAGGTTGTAAAAATTGCGCCGCACATTCATCCCCACGATTACCGCCTTGAAACTCGCTAAGGCATTTTTGACTTGTTTGACTTTGAGCTCAAAACTGGCATCGCTTTCAAAAAGGGTTACATAATCGCCTACGGCAAAACGATTGGCATTCTGGGCAAGGGCAGGAACTGGTGCTTTTTGGCAGTCGTTGACATCAAAATCAAATTCTTTGGCTAGGCAATCTCCGCGTTCTTTGAGGAAGCGAAGGGCATCGGTCAGACGGGCACCTTTGTTGCAATCCTGCTTGATCTGATTGAATACAAACAAGGCAGAATGGGCATTTTCATTGATCAGGTTGCGATCGGTGCAACGGTTGTGGATGGCGCGCTGAATGGTCATGCCTGCATAGCCCACTGCCCAACCTACACAGGAATAAATATCACCCTGGTGGCGCACTTCGGGACAAAAACTCTCCAGACTCACGGCCAAGGGCAAACTGGCTTTGCTGTTGATCTGGGCATCCAGGCGTTGGGTTTGGTTGTAGGTGTTTTCATCGTCTAGGATCAAACCGCCCGGAAATTCTTGGGTATGCAGTTGGCTTAGGAAAAAAAAGAAACAGAGCTTGAGGAAAAACAGGCGTTTCATTTTTGTATGTTTTGGGTTTGTTTTGGGTTTTAGGTGTACACGATTTGACTTTTTCTTTTTCCACCACCTTAGGCACCTGAGACCTGTCAATTACCCACAAATCCGCGTATTGAATGCAAAATCGTGCTTTAGCTCAGAAACCCCCGACCCCTAAAGGGGAGTACATTGTTGGTAGGCAAGAAAACCTACCTTTTTGTAGAAGAAGTATTGTTTTTTACTTCCCGAAAATGTACTCCCCTTTAGGGGTCGGGGGTTTCTGAGTTAAGTAAAGTGTTCAATATCAACAACTAACTCGATTGTTCGGATTTGTGGGTAATCGACAGACCTGAGACACCTAAGGCTCACCTAAGAATTGCATTTAAACCGTACTCAGGTGCCTCTTAGGTGCCTAAAGTCCCTAAGGTGGTAGAAAAAAAGCAGCGCAGCTGCCCGAGTTAAAACTGTTTCTTAGGCGGCACCACCGTAGGCTGATTTTTCACCGGCGTCTTCCCTGGCAATACCGGATTCTTGCTTTTTGGCGCAGCCCCACCATCCGTTTTGTATTTGAATGGATCATTGATGTTGGAGAGCGTATCTACCGGAGGCATTTTTACTACAGCCGTATCAAACGGAAATGGAACCTGATTGGCATTGGGATCAGTAGTAGGGGCCGGAGGTACCGTTGTATTGAAGGGGTCAGTAGTCGTTCCGGTATTGGTATTGTTGGTGCTGTTCCATGTGCCTGTATTCGTACCTGTATTGGTGTTGGTATTCCAACCGGTATTGTTGGTATTGGTGTTGGTGTTCCACCCGTTGTTGTTGGTCGTATTCCAGCTATTGTTGGTTCCGTTGGGATTGTTCAGGTTGTTGTTCCAGTTGTTCAAATCGGGGGTAGGAATGGCCGTTGAATTCGGGTTGGTCTGGATGTCGTGGTATTGGATATAGTCGGTGTAATGGTCGGCATTGCCTTCTCCAGACTGGACTTCATTCCAATAGCGCCAGCGGTGTGGCTTGACCAGGTGTTGATTCAGGTAATCTTCGGAGTACATGCGGGCTTCCCGTTGCATTTGGGCAAAATAGGAGCTGAGACCACGGGTAAGACTGATCAATTCGGTGATGATAAACAGGAGTGGGCTGCCGTCTACTTGATCTGCGGTTGCATCGGCGAGGGTTTGTTGAAAATGGCCGGAATAAAATTCTTGCAATTCGATTAGGCGCAGCTTCAATCCATCGGAGTACAAGTCTGGCATGCCTTCAATGGATTTCAATTTTTTGGGATCCAGAAAATCCTGTTTGATGCCTTCCAGGATCTTGTTGGCACGTTGGGCAGTCTGGTTGTAGGCAGTGCGTACCTTGGCAAAATCATCTGGTTTCAGTTTCTGCTCTTTGCCAATAACGTTCATGGCGGCACTCTCGGCCTCGAGTTTCAAGTCGTGAAACTTAACCATGAATTCGGTGTTCATAAACTTACCCAAGGCTGGGGCGAGTTTCCGGTTGGGTTGGGCGCTGAGTACGTTGAGCAGCAGCAAGGCAAAAATGAAGGTAAAAAGCGGAGTTTTCATGGCAGTAAATTTTATAGGAAGTGTCCTAAAGGCTTTACTGCGTTCCGGTGCTTGACCTTTTTTTTAAAACAAATTAAATTTCTACAGACTCAACGGTCTTGAATCTGGATTTGTTAAAATTGAATAAACCCAGTCGCCAAGGTTTCCATTTCCACTTGATGATGCTGAGATGCTGTTTTTCACGAATGGATTCATCGAAAAACAAGACCCCTAAATGCAGCAAATCAACAGAAAGCTTGACCCGCGGATGTTGTTTGATTTTTTGCCAGCATTTTTCCATTTCAGCAGACCAATGAATGTCGGCCAGGATAATTATCGATTTGGAGTGAATTTTAGACAAGGCCAATTCAAAATAATACTCAGAATTTCCCGCTCGATGGTCTCCATCAATGAGCAACAAATCCAGTTGCTTGATTTCCTGGAGTATTTGCGGAAAAGCGTCTTTGAAATTGCCAACCCGCTGCTGAATATTGTGAATTTCAAGTCTTTTAAAATTCATTTGGGCCACTTCAGCTACATCTGGGCAACCTTCTACCGTAAAGATTTGTCCATTAGGAGCGGCTGTAGCCATATACAAAGTGGAGATCCCCAGGGAGGTACCCAGTTCAATAATTTGTTTAGGTTTGTAGGTCGCCACGAGTCTAAACAATTGTTGCCCCGTTTCTTCAGAGACGGCACTGTACCGGACAATGTTTCGAACCGTGCGTTTTTTGGAAGTGTTTACCTTTGATCCTGCACCCAGATCAATTATTTCCAAAGGGAAATTGTTGCGGTACAAGCGGGCACGCATGCGCTCAATGTGAGGAAAAGCATAGAAAAGACGCTCATCTTCCACAATATAGTGCACAAAGTCGGCAACAAATGGAGAATGAACATCGTATTTAGTAGCAGCTTGAAAATAAAAGCGCAACCAGCGAAAAAAAAAACGCAGGTGGAAAATGAATAACATCATGCAAATTCTGTTCAACGCTAAAGATATAATTTGGTTTGATCTTTGAATACGCAGATGTTGATCTATTTTTGTTTTTTTCTATTTTGATCAAATAAACCTGAAAATGAATCGCAAATTTTGCTTGATTGTAACTTTAGTTGCAGGAATGGCCGCCAGCAGCATCATGGCTCAGGCGCCACAGAATTGGTTTAACCTGGATCCCTCCAAAGACGGCGTTCCAGGTTTGGGTACAGAGTCGATTTACCAACGTTTACCCAAAACAAAAAAAGGGAAAACGGTTGTTGTTGCAGTGTTGGACTCCGGCGTAGACTACAAGCACGAAGACCTGAAGGACGTGATGTGGGTCAATGAAGATGAAATCCCCAACAATGGCATCGATGACGACAAAAACGGCTACATCGACGACATCAACGGCTGGAGTTTCCTCGGCAATGCCAAAGGAGAAAACGTGGTGTACGACAACCTGGAAGTAACCAGATTGTACGTAGCCTTGAAAAAACGCTTCGATGGCAAGGACGCTGCATCGATCAGCGCTGCTGATAAGGCTGACTTTGCCAAGTATGAATCCTACAAAAAAATTGTAGAAGAAGGGCAGAAAGGGGCAGAAGGTAACTTGATGCAAATTTCTGGAATCAAAGACTTGTACGACAAGTTGGTTAAGGCATTGGGTACCGACAATCCTTCTCTGAATGACCTCAAAGGACTCAAGAATACTGATCAGCGCATTACTCCTATTAAGCAATATTTCATTCAAAGCATTGAAGGAGGAGATACCTTTAAATGCATTGCTGCCAAAATTTTGGAGGAATACGATTATTACAACGCCAAAGCCAATTACCACTACAATATTGACTATGATTCACGCAGCATTGTAGGCGACAATTATGCCGACCTCACCCAAAAGAACTACGGAAACAACGACGTGAAAGGCCCAGACAGCAAGCACGGCACCCACGTGGCAGGCATCATCGCAGCCAAAAGAGGCAACAACATCGGAATGGATGGCGTAGCCGACAATGTACGCATCATGTCGGTTCGTACCGTTCCCGATGGAGATGAGCGCGACAAAGACGTAGCCAATGCCATTCGGTATGCGGTTGACAATGGTGCCGACGTGATCAACATGAGCTTTGGCAAAGGCCAATCTCCTAATAAGCCTTTAGTAGATGCTGCGGTAAAATACGCACAGGAAAAGGACGTCCTGATCATTCACGCGGCAGGCAACGATGGTGAAAACCTGACCTTGACCAACAATTACCCCAACGACCATTTTGAGAAAAAAGGAAAACCGGGTAAAAAATCTGCGACGAACTGGATTGAAGTGGGCGCAGTGAATCCCTCGATTGGCGAAAACATGGCCGCAAACTTTTCCAATTACAACCAGGAATTGGTAGACGTTTTTGCTCCGGGCGAAGAAATTTATTCTACTACTCCTGAGAACAACTACGAAAACCTCCAGGGCACCAGTATGGCTGCACCAATGGTGGCCGGGGTTGCAGCAATCATCCGCTCATACTTCCCAGACCTCACCGCTGATCAGGTGAAAGATGTTTTGGTGACTTCAACGGTAAAACAAAACCGCAAAGTCATCAAGCCAGGTACAGAAGATGAGAAAGTGGATTTCAGCACCTTGTGCAAAAGTGGTGGAATCGTCAACGTGGAAAAAGCAGTGGAATTGGCTGCAAAAACAGTAGGCAAGAAGAAAGGCGTAACCCGCATCCTGGGCGCTGGCGATCTTGCTCCTGCACCTAAGGTGATTCCTTAATTGCGCACATGACGTAGGCAGCGAAGCTGCGCTCTAATAAATAGCTTAAAAACACAAAGGACACAAGCATCGGCTGATACTTGTGTCCTTCGTGTTTAGATCAAATCAATAACAATGCTCAAAACCTCGCCGTCAAACCCACCAGGGCGTTTAGGCCCAGTACCGGGTAGTGCTCCCAGCGCTGTCTGCGGTTGTTTAGCAGGTTGTTGACCCTCACAAAGACCCCAATGTTGTCGGTCAGTTGGTATTCTCCAGCGCCGCTAAGGTCCACCAAGGCATCCAAGGTTTTGACCTCATCGTTGGCACCTTTGGCGGGTACACCGTTTTGGAGGTACACGTCCCCTCTGATTTTCAGTTTTTGATCAAGCATGGTCAGCACAGCTCCAACATTCAAGGACAAGGCAGGCAAATGCCAAGGTTTTTTCTCTCTTTGCAAGTCAAATACATTTTGACTGAAAGCCGCAACTATGCCCAGATTTTCGAACAACTGAGTCGAAATTTCGCCACTGATTGTCACAATGTTTGCCGTGTCATAAACCACGTTGAAACGAGGAATCGAATCTCGATTGCTCACAAACAAGGCCAGGTTGTCCACTTTTTTGTATCCAACTTGACCCCGGTATTTTATGCCTTTGAATTCGCCTTTTATACCACCGTAAAAGTTGGTATAAAACGAGTTGCGGATATCGATACGCGAAGAAAGGAAAGGGTTGTAATCCGTTAGGTTGCGGAAATTGTTCTTTTGCAATCCCCCTTCCGCGCCAGCAAAGGCCGTGATCAAATTGTCGACCACATTAACCGATGCTTCCAGATCGGGGTAAATGTAGAATTGATCGGCATGTGAAGCGATGTTTGCGCCAATTTTTAAGCGAAAACGGTCTGCATGAAATCCAAAATTGGGCTTCAGGAAAAAGTTGTTCAAGCTTTGATTGGTGGTATCCTGATAACCCGTGAAATCCGTTTGCAAGGTCAAATTCAACGGATGCTTTTTGTCAAACCACTTGGTGCCAGTCAGGCCGAGGTTGAACCCGGTTTCGCTGGTTGCGTAGTTGTCGGCAAGCGAATACAAATCTACACTGGCGCTGTAATTGAAATCAGCCACGGTTGGCTCGCTGTTGTAGACTTTCGCCTTGGCGTAAAAGGTATTGAAGCGTTGTTTGACATCCGTAGATTCAAAGCCTGTTAGCCCGGGAAAATCATCTTTCAAATCATTGTAGCCGTAGAAATGCAACGTATTCGTTTTGTAACCAATGTCTCCAAGCACCGAAAAGCCCTTGTCGGTTTTGTATACGCCGTTGCCATTGATCTGGGTAGAGCTGAATTTCTGATTTTCAACATTCTTGCTGTTGTCCGCAGAATAATGATTGAGATCCACCCCGATGTTCAGGTTATCCTTGACCACAAAATCGTGAGAGCCATCAAAATAAAAAGCACCTGGAAGCCCCAAACCACCTTGCAGGTAGGTTTTGTAAATGTTGGCAGTTGGATCGCTGCGCCATTCCAATGGCCGAATTTTAGGTGCTGGATAATTGATGTTCAGCGGCTTGGCCAAAATGTTGTAAAACTGTCTGCGATTGGCCGTATCAATGGCTGGCAGCACAGGTGGTACAACGAAACGCTCGGCATCAATCAAACGCGCATTGAACTGTTTGATCACGTCTACCGATTCGGTAGGCAGGTTTTTTTGTGCCCAACTGGCCATGCCACACAGCATCAAAAGGGCAGCCAGTACTATATTTTTATTCAACATGATTCTTTTGCTTAAAAATGAAACACTTGTTTTTTTATCGCCCCTTAGCGTCCGCCGCCATTGCTTTTTTGAAACTCGAGGGTTTTGTTGTCCGGAGTTTTGTTCAACGGAGAACTGGCCTCAATTTGTTTGTTGATTTGTGCAAGTCTGGCCTTGGCGGTAGTGACCAGTTCTTTGTCTTCATCAAAGTTTTCGAGCAAGGCTTCCAAGGCAGCTTTGGCATTGTAGAGGTCTCCTTTTTCAGCAAATACGTCAGCGAGCAGCATTACACTCTTCGCTACCCAATAGGGATAAGCTGAGCTTTTTTGGTTGGCTTCCAGGCACAATTGCTGGGCGCGATCCAGGTTGCGCTGCTTGTAGTTGATGAAGGCAATGAGGTAACGGGCTTCGGCAGTTTGCTCGTTGTCGCTGGTTTGTACTACTTTTTGCAAGGCGGGCAATGCATTGGTATAGTCGTTGTTGTCAAAAGCCTGTTTGCCGATGTAGAAATTGGCGGTGGCAATCTGGGCAGCGTTGGCGCGAGGATTGGTGGCTACTTTTTGAGCCAGGCTGGCCACGGCTGATTTGTTGCCAGAGCGGTAAGCACTGCGCATGGCGCCCAATTGGGCTTCAAAAATCAGGTTTTCATCCGCGGTAGCCCTTTCCAGATCCGAATAGTATTTGAACGCCTTGTTGAAATCCAGTTCGCTGTTGTAAGCGATCACCGCACCTTTCTCCAGGGCTTTTGCATAATACTTGCCAGCACCTTGCAGAATGACCCAATCGTAATCTTTCAAGGCCAAACTGTATTGTTGGGTGGCCACGTAAGAATCTGCCCGGTGGAAATAAGCAGCTGGCAAGTACAAACCCTGTGCGAAACCACGGATGTAAGTGGTATACCCCTCGATGGCGCGGGGGTAGTCGCCATTTTCGTACTTGATTTCTGCTGCGCGGAAGTTGATGGAATCTCGCTTGAGGTTGTCCACTTTGTAACCGGGTACGGTTTCCAAAAAGGCAAAGTATTCGCCTGGTTTGCCCAAATCTTTCACATAAATTTCTTCGAGTGAGGCCCTGGCCAGGTTGGCTTCGGCCGGTTCAGGGCTGTTTTTGAACACTTGCTTGTAGTAGTTGATCGCCCCGTCGTAGTTGCCCGCGTTGTAATTAATCAGACCAAGCGCGAGGAAACCTTGATTGACCAGCGGTGATTTGCCCCGGTATTTGGTCACCAAATTTTGGAGGTGGGGAATGGCATCGCTGGCGCGTCCAATTTCCTGATAGGTCTGTCCGATGCGCAACAAGGCATCATCGGCGTATTCTGATCCCGGGAAATCACGGGTCAATCGCTCCAGTGCAGCAATCTCTTCGGTGCGTCGGCCACGCAAACCTTCAATCACTGCCTTTTGGAAAATGGCGTAATCAAAGTTGGCATACTTCCGATCGATGGCTTCATTGTAGTAACGCAAGGCGTTGTCGTACTGGTTGAATTTGAAGTAAGAATCTCCCAGGCGCAAAGTTGCATCACCCAAGACGTTGTTGGCAATTTTGTCATTGCGGAACTGACTCCGGTTGCGGTTGATGAGGTCTACCGAAGCCTGGAAAAATGCCCGGGCCCGTTCGTAGTTGTCTTGCTTGATGAAGTTGTACCCCTGGATGTAATTGGCCGTTGGGATCGAAGATTCTTCAGGAAGCTTGCTGATGCTGCGGGTCAATCCCAAAAAGCGATCCATGTATTGGGCGCTTTCCTGGTAGTTCTTTTCCCGGTGGGCTACATCGCCCAACCAATACAGTGCTACCGCTTGCACACTCATGTCGATGGGGTTTTCCAACGATTTTTGCAAGATTTCGCGTGCAGCCTGGTTTTCGTTGTTTTGCAGCAATTGCATGCCCCGGTTTACGGCTACCTTTTGATAGGTTGCCTGCATTTGGGGAGGCAATCCACCTCCGTTGCGGCGACGCACATCGTTGATGATTTCCAGTGCTTGCTGGTAATCGCGGTAATTGAGCAATACATCGGCCAACAAGCGTTGTGCATCCTGGTAGTAGCGGGAGTTGGGTGCGAAATCCTGTAGATTGGCCACCGCTTCGCGGGGTTGGTTCAATTCATAAGCCAGCTTGGCATAATTGAAAGTCGCTTCTTCTTTGATCACCGGATCGAAATTGAAGCGTTTGGCGGAAGCCAGGGCGTTGAGGGCGTTGTTCTTTTGGCCTACTTTCAGGTAGCAATCCGCCAGGTAGAACATCGCATTTTGACCAATCGGCGACTCCGCTCCCGACAATGGGCGCAGGGTCTGAATGGCTTTCTGAAAATTGCCGGTTTGGTATTGGGTATAACCAATTTGGTACAACTCCTCTTCGCGCAATTTTTTGGAATTTTCCTGGTAATATTCCAGGAAGGGCAGTGCCCGCTGGTAATTGCCCAACTCAAAATAAGCCTGACCCACTAGTTGCTGGATTTCTTTCAAATCCCGAACGCCGCGGTCGTTGGCCTTGGGTTCAGCATAAGCGATCAGATCCTGGTATTTTTTCTGCGCAAACAGAATTTGAGTCAAATAGTAAGGAATATAAGGCCGATAGGTTGGATTGTTTTCCACGATTTGCAAGGAAGATGCAGCCTGTGCGTAGTCGTTTTCAAAAAAAGAACACAACCCCATGTAATAGTTGGCAGGTGCATAATAGTCGCCATCCGCTTCGGCAATCACATCCCGGAAAAAGGATTTGGCCAGGCTGAATTCTTTAAGGGCAAAATTACCGTACCCTTGTCGGAAGCGCATTTGGGTAAGGCTACTTTTGGGCATGCCCAAGGTAGGTACTTCATTGTAAAACTCCAGCGCTTTGGCGTATTCTCCTACGTTGAAGTAATAGTTGCCCATATCCATGAGGGCTTCCTGGTATTCAGGATCGGGGCGAAAAGAGCGAATGAAATCCATCGTCATCATTTCGCCCTCTTTCAGGCGCAATTCTACCGCACATTTGGCCATGTACAATGCTGCTCTGGACCGAAAACTTTCGGCAGTAGCTTCATTGATGGGTAAAGTTAGGTCGATGGCTTTTTGGAATTCGCGTTTGGCTTTGGCCAATACGCCTTGTTCGTAAAGCGCAACGCCTCGTTTGAAAGCTCGGTTGGCTTCGGTGTACACTGCCGTTTGCTGGGCTTGTAGGTATAGGAAGCTCAACAGCAGTAAAGGCAACAAAAGAACCTTTTTGATCATCATTTTAGATTGATTATCCGTTATGGTAGTCCCAATTATTGGATGTACCTCCAACGCAAAGAACCAAGTGATTAACTCTTTGAGGGGAGAAATTTATAAAATTTTAACATAATTCTCCTGAACTTATATTTCAGAAGAGGTTACCAATGCTGCGCCTTTGCTGCTCATCTCGACTACAGCACGCTCAACATCACCGGGTTGCAGATTGACGCCACGGCAGGCATCCTGGATCAAATTGACTTTGAAGCCCAATTCCAGTGCATCCAAAACGGTGAATTTTACGCAGTAATCGGTGGCGATGCCCATGACGTACAATTCATCTACGCCTTGCGCCTTGAGGTAGTCGCCCAGTCCAGTCGCCTTGCGGTGGCCGTTGTCAAAAAATCCGCTGTAGCTGTCAATCTCGGGATCGGTTCCTTTCACAAATACCTTGTGGATGCCGCTGGTGTGCAAAGCAGGCACAAATTCGGCACCAAAACTTTCTTGTACACAATGAATGGGCCAAAGCACCTGGGGCAAACCATTTAAGTCGATGACTTGACCGGGTTTGCGCCAGGGGTGGTTGGCCGCAAAACTGCCGTGATTGGCAGGATGCCAGTCCTGGGTTGCCAATACCATTTCAAAGTGAGGCATGAGTTCATTGGCAATGGGAATCAGTAAATTGCCTTCTTCAACGGCCAGGGCTCCGCCGGGGCAAAAATCGTTTTGTAGGTCAATGAGTAAAAGGGCTTTCATTCGAAAAAATTATTTGTCCAAACAGGACAATTGATTTATGAAAAAATCCAGTTGGTATACTTCGTATTCTTCGTAGCCACTGCTCCAGAATACGCGAATTTTATCGACTTCGCTTTTTTCCAAAAAGCTCAATTGGTCTTGTGCAATGGGGTAATTCACCTGGTAGGTCAGCATTTTATCCTTGAGGTTAAAAGTACCACGATCCATGGCACCCGAACGCAGGTTGATGAAATCTCCGTTGATCAAGCGAATGGTCAGCACGCTGCCTCTTTCAATAAAACCATAGGCTTCCTTGGCGTTGGGCGTTGAAAAGCTGAACTCCAGGGTCAGAAATCGGTAGCCGCCATCCATGCTGCTCAGGTAGCCTTTGCAACTCAGGTATTCTTTGTCTTTGAGAAACATGCGCAATTTCTCGTCGGTAAAACTGAAAAGATGTTGTGCTTCCAGGTCTTTGCGCTGCCGACCTGTGACTGGGTCTTTGCCATTAAACGCATACTTGCATTGCGCTTGTTTTTCCAGGCCATAGTAGGGATTGCTCTTTACAAAATCCTGGTAATACGGCGTACTGGGCGCAATGGATGAGAAAAAATCGGCAGACAGTGCATCCGCTTTGGGGAAATAAACCTGATTGCTGCGATTGGCCTCTGCGACTTTAAAGACTTCCAGGATATTGCCTTTGCGCGTCAATTCGTCTGCTTTGCCGAGTTCCACTTGCGCTATACTTGCTTCATTTTTGGATTCCACTTCTGTTTTGCGGGCAGCGCTCAAGCGGATGTTCAAGCGGCGCAGGTTTTCGCTTTCTGCGGCCTCTTTGCCTGAAACACTGTTGAACTCCTGCTCGAGTTTTTGGCGTTGTTCCGCGGCTTTAACTGCTCGTTCCTGCGCGATGTCTACGGCTTCTTTGGCCAGTTGCACGCGGCGGGTAGCGATTTTTAAAGCATCTTGTTCTGTAATCAGCACCGGATTGTCAAAAGGCGTCACCGAAGCTTCATAAACGGGATAATCTGTGCCTCCACCCGTTTTTTTGCTGAAATATTTCCAACTTCCATCTGGGTACACAATAATCTTTTCGCCTTGGGCATTTTCACGAATGACCTGTGCCGCCAAAGACCAGCCACTAAGGCAAATGAACAGTAAAAGTACATGAGTTCTCATACATGTGGGTTTTCGTTGTGAGCCAATCATAATGTAAGTAGTTGTCCACATTAAATCAATCATGTCGCTTCAAAAGTGATCATTTAATGTGGACAACTACTTAAGTGACGCAGATTCTCCACAAAAATAACGATAATTACCAGCTAAAAGTGGACAAGCGTGCTGTAATTGTATCATTTTTGCAGGATCAACAAAAAATATGCTGTTAATCTTCAAAATAGGTTTTTTGCCCATCCGAATTTGGGACTTGTTGGATATCTTGATCGTGGGGTATTTGATTTATCTCATTTACCGTCTTTTACGCGGGAATATTGCATTTAATATCTTTATTGGCTTGCTTACCTTGTATGTGGTGTACTGGTTGGTGCGCCAATTGGAGATGCAATTGTTGTCGGCGGTGCTGGACAAATTTGTCAGCGTTGGGGTGATTGTCATTGTGATTATCTTTCAGCAGGAAGTGCGCAATTTCTTGTTGTTGTTGGGCAAAAGCGCCTTGCAACAGCGTTCAAATGTGCTGGTCCAGTTTTTAATTGGCCGGAATGCGCCTGCGGCTCATGCCGATTTGGTCAAAGAAATTGTGGCGCTCAAAAATGCCCTGCTGCACCTGAGCGAAACCCAAACCGGGGCATTGATCGTTTTGGCCAAAGATGCCAACCTGGAAGCCCTGGCTTATGCCGGGGTGGAAATCAACGCCTCCATCAGTGAGCAATTGCTGGAGAGCATTTTCAACAAAACCAGCCCCCTGCACGATGGTGCGGTCATCTTGCGCAAAGGCAAAATCATGAGTGCCGGAGCCGTCTTACCCGTTTCCGAAACCGCCGATTTGCCCCAAAAAGCAGGTTTGCGCCACCGCGCTGCCATCGGCGTAACCGAACAACTCAGGGTTGCCGCTTTGATCGTTTCTGAAGAAACCGGACACATCAGTTGGGCCTACGAAGGCCAATTGACCCAGGATGTGCAAATGGAGGATTTGGATGTGTTTTTGCAGGAGCATTTGTGAGGGGAGACGAAATAGGCTTCAAACAGCAGCTATTCAAAAGAGCCGTTCGGCAGGTTTTGGTCTTTTGAAATCAATCCAAAAGACATGCACTGGTTCGTCTACCTCTCTTTGGCCGTTGGCATTTTTGTCCAATTTTGCAAAAATGAAAAAGAGGTCATTTTTGGGATCGTATTCAGAACTCATCACGGAATAATTTACGGGTATCAAAGGCGTTTTTGTAATTCCATCCAGGTCAAAGTGGTAGAATCTTCTCAGGTCTTTAAAATTAATCGTGCTATCTCTGTTTGTATCTTCATCGTACACGGATGCCAGGTAGTAATTGCGGAAAATGGGTTTGTTATTCAACGTGTCAGTATACAAAGAAGGATAATACAGGGTATTGATCAAGACCGGACGCTCGAAAAAGTTGTTTTTTTGTCTCGTTTTTAATTGATAATGAGCAACATTTATTAAACCGCTGCCATATATGGCTTCCAATCCAGGCAAGTAATGACCATGCCAGGAATTGTATCCTTCTATAAGATGTTCAGCATAAGAATGATGGAAAAAGTTGCCGTCAATTGAACCTTCTCCACTACTATTGACATTCAATTTGTGTACTGTGATCAGGCGGTGGTCAGGATGCCCGGTAAGCAGCACATTATTAGGCCTGCTCATTGCGATATTGGATTTAATCTCTGAACTCGATCCCACCTCATTCTGTGACGGTTCATTGATACGGATTTCATTTTGCTGGTTTTTCGGTTCAGACGAGCACGCTGAAATAAAGCACAGCAATAAAATGGGAAAGAAGAGGATTTTCATTTTCGATGGTTATTCGTTTTCTAATTTTTCATACGCGACGACAGAAATAATCCACTTTCTGCGGAAAGCTAGGTAATAACTTACCGCAAATTTACCCTAAATTGTAATCCCAAAAACCAAAAACTGTATGACCATCACCCATCTCCCGGATTATCAACTGGAGCCCTCCCAACACCAAGCCATTGCAGCACTGCTCCAATTGTGCTTCCCGCAATATCCTCCCGGACGCACCTACTTCCGGCAATTGCCTCATTTCCGCATTTTGGCACACGATGAATCTGGTCAACTTTGCGGCCACATTGCGGTAGAGCACCGCATGGTCAACAACGCTGGACAATTGTATCGGATTTTTGGTTTGGCCGATGTCTGTGTGCAGCCCTCTATGCAATCTAAAGGCTTAGGTGCCAGAATGTTGGATTTTTTAGAGCAATTGGCCCATACTTCCAGTGTCGATGCCTTACTTTTAATCGCCCACGACCCTGAATTTTATGCAAAAAATGATTTTCTTGCAGTAGAGAATGATTGCAAATGGCTTTTCGTGCAGGGCGATCAAACCTTGGGCGTTTTGAATCGCCACTTAAAAGGGCTGATGGTCAAAATGCTGAATGGCCAGTCCTGGCGCGATGGTCAACTCGATTTGCTGGGGCATATTTTTTAAATCCACTAACCAAGCATAAATATTGTTTAATGCAAAAGACTCAAGCATTTATCCAACAACACCAAAATCGCTTTTTAGAAGAGTTGTTGGATTTGTTGCGGATCGCTTCCATCAGTGCCGATCCAGCCTATAAAACCGAAGTAGCAAATACGGCAGCGTTCGTAGCCGAAAAACTCCGCCTGGCGGGCGCGGATCAGGTTGAAATTTTCCCCACTCCCGGCCATCCGATTGTATACGGCGAAAAAATGATCGATCCTGCCAAACCGACTGTTTTGGTGTACGGCCACTACGACGTACAACCTGCCGACCCACTGGACTTGTGGACTTCCGGCCCGTTTGAACCCGTGATCAAAAAGACCGAATTGCACCCCGACGGCGCAATTTTTGCGCGCGGTTCTTGCGACGACAAAGGCCAGGTATACATGCACGTCAAAGCCTTTGAAGCCATGTTGGCCTCGAATGAGCTGCCTTGCAACGTCAAATTCATGATCGAAGGCGAAGAAGAAGTCGGCTCGGTCAACCTGGGCGCTTTTCTGGAAGCCAACCGTGCCAAACTCGCTTGCGACGTCATCCTGATTTCAGATACTTCCATCATCGACAACCAAACGCCTTCGATTACGGTCGGCCTGCGGGGCTTGAGCTACGTGGAAGTAGAAGTGACTGCGGCCAACCGCGACCTGCACTCCGGGGTGTACGGCGGCGCAGTAGCCAACCCGATCAACATCCTCAGCAAGATGATTGCTTCCATGCAGGATGAAAACAACCACATTACCATTCCCGGTTTTTACGACGATGTGCTGGTTGTCAGCACTGAAGAGCGCCAGGCCATGAACGAGGCACCTTTCGACGAAAAGTACTACATGGATGACCTTGGCATCGCTTCCGTGCATGGCGAAGCAGGCTATACTACCTTGGAGCGCACCTCCATTCGCCCTACGCTGGATGTCAACGGCATCTGGGGTGGTTACATCGGCGAAGGTGCCAAGACCGTTTTACCCTCCAAGGCTTTTGCCAAAATCAGCATGCGTTTGGTGCCCAATCAGGATCCCGACCAGATTACCGATTTGTTTTCGCGGCATTTCAAGGCCATTGCGCCTCCGGCGGTGCAGGTCGAAGTGCGTGCGCACCATGGCGGACTTCCCGTTGTGACGCCTACAGATACCCCCGAATACCAGGCCGCAGCCAAGGCGATGGAACAAGCATTTGGCAAAGCGCCCATTCCACAACGGGGCGGCGGCAGTATTCCCATTGTGGCGTTGTTTGAATCCATTCTGGGGGTAAAATCGGTCTTGATGGGCTTCGGGTTGGACAGCGACAACATCCACTCGCCCAACGAACATTACGGCCTGTTCAACTACTACAAAGGCATTGAAACCATTCCGTATTTCTACCAGTATTATGCGGAAATGAAATAACCCAAAATCGGGAAATTAATTTTTCTGCGTTACTTTACTTCTTTTCTTTATTTTCTAACCGGAATAGTATGACAAAAACACAATTTTGGGGCCTGTGCCTATGCATTTGCACAGCACAAGTAAGCCTCACAGCACAAACCGCTTACGAGCAAATCGACAAACAAGCTACTGCCATCAACGACAAGGTAGTTGCGTGGCGACGGGATTTGCACCAAAACCCGGAACTAAGCAACCGCGAGTTCAAAACGGCTGAAAAAGTAGCCGCGCACCTGAAAAGCCTGGGGCTGGAAGTACGCACCGGCGTGGCCAAAACCGGAGTAATCGGCATTTTACGCACCGGAAAACCAGGCCCGGTAGTGGGTTTGCGCGCCGACATGGACGGCCTGCCAGTAGTTGAACGTGTAAAAATTCCTTTTGCTTCTACCGCAAAATCAGATTACCGTGGTGATCAGGTTGGCGTGATGCACGCCTGTGGTCACGATACGCACGTGGCCATGTTGATGGGGGCTGCCAGCATTTTGACGGGAATGAAAACCCAGCTTGCAGGTACCGTGGTCTTCATTTTCCAACCCGCCGAAGAAGGGCCACCTCCGGGTGAAACGGGCGGTGCCAAACAGATGGTGGAAGAAGGTTTGCTCAAAGACCTAAAAATGAACATCGTTTTTGGTCAGCACATCAGTTCCATCATCGAAGTAGGCAACATCAACATCCGTCCAGGTGGCCTGATGGCCGCTGCCGACCGCTTTGTAATCAAGGTGAAAGGCAAGCAGACCCACGGCTCACAACCCTGGTCGGGCATCGATCCGGTGACCATTTCTGCCCAAATCGCCCTCGGTTTGCAAACCATCGTGAGCCGACAAATGGAACTCACCCGCGAAGCTGCCGTAATCAGCATTGGCAAAATCTCCGGCGGAGTGCGCAACAACATCATCCCTGAAGAGGTAGAGTTGGAAGGCACCATCCGTACCCTGGACGTGGACATGCAAAAAGACTTGCACGACCGCATGCGCCGTACGGCCATCAACATTGCCGAAGCTTCAGGCGCTACGGCAGAAGTGGAAATCTTCAGCCACGTACCGATTACCTTCAACAATCCAGAATTGTTTACCAAAATGGGCCCAACCCTGAAGCGGGTTTGTGGCGAAGACAATGTGGTAATCAGCCGCGCTGTAACTGGAGCAGAGGACTTTGCCTTTTTTGCCAACGAAGTGCCCAGCATGTTTTACTTCGTAGGAGGCATGCCCAAAGGTCAAGACCCCAAGACTGCGCCTGCCCACCACACGCCTGATTTCTATGTGGATGAAAGCGGGATGAACCTTGGCGTTCGCCTGTTTTGTAACCTGGTACTGGATTATACGACCAAGCTTAAATAAAATCCAATGCACCAAACCAAATACACCTTACTCCTGATTGTGGTGCTGCTGAGCAGCAGCATTTTCGCTCAGGTCAAAAAATCGCCCGACCGCAAGGAAGGCGATGGCCCTTACAGCGAACTCATCTTTCGGGGCGTAACCGTCATCAATGGCAATGGCGCGCCGCCATCCGGCCCCATCGATGTGGTGGTAGAAAACAATACCATCAAGGAGGTCAAACAAGTGGGTTACCCTGGCGTGCCCATTGATCCCAAAGGTCGCCCCCAACTCAAGCCTGGAGGCAAGGAGTACAACTGCGAAGGCATGTACATGCTGCCCGGCCTCGTTGACATGCACGGCCACATTGGCGGCCAGGCTCAAGGCGCCGATGCGGAGTACGTGTTCAAACTCTGGATGGGTCACGGCATCACTACAGTGCGCGACCCCGGGGCAGGCAATGGCCTCGATTGGGTGCTGGAGCACAAAAAGCGCAGTGAAAAAAATGAAATTACCGCACCGCGCCTGGTAGCTTTTTCTTTCTTCGGACAAGGAGCCAAAGATGGCATCAATACACCAGAACAAGCCCGCGAATGGGTGCGTCAAAATGCCCAGAAAGGCTCGGATGGCATCAAATTTTTTGGCGCACCGCCAGAAATCATGACTGCCGCGCTGCAAGAAAACAAAAAACTGGGTTTGCGCTCGGCTTGCCACCACGCCCAAATGGACGTAGCCCGCTGGAACGTGCTGAATTCTGCCCGCGCCGGATTGACTACGATGGAGCACTGGTACGGTTTGCCAGAGGCGCTGTTCAACGACAAAACGGTGCAGAACTACCCGCTGGACTACAATTACCAAAACGAGCAAGACCGCTTTGAAGAGGCGGGCCGACTCTGGAAGCAAGCCGCTGCACCTTACTCCGCACATTGGACGAAAGTGATGGATGAGCTTCTGGCGCTGGACTTTACCCTCGACCCAACCTTCAACATCTACGATGCCAACCGCGACCTGATGCGCGCGCGCCGCGCTGAATGGCACGAGGATTACACCTTGCCTTCGCTCTGGCGCTTTTACATGCCCAGCCGCATTTCGCACGGTTCGTACTGGCAAAACTGGGGCACGGAGCAAGAAATTGCCTGGAAAGAAAACTACCGCCTGTGGATGACTTTTGTAAATGAATACAAAAACCGGGGCGGTCGGGTCACGGCTGGATCGGATTCGGGTTTCATCTATCAGTTGTACGGTTTTGCCTTCATCCGCGAATTGGAAATGCTGCGCGAAGCGGGTTTCCATCCGCTGGAGGTGGTTAAGAGTGCTACCCTCAACGGCGCTGAAGCCCTGGGTATGGCTGATAAAATTGGCACCATCCAGGTAGGCAAACTGGCAGATATGCTGATTGTGGAAGAAAATCCATTGGAGAACCTGCAAGTGCTGTACGGTACCGGCGCCATCAAATTGACAAAAGAAAATGAGGTGGTACGCGTTGGTGGGGTAAAGTACACCATCAAGGACGGTATCGTGTACGATGCCAAGCAATTGCTGGCCGATGTACGCAAAATGGTGACAGATTCGAAGAAGAAGGAGGACTTTGAGATCGTGCAGCCGGGGAATAAGATCAAGCCTTAATCAGGGCGGGCAGCTTCGCTGATTGGGCTTTTTTATCACCTAAATTATGGTTAAAGTAAAAGTTTAGCACCCCACCGAAGATGGGGTGCTAAAGAATTACGTTTTTTTTAAAATTACATTCATTTTTTTGTTGGACTTTTTTACTCATTCCGCAATGAATCCAACGGATTGCTCAAGGCACTGCGCAGTGCCTGAACACTGATGGTCAGTAAAGCAATCAGTATGACGGAAAATCCGGCAAGAAGGAACACATCACCACGAATATGGTAGCGGTAAACAAAATCTTCCAGCCATTTTTGCATCAAGTACCAAGCTGTTGGAACGGCAATAAACAAGGAAATGAGGATCAAAACCAGGAAGTTTCGAACCAACAATCCCATTACACTGCCTACTGAAGCACCCAGAACCTTGCGAATGCCAATTTCTTTGCGGCGCTGTTCGGCCAGGTAAGTGGAAAGGGCAAACAAACCCATACAAGCAACCACGATGGCTAAAATGGCGAAGTTGCTGAAGATGTAGCCCATCCGGCGCACATCCGCATACATTTTGGCGTAGCTGTCGTCCAAAAAAGTAGTGCGTATGGGTTGAGTAGGCGCCAAATCCTTCCAGATCGCACTGATCTGTTGTATCGCTTTTTGCATGTCCTGGCCTTTGATTTTCACCGAAACTACATTTGAGCTGTTGCCCAAGATCAGACACATGCCACCAATGTTTTCCCGCAAGGATTCAAAATGAAAATCTTCCACCACACCAATTACCTGATAAAATCGATTTCCGTTGGTAATGCGCTTGCCAAGAGCGAGTGCAAGATTGAGTTTTTTAGCCAAAGCCTGGTTGATGATCACTCCTTGAGAATCGCTTTTCATGGCGGTGGAAAAATTGCGCCCTTCCAGTATCTTCATGCCCAGGGTGGGAATGTAACCGCTGTCAACCTGCCAGATTTGAGTTCCGGATGAATTGCCTTCCTTATCTTTTCCCGCTTCCCAAAATTCATTGCCATTTCTTTTGGATTCGGCTACTGGCAAATAATCGCTGACGGCAACACTTTGCACCATGGGCAATTGTTGCAGGCGGTTTTTGAACGCAGGCAGATTATCCCCCAGGGTTTGGGTGCCATTGAGCAACAGAACCTGTTCTTTGTCAAAACCGAGTTTCTTGTGGAGGATGAAGTTCATTTGCCGAGTGACGATGAGGGTACCAATGATCAGTACAATGGAGGTCGTAAATTGAAAAACCACCAGGGCACTGCGCAAATTGGCATTGCTGCTGCCTTTGCTGAGTTTGCCTTTGAGTACATTGATGGGGTTGAAGCCGGAGAGGTAAAACGCAGGGTACAGCCCCGCCAGCATTCCAACAAAAAGACAAGCCAATACCATCATTGGCAAAAACCACCAGGCCAACCAAGGGAACTGCAAAATCTTGTTGGAAAGTTGGTTGAAATAGGGGAGGAGTGCCCAGGCCAAGATCACCCCCAATACAAATGAAAACCAACTGAACAGCAAGGATTCGCTCAGAAATTGCCCAATCAGCGCCCCCCGAGATGAACCCACCGTTTTGCGGAGGCCGACCTCTTTGGCGCGATTTGATGAACGGGCAGTGGAAAGGTTGACAAAGTTGATGCAGGCGATGAGCAAAATAAACCCGGCAATGGCACCAAACAACCACACAAAACGAATGTCGCCGTGTCTCATCCCATCGTGGATCTCCGCAGAATGCAAGTGAATGTCATTGATGGGCTGCAAGTACAGTCGTGAAGAGCGCTCAACCAACGCCAATTCGGTTTTACTCATCTGCGATCCCATGTACTTGTGAATGATGACCGAAAACATCTTTTTTTCCAGTTTGGCAATGTCTACACCGGGTTTCAACAGGACGTAAGTATGGTAATTGCTGGCGCCCCAGTTGCTTTGTTCGCCGTTGTAAAATTCTACCCCTTTCATAGCGATCAGAAAATCGTATTGCAGGTGCGAAGTACTGGGGAAATTCGCCATTACGCCCCCGATTTTTACCGGCTTGTCTTTGTTGTCGTTGGCAATGAGCATTTTCCCCACCGGATTTTCGTTGGGGAAATACTGCTGGGCTTTGCGCTCGGAGATGACGATGGTGTTGGGGTCGTCAAGGGCGTGTTTGCGGTCTCCATAGATCATCTTGATCTGTAAAATATCCAGCAATTCCTGATCCGCAAAGGTAAACCCTTCTTCGTAGGTGTTTTGCGCGGCGTCAATTCGACGGATGGGATTGCCTCCTCCCGTAAAAAGGCTATTGGGGTTGATACGGGCTACTTTTTCAAATTCGGGAAATTCGTCTTTTAAGGCTTTGGCAAAAGGTGCAGGGAAATCTACCCCCTGGCCAGCAAATTCTCCTTCGGTCGTTTCGGCTACCACGCGGAATATCCGTTTGGCCTCAGGATAGGTGCTGTCGTAACTGAGTTCGTCTTTGATGAACAGCGCAATCAGCAAACAAGCAGCAATGCCGATGGCAAATCCGCCAATCTTGATGGCCGAATACATCTTGTGCTTGACGAGACTGCGCCAGGCGATTTTGAAATTGCTTTTGTACATGTCGGGTGAAAATTTATAAGTGATCCTGCGGATGGTAGACAATCGGAAAGAGCGCAATACATCCCATACAAAGGCGCGTCGGGCCGCTTTGTATCCTTTTGCAAGGAGCCGTTTGTCAAACAATTCATAAGCGTCGCCCTGAATCTCCTCCAGCAACTCGGGCCGACAGTACCATTCCAAAAATCGATCGGCCCAGCGGGGCGGCTCAGACGAGAATGGACCTTTCATGAAAAGGAAATTTTGGGCGCCATTCCGGGAATTTGTTCCCACAACTTGAGGTAGGTGTCGCGAGATTGCTCCAAGGCAGCACGTCCAGCTTGAGTGATGCTGAACAGCCTTTTGCGGCGGCCACCCCGTTGGGCGGTGGATTCGCTCCATTCGGAGTTGACGTAGCCTTTTTCTTCCAGGCGCCGCAGGCCAGCATGCACGGCGCTGATGTTGACGGCACGGCCTGTTTGCTGCTCAATTTCTTCCATGACCGCAACGCCATACGCATTGCCATGTAGCACTGCAACAAACAACAAAGTAAGTTCTTCAAACTCTCCTAGGTGAATTCTTTGCATGGTGATTTCATTTGCAAAAGTAAAACTAATAAATATGTTTCACTTTTGCAAATGAAATATCGATCGCAGTTTTGGAGTGAATTCAGGAATGAAAATCGTTACTTCCGATCCGTCCCTGATTGAATGGCATCCAAGCCCACAAAACCGATCACCTCAGGGAAAAACAACTTGAATTCGGCGTCCATTTCCTCCCGAAAAACCCGCAAGGTCTCTACGGCTCCCTCCAGCTGTTCTGGCATGGAGGTCCGTGGCCTCATGCGTTTGAAGGTGTATTCCAGCCCTTCATACACGCCGTAACTTTGTAGCCAATCGGCATCTACCATGCCCTTTACCCGGGGATGGAGGTTGAGCGGGATGGCGGGCAGGTATTGGTTCAAGGCGGCATAGGCCCGGTTGCGGAAAACTGCAAAGTCTTCGGTGGTATAGTTCTCCCAATTGTGAATCAGGAAATAGTCGTAGTAAACATCCACCAATACCGGTGCATACTTGCGGTGGCGCGGGTACAGCCGTTGAATGCTTTGGCGTACGGCCTCGTGGGCGTCGGTGTATTGATCGATTTGGCGGTGCAACAAAATGCCCCGACGGATCTCCTCTGGCAGCTCGTTCACTTCCCTGTTGTTGAGAAAGTCTGCCAGAAAGTTTCCCGTCATTAGGGCAGGATCGTCGCCAGATAAGAAAAAATGAGCCAGAAAATTCATAGTAAATTATATCTTTGCCGCGTTTTATGGAACTTCAGAACTTTCGCGCAATATGGGACTAAAATGTGGAATTGTTGGCTTACCCAACGTAGGAAAATCAACCCTATTTAATGCCTTGACCAATGCCAAGGCGCTGGCGGCCAATTATCCGTTTGCCACCAAGGAGCCAAACATTGGGATGATTACCGTGCCGGATCGTCGTATGGACAAACTGGTTGAGCTGATTGGCCCTCGTTCGGTGGTTCCGACCAACATCGAAATCGTTGACATCGCTGGTCTGATCAAAGGCGCCAGCAAGGGTGAAGGCTTGGGCAACCAGTTTTTGGGCAATATCCGGGAAGTGGACGCCATCATTCACGTGGTACGCTGCTTCGTAGACGACAACGTGGTGCACGTAGACGGCAGTGTTAATCCGGTGCGCGACAAAGAAGTGATTGATACCGAGTTGATCCTCAAAGACATCGATACTGCCGAAAAGCGCCTCGATAAAGCCAAAAAAGCGGCCAAAAGCGGCGGCAAGGAAGAACTCCGGGTGGTAGAGCAAGTGGATAAAATCCTGGCACACCTCCAGGATGCCAAACCTGCCCGCTCTTGCGATCTGGACGATGATGGTCAAATCATCCTGAAAGACATGATGCTGCTTACGGGCAAACCTATTTTGTACGTATGCAACGTAGACGAGGCGTCTGTATTGACAGGCAATGAACATTCCGAAGCCTTCAAAAAAGCGGTCAGTGACGAGCCCGCCGAGGTCATCCTGATCAGCGCAGGCATCGAAGCCGACATCGCCGAACTGGAAAGCTACGAAGAACGCCTGGAGTTCCTGGCCGATATGGGCCTGGAAGAACCTGGGGTAAACTTCCTGATTCACGCTGCCTACAAACTGCTCGACTTGATCACCTATTTCACCGCTGGTGAAAAAGAAGTACGCGCCTGGACGATCCGCAAAGGCACTAAAGCACCGGGTGCTGCCGGGGTTATTCACACCGATTTCGAAAAAGGCTTCATTCGCGCTGAAGTCATCAAATATGACGACTACATTCATTATGGCTCAGAAGCTGCCGTAAAGGAAGTTGGCAAAATGGGCGTGGAAGGTAAGGAATACGTTGTGACGGATGGAGACATTATGCATTTTAGGTTTAATGTGTAGTCAATTTTTTTCAATATCCAATAATCAATATCCAATGTCCAATATCCAACGCGGATTGGGATTTTCGGTAAGTGATTGTTATTGCCCGCGTATTGATTTTGTGCAAACAGCCAAATACTAGATACGCGAGAATTGGTCTTGATTAACCAGCAATCTCGCCCCGCGTTGGATATTGGACATTGGATATTGGATATTGGATATTGAAAAAAAACAATTTTCTGATTGAAACACGAATTCCGCTACTTCCTTCTGAACAAGCCATTCGGCTACCTGAGTCAATTCACGCCCGAAACGCCTGGCCAACTGACTCTGGCCGATCTGGGGCCGTTTCCACCCGAAGTTTATCCCGTTGGTCGTTTGGATCAAGACAGTGAAGGATTGTTGTTGCTCAGTAATGATTCGCAGCTGAACATAAAATTACTCGATCCGCGCCATGCCCATTGGCGTACTTACTGGGTGCAAGTGGAAGGCATACCCACTGAAGAGGCTTTACTGGAATTGCGCAGGGGCGTAGACATTCGGATCAACAAAAAAACGCACCACACGCTGCCTGCTCGGGCCAAGACTTTGACGCTGGAGTCGCCCATTCCCGAACGCGACCCACCTATTCGGTTTCGGGCCAATATTCCTACCACCTGGATTGAAATCTCCTTGCAGGAAGGCAAAAACCGCCAGGTGCGGCGCATGTGTGCCAAAGTGGGGTTTCCGGTATTGCGCCTGCTCAGGGTGCAAATCGAAGCCTTGACCTTGGGAGATTTGCCTGTTGGCGCATTTAAGGAATATACGCGTACCGAGCTTTACACCTTACTTCAACTCTAAATAATATTTACACATCTCTTAGCTGGACTTTATCCCTTTTGAGGGCGATAGAAAAATTCAAGCCTCAAAACAACAAAGCTTTCAAGAATCAGGATTTTTTATGATTAACCTTAGCTTTTTACCTGATGTTCACAATTGAATCACATTACGTATTTTAACCGCAGAGTAACGGAGTTGACGCGGAGTTTCGCGGAGTTTTTTAGGGGCACCTTCGGTGCCGGAGAGGCCACTGAGTTCGCCCTTGTTGAAGACTGATTCTTTGCTCTAAATCAACTATTCGTAGTATACTTGATTTTGGCAAAACCCTTCTGGAGTACGTTCTCCAGCCACCGAAGGTGGCAAACTCTTCTGTACTAAAAAAACTCCGCGAAACTCCGCGTCAACTCCGTTACTCTGCGGTTAAAATGCGTAATGTGAGAAATTAAATTACTTCAAATTCAAACTCCCTGTTTTCTCTAGGTACTCAACTCCTGAGCTTATTAAAAAAAGATAAAGTCCAACTATGGCACCAGAATTATTTCCACACCACGGTGTACTTTTTGCTCCCTTGCCCCATTGCTCCATTTTCCCCTTGGGCAATCACTTCAATGCTGAAATTGCTCCAGTCGTCGGGTTGCAGGAAGCTGAAATTGGCTTTACCGGATGCATCGGTTTCCAGACTAGGATTCCAATACACCTGGGGACGAAAATAGGGTTGCATTTTTTGATTGCCACTTTCCGCTAAATCCAGCATGGGGAATTTTACTTTTTCTTGTAAACCATTGACATTGAATCGATCCGCTTCTTCGTCAGCTGGAATTGTAATCGCAGTGCGGGTAAGGATATTGACCACCCCACTGCGGCCAATGGCCTTGAAATTGGCAAACAATTTTTCGGGTTGGTAATACAAATCGATCCTTTCAATCTGGCTGATTTTCAGGCGGGCCACAAAGTCTGCATCGCGGGTTACCTTGCCATTCACGATGAACATGGGGGTGCTGGGGTAAAACGTGAGCGTACCCGGGTTGTACATGCGGCCCTGGTAGCGATTGGTTTGCCGATCCAGCTTAAACGACAAGGCTGTCGATATTTCGCGGGCAAAAGTTGCCAGGTCTTCAAATGCTTCAAATTCAGCCATTACCAAACTGCGGTCGGGTAGGAGAGGGGGGCTGCCCACGATTTGTGTGGGGGATTTCATTTGATTTTCTACCCTTGCGTACAGTTGATAGATTTTTTTGCGTTGACGGCTCCATTCGAGGTATTTCAATATCCCGGGAGTATACAGCAGTGTGCTATTTGCAGTTGCTTTAAAGGGATTGAGCAGTTGTATTTCTATATCGGGATTGGGATGCCCCAAAAACTGGATGTTGCGCTGACCGGTGAAGGGGGGCATTTCCATATACAGTTCGGTTTGTTTGGGTGAGGTGTAGAGCATTTGCCAGTCTTCTGGAAAAAAAATGCTGATCAGGTTTTGGCTTTGGCTACCCGCTTCACCTAGGAGTTTGACTGGAACAAACAACTGATCGCTCAACGCGTTATCTGTCACCGTATTTCCCTGAATCAGGGTATTTGCAGGAAAAACTGCCTCCCCAGCCAATGCCCAATCGTTGACCGCAATCGACAAATCTGCCTTGACGGGCATGCCATTGCGGTCTTTGACCTGAATGCTGGCTTGCACGGTTTCGCGGCTGTGGTATTGTTCTTTATCCAGTACAATTTCGATTTGTAGATCCTGGCTTAAGGTAGGGCTGTTAGCTACAGGTTCAGAAACCTTGAGTTCAGCAGGGTTCAATTTTTCCAGGTCGTTGTAGATAGAAACGGGTACACTTGCCAGGATCACTGGCTGTTTGCTGGCCTTTTCCAAAGCCAAAAAAGCCAAGGAATATATCCCGGAAGCCACATCGAAAGGGATTTTATAGCTGCCATTGGCCTGAGTTTTTCCCATGTTGGGTAAAAAGAAGGTGCTGATTGGCGCACCATTTTTGCCAATGATGCCCACTTGGAGGTTAAAAGCTTTTCCACGGGTTTCAACCGGGAGGTAAATTTTGAACCAAATCACCTCGCCACTTACATAGAACGACTTGTCGAGATGGACTAGGCAGGATCTTTCCTGGATATTTTGTGCCTTGGCTTCAGGCTGAATCAGCAACAAACTCCAGATGAATAGAAAAATGTATTTGAATGGCATAATTGCTTCTTTATTATGACGCGAAAAATCGGGAAGTAATTTTCTGCGATATTTAATCAATCCAAAAACTGGGTTTTGTCAATGTACTGCTTGTTTGCAACAAGCAATTGTCGCAAATGGTAGGCCCAATGCGGGGTGTAGGTGGCTGTGGACAGTACTTGACCGGACTTCCGACTTGTTCGGGTTTTACGTAAATGCGCATGGTGTCTTGGGTGGTCGCGTAAAAGAAACCGAATACAGGTTCTTTGGGGTCAACAGCGTTTTTGATGTTGGTTGCAATGGTGGCAGCTGGAGCCTCAAACATGTTGCCTGTTCGTTCCGCAAGGTTGCGCACCTGTTCCCAGTATTGGAAGGCATTGTAGCTCAAGCTTTCCTGAATCAGGTTCAGGTAGAAACCTTCGGCAAAGCGGTGATCCAATAAGGCATCGGCAAGGGGGTGTTTATCCAAACGGTCTTGCTGAAAAGCGGCGCCGTCGTAGATGAAGATTTTTTCCAGACGTACAGGTTCGGTGTTGTAACAGATACGGGCTCGATCATCGGTCAGGCGGTACACCGCGGTCAGTTCCCAGCGCAGTTTTGCTTTTTCGGTTGAATTGGCTGCCTTTAAGGAGGTATTGATCCAAAAACGCAGGTAAGCAGCAGTGCTGATGAAGCCTTTTTTGTTGGGCAAAGCCAGATCGAGCTGTTGATAACTAGTTTTTTCCAGTTTAGGAACCGGGGTCATTTTTTCCACCCCGGATTCGTACTTGCGGCCATCGGGCAAAGTGACCCGGATGGAATAACCCTGGCCATTTTGTACCCGAAAAGTAGGATGATTGCCGGGAATCACCACGCGGTAAAGGCGCCTGGCGGAGATTTCGCTCAAATCAATGCTTGCACCAGATTCACTCACCAAGCTAACTTTGGCCGAGCTGACATGCGTTTCCAGTTCGATCCCATCGTAATCGCCAATGCGTTGTACGGTGACTTCCGCTACGGCGGTACTGCCATTCACAATTTTGCCCTGAATGATCACCGCCTTGGTGTCAAAACGCTGGTTTTTGAGTTCTATCTCATCCAGGCAAGTACTGCATACCAAAGCAAGGAGCAGCAACAATAGGCCATTTCTCATAAGGTTTCAAAATTGAAGGTGATGGAAGGAAACACGGTACCCAATACGGCAAGGCGATTGGCTTGTCCCGCGGTAAGCGGCGATTGGGTGAAATACACCGAAAATGCATTTCTGCGGGCATAGGCGTTGTACAGCGACACCGTCCAACTGGTTTTGAATTTGCTGTTTTTGCGGTGGTCTTTCCCGATGGTATACGCCAAATCCAGGCGGTGGTAATCGGGGATGCGCAGCGCATTGCGGTCGGAATAGATGGGGATCAATACGCCGTTGGGCGTGCGGTAACTGCCTTGTGGCGCGGTGGTGGGTCGCCCGGTGCCATAGGTGAATTTTACGGTCAAAGTATGCCGTTGGTTGTATTGATAATTCAGTACCAGCGATAGGTCATGGGGTTTGTTGAAATTGCTGGGGTACCAGGTACCACGGTTGATGCCCGCGATTTGCCGTTCGGTACGCGAAAGGGTGTAACTCAGCAAACCATGCACCAGGCCGCTGTTTTTCTTGATGCTCAATTCCATCCCGTAAGCGCGGCCTTTTCCTTTCAGGATTTCGGTTTCAAGGTGTTCGTTTACGTTCAGGTCGGCAAAATCTTTGTAATCAAAAAGCTGGTCGATGGCCCGACCATATACTTCCACTGAAGTTTCCCAGAGGTTGTCTTTGAAGTTTTGAAAATAGCCCAAAGAAACGTTGTGCGAGCGGGTCGGTTCAATGTACTGGGTGCTCAACTGATACTGACTGGTGGGAGTTGGCGAAGCCGAATTGAAAATCTGGTTGATGAATTGCGCGGTACGGCTGTAGCCCAACTTGACGGAAATGTCTTTCGAAAAGCGGTAGCGAGCAGATACCCTCGGCTCAAGGCTTGTGTAGGTTGCGATGGTTTTCCCTTTTGGGTAGAGGATGGTATCGGTGATTTCCTGCACGTTGGGCAATTCCGGGTTTTGGTACACAAATGCAGTTTTTGAGCCCAAAAATTGGTACAAACCAAAGCGAATCCCCCCGGAAATTTGCAAAGCTGGATCAGGTGACCAATCTCCATTCACAAAAGCCGCCGATTCGAGTCCCTGCTCTTTTTCCAGGGTTTTGGCAAAAACCTGCGAGAATTCCCCTGCTGGTTGCCTCGTTCCGGGCAAGGTAGCATAACCAATGGTTGAAAGACCGGCGTCAAATTGCAGGCCATCGCGCGGGATGTAAGTGAGCTGTTCTTTCAGGCTGAAAGAGCGGATGTTGTTGTCCAGCCGCGAAGCATCGATGCCCGCATAATCGTGCTGAATGCTTTCGTAATTGCTCAGGGTAGCCGATAATTTTGAAAACAACTTGCTGGAAAAGATTCTTTTGTAAATGGCCTGTCCCATCAGGGTTTGGTAATCAAACCCAAAAGCATTGTTGTAGGCAAATTGATCTTTACTGGCATAAGCGGCCAGAATGAGGGTGTTTTTCTCATTGAATCGATGGGTATACCGGAAATTGGCGTCGTAGAAGAAGGCCGAACTGTTGCGCACCTCCACGTTTCTGGCCGAACGCAGCACCCAATCGGAGTACGAAGAGCGAAATCCTGCAATGAACGAACTTTTTTTGGCAATGACTGGCCCTTCGATGGCGATGCGGCTACTTACCGGGCCAATACCGCCTTTGATGTGCAGTTTTTCAAAATCCCCATCCCGCATTTCAACATCCAGTACCGAGGCCAGGCGGCCACCATACTGCGCGGGTATGATGCTCTTGTACAAGGTAACCCGACTCAGGATATCGGAATGAAAAGAGCTAAAAAAGCCCAACGCGTGTGAAGAATTGAAAAGGATGCCATCGTCTTGCAGCACCAGGTTTTGGTCTACTTCTCCGCCCCGCACATTGAATCCCGTGGCGCCTTCGCCAATGGAGCTTACCCCAGGAGAGAGCAGCAGACTTTTGATCACGTCCGTTTCCCCCAAAAAGGAAGGCAATTTGTTGATGCTTTTCAGATCCAGTCTAGTCAGGCCGATTTGCACATTTTCTACATTGGCGTCTACTGCTTTTGCGCCCACTACCACTTCATCGAGGTTGACGGCAGCGCTTTCCATCTTGAGGGTAAGGGTGCCGTCGCTGGCCACCTGGATGTCCTGGATCAAGTCAGCATTGCCGATGTATTGGATCAGGAGTTGATGCTGTCCTACCGGAAGTTCAATTTCGAAACGGCCATCTTCATTGGTGGCGCTGCCTTTGTTCAGGTCGATCACGCGCACGGATGCACCAATTACTGGCGATTTATCCTTTTGTTGCAGCACCAATCCGCTCACTTTGGCCTGGCCAGAGGCTTTCAACTGGCGGATGTCCCCAATGTTGATGGTTTTTTTATTGGCACTGCTGTCGCGAATGGCGTTCAGTCCTCGTTCCAGCGCCAGGTAATAATCAGCGGCAAAGGTTTGATTGATGAAATCCCTGGTGGCAATGATTACGGCGTAATCGCGGTAAACGAGAAAACTGTATGGGGTATCGGCCAATAATTTTTGTAGCGCTTCCTCCAGTCGCAGATCGTTGGCCAAGAGAGAAAATGTGCCAACAGGCAAACTTTCGACCGGATAGTAAAAACGCAGGGGATAATTTTGCTCCAGGTATTGAAAAATAACCGGCAGCGGCTGCTGTTCGAGCGAGGCACGAATGCGCAGATCTGCCGCCTGGGTTTGTGCACAGGCATGATGGGTAACGCAACCAACCAGCCATATGGCCAGCAGGCATTGCAAAATGTGTGTTTTCATACTATCCGTTCAGGTTAGATTCCCGTTACAACGGGTCTGTTGGATAAAGATAAAAAACGCTGCGGATAAATCAACACATTTTAAGTTACGCCCTGGTGAAGCGTCTTTTGCGCCACCAGCCGTATAGCCCACCAAACGCGCTGATCAGCAACAGTGGAAACAGAATATTCACCAGTTGCCACCACGATTTTTCGCTTTGGGCTCGGGTCGTATCCAGCATGCGCAAGCGCACTTCTTTGCCACGTGCTGCAATGATGCCATTTTTGTCAAGAAGGTATTCTACCGCGTTTTGCAAAAATTCCTTGTTGGCGTAAATGAAGTTTTCCACTTCATTGTAGCCGAGAGGTACCACCTGATCGCGCATTTTGAGGTATTTGTTTTTGGCAACATCCCCATCTGCCACCACGATTTGCCGGGTAGGTACGCTTTGGGTCTTGAAAGTCTGTCCCAGTTGGGTAAGGCCGTTTTGCATCTCAGGCGTGATCCGGTTTTCGTACATCGAGGGGAAGATGCCTTCCATGGCCACCGACACCACTTGGGTACCTTTGTTGAATTTGTTGGGATCGATGTAGCGCAAAAAATCAAGCCCCAGCCGCACGGGCAAATACTGCAAGCGGGTGCGGGGACTGGTGGTAAGCAATACGGTTTTTTTCACTGGTGTTTTGGTACGCACTGCGGTATCGATGGTACTGGCAAACTGCAAGTTGACAGGCGCTAACGACTTGGACACGGGGTGATCAGGGTTGGACAAGGTCAAAATATGGTAGGGAAAAGCAATGGGCTGGCGCTGTTGGCGATCCCCTTGCTTGCCAGTGGCTATCCAGATGGGCGAACATTGCAGGTCGAGTACCAGATCGGGCTGAATGCGTACGCCGTATCGAAACAGCAGGTCATCGAGTTTAAGCTGGTAATCGCCGGGGATGTATTCGGGGTGGGCAAAAAGACTGTCTTTGTCCATGCGCACCATGTCCAGCAACCAGAGAATTTTTCCGCCACTCATTACATACTGGTCAATTTTGAACTTGTCTTTTTCGGAAAAAGCATTGAGCGGTTTGGCTACGATCAACGCCGAAATTTCAGGATTGATGTGGGTAACGCTGTCGAGGAAAATGGTGCCGGTATTGCAAAATTTGCGCAAGGTGAGTTCAAAATCCTTGCGTTCATTCGGGCCGATCTCGCCATGCCCTTGCGTGAACAATACATTGGGTTTGCTGACTTGTTGCAATTTTTGGATGGCGTTGGCCAATTTGTATTCCAGGAGTGACACGGCACTGTTCAGCACCACGTCAGGCGATTGGGAGGGATCCTGGTTTTCCATCAAATTCACCGCCAAACTGCGCCCTTTGTAGTTGACAACGGCATAGGGGAAAACAGGCGTATCGTCGCGTTGGGCACCTTTCATTACCGTAAAAGACATGGGAAACATGCCTTCTTTGCGCAATTGCTCCATGCGGGCGTTGACTTCTGCGTCTTTGCCTTCCATGGGGTTATCAAAATCGTAATCTACCAGCGCAGATTGACTTCGAAAATCATCGAGTACATCGATGGTGGATGACCGGAGGCGTTTCAGTTCAGCGGGCAATTTGCCATCGAGCATGACTTTGACATACACGATTTCATCGAGGTTGCGCAGCAAATTCTTGGTGCCGTCGGTGAGGGTGAAGCGTTTTTCTTCGGTAAGGTCAAAGCTGCGGTACAAGGCAAAATTGCCCAAACGTGCGTTGGCCAGAATATTTAGAAAGACAACAATCCCTAAAAATAGCCCCATTTGCAGGAGGGATTGCATTTTTTTGTTGCTGCTCATAATTACCATTTTCTTCTTTCCAGCGAAAACAAGGTCAAGGCCAGAAAGAGGATGCTTACAGAAAAAAAGTACACCAAATCACGGGTATCGACGATGCCCCGGCTGATCGAATTGTAATGGTAGTCGATGCCCAATTTTTGAATCAAATCATCGAGTTGGCCTACAAATACCGGCAATTTACTGAAGTAGTAAAACCCGTAGTACAGCATAAAGCAGAGGAAAGTGGCCAGTAAAAAAGCCAAAATCTGGTTGCTGCTCAAGGAAGAGGCAAAGATTCCAACAGCTGCAAAGATGGCTGCCAACAGGAAAAGCCCCAGGTAAGACCCCAAAATGGCACCTGCATCCAGATTGCCTTTGGGCAACCCGAGCTGGTAAACCGTGTAGTAATACAACACCGTAGGCAAAATGGCAAACAGTACCAGCGCCAGTGCCGCAAAATACTTGCCCAGGATGATGTCGATTTCCCGCACGGGTTTGGTGGCCAAAAACTCGATCGTTCCAGTTTGTTGCTCTTCTGCCAACAGCCGCATGGTAATGGCCGGGATCAGAAACATAAACACCAATGGCGCAGTATCAAACAAGGGGGCCAGGGTGGCAAACTTGTTTTCGAGGATACTGGAATCGGCGAATACAAAGACAAACAACCCCAAAATCACCAAAAAAACGGCGATGGAGATGTAGCCAATCAAGGAACTGAGAAAGGAGTTCACTTCTTTTTTAAAAATCGTCCACATAGGTTTATTTTAAGTAGAACGGGTTGCGCTCGTTGTAGGCTTTGATCAGGCGGGGCAAAAATTCCGCCGTTTTCTCGGGGGTAAGTTCAGCAATGGCCCTGGGGAATTCCGGTCGGTCTTTGACCCATTGGGTTAAATTTTCCTTGGAAAGCGGAGCAGTTTCGCCGGTTTCCAAGCGCAGCATTTTTTCCCGCACCACCGTGTCTACGTTTTTGACTTTGCCTTGCCGAAAAGGAATATTGGTTTGTGGGAAATACGCTTTGATTTCTACCCAGCGGTCTACTTCTGTTTCGTAAGAAAAAAGCGAGATGTTGCCCACTAGCTTCAATTCGGCGAAAATGGCCAACTTGCGGCGGGTGCTATCCGAGGGAATCCGAATGAAAGGCCGGCCACTCCAACACAAGCCCCAAATGGAATCCATGGTCAGGGTATCACCGCTTTTCAGTTTTATCCATTCCACCTGCACCACTTTTTTCTCTTCGTTGACCACTGCTGAAAACTCAACGTTTACCATCGAATACTGTGGCTGATCGCGTTGAAACGACTCCAGGGTTTGGTAGATGCCGTCTTTAAACACGTAACCGGGTTTTACTGCCGTAGGGTTTTGACCAATGGCAGGGTTCCCCCAAAGCAAGGCGAACAGGAATCCGATGGATAGTAAGGTTCTGGTCATTTCGATTTTGCGGTCAATTTTTGAAAAACATCTTCTACGGAATAGGCTTCTTTGTGCATTTCGATCAGGGTCAATTTTTGGTCTACCGCAAAGCGAAATACCTCTGGGCGGATATCGGCCTTGGCATCACTACCCAATTGCCAAACACCTTGGCCGACTTTTTTGACAGAATGAACTCCTTTGATTTTTTTGAGCAGTTCTGCCTTGATTTCTTCCAGAAAAGCCACGCTGACCATAGATTCTCCCTTGATGAGGTTGGGCAGTTCTTCGATGCGGTCGTCGGCAACAATTTTGCCGTTGTTGATGATGAGTACCCGGTTGCAAATCGCTTCCACTTCCTGCATGATGTGGGTCGAAAAAATCAGGGTTTTTTCTTTGCCCAGTTGTTTGATGAGGCTGCGGATTTCGACCAATTGATTGGGGTCGAGACCAGTAGTAGGTTCATCCAGAATCAGCACTTCGGGGTCGTGGAGCATGGCTTGCGCCAAACCAACCCGCTGGCGGTAACCTTTGGATAGTGCCCCGATGAGCTTGTTTTGTTCTTTTTCCAGTCCGGTAAGTCCGATCATGTCTTTGACGCGCTGCATGGGTTGCTTCAGGCTGTGCAATCCGGCTACAAATTCCAGAAACTCCTTGACGTACATGTCTTTGTAAAGCGGGTTGTGCTCGGGCAGGTAGCCAATACGTTGGCGGACTTCCAGGGGGGATTTACTGACATCAAAACCGCAGACTTCGGCGCTGCCTTCGGTTTGGGGAATAAAGCCGGTAATGATTTTCATGGTGGTGGTTTTGCCCGCTCCATTTGGCCCTAAAAACCCCAGGATTTCCCCTTTGCCTGCCGTGAAAGACACCTGGTCAATGGCTTTTTGTTCGCCGTACAATTTCGTCAATCCTTTGACTGTTACCGACATGCTTTTTGTTTTTTTGGACTGTGCGCAAAACTAAGGAACGGAAATCACATAAAGGTACATTTAGACTGGACTCTTTAATGATTTCCGATCCTAAGAAAGGGTTGGCACGTGCTTCAACTTATTTTGAACTCGCTTCTAACGGAGAATTTTAAGGTTTAGGGTATCTATCTGCAAGTTTTTTTCATGTTTTTCATCTCTAATGCCTTTTATATGTCCGTTTGGCAACCTTTTTGAATCCTGAAGTGTAGCCTGGCGAACAGTTTTCCTGTAGAATGGCTGATACCTTTGCATCGTTAATCATCAAAACACCTTAAATCATGTTTAAGCTTTCATTGTCAAATGTTTTGGCCGTAGTTGCCGCGATTATTTTATTACAAACCCTGTTTTTCAAGTTTACTGCCCATCCGGATAGCGTATACATCTTTACCCAATTGGGACTGGAGCCCTATGGCCGCATCGGGATTGGCGTTGCAGAATTGATCACTGCATTTTTGTTGGTGTGGCCACGTACCCGTGGTTTTGGAGCAGTGATCGGGTTGGGTGTGATTAGTGGCGCATTGTTTTTCCACATCACCAAATTGGGCATCACTGTACACGATGACGGCGGCAAACTTTTTGGCCTTGCACTGGCTACTTTTGTGTGTTGTTTGGGAGTGGTATTTATTGAACGGAAGCAATTGCCAATATTGAATAGATTGTAAGGAAATACTGGTCGTCATCCTGATTTGTTTCAGGATGACGGCAATCGTTTTATAATTCAATTACGGGTTTATTTTTGCTGAATTTAATAGTATTTAGTTTTTTTAATTATTTTTGCGAAGTATATACATGTAACCCAATTAAGACAAGCTCCATGGAATTCATTCAGCATATTTTCGGCGAAGATTTACAAGCTGCCTTCCTCATTGTACTCAACCTGATTTTGATCGAAAGCCTTCTTTCTGTTGACAATGCTGCAGTATTGGCTACTATGGTGATGGATTTGCCCAAGGAACAAAGAAATAGGGCATTAAAGTATGGCATTTTTGGGGCATACTTTTTTCGTGGATTGTGTTTGATTTTTGCAGCATGGCTCATTACGATATGGTGGCTCAAACCTTTGGGCGGCTTGTATTTGCTGTATCTGACCTATGGGTATTTCAAGGGCAAGTCTACGCCAGATGATCCAAGTGATGATTACGTGGACAAAAAAAGCAATTGGCTTTACCGCGCTACAGTGGGGAGTTTTGGTGTTTTCTGGGCAACTGTTGCACTTGTTGAATTGATGGATCTGGCATTTTCAATCGACAATGTCTTTGCAGCAGTGGCTTTTACTGAAAATATATATTTGATTTGCATTGGGGTATTCATTGGCATTTTGGCGATGCGATTTGTGGCTCAGGCTTTTGTAAAGCTGATGGAGCGATTTGATTTCTTGGAAACCATTGCTTTTATCGTCATTGGAGTCCTTGGACTTAAGCTAACCGCATCATTATACAGTCATTTCTTTCCAGATTCGGTCTTAAATAAATTTGTTGAAGGGGAAACGGCTGATCTTGTCATTTCACTGTTTACTGTTGGAATCTTTGTACTACCGATTCTAACGTCTTACCTCTTTAATTTCCCTGCAAGAGGAAACAAAGAATAATACGTCATTCAGTACAAATCTGCTTTTACAGATCAGGAATTGGCCATGGTGATGTACACCAAGCGTCCTCCCGGTTCAGCAGAGAGCAAAATTTTCTTGCCATCAGTTAATTCCACCATGCCACCGATGGGAATTTCTTGTCCTTCTGTAATGTCTTTGAGGGAATTGAGTTTTTGATTGACCAGTACCCATTTTTGGTTGTGAAAAGTGAAATAACCTACGGGGATCTTATCTTCGGCATTCAAGCGCTCATTCCGAATGACATTTCTATTGACGTGCCACTGAAACAAGTATTGGTTGTGGTAAACCATCAAACGATGGTTTTCTGGTTTCCAAACTGTAGGTTTGAATTCAAAATACAAGTCGAGTACAGGTAAAGTGCCAACATGCTTGGTGCCACAAAATGGACATTTGGGGCTGACTGTATTGTCAAACACATACCACTTTTCGTCACAAGCGGGGTTTGCACAAGGTTGCATCAAGTCGGTGGTTTTGAGCAAGGCTTGCTCCCACATATCGGCGGGTGGCCTAAGGGATGGATTGTGTAAGCCATCAATGAATGCCTGGTCAAAAAGTGCTTTTAGGTAGGGGCCAGTAATCGTATAGGGCAATTTGGACACATCTCCCCAAGGCAGATCCCATTTTGAAATTTGATTAAGTTTAGGTCGATTGCTGGCATCGCTGGGATGTTCGATAAACAATGCTTTCTCACCCATTGAGAGCAAGTCATCCTTTTCCGTATCCAGATCGTGAACTTTTCCGCCTTTCAGGGGGTGCCTGCGCAGTAGGTACATGTACATCAACACCGCCAGGGCGTATAGGTCAGTTTCTCTTTTGGGCAATTTACGGTTGGGGTCAGTTTTGCTCAAGTGTTTGGTAGCCAATACTTCTGGGGCGATGAAATCGGCAGTGCCCACCACTTCTGGCGGGTATACCCCATGTACGACGAGACCATCCAGGTCAATGATGCTTGCTGATTTGGTTACTGGGTCAACCAATACGTTGTTGTAGGACAAGTCCGAATGTGCCAGGCCCATCTGATGCATTTTCTTTACTCCCCGAGCGATATTGACGCATATCTGAAAATAGCTCAACCAGTCACCCAGTTCAGAATTGTCTAGTTTTAGGGGGAATTGTTTGTTTCTAAATTTAGAGGTAGCAAACCATTTGCCATTTTTTTCACCACCTTTGATCAGTTCATTGGCGGCGTAGCCTTTTTTGAAAAAAAACTTGGAACTGTAAATTGGAACGATTACCCCGATGCGGCCATTGAACTCAACGACATCGGTAGGCCAACGGAAAATTTCATTGAGGTAGTAATCTCCAACCTCTCTGGTTTTGATTTGATTGAGGTAATCGGTGGTGATTTTTCTTAAACGTTCTTTTTGGTTGAAATCCAATTTTTCTCGAAAAAGAGCCACTACATAAGTGCGATCGGGGCTGAAATATACGTCCTTTACCCCTCCACGCTTGGGCTCACCATCGTCTACGTATTGGTAAGTATTGTTTGAGTTTGGGTTGACAGACTTGACGGTTACGATATTGCTCATGGCATTTTCCATTTAAAAAACGATTGCTAATGTTCGGTCATCGTGGTTGCCAATGCTCCAAAAATCCATCCATTTGGACAATTGGGCATCAATAGCAGGATTGCTTGCCGACAAATCAACGGAGGCTTCTTCGGGGTTGTTGCCTTCCAGATCCTTGATAAATTCGCGCCAATGTTCGATTTTTTCAAGATTTGCTTCTACCACAAACTTGGGGTCGTAGATGCCATCGGTGAGGAGCATGAGGTAAGCAAAATCGTCTACCAGTTTGAATTTGAAGCGCGTAGAAAACTTGTCGGAAGAAAAAATTTCTGGCATCGTAATGAAGCGCGTTCCACCTCCAAACTCGCCAACATCCAACCAATTCATCATGGTAATTTCGCTCATCTCTGAATTGAGCAATGCAATAGGACAGTCTCCGACGCCAAACGAAAGGATTGCATATTTTTCCTCACATTTTTTGAAGAGGGTGAATATCAAGGTAGAGTGCAGGTCTTTTAACTCACACTGGATTTCATTTGAAAAAGTAGCCAAACGATTGTGCGCAAACAACGCAGCTTGTGAAAGGTGATGGTACACAAAAAGATTCAACTTGCGAATGGTGTCTTCGCCAGTGCCCAGCAAATAATGGTACAATAAGGCATCAAATTCCTCGGAATTGGCCAGAGTAAAAGTATGGCCAAAATAATCAACAATGGCTTTGCAGGCCAACTCAGAACCCTTGCGAGACAATTTGGCTGAACCTGCACCGTCTGCTACTGCCACCAGACTCCAACCTGTATTGGGGAAAAACTGAAAAGCAAAATCATCGTCTCGAAAGCTACCTACGTTGGCATGTGAACGGCCACGTTTGGAGGCCACTACCAGGTGTTTGTCGTTGCCAATTGGCGCAAAAATGGATGCATCATCGGGTTTCCAATAAGGATCGAGAGGATCGCTGGGCAGGTTTTTCCAAAGAGACCTGGGGTCTGGATTGATGACCAGAGCGATTTTTTTTTCGTTCAAAACTGAATCCTCGGGTTCGCCATTGATTCTGAATTTCAATAATATCTTTACATCGCCTGCTTTTTCTGGAATGCCGTGAATGATTTCCTGCTCATTGTTGTACCGGAGGCCAAGCTCGTCCAAGCCTTCCAATTCTGTAAATACAATATCATTCAAACCCCATTTGATGAAATCGAGTTTTGCTTCGTAGGGTTTGCCAACCGTACCGTTTGGAATGATCATACTCTTTTGCAAAACATCTTCGATTCTATTCCTGATCTGCCATTTGTCGCTGAGCATCTTTTGGGTTTTGTGGATTAAATTGACTGCATCTACTATAGCCTCTTCAGCACAAAAACTGTCCAACAGGCCTGTTTTGTTTGTAGCAACCTGTAGGTTTTTGGCTTCGAGTAATTTAACAACATATGCTTTAATGTCATTCATGTTTTACCCTTGAGTGCGATCCACATTGAAGCCTCCTTCACCAACCCCATACCTGCCCTGATTGCCACACCAGGGACAAGTGTTGACAGATTGGATATCGATGCAATGGATGTTGCCGCACTCGCACAGTGCAAAGGCCACCTGATTGCCGCAGCAGGGGCAAGTTGGTGCGCCCATTAGCTTGTCGGTATGAATGCTTTGTTTGAGGCGGACTTCATCAGAGAGTTCAAAGTAGGTATTGTCTACCTGAAAGGCTCCTACCAATTTGTACATGGTGGTTTGGCCCCAGCCATTGCCCGTTTGCGCAACGAATTTGCGGTATTTCATTAAGTATGGGCGTTTGGTGTTTTGGCATTTTGCGGCCAGCACCACGTAGTTGTCGTCGATAAAATCGTTGGAATTGGGGCTCTTTTTAAGGTCAATTTTGGACAATGAACCGCCTTCCAATTCCGTAAGGTCAAAACTGTTGGGGTTTTGTTCTACCGCAATGCTGTTGGTTTTGATGGAGGCGGTTACCCACTTAAAAAACTCTTTGTAAGAGTTGGTCTTGTTGTCGTTGAAAAACAAGACGTTGTCGGTGAGTTGTCCTAAAAGCCCGACATCGGTTTGATCTCCCAGGGCAACGGCTACCATATTGACCGAGCGTTGCCAGTTTTGTTGCCACTCTGCAATGGCCCCGCGCGTTTCGTCGGTAGGTACTCCATCGGTAAACAAGAAAACGATGGGTTTCCAGTCTCCCTTTTGCTCCAGGGTGGTTTTAATGGTATTCTTTCTCAATTCAAACATCAATTGTCCCAAGCCATTGCTAAGAGAGGTGCCACTGCCGATGGGGAATTTTGGCGGATAAAAACTGAAAATTTCCTGTAGCGGGATCAGGGTTTTGGCTTGACCAGCAAATACGATAATCGAAACCCATACCGTTTCGAGGGCGAAGGGATCACTTTTGAGTTCTTTGATGATATTGGCCAAACCTTCTTCAACTTGTTGAATAGGCTCTCCTACCATGGATTCTGAAACATCAATTAGAAAGTACACGGGAAAACGTCTGCTCATAATTTTAGGATCATCAATGTTGATAAAGATTGGTTATATCACGACAATAACTTCAGAAGGAGGTGCGGGCAAAGCTACGCTTTCGCCAGTGCCTTGGCTCTTGTTGCCATTCTCAATGGTGTCAGATACCCATTTGAAAAATGTTTTGAGGGTTGTACTGTCACACGAATCCAGGTGAACCACCGTATCGGTTAGTTCCTTGAGCAAGGAGTCATCGGCAAGATGCCCCGCTGCGCAGCCTACGATGGCCCCAAAATCAATGCTTTTGATTTTGGGGATCATTTCGCGGTAAAGTTGAATATCCGAAGGTTTTCCATCTGTAAACAAAAAAAGCAGGGGCTTCCAATCCCCTTTTTGGGTGTCGCTCCCTTTGCGCACTTCGTGGTTCACTTTTTGGTAAACCATTTCCAGACACTTCCCGGTATGGGTGGGGCCGCTTTGTGGGCAGGTAATTTCAGGAAGTTGGAAACTCACCAGTTCCGTCAAAGGCGCTATTTCTTTTACTTCCCGATCAAAAGTAATGATGCTGATCCAGAGTGAATCCAATGCCTGGGCGTCCATGCGCAATGTGCTGACCATGCCGCTGAGGGCGTTGTTCAGCGCCTGAATTGGCTCACCGTACATTGAGCCGGAAGTATCCAATAAGAAATAAACAGGTAATCGCCTCATGTTGGAATGTTGTAATTGTTGCTGCCCGACGAATTGGAATTGTTGTTTTGATTGGGAAGATTGTAACCACTGTTTCCTGAAGTACTGCTGCTATTGCCTGGATTGGTATTGGGCAGGTTGTACGGGTTGGCCGGATTGGTTGCTCCGGGTACTCGGTTGCCGTAGTTTGCTGCAATTTGATCCATGATTTCATGGGTCACATCCTTTCCACCTGAAAAATTGGTGACCAAAGCTCCGATGCTATAGATTGGCCCCCAGGGGAATCCCCACCAACCCATAACCAGGGTCAGAATGGTGAATCCAATGTGCTTACTCACCGCACTCTCGTCAGGTTTGATAAAATATACGTCAGAAGATTGGCGGAAGGTCATCACTAAAATTGAGATGGCGTATTGGAAAATCACAAATTTTCCGCCCTGGTCAACCAGATCCCTTACTTGATCAATGGTTAATCCGTCGATGTTTTTAATTTGAGCCATTTTGACTGGTTTTTTGGTTTAAAATTATACGACTAGGTTTAGTTCAGATGGGGGCGGAGGCAAGTCCTTGAGAACGGTAACTTCTGCGCCACTTTCTTCAACTTTTGTAGAGCTAACCCCGATAGAAGCTGTAACCCATTGAAAGAACTTTGAAATGCTATGGCTGTCTGCTGAGTCCAGGCTAATGACGTTGTCGGTAATTGCCTTTAGAACATTGACATCTGCGCCACTTCCAGCTCCACAGGCAATGGTAAAAGCCGTTTTGCACTGTTTGAATGCATTGAGGCCAACTTTCCAGTCATCGGTGGGCACCCCATCGGTCATGATGAATACAATGGGCTTCCAGTCCCCTTTTTTATCAAGGGTGGTTTTTTCGACTTCATTGTTGATGCGGTTGCTCAACAAGGTTAAGGCATCCCCTAAAGCAGTAGTGCCACTGGCTTTCAAATCAACCATTTGAAAACTGGCCAACTCTGTCAATGGGATAAGTTGTTGCGCCGCGCTGTCGAAAGTTATGATGCTGATAAAAGCAGTTTCTATGGCCTGAGGGTTTTGACGAAGCGTACTGATCATTACCTGGACGCCATTTTTCACTGCTTCAATTGGCTCGCCATTCATTGATCCCGAAGTGTCTAACAATAGGTATACAGGAAGTCTCCTCATTAGGATTATTTGTAAGATTTCATAATGCGGTGAATGGTTTGGCCCAGGAAAGTATCGTCGGTTGGGTCACCGATGGCATTGAATTTCCATTCGGTGTCTTTTTTGTACAATTTACCCATGATGATTGCTTTTTTACCCGCAAATTGAGCTTCAGCAGATACATTGTAAGAGGCGAATTCTTCTTTGACATGGGTGGTAGTGCCTTCGTACATGCGGATTTTTGCATAGGGAATTTGTGAGAAATCCTCTTGGCCGGCATTGTTGAGAAAGAAGAAAATCTGAGTTACTTCAGCACTGATCTTCGACAAATCTACGGTAATGATTTCATTGTCGAGACCATCGTCTCCACCTTGGTCGCCCGCACGGTCGTCACCTGAATGGCGCATGGCACCATCTGCGGTCATCAGTTTGCCAGCGGGGAGTCCAAATTTTTGCAACACATCTACCCGATAGAGGGGCGAGTACATGTGATCGCAGGGATCGCCATTGGCGTTGAGCAAAATGCAACTTAAATCGAGGTCTACGTCTTGTACTTTCTTTGAAAGCCCCCAAAGCGATTTAGATTCGATTGCACCCCAGTTTACGCCAACGCAAAAGTTGGTAAGGGTTGCTCCATTTGATTTTCTGAGGTCAATTCTTTGACCTTTGGTTAAATTAATAGCCATAATAGAATGTTTTAGCTGTATCTTTGAATATATTCCTCGAGTCCACCTTTCATACCTGTGCCTACGGCTTCAAATTTCCAGGTGTCTTCTTTTTTATAAATGCGGCCAAATTCAATTGCCGTTTCGATTGAAAAATCTTCTTCCAATTCGTATTTCAGAATTTCGGTTTTGGTAGCAGCATCCAGAATTCGAATAAAGGAATTTCTGACCTGGCCAAAGTTTTGACGGCGACTCTCTGCTTCGTGGATGGTTACCACCACACAAATTTCTTTAACAGCTGCATTTGCTTTTGACAAATCGACAATGATTTCTTCATCATCGCCATCACCATCTCCGGTACGGTTATCCCCGGTGTGTTCTACGCAGCCATCGGGAGATTTCAAATTGTTGTAAAATACAAAATATTCATCAGCCACCAACTTTTGATTGTCTCCAAGAATGAAGATGGATGCATCCAGGTCAAAATCTGTACCTGTAGTGTTGGCGTTGGTGTCCCAACCCAATCCGATGATAAATTTTGGGGCAGAAATGTTTTGTCTTTGCCCTTTTTGAAGGTTAATTGCCATATTGGATTTGTTTGTGTCGATTGGAAAATAAATGATCCTTGAGGTAATTCAGGTTTTGTTCGTATGCCTCAATGGTATGGTAGCCATTGCCCAAGGCCAGATCGTACAATTGATTCATGAAATCAGCGGATTGTTTTTTGAGAAATGCCGCACAAGCCTGCGGCTCATAATTTAGAATAAACTTGACCACTCTGGTATTGAAAACAAAATTGCCACTACTGATAATGTCTTCCAGATCACCAATGGACTGAATGCAATGGTAGTTGAGGAAATTTTCAAATTTTGGATGGATGCTTTTATTGGTCAGTTCGGCGAAATAGAGCATGTAAAGATCATTGTCCAATTGGTACTCTTCTGCCATTCGCAGAATCATGCGTTCATGACTTCCGGTGATTTTAATATCATCCAGAAAAACGATGGTTTTGTTGGTCAGAAAATGCTTGTCGATGTGAAAATGGTCGTTGCCGATCAGCTTTATTCTCTCTTCGGCACTGAGTGCGCCATAATCCTCCTTGTAGGTGATGTCGCGGTGAATTTTGGTTTCTTGCACAACGGGCAATTGTTGCGTAACCAGCCAGCGATTTAAGGTGGAAACAAAATAATTTTTTAGGGCAAAAGTTGCGGTTGGAATAAAAGAGTAAGGGCTTGAAACCACCACGATTTGCGGCTCAATCAGGAGCTGAGCATGGTAATTTTGGATGAATCCCTTTGCCAGGTCATGTCCAAATGCTTTGGCCACATCATTGTCGCCAAATTTAAACCGGCTGTAGTCGTCAGGACTAAAACCAAGCGCATGAGCATGATCGATATTATGTAGGGAATAGTGGTGCTTCATCAATTGAGGAGTTTTGAAATCGGTATTGCATTGGAATTGATCAACAAATGATTGATTCCAAGTTGTTGCGCCCCTGCTGCATCTGCAATAGGATTGTCTCCGACGTGAAGAATGTCACTAGGTAGGCATTTAGTTCCCAATGATTCCACAGAATCGAGCAAAAGTTGAAAAAACTGCGGATTGGGTTTGGAATACCCTGTTTCATCTGAATACAACTGGAAATTCAGGTAGGCATCTACGCCCAGGTTTTTAAGCACTTTGCGCAATGTTTGTCCTTTAATGAACCCCGTATTGCTCAACAGGCTCATGGAGGCGTTTTCTTTCAGTTTAGCCAACACGTCCGGGGTTTCCGAACTATAAAACACTGGCGGATATTCCATAACCAGGTTTTCCATATCGTGGTACAATTGGTGAATATGGATGTCGGACATGCAACTTAGGTCGTAATTATTGATGGCCGCTATGACCAGAAGGTACATTTCTTCCGCATCAATATTTTTGCCCACCTTTTCATTGATGGTATTGCAGGTGGTATCGATTTGACGAAAGATGTGCTCGATTTCTACAAGTGTTTTTTTTGCGAAGTTGAATTTTGAATGGAAAATTTTTGCTCTTTCTGTTTTGAATGAAGGATTTGATTTAATCAGGGTCATCCACAGATCAAAAGAGTAATGTTGGTACATTCAGAGAAATTGAGGTCATGAGGAAACGGAAGTCTATTTGATGATTTGGCCTTTGTAGTACTTTGCTAGAAAGAAGGCCAAATCTTCTTTGTAACCAATGCCTGAAGCCTCAAATTTCCATTTGCCATCCCGCAGGTACAACCTGCCGAATTCAACTGCAGTTTCAATCGAAAAATCTTCACCCAATTCATACTTGGCAACTTCATTCCCTGAATTGTCATCTACAATGCGGATGTACGAGTTTCTGACTTGCCCAAAGTTTTGCTTCCTTTGGATCGCTTCATGGATGGTAACTACAAATAAAATCTCCTGAATTTGTGGATTAATTTTGCTGAGGTCAACCTGAATGGTTTCATCGTCGCCATCGGCACTGTTTCCTCCGGTTGGATCGTCACCGGTGTGGTGCAATGCCTGATCTGGAGAATCAGTGTTGCCATAAAAAACAAAATAAGCGTCTTCGGGAATACCGCGATTGTGGTCAATCATGAATGCGGAGGCATCTAGATCAAAATCAGATCCTGTTCCTTCATTCGGGTTCCACCCCAGGCCGACGCTTAATTTGGTCAATCCAATGTCTATTTTCTGGCCTTTCTGTAAGTTAATTGCCATACAGTGATCTTTAAAGTGCTAATTATTTAGTTTTAACATCGTAAAATTATAAAAGAGGACGAAAAAAAAATGGTAAACAAATAAAAAATGTAACTATTTAGCACCCCAATCTTATTGATAATCAATTGCTTATCACAAAAGCAAAAAATCTTTCAAAAACACAAGTCATTGACTATCATTGACTTGATTTTATTAGGTTTAATGCTAATGCTTTTTACTTTATTGATTGTCAAGTAGTTTAGGTGCTAAATAGTTACTAAAAAATAATCTAAAATTAATGTGGAGTGTAAAATGCCCCCCTTTTATGGGGTTGTAAAATATTATTAATTTATTATCTTTGGAGGTAATTTTTTAACATGCGTTCCATGAGATCTACACTGCTTATTTTCACTCTTTTTCTGTTCGCCGTATCGGTCGTCGCTCAGGATGACCTTGGGGACAAAAAATCCGAATTCAACCAGTCTATTGCTCAGGCTCAACAACTTATTGCTCAAGGGAATTATGCTCAAGCAGCTGAAATTGCGGAAGCCGCAGCAGCATCAGCCAGAGATTTTCATGATTTTTCCTACGACGCTACCGCATTAAATGTTTACGCCAAAGCACTATACAGCATGGGCGCCAAACAGCGAAACAAGGCAATCGCCAATTTTGAAAAAAGCTTACAATTGGCCAAGGGCAAAAGAATGGTTGACTTGCAAAGGGATAACCTGGAGTACCTTACCCTCATTGCCCGTGATCGGGGCAAAGACCGAGACATTAGAGAATACACCAACCAATTGAATGCGCTCAATGGGGTTACTGCTCCCTTGCCAAGTTCCAAAAGCCCCACGATTGTATTGGAAAATAAAGGCGCCCTCAAAGAAGAAAATGCCAAGCTGTATGAACAAGTTGCGGTGCTTTCCTCAGAATTGTCGAGCAGTCATCAGACCAAATCTCAAAGTGAACGTTCATTGCAGAAGTTTGTAGACATCATCAGCTCCCAACAGGCTGCGATCAAGGAGATGAATGAAAAGCAAGCCAAGGCGGCTTTGGTATTGATGCAACAAAAGAAATTGGTAGATTCTTTGTCTTATCTGAAGTTTAAAGATTCCCTGGTGATTGCCACCAGCCAGGCTGCTCTGAGTGAGAAAGAAGCACAGATTAAGCTCAAACAAAGTGAGCGCAACATGGTTTTGTTGTTTGCTGGGCTTATTTTGCTCATTACGGTAGGGATCTACAATCGTTTTATCAACATCAAGCGCAACCACGCGGTATTGGAGGAAAAAAACAAAATTATTCAGGAAGAAAGACAGCGTTCAGAAAACCTGTTGCTCAATATTTTGCCTTCATCCATTGCGGAAGAGCTTAAAAAATACGGTCAGGCACCTACCCGTCGCTATGACAGCGTATCGGTCTTGTTTGCCGATTTCAAGAATTTTACCTTGATTTCTGAAACCCTTACACCGGAAGAATTGGTTTCCGAATTGGACTACTGCTTCAAAGGTTTTGATAAAATTGTTGGAAAATTCAATCTGGAAAAAATCAAGACCATTGGCGATGCCTACATGTGCGCAGGTGGATTGCCCGATCCCTACCAGGCGCCTCCCATTAATGTCATCAAGGCGGCAATAGAAATGCAGAGTTTTCTGCAAGAACACAAAAAACAGCGATTGGCAGAAGGAAGACTTTTCTTTGAAGCGCGAATTGGTATCCATACCGGCCCGATTATTGCCGGGGTAGTGGGGGAAAAGAAATTTGCCTACGACATTTGGGGCGATACCGTAAACGTTGCCGCACGCATGGAGTCGAGTAGCGATGCCGGAAAAGTCAACATTTCTTCTTCGACTTACCATCTCATCAAGGATCAATTCAAGTGTGAGTACCGGGGTAAAATCAGCGTCAAAAACAAAGGCGAAGTAGACATGTACTGGGTAGAAAACTAAGATTTAGCCAGGAACTAAACTGCGTTTTTTTCGCTCCATTCCAATATGAAAAGGGCAGGCCGTGATTGGACCATCGGTCTGCCCTTTTTTCCATACCGGAGTATTGTAAAAATAATTGGGTGTAAGTATTTGATTTGACCATTGCTGGTGAAATACTTCGGTGCTTGAAGCCGACATCGGAGGCACAATCCATGCCCAATCTGCTTGTACTTCCCGACCTGCCTTTTGCTCAATTGCCACAAAAGACATAAATTGATCAGCAGCAGTATGGTGGTCTACCATCGAAACACCTTGTTGCTGAAAAGAATACAACACCGCCAGATTGAGTTCAAGCATGGCCCGGTCTTTCCACAAATTTTTGGTTGAGCGGGTGTCGAGTTGCATACGCTCCGCGATGATGGGCAAAAGATTATAGCGTTGTACATCGCCAAAATTTCGCGAAGCAATTTCGTTGACCATGTACCAACCATTGAACGGAGCGCAGGAATAATGCAAGCCGCCAATTTCCAAAACCATATCCGTGATGATCGGTACTGCGTACCATTTCAGCTTCAATGCTTCGAACCAGTCCAACTCAGGGTGGGTAATCTTTACCTCAAGCACCGAGGCTTTGGGCAGCTCAAACCATTTGGGTTGCTGGCCATCGATTTGAATCACCAATGGCAATACGTCAAAAGCCGTTCCTGCTCCACGCCAACCCAATTCCTGGCAAATCTTGGTAAAATCTATCTCTTGCGGATCTCCGATGCATTTCCCATCCTGCTCATAACCTGCATAATGGATCAATTTGGAGTTCCAAATGCGGACTGATTGTTCACGAAGGGGATTGTCTACCTTGTAAATGCTGATGGTTGATCTGATCTTGCCAGCGTTGGTCGCAAAGTCCAGGTGCTCAACAATGGATTCAAAGATCTGCGCTTCGTCCTGCAAATGGCGTTGATCTCTAACTTTTAGGGTTTTCCAAAACAACCTTCCAATGCAACGATTGCTGTTGCGCCAGGCAACTTTGGCGCCATACTCCAATTCTTTGAAGCTTTGTTCGTAAGTACCGGTAGCAGCTATCTCATCGAATATTTGACAAAGGCGCTGCCTTGGGCTGCCCAAGGCTTGCTCCTGATAGTAATTCTTGTAAAATTCTTCCGCTTTTTCTCGCAGTATTTTTAAGTATTCAGATTGATCACGATTCATCAGTATTCCAGTTTTACTGACTTTCCCAAACAAGATAAAAGGACAAATGTTCAAGATGAAAAGCGCATTGTCAGTTGCTCAGTTTTTTAATTGGCGTAAGCATCACCTTGCGGAATTCCACTTCAGAACCTTCTGCTTGCAAGGCAATTTGCCCTTTGGTAGCGGTGGCACCAAAACCATGATTGACCAATACATCATTCAAGGTTACTTTTACTTCTGCATTCAGGCATTCTATTACCATTCTGTTCCACTCGCCCAAAGGCTTTTCAGTGCCATCCGTTAGGTTCACGATGCGGCGTTCTTTGCCTTCGGTGATGCCCCATTTTTCTTTTGGGCCGCGTCTTTTTTCCATTTCGGGTACAGAGATGTCTTCTACGATGCACCAGAAATCTCCAGCATTTTCGTGCATCATTTGTACTTCGATGGATTTTGGAAACATGCTGTAAAGTGCACGTGGAGTAGAAGCGTGTACCAACGCACCGCAATTGCCAGGCTTGCCTGCAAAACGGTATTCCACTTCCAGGCGGTAATTTTGGTAAATGGCGTCGGTGATGAGGTGGCCGTTGGGAGTGCCCAAACTGACCAAGAGTCCGTTGCGAACCAGGAAAGGGTTGATGCCCTGAGGATTCTTGTCCAGTTCTGGCACATCTACATGCCAGCCACTCAGGTCTTTGCCATTAAAAAGGCTTTTTGCGCCTGCTTTTGGGGCAACACTGGACTTGCATCCCAGCACACTGAGTGCCAGACAGAGAAAAAAGAAGGTATTTTTCATGCGTATTGACGATAGTAAAGGTGAATACTTTTGCTGGAAAAGTACCATTTTACTTGCCAATGTACAAATCTCCGAAGGTAATACTGATGCTGATTACCGGAGAATATTCTTTATTGGGTCGGAAGGTTACCTTTTTGATTCCGGTATCCTTCATGTCCAGGAGTTTAAATTTCAATTCATTTGGATAATCCACTTTGCCATTTTTGACACTGAGGTTGTAAGCAAGCGCGTTTGAATTTGCATTGTGGAAAAACACCGTAGATTTATCGGCATTCAAATTGAAATCCAGCAACTGATCGGTGGCAAAAAAATTGAGAATGCCGTATTGCGCCTCGATGTTGTATTTGCCTCTCATTTGCTTCATGGTCAAATCCGAACGCCGGGAGGCTACTTTGATGTTGCCGTCCAGTTTGTTGGCAATCAAGTCTCCAAAAGTGGTGTTGATGTCGATGTTTCCTTTCACGTTGTCGAGGTCGATGCGGCTGAACCGTGAATTCAAACGCAGGTTACTCATCAGGTTTTTGACATCCGTAAAGCCATAATTGTTTTTGATGTAAATGGGGCAAGCTTCAGGGAGCATAATCACGTATACCGCTTTGAGTTGAGATTGCAGCTCGGGAGCCCCTTCGGGTACATTGAGGTAATTGCCAAGGTAGATTTTGTTCTTTTCCTTTTGAACATTGTAACTCATTTTCTCCAGGTCTTTTTCGGCCTGTTCCTTGTTGGTGTTTTTGGCAACCAGGTCAATCTGGATTTTGATGCTGGGTTTGCCCCAGGTTTCGATGCGTACTTCAGCCCGTTGGCCATCTACGTTTACTTCGTAGCCATCGCGGTAACTGAATTCCTTTTCGATGCGTTTGGTAACTACTTGTACCGACGTGTTGTTTTGAGCCGTAGCCATTTGCAAAATCGTCCATAAGCAAATGCTAAGGAAAATGCGGAATTTCATTGGCTTATCAATTTTATGCACCAAAATTGCAATTGTTTTCAGGTTGACAGAATGATGATCAGCTTCAAGAGGTTTGGATCTTTTCCACCATGGCTTTGACCACACGAGCGCGGTCAATTTCCAGATCGCTCAGTTGGCGAATCAGTTCAGGATCTTCCCCATATTGGGCCATCGCTTTTTTGAGTTCGGCCTTCGCTTCGTTTAATTCTTTGAGTTCCTGATCCAAACCGCAATTCAAGTCGTTTTGGGATTGGTATTTGCAGAAGTGGGCGTATAGATTTTGTACCTCTTGCACATCAGTCTCATCCGCATCCCAATCGCGGGGCGAAGGGTTGTTGTCATTTTTCTCTACAGTATAGGCATAGCTAACCGTGCCACGAGTCTGGTTCCACTGGTAGATTCCCAATGTAGCTGTAATCACAATGGCGACACCGGCGGCGGCGCTCCAACCCCAAGTAGGAAGTTGTCTCAAAATGCCTTTTTGATTCAAACGCTGCTCGATGCTGTTCCAAATGCGGTCTGGCGCAGTGTATTTGGGCAGGCTTGCAATGGCTTGATGGAGGTTCCCTTCCTGTTCGAGGTGGTCTTCGATGTTGTCCCAAATGAAATCGGGCGCGCGGTATTGAGGCATTTGCCGCAATGCATCCTTGAGCTTGTCGTAATTCAACTCTTCCATCATTTTATTCAGGTTTGCCCAGGGTTTCCCGTAGGCGCTTTTTGGCATAAAACAATTGCGATTTCGAGGTTCCCACGGTAATTCCCAATAAATTGGCTACTTCCTGGTGACTGTACCCTTCCACTTCGATCAGCACAAAAACGGTACGGTATCCAGTGGGCAATCCTAAAATTGCCTTTTCGAGGTATTCAGCATCCAGCCGGTGGCTCCAACTTGTGCTGGTATCGGGCGGGACTTGATCCAGAGAAGCAGTGTAATGCTCTTTCTTGATCTTACTGAGTGCAGTGCGGACAACGATGGTTTTGATCCATGCGCCGAGCGTCGATTCTTGTCTGAATCCACTCAAGTGCCGAAAGATCTTGATAAAGGCATCCTGAAGCACATCTTCGGCGAGTTCGAAGTCGCCAGTAACCCGGTAAGCCACCGTATACATCGCGTTTTTATAGCGATCGTACAGGGCTTTCTGGGCCAGTCGATCCTGTTCCAGGCATCCTTTGATAAGGTCGGCTTCCGTCATGCTGATAGAGTAAGGCATCGGCTCGGTATCCGTTTTGATTTGTGGGTAAAGAGTCCGCTGCGTCAATGATGGTTGTATTTGACGGGAGAAAGTTTGCGAAAAAAAAACAGTAAAGGGTAAAAAAAATACTTCCCGATTTTTGAGCGGGAAGTATTTTTGTTGTACTAAAGCGTGAAATAAAAATTCAGCTGGTAAGCAAAATTCTTCTTGACTTCTGGCAAACGATAGGGCCCCCAACGCATAAACCCACCTACACCAGCACTCAGTTTGGTGGCTTTGAAGATGGGCAACATCAGCAGGTTTCGCAAATAAAGTCCGGTTTCGTAATAGCCCTGATTGAGGGTTTTAAAGTTGATTTCTTGATGGGTCTCCCGATCGGAAAGGTCTCCCCAGGCGATGTTTTGCGCAATCGCAAATTCTGGACGCGTGTATTTGGATTTTACTTTGAGCAGCAGTTTGCCAAAATTGTGTTCGAAGAAAAAATAAGCAAAGCGATCTCCGGCAAACTCATACAAGCCCATGGTTTGAAAAACGTGGTAACTGAAGATCGGTGAGCCACCTTCGCGTCGTACCCCTGGTGCATTAAACAGGTAAGGGTATGGAACATTCCCGAAGGTCATCCCGCCCATTAAACGGTAAACGCTGCGGCCAATGGATTTGGAGGTGTTTTGACCTTCCATACTCAAAATCAAGCGGGTATAATTGATTGGCTCAATTCCGCCACTGATTTTGCCCTGAGCCAATTGCAGGTCAAACACTGGATAAGTAAAGTAATAAATCGTTTCGGTGATGCCGTCTTTGTGCAACCATTCCTTAGGTGCAAAACGGATGCTCAAGCCCACCTCTTCCTGACGAAAAGTGCCATTCGATGCGCTTTCCCCCTGTACAAAGGAATAAGGATAAGTGGTTTGTCGGGTTTCTCGCTTCCAGTAAGGACTGAATTGCAGATGGGCGCTGGGCCGATAAAACAACTCTGCCCGGAAAGTTTCTACACTGTCCATGCGGTAGCGGATCCAGTTGCGCGGTACAATCCGACCGAGCAGAGGGGTGTTGTCCGACAAAATATTGGTCGTACCGGGTTCACTCAGGTCTCGGCGGTAAGACAGGCGCAGGCGCAAATCTTTTTGTTTGCTCAACAAGAACTCACTGCGCAGGCCGTATTTCCATGCTTCGTCTTTGATGCCATAGGCTACATAGCCCCGAAGTTGTAGCCAGGACAGGTTTTTGAAATTGGTGCGCAAGCCCATTCCCAGGCGATAGCCTTCGTATCCATTCAGACCGATAACATCACGCAATGGGATTTCAAGCTGAGCACCGATCGGCAACATGCCTGTGTAATAAGACCTGGCTCCACCACCAACTACTTTGAAAAAAGTCTTGGGGCCTTTCAGCTCAGGCAAGGAATCCCACAGGGTATAAGAATTTTGCTCGCGGGTAGACAAGGAGTCCATGCGCAGCGCTTTCCATTCTTCTTCGCTCAAATTTCGGGCATTGGCGTCTTGCTCGCGGGTGGCGTAATTAAAGACACTACCGGGAATGTCTTCGTTGACTTTAGGCGATTGAACCTGGGTGCGGTTGCGGATCTGCAAGTCAAAAGTGCTGCCTTCGTTGCCAACGGGCAAGCTGAGTTCGGTTTGCAGGATTTCAGGAAACCAAAACTTGCCGGTATGGCGGTACTGCTGTTGAACCCTGAATTTTACGGCCAGACTGGTATCGGCAGGACTCGCAATGACGTTTTCCATGGCAAATCCATTGGAATTGATGTGCAAAACGCCCTTTAATCCATCAAAATTTTTGCCTTTCAGTGGTTGATAAAAAATCACGAACGTACTGTCTTCGCCGCGGATGATGGTATCCTGAAGTTGAAAATCATAGCGATTGAAAGTGCCTTCACTGATGGGATTGACAAAGTTAAGATTGGCCGCAGTCAATACCATCACTTCTTTATAAAAACCAAAGGGTTGAAAGTCGCTTGTGGCAAATCCCATCGAAAAATCGCCAGGCAAGGAAGACTTGCTGGCCATGATGCGTTCTTTGTTTTGGGCTGGAGATTTGTGGTAAACCTCTACTACAGATTCTTTGACCCACAAGTACATCTTATGGAGCAAGGCATCGCTGATTACCGAGTCGCGCCGGATGGCTTCTGGTGAGCGCTTTTTGGGTTTGTCTTCTTTGGTGCTGTCTTTGTCCTTCTTGAGTGATTCCTTAAACTTTTGGAAATTGCCTACGGTAAAGGAAGACTTGTTGTAAGAAACATATTGGTAGGAAGAATACTGCTCAGGATTGTTTTGGGGGCGATTGGCCAATACCTGGCGGATGATTCCCCAGGCTGGGTTTTCTTTGGGCCGAATGGTTACTTCGGGCAGGCTAAGGATGTCTTCTTTTAACAAAACTGACAAAAAAGAACCGGCACTTTTGAGGGGGACTTCTTTGGTATGATAGCCGACATAACTGATAACCAGTATTGCTGTACTGGGCGCACTGATGGTAAAATTTCCGTCGAGGTCGGTGGTCGTTCCTTGTGGAGATCCCTTGATGCCCACACTTACAAAAGCCAGCGCTTCCTGCGTAGCTTCATCCTGGATTTTGCCAAGATATGTTTTGTTTTGCCCCTGTAAAGCGCTAAAAGTCAAGAATAAAAGTGCAAAAGCAAGGATTCGGCAAGCATACTTTTCCCTTAAAAAAAAATTCAACTCCAAACTCATTTTCATTTTTTTAGATCCAATTCAGTGCATTGTGAACAAGAGTAAATTCTTGAGCACAACGGTGGTGACTTGGATTAATACGCTTAAAAACTAAAATTGGTTGTCTAAGTTCAATTTAAATTGTTGTTCAAGTTGAAAAAGGAGATAGGATAGGTACTGATCTTCGGTCATTTGTCGGTTGATACGCCACACATTGTCTTTGATTTGGGGGAATTCAAGACTACGGCGAATGGGCAAACGATTGAAATAATTTTTTTGGTGAATTCCCTTAGGGGGTACTTCTTTGTGTTCACTCACCTTTAACTCAGCGAGTAAAGTTTCTTTCCGTTGAGGGCTATGCCATTTTTGAATTCCCGCTTCCCCTGCAAAATACAACTGCACACCTGGGCCATTGATTTTCAGGATAAGGCCAACCAATCGATCAGCAGGCTGGGGAATAAAATTGCCAATGTCCGCTTTTTCTACCATAAGGTATTGTTCCGCCTCTTTGGATTCTTCAGCCACACGATTGTAAAAGGATTCTCTAAACCATATTTCGGTAAACGTGAATTCAAATTCTTTTTCTGCACAAACTGAAAAGTAAACCGGGCGCATTTTTTCGCATGCTTCACCATAAATGCTCAAAAAAACGGTATTGGCAGATGGATTGGCTTGCTGATTGACTTCTACCTTCAGCTTAAAGAATTTTTCCTCCCATTGGTCTACTTCGCTGATTTGTTTTTCGGCAGTACCCGTACCCAATACGGACAAGCAGAGGCGCTGCTCCAGGTCTTCCACTTCCAGAACCAACTGTTCTACTTTGTTGCGAATCTCGATTAACTCTGCTTTGCGGAATTCTGCTTGGGCGGAATAAACGGGGTCTTTGCTTTCTTCTTCAATGCTGGGGATTTCTTCCAGATTGTCGAGTTCTTGCAACAACAAGGTAAAAAGATGGCTTTCTTTAAAAACATTGGCGGATGCCCGCAGCACTGATGCTTGATCGGCAGCATCCTGCAGGTTGAATTCATCCAGTAATTCTTCCAGAGGGGTAGGTTCAGGCTCTACTTCTACTTTTACTTTGCCCTTGGCCGTTTTCACCACTACATTCAGCTTGTCTGTAGGGTCATGCAAATTGAGCTGATTGGCCAGTGGCAAGGCAATCAACTCGCGGATGGCCCGTTGCAATTGGCGGCCACCATATTTGGGATGAAAACCTTCTTCTGCCAATAGTTCCAGGGCATTTTCCTGAATGCTCAACTCCAGTTTACGGTAGCGCATGCCATCGCGGGTTTTGAATTGTTCAATTTCCCGGTTGACAATAGCCCGGATTAGGTTTTTATCCAGAGATTGAAAAGCGATGATTTGATCAATTCGATTCACCAACTCGGGTCGGAAGTACCTTTTAATCGCTTCCTGGTAAAGTTCCTGGGTGGGACGATTTGCGCCGCCAAAACCTGGCCTTGGCCTCGTTGAATCGGCACCCAGGTTGGTGGTCATGATGATGATGGCACTGCAAAAATCAGCAACCCGCCCGCGATTGTCGGTTAGTCTGCCTTCGCCCAGCAGTTGCAGCAGCAGGTCAAAGAAATTGGAATGGGCTTTTTCAATTTCGTCAAAAAGCAATACGGAGAAAGGCTGTTTGCGAATGGCCGAGGTCAGCAAGCCTTCTGTGCTGCCTGCGCCTGCTAACCGCAATAAGGCACCAGGAGTGCCGTATTCACTCATGTCAAAACGCACCATTCGGTCTTTGTCGCCAAACATGAACCCTGTCAAGACCTTGGCCAATTCGGTTTTACCCACCCCGGTTGACCCCGCAAACAAAAAGGAGGCAATGGGCTTGCCCGTTCTAGAAAGCGCTGTTTTGATGGCAACCATCGCATCTACTACTGCGTCCACCGCCAACTCTTGCCCGAAAACCTGTTGATAAAAATGACTTTTCACCTGAATTGGAATCAATGAAATGGCAGGATCAACGATCATGGGGGGCATCCCACTTTCTGCACAGAAATAGCGAATGACCTCGTTGCGATCGATGATTGAAAAATCCTGGGAGCTGCTCTCCTTCTTCCCCATGCGCAAGGTCATTCCTTCTAAAAATCGAATGGGTTTGCCGGGCATCCCTGCATAGGGCATAAAACGACGGTGCAAGCGGATGACTTCATTCACCGCTTCTTCGGAGATCAATACATCGGCTTGCTCGGCAAGCGCCTTTATTTTTTCGAGAATGATTTGTTCCAATTGCTCTTCCCGTGGTTCAGTAAGGTGCAACACCTGGAAATAAGCGGGATAGCCCGGTGCATTCAGCTCAATGCGGGCAAATTGGTCTTCGGTACATTCCGAAATCATCCGAATTTGGCCCTGGCTAAGGTAGGGGATGAAAAATTCGGCAATACTGGCTTCATTGCCTTGGTATTGGCCTACCTCAAACAAATCCATCAGGTTGCGGATGTACAATATATGAGGCGTGTTGGCGATTTCTTTGAGCAGTTCTGAAAGGTTGAATTCCCACCCGCGATCCTGCGACAGTTCTTTGATGAGGGTAGAAGCTGTTGTTTCCCAAACAATAAATTCGCCTGGATTGTGGAGCTGCAACTGGCGGGCTGCCTCCCAAATGATTGCCGTTTTGCCTACCCCGGATGGGCCAATGATCAATAAGTTATTGGGATACCCACCCCGTAAAATGCGCAGGACTTGCTCAAGTTCCTTTTCACAACCATAACTTTCCTGACGGGCAATGTTGAGCCTATTGGCTACTTTATCCAGCCAAACAAATTTTCCAAATTCCTTGGTAGGGCGTTTTTCGCCTGGATCAAGAATTTCCAGCTGAATTTCAGCTTGGATCAGTTCCGTACCCTTGAACCAAATGGTAGAAATGATGTCTTGGATAGAAAAAAGGCGGCCTTTTCTTCGGAAATCGATCCGCACCAATTCTGTGAGGTTTTCAGCCAAATCCTCTTGTACGGTTGCCGAAGCCTCTAATCCCAATACGGGTAAAATGGCGCGCCAGGTTTGTTCTTGTTTTTCAAAAAAATAATCGAAACTCAAACTAAATGCAGGAGAACCAGGGCTACTTGCTCCAGCCGGAAATTCGACATCCAGACTTGCTTTGTAAAAAGTGCTGGAGCGCAGCAAATCCATGAGTGGAAGCAGAGGTGTTTGATTGTACAACTGCTCTTGTAGTGCTGCCTGGTATTCGGAGGCTACTTCTTTTAAGGTCTTTCCCAAGCGAAACGCCAATACATCCGTCATGGAATTCAGCAAGGCGAGGTTGTTGCTGAAGTGAAGACGAAAGGCGAAAAATGGAATGGTGATGGGAAGTGACATGAGGTTTTGAGTTAGGGGCGCCCCCTGCGGGCGCCCCGACGATATCAGTGCGCCCGCAGGGGCGCCTTACGAAGGGGCACCCGCAAGGGGTGCCGCAACTAGATTACTTCGGTTTTGCCAGGTACAGCGATGGGGTAAAAACCATCTTTGTCTGGAAGAACCTTTGGCATTGCGTTCCAATCCAGCTTTTCTGGAAACAAGCTGATGTTGGAATTGAGTGCTTTTTCCCATTCAATTACTTGACCAGAGTAGGTCGACATGCGGCCCATGATGGCAGTAAGGGTTGATTTTGCACCGTTTTCAGCATCTGCGTACTTGTATTCGCCTTTGGCGATGGCTTCGAAAAGCATGTCGTGCTCCACCTGGTAAGGGTTTGGATCATCTTTGCCATTGTGGCGAAGGATGTTTTTGCCGGTTTTGTCAATCAGCAAACCTGGCTTTGGTGCGCGTCCATTGGTGCCCACAAATGCCTCCGTAACCTTATCTGGTGTACCTGGCATATGGCGGCACTGGCTACTGATGATGGTGCCGTCTGCGTATTCGAATTCTACCGCATGGTGGTCAAAGATTTCACCATATTCCTTGCCGGTGCGTACCTGGCGGCCACCCATACCAGAAGCTTTAACGGGATATCCTTTTTTTACCCAGTTGGCTACGTCAATGTTGTGGATGTGTTGCTCTACGATGTGGTCACCGCACAACCAGTTGAAGTAGTACCAGTTGCGCATTTGGTACTCCATTTCGGTTTGTTTCTCTTGGCGTTTGTTTACCCAAACTCCGGCATTGTTCCAGTATACATTGCCCGAAACGATGTCGCCAATGGCTCCTGCATGGATTTTTTCAATCCAGTTTTGGTACATGATTTCGTAGTGGCGTTGCAGACCAACAACTACGTTCAGTTTCTTCTGTTTGGCAATTTCAGCAGCAGCTAATACTTTACGGATACCCGGGCCGTCGGTGGCCACTGGTTTTTCCATAAAAATTTGCTTGCCTGCCTCAACGGCTGCAGTGAAGTGATCGGGACGAAATCCGGGAGGAGTAGCCAGGATGACCACGTCACAAAGTGGCAATACTTTTTTGTAGGCATCCAATCCTACAAACTGGTGGTCTTTGGGTACATCCAGTCTTGACATTTTCAGACCGGCCTGCATTTCCTTTTCAATCTGCTTGTAGCTGTTGTTCAGGCGATCAGCAAAGGCATCAGCCATGGCAACCAACTTCACATTTTGAGTAGTAGAAAGTGCTTGTACTGCGGCCCCAGTACCCCGGCCTCCGCAACCAATCAATCCGATTTTGATGGCATCGGCAGTACCGTTGAAACCTTTGGCGGCAATAAGTTCAGGCATCAAAAGAAGCCCTCCGGTGACCGCTGCAGATGTTTTTACAAAACTCCGGCGATCGAAATTTGTCTTTTTGTTTTTTGTGCTCATATGATGTAGCGATTGATGTTTATAATTCAAGTAAAGTTAACGAAAGATTCGACCTAATCTACAATTGCTGCTTGAAAATAAGCTTCAATTTCAGCCGCAGTTGGTTGTTTGACTGGACGGACAACGCGGAACCCTAAAAAAGAAGAATCGGTATTCCACCAACGGCTTCTCGGAATTTGAGGATCGCGTTTTTGCCAGGTAGGCAAGGACTTAATCCTTTTTGAACAATTGCAATCTTCGGGATTGTCGTCAAAAGATCCACCTTTAACTGTACGGGAATGCTTTGAATTGGGTTTGTACCAGGGATTATTGGGGTTGGCGCTGGTTTGAGCAAAGTAATCGTCGATGTAATTGTCTGAAGTCCATTCCGAGACATTGCCCAGCATGTCGAAAAGTCCCCAGGCATTGGGTTTTTTCTTGCCGGTAGGGTGGTATTTTTCGGTGCTGTTGTCGTAGTACCAGGCATAATCTCCCAAGTTGGCCTCGGTTACGCTGGCCGGTAATGGCCCACTGGAACCTGCCCGACAAGCATATTCCCATTCCGCTTCGGTGGGTAAGCGATAAAATTGTCCGGTTTTTTGATACAACCAATAACAAAACCTCAGCGCTCCCTGCTGAGTCATGGCTACTGCCGGAACACCATCCAGGGTGCCCATGCCCCAGGTATAATCCATGTACTGAGGCGTGGGTCTCGTGATGGCATCTGCACTGTATTTTCCATCTTTCCAGTTGCTGCTGTTGTTGTCGTTTTTGCGGTACTGAAACTGGATGAACTCATCATAGGTCACTTCTTTGGTCCCGATCCAAAAGGCATCCAATTGAATGTTCAGGCTTTTGCCATCAGGTGATTGCATGGCCAATTGCCCTGCTGGAATAAACGAGAGGCTGAAATCGGCTTTTCCTCCGGGGATGCTCACTTTGTTTGTTTCGCCAGGGGTTTGTGCATTTAGTGCAGAAAACAGGAATATGGCCGCAGCTACAAGGAAATATTTTTTCATGTGGAGTAAGGATAGCATTTACTGTAGATAAACGTTTGAATGAGGTGCTAAAATTGGATAAAAAACACAAAATAACCTTATATGCCAAAGGTTATTTTTTTGTGCTTCGCAAAAATCTCTTCAATTTCCTTAACATCTTTACCATTTTTTGGCGTTAATGCGTTAGCAATGCTGAAATCATGCTTCATAAATTTATTTTGCTAATATTGCAAGCAATTTGATCTTTTAGCCATCATGAACAAAATTTTTACCTTTCTCTTGATAGTTGCAGTAAGCGGGCTTACACAACTGAAGGCTCAATCTGGAAACAACAAGGATTTTTTTGATCCGCAGTCTATCCAGGAACTTCAACTTAACTTCAAATCCGACAACTGGCGCTTCCTGATGGATTCAATGCGCTACAATGGAGACGGACTCCTTAAGGCAGATTTGAAAATAAATGGAGTTGTGCTTGGACAGGTGGGTGTTCGCATCCGTGAAAGCGGAGGTTTTCAGCCAGGAAACCAACGCAATAATTTGCACATCCAATTGGATTATGTCTCCGGCAGCCAGCAATTGCAAGGTTACCGAACCATCCGTTTGTCGAGTGCATTGCGAGATCCAAGTTTAGTGCGGGAAGTCTTGTCTACCGAGATTGCCCGCAAATTCATGCCTGCGCCTAAAGCCAATTATGCCAATTTGACCGTGAATGGAAAATATTACGGCTTGATGGTCAATATGGAACCTTTCGAAGCGCCTTTTTTTGAACGTTATTTTCAAACCAGCAATGGTACATTTTATTATTGTCCAGCAATGCGCAAGGATTCGGTGATCAAAGCTGGATGTTTGAATGGTGGATTTGGGACTTTGCAACTGGAAAAGACAGAATCCTGCTATGCAGACAATTTTCAGGTTGTACAAGGCAATGGTTACCGCGAGCTTCTGGAGTTTTCAAGGGTGCTGAATCAAAACCCTGCCCAACTCGAAACCGTATTGGATGTTGATCGCACCCTGTGGATGTTGGCTTTCAATAATGTGTTGGTGAATCTATACAGCTACAGTGGTGGAAAAAGTACGGGTTACTACTTGTACAAAGACGCCGATGGCCGTTTTACGCCCTTGATTGGTGATTTTAATTTCACCTTTGGTTCTTATAAAAACACGGGCAAGGGTTCCGATCTGACTTTGCTGCAATTGCAACAAATGGATCCGTTGCTCAACGCAGATAATACGCTGAAGCCCTTGTTGAACAAACTCTTGTCCAATGAACTTTATGCTAAAGTTTATTTGTCTCATTTGCGTTCGATTTTGTTTTCAGAATTGCTGAACGGAGCTTACGAAACCCGAGCCAAGCAATTGCAAGAAATGATCAAACCTGCCTTGGCGGTGGATGCAAATAAGGCGTATTCCAATACAGATTTTGACCGCAGTTTGATTGCTACCATTGGTCGAGTTACTCAGATACCCGGCATTGTAGAATTAATGAACGAGCGAGTACGCAACCTCAAGCGCCATGCTACCCTGGCGGTATTGCCGCCAGCAGTGACCGAGGTTAAGGTAAAACACCGTGACAAGTATGCCGCAAACGCATTGGGTGAATTTCAAATCAGCATCAAGATCACTGAATTTGCCAACAAAGTGACGGTTTTTTACCGCCACAACAATCGCGATGCCTTCAAAGCGGTAGCCATGAATGACGATGGTCAGCACAATGATGAAAAGGCCAACGACGCAATATATGGCGTTAGCATCAAGGCTGGTACAGGCAACAATCGCATTGAATATTACATTCAGGCTGAGAACATTAAAGCCATTTCTTATTCTCCCGAACGCTATATGTTCGAGCGGCACTCCGCTACACTGGAAGAAATCAACAAATAACATGAAGCACGTTTTTACCTTGATTGTCCTGGTTGCTTTGATGCCTCTTTTCATGCAGGCGCAAGACATCTATGATCCAAAAAAGCTGACGGAAATCAAAATCTACTTCAAAAACCCGAAGTGGAAGACCACGATGGATTCTTTGAAGGATTCCAAGTTGGAACTGCGTTTAGTCGCAGATATGGTGTTAAATGGAGTTAAATATCCCGGGGTTGGGGTGCGATATAAGGGGAATAGCTCTTACGCCAACGTGCGGAAGAGCGGTCAGATCAAATTGCCACTCAACATCAAAGTCAATTTTACGGACAAAACCAAAAAGCTGCCAGGTGGATATACAACTTTGAAGCTTTCCAATGGGTTTAGAGATCCAAGTTTCATCCGGGAAATCTTGGCTTACGAGATGGCCCGCACTTACATGCCTGCTCCAAAAGCCAATTTTGCCAAGGTATACGTCAACGATGAATTGTTGGGGGTATACACCAATACCGAATCGATCGAAGGGGTGTTTTTGGACCGCTTTTTTGGTGACCACGATGGATCAACCATCAAAGCTGATCCCAATTGGGCCATGTCCAAACCGCCCAAATGTCCGGAAGGAGATAAGTGCTCGCTCAATTATTTGGGAGAAGACACGCTCTGCTACAAGTACTTGTACGAATTCAATACCCCCAAAGCAGGGCAAGACCTGATCCGGTTGACCCGCACCCTCGATCGCTCTGCCAATGATGTTCCCAAGCTGATGGACGTAGACCAGGCCCTGTGGCTCTTGGCTTTCAACAATGTGATGCTCAACCTGGACAGCTATATTGGCGCATTTTCGCAGAATTATTACCTCTATCAGGATTCCATTGGTGGCTTTCATCCGCTGATCTGGGATTTGAATCTTGCTTTTGGCGGATTTCGCTTGATGAGTGGCGCCAAACGCTTGACCAACGATGAGATGAAAAATTTGCACCTCTTCGTGCATTACAAGGAATTGAATGAAAAGCGACCATTGGTGATTAAGCTTTTGGCCAATAATCTTTACCGCAAAATGTACCTGGCGCATTGCCGCACCATTTACCGGGATTACCTCGAAAGTGGGTTGTACCTCCAGCGGGCCAAGGAATGGCAGGCGTTTATCGCCCCACACGTCAAAGAAGACAAGTACAAATTATACCCGGAAAAAGCTTTTACAGTCTCTTTATCCGAATCGGTAGATGCCAGTGGAGAAGTAGTCCCTGGTATTCAGCCTTTGATGGACGGACGCCGCGATGTGCTGAAAGCTGTTCCCTATCTTTTTGTGGAAGAAGCCAGCATTGCCAAAGTTCAACACCAAAAAACCGGCAATAAAGTCAAGATTTCAATCCAGGCTACTGGGGCCCAACAGGTTTGGGTCTTCTGGCGCAAAGGAGGCGTTGGTGTGTTCAGAGAACAGGCCGCCAACAAGATTGCTGAAGGCCAATACGAACTAGACCTGGATGCGGGCATTCAGTATTATGTAGTAGCCGAAGCGGATCGCTCCGTGGCCATTTCTCCGGTTAAGGCAGGAATGGAATTGTATAAAGTGTTGTAAATAAATGGATCGTCACCTGAGAGTGTGTTTGGGTGACGATCTATTGTTAAGTTCCATTTGCCATGGCTTCTCCTGCGATCCATCCTCCGGTCCAGGCGGCCTGAAAATTAAACCCTCCGGTGATGGCATCTATGTTCAATACCTCGCCAGCAAAGAACAACCCAGGAAAAAGTTTGCTGCCGAAGGTTTTAAAATCTACCTCTTTCAAGTCTACGCCGCCAGCAGTGACAAATTCCTCCTTAAACGTACTTTTTCCATTTACCTGAAAGCGCCCCTGGGTCAATTCTTCGGCCAGGGCTTGAATTTCTTTTTTACTCAAATCTGCCCAGCGTTTGTCTTCCCTAATACCTGCGGCAGCAACCAGGCGTTTCCAGAGGCGAATGGGCAAGCCAAATTGGGTGTTGGCGCTGACCATTTTTCGGCCATCTTCCTGTTTGAGGTCTTCTAGATCCTGGCGGGTATCCTCCAGCTTGGCCATGATCCAATTGACGCGGATGGCAAGTTTATACTGCAACCCTGCCAACTCCCGCGCCCCCCAAGCCGACAATTTGAGGATGGCCGGACCGCTCATGCCCCAGTGGGTAATCAGCAAAGGGCCGGTACTGCTGAGTTTGCTACCTTCCACTTTGACTTCGGCCAAAGGAACGGATATGCCCAGCAGATCCGTCAAACGGGGATCTTTGATGTTGAACGTAAACAGGGAGGGTACTGGCTCTATGATGGTATGGCCGAGTTGGGCCAAAACTGCCCACATGCTGGGCGAACTTCCCGAGGCAATCATCACTTGTTGGGCAAAAAGTTTTTGTTGAGCTGTTTCGATGATCCAATTGGGATTGCTGGCGCTGGGGGCATGCAGGGTCCTGAGCGCAGTGTTGGTGTAGATACTTACGCCCGACTTGCGGGCTGCTGCCCAAAGGCAGTCCACAATGGTTTGAGAATCATCGCTGACGGGGAACATCCGTCCATCGGCTTCGATTTTGGTTTTTACGCCCCGTTTTTCAAACCACTCGATGGTATCTCCGCTAGCAAAACGGTTGAATGGACCCAGTAACTCTTTTTCTCCCCGGGGATAAAATTTACTCAATTCGCGAGGTACAAAGCAGGCGTGGGTAAGGTTGCAACGCCCGCCACCAGATACCTTGACTTTACCCAATACGTCTTTGCTTTTCTCCAAAATGATGACTTGCGCATCGGGATTGCACTCGGCTGCCCGAATGGCGGCAAAGAAGCCGGCGGCTCCGCCGCCAATGATGATGATGTTGAGTTTATTCATGCTAATGCAAAAGAAAGAAAGATCTGGTAAAATTTACGACGAAAATTTCGTTGTGAATCAAAAATAAAGTTGACAGAACGAAAGTTTAGTTATACATTTGCCTTATGAAGAAATTGAACGAAAAAGAAGAACAGATCATGCAGATCATTTGGCGAATGAGGAAAGCCTTTGTCCGCGAGATCATGGATGAACTTGACGATCCGCAGCTTCCGGTGACCACCATTTCTTCATTGGTGCGCAAACTAGAAGCTGAAGGCTGGCTGGATCACGATTCTTTTGGCAAAACCCACCGGTATTACCCCTTGATCAGCATGGAAGTTTACCGCAAAGCCACCATGACCCAGATGAAAGAAAACTACTTTGCTGGCTCAGCCACCGAATTGTTGAGCTATTTCCTGCGCGAAGAAAATACCGACTTGTCAGAGATTGAACGCCTGTTGGAAGAGATCAAAAAATCAGAATCGAAGTAACGTTTCGATCAAAAGCAATTGCACATGAACTTCATTGCACCTTCATTTTTTACGCTGTTGTACGCAGGTTTGTGCTTGTTGGCCTTTGGCTGGGTGTACGAGCGCTGGATGCACCGGGAATCGTTTTACCAGGCCAATCGTTTTTATTTGCTGTTTACGCCATTTTTGGCGGTGTTGATACCGCATCTCCAGTTTGAAGTCGTGCTTGAGCCTGATCCAGGTCCAGCAGTGCTGTTTTTGGAGCAAAGTCAGCAAGTTCCATTGGAGTTGTTGCGCTTGTTGTTTCCTCAGCCCAGTGCAAATTTGCTGTCCTGGGGTACCTTGCTGCTGATGTTGTATCTGGCAGTTGCAGGCTTGATGTTGGCCAAAAGCCTTTGGAATTTTTCCAAAATCTGGATCTGGATCAAGCACGGAAAAATAACTCCGATGGGCAACTGGCGCCTGGTTGAGCAAGCACAGATTCCCGAAGCCGCGTCTTTTTTCAACTACGTATTTTGGAACAACAATCAGCCCATGCCCCAAATGGTCTTGCAACACGAACTCATTCATGTGCAACAGGGCCACAGTTGGGACGTTGTTTTGATGGAAATCTGGATTGCCCTTCACTGGTACAATCCCTACATCTACCGCTTGCGCCAGCGCTTGCAAGAAACCCACGAATTTATTGCCGATGCGGGTGTCATTGAGGCCCAAGGCTCGAAATATGCCTATGCCTGTCTTTTGGCTTCACAAAAACAAAAACTGGAACAAATGCCTTACAACACTTTTGCTGCACAATTGAGCGCGCGCTTGCGGCGCATGACCCAAAACAGCTCTCCCCAGTGGAAAGCGATTCAATACGCCCTTTGCCTGCCATTGGTATTGAGTCTGGGGATGTTTTTCTCGGTCAATTTTTTGCAGGCTTTGCCTCTGCCAGTTGGCAACCAAAATCTTGGACAAGTAATCAAGAACATTGAACAGACCCCGGTATTGATTGTTGAAAGTCAACGAACTGTGCAAGTGAATTCGAAAACAACTGCTCAACAGGCAAAGATCAATCCGTCCGAATTTACCCGGGATACCACTCCAAAAACCATAACGGTTACCGTAGATGGGAGTAATAAGGACGGTCTCAAAATCAAGGGCCCCAGCACCAAAGTACTGGTTGTAGTAGACGGCGTTAAAATTGGCCCGATGGGCGAAGAAGGATCTGGACCGCTCTCCAAAATCAATCCTTCCGACATACTAACCGTCAATGTCTTCAAAGATGGATCAGCTGTAGCCAAATACGGTGAAGAAGCCAGGGAAGGGGTTATCGAGATCATCACCAAGGCCAATAAAAACCTTCCAGAGACAACGGTTAACGTCAACACCAATACCAATTTGAACATCGAGTCTGAAATAAAGATCAACGTTGACGATGTTTCTGGGAATGTAGAGGAAATTAATATTGATGCTTCTCATGTTCCAAGTACAGTTCGAGCTAGGCAAATCCATTCCGGCGGCACTCCGCTGATCATCAAGGACGGAAAAATCCTGGGTCGCATGAACAAGGAATCTGGTAAACCTCTCAAAAACAACCTGAATCCCAAAACCATCAAGTCCATAAATGTCATTAAAGGTAAAGCTGCGATTGAAAAATACGGAAAAGACGCCGAAGATGGAGCAATTGAAATAGAAACCAAGCGACAATAAAGCTATCTTGTGTGCCGAAATGAATTCCTTTTCTTTCGGCACACAATTTGGTGTTATGTTTTACAAGATATTGATAAATAGTGTTTTGTGTTTTTCGCTTTGCACTTCTGCTTTTACCCAAAACCAATCTCCCCGCGAAGCAGCCCTCTGTTTTTTCAATTGGTACCTGCAAGCCATCAAAGGGCCAGCAAACGCGCATACGGCCGTTGTAAAAAAAGGTCCGAATGGCGAAACGTTGCTGGATTACGCGCAGTATTTTCAAAACCTGGATACCTTGGGTTGCATTGCGGATTCGTTCAAGTTGTCTGAAAAAATGCGCTTCCAATCTTGTCAGGATTATTTCAAAGACACGCCTTTTTTTGAATACTACGAGTACATCGACAATTATCCCAACCATTACGATACGCCCTGTCCATTCTTTACCAGGTACAATTGGGTAGGAGACATTGCTCAGTGGCAAATCAGTGGAGTTGAAAAAACGGAAGGGGTCAATCCTGCCGTGGTTAGTCTGGTTTTAAAGAGCGGTACCAAACTGCGCACTTGGAAAATTAGCACAGTCCAAGACGGGGAAAGATGGAAAATTGTAAAAATAGAATAGGGGAAATGAACTCTAGTAGTGGGGCAAAATGAAACACTTATTTTTTTATCGCCCCCTATTTGCGCTCTGGCTTGAAGAAAATCTCATTGACACTCAGTTGAAAATCTGGTAGGGTAGGTGCTGCCGAACAAAGATCTGCTTCTCGGCAAACCGTCATTTGGTGCAAGAAAGTCCCGGAGTACACATCTACCTGCCGATGAGCAGGGAAGATTTGCCAAACTACCTCGACACCCGCTTCGGCATAATTGATCATCTTGGCTTTTACCTTGTTGATTTGATCATTGGTTGACACGATTTCAATCAGAAAACGCGGTACTTCGTAAGCTTCTGGTTCCGCAAGGTTATAAATTTGCTGTTGGGTTAGCCAGGCGATGTCAGGCCTGCGGTGATTGGTCAAAAAGAAAAGATCAGGTTCTGCTATTAAATCTCCTTCAATTTTTCCATTGTTTTGTAATTGGCGAAAGAAGGCTTGTAAATTATGTAAAATATACAATTGCGACTTATCCATTCCTCTAACAGTTTTTACAACCACACTATCTACCCATTCGTACTTGAAATTGTCTTCCCGAGTTAAGTATTTTTGCTGGAAAAGCTCCCAGGAAATAACAGCTGGCTTCTGCTGGCGGTTTACCACAGAACTCGAAACTGGATAAGAAACCATACTGCCTGCTGTTTCGGACATCCTCTTTTTTTTTCAAAAATACACAAACGGATTCAAAATTGCAAGTTAAGGCTCATGCCTCCACTATCGCCATGGTCAGTCGGCTCACACAGATCAAGCGCCCTTGCTCATCGTGGATATCGATGTTCCATACATGGATGCGCTTGCCCAAGCGGGCAGGTTTGGCGGTGGCGATTACGTAGCCTTCGCCAATGCCTCGCAAGTGACTGCAATTCAATTCTATCCCTACTGCCATTTGTTTGGCAGGGTTATCCAGCGTAAACAAGGAAGCCATACTGCCAACACTTTCAGCCAAGGCTGCTGATGCGCCCCCGTGCAAAACCCGGAATGGCTGCACCGTGCGGTGATCGATGGGCATGCGGGCCTGTAAGTAATCGTCGCCAAAACCACAAAGTTCAATGCCCAGGTGCTCGATCAAGGTGTCTTTGCGGCTTTCGTTCAAAACCACCAGGTCGATAGGTTGTTTCCAGATCATATGGTTTTGCCTTTCATTGCGTCCAAAATGGCTACATCCATGGCCCGGTGGGCGAGGGGAGCGGTATAGGTATTCAGCGCTTCCATGGCACTGTTGATGGCATCTTTATCATTGCCCGCTACCGTATCGCGCAGGGCTTGAGTCAGAGAGCGGGTAGTGGCCAATTCTTCTTCGTTCAGAATTTCGGCATTTTGCACCACAAAACGATCTGCGCTGAGGACGATGTTGTTGGCTTCGTTGCGGGCTTCCAGCAAGGAACGAATGGCCAGGTCATCAGCAGCATTTTGAATGGAATCGATCAGCATCAAGGCCATTTCTTCCTCGGTGATGCCATAGGAAGGTTTCATTTCTACCTCTTGCTCCAGGTTGGAGCGCAGCTCTTCTGCTTTGACTTTCAAAATGCCATCGGCATTGAGGATGAAATGGATCTCTACTTTGGGAAAACCTGCTGGCATTGGTGGGATGCCTTTGAGGATAAACTCACCTAATTTGCGGTTGTGTTGGATCAAGTCGCGCTCGCCCTGGTACACGGCAATTTTGAGGTTGCGCTGCCCGTCTACGGAAGTGGTATAGCGTCGGCCCACCCGGGTTGGAATTTTGGAGTTGCGGGGCAAAATCACGTCCATCAGTCCGCCCACGGTTTCGATGCCCAGGGAAAGTGGCGTTACATCCAGGAGCAATACATCTTTTTGATTGCCTGCCAGTACATCGGCCTGAATGGCGGCACCCAGGGCAACCACTTCATCTGGGTTGACTTTGTCGTATACTTCTTGCTTGAAAAATGCAGCTACCGAATTGCGCACCAAAGGCACACGAGTAGATCCACCGACCATGATCACACGATCGATCTGTTCCAGGCTGATTTGGGCATCCTTGAGCGCATGCTGGCAACTGCTGATGGTGCGATCCACCAATGGCTGAATGAGCGTTTCAAATTGGATGCGTGACAGCTGACAAACAATGTTGTCTACCTTCCCATCGTATTGCTCCTCGCTACTGAGTGCCTTTTTTGCTTTTTCAGCCTGGAGGCGCAGCGCCTGACTCAATTCTTTATCGGTGGTAGTGGCAGTGCTGTCTAGTTGATTTTGAGTGATCCAGTAGTCCACAATGACCCGGTCAAAGTCGTCGCCACCCAAGAAGGTATCGCCATTGGTGGCCAATACTTCAAAGATGCCTTCCTGAATGCGCAAGATGGAAATGTCAAAAGTACCGCCGCCCAGGTCATATACCGCAATGGTATGGCTTTCGCTTTGATCAAGACCGATGCCGTAGGCCAAACTTGCCGCCGTAGGTTCGTTGACAATGCGCAACACGTCCAGTCCGGCCAATTTGCCTGCATCGCGGGTAGCCTGGCGCTGGGCATCATTGAAGTAGGCAGGAACGGTGATGACCGCCTTGCTGACAATTTGGTTGAGTTCTTCTTCGATGCGGTTTTTGAGGGCCTTGAGGATCTCGGCAGACAACTCGGTGGGCGTGTAATATTTGTCCTTTACCCTGATTTTGACCAAACTTTCGGTATCGTTGTCGATGATGCTGTACCCAAAATATTGCTGCACATTTTCTACATCGTGGTAGGATTTGCCCATCAAGCGCTTTACAGAATAGATGGTGTTTTCGGGATCGGAAATCAGTTTTTCTTTGGCAGCATCCCCAACAATGATTTTTCCTTCGGGGTTGAAATGTATCACTGAAGGCACCAAGGTGCTTTTGCCATTTTTACCTTTGACAGCCTCTGCCTGGCCATCTTTTATATAAGCTACCAAACTGTTGGTAGTGCCCAAGTCAATTCCGACAATCAGTTCGGTTTCTTTTTTTATATCGCCCGATTTGAGGTCGATTGCAAATTTTGCCATAAATCTTAACTTCTTTTTGAAAGCGCAAAAGTACGGAACGGAAATCAAATACCGGGTACAGAATTGGATTTCAGTTCCAAAGCATTGAAACAGTAACCGAGCATGGTTTGTTTGCCCGGGCCTTTAAAATGCTATTCCCGCACATACAATTTTCCGTTTTTCTCTTCGATCAAGCCTTCCTGTTGCATAAAGGTCAAGGTCTCTAGCACATCAGAGTGCATTTTTGGCGCAAATGAGTCGACCAATTCCTTCACAGGTAAGGCTTCATCGCTGAGCAAACGGGTAATTTTTTGGCGCAAACGCTCAAAGGATTCGTTGTCGAGGGCTTGCTTTTTGCGTTGCAAACAGACATCGCACACCCCACAAACGGGAGCATCCTTTTCACCAAAATAGTGCAACAATTGCTGGCTGCGGCAAATGCTGACTTCAGCGTAAGCAATCGCTTTTTTGATGCGTTCAGCGTGGCGGGTTTTGCGAAAATTGTACAGTTTGGTATCGAAACTCAAATGATTGGCGTCTTCTCGGGGTCTCAAAAAACTCAATTGCGGTTTGTCTTTTTGGGGATTGTACTCCAAAATCTGATCCTGTTGCATCAACAACAATTGTTTTTGCAACAACTCAGCCGAAGTTTTAGTATACTCAGTTAACTTTTTCTCACTAAAATTAACGTAATTAGAAAAAACACCCTGGTAACTGCGTAAAATGATTTTCAGCAATTTATCCAGCGCCGGATTTTTCAACTGATAATCGTATAAGCGCTCTTTGTCTACCTTGATGAGTAGGGTAGAGGGGGTATAGACGGCTTCTGACAAACTGATCAAGCCTTCTTGCTCCAATAACTTCAGGCAATTGAAGACCCGAATTACTTCCAATTGGTAATTTTGACAAAAAGCAGCGATGTCGAAATCATAACTCTCACCTTGGCCACCGCCGAGTGCCAACTGAAAGAAACTACCCAGTGCCCGGTATACTTTGCGGGCTTCATCCAGGCTCGGAAACGCTTGTTCGTATTGGTATTCCAGGCTGCGGCGGTCGCCAGAATTGTACAACAAAACGGCATATGACTTTTGCCCATCGCGACCTGCACGACCTGCTTCCTGAAAATAAGCTTCCAAGCTGTCTGGCAATTCGAGGTGTACCACCGTTCGTACATCTGGTTTGTCGATGCCCATGCCAAACGCGTTGGTGCTGACCATAATGCGGGTACGCCCAGCTACCCAGGCATCCTGTTTGCTGGAACGCTCGTCGGGAGTAAGTCCAGCGTGGTAGAAATCGGCGGAAATGCGTTTTTTTTGCAGCAACTGGGCGATTTCTTTGGTGCGGCGCCGGTTGCGTACGTACACCACGCCACTGCCGGGTACTTTCTGCAAGATGTCGATCAATTGATCCTCTTTGGCTTCGGAGGCGCGGACAATATAAGCCAGGTTGGGCCGCGAAAAACTGGATTGGAAAACCTGAGCCTCCTCAAAGGCCAGTTTTTCCTGGATGTCGCTGACAACTTCTGGGGTGGCAGTGGCGGTTAGTGCCAAAACTGGAATTTTTGGGAAAAACTCCCGGATTTTAGCAATTTCCAGATAGGGTGGCCGAAAATCATAGCCCCATTGGGAGATGCAATGCGCTTCGTCGACCGCAATCAGGTTGACTTTCATCTGGCGAATGCGCGCTATGGCCAGGTCACTGACCAGGCGTTCGGGGGAAAGGTACAAGAATTTGATCTCGCCATACACGCAGTTGTCCAATAGCCGATCGATGTCGCGGTAAGACATGCCTGCATAAATGGCGAGTGCGGGGATGCCTTTTTTTTTCAGGTTTTGCACCTGATCTTTCATCAAGGCAATCAAAGGAGAAATGACGATACAGATGCCTTCTCGGCAAAGTGCGGGTACCTGAAAACACACCGATTTGCCACCACCCGTTGGCAACAGGGCCAGGGTATCCCGCCCTTCCAGTACAGATTGGATGACCTCTGCCTGTTGGGGCCGAAACTGATCGTGGCCCCAATATTGTCGCAGCACGTCGATTGGCAGCATAATCCTGTTGTTTATTACCGGAAATCCATCAATTCCCGATACACCAAATCCACTGGTAAGCCCATAATATTGGTGAAAGTACCTTCAATTCTGGATATTTTACACAACCCGATCCATTCCTGAATGGCGTAGGAACCTGCTTTGTCGTAAGGCTGGTATTTCTGCACGTAAAAGTCGATTTCGGCATCACTCATTGCTTCGATTTGCACCTTTGACTCCGCAGAGAATACTTTTACATTGGTTGCGGAAAGCAAACAAACGCCCGTAATGACCCGATGCAATTGTCCGGATAATTTGCGCAACATTTGAAAAGCATCGTCGTAATCTCTTGGTTTTCCATAAATTACCCCATCGAGGATCACGACGCTATCCGCAGCAATGATGATTTCGTCATTTTGAATGAACTCTTGTGCCGCCGTGGCTTTTTTGTGGGCCAAAAAACCGGCAACTTCATCGATCGGTAGCTCAGCCGGGTAGGTTTCTTCTACGTCTTTGGTTTTGACTTCAAATTGGAAGCCGGCTTCCTTGAGCAATTGGCTGCGGCGTGGAGAAGTAGACGCCAGGATAATTTTTCGTTCTAAATGATTCATCAAGTGGTTTTTACCAAAAACAACAACAGAATGCCAACCAGCATCACCATTTTAGCTAAAGTACTGATGCGGTGGTAATCGTCAGGTGTTTGGGCTTTGCGCAATAGTGCAAGTGCGTAACCCAGTGGAAGTACTACGCCAATAAAGGCACAAATATAAAACCAGATGCCAAAACCTGAAACGCTAAAAAACAACTGCAAGCCTAAAAGGATGATGATGAGCACGGCAAAAGCCGACGCCAATGATTTGGCCGCTCCATCCCCTGCTACAATTGGATAAGTGCGGCAACCCGCTACTTCGTCACCAATTTTATCTTCAAGGTCTTTGACAATTTCACGGAAAAAAGTGCTTAAAAAAGCAAAACTGAAATACCAGAGGAATATCGTTTGTAAGGTTTGAGCGCTGGAAGGGGCTTTGGATTGCAGTTCCCACCAACCTGGAATTTCAGCCAACCAGATCAAAGCTGCCACACCTGCGCAAAAGAAAGAAACCAGCAGATTGCCTACCAAAGGCAGTTTTTTCAGCTTCCTGGTGTAGAAAACCAATAAGGCTGCTGAAAACACATAAAGGTAGGCCATGTATATTTGTTCGATCCGAAAAGCAACGTAAATGGATAGCATCAAGCCGGAAAAACCCACGATGGCGTACAGCCACATGCAAACTTGCGCAGAGATTGAGACGTCAATGATTACTTTGTCTTTGCGGTTGAGAAGGTCGGATTCGTAGTCGTACAGGTCATTGACGATGTACCCACCCATGGTGATGCAAAGGGTAGCTGCAACCAAATACACAAACTGAACAAGGGTTAAACGGGGATCAATATTGTATTGGTGAAAAGAGGGCAGGAGTAAGTAAAAGTAGAGAATTGATTGTACCAGCGCGATAATCAATAAATTGGGAAACCTAATCAATCGAAGCAGGAACATGAGTTACTATTAAATGGGAATAAATGCAACAACAATTTTCACAAATATAGGCACATATTCAGAATATGTGGTCTGTTTTCCCCACTTAATTTGCATGCATTAACGCAAGTTATTACTCACCCCAATTGCCTTGCAGGCGCATCACTTTTTCGATGACATCACGAACGCAGCCCTCCCCGCCATTGTAAGGCGATACATAATTGGTGATGGGAAACAATTCTGGAGCGGCATTTCTGGGGCAAGTAGCGAGGCCAACTCTGCGCATCACCGGGTAATCGGGCAGGTCATCGCCCATGTACAGGATTCCCAATGGATCAAGCTCGTATTGGGCAACGAACTCTTCGAAAGCTTCCAATTTGTCGCTGATACCGGAATAAATATCTTTGATCCCCAATGCTTCCAATCGCTTGATTACGCCTTCCGAACGCCCACCGGTGATGACTGCGATTTTGAAACCTTTTTCAATCGCCATTTTGATGGCCATCCCATCGCGCACGTTCATTTTGCGCAGCAGTTCACCTTTTTCAGTAATGAGAACTTCGTTGTTGGTCAAGACTCCATCCACATCAAAAATAAAGGTGTGGATAGAGCTGAAGATTTCCAGGTGGTTCATGGATGTGGGTTAAGGGGCGATAAGAAAAATGACGATTATTTTTGGTTGTCCCGCCATTCGTACACCCATTTGGCCTGAATTTGTTCCAGGTTGTTTTCGCTGCACTCTTCGCGAGTGCCAACAAATCCGGGCAATTCAAGCACCCAATCAATCAATTCTGTAAAGCGGATGCGGTAGATTCTGCCTTCCGTAAAATCATCCCCAAAACGTTCGTAGAGCCTCATTGCTACGTCTTCGTGGTCGGTCCAGGTGATGGGAAGGTTGTCAATATGATCGAAAGCCATGGTGCTATTGATTTAGATTGCGTGGAATAGGGTTAGTGTTCGTGACCAATGATGCGGCTTTGGTCGGGAATTTCAATTTCGATAACCGCACCATCATCCAAAATGACGCATTGGCAACCCAGGCGTGAATTGAGGCGTGGATTGTGTGCGCGATCGATGAAGTCTTCTTCTTTGTCTGAAATTTCCTCCAAATCGTCTTCGCCTCTGAGTACATACACGTGGCAAGTGCTACAGGCACAAACGCCGCCACAGTTGTGGTTGAGGTGAATGTCGTGGTCTTCGGTTACTTCCAGAATAGAGGTTCCTTCCGCCACTCCTTCTACCACAATGGGTTGGGCAATGTTTTTATCTTCAAAAGTAAACTTGACAGTAGCCATTAAACAGTAGTTTGGTGAAAACGTGGGCAAAAGTAGTGCTTTGTTGTTTGGTAAACAACTTATGCAAGGAAGAGTTTGGCTGCTTTTTAGAATTTGTCTAATTAGCCGTTTTTTAATCAATGCGCAAAATCCACCTCATAATTCCCTTTAATCCTTTCCATCGGCGGATTGTAATACCCGTACTTGAGGTCTGGAAATTCTTCCTTGATCAACTCCATCAGTTGTTTTACGCCCAGAATATCTCCTGAATCGGGCAAGTTGATGCGCCCCAGGTACCAATCGGGATCGATGTTGAAGTTGCGCCATTGGATCATCTTCAGTCCAGTGTCTTTGATGAAAGCCCGCAGCGCTTCGTATTCTTCTACCGAGTCGGTTTGGCCAGGGAATACAAAGTAGTTGATGCTGGTCCAGCCGCCATAGCGGTTCACGATTTTGACGGATTCGGCCAGCGCATCAAAATCGTAATTGTTGGGGCGATAGTAGGGCGTATAGATGTGGCGTTGGAGGGAGTTGGTGCTCACCCGGATGCTGTTGAGTCCCACTTTACACAGGGCTTCCACTGCGTCGGGGCGACTGCCATTGGTATTGATGTTGATCGAGCCTTTGTCGGTGAATTTACGGATTTCGATGATGGCTTCGCGGATGGTTTCCCACATCAACAGCGGCTCACCCTCGCAGCCCTGCCCAAAACTGATTAACGGATAAGGAGCAGATTCAAGATGGGGCACGGTAAATTCGATGATTTCTGCCGCGCTTGGCTTGAATTGCAGGCGATCCTGATTGGAAACCACCGTTTCGTCTTCGGGTTGCTCGGAAATGCAGCCGATGCAATTGGCGTTGCAGGCAGGCGATACCGGAACCGGACATTCCCAACGCCCCATGAAGTAATTGCGGGCAGCAGGACAGGTATAGGTCAATGCGCAATTTTCGGCCAAATGCTCTACCAGACGGTTGTGCGGGTAGGCTTTCCGCAATTCTTTTACGCCTTGCTGTACAACTTTGTGGTCAAAACCAGCACACTCCTGACGGATGTCTTCCTCTACCCGAATGGCGGGCACAAAAAATTTGCCCCGGTGCCAACCCACGGCGGTGTAGCAAAATAGGGAAAGTATGGGTGCTTCGGGTTGATTCTCGTAAGCAGCCAGATACAAGCCGGTATGTGCAGGAGGTACAAAGGCCGCAACGGCCAGACCCTTGTCGCACAAGCGCATTTCTCCCGTGTTGACATCAATGCCAAGCGGAATGCGCCCAGGAAGATTGTACAAGGAACCACCATCGGGCAGTTCTATCCAGTCTTCAAGGGGAATGGGATCACAATACCAGCCCGAACGGCCTACTGCATATAAACTTTTGTCTTCAAAAACATTTCCTTCGGTATCCGCATATAGCACATATGGTGAGTGCTTGAGAGTCATATCGCTTGGTTTAAGGGGGCAAAGTTAAGGATTTTTTGGGTAAACCCTGACTTCACTTTTGTCCTGACTATTTTACCAAGTTGCAAATCCCTTCCGGTAAATTTATTTGCCCCAAATGCACCCGAATTCGGCCATTTTTGCTCAAGGAATAAAATTTCCCCAGCGCAATAGAATCTGCGCTCAAGCGAACACCTCTAATTTCCTGCAATTCATCACCATATTGAATTTTGAAATCATAGCGTTCGCCAAGGCGCAAGGGAAGGTTGCTTAGGTCGGTTCCTGCATTGAGTTCGGTCAATTTCTTGTAGGGCATGTCGATGCCATTGGGACAGTTGTTTCGGTAAAATATGGGCAATGTAGGCCTAATAGCAGGCTGAAAACTTCCCCCACAAGCAGCGTCGATACTCAAGCTGCTGGTAGACAATGCCATACTGCTGGTTGGGCGCACCCTCAGCAGGGCACCCTGTGTCAGTACCTCACAAGCAGGAAAACTGCGGGTGCTGCTGCGCAATTGACAGCCTTCTTCGTAAAAAAACGTAAACTGGGCCTGATTGCCATAAAAACCACCGGGTGTGAACAAGGGATTGCGGGGATAAGCCACCTGTAAATTGTTGATGCCTTTAATCAGCCGCATAAACCGGTAGCCGCTGCTGCTGCCAATTTGGTAATACAACCAGCCTTCGGTGGCTTCATCGGCATTGATGGCTATCGGTATATTGGCCTTTTCCGTATAGTTGTACTCCGTGCAAATGGGCAATGGCTGAATGACAAAAACACTGACTTTGGGTTCAAAACTGACATTGGCAAAAACAGTACTGTCTTGTTCAATGTAATAATTGCGGGTTAAATTTTTAGCGGAACGCACTAGGGCGTCCATATCAAACCCTTGCCCTAAACGACAACTGGGGTATACCTGCATGAAGTTTAAGCTGGCTTTTCGAGTATACTGGTACCGAATTGGCGTTTCACCGCGAAAGTAAACTCCCTTGATGGTATCTGGTATATTGGCTTCAACCTGGATGAAAACTTGACATAGCTCGGGTATTTTTTCTTCTGGCCACAATTCCATAAAACCCAATACCCAACGGCCTGTAGCAGCAACGGGCATTATGGCTTCCAGTTTGCCATTGCGGTTGCTCACCGTGGCGAATCCTTTGGCTTGCCAGATTTCTTCGCCAGGCATTTGCCAAAATGCAGGGATCAAATCCCCATTTTTGATGCGGTTTTGCGTCAGCGGGTTGTACAAACTGGGTTCGATGGGTAAACTCAATACCGCTGGAAAACTCAATTGATCAGCAATTTGACCGCTTGCTTTGGCAGTAAAATCGAAAAGACTGACCGGATTGAGGTTCAATTTCCCCAGATTGCCATCGGATTTGCGAAATGCTGCCCTGATTAATGCGGATTCCAGGTGATTTTTATTGGAAGTAGTGCCTGGCATTACTACCAGTTTGACTTCGGCAGGACCATTCAGCTTTTGATGGTTTTTGCGGAAAGTGACGTTGGGATCTATGCGCAAACTGCCCATTAGGTTTTGGGTAAATAAATCCATTCCCTCATTGCGGGTTGCAGCCAGCAAACTTTCCACTACTCCGATGTGCACAGATGCCTTCATGGGCCGCAGCCATACCGTTGCCAGTTCATTTAAGGTATCGCTCAATAAATATTCTTCTTCAATCGCAAAATAGCCCTCTGCTTTAACGCGAAAACGTACTTTACGCGGGGCACTTTGGGTGGGGGCTTCTCGTTTGAGCGTGCCCAGGGTGAGTAGGCCACCTTTGATTTGCAGGGTTTTGCTGCCGCTGTTGGTGTAGACCTTTGAAAAATCGCTGCTCACCAATTCCAGGTTTACCCCTTCCGCTGGTTTGCCTGTAATTTCATCCAATACTTGCAGGGTAAGTGGCTGATGCAATACGCCAGTGCTTACCTCAAATTGCAAGCCATCCAATGCCTCGTCTTGCAATTGATCCAAGGCTTTTTCACAGGCGCTACCGAGCAGCAGGATTGAACACAATAGAAAAAAAGATGTATGTTTCATAGGAGGAATAGGATTGTATTACAAAAAGCGCAAGCCAACCCGCAAATTCAAAGCTGGCCAGATGCGCTTGTTCTGTAGATTGTTTTGCAGGGTTGCCTGGTTGTGCTCATTGGTTTGCAACAATCCACTTGCTTTGAGGCTGACTTGGGGTGATCCTCGGAAGTATGCACCGGCATCCAGGCATACACTCAATCGTTTCCAGGGCACCATTCGGCCTAGGCCAACGCCCAGGTAGGGTGAAAAAAAATGGCTGTAATTGATACTTCCCGCAATCTGTCCCATTTCATTTGGAGCAATTTTAACTTCATTGAACTGCACAGAATCGCGCAACACAAAAACACCATTGATGCGGTTGCCCGGGTAGATAGCTACTCCGCCAACCAACCTGACTTGTTCATGGATCATGGCATAATCCACCAGGAATTCTGCGGAATGTTGACGGATTTTACCAGAAAAAAGCCAGGAATTGTCGCTTAGTCCAAAGTTGACCAAATCAAAAGGTTGTTGTCCCAGGTTGGCTTGAAGATAGTTGATTCCACCACGGATATGCCAATGGGGACGAACGCGAAAAGCCATATCTGCGCCTGCGCCTTTGGTGCCGAGGGTCGCTCCTAAAGCGTATTGCCATTCCCTAAATCGGATCAATCCTTTTTTTACGGCCTGTTCTTGTGCAAATACAGGCAAGCTGAGGCTACAAAGCAACAACGTTGTAAAAATTTTTGGAAAAATAAATTGGAAGGGCAGGGGCTTCCGGGTTTGTAATCGGTTGTTCATGGGAAAATGAATTAAATGGAAAAAAACCTGGTTCACTGAGTAGTGAACGTATCTTTTAGTACCTGAATTGGTATTGTGGAAGTGGTAAGTAGACTTGTATGCCTCAAAAAGTTAATGATTGTTCAAAAGTAGTAATATTTCTTTAAACCATACAGGATTTTTATATTTTGCCGAAATTTTCAAGCCATGTTGAGTTGCCAAAAATCCCTTTTTAAAATCCCTGACGAGATTACTTACCTCAATTGTGCCTACATGTCGCCACAGTTAAAACAAGTGGACATGATTGGCCGAGAAATGGTAAGCCGTAAAAATCAGCCCTGGTTGATTCAACCCGAAGACTTTTTCACTACGGTTGAAGAATTGAAAACCCTTTTCGCCAAACTGATCAATACACCCGAAAAAGACCGCATCGCCGTCATTCCTTCGGCATCTTATGGCTTGGCCACAGTGGCTCGAAACATCAAAATAAAACCCGGCCAACACATTCTGGTGGCTGAAGAACAGTTTCCCAGCAATTACTACGTCTGGCAGCGGGTAGTAGAGGACAACGGAGCCGAACTCCGGGTAGTCAAAGCACCGAATAGTCCCAACCGAAGCGCGGCCTGGAACGAAGCCATTCTCAATGCCATTGATGCCAATACAGTCCTGGTCGCTTTGGGCAACGTACACTGGGCTGACGGAACCTTATACGACCTTAAGCGCATTCGCGAACGTACCGATGAATTTGGTGCATTGCTGGTCATTGATGGTACACAATCGGTTGGTGCTTTGCCTCTGGATGTAAGTGAAGTACGCTTGGATGCCCTGGTTTGTGGTGGGTACAAGTGGCTGTTGGGTCCTTATTCTCTTGGTGTCGCTTATTATGGGCCACGATTTGATGAGGGCATTCCCTTAGAAGAAAACTGGATCAACCGCCACAACAGTGAAGATTTCAAGGGCCTGATAAATTACCAGGACGATTACAAGCCGCAGGCTGGTCGCTACATGATGGGCGAACAAAGCAATTTTATCCTGGCGCCAATGTTGTCAGCAGCGATTGCTCAATTGTTGGACTGGGGAGTAGCCAATGTCCAGGAATATTGCCAACGGATATCCAGCAATGCGTTGGAGGATTTGCGCGAAATGGGCTGTCAAATTGAACCCAAAGGCCAATTGGCGCAGCACCTGATCGGAGTGCGACTGCCTGCACACGTTGAAATGGAACGACTGCAAGCCGAATTCAAAAAACGCAGGGTCTTGGTATCCACGCGTGGAAACGCGATTCGGGTTGCTCCCAATGTGTACAATATGCCCGATGATTTTGACAATTTATTGGATTGTTTTAGGGCGGTTTGGGTGTGATATTTTTCAAAGATTCAAAACGCCAAGCCCAAACAGGGCAAAATCATATTTGACCGGATCCTCTTGATCAAAAGCGCGCAAGGCTGCGGTGAGTTCCAACACAGCCTGCCAGTCGGTTTGCTTGCGAGTGAGCAACCCCATGCGCCGCGCTACCCGATCGACGTGCACGTCCAGTGGAATCAACAATTGGTGCGGGGAGATTTTGTGCCAAATCCCAAAATCAACTCCCAGTTCATCTTTGCGTACCATCCAGCGCAAAAACATGTTCAGTCGTTTGCAGGTTGAGCCACGTTCGGGAGTGGCAATGTGCTTGCGGGTACGCTCTGGAGCATCTGGATGATCAAAAAACAAGCGGTGAAAGCCAATCAAAGCAGCCTCGGTATGTGGAGCAGTAGGGGAGAGGTGCTGCGCAAAAGCCTCCTCCAAGGATTCGTGTTGTTGGTAATATTGCTGAAAAAATTCCAAAAAATACAAGGTATCGGTGGCTTGAAAGGTGCGGTGTTTGAAGTCCAGGAAGCTGCGGCGGTCTTCTTCCTGATGGTTTAGAATGAAATCATAAGGGGCACCATCCATTAGTTTGACCAGAGCGTTGGCATTGTTGATGATGGTTTTGCGTTGCCCCCAGGCCAACATGGCTGTCCAAAAACCCATGATTTCCCGGTCTTGCTTGAGACTGAATTGATGCGGAATCGAAATAGGATCGGCGTCGATAAAACCTGTTTGGTTGTATTGTGCCACATGTTCCTCTAAAAAAGTATACAAGTCTTGTTGCTTCATGAGTTGATGATCACCCAAATGAGGTCTGATTCGTAACCTTTGCGCATGGCGAATTGGGCTGCTTTTTGTCGGGCGGTAAAATTATCTGCTTCGTGCAGTTCTGCCAGTTTTTTGGCGATGATTTTTTTGAGTGTTTCGAGGTAGGTCTCCTCATCGATTTCTTCCATGCCTTTGCGGATGCAATAATCAGATACCTTGCGCATTTTGAGTTCTTGCTGAATGCGGATGCGGCCCCAGGATCTGGTTCTAAATTTCCCTCGGGCGTACGAGCGGGCAAAACGCTCTTCGTTGAGGTAATTTTCGGAAATCAACTCGGCCATGATTTCTTCCAGTAGATCCCCATAAACGGAGATTTCTATCAGTTTACTGCGTACTTCCTGGTGGCAACGCTCCTGGTAAGCGCAGTAGCGTTGCAGTTTGAGCAGTGCGGCGTCTTTGCCGGGAAAAGGTTTTTGCAAAATTGGTATATTTTATTTGTGAAATGATTGCCTCAATAATTTAACCATTAAATTAGCGTCCGTATTTCCTAAGAAACACTAATACAAATTAATGGAACCAACACAAGTTACAGAAAAAGCAAGCAAATTTATGGGATTTGCCATGGATTTTGCCCCAAAACTCGCTGGCGCATTGATTGTGCTGCTCATCGGGATTTGGATTTCCAATTGGATCGTAGCCATTCTCAAGCGCAGAATGGAAAAAACCAAAGTAGACGAAAGTCTGCGCCCTTTTTTATTGAGCCTGGTGAGCGTAATGCTCAAGGTAATGGTGATTTTCAGTGCTGCGGGCATTGTTGGCATTCAAACAACTTCATTCGTAGCCGTACTTGGTGCAGCTGGTTTGGCGGTAGGTTTGGCTTTGCAAGGCAGCTTGAGCAACTTTGCTTCGGGTGTTTTGGTGCTGCTGTTTCGCCCCTATCGGGTTGGCGATTTGATTACAGCCCAGGGTTTCAATGGGGTAGTCAAAGAAATTCAGATTTTCACCACGGTGTTGATCACCCCTGACAATCGCACCATCATTATTCCCAATTCAGCCATTACCAGCGGTGCCATCGAAAACCTGAGCATTGCGGGTACACGCGTATTGGAAACCTTGGTGCCCATTGATCCAACGGAAGACATGGAAAAAGTGCGCAGGATATTTGAAGAAGTGGCGAAAAAATCTCCGGGTTATTTGGCTGAGTTGCCGATCACTTCCCCTGTGGTTGATTTGTCACCAACTGCTACAACCCTGGCATTCCGCTTCAGTGTAATACCTGATGTTTACCTGGATGCTCAGGCTTTTGCCAAAGAAGAAGTACGCAAAAGCTTTCAGGCTGCGGGTATTTCTGGTGAGCATGAGCCGGTTATGGAGGTAAAGCTGGTGCAGGCTTAATTAATACTGGCGGCAGCTTCGCTGTTTTCTTTTTTCCACCACCTCAGGCACTTTAGATTCACCTTAGAAAAAGAATTAACTAAGGTGACCCTTAGGTGTCTCCGGTGCCTTAGGTTGAAAAAAGAAAACAGCGAAGCTGCCAATCCCATAATTCCTTATTTACCCGAGTAATTTCTTCTTCTGGAGTACAAACTCTTCCTCGGTGATCAAGCCTTTTTCGCGCAAATCGCCCAAGTGCAGGACTTCATCCAACACATCTATGGGGGATTCATTTAAATTAAGCGGGGTGGTATCCAGAATATTGGGTTGTGGCACTGGCAATTGTTTGACCACGCGATAGCCATTGGCTACAAAAGCTTCAAATTCTGGTTGTTTGCGGATAAAACTCAGGGCTTGGTGGGAATGGATTTTTGAAATGTCGGTAAAGCCACTTTCGATGGCTTTTTCCAAAGACTGAAAGGCTTTTTCTGCGTTTTCAATCATGGAATAGCAACAAGCCAGGTTGAAATGCACACTCGGAGAAGTCAGGTTGTCTTCCAACGCACTCATGAAGGATTCGATCGCACCTTCAAAATTCATGCTGCGAAATTGTTCGATGCCAATCCGCTTAAAAATGTCTTCTTTTTTGGTTTCTTTTTTGCCCGGTTTGTTCGCTTGAGAAGTTCGAGTGGATCTTTCCTGCCTTTCCATCAAAGCAGAAGGGTCTTCTTCCGATTCATCCCCTTCATAATACCGTTGATTTTGGTAATCCTGTAATCGCTTCTTGTTGTATTTTTCATCAAAATCTTCCTGCGGCATCACAAAGAAAAGCAGGGCATCAACAAATGCGAGAACTGCTGGAGCAATTACAAACGGGGCATCTCCATCACTGGCGATCGTGATGCCAAGTCCTACAAAAAACAAGCACATCTGAAAAACCCCTTGCCACCAACGTTGCAAGTAAAAACGATGGACGCCAAAGATGCCAACAAACAAAGCCAAGAAGGCAGCAACAATTTTATTTTTCATACCAAACGGGTGAGTGGCTGAGCCGTAGATTCAAAAAAAAATAACTTACGTAAATTTATGTCTTTTTCGATTTAAGGTCAAAAAAGATTAGCCCAAAACCTGTTTTGGATGGACAATGGTACAAATTACAAGGTTTACAAACTCAGCAACACAGCCTTGATATCGGTTTCCAACGCACCAAAACGGGTGGTGATCAATGCTTGTTCCTGATTCAGGATGGCCAATTGTTCCTTCTCTTTTTCCAGCATCAAATCAAAAGGATCAAAATTGCTGTCGATGCGCTCCTTGAGTCTTTTGATGTATTGTTTGAGCTGCGCATTGACATCGGTATCAATTTTGCTTCTGCCCCGATTGATCTCGCTTTGAAATCCCTCAATGATTTTTCGGCGCTTGCCGTTGGTCGCAAATCCAGCAAATAGAATACCAATAGTAGTCAAAACGCCTCCGGTTATGTCAAAAACGGCTCCTTGAGTAATGACAGCCAGGATCAGACCGATCACCGCAATTCCGCTACCTGTGGCAAACGAACCGGGCAGTGGCGCTTTATCTGGAAACAAACTTTGATCGGTGAAACTTTCGCTCTTTTTGATGAAGTCTTCAAATTTGTCTTGCAACTCGCGGAAGATATTGTGCCGCCGCTCGGCGATGGCGCTGAATATTTCGTGGTCGTTGTGGAGCAAACTGCGGCTTTGGTTGATCTTCAGGTCTATCAATTTGGCCATTTGCTGTACATTGTCGGCCAGGTCATTGATGCCATCGTGCAACTTGTCGCGCAAGGTTTGATTCAACTCCTTTTCCAGGTCTTTCGCCAGGGTTTCCAGCCATTCTTTGGCCGAAGTCTTTTTGGTGAAAATGGAGGATATAGATCGGCGTACCAGAGAAAAGAAGGACAAACCTTCGCGCAATTCCTGCTCTTTGACCTGGGTGGTGCGGTCGTACCCTGCCAGGATGTTTTCCACCAATTGGTCTACTTGTCGGTTGGATTTCTGCTCCTGATTGTCTAGAGTGCTTTTGATGTCTTTTCTGAATTCCAGGTCTACTTCCCATTGTTGTTGGCGCAAATCCAGACCTTCGCGTATGCTGTCGTTGATGCGCAGACAGGTGCCTACGCTATTTTCGAGTTTCAATACAGGCGCTTTTCCTCCAGTGATGTTCTCCAGAATGTAATGCCGAATGGGAATAAAACCGCTTTCCGTTTTTTCGCCATCTTTTTCCAATTTGGCGGAGGTGGCAAAAATTTGGGGCTGATGGATGCCTTGTTTTTCAGCGTACTCTTTGACCCCGTTCATGTTGACCGCCAGGTCTTCTGCCGACATCAAATCTTTTTGTTGCAGCACGAAGATGACTTTCTTGCGCCATTCGTCGTGAATGAATTTGAAAAAGTCCCAGGCTGATTGGCGATAGGGGTTTTTGGCCTCAAACACAAACACAATCAAATCAGAGGCAGGAATAAATGACTCGGTGATTTCCTGATGGTGTTCAACAATGGTATTGGTTCCGGGGGTATCTACAATGGCTACTTCCTTGAGGATGTCAACAGGAATAAGGATTTTCTTCAGAAAAGGATTAATCACGATAACTTCCTCGGTTTCACCATACACAATTTGCTGAATGGTGTCGGTCATCGGTTGGGGTGCCACCTTGGTTATTTCGCGTTCCGTTTGCAAAAGTGCATTGATGAAACTGCTTTTGCCTGCTTTGACCTCACCAACAATCACAAACATAAACGGATCATTGATGCGGTTGCGTAAATCACTGACCGTTTTGGACAATTCAGCATGGTTAATGCGGATGGTCAACTCATGAAGGTCTTTTACCGCTTCATCAATGCGCGCTCTTAACGCTATGGTATTTTGATTGACTAATGACATATCTTGACCTGGTAATTGGTTAAATTGCTGATGTACTGATGGGGTGCTTTCGCAAATATAGGAGTATTTTCTCAATGCCCTATTGACATTAGTCCATCAGCAAAAAAACCAATTACCACCGGATCAAGGCACTGCCCCAGGTGAAACCGCTACCGAAAGCCGCCAGACAAACCAAATCCCCAGACTTGACTTTGCCCGCTTCCCAGGCTTCACACAAGGCAATGGGGATGGATGCTGCGGTGGTATTGCCGTAGCGTTGGATGTTGTTCCAGACTTTATCGTCGCTGAGTTTTAATTTGCCTTGAATGAATTGACTGATTCGAAGATTGGCCTGGTGGGGAATCAACATATCGATGTCGGTGGTTTGAAAACCCGTTTTGGCCAGCGCTTCCATGATGACTTCGGGGAATTTTTGTACCGCCATTTTAAACACAAACTGGCCTTCCATTACGGGATAGGTATAGGCGTTGTCGATCATGGTTTGATTGACAAACACTTCGCCAAATTCTACATCCGGGAAACCAAAATCGGTTTCGATGGCCATTTTATTGAAGTGGTAGGCACCATGCGAGCCAGGACTGATCAGGGCCAATTTCTCGGCGTAAGTGCCATCCGAGTGCAAATGAGTAGTCAGAATGCCTTGATTCTCCTCTGTGGTAGGTTGCAAAACCACGGCCCCCGCGCCATCGCCAAAAATCACCGTTACGTTGCGTCCACGAGTGGAAAAATCCAAACCCATCGAGTGCATTTCGGCACCCACCAAAAGGATGTTTTTGTACATCCCGGTTTTGATAAACTGATCAGTTACCGACAAGCCATAGATGAACCCAGAACATTGGTTGCGAATGTCTAATGCCCCAATTTCTGTTTTGGTAATCCCCAGTTCGCGTTGCAGCAGTACCCCACAGCCTGGAAAGTAATAATCAGGACTAAGCGTAGCAAAAACGATAAAATCGATGTCTTCTTTGTTGATGCCGGCACGTTCGATGGCAATCTCAGCCGCTCTGGCTGCCATAGTAGTGGGGGTTTCTTCAAATTTTTTGCCGTAACGGCGTTCCATGATTCCAGTTCTTTCCTGAATCCATTCGTCGCTGGTATCCATCACCCGCAAAAGATCTTGATTGGTAACAATGGTCTCTGGAACGTAGTATCCGATTCCGCCAATTTTTGATTTTAACATACCCATTTGTGTTTTCGAAAAAAATGAATGCAATTTGGCAAATTATAGGAAAAAAAAAGCCTTTTTGGCGAATTTCCAAACTATTGTTGGTTTAAAAATTAACTTTGGTTAGTAGATTATTTTTTTTGATCAAGCATTCTGATTTTTTAATAAATCTTTTATATTTTCACTTTTTAAACTTCATAATCACCCAGGATCTGATAATCAAGAGGCAAAAGTGCTGGAAATGATGCAGATCCAAAACCTGTCCCGAAAATGTCCCAACAAATCAATTTAAGTATTGTTGAAGATGAAGCATTCGTACGGGAAAGTTTAACGGACTTTCTCAGCGCAGAACCAGAATTTGAACTGCATTCGATCAATGTGTCAGTTGAAAGTTTTTTGCTTTCTGTGGAGGCCATTCATTCCCACATTCTTTTGCTTGACATTAATCTTCCGGGAATGTCTGGTTTAGATGGGATTGATTCAATCCGCGAAAAACACCCCCAAATCGACATTGTAATGTTGACTTCTTATGAAGATGAACGGCACGTTTTTGAAGCACTTCGTGGTGGCGCAGTAGCATATTTATCCAAAAGTACTTCATTGCTAACCATTAAGGATGCCTTACTTACGGTGGCCAATGGGGGGTCTTTCATGTCGCCCTCTATTGCCCGTCATGTTGTCAACTTTTTCCGTGCACCTCAGCGGAATAGAAAACCAGAGGTTGCATTGACTATCCGACAAAAAGAAATTTTGAATTGTCTAATGGATGGACAAAGCTATAAGATGATTGCAGATTCATGTGACATTACCCTGGAAACTGTACGAGATCACATCAAAAAAATTTATAAAAAATTGCAAATCAATAGCCGGGGTGAACTGGTGTCGATGCTGTGGAACAAAAATGATTGACAGGTGTCGTTACCATGTCAATTCCTGTTTAATGTTTCATTTTTTGGAGTGTAAAATATTTCTAATTTAGCATGGTTTAAATGAGGCTAAGATTTTCATGCATCGATTTAAGGAGCTAAAGCTAGCTAGCAGAAAGTTTGTTTGGATTGTATCCATTTTATGGACCAGCTTGCTGTGCGCTCAAAAAAGCCCCATTCCTTTCCGTTATTTTTCCATTCAAGATGGCTTGGCCGATTGGACGGTCACTGCGATGGTCAAGGATCCGACAGGATTGCTTTGGATCGGAACAGCCCATGGATTGCAAAGATACGATGGGTATAAGTTTTTGACTTTCAACACCAATGCGAAAAACCCCTATTCCATCTCCGATCATTATGTCCAGTCGTTAAAACTTCTGCAGAATGGTCAATTGTTGCTGACCTACCTGCGCAACACAGAGTTTTTTGATTTAATCAATCATGAAAATTTTGAAAAGAAAACGATTTTCCTCAAGAAGAGTGGGATCAATCCTTCGGAACAAGTACAAAGCATCAAAGTAGACGATGATGGAAATATTTTGGTGTTTACCATTTCCGTCCTGCGACAACGCAAAATGGTTCATTTGTATGAATTTAATTATTCACTAAAACGTTTTCGAGCCATCGTAACGTTGACATCTGACTATCTTGGAGAACCCAATGACCAATTGTTTGATGCCATCAAAGTAGACAAAGACCAGTGGTTATTGGGAAACAATAAGGATCGAATCCTACTGCTGGTCAAGCGAGGGCGCATCTTGAAACGGTTTTCCAAAGAGGATTTTTTAGGGGAGGAGTTGTCTGCTACTGCATTTGGGGAGCGGATTTCCATTTTGAAACGCGACAGAAGAGGGCAAGTCTGGATTGCCTTTGCGCACAACCCTTATCTATTTCGTTACGATGCCAAGCGCCGAAACTTTCGAGCTGTAGCAGGATTGCCTAAAAATGGTGAATATTCTTTGTGGTGGCAAGACAAGAAAGGCAATGTTTTGGTTTCAAAAACAGATGGCAGTACCCGTTTTCCGATCAGTAAAAACCTGTACTGTATTACAAAAAAGAACGATGTTCATGATTTTAGTAAATTCATCACGATCAGCAAAGAAATTGTTGATATTTACAGCGATGATTTCTTTGGCACCATTTTCTTTGGTGTAGATACCGGCTTGAAAATTTTTAAGAACAATCAAAACATCGTCACCAACTATCTTCAAAAAGAAATTGATTCGGATGATTTTGGCCGTATCCTGCGTGGAATGGCCAGCGATCAAAAAGGGAACATCTATTTTGCCAGCGAAAATACCTTTTGGTATAAACTCAATAAAAACAGGTCTGAAAATAAAATCGACACGATTCGGATCGTTGAAGAAAAAAGCGATTCCGTACTTAAATTCAACTGCTGCTTTGATATTCAGTACGAAGCGCCTAATTTTTTATGGGGAATTGCTTGTCAAGGGAGAGACAAAGGTTTACTCATTCGCTACGATTTGAGTACTCAGAAAGCGAAAATCTATCGTTATCCTGCTCGATTTCGAGCGTTCGAAACCGACGCGCAAAACCGGCTTTGGCTGTTGACGGAATACCCAAATGGTGACTACAAATTGTTGATTTTCAATAAAGAAACTGCGGAATTTAGGCCGTTTTATACCACTGAAGATCCTACGCCCCTCCGCAACATGTTTCCCTATTTTATTGCTGCCAGCAAAGACCAGAATTTTTGGGTTACCACCAATAAAGGCTTGTACAAAGTGATAGTTGGAAACTCCTTCCAGGATAACCAATTTAAAACCTATGTAGGGCCAACTCAGTTGGGGACTCAATTGATCTATTGTGTTTACGAAGATCGGCAAGGAACAGTTTGGTTGGGGTCTTCCCAAGGGCTGATCCGATTCAACCCCAATACCCTTCAGGAGAAATATTATACGCAAGCAGATGGATTGGCCAGCAACACGATTTCAGGAATTTTAGAAGACCACCGCGGTAAACTCTGGGTAAGTACCCACAACGGTATTTCTTGCTTTGACCCAGAAAAAGAGCATTTTACCAATTTCTACGATTTGGACGGTTTCTCACACAGCTCATTTACGCGGTATTCATTTTTTCGGGATGAGGAGAATACGCTGTATTTCGGGACCATCAATGGTGTAAATGCCTTCAAACCTGAAAACTTGACCAAAATGGAGGCAGTTCCCCAGGTAACCCTCACTCGGGTTAGCAAATTCAGTCGTTTGGGGGATACCCTGATTGAATACACCAAAAACTTGCACCAATTGAGTCTGATAGAACTTGCCGCCGCTGAACAAAATCTGGAGTTGGAATTTACCCTGCCCATTTATTGGGACATTTCGAAAACGAAATACCGCTATAAACTGGAGAACCTGGATCAAAAATGGATAGATTTGGACAACAAAAACCAAATCAAGTATCATCGATTACCGGCAGGCAGATACAAGCTTTTGATACAAGGGGCAGATCCTCGAGGGAATTGGTCAAAAAGCCTGGTAATTCATCTTCATGTAGCAACGTTCTTTTATCACACCTGGTGGTTTTTAATGCTATCTGTCCTGGTTTTGAGCACAGGCATTTATTTTTTGCTGCGGTATCGACTATTTCAAAAGCTAAAGGAAGAAAGACTACGCACCAAAATATCTACAGACATTCACGACGAGGTAAGTGGCCTTTTGGCTGGCATTGCGATGCAAGCGGAAGCTTTGCAGCTTTCAAAAACACCTGATCTGGATAAAGGAAAGTTGGCAAAAATTGCGGAAATCTCCCGCAAAGCCATGTCCAGGTTGCACGATGTAATTTGGTCCATAGATGCGCGCAAAGACCGTTTTGAAGACTTGCTTTTGCACATGGAAGAACACGCCTCTGATGTATTGCTGCCTTTGAATATTCAGTACCAGATCAAAGTCCAGTATCTTGATGTGAATATTGGAATACCCATTGAAATTCGGCAGGATCTGTATTACATTTTTAAGGAAGCGATCAACAATGTTGCCAAGCATGCTGAAAAAGCAACCATGGTTCAAATCCGGTTGGCCAATAATGGCTGGTTTTTTGAAATGGAAATTAGCGACAACGGGCAAAAAAATGACTCCCAACCCAAAAATTCTGGGCAGGGCATGGTAAACATAAAAATGCGCGCAGAAAGAATCGGGGGAGAAATTTTCTTTTCTTATGAAGGTGGTTTTAAAGTTATGCTGCGCAAAAAACGTCTGTAAGGGCTATGATCCTGCATTTGGCTCAACAGGTGCTTATTTTGTCCCCTTTCCTACAAAATACCCCTTAGAATTTGATCTTTTCCATTATAAGCGTAATTTTCCGATCGATACATCATGCTCAATGCAAATCATCTTCGCCTATCAGATTCTAGCATGCATCTGTATTCATTTCATCACCTAAATAAATTTTCGCATATGCGGAGTTTTACGTATTTCTGCTCTGCAGTAGGTTCGGTTGTAACCGCTTTTGTCCTGCTGACCCTTTCTTTCCAACTGAAAGCTCAAACCAGCCATACCTTGACGGTTACTGAACCAGCAAGTATTGCCGGCGATTATGCTGCTGAAATGGCTACTTTCGGTCGCAATTTTTGCACTCTGACTGGTGAGTTGATCCAGGCCAAAGATGCTGCGAATGGAACTTTGGGCTGTACCGCATCTCCAATTGTCACTAATTTGACGGGCAAAATAGCCGTGATTGATCGGGGTACCTGTGCCTTTTCCGAAAAGGTGCTCAATGCCCAAAACAAGGGTGCCATTGCGGTGATTGTAGTGAACAACACCAGTACCGCGCCAATTATCCTTTCAATGGCATCAGGAGCTGGTGCGGAGCAAATTACCATTCCTAGTTTTATGGTCTCTTTGGCTACGGGCAATAAAATCAAGCCATTGTTGGGCAGCGCTGTAAAAGTCTCCATCAAATCAGCTACTCCTGATCCGATCAATCCAAGTTTAGTGGTTTGGGGTGCCAATGCGAAAGAAGGCGATTTTGACGGAGGCCTGAATTCCTGGAAAAGCAACACCATTTCTTGTACGGGCAAGCCCAATACAACTACTACCTGGTCTTGGATTCCTGCCAATGCTTATCCTTCTCCTTGTTTGACTGCCGGGCAACAGGTATTCATTTCGCCTTCTCGTTGTAACGGAGCCATGATCATGAATGCGGCTACCCTGGATTTGGCGGCTTCCACTGCCTGTTCCAATTTTGGCCAGGGACCATGTCCTGCACCGCATTCGGCTGAGTTGGTTTCGCCAACTATTAAAGTGACCAAAGGGACGGCATTGAATGTCAATTTCTACCAGGATTTGACCCATTTCTACGGCAGTGAGTATTTTGTAGAATGGTCAAAAGACGGCGGAAAAACCTGGACATCCACTCAGATCAACGAGGAAGTACGCGCTTTTGATGAACTTGTTGATCCATACAAATCTGTACGATTGATTGGTAGTGAAACTGCCGACAGCATCAAGGTCAAATTCCGTTACGATGGTAATTATTACCACTGGGCGATTGACGATGTGAAATTGGTAAAACGCGAATCCAACAACCTTGCAGTAACGGATTACTATGCATTGGCGCCCAATATTCAGCAACCACTGTCTCAAGCTGAGCCAATTGCGTTTAGCGCAGCCATTGAAAACATCGGTGCAAAAGCACAGACCAAGCTAAAAATGGCGGTAAGTGTAATTGATTCGCTGACAGGTAGCAGAGCTTTCCGCGATTCCTTGGTCACGTCTACCATTGCCCCCAATCAGATCGATACTTTCTTTCTGGGAGCCAAGTACAAACCCACCAAAAAAGGTACCTATGTTATCGCTTATCAGGCATCTGCGGATTCTGCAGATTACGATCGGTTTGACAACTTGCAGGGCTTTTATTACAAAGTGACCGATACCATCTTTGCCAAGGAATTGGGGGCTTCATTTTACACCTTCCCTGGTGACAACTGGGATCCCAGTGAACCGCACTCTGCTGCATATGGCAACAGTTACTATGTGGTCAAAGGCAAGGGGAATTACCTCCGCAGTGTTACGTTTGGCATCAACAATGGCGCTGACTTGACTGGTACTTCTTTGCTGTTGAGCTTGTACAAGTGGGAGGACAAGAATTTTGACCTCAATGTGCAGGCTACGGAAAGAACCTTGATTGCGGACAACTTTTACGACATCAAAGGAACAGAAACGGGTGCAAGATTGATTACGGTGCCATTCCCTGAAATGCTCGAAGCTCCAGTCCAATTGACGGATACTACTACGTATTTGCTGATGTGTGAATATTTTGCCAGCGATGACACGGATCTGGAATTGTTGCTCAATGACTCCTTTGATCGTCTTCCGATGCTTTTGGCGGGCATTGATGCCAATCAACCACGCTTCGCCAGCTTTACTGCGCTGGATTCAGATTTGCCTACGGTATCTTATAGCCCAACCGGCTATGGCCTGGAAAATGTGTATGTGATGCGCATGAACGTTGGCCCACTGGTATTGACCAGCGAGCGCGATTTGCCTTCCATTACCAACGAATTTGCGGTATCTCCGAACCCAGCTAGGGAGTTTGTAAACGTTCAATTGGCGCTCAACCAGGTTGCGAAGCAAGCAAATGTGCGGATTATGGATTTGTCAGGTCGCCAAATCCTGGAAAAAGTATACAACAACGTAAGACGGGATCAATTCCAGATGTCGGTAGCAGGATTGCCTTCAGGTACCTACTTGATGCAGGTTACTACTGAAAATGGAACAGGAACGAAAAAATTCGTTGTAGCAGGTAAGTAATTACCAGATAATAGCTGTTGCACTTCGCCTTCGGCGAAGCGCAACAGCATTTTTTCTGCCACAAATTTTCACAAATTAAGGCACAAACTTGCGTTTGCGCTTTCGGCACGAACGAAGTTCGTACGGTAATTTGTGAAAATTTGTGAAATTTGTGGCAGAAAATTTTAAAGCACTCCACCGGAGGTGGGGCTAATATTAACTACATATTCGCAATGATCTCATCGCCGAATTCAGAGCACTTCAAAAGCGTAGCTCCTTCCATCAGGCGGTGAAAATCATAAGTAACACGTTTGTTGTTGATCGCACCTTCCACCCCTTTGATGATCAGGTCGGCAGCTTCTTTCCAGCCCAAGTAGCGGAACATCATTTCGCCGGACAGAATCACTGAACTTGGGTTCACTTTATCCAATCCAGCATACTTTGGAGCGGTACCGTGGGTAGCTTCAAAGATGGCTTTGCCCGTGAGGTAGTTGATGTTGGCACCAGGAGCAATCCCGATTCCACCTACTTCTGCCGCAAGTGCGTCAGAGATGTAGTCTCCATTCAAATTCAAGGTAGCAATAACCGAGTATTCAGCAGGGCGCAACAAAATTTGCTGCAAGAACGCGTCGGCAATGGCGTCTTTTACCAAAATCTTGCCACTGGCCAGGGCATCAGCTTGCGCTTTGTCGGCAACCTCTTTGCTTTGTTCGGCAGCAATCCGGTCGTATTCGGTCCAAGTGAATACTTTATCGCCATATTCGCGTTCCAGCAATGCATAACCCCAGTCCTTGAATTTGCCCTCGGTGTACTTCATGATGTTCCCTTTGTGTACAATCGTCAGGGAAGGCAGGTTGTTTTCGATGGTGTACTCTATGGCCGAACGAATCAAACGTTCAGTTCCTTCCTGCGAAACGGGTTTTATCCCTAAAGAAACCGTGTCGGGGAAACGAATTCCTTTGACGCCCATTTCTTCGATCAAAAACTTTTTCAGTTTCTCTACTTCTGGGGTGCCTGCCAAAAATTCGATACCGGCATAAATGTCTTCCGTGTTTTCGCGGAAAATCACCATTTCCACCAATTCGGGTTCTTTAACCGGACTAGGTACGCCTTTAAAATAGTGAACAGGACGTACGCAAGCATACAAATCCAGCATTTGACGGAGCGCAACGTTCAAAGAGCGGATGCCACCACCAACTGGGGTAGTCAATGGGCCTTTGATGGCAATGCGGTACTCATCAATGATTTGCAGGGTTTCGTCAGGAAGCCAACTGCCTGTTTGATTGAAAGCTTTTTCACCAGCCAAAACTTCTTTCCAGTGAATTTTACGCGTTCCGTTGTACGCTTTCTCTACCGCAGCGTCCAATACGCGTACAGAAGCGGCCCAAATATCAGCTCCAGTACCATCACCTTCGATAAAAGGGATGATCGGGTCGTTGGGTACCGTCAATTTTCCATTCTCAATGGTTACTTTTGATCCACTCATTGTTGTATTATTGTATTTTTATGGCTTAAGTAACGAGCGACAACCAAAAAACACAAGAATTGCGTTTGGTGAATTACCGCTGGGTTATTTTTGCAGCGCAAAATTAAAAAAATATTTAAATGGCAAATCCTATATTGGACGCTTCGGGAAAGCAATTGGGTACGGAGGAGCAACAAGTGGAGAGAGCGTTGCGCCCCAAAGCCTTGGAAGAGTTCAGTGGACAGCCCCGAATTGTAGACAATCTCAAGGTTTTCATCACCGCTGCCAAGCAACGTGGAGAAGCCCTTGACCATGTTTTATTGCACGGCCCGCCAGGATTGGGCAAAACTACACTTTCTCACATTATTTCCAATGAACTGGATACAGGATTAAAAATGACTTCTGGCCCCGTTTTGGAAAAACCGGGAGATTTGGCGGGTTTACTCACCAACCTCAATGAAGGGGATGTCCTTTTTATCGACGAAATTCACCGCCTCAATACCGTGGTTGAAGAATACCTCTATTCGGCAATGGAGGATTACCGCATCGATATCATGATCGATAGTGGGCCAAACGCACGGAGCATCCAGATCACCCTGAATCCGTTTACTTTAGTGGGCGCTACTACCCGCATGGGGCTTTTGACGGCACCGATGCGCGCTCGATTTGGCATCAATTGCCATCTTGATTATTATGATGTTGCAACGCTGAAAAAAATCATTCACCGCTCCGCAGCAATTCTCAATTTGGAAATTTCACAGGAAGGCGCTTCCGAGATTGCCAGACGCAGCCGGGGCACACCCCGTATTGCCAATGCCTTACTGCGCAGGGTACGTGATTTTGCCCAGGTCAAAGGAGATGGAACCATTACCCTGGAAATCGCCAAATATGCTCTGGAAGCATTGAATGTGGATGAATATGGCCTGGATGAAATGGACAACAAGATTTTGTCCACCATTATTCAGAAATTTAAAGGTGGCCCGGTAGGTATTTCTACCATCGCTACCGCAATTGGAGAAGAGGCTGGTACAATTGAAGAGGTGCACGAACCGTTTCTAATCATGGAGGGTTTTATCCATAGAACCCCCCGTGGAAGGGAAGCGACAGAAAAAGCGTATCAACACCTAGGAATAGTGCCACCAGCACTTCAAAAAACCTTGTTCGAATAAAAACAAACCTATGCAAAGACGTACCTTTATCCACCATTTTGGTTTGAGTGCAGTTGCACTGGGTGCAGGAATACCCCAGCTCCATTCTTCTACAGGTTTTGAATTAACTATACTGCATACCAACGATTTGCACGGTCGATTTGTGCATGCCCACGGAAAATTTAATGCTTTTGGCATGAAAGCGGGTGCATTGATCCGTAAGGTGCGTCAAAGTCAAGAACACGTGCTGTTGTTGGATGGCGGAGACATCTTGCACCCTTCGATGGCTGCCGGAGATGAATTGCGCTGGCTGGAATCCATGGGCTATGATGCCTTTGTATTGGGCAATCACGAATTTGACCGGGGTATGCCCGATTTGGCACGGCAAATCAAGCAAAACCGCATTTCGGCATTGGCTGCCAACTACGACCTAAGCAATACCCCTTTGGACGGTTTGGTTAAACCATACCGCATTTTTGAAAAAGGAGTTCAGCGCATTGGGGTGTTTGGTTTGGGCATCAATCCTCAGGGCTTGGTTCCAGCAGTATTGCGAGAAGGTTTGGGGCATCAAAATCCCGTTGAAAAAGCAAATGAAATTGCCACACACCTGAAGCAATTGGAAGGATGCAGCATCGTCATTTGTTTGTCTCACCTGGGCTATCATTATGCAGATGATCAAATTTCTGACCTGAAACTGGTTGCCCAAACCCGCCACATCGACCTGGTGATAGGAGGACATACCCATACTTTTCTGCCCGAACCAATGGTTGCTAAAAACCTGGATGGCAAAGACGTACTAATCAATCATGCCGGGTGGGGTGGATTGTTGTTGGGACGTATTGATCTCCAATGTTCGAATGGAAGCATTCAAAGTATGAAAGGAGAAAACACCTTGGTTGGTGCTGGAGAAATAACCAAAGAACCATCAGAACAAGCCGTGTAACTCGGCTTGAACCATGTTGACTACTGTGGATAAATCTTCTTGATTGTTGGCAAAATCCAACTCATCGGAATTGATGATCAACAAACGACCGCTGCGGTAGGTATCAATCCATGCCTCGTATTTTTCATTGAGCCTGCGCAGATAGTCCAAACTGATGCTGCCTTCGTAATCCCTGCCGCGCAATTGGATGTGGTCAACCAGGGTTGGAATTCCTGCCCGCAAGTAAATCAACAAATCAGGTGGCTGGATTTGTGAGGACATCGTTTCGAACAGATCCAGGTAATTGTGGTAGTCTCTGCCCGTCATCAAACCCATATCGTAGAGGTTGCGGGCAAAAATATAGGCATCCTCGTAAATGGTTCGATCCTGGATCACCGTTTTTTCCCCACTGAGAATGGACAAAATCTGCCGATAGCGGCTGTTCAAGAAATAAATCTGCAAATTGAATGACCAACGATTCATGTCGTTGTAAAAATCAACGAGATAAGGATTATCGTCGGCAGATTCGTAATGAATATCCCAATTGAAACTTTTGCCCAATTGCGTGCAGAGGGTTGTTTTACCAGCGCCAATGTTTCCGGCAATGGCAACGTGTTTGATTTTGGACACTTGATCTTTTTGGTTCATACCCGGATGTAATGGCTTTTCAAGGCGCTGCAGCAAAAGATCAGCAAGCGCGAAGTAATGGGGCTAAAATACGGTTTTTGTAAGTTTGAGCGAATTATCCTTCAAGAAGTTTAAAAATTTGTTTTCAGGTACGGTTTTTTCTTCAATTCAGGGTGTATTTTTGCCGCTGTCGAACAAAACAAACCACTTATCTAAGAATTTATCATGACCATCACAGGAACTTTAATTTCGAGGCTAGAACATTTGGCACGTTTAGAATTGTCTGATGCTGAACGCCAATCATTGCAAACAGATTTGAACAACATTCTGGTGATGGTTGAAAAACTTCAGGAATTGGACACCGATGAGGTAGTTCCCTTGGTTTACCTCAACGAAGACGTCAATGTATGGAGGGAAGATAAAGTGCAAAATCAAGTTGAACACGAAGATGCATTGCGCAATGCCCCCCAACAAGACGGTACATTTTTTATGGTGCCAAAGGTGATTAACCTTTAGTTGATTGGGCGCTTCTGGCGCTTACACCCTCAAATTTTTGTACATGCAACCGATCATTTCTTTTCGCGATTTAAAGAAAACCTACATCATGGGTGACACCACGGTGAATGCACTCCAGTCCGTGAGTTTAAGCATTTTCAAAAATGAATATGTTGCGCTGATGGGGCCTTCGGGATCGGGCAAGTCGACTTTGATGAACATTCTGGGTTGCCTGGATACGCCAACTGGAGGAGACTATCTGCTCAATGAGGTCAACGTAAGCTCCATGACTGATGCTGAATTGGCAGAAGTGCGCAACAAGGAAATCGGTTTTGTATTTCAAACCTTTAACCTGCTCCCTCGTTTGTCAGCCCTGGAAAATGTAGCACTGCCGCTGGTTTACGCCGGAATCAACAAAAGCACCCGCCTGGAAAAAGCCAGGGCCATGCTGGAAGCTGTAGGTTTGGGAGATCGGGTAGACCACAATCCAAACGAACTTTCTGGGGGACAACGTCAGCGGGTAGCCATTGCTCGTGCCCTCGTCAACGATCCTTCCATTATCCTGGCAGATGAACCAACTGGTAACCTGGATACCAACACGTCCTACGAGATCATGATCCTGTTTGAAGAAATCCATAAAGCGGGCAATACCATCATTTTGGTGACCCACGAACCAGACATTGCTGATCATGCTCACCGAATTGTGCGCATGCGCGATGGTCTTATAGAAAGAGATTATAAAAATGAAAATATAACCACTGCAGTTGCCCTAAAATAAAGGGATGTTGCCTTGGAAATTTCTATTTCCAGGGCAACATTTTTTCCTTCTTTTAAAAATTCCCTCTCCATTTAAGAAATATAATTTATTTTTGCTTGTGTACGACCCCCTCACGTACCGTTCTGGTTATTTTTTCGTTAGTTAAGTAAAAAGGAAATTTATCCATCCATTTAGGTCTGCATTCCAGCCTTAGCATTCCTATGAACATCTGAAATTTAAATTGCACCTATCCCGGGTCAAAGCTATTGTTTAGAACACTGGCACTCCAAAACTGTTGTTCTGGAGTTGTGGGGCAACTAAAAAAACACGCATGGGAATTCGTTATCTCAAAAACTCGATTTGGGTCTTACCCATCTTATTTACATTTTATGCACAAGCCCAACGGCCAAACGTTGATTGTCGAACAGCCAAAGTAATCTGCAGCGACACCACGTTTCCATTCCTGCCATTGGGTGGCGGAATCGATGACTTTGCCAACCCTAAAAACGACCAGGGTTGCTTGCAACGTCGCGAAAACATCAGTAGCTGGTTCTACTTTGAGTTTCGCAAGGACATGGATCCAAACCAACAAGTATGGTTCAGTATTACCGACCGGGTCAACCAAAATTGCATTCAGGATTTCGACTTTGCCGTTTATCCTTCGGATGTGAATTGTGACCAATTGGGCAAACCCATCCGATGTTCCTTTTACCAGCCTCCTACCAGTAGGCTGGGAGAGCCCATTGTGGGTGGATTGCGGCCAAATGAAACGGATACCACTGAAACCCTGATGGGACCATTGGTTGACGGCTGGTTAAAGCCGATGACCGTTCAACCGGGACAAGGCTTTTTCATGTTGATCGACTTTTTTGTGGGCTTTTGCCCGGGTGAATTTGATTCGACCAAAGTGAAAAACTATATTTTTGATTGGGGCGGTCCGGCTGCCCCTTTTCTCAATTGTATCGCCAACCCCAATTGTGATTTGGTTCGACTTACCACCAGCAACGATACTACAGTATGCGCCGGATCTACGCTCAACTTGAGAGGATCGGCTACTTTTACCAACAAGGGTGAGAAATACATTTGGAAAGCCAAAGGTGGAGTAGGGGCCAATTTTGTACAGGCAAATGGCCGCACTGATGCTATTCTCAAAATCCCCATCAATTTTTCGGGCCGCCTGGTCTATGAATTTATTGTTGAAGAAGGCAATTGTATCCATTCGGATTCAGTGGTCATCAATGTTACTCCAGCACCGGTGGTTCAATTAATGGCAGATACCTTCTTGTGCCCGAATGTCAGCACCGACATCATAGCCCCCAAAGGGTATGCTGCTTACCGCTGGCAAGATGGCAAACAGGGGGACACTTACTTTGGAGCAAGGGCTGGTTTGTTCAGCGTTACGGTCACCACTACTGATGGATGCCAGGCTGAAGCCTCGATTCAAATTCGCCAGAAATCAGTACCCAATCCACTGATTACCGGAGATTCTATCCTTTGCCCCGGAGAAATAACCCGCATTGAAGTGCCGCTTAACCTCGGAACGTATAGCTGGTCTACGGGGTCTGTTGGCAATTCAACGGTAGTAAATGCCGCAGGAACCTACACCATTACGATAACAGATCCCGAAGGATGTATCATTCAAGGATCAAAACTGGTAGAATTAAAAAGCAACCCACCGGCGAATATCTCCGGCCCCGGATTTTATTGCCAGGGTTCAACTACCATTTTGCGCGGCCCAGCGGGCAATAAATTCACGTACAAATGGTCATCAGGAACATTGACTCAGGAAGATGTAATCTCAACTGCAGGCCCTGTAAGTTTGACAGTTACCAGTGAATTTGGGTGTACCGCCTCAAGTAGTCTCAACGTCATCGAACGCTCCAACCCGGCCATCCAGGTTGGAGGCGACAAGTTTTTTTGCGGCAATAGTTCAGCCGAACTCATCGCTGACCCAGGTTTTCGGGCTTATTTGTGGTCTACTACGGATACGGTCAGGACCATTAAAATAAATACCCCGGGTACTTACCGCGTTTCAGTTACAGATGGATTTGGTTGTCAAGGTATCGCTGCTGCAACCATTGATACCATTCCCTATCCGCGACCGGTCATTCAAGGCAAAACCAATTTGTGCAGTGGCGAAAAATCAAACATCACACCAGGGAGCTATAGTGCTTACGAGTGGTCAAATGGATCTACGAATTCCAGCATTCCAGTGACTTTACCCGGTAAATATTCGGTGATCGTTACCTCCGCCAACGGTTGTAAAGGTTTGGATACCATTGCAGTGCAAGTATTTTTAAACCCCACTCCTGATATTCAAGGGGATTTGGTCCTTTGCCCTGGCGAATCCAGTTCCATCGGATTATCCAGGTCCTATTTGACGTACCAGTGGTCAAATGGCAGTACCAATTCTTCTGTTTTGATCAATCAATCCGGCCCTTTAACGGTCAGGGTTTTTGATGCCAATGGATGCAGTGCAAAGGATTCAGTCAATGTAATTCGGGTTTCAAATCCCATACCTTCAATACAAGGGCTTACCCAGCTTTGTGCAGGTGAAAAAACCATACTCAGCAGTGTATTGGGTTACCAGCAATACCGTTGGTCTACTGGAGATACCCTTACCGAAATTCAAATTGCTACAGGAGGCGTTTATGGACTGACCGTTACGGATTTCAACAATTGTACAAAAGATACCTCTCTTACGGTGCAGTTGCTTACCAATCCAAAACCTGTAATTAGCGGAGATAAAGTCATCTGCAATGGAACCAGGGCAACGCTGATCGGTACACCAGGTTTTGCGACCTACGATTGGTTCAATGGCAGAACTTCTCCTACTATCTCCGTTAGCAGTCCAGGGCTTTACATTCTGGTCACTACTGGAACGAATGGCTGCATAAACCGCGACTCTATTAATCTTCCCCTGGTTACCCCCAAGCTTCCACAAGGTATGGGCATGGAAAAAATCCTTTGCCGGGGAAACTCAGTGCTACTGGATTCTGGTTCGGGGTTTAATAGTTACAAATGGTCGAATGGAGCTTCCACTCAAACCATCAATGTAAGTAAGGAAGGACGCTATGACGTAGAAGTGGTAGACAGCAACGGATGCAAAAGCAATACGTTCTATCCAGTAAGGCCAGTCGATGTAGATACACCTATCATTTCCGGGCCAACAGAGATTTGCGAAGGACAAGGAATTCTGCTTTTTTCCTTAAATGGTAATTTCAAAAGCTATCAATGGTCTACTGGAGCTACCACTGCGGGTATCAATATCAGAAAGGGTGGAATGATTACCCTGAATACCATTGATCGAAATGGATGTAAGGCTTACGGTGAAAAAAATATCAACGAAAAACCTGCACCCCCCATCAGTATCACTGGCGATTTGATCATTTGCAGGAATGAAAAAACCATTCTCACCGCTAGCCCTGGCTACAGCGCTTACCTTTGGACAAACAGCAACAATGATACAGCCCGCTCAATCGAGGTTTTGTCTGCAGGGCCTTACGCGGTTCAGGTTTTTGGTAAAAACGGCTGCCCAGGTAGTGCTCAAGTATTGGTGTTGCAAAGTAAATTGCCTTTCCCAATTATTGATGGCGAACGCTTTTTGTGCGAAAAAGATACCATTTCCCTGGACGTTGGTACTGACTTTGCTACCTATTCCTGGAGTACTGGCGAAACCAGCAGTAGCATCAATATTACAGATAAAGGCATCTTTGGGGTGACGGTTACCGATAGTTTGAATTGTGTTGGGAATGCTTTGATTACGGTGTTTCTCAAACCTGCACCTCCAATTGAATTCATCAGCCCGGATCAAATTTGTCCAGGCGATACTGCTACGATACGAACCTCTACCTCTTTTAATGCCTACCAATGGAGTAATGGCGATACCACTCAGGTCATTAAAACAACCCAGCCGGGACTTTATGGTTTGAGAGTGCTGGGGCAAAATGGGTGCTACAACCGAGATACCTTTCTACTGAATCAAGGGCAGATTCCGGTATTTAAATTTTTAGGCAACCCGTTTTTCTGTGCCGGAGGTCAAACAACCCTTGAAATTAGCCCAAAATTTGAGCAATACAGTTGGTTGGATGGCTATCAGGGAACGACCAGGGTGATTGATACAGCGGGTACTTACTACATGCGCGTAGCCAATGCAGGAGGTTGTGAACAATTGGATTCCATTCGGGTGGAAAGGTTCGAAATTCCGATTGCCGATGCTGGCCCAGACACGGTGTTGAGCTGTATTTGGCGCAGCATTAACCTCGGAACGCCAATTTCAGGTCAAGGCCAGTTTGTCTGGACAGGCCCGGGCATAAATAATTCGAATCAAGGGCAGCAAATGCCAAACATTTCTCTTCCAGGTCGGTATTCCTTAATCGTCAAAGATACCCTGCATGGTTGCAATTCGCCAAAGGACTCTATTGATGTGGAGGATCTATCTATTTATCCTGAAATCACCATAAGTGGCATAGGTCAATTGACCTGTAAAATAGACACGATGCGTTTGATTGGCAGTGGGAATAAAGTGGGCAATCGCTACCAATACCAATGGCTGGATGCATCAGGCCGGGATCTTCTGGATGAGCAAACCAATCAATTGGTGATCAGGGGTGAAGGCAAATATACGCTCCAATTCATCGATACCCGCTCGGGATGCATTAGTTTAGCCAGTTATACCGCGGTTCGGGATATTCAAAAGCCCGTTGCAGCTATTTATGGCGTTGAACCCCTCAGTTGCATTCGCGATTCGGTTACCCTCAGTGTGACCCAAGCGCCGCCAGATGAAATCTGGACCTACCGCTGGGAAAGACGAAATGCCGTAAAAACCGATACCTTAACCACTGAGCCTCGCCTCACTTTAGGTAGTACCGGAACCTACCTCTTTTATGTGAAAAGTGAATACAATGGATGTTTTGCCGTAGATTCTGTCCAGATTGTAAAAGATACGCTTGCTCCTTCGGCTGACGCTGGACCGGATCGGGAGCTGGATTGTTCCAACCCAAGCATTGCCATTGGTTCGAACAATCAGACCAATGCAAATTTCCGCTGGTTTCAGATTGGAAATACTTTTTTTACCCGCAGAGAAGCACAGCCTTCAGTGGATGAACCCGGAACCTATATTCTGGAAGTGGAAAATACGAAGAATGGGTGCCGAAAAACCGATACGGTGGAAGTGACCTTGTTCAATAATTCGCCAGATAGCCTGGAGATCAATGTAAAACACGTTTCTTGTGCACTGCAAAAGAACGGCGCGATAGATGTGATCAATGTCAATGGTGGTGAAGGTCCATTTTTATACCGCTTGGGAAAACAAGGTACTTTTGGCACCAGTACGGTTTTCAAAAACCTACAGGATGGGAATTATGTGGTTGCCGTGCAGGACGTACGTGGTTGTGAATGGAATCAGGTCGTAACCATCAATCCAGGAGTGGAAGCAGACTTACAGGTGACCCCACCTCAATTTATTCTGCGGGGCAGAACAGTTCGTTTGCAGTCGTCAAGTAACCTGAATCTGGAATCAGTCGAAAATTTCAAATGGACATCTACGAATCCTAAGACAAAATTGACCTGCGATACTTGTCGCAGCTTTAAAATTCAATTGTTTGAAACGACAGATTTTACCGCCGTTATTGCAGATACCAATGGATGTACTGCTCTAGCCACCACAACTGTTACCGTAGATCCCAATCCAAGTTTTTATGTACCCAATGCTTTTTCACCCAATGGAGACAACATCAATGATTTCTTTGATGTTAAGGCTGGGCCGGACATTGAAAAAGTGCTCATTTTTGAAGTTTACGATCGGTGGGGCAACAAGATGTTCAGTCGGGAAAACTTCAACCCTCGCCTCATCAGCCCTCATGGCTGGGATGGTACCCACAAGGGACAGAAAAAAGAATCAGCAGTTTTTGCCTGGTACATCAAAGTACGGGGCTTGGATGGGGTAGAGTTTTTTGAAGAAGGAGATGTAACCCTGGTTCGATAGCGAAAGTTGTAAAAAATAAAAACCCCCGACAAAAAAAATTGTCGGGGGTTAAGGACTCTTATCAAGAAAAATTAAAATTGCGATTAAGCAAGTTTAACTTCTACTGCGTTCATTCCTTTTCTTCCGTTTTCTACGTTAAAAGTGACAGTGTCACCTTCGCGGATTTTGTCAACTAAACCCGTAACGTGTACGAAAAATTCCTCGTTTGAGGAGTTGTCTACGATGAACCCAAAACCTTTGGATTCGTTGAAAAATTTAACGGTACCAGTATGCATTTCAAAAAGTAAATGGTGATATGGCGATTTGCCGATACAAAGGTACAACATTTATTTATAAAAAACTGGTTTTCATTGAAATTAGTTGAAAATGAACTTCGCTAAGGCATTGTTTCCAGAATTTTTTTGACAAAACCATCCATACCCTCGTTCTTGATCCAACGGGCAACCACCACAAAATCCTGGTCGGGCAGTACAAAAATAACGTTGTTGCCGTTGCCCAGATGCCAGAATACATTGGCCGGAGCGCTGGGTAAGGTTTTCTGATCAGTGTTCAAAAAATAATTCATAAAACCATAACCTGGCTGAACCGAAGTAGGGGTGGTAGCCATTTTGAACCATGCCTCTGAAAGCAATTGCTGGTTTTTCCATTTGCCTTTGCGCAAACTCAGGTAGCCAAACCTCCCCATATCATACGCATTAATGAACAAACCACCACCCCAGTGGCCGCCACCACTTACCGATTGAACCATTTGGCCATCCATCAGCACCCAGGAATTTTCGTAGCCAAACCAACGCCAGGTATTAGAAGCACCGATGGGATCCATGATGTGTTCTTTGAGCACCTGTGGAAGGGGACGGCGCCAAATGTTGAGCATCGCCAAAGACAGCACATTGACTCGGGTATCGTTGTACTCGTAAGCGCTACCTGGCGTTGGGCGCGTTGGATTGAGCCATTCTTTGGGATCTGGTGATGGGCGATCTGCCCAATCGGGCTTGCCCCAGAGGGTGCCTTGCCAGGCACTGGTTTGACGCAGCAGGTTATCCCAGGTTATTTTGCGGTTGTGAGGGGTGTTGAACAAATCCAGCAGTTTGGGTTGGCCAAAGGATTCGGCCTGATCAAAGCGTTTTCCAGCTTCCAGTACCCAAATTGGCGCCATGTAAGGATAAACCGTATCGTACACACTCTTGATCATGCCCCGGTCAAAAGCCAGACCAACCGTGCTGGACAACATGCTTTTGGTCACGCTATGGGTCATGTCTACCCGTGCTGGTTCGCCCCACTCGGCAACGATGTACCCTTTGTAAATGATCAATCCTGATGGCGCTCCACGGTCTTTAAATGGCCCAATTGCCTCTCCAAATGGTTCTTTTCCAAAGCTTTGGTAATGGGATTGCTCCATGCTGCGGGGATTGCCAGATTCTTGCTCGATTGCGTACTGAATGGCTTCTTTGATTTTAGCTGCATTCAATCCCATGCTTTCCGGGCTGCGGTGTTCCCAGTTTTGTGCAGTCGGGAAATAGATTTCAGGTGGGGGAGGAGGGGCTATTGCTTTTTTCTTTTGGGAAAAAGCAATAACGGGTAGCAAAAGCAAGATAAACAAGGTGTTATAAAAGTTGGTTTTCATGGTTAGCAGGTATGTTTGATTAATAAAAGGTAAAAGTTTGACACATCGCCTTCGGCAATGCGACTAAACAAAATTTTAGCCACAAATGACACAAATTTTCACAAATTAAGACACAAACTTGCGTTTGTGCTCCCTTAACGAACGAAGTTCATATCCAAATTTGTGAAAATTTGTGGAATTTGTGGCTACATTTAAAAAAAGCAATCCACCGAAGGTGGGGTGCTAAACTTTCACGAAAAAAGTTTTTTCGTAGATTTAATTGCCTAAAACCGCCAGTACTTCCTTCAAGCCCAGTTCCAATTTGATTACATCCTCCACGGTATTGTACACAGAGAAAGAAGCCCTGGCTGTTCCTGGGATTTCATAAAAATCCATAATCGGTTGGGTACAATGGTGGCCAGCGCGGATACAAATGTCTTTTTGCCCCAAAATGGTGGCCAAGTCATGGGGATGAACACCCGCCAGGGTAAAAGAAATGATGCCGGATTTTTGCGCAGCTTGTCCATAAAACTGAATACCAGGTATATTGTCCAATCGTTTTTCTCCTTGCTCCAGGAGTATTTGCAGGTGAGCAGCAATGTTGTCTTGCCCCAATTCTTCCACAAAATCCAGTGCACTGGACAGCGTAGCCACCCCCGCAATATTTTGAGTTCCAGCCTCAAATTTTTGGGGAATGGGCGCAAAAATCGTTTTTTCAAAAGTAACATCCCGAATCATTTCGCCACCAAAGCGGTAAGGCGGCATCTCGTTCAGCCATTTTTCTTTGCCATATAGCACGCCAGTTCCGGTGGGACCAAATACTTTATGCCCCGAAAAAACCAAAAAATCGACATCCAGGGCTTGTACATCCAGCTTGTGTGATGCTGCACTTTGGGCCGCATCTACCAGTACAGGAATCCCAATGGCGTGAGCCAAGGCAATGATTTCGGCGATGGGGTTGATCGTACCCAAGGTGTTGGATATATGGGTAATGGCCAAGAGTTTGACCTTTGGATTGAGCATTTCTTTGAGCCGCTGTAAATCCAATTCACCATTCTCATGGAAGGGTACAACTTTAAGTTCCGCTTTTTTTGCCAGGCAGGCTTGTTGCCAGGGAATGAGGTTGGAATGGTGCTCCATGCCACTGATCAGCAATTGGTCGCCAGCTTCCAGACGGGGCATTGCAAAACACTGCGCCACCAGATTGATGCCATCTGTAGTACCACTCGTAAAAATAATCTGCCGTGCGTTGGGCGCATTTAAAAAGCGGCTACACCGCTCCCGACTGCCTTCGTACAATGCTGTTGATTCTGCGGCCAGGCGATAGATGCCTCTGTGTACATTGGCGTTGTGCCGCTCGTAGTATTCTTGTTCCAAGGCCAGAACGATGTAAGGCTTTTGGGTAGTAGCCGCACTATCCAGATACACCAGATCAGGGTAGTGCGTGAATATGGGAAATTGCTTTTGTACCGTTTCAGGATTGAACATCAGACAGAATTTGGGTTTCAAGTTAGAGAAAGTTGTAAAGTTTAATGCTTGAAAAGATGAAAAGTTGCCAAAATGAAAATGCCAAATCCTATATCTTGCAGAATTGATTGTTTTTTTGATCTACCCAAACTTTAATACTCAAATGGTAACTGTAATCCAAGCTGAAAATATTGTTCTTGAAAACGCTTTGTCCCTGCAAACAGAACTGCTTGACCTGCATTCGGCACTGGGCCGCATTCTGGCCGAAGACCTTTATGCGGACCGCGATTTCCCTCCCTTTGACCGCGTAACCATGGACGGCATCGCCATTGCTTTTTTCTGTTTTGCCAGTGGGCAACGCAAATTTCCCATTCAAGCTGTTCAAGCAGCGGGGTCACCGCAATTGACCTTGAATCAAGAAGATGCTTGTCTGGAGGTAATGACCGGAGCGCCGCTACCTGAGGGAACAGATACCGTGATTCGTTATGAAGACCTCAGCATCGAAAATGGAGTTGCGCAGGTAAACATTGAAGACATCATCCACCGTCAAAATATCCATTCCCGCGCCATCGATCGACTGGAGGGCGATTTGATCATTGCCGCAGGCCGCAAAATCGGTGCTGCGGAAATAGCCACGGCAGCTACCCTGGGCAAAGCACAATTGCAGGTTGCCCGATTGCCGCGCACCGCCATCATTTCTACGGGAGATGAGTTGGTAGCGGTAGATGAAACGCCTCTTCCCCACCAAATTCGCCGCTCCAACGTGTATGCCATTCAGGCGGCATTGGCGGAGTGGAAAATTGATGCCCAAACTTTTCATTTTATCGACGATGAAAACCTGATTCGTACGGGTGTCCAACAGATTTTGGAAACTTTTGAACTGGTCATTCTCAGCGGAGCGGTTTCCGAAGGGAAATTTGATTTTGTGCCCCAGGCCTTGGCTGCGGCAGGGGTGACGCCAGTTTTTCACAAAGTCAGTCAGCGTCCTGGGAAACCATTTTGGTTTGGTACTTTTGCCAATCGCGCTGTCCTGTTTGCATTACCTGGCAATCCGGTTTCCGCTTTCGTGGGCACTTACCGCTACATTTTGCCCTGGTTGCGCCAAACATTGGGTCTCAAAAACTGGCCCCAAACAAGTGCCATCTTGAGTCGGGATCTGGTTTTTAAACCGGAACTTACTTATTTTGTTCCAGTGGTATTGGACAACGCGGCAGATGGCAAAATCATGGCGACACCATTGGAAGGGCATGGATCTGGCGACTTGGCCAACCTCAACGATGCCGATGGCTTTTTGGAATTGCCCAAAGAAAAATCGCATTTTTTGGCGGGAGAAGCCTATTCACTCTACCGCTACCGATAATTGTATAATTTTTTGCGTCATACTAAGATTAGATATGGAACAACAGCTCAACGAATTGTACCACCCCTTGATTCTGGAACACAACCAACATCCAAAACATTACCTCAAACGGCCAGAAGCAGGCGCAGTGTTGGATGCCTACAATTCCTTGTGCGGAGACAAGTTCAAATTGTACCTGGACATCGCGGAGGATAGGGTAGTTACGGCTTCTTTTTCGGGTTATGGCTGTGCCGTATCCAAAGCAGCTACTTCGGTATTGATGGAGAAAATTCAAGGCAAAACCCTGGAGGAAATTCAAGCCTTGATCCAAATATATTTTGACATTACCAGAACAGATCAAGAAAATTCATCCGATACCGATCCAGAATTATTGGCTTTTGCTGCCGCAAAAAAATTTCCAGGAAGGTTAAAGTGTGCGGTTTTGGCTTGGGAAGCAATGGATGAACATTTGAGAATGCTACAGCAATAATGCTTAAAACTGCCACATATCCAGGTATTTGACAAAAATCTTGGCCAAGTTTTGAGCATCCGCCAGGGCGCGGTGCTGAGGCCCGGTAAAATCAAAACCTTCGGCTTCAACGCTGGCTTTCAATCCTCGTGGCCTGCGCAAACGCTTCATTTCCAAGTATTGATGCTTGATATTGATGTGCGAATGCACCCAATCATCCTCCACGTCGTGCAATTGGCAATCTTGTAGCAAGAGCTTTTTGTCCATTCCACCCCAGGAACACAATATGTAATCTTCGTCGAGCATCAAGCCCCAGTCCTGAAAAGTTTCTACCACTACTGGAAAAAGTGAAGCCCGATCCACTTCCGTTTGGGCAATATTGGTTAACTCCTGGCAATAAGCCGACAAGCGGGGATTCAAAATAGGACGCACCATGCGGCTGAATTCATCTTCTACCTCACCATATCCATTCAAAAGAACGGCACCAATCTCAATTATCTCTTGCACTTTGGACGGCGGGCTGCCCTCCCAACAAGTTGCTTCAAGATCAAAAATGATGAAATTCAAGGTCTTGGGTTTTATGCATTACTAATTGAGCGCTGGAACTTACACAAAATAGAGCTTATTCAGGTTTAAATTGCTGCTTTGGGCAATCAAACCGGCTCCAGCGTAAGCATGGCGTCTTTTTTTAAATCGATCACCTCATCCAGATGGTAATTGTCCAGACGGTTGTGGTAATAATACAACAAAGAAAAATCTTCGCTGACAATCTCTTTTGCTTTATTGTACCTCAACGGCTTTTTCAAGTGAAAAGTGCCCAAATGGGTCAATCCATCCTTGATTAAAACGTCCAGATCACCTCGAATTACGTCCGACAATTTGATCTTTCCGGCAACTTCCATTGCATACAGTTCATGGCGAATTTGCTCGATAACGTCTTTAAGCACGTTGGCTTTAAAAACATAATCTTCATGGGGCAAGCGCAGTACACCGTACAAATCCAGGCGCAAGTTCTCTTTGAGCAACATCTGAAAAGCGGCAAAAGCCACCAAATGACTGCTCAAAACAATATTGTCGGAATGGTAGCGCGCTACAATTTTTTCTGCCAAATCTTTGGTGTATTCCGATTCGCGTTGCAGGTGTTCGGTTACCTTTCCATCAGCTACAAAATAATCCTGTACATTGATCAGGTTGCCATATTTGTCGTAGCTGTTGCCGTCTATGTCTACCGGGTTGCCCAATACATCCATTGGTTGACCGAAAGAAAGCGCAATGTCGTTGCCTTCTGACAAGACCTTCCAAATGAAGCGGATGATTTGCAAGGGGTTGTAAAAATCATCTTTGGATTTGATGAAGCGTTCCTTCCCCATGGCCCGCAAATAACTTTCAATCAAAAATGGGGCTTCCAACACAAAATGGTAACCCAGTACCACCGGGACGATGAACAGTTTTTCGGTTTTGCCCTGTTGGTACAATGCCCGCTGCGCTTCTACCGTGGTACTCAATAAACCCAATTTGAGTTTTTCTTCCAGTTTCCCTGAGCGTGAGCGCGTGCCACCAGGAAAAAATAAACTGTTGGTCCCTCTTTGCAAAGAGAGATTGGACATGGTTTTCAGCGTTTCGAGGTAGACGCTGTTTTTTTTGCGTCGATCCACGCGATAGGCCCCCAGGCGATTCATGAAGTAGGCGGTGTAGCCCGTGTTGTACAAGTTTAATCCAGCGCCATAAGAGAAAGATGGAAGTCCCAGGATCAAATCCAATACATAACCAATCAGAATGGAATCCAAATTGCTGAAGTGCGTGGGTACTACCACCACCGTACCTTTGGTGGCCAGGCCGCGAATTTTTTCCAATTCCCCCTGCACGATCAATTTTTCAACCAGAAGTCTTCTCTTTTGTCCGCCAACGCGCCAAAAACCACGTTGCCGGGCTTGCAAGAGACTGTTGAAAAATAGGGTCAAAAACCGACGGGCGAAACGAAAAGTCGAAATCCGAAAGGTGCCTACAATTTCCTCAGCGTAACGGTGAATGATGGATTGCAAGATCTCCGAATTGTTCTTATTTGCCTCTGCGTCGGTTTTGTCCAGAGAGTACTTGATCAATTTGCTGCGGATGCGGCTCCAAAATTGTCTTTCCTTGGGAGGGTCAACCTTCCATCGCTCTTCCTTGATGCGGATGCGCTCCTGGAAAACAGTTTCGGAAATCAGATCGGTTACTTTTTGAGTCGATCGGCGGGTGAGTCGATCCAGCGCAAACGCCTCAATATCCTGAATAAAGGCACGGCGGTCTTCACTCAATTTATAGATGGGCCATTCTTCAATATCGGGAATGACGGATGGAAATACGGGCGTTTTGAGTCTGTTTTTCATGCTTTAGGTTGCCGTCTATTTCTTCCTGAACTCCAGAATTCCAGCGCGGGCAAGTCCATCGATGTACTCCAGAATTTCTGTTTTTCCGATGCCTTTGGTAGAGGATGTGTAAAATTGCTGCGGCAATTCGTTCCAATACTCCAGCAACTTCTCTTGCATCAGCTTGATGTTTTCATCAATCTCATGGGGTTTCATCCGATCCATTTTGGTGTACACCAGTACGAAAGGAATGTGCATTTCACCCAACCAATTGATGAACTCGATGTCTTTTTCCTGCGGTTTGATGTTTGAATCCACCAAAATAAAAGCACAGCACAAACTGGGCCGCAAAACCAGGTAGTCCTGAATCATTTTGCGCCATTCCTTGCGTTTGGCCTGAGATATTTTGGCGTATCCATACCCTGGTAAATCTACGATGTACCAAAGCTGATTGATCAAATAAAAGTTCAATAACTGAGTTTTTCCCGGTTTTTGGGAGGTGTGTGCCAATTCTTTTTTGTCACACAACATATTGATTAAAGAGGATTTGCCTACATTGGATCGCCCAATGAATGCAAACTCGGGGAATTCCGCTTTTGGGCATTGGGAATAATTGGGAAAACTCCCTTTAAACTCTGCACTTGCTATTTCCGTCATTTTCTTTTCCACATTTGGAGGTAAAAGTAATAAGTAATGGTGGTTTGGCGTAAGAATTGCATCTTTTGTAATGAACGGGATTGAAGAATGCTTAAAAAACCCGTAGATTAAAAACAAAAACCATGAAGAAGTACACTTTGTTTTTCGCTTTGATGGCGACAGCTGTGATTGGCTTTGGCCAAATTCGCTTTGGGGTAAAAGGAGGCTTGGTTACCTCCAGTCTGAACAAGGAAACCCTACCTACAATCACGGATCAAGGAGGAGTATCCAAATTCAAACTGGCCCTCCAAGATGGGAATTATGGCGTGAATTTTGGTTTTTTGGTTCGTGCTGAACTGGGAAAGATGTTCATTCAGCCAGAACTCAATTTTCAGTCCAATTCCGCCAACTTCAAATTGGACCAATTTGGCAATCCCAATACCGGAAAAGACATCCTGAAAGAAAGCTACCAATACCTGAACATTCCTGTAATGATCGGGTACCGTCTGGGGCCTTTGCGCTTTCAGGCTGGCCCACAAGGCCATTTGTTTTTGAACAGTACCTCCGATCTGTTTGACTTTACAGATTACAAACAGAATTTTAAGGAACTAACGATAGGTTACGCCTTGGGTGGCGGTTTAGACATTTGGAATTTAATGGTCGACCTCCGCTACCAGGGCAATTTTAGCCGTTTCGGCGATCACATTACTTTTTTTGGCAAGGAATATGAATTTTCTCAACACCCCAACCAATGGACATTGACGGTAGGTTGGTTGTTTGGAAAGCAAAGATAATCTGGTTTTGGATCTAGTATTTCGAAAAAAATTATTCGAAAAATTTTACTGCGTTGCGATTTTTTCAAGACAAACCCAATGTTGTCGTTAGATTCTTCGTTAAAGCAACATGCCTTCATAACGAAGTCCTGGATCCAAAACCAGAGATGTTTTTATCTTTGGCATTACTTTTACGATGTTCTTGTGTCTAAAGTAAAAACTCCTTTCCAAATGAAAAAAATCTTGAAGCGCGTATTGCTTGCGCTGGGTGTGCTCCTGTTGCTGTTTATTGGTACCGCGTTTGCGATCCCCTATTTTTTCAAAGATCAAATCCTGGCCAAAGCCAAAACGGCCATCAACGCCAACCTCAATGCCAAAGTCGATTTTTCGGATGCCAATTTGAGCATGTTCAGCACATTCCCAAACCTTGGGCTAAGCATGGACAATTTTAGTGTTGAAGGCATTGATGCTTTTTCGGGCGTTAAGTTGGCCGAAATCAAAAAAATGACGCTGGTGCTGGATTTTTGGTCGGTTTGGAATGGCATGAACCCCATCAAAATTACTTCTGTCAAAGTAATTGAGCCCCGAATTCACGTTCTGGTCACCAAAGAAGGGCTGGCCAACTACAACGTATCCAAGCCCACTACAGATACGTCTACCACCGCCACTGATTTCAAAATCAACCTCGAAGATTACCAGATATCCAATGGACGCTTGATTTATGACGACGCCAGTATGGGTGTTTATGTTGCTGCCAATGGCATCAATCACCAGGGTTCTGGTGACTTAACTGCCTCCATTTATGACCTGGTTACCACAACTAAAATCGATACACTGAACGTCACTTATGGCGGCATCGCTTACCTGAACAACGCTACCGCCAATTTGGACGCCATATTTCACGTGGATCAAAACCAAAGCAAATACACCCTCAAAGACAATAACCTGGTGTTGAATGCGCTACATTTGACCGCCGATGGTTGGGTTCAATTGCCCAATGAGGAAGATGTGCTCATGGACATCAGTTTCAAAACCCCAGAGAATGATTTCCGCAACCTGTTTTCCATTATCCCTGGTGCGTATTTGCAGGGCTATGAACAGGTGAAAGTGGATGGTAAATTTGACCTGAATGGCGAAGTCAAAGGCACCTACAACGGTACCCGCGAGCAAATGCCCGGCTTCAGCATCAACCTGGGTGTAGACAATGGCCGGGTAAAATATCCTGATTTGCCTCTGGCAATTTCCAATATCAATGCCAAGGGCAACATAACCAGCCCAGGAAGTGACCTGGATCAAATGAAGATCAACTTTTCGAAATTTGCCCTCAAAATCGGCAGCAACCCCATCGATTCTCGATTCATACTCAAAACCCCACTTTCCGATCCTGACGTGGACGCCAAAGTGAAAGGCATCCTCAATTTGGGTGAACTGGCCAAGGCTTTCCCCATGGAAGGTCTGGACGAATTGCGTGGAAAAATTACTGCTGATGTGGTGATGCGAGCGCGGCAATCGCAAATCGAAAAACAACAGTACGAGCAAGTTGACATGCGCGGCGATGCCCGCATTCAGGGCATGACTTACCGCGGGATGGGCTACCCTGCCATCAATATTCAGGATGCCCAAATGAGCTTCAGTCCCCAGTTTGTTGATTTAGCGCGTTTTGTGGGAACACTGGGCAAAAGCGACCTGCAGGCCAGTGGCCGCATCAACAACATTCTGGCCTATTTTTCTCCCAATAAAACCATGACGGGCAATCTCAATGCCCGTTCTCACTACTTTAACGCCAACGAATGGATTCCTGCCGCAGCGCCCAGTGGTACCGTAACTGCTGCTTCCTTGTCGGGATCGGCTCCTGCTTCGACTGAGGTATTTGACCGTTTCGACTTTGGCATCGATGCCCAAGTGGACAAACTGGTTTACGACAAATACGAATTGCTCAATAGTACGGCCAAAGGCCAAATCAGCCCCAATCGCATGACGATTGCCTCTGCGGGTACACAAATCAAAGACAGCGACATGGCGGTAGATGGTACGATCACCAATGTATTTGATTACCTGTTCAAAGGGGGCAATCTGGGGGGCAACATCAACCTTACTTCCCGCAAACTCGACCTCAATCAGTTTATGTCTGATTTTGCTGGTACTCCTTCAACAGCTCCTGCACCTGAAACGCCCAGCGCCGAATACGGCGTCATCCTGGTTCCTGACAACATCAACCTGGGCATCAATGCTACTGTTGGCGAAGTGCAATACACCAATATGACGCTGAACAACCTCAATGGAAATTTGCAGGTAGCTGAAAAAGCGGTGGAACTGCGCGACGTAAACGCGAATACCCTGGGCGGAAACATCGGCTTTGCGGGTTTATATGACACCAAAAACGCCAAAAATCCACTCTACAACATGCGTTTGGATTTGAACAAAATGGACTTCCAAAAGTCTTTCAAAGCATTCAATTCCTTCCGCATCCTGGCACCCATTGGCGCTTACATCAACGGCTTGTTCAATACCAGCCTGGTACTAAAAGGCAACCTGAAAGACAACATGATGCCAGATTTGGCAACGGTGGACGCCAAAGGATTTCTGGAAACGGTCAACGGGGTAGTCAAAGGATTCAAACCCCTTGAAATGATTGGCCAAGCGCTCGATATTGCCGAGATCAAAAAGGACGTATTCCTGAACACCAAAAACTGGGTCGCCATCCGCGAAGGAGGGATAGACGTCAGTGCCTTTGATGTCAAAGTGAAAGACATCCAGATGACCATCGCAGGACGACACACCATCAATCAGGTCATTGATTACACCGTGAAAATGAAAATTCCGCGCAAATACCTGGATCAAAACGCAGTGGGAAAAGCCGCCGCAGTGGGTTTGAAGCAATTGAAATCTCAGGCTTCAAAAATTGGCCTGGAATTGCAAGAATCCGAATTTGTCAATGTATTGGTCAACCTGACAGGCAATGTTGGCAACCCTAAAGCCCAATTTCAGCTCTTGGCAGGTGATGGCAAATCCGTAGCTACCGACGTCGCCAAGGATGCCATCAACAAGGAACTGGACGAACAAAAACAGAAACTGGAAGCGGAAGCGAAGAAAAAAATTGCCGAGGTAGAAAACAAGGCCAAAGACATGGCTGGCAAAGCTGCCGATTCCCTGCGCAATGCCGCTCAACGCGAATACGAAAAGAAAAAAGCCGAGCTGGAAGCCAAAGCCCGTGAAAAATTGGGCAAAGAAATTGGCGGAAAAGTAACCGACACCTTGACCAAAAAAGCCCAGGAAAAGCTGGGTAATGTGATCGACAAAGGAAAAACGCAGGAAGAAATCGACAAAGCAAAGAAAGAGTTGGAGAAATTCAACCCCTTCAAGAAAAAAAATAAGCCAGCGGATACAACCGGAGTCAAGAAAAATTAGACTTTTTGTAAAAAAAATAAATCGTCATGCGTACCCCATACCTCATTTGCTTCCTGGTATTTTTTGGACTGCAATCGCTTTTTGCTCAGAACCAGAAAAAAGCCATTACCCTCCCGGATTGGTCCATCAAGCCAACTGCGTTGACTGTACTCAATTCACCCCAGCGGGACATCAACCTGTCCATCACCCCCAATGGCCAGTATTTGTATTTCATGAGTGGCCGAGGTGGGCAGGAATGGTCGCAATTTACTACCAGCTACAGGGGGGTAAGGGAGGCCGATGGCGATGTGTGGTACGCAGAGAAAAAGAACGGCAACTGGACTAGCCCAACTTGCCTTCAATCCTCGATCAATACTTCCAATGGCGAAGACGAACCCAATATCTCCGCCGATGGCCAAACCATTTATTTTGAAAGTTGGCGTGGCGATTGGTCTTACTCTGGTGGGCCGTATTACCGGGCGGAATTGCATGGCGACCGTTGGGAAGATCCGCGAGGACTGGGTTCTGGCATCACCCGCTTTTTCCAGATGTCTCAATTTTCTGCTACCGATGGCATGTCCATCGCCCCCAATGGTCGAATCATGATCATTGCCTGCGGGAGGTCGTACGATGGACCAATGGATTTGTACATCAGCCGCAAGGACGAAGAAGGCGTTTGGGGTTTGCCCCAGAAACTTGATGTGTCTACTACAGGCGATGAGCGCTCCGTATTTATTGGTGCCGACAGCAAAACCATCTACTTTGCTTCCGATGGCTGGGGCGGCTTTGGCAAGTTGGACATCTTCAAAACCACCCTCGAAGGCGGCGCCACCACCGGAGAACTGATCAACATCGGCAAGCCATTCAATACCCCGAATGAAGATTACGGTTTTGTGCTGGATGCTCCGCGCAATGACGTCTATTTTGTAAGGGATGGCGATATTTATTATGCCAATTTGGGGGACAAAGCCGATGCACGCATCAAACCGGAAGCGGTACTTATCGTCAATGGTTTGGTGAAAGAAAAAGGCAAAGGATTTTTGGAATCCAACCTGTTTTTTCGGCACGACGAATCCGATGAAATTTTTGGCAAGGCAAGGAGCAATGCACTGAGTGGAGCTTATTCCATGTCTTTTCCCCGCTATCCAGGGGAATACACCATCCGGGTTAATTTTGCCGACGGCTATCCTTCCATCGAAAAGAAGATCGTCATCGATGAAAACACCCCGGAAGTGTTGGATATTTCCTTTGAAGTTGATCCTGCTAAATTGGAAGAACTTGTTGCCAAACAACCAGAACCCATTGCCGAAATTCCGGTAAAAAGCAGCAAAACCAGTTCTACGATATTGTTCGCATTTGATCAGGCAGAATTGAGCGAAAGCAGCAAGGAGGATTTGCGCCAAGTGGCGGATTCCGCCAAAAAAGCCAACCGCTACGAACTGACCATCGTTGGCCACACCGATGACGCTGGTTCTTCGGATTACAACCAAAAATTATCGGAACGCCGGGCCAAGGCTGTCGCTGATTTTTTTGCAACACAGGGATTGACTGCAAAAATTGCGGCTAAAGGCGAATTGGTGCCTGCTGTATCAAATTCTACGGATCAAAACAAAGCTAAAAACCGCAGGGTTGAAGTGGTTTTGGAAGTGAATTAACTCACATTTTGCAGTAAGCAGCTCCGCTGCATATTGATTCACCACGACGACACGACGAACACGACGATTGGTGTGCTGCGCACCCCAATTACCCGACGCTTGCGTTGGGTTGCGCGGAGCTAACGTCGTGTTCGTCGTGTCGTCGTGGTGAATGTTTGTTTTTGGCGAAGCCAAAATTTTCAGATCTACTTAACTTCAAAACCACTCTAACTTCCCACCTTCAACCAACCCGTAATGCTCATCCGAACAGCATGTGTTTCCAGTACCTCATGCTCCAATTCATTGCTTTTGAAAAAAACACATTGGCCATTGAGTGGGGCAATCGTTTGCGTATGATCGGGGTGATAAATGCACAGCTCCCCGCAATCCTCGTTTTGCCAATCGGCATTCAGGTACATGATCATTGAAAATACCCGGCTGTTGTCGCTCCGAAACTGATCCAGATGGCGCTTGTAAAAACTGCCTTTTTCGTATAAGGCATAATGAAATTCATACCCGGTGATGCCCGTATAGCAAGTACTGTTGAGGTAAACCACAAAATTGTCCATCAGGTCGAGAAAGAGATTCTCTGCCACATTCTCGTGGAGTCGATCCAGCCAGTAGATCTTGTCGCTGCGCAACAATTTATCCTGTACATGCACTTTCCGATTGCCGATGCCCGCTTCCCGAAGTTGTTGGTCATGGTGCAAGGCGAGCAGATTTGCTTTGAGTTGTATGGCCAGGGGTTCTTGCAAAAAATGTTCGGCTAGGCCGACGTTGTGTTCTAAAAAACTATTGATGAGGCAGTCGAATTGGGTTTGCAAACAGTGGAGTTGAAGTCAAATTGGCATAAAACCAATCGTGTAGCCGTCAAGGTAATACTTGTTCTGCACCATACTGAACATTTTTATTTCGCGCAGATGCTACACAGATTTAATCTGCGCCAAATCTGTGTGAACAAAAAATGTTCCGTTATGATTACGCGCTCAATTGCATTCCGTACCCGCTTGCACAAAATACCTTTTGCCGTTGAGCAGAATTTCATTTCCCGCCTGGCCATTGGCAAGAGGGTATTCCCATACCCGACCATCGTTGAACTTCAAAACCAGAGTGGGTTGATTTCCTTTCGCGATTACCTGCCATTTGCCTTCATCTCCTCCCGCACTGGCATATGAAAAATCACCTGAGGCATTGTTGGAGCTGTAAGAGCTGTCGTTTTTGTACACAAAAGCGCCGTTGGAGCACACATGAATGGTGAAATGATCCGCCAGCCCATTGTCGGTTTTGAAGTACTCCAGTCTTTTTCCTTTTACTTTTTGCTTCCATTGTTCAGCAATCCCCGATACCTGCGGCTTGTTGAATTGCACACTGTTGGCCACTGATTTCAACAAAGAAGTATACGTTGTGCTGTACAAATTGGCTGCACCGGTTGCCGCAATGTTGATTCCTCCGCCATTGGGCGAAAGCATGCTGATCATCTCGATGACCACAGCCTGACCTTTGACCGTACCGTCAAAGCGAATTAGTAGTGCATTGCTGCCATATGCCTGAGTATGCCCTTTGAGGTACGTACTGGTGCTGGGGTCATTGGCATCGATGACCTGGGCACGTATTTCAGCGAGGCTGTTGTAGTCATGGGTACTCACACTTAACGGAACCTCTGCACCTGGCTTGTTCAGCAGAAATCCGCCTCCTTGTGCCTGACTTTGCCATCCGCTGGGGCATTGAAAAGAAAATCCACTGTAGGGATCACTTATCCGTGCTCCGGTTGCGGCAGGGGCGTTAGTTGCAGCTTTATCACTGGTTGCCGCTGTGGAGCTTGTTGGAGAGGTACTGGTTTTAGGCGCATTTGCACCCGGGGTTGATTTATTGACTGCAACGGGCTGATCGGAGGTTTTGACCACTGGGATGCTCACTCCTTCGCTGGTTACGTAATATTCGCCCAATAAGCGCGACAAGGAAAAAGCAAAGGCTGATCCGTTGTATTGGTACTCTGCATTGATCATGCCCAGTGCTTTTTGGCCACTGGCAAAAGGAAATTGTTGCCCCTGCAATTGGAAAAAACCCTGGTAACTGCCGTTTGAGGCTTTACCCATGGACAAAACCAGTCCGGTTTGCTGATTGCTGAAAGTCCCTACGTAATGGTCTTCGGTACTTTGCGCATTCAGCAGTTGAAAAAAAGACATTGCGGTTAGGAGCGCCATGATTTTGTGCGATTTCATACGACTAGGTTCTGTGGTTAACTTGATGGTTCAAAGATCGGGCTTATTTCTTCCTTTCGCTTCGCCCTCAAAGAGGAATTGAAAAATCTCCCCATTTATGAGGAGAGAAAATTACCATTTCATTCCCGACTTTTATTTTGTGTTTTAGGTTTATTTGCTTTTTTGTTTACCTTTCGAAGGTTTTTCAAACGCTAAGGAACAGGTTTGAAATAAATTAATACCAACCGACAATGATCCGTAAAACAATGACTGGCACCCTGCTTTTGTTGGTGCTTACCCTGGGCGCTTGCCGCTGGGAAACAACCAAAAAAGCTCTCAAACATGGGGAAGTGTTAAAAAGCTCCATCGAGTCTTTTGAAAAAAACCGGGTAAAACTTTCCACCCAGGTAGTAGAAACCCTGCAAGAAGCAGAAGAGAGTTTGACCCAACCCAACCCCGACCTGCCGGAAGTGTCCAAAGATTTTGAAAAAGAATGGACGGGCATCCAGTCCCGCTATGAAAAGCTCAAGAATGATTTTGACCGCGTAGGGAAAAGCTCTGACGCTTACTTTGCAACCCTGGATCAATTGAGCAGCAGCATCCACAATGAAAAATTGCGCAAAGAAGAATTGGCTAAGAACTCAGAGCTGCGCAAAAAATGGGACGTAACCTTTAAAGAAGCCGGCGAAAGCATCGATAAAGTTACCAGTGTACTGGAGTCGGGCAATGATTTTCAAATGGTATTGGTGGCTTCCAGCATTCGCCAAAAACTGAACCAGAATGTGGATGAGTTGCACAACATCGCCGAGCAAGCCAAGGTCTTGCTGGCTGATTTGGAAGCTTTTACCGAGGCTGGCCGCCAGTTGGTCGAAGGTGGTGAAGGTCAATAACTCACGTTACGCATTTTAACCGCAGAGTAACGGAGTTGACGCAGAGTTTCGCGGAGTTTTTTTAGCATTAAGGAGGTTGCCACCTGCGGTGGCTGGAGATCGTGCTCCAACAGTATCTTGACTAAATCAACTGCTCGGACTTGATTCAGGCCAACGAACCAACCTTCAACCACGGCGACCTCCGTGGCCTCTCCGCACCGAAGGTGCCTTTTAAAAAACTCCGCGAAACTCTGCGTCAATTCCGTTACTCTGCGGTTATATGGGTACGGTGAGTCAATAATTAAATACTTTTTTTTCCCGCAGCACGAAAAGAGTTGCGGGAGAAAAGTGCCTAACCCAATTCATCAGCAACCGATTGCAAGCGTTGGATCATCATGGCGATCAGACGCCGCAAGTATTCCGCTTCGTTGGCTGCAAATTCTTCCCATTCTCCAATCGTAAATTGCCCGATGACCATTCCTGCCATCAATTGCCGCAGTTGCTGGTCTTTTTGCAGACTATTGGCGATCCAATCCTGGCGTCCTTTTTCTGAAAGGGCCTTGTACACGCCATGCCGCTTGCGGATGTAAGACCGAAAGCCTGCCACGAGCAAATCGTGTTGAAATTTTAGAATTTGACGCAAGGTCTGGTTTTGAAAAAGCTCAGCAGGAGTAGATGCAGTGGTATCGAGCTGTAATTCGGGTCGAATGCCCAGCAATTGTTGATCGCGCAAGATGGAAATATTGATAAAAGTGTGGGAAGGGAAAAATCTCCTTCCAATGGGACAAAGTTACGCAATCAGCCGTTCTTTTGCTCGTTATTCATCTTTTGCCTGATTACTTTCTGCTCTGCGGACAAAGTCGCCAACTGTAGAGCCTGTGAATAGGCTGTCTTTGCTGAAATGGCATCTCCGGTTTTTTCGTAAAAGTCTCCCAGCGCAGTATGGTACAAATGGCTTTTTTTCAAACCAGGGACTTTTAATAAGGCCTCGATTCCCGCATGTGCACCTTCTGCATACCCCCAGGCAATGGCCCGATTGAGGGCAACGATAGGGGAGGGACTCAGTATATAAAGCAAATTGTAACAATAAAAAATGGCTTGCCAATTGGTGTGGGTAAAATCGGGCGCGCCAACATGGTAAGAAGCAATGGCTGCTTCCACATGATACACCGAAATGTCGTTGCCTTGGCTGGATTGTTTGAAATGGGTGAAACCTAACGCAATCAATTGCTGATTCCAGGTGCTCCGATCCTGGTGTTCCAATAAGATGATCTCTCCTTCCGCATTGATGCGGCTATCCAGACGCGAAGCATGAAAACACATCAAAGCCAGCAAGGCGTGCGTCTTGGGCAAATTGCTTACCTGGTTTTTGACCAGCAAAGTCCCCAAACGGATGGCTTCAGCGCACAGTTCATGCCGCACAATACTATCGGAGGAAGCAGATTTGTACCCCTCGTTGAAAAGCAAATAGATGGCCTGCAAAACGGCATCCAAACGAGACAGCAGTTCATGCCCAATCGGTACTTCTAACGATAAGTGTTCTTCGCGGATTTTTTCTTTGGCGCGGTAAAGCCGTTTGAGGATGGAATCTGTGGGGATTAAAAATGCGGCAGCAATTTCCTGGGTACTCAGGCCACACAGGGTGCGCAACATCAAGGTCAGCTGTGATTCGAGGGGAATTGCCGGATGACAGGCAGCGAACATCATGCGCAATTGAGCGTCTTCTATTTCGCTATCCAGAAAATAACCATCCAGCCAGGAGGATTCCAAAGATGGTACATTGGATAGGTATTGCGGGGCGATCCGCTCTTTGAAGTTGCGTTCTCTGCGCAGGTAATCGATGGTGCGGTTTTTGGCCGCCCGATACAGCCAGGCTCGGGGATCATCCGGCAAGCCTTTTATTTTCCAGGTTTCCAGGGCATTGAGCAAAGTTTCTTGCACAATGTCTTCCACAATTTCCACCTGGTTCAGGCCAAATAACTTGACCAAAACAGCAAGCATCTTTCCAGATTCGTGTCTGAAAAGATGCTCCACTGTTGTATGTGCAGGTAGGTCAATCACGCTTTATTGGTTCGTCAACATGATGGGGCGTACTTCTACACTTCCCTCGATGTCGAAAATTGGACATCCTGCGGATAATGCAATGGCCTCTTCCAAGTTGTCTACTTGTACCATCAAAAAACCACTGACCAGTTCTTTGCTTTCTGCAAAGGGACCATCGGTTACCACGTGTTTGGATCCATTGATCACTTTTCCTGAATTTTTCAAGGCTTCACCGCCTTCCAATTTGCCTTGGGCCGCAATGCCGCCAATCCACTGGTTCCATAAATCAAGGTTGGCTTGCATCTCTTCTGGCGACATGGCCTGGTAAGCTTCTTCACTTACCGTAGAATTGCGAAACAACAGCAAGTACTTTTCCATTTTTTTTGATTTAAAGGTATGAAAAAATTGAGTTTGGTCTTTTCAATAAAACCGACTGGATAGAGACGAATGGTGTTGATGCAATCGGACATTTTTTTTTAAAAATTTCCATTCAATTCCGGGTTTAAAGGTTTTTTAGTCCTTTATTCATTGAATCCCAAGGTTAAGTTTATGTCAAGTTTCAAGGATACTGCTCTTTTTTCGCGCTGAAATGCCCATTTTGCAAAAATTAACGCACCCAACCATGCAAAATACCCGTCGCGATATCCTGATCACGTTTTGGGCAGCCCTGGCCGCTTTCGGAACTTACACCTGTATGTATGCTTTTCGCAAAGGCATTACCGCCGCCACTTTTGAAGGCATGGAATATTGGGGAGTGAGTTACAAGATCTGGCTGCTCAACTTGCAAGTATTTGGGTATGCACTTTCCAAAATGATCGGCATCAAGATTGTCTCCGAAGTAAAATCAAGCCAAAGGGGTTGGCTGATTTCAGGATTGATCAGCGGGGCTGGGCTTAGTTTGGTAGGCTTTGCCTTTGTGCCCCCACCGTTCAACATGATATTCTTTTTTATGAATGGCCTGTGCCTGGGGATGATTTTTGGACTGGTGCTGGGCTATCTGGAAGGACGCAAACAAACCGATATCCTGGTAGCTGCGTTAACCGCCTCTTTTATCTTTGCATCAGGATTTGTCAAAACGATATCGCTGTATGTGGTGCAAAATTGGGGCGTTACTGAATTCATGATGCCCATGGTTACTGCGGCGGTATTTCTTCCTTTTCTGGGGATTTTCTTTTGCTTATTGGTCAGTTTGCCCGCACCTGATGCGCAGGATCTGGCGCTGAAAACAGAGCGGGTACCGATGGATCGTGCAGAGCGCCGCCGTTTTGTACAACATTTTTACCATGGCGTTATCCTGTTCATCATTGGTTTTGTGTTGCTCACTGTATTGCGCGATTTTCGCGACAATTTTGGCCGGGAAGTTTTCCACGAGCAAGGTGTAGACAATCCAGCCGTATTCTCTCAAACCGAAACCCCCATTGCCCTGGGGATCTTGCTGATGCTTAGTTTACTTATCCGGGTCAAAGACAATTTCAAGGCTTTTACGATCATCAATTACATCACTTTTTCTGGGGTGCTTATTGCCGTGACGAGCACGATGCTCTTTCAATTTGGCATTTTGGGGGTTGAAACCTGGATGCTCCTGGTGGGGGCAGGCATGTACATGGCCTACGTACCCGTCAATGGCATCTATTTTGACCGCATTATTGGGGCCTTCAAATACCCAGGAACTGTTGGTTTTATTGTTACCCTGGCCGATACCTGGGGGTACATGGGCAGTTTTGGATTGCAGTTGTACAAAAACTTTGGCCAGGCCAATATTTCCTATACCGCCTTCCTTGCCTACGCCGTTTATGCCATGCTGGGGGGCTACGGAGTGCTGGTATTGTTCACTTACCGCTATTTTCGCAAGAAGTATTTCGCTGAGTTTCAGATGGAAAACAAGCTGGCTTAGACCGTATCATTGAGATCCATACGCTTGAAGCGCTTCAACCTGATTGGGTTGTGTTGGCATTGGTCGCCGATTTCTTTTGGCTACTTTAACCTCGATGACTCGACTGTATTCATAGTGTTCGTAGAAATCACAATACTTTACCCGGTAATAGTATCGTTTACCCGGGTTTAACTTTTGATCTTCGAAAGCATAGGCGCTCAAGTCGCTGTTCCGGTTTCCTCCGCATACCTTACCAATGGGCTTAAAATCAGTATGATCCGTAGCGCGTTCAATGCTGAAATAGGCATAATGATTGGCCTTGCTCTTCCATTCCAGCCGAATTTTACGGTTTTTCCCTTTGGTCTGTACTGCAAAAGGTTCAGTTGGATAATCCTCTTCACTATTGGGTGACAGTAAAAGATCATCTAACACGACCCAACTGTCTACCACACTGTTGTTTTGAGTGTTTACCGTAGCCACTACTTTGATGAAAACGATTGCCCCTGACTTGGGTTGGAAGGACGGGCACTGGTGCTTTTGACCCAATTGCAGGTTTTTATTCAGAAAAGATTCCACCAAATACCAGGGACCAATTTGCGATGCCCCCCAATAAACATCAAATGCGATGGACTCATTTGGAATGGTTTGACCAGAATGGTAATCTGCACATTGATAGGTAAACCCGAACGCAAGCGCCTGACCATTGGATACTCCCATGGAAGATTGAGTGGTCATGGAGAACGAATGGTAGGGATTGACATTGCCGATGACGGCTGGATTGTCTTTGGATAAGTGTGGGGTGTTTCCTAGTGTGGTGTTGGCAATTTGCATAAGACTACTCTTAATTGACCTATTGCTGGTATTTTGAGTAGTGAATCCTGTTTGGGCTGAAAGAGGTTGCAAAGGCGTTAATGAAAACAACATCAAGGAAAAGAGGGTGTTGAAGTTTTTCATAGCTGCTTGTTTAAGTCTTTTGTTTTTTTTCTCCACAAATATAATTTAAAGTTTAATTGTTTTAAAAGTTTTAATGAAAAAAAATGAATATTTTTTATTTTAAAATCACATCTTTTAAAGTGTGTATATTGTTATTAATAGTGCTTAAAATTGAACAAAGCGAATTCGTTGTATTGCTTTACAAATTATCCTTCAGCCACTGCACACCAATCCGGTGGTGTGAAGTATAAGCCGCTACCTTTCCATCTTTAATCAACAAAACTTGTGGCGATTGGTGGGTTACTCCAAAATCTTCAGCTACGCGATTGGAGACGGGCCGGTACCTCAACAAATCCAGGTAATACAAATCCAGATCCTGGCTACTGAAATCCCAATTGTCCATTAAAGCATATTTGGCACCTTCGCTGATTCCACAGGTAGTGCTGTGCTTGAAAATGACCACTGGTTTGGTTTTGGAAACTTCCAGTATCTCCTGTAATTGCTGCTCATTGTTGAGCTCCAGCCAGCCTTCGAAAACGCCAGCTTGCTGGGCTTGATTGAAATTATCTAAATATCCCATTTCCGTTTTTAAATAAATTTGTGCGTCTTGCTTGAAGTGGATGTGCTAGAATGCAAAACAAATGCGTTTTGAAATCTGGTAACCCTTTCTGGGCAATTCTAATCACAAAGAACCGCAAAAGAGACCAAAAAGTTTCGACTCAAAAACCAAAAAAATACCATAAACAGCAAGATTATGCGCAATTTATTGCTTATTCTTTTACTCAGCCCAAGTTTTCTTGTTTCTCAAAACCTGGAAAACCAACTGAAAGAACTGGAAAACAAATTAACGACCCTCAAGAAAGAGCAAAAGCAAATTGAAGGGGCGATCGAAACCGTAAAAATGCAGAAGGTACGTGCCGATCTTTTGCCAATGTTGCCAGCCTTGCAAGTAGGAGAGGAGCTGGTGCACCACGAGATGATGAGCCTCGTATACGCCGAAGCTTACGAACAAGCGCGCTGGGTAGGGCATATCATCACGCCGGATGTGGTCAATGGCATAGTTGGCCGCACCAATGATTTCAGACCTGATCCACTCATCAAAACGGGGTCATCCATTGAGCAGGATTATTTCCTGAAAATCATACAGCCCGATAGCGCGATCGTATACGACGGATTTGGGTACGATCGGGGGCATTTGGCGCCTTCAGCTGATTTTCGCTGGTCAGAAAAAGCGCTTTCAGAGTCATACTTCTACTCCAACATGTCGCCTCAATTGGCCAGTTTTAACCGGGGCATCTGGTCTGATTTGGAAAGTACACTCCGGGCCTACCTTTACCGCAATCCCACTACCCAATTGTTTGTGTTTACAGGCCCATTGTTGCGCTCCGGTTTGCCTTTAATTGCCAAAGCCAAAAACAAGGTGGCCATCCCTGAAAAATTCTGGAAAATTGCCCTGGATGTAAAAAACCGCAAAGCTGTTGCTTTTTTAGTGCCCCAGCTTCCAGGAGGATATCCATTGGCCAGTTTTGCCACTTCGATCGATGAGATTGAAAATCTAACCGGCATTGATTTCTTTCCAGGTTTGGAAGATGAACTGGAAAACAGCCTGGAAAAACAGGTAGATAAAAATGCCTTTTTGAGCACCGTTGCTACTGGAGATGTAGAGCCACTCAGCGCCATCACCTTGCCTTCTGGGCATTTCAATACGGTTCAGGCCCGGCTGTACATGGGCCGAAATGAAGAAATCAAGGTTTGTGGCAAAGTTGTGAGCGTTAGGGCGAGCCGAAAAGGAAATATCTTAATCAATTTGGATCAACAGTATCCCAATGAATTGCTTACGGTGTTTATCAACAAGGATAAATTGGTCAATTTTTCCTATGACCCCATTGTCAACTGGAAGGACAAATACATGGTGGTCAAAGGGAAGGTAAATACGCTGGGCAATATCCCCGTGATGTATGTTGAAAAGGAGAACCAACTCAGTGAGTACCTGGTGAAATAATTTTTTTATTTAGATGCGTTGAAATGTAAAAATCCAATAAATTTTTCCATAATGACTTGTTTTTCAGATTTATATGGAAAATTTTAACTTTTTTTTTCCAAAAAACACTTGAACGAGTACATGTTCTCGCTGAGAAAGGCGCTTAAATTTGTATTGCAAAGACTGATTACCGGGCTAGATTAGTAGTTCAGAAGGCTGCCACGAGCAGCCTTTCTTTTTTTCTGAATGTTTATCCAAATTCTCTGTTCTTGAGATAATTCGAAATCGCGCCAAATGATTTATTATAAATGAAATTTATTCATAAAAATCTGATTTTGTTCGATCATTTCCATTCTCATCTTCAAACCCGTTGATGCATCGGTCAGGTTTTGGGGGGTATTGGTGATGTAGTCCAAAAGTCGCTCCATCGGCGTACTAACCACTTGTACGCGGTTGTCGAGGTTGGTGTAATACAGGAAAACCTTGTTTTGAAATACCGCCCAACCATTAGAATGCAACATTCGCAAAGCCGGACTGGATTTGTCTTTTTCGTTCAATTCCAAAAAATGCCCACCTGGCTGAGACAATACTTTGGAAGGATCGTTCAAATCGATGAGAAAGACTTGCAAAATGTGCCTCCAGCCGTAGGATGTCCTGCGCAACCCAGCACAAAGGTGAATCCAACCCAACTCGGTTTTAATGGGGCAAGGGCCCAAAAGGTAGGCTGGGGTTTCGATATCTGGAAAGGCGATGGCCTGGATATTGCTTTCTTCTTGGCATGCTGGATTGGCCCAATCATCAAAACTATTGATTGTAATCGGCATTCTTGACCCTCCTGTTTGCAATTGGTCTATTTGCTGGCTGTATACAAGGTACTTGCCATTGACCAGTGCTGGATGCAACAAACACAAACGTTGAGCTGGAGCACTAAACGCCAGATCTGGCAGGCTTTCCCAAGACTGCAAATCTTTGGTGCGGGCTACCGCATGGTGGTAAGTGGCTGCTGAACCGTGTTGTTCCTTTTGCCGTAAATTGTACAGCGCATAAATCCAGCCATCTTCATGCGGGGTGAGCCGCAGGTTGAAGATATTGGTACGCACGGTAGTCATAATCGGTAAGGTCGTGGGGGCGTTCCGAAACCGAAATCGATCCACTCCGGTAGCACTTTCTGCCAAAGCAAAAAAGAATTGGCCATCATAACTCTGCAAACGGGTCATCAAGGCAATTTTGTCGCCAATGGCAATGGCACCCGCATTGGCAATCGAGAGTACCCCACGTCGAAGCATCAAATAGGGGTTGGCTTCAGGATTGAGGTCGTACTGCCAGGTGAGTGGCAAATGCCCAATGGTCAAAACCGGATGATCATAACGATCCAGAATGCCATTGCCTAGGCCTTTGTAATTGTTGGATCGGCGCATCAGATGCTCGTACTCCGATGCAAGCTGAAAAAGTCTGGTTTCGTAGATCGTTTGCATATTTATTGAATGGTTGATGGTTTTGGGGTGTAAAGAAGTGTAAAATTACCAATGGACACCAGAGTTCCAAAACTACTTGTTCTAAAGCGTTTATTTTTTTGGTCGAATCAAACCTTCCTGTACCACCGAGGCAACCAGGTGTCCATCTTGGGTGAAAATATTTCCGCGCGTAAAGCCTCGGGCATTGGAAGCGCTGGGGCTATCAATGGCGTACAACAACCACTCATCCATCCGAAAAGAGCGGTGAAACCACATGGCATGATCCAGACTGGCAATTTTAACGTTGCCAAAAGATGCTTCGTTTCCATGGGGCAATAGCGCTGTTGTCAATAGGTTGTAATCCGAACTATAGGCCAATACACATTGGTGCATTTGGGGATCTATTGGCATTTCTCCTTTGGCTTTCATCCAAATGTGCCGAAATGGTTGACTTTTGGTTGGCAAAGCTGGATTGACAAGTTCAACCGGACGGAATTCTATGGGGCGTTCCAGGTTTAAAAACTTGCGGATGTTATCGGGCAGCATGTCACCAAATTTTAGCGCCAAATCTTCCCAACTGACCAGCCAATCGGGTGGAGAAACATTGGGCATGGGGATCTGGTGTTCAAAGCCTTCTTGTGCCAATTGAAAGGATGCTGACATGAAAAAAATAGCCTCTCCTTTTTGAATCGCTTTTACCCGACGGGTAGTAAAACTGCCCCCGTCGCGGATACTTTCCACTTGAAACACGATGGGAATTTCTAAATCGCCTGGTAAAATAAAGTAAGAATGGAGGGAATGAACCTGGCGATCTGTAGGTACCGTCTTCATCGCGGCGTACAGCGATTGAGCCAGTACTTGTCCGCCAAAAACGCTGGTGCTGCCCACACTCTTGCTTACTCCCCGGAAGAGATTGTCTTCCAGTTGTTCCAGTTCCAATAATGATAACAATTCGTTGATGTGCTTCATGAGTGCGGTTTATTGTGGTTTGGGTTGGTGCAAAAATACACTAAAAAAATGGAATTGCTGACTTAGTACCCTATATATGGTATAAATTATTCATAATACTTTAGTGTAAAGAAAATATGACAAATATGGAACCAAAATGCACTAAAGTATCGTTTTAATAGAGTGAGCGGTTGTTTTTGATTTCTAGGCGTACACTTTTTTAGGAAAAAAAAGTGGCCCAGTTCTTTGACAAATTGAGGAAAAAAGAGAGAGCAAGATCGAAGGTCTTATCTAAGCACTTTTGAGCCAG